>Ga0187892_10000101_pt1 | contig 199066 bp, 187 predicted proteins | sample MA1701073metaG_FD_139345 | JGI IMG/M metagenome (GOLD analysis project Ga0187892, IMG submission 139345) | Bio-ooze microbial communities from a basaltic lava cave in the Kipuka Kanohina Cave System on the Island of Hawaii, USA - MA170107-3 metaG ... | reverse complement strand
TATCCTGACGCATGGTGGCGTGACTCCTTGTTGGTTGCTGAAACCGATCTCGACAATCGAATTCCAGCAGGTCACGCCGCCTTCTTCAACTCACAGCCGTACACAAGATTCGGTTATAGCTCGTTGGTTGCGAGCTTTGCAGGTATAGCGCAAAAACCTTCCTTGAAAAAGATCGTGCTGGTTCTGATGCTGCTTTCAAGCGCGGCCTACGCCGCCGTGTGGTGGATCTTCAGTGGCTACTTTGACGTAAACATCCCTTTGACGAAGCTTTTCGCCGACCTCTGGAGCGCCGCAAGAGCAAGTGGCCGTCGACTGATATTCGTGCACCTGGATGTCGTGCTACTAGCCTACTATCACGTGATGTTCCTGCTCTTGGCGTTCGAGATATATCGACGCCGGCAGTTTGGGTCAGATAGCTGACCCTTGTTTGTTCACCCGGATCATCTGAACACGCCACGGCTCGTCGCCGATGCTACAGGTACGACCGTGTGGCGGTGGGATCAGGCGGAACCCTTCGGCGTGAATGTGCCGGATGAGAACCCCAGCGGTCTGGGCGCATTCGACCTACCGCTACGACTGCCGGGGCAGTACTACGACAAGGAGACGGGGCTTCACCATAACTTTTATCGTGATTACGACCCAAGCATCGGAATCTACATACAAAGTGACCTTGTCGGCCTGGCTGCTGGAGTAAATACATACGCCTACGTTTCGGCCGATCCACTCAGGTATGTAGATTTTTTTGCGCTTGCGAAAACATGTGGATCGGGAAGGATTCGAGAGCGCATCACTCCGAATCTCTACTTCGGGTCATGCTGCGTCGAACATGATGACTGCTATGACGACTGCAAGAACAACCCGTCGAAGGATGGCTGCGATAGGACGTTCAACAACTGCGCGATGCGGCAATGCTCGGGGCGCTGGATTGCAACCAAGTTCGCCTGTGAGTTTCTCGCAGCAGTGGTATATGGCAATGCGTTGCGCGGACAGGATGCTCAGGATGCGTTCGACGACGCCCGCAGAAAGTGCAGTTCTTGCAAGCCATAGGCGATCAGTGGACCTTGAATCAGTACTGATTTACGCGGTCATCGCTGGACTCACGGTTCTTCTAACCTTGCTGTTGTTGCTGGTGACGAAGATTCCGGCAGTGGTGAGTATCGGAGCAAGCTTTTTTTCGGCCGCACTGACGCTTGGGTATGCGCGATGGGACGCTGGCCACGGCGACCCGTTTGCAATGATTGCGTTCGTCGCAACAATGATCTACGCGTTCGCAGTGTCATTCGCTGTGTTGTGGCTTGGCAGATGGCGTAGATGGCGATTCTTCGTGGAAAAGCCCAACAGCGATTGAGCCTAGTGCTTGCGCCGGCATTCATATTTGGTCACCCCGATCATCTGAACACGCAGCGTATGAATCGCAGGATACTGCTCCGCGCTTCGTAGGTGTGGATCTAGTCCTGCCTCGGTTTGAGCGGCAGCAATCGTACGCGGGCGCGCTCCGGATCTAAGGACACCAATGCGCCTTGCTTGAGCTCTGTCGCTAAGCGCCGAACGAGATCAACGAGCTTCGGAGCCAATTGGTCTGGCGTCAGGTCTTGCGTACGGAGTTGAAGAACACTCGGCTTCAGCTCGCCTGAAGCCGCCAAGATGGCGCCGAAGTCCAGATCGTGGGTGAGCAGAAAAGTGTTGTTCGAAACCGCCCAAGCGATGACGTCATGGTCGGTCGCCGCGGGATTGCCCACGGCCGACCAGTGCACCGCTTCCAGGCCCGCCGACTGAATCGCCGCGACCCAGCGCGGCGAAAGATTCATGTCGACGAGGACCTTCACATGCCGGCAGGCGTCAGTTCTCTTTCTTCAGCACGCCAGGCGGCGTAGCGCAGCGCCTGCAGCACGTCTTCGCGCTCTAGGTACGGATAGTCGGCGAGCACCTGTTCGATCGTCCTGCCGGTGCCGATCTGCCCTACGATCATGCCGACGGTCACGCGCATGCCCCTGACGGTGGGCTTGCCCCCCATCACAGTGGGATTTTGCGTAATGCGATCGAAATCAGCCACGATCAACCCCTCAAGTGAAGGCTGCGGCAGGGATTCTAGCGCACCCTTGCGGGGCGGGCATCTCGCGGGCACTCTGTTCTTGGAATGACCCCGCACTATTACTCGGAGTATCTGAACACGCAGAGTCTGTTCGCCGACGCTACATCGAAGGGTGGCCTTGGCTCCGCCCGCCTAGCTCCAGCGTGCGGCCAGGCCGCCGTCGATGGTGAAAATGCAACCAGAGGTGTAGGCGGAGCGCTCCGAGGCGAGAAACGCCACTGCCGAGGCGATCTCCTCGGGAATGGCGGGCCTGCCAAAGGACATCTCCTTGAACAATTCCTCGTAGCGCGCGGCATCGCCCAGCTTCGTCTGCGCCATCTGCTTGTACAAACTGATCAGCCGGTCAGTGGCGACCGGTCCGGGATTGATGCCGAGCACGCGGATTCCATCGGCGTGCGACGCGCCGCCCAAAGTGCGCGTGAACGCCATCAGGCCCGCATTGGCGGTGCTGCCGGCGATGTAGGCGGGATTCAGCCGCTCGCCCGCATTGCCGAGGATGTTGACGATCACGCCGCGCCCCTTTTTCTTCATGGCGGCGTACACGGCGCGCGACAGGTTGATGTAGCCGAATACCTTCAGGTCCCAGGCGCGGCGCCAGGTGTCTTCATCCACGCGCTGCAGGTCGCCGCCGGGAATCGCGCCGGCATTGTTGACCAGGATATCCAGGTCGCCCGCCCACGAAGCGAGCTTCTCGGCTTCGCCGCGCTGCGACAGGTCCACCGCCTTTGCCGTGGCGCCAGGCGCGATGCTGCGCGATGCGCCGAGCACCGTACATCCCTCCGCTCCCAGCAGTTCGACGCAGGCACGGCCGATGCCCTTGGAGGCGCCAGTCACCAGTACACGCTTTCCCTTCAGGCCGAGTTCCATATAGGCTTGCATTATGCCAAGCCTGACCACCGACGACGGCGTCAAACTGCATTACGAGGAGGCGGGCAGCGGAACGCCGGTCGTGTTCGTGCACGAGTTCGCGGGCGATAGCCGCAGCTGGGAACCGCAGCTGCGGCATTTCTCAAGGCGCTACCGCATCATCGCCTACAACGCGCGCGGCTTTCCGCCCTCGGATGTGCCGGAGAGCTTCGAGCAATACTCGCAGGCGCGCGCCCGCGACGACATCCGCAGCGTGCTCGATGCGCTGGGCATCGCCAAGGCGCACGTGGTCGGCCTGTCGATGGGCGCGTTTGCGACCCTGCATTTCGGCATGCAATACCCCGAGCGGGCGCTGTCGATCACGGTTGCGGGCGGAGGTTACGGGGCCCACCCGGCGCAGTACGCGGATTTTCAGGCGGCGGCGCGCGAAAACGCCGCGGTGATCCTCGAGAAGGGCATGGCGCATTTCGCGGCGACCTACGGCCACGGCGCGACGCGGGTGCAATATCAGAACAAGGATCCGCGCGGCTTCGCCGAGTACATCAAGCAACTCTCGGAGCACTCGGCGCAGGGTTCGGCGAACACCAGTCTGGGCTACCAGGGGCGCCGGCCGTCGCTCTACGGCCTGACCGAGGCGATGCAGCGCATGCGGGTGCCGACGCTGATCCTCGCCGGCGACGAGGAAGAGCCCTGCCTGGAAGCCTGCCTGCTGATGAAGCGCTGCATCCCTACCGCGGGCCTCGCGATCCTGCCGAGGAGCGGGCACGGCATCAACCTGGAAGAGCCGGCCCTGTTCAATCAGCTGGTGGAGGATTTTTTCCATCAGGTGGAAGCCGGGCGTTGGGGCGCGCGCGATCCGCGCGCTGCGCCGCCTTCCATCTGGGGGCCGGGCGGAAAACCCTAGCCGGCGCTACTTTGCCCGCTGCGGAACCAGTTCCTTGCCCGCGGCCTGCTTGGCCTTGATCTCCTCGACGATCTTCTCCAGGGCAAGAAAGCGCTCGGGCGTGGAGGGGTGGGAGGCGCCGAATCCCCGCTGCTGGATGCTGCCGGGGTTCGCCGCGGCCATGCGCCGCCAGAAATTCGGCGCCTTGCCGATCTCGTAGCCGGCGCGCGCCGTGAAATACAGCCCTACGTAATCGGCCTCGGCTTCGAAATCCTTCGAAAACACCAACCCGGCCGCGTTGCCGAACAAGCCTTGCGTGTTGACGCCGCGCATCGCCGCCACGATGTCGACCAGCGTGCCGATCATCTGGTTGCCCATCTGCTTCTGCACATGCCCCATGCTGTTGTGCGCGATTTCGTGGCCGACCACCACCGCCAGCTCGAGGTCATCGCGCACGAAGCGCAGCATGCCGCGCGTCACCGTCACCTGCTTGCCGTCGGCGAATGCGTTGATCATGTCGGCTTCGCTGAGGAGCACCGGATAGTCGCAAACCGGTTCGTGCTCGAGGCGCAGCAGCAGCTCGGCCCCGCTGCGGCGGACCCGGAATTCCAGGTGCGTGCGGGTCTTGGCAAGATCCTGGAGCAGTGCGACCAGTTTCTCCCGCGCGCCTTCGCCGCTTGGTGTCGCCTTGCCTTCGACCGCGAGCAGCAGATCCTTCTCCCGCAGGCCGGCGCGCTCGGCCGGTGAGCCGGGCGCCACCTGGATCACCTGCGGCAAGTCGCCCAGTCCCATCAGGCGCGCGGCGCTCTCGCGAAACTCCCTGGCGACACCCTGCAGGTTGCCGAAACGCATGCCCACCGATCGCCTTAGCTTTTCCTCGCACAGGCTCGCGCCGCGCGCGAGGATCGGGTAGGAAATCCGGTACAGGCGGGCGTGGTCGTCCTGCAGGTCCTGCCAGGCAAGCGCGCGCTGCTTCTGCGCTTCGGCGGCAACCGCCTTGTCGTCGACAGCGGGGCGTTGCGTGACCGGCGCGCAGGCGCCCAGCACGAGCGCCGCGAGGCAAAGCGGCAGGACGGTGCGCGATAGGGCCGGGCGCTTCATGAAAATTTGTCAGCAGTGTACTCTTGCCGCGGGCAATTCAAGAGACGGGAACCGAGGGATGAAACCCGAAAAACTGCGGATCAGCAGTCTTGCCGCGCGGCCGGTCATGGTGCCGATACGCCGTCCCCTTGCCGCCTCGACCGGCGCGATCACCGGGGCGCCGATGCTGCTCCTGGATTTGCGGACCAATGCAGGCATTACAGGCCGGGCCTACCTTTGGGCGCCGGGATTGCACCACTTGCCGCCGATCGCGAAACTGGTCGAGGCGATGGGCGAGATGCTGAAGGGCGATGCGCTGGCGCCGTTCGAGATCGAAAAAAAACTGCGGGCCCGGTACACGCTGCTCGGCGTGCACAACATTGTTCTGTTTGCCATGTCGGGGATCGACCTGTGCGCCTGGGACGCGCTCGGCCAGGCGCTCGGCCAGCCGGTGGTGCGGCTGCTCGGCGGCGCGCCGCGGCCGGCGCTCGCCTATAACTCCAATGGCTTGGGAATTCAGAGAACCAAGGGACTCATCGAGGAAGCAGAACAATTGCTCGCTGGAGGGTTCAGCGCGGTGAAGCTGCGGCTCGGACGGCCGAGCGCGCAGGCGGACCTCGAAGCGCTGCGCGCGGTAAGGAAGGCGATCGGCCCGAAGGTGACGCTGATGGTGGATTTCAACCAGGCGCTCACGGTCACCGAGGCGGTCCGGCGCGGCCGCATGATCGACGAGGAGGGCGGCGTGCTGTGGATCGAAGAGCCGATCCGTGCCGATGATTTCGCCGGTTGCGCGAAGGTCGCACGCGAAGTGGCGACGCCGATCCAGATCGGCGAGAACTTCATGGGGCCGGAGCAGATGGCGCAGGCGCTCGCCGCAGGTTGCTGCGACTACGTGATGCCGGACGTGCAGCGGATCGGCGGCGTGACCGGCTGGCTGCGCGCCGCGGCGCTGGCGCAGGCGGCGGGCCTGGAGATGTCCAGCCACCTGTTTCCCGAGGCAAGCGTGCAATTGCTGCCGGCGACGCCGACCTGCCACTGGCTGGAGTACATGGACTGGGCCGATCCGATCCTCGAGCAGCCGGTGTGCATCAGGGGCGGCATGGCGATCGGCGCCGACGGACCGGGTCTCGGCATGCGCTGGAACGAGAAAGCGGTACGGAAATACGCCGCATGAGTTTTTTCGACCGGCACTTCGCGCATTGGCCCCCCGGCGTGCCGAAGTCGCTGTCGGTGCCGCGCACCAGCCTTACCTACAACCTCGAGGTGAGCGCGCGCCGCTACCCGGACAAAGCGGCGATCCTCTACTACGGCAGTTCGATGTCCTACCGGGCGCTCGAGCGCGAGGTCCTGGCATTGGCGGGTTTCCTGCAGCAGCGCTGCGGCCTCGAGCGGGGCGAGCGTGTGCTGCTCTACGCGCAGAACAGCCCCCAGTTCATGATCGGCTACTACGCCATCCTGCGCGCCGATGGCGTGGTGGTGCCGGTCAATCCGATGAACAGGAGCGAGGAGCTGGCGCACTACGTCGAGGATTCCGATGCGCACGTGGCGATCGCGGCGCAGGAGTTGTGGCGCGAACTCGAACCGCACGTTGGCGCCGGTCGCCTCGCCCAGGTGGTGCTGGCGGCCTATTCGGACCATCTGCGCGAGGCGACCGACCTGAAGGTGCCCGATTTCGTGCGAGCGCCGCGGCTGGATCCGGGGCGGCCCGAGGTCGCGCTGTGGACGGACGCCGTTGCCGCAAACTGCGCGCCGCGCGCGCAGCAAAGCGGCCCCGACGATCTGGCGGTGCTGCCCTACACCTCCGGCACCACCGGGCGGCCCAAGGGCTGCATGCTGACGCACGCCAATCTGCTTTTCACCAGCACCGGCGGCTGCACCTGGTCGCAGTCGACCAGCGAGGCGGTGGTGCTCGGCGTGCTGCCGATGTTCCATCTCACCGGCATGCAGGCGAACATGAACATTCCGATCCAGCTCGGCGGTGCCACGGTGCTGATGACCCGCTGGGACCGCGATACCGCGGCCGAACTGATCCAGCGCCACCGCGTCACAGGTATCACCGGGATCACCACCATGATCGTGGACTTTCTCGCCAATCCGGAGCTCGGCCGCTACGATCTTTCCTCGATCGTGCGCATCGGCGGCGGCGGCGCGGCGATGCCCGACGCGATGGCCCGGAAAATCGAGCAGACGCTCGGGCTGCCGTTTCTCGAAGGCTACGGCCTCACTGAAACCACCGCGCCCTCGCACGTCAACCCTGGGCAGCGCCCGAAACGGCAATGCGCGGGGATTCCGTATTTCGACACCGATTCCCGCGTCATCGACCCGGTGACGTTCGAGGAGCTGGGGCCGAACGAGGTAGGCGAGATCATCACTCACGGGCCGCAGGTGTTTCAGGGCTACTGGAAGCAGCCGCAGGCGAGCGCCGAAGCCTTCCTCGAGCATGACGGCAAGCGCTTCTTTCGCAGCGGCGATCTGGGCTACTACGACGAGGAAGGCTATTTTTTCATCACCGACCGCCTGAAGCGCATGATCAACTGCTCGGGTTTCAAAGTCTGGCCCGCCGAGGTCGAGGCGATGCTCTACGCGCATCCCGACATCCAGGAGGCCTGTGTCATCGCGGCGCGCGACCCGCACCGCGGCGAAACCGTCAAGGCAGTGGTGGTGCTCAGGCCCGCGGCGCGCGGAACAGTCCAGGCCGAGGCGATCATCGGCTGGGCGCGGGAGAAAATGGCTGCGTTCAAGGCGCCGCGGCTGGTCGAATTCGCCGACGCGCTGCCCAGAACCGCGACCGGCAAGATCTTCTGGCGTAAGCTGCAGGAGGAAGAGGATCGAAAGAGGACCGGATGAGAGGTGCATTTTCTGTCGTCGGTCTTTTCCTGGCGTTTCACTGCCAGGCCCAGATACAGGTCGAAAAGCCGTGGGCGCGGGCAACCGCACCCGGCAGCACGGTGGCGGGCGGCTACATGGTGATTCGAAACAACGGCGCGCATCTGATGTTCACGGAGATCAAGCAGCCGTTCAAGGAAGGCGAGAAAATCCCGGTGACGTTCAGGTTCGAGAAAGCCGGCGCGGTAAGCGCCGAGTTCCACGTCCGGCGGGTGGCGGCGAGCGCGCCGCCGGCCCACCAGAAACACTAGCTCAGTCGTCGCCTCTCAGCGCCGGGTCTGCCCGGATCGCGGCGCGCAGGCGCCGCATGCCGCCCAGCCAGCGGTCGCGGTCGGCGGCCTTGCGCCGCTCGTAATCGGCGACTTCCGGGTGCGGCAAGATCAGGAAACGCTCGGCCTCGATCGCTGCCATGACCTGCGCGGCCACGTCCTCGGCGCTCACCGAACCCGCCGAAAGAAACGATTTGCGCTCGCCCGTGGGCCCGAGCAGCATCGGCGTGCGCACGCCCTGCGGGCAGAGGCAGGACACCCTGATGCCGCGCTCTGCGTAGTTCACCGACAGCCACTCGGCGAACGCCACCGCCGCGTGCTTGGACACGGTATAGCTGGCCGAATCGACCTGCATCAGCAGGCCGGCGGCCGAAGCGGTGGCAACGATGTAGCCGCCGCCCTGCTTCAGCATGACCGGGATCACCGCGCGCGCGGCGAGCAGGTGCGCCATGAAATTGACGTCCATGGTGCGGCGCCATTCCTTGAGCGAGGCGTCCAGTCCGTGCCGCGCGATGATGCCGGCGTTGGAGCAGAAGATGTCCAGCGAGCCGTAGCGCTCCAGCGCCGCGACCACCAGCGCGTTCATGTCGCCTTCCTGCCCGACGTCGCAGCGCAGGCCCATGCCGCCGACGCTGGCGGCCACCGCCCTGGCATCGGTCTCGTTCAGGTCGGCGCAGACCACGGCGCGCGCGCCCTCGGCAGCGAAGCGCGTAGCGAGCGCCTTGCCGATGCCGCTGGCGGCACCCGTGACGACGACCACCTTGTCCCTGATTTTCATGCGGCGATTGTTCCATACAATCCCGGCCTATGGCTGAACTGGTACTGGTGCGGCACGGGCAGGCCTCTTTCGGGGCGGACGACTACGACAAACTGTCCGAACTCGGCTGGCGCCAGTCGCGCTGGCTGGGGGAGTACTTCCGGGAACGAGGCGCCGCGTTCGATCTGCACGTGCGCGGCTCGCTGCGCCGCCATGCGGAAACCCTGGCGGGCATCGCCGAGGGGATGGGTACACCGCTCGATGCCGGCGCGGATCCCCGGCTGAACGAATACGACAGCCAGGCCCTGTTGCAGGCGCACCTGAGCGGCAAGCCAGTGCCTGCGGGTGCAGACCGGCGCGAGCATTTCCGCATCCTGCGGGAAGCCATGTATGCGTGGACCGACGGCACCTTGAGCGGTCACCCGCACGAGCCGTTCAGCGAGTTCCGGCGCCGCGTGCTGGCGGCATTGGCAGAGCTGTGCACGGGCCGGGCCAAGCGGGTGCTGGTGGTGAGTTCCGGCGGGCCGATCTCCACTATCCTCGCCGAGGTGCTCGGCATGCCGCTGCGCGGCGTGGTGGATCTCAACCTGCAGACGCGCAACACGGGCATTACCGAGCTGCATTCGGGCCCGAACCGCATCCACTTCGTGAGTTTCAACAACGTGCCGCACCTGGACCGACCCGAGCGGGCCGGCGCGCTCACTTATTCTTGAGCGCGTCCAGCGCAGCGTCCGAGGTGTAGTCGAAGCGCTCGCGCGCCGGAAAGCCGGCCACGAACCCCGGGGTGAGCCAGATGCGAGACGGGTTGTAGAGCGACGCGGCGTCGCCCACGGCGAAATGGTCGCCGGCGAGATCGGCGCGCACGAAAAACGCGTTGACCCCGGAGATGTTGGTGCCGACCAGGCGGTAGCCGCGCCGCGCCGCCAGATTGGCGATCGCCTGCAGCGACGCTCCGGAATGATCGGAGCCGTCCCATACGTAGTCGGGATCGTAAGGTTGCACCACGTCCATCGGCGGCGGGAACTTGCTGTTGTACTCGATGACCAGCACACGCGGCAGCGCAGTGCGCAGCGCGTCGAACACGTGGTAGTCGTTGCCATCGATGTCAATGCTGAGCAAGTCGAGCTCGCCCGCCGTGGCCAAGCGCGAGCCCGAGAGCAGCCCGTTGACGTTTTCCGCGGTGACCGCCGTCTGCAGCAGCTCCAGCCGGCCCTCGGCGATCGGGCCCGCGTGGATGCGCCGGATCGTTTCGCAGTGCGCCGCCAGCATCTCCATCCACAGGCCGCGCCAGCCCTGCACCATCAGCTTCAGGGTGTTGCACTCGCGGCCCTCCGACACGCCGAACTCGACGAAACTGCGCGACGTGCTGCCGATGCGGCGGAAGATCTCCTGCAGGATGCCGTCTTCGTCATTCTGCGACCAGACCTTGTGGCCGAAGCGCTCGAGCCGGCCGGGTTCCCCGTAGCGCGGCTGGGCCAGCAGAGCGCGCCACTCGCCAGCGACGCTCATGTCGTATTGGTAGCTGGCCAGCTGGTGCATGAAACCCAGCCGGCTCTCGACGGCGTCGATGCGCTTGGCAAGATCGGCGAGATCCGGTTTTTTCTCCGCCGGCGCGGCGAGGCTGCCCAGCAGGCGTCCGAGGATGCTCACCGCTATCCTTCGGCGGCGAACAGCAGGCGCCCCAGGTACCAGGCGGCGCCGGCAATGAACGCGGAGCAGGGAATGGTGAGGATCCACGCCCAAAGAATGTTGCCGGCCACGCCCCAGCGCACCGCGGAGGCATGCTGCGCCGAACCGACGCCGACGATGGCGCCGGTGATGGTATGCGTGGTGGAGACCGGGATGCCGAACGCGGTGGCAAGGAACAGCATCATCGCGCCGCCGGTTTCGGCGCAAAACCCGCCCACGGGCTTGAGCTTGGTGATTCTCTGCCCCATCGTCTTGACGATGCGCCAGCCGCCGAAGGCGGTGCCGAGCGAGATGGTGATGTAGCAGGAGAAAATGACCCAGTACGGCACCGGATCCTTGGCCCCGAGGTAGCCGGCGGCGATCAGCAGCATCCAGATGATGCCAATGGTTTTCTGCGCGTCGTTGCCGCCATGGCCGAGCGAATACAGCGAGGCGCTGAGAATCTGCAACCTGCGGAACCAGCGGTCCACGCGGGCGGGCGTGGTGCGCACGAACAGCCACGACACCGCCAGCATCAGCAGCGCGCCGAACAGCATCCCGACCATCGGCGAGATGAAGATGAAGACCACCGTTTTCATGATGCCGCCGGTAATCAGCGCCCAGGTGCCGCCCTTGGCCACCGCGGCACCCACCAGGCCGCCGATCAGGGCATGGGAAGACGAGGAGGGGATGCCGTACCACCAGGTGATCAGGTTCCAGGCGATGGCGCCGACCAGCGCGCCGAAAACCACGTAATGGTCGACAATGCCCGGATCGAGAATGCCGCGCCCGACCGTGGTCGCGACCTTGAGCTGGAAGACGAACAGCGCGGCGAAATTGAAGAAGGCGGCGAGCATCACCGCCTGGTAGGGCGTCAATACCCGCGTCGAGACCACCGTGGCGATCGAGTTCGCCGCGTCGTGAAAGCCGTTCATGAAGTCGAACGCCAGCGCGACCAGCACCAGCGAAACGACGATCCAAAGAGCGAGCTGGTCGGTTGCCATGAAAAAACGGCCCGGGGTTCGCTCAGGAATTCTCGAGCACGATCCCCTCGATGACGTTGGCGACGTCCTCGCAGCGGTCGGTGATGGTTTCGAGCAGCTCGTAGATGGAGCGCAGCATGATCAGCTGCTTGACGTCGGGCTCGTCGCGGAACAGCTTCGACATCGCCGCGCGCATTACGCGGTCGGCATCCGACTCCAGGCGGTCGATTTCGCGGCAGGTCTTGAGGATCGCCTCCGCATCCTTGATGTTCTTCAGCTGCTGCACCGCGGTGCGTACGCGCTCGCAGCACATCTGGCAGATTTCGGCGAGCTGCCTGGCTTCGGGCGTGAGCTTGCGGATGTCGTAAAGGAGAATCGACTCGGCGACGTCCTGCGTAAGGTCCAGGATGTCGTCCATGCTGGTGATCAGCTTGTGGATCTGGTCGCGGTCGAACGGCGTGATGAAGGTCTTGTGCAGCAGCGTGATCGCCTCGTGAGTGATCTTGTCCGCGGCCCGCTCGGCTGCATCGATGTATTCCGCATGCTTGGCAAGCTCGCTGAACGTTTCGATCATGACGGTCAGCTCGCGGCTGCCCTCGACGACGCGCTCGGCGTGGGCGTTGAACAGTTCGAAAAAATTCCCTTCGCGAGGCATCAGGCGGCTTAGCATGCGCGCTCCTTTCCTGAATTTCTTATATCACACCGCCGCGCTGCAGCTCCGCTTGCTCGGCCTCGGACAAGCCGAGCCAGCCGCCGTAGATCTCCGCGTTGTGCGCGCCGGCCGCAGGTCCGGCGCTGCGCGCTTCTCCCGGCGTCGCGGAAAGGCGCGGCACCACGCAGGGAACGGCGACCGAACCGAAATCCTCGTCCGCAACCCGGATGACGGACTGCCGGGCGCGAAAATGCGGATCCTCGGCGACGTCGCGGTTCGAGTACACCGGCGCCACCGAGACGCCGGCATCGGACAGTTCGCGAATCGCATCGCGGTAGGGCCGCGCGCCGATCCACTCCGCCACGATCGCGTTGAGCGCCGCGGCATGCTTCATGCGCTGCGGGTTGTTCGCGTACTTCGGCTCGGCGATCAGTTCCTCGCGGCCGATCAGGCGGCAGAAGCGCTCGAACACGCTCTGCGTCGCCCCGGCGAAGGTCACCCATTCGCCGTCGGCGGAGCGGAATACGCCGGCCGGCGCGACATAGGCGTTGCCGTTGCCCACCGGCTCATGCAGTTGTCCGAGCTGGTCGTACTCGATCGGCAGCACTTCCAGCAGCCGCATCATCGCCTCGGTGCAGGACAGGTCGATTTCCTGGCCCGGCGAATCCGGGTGCCTGGCGCGATGCAACAGCGCGGCGAGCACGCCGAAGGCGCCGAACACGCCGGCGATCGGGTCGCCGATCGGATAGCCCGGATGCATCGGCGGGTCGCCCGCCGCGCGCGTGATATAGGTCAGCCCGGCGTAGGCTTCGAACAGGCGCGCGAAACCCGCATAGTCCTTGTACGGACCAGTCTGGCCGAAACCGGTGACGCGCAGGATCACCAGTTTCGGCTGCCCCTTCCACAACGTGTTTTTGTCCAGTCCCCAGCGGTCCAGGGTCCCGGGGCGGTAGTTCTCGATCAGCACATCGAAGCGCGGCAGCAGCCGCTTGAACAGTGCCTGGCCGGCGGGTTTGCGCAGATCGAGGGTCACGGCGCGCTTGTTGCGGTTCACGGCTTTCCACAGCAGCGGCTTGCCGTCCTTGTGGGGCGGCAGGCTGCGCAGCGGATCGCCGCCGTTGCCCTTTCCGTCCACCGGCAGTTCGAGCTTCAGCACCTCGGCGCCGAAGTCGCCGAGCAGCGCCCCGGCAAACGGGCCGGCGATGACGTTGGAGATGTCGAGTACCTTGAGACCGGCGAGCGGCCCGCTCATGCGCATCCCAGGCCGCGACGGTTCAGGCGGGCAATCTCTTCCTCGGAGAAACCCCAGTCGAGCAGCGCCTGCTTGCCGCCTTGCCCGCGCTCCGGGGGCGCGCGCCGGATCGCGCCCGGGGTACGCGAGTAGCGCGGCGCCGGCGCCGGCTGCGCGACGCGCGCCAGATCCACGAAGCTGCGGCGCGCGCTGTTGTGCGGATGGGCGCGCGCCTCGGAGAAGGTCAGCACCGGCGCAAAACAGGCATCCGATCCGTCGAACGCCTCGCACCATTGGTCACGCGTCTTCGCCTTGAACTTTTCCGCAAATGCCGCGCGCAGGGTCGGCCAGCCCTTGCGGTCCTGTTGCGCGGGAAGATTTTTTCCCTGCAGTTCCAGACGGACCAGCAATTCCTCGTAAAACTTCGGCTCGATCGCGCCGATCGCCACGTATTTGCCGTCGCTGGTTTCGTAGACGTCGTACCAGGGTGCGCCGGTATCGAGCACGTTGTCGCCGCGCGTCTCGTTCCAGCGCTTCGCGGCGAGCATGCCGGAGAACATCGCCGCCAGCAACGAAGCGCCGTCCACCATCGCCGCGTCCACCACCTGGCCCTTGCCCGAGCGCTGCGCTTCGACCAGCGCACAGGCGATGCCGAACGCGAGCAGCATGCCGCCGCCGCCGAAATCGCCGATCAGGTTGAGCGGCGGCACCGGCGCTGCGCCGGCGCGGCCGATCGCGTGCAGCACGCCGGTGAGCGCGATGTAATTGATGTCGTGGCCGGCGCGCGCCGCAAGCGGCCCTTCCTGGCCCCAGCCGGTCATACGGCCGATGACGAGCTTCGGATTGCGTTCCAGCAGTGGCGCGGGCCCGAGGCCGAGTCGCTCCATGACACCGGGCCGGAAACCTTCGACGACGGCATCGGCCTTTGCCGCCAGTTCGAGCGCGGCCGCGACGCCGTCTTTCGACTTGAGATCCAGCGTCGCCGAGCGCCGGCCGCGCATCATCACGTCGAACCAGCGGTCGCGGCCGAAGCCGAGGCGCGGATCGACCGGGCGGTCGATGAGCAGTACATCGGCGCCCATGTCGGCGAGCATCATGCCGCAGAACGGCCCCGGACCGATCGCTTCGAATTCGAGAACCCGGATTCCCGACAGCGGCCCCACCGTCAATCCAGTTTGACGCCGACCTCGCGGATGATCGCGCCCCAGCGCTCATCCAAGCTGCGTACCTCGCGCATCATCTCCGCCGGCGAAATGCCGGAAGCTTCCGAGCCGCCCTCGGCGAACAGCTTGACGGTGTCCGGGTGTTTGATGGCGAACGCAAGGTGGCGGTAGACCGCCTCGACGATGGCGGGCGGCATGCCCGCCGGGCCCCAGAACCAGAGGTAGCCCCACATGCCGACGTCGAAGCCCTGCTCGCGCATGGTGGGCAGGTTGGGCATGGCGGCGTAGCGCGTCTCGGCCGCGGCGGCGAGCATTTTCACGCGCCCGGTCTTGGAGTTCGAGATGGCAGTGGTGGGTCCGTCGAAGAACAACTCCACCACGCCCGAAAGATGGTCCTTCATCGCGTCGCCGCTGCCCCGGTAAGGCACGTGCACCATCTGGATTCCCGCCAGCCGGCTGAAGCGTTCCCCGTTCAGGTGCGAGGTGCTGCCGGCGCCGAACGAGGCGTAATTGAGCTTGCCGGGATTGGCCTTGGCGTAGGCCACCAGCTCGGCCACGTTGTTGAACGGCATCGACGTATGCGCCGTCAGCACGGTCGCGGATCGCGCGCCCGGCGTAATCGGCGTGAAATCCTTGAACACGTTCCAGGGCGGAACCTTGTAAAGGTGCGGAATCTGCACGTGCGTCGCGATGGTGTAGAGCAGGGTGTGGCCGTCGGGCGCTGCCTTCTGCACTTCGCGCGCGCCGATAATGGTCGAGCCGCCGGGCTTGTTCTCGACGATGACCGAAGCGCCCATCGTCGCGCTCATTTTCTGCGCGATGGCGCGCGCCTGGATGTCGGTCTGACCGCCCGGCGCGAAAGGCACGACGATGCGGATGGGTTTGCCGGCTTGCGGGAAGCTCTGCGCCATAGCACAGGCCGAAACAACGGATGCGCAAAACGCGAAAACGATTCTGAGCATGGTATCCCCCTCCTCTAAGGGCGGAACTAGCGTAGCAGATGTTTCCCCGTGCCGACGGGCCGCAGCACGGCCTGGCCGAACGGCGTGGTGGTGAACGCCAGGCCCTGCCGGGCGCAGAAATCCTCGACCGCCTTGCGCTCGCCCGGCCACGCATAGTCGTCGCACACCACGATCGCGCCGGCAGCGAGGCGCGGGAAGAAGTACTCGAGGGCGGACAGGGTCGGGTCGTGCAGGTCCAGATCGAGGTGTACGAAGCGGTAGCGTCGCTGCGGCAGGCCCTCGAACGAGGCCGGGATCCAGCCGGGGTGGTAGCTGACCTCAGGAAATTCCGCAAGCCCTGCCCGTACCACCTCCAGCGGCGCTGCGAACCAGCCGCGCCGGCACATTCGGCGCACGCGTTCGGCGGCCGCGCCATCGCCGGTCACGAGGTCGGCGGCGGTCGGCTCGCTCAGACCCTCGAAGGAGTCGATGATGTGGTAGCCGCGACCGGTGAATCCCGGATCGGCGTGCTTGAGACGCGACAGCAGGAGGTGCGACGACAGACCGCGAAAGCAGCCGCATTCGGCGATGTCGCCCTCGAGCGCGAGGACGTCTCCCAGCAGCCGGCCCAGCTCCTGAAAGCGGGATCGCCGTCGCAGCGGGTAGGGCGGCGTGCCGGTCGCCTCGAGCGCGCGCCGGTAGGCGCGGTCGAAATCTCGCTCGCAGGGCCTGATTCCGGCGGCGATCGCTGCGTCGTAAACGGCGAGTGCCTGCGCGTCCTTGCCCTGCTCGACCAGGCTGTGCATCAGCCGCTCGAAGCCGGCTTCGTCGCCCGGCATTGCCGCGGGCGTCTTGGGCGCGAAGATCGCCCTCAGGACCCGCAACAGCATCGACGCTCAGTGAATACCCAGCGCCGATTCGATGTTGCGCACCATCGCCACCAGGCGCGGGCCGAGGTCCTCTTCGAGCTGGCCTTTTTTCAAGATGAAAGTGGGCACGGCGCAGTTGAAGGTGACGAACTCGCCGTCCACGTTGCGCCGCATCGGCACGCCGACCGCATGCACCTCGCGCCGCAGTTCGCCGCTGGTAACGCAGTAGCCCTTGCCGCGAATGTCCTCCAGGCTCTTGTCGATCAGCGCGCGGTATTTGCGCAGCGCCTCGGGGTCCTTGACCTTCATCTGGTTGAGCACTGCCTCGCGCTCCGGCGGCATGCAGGCATAAAGAAACGCGCGGCCCATCACCGACTGCGCGATCGGAATCGAGGTGCCGATATCCGGCAAGGTGGTGAGGTTGCCGCTGCGGCAGGCTTCCACGTAAACCATGTTCAGACGGTCACGGATGCCCATGTTGACCGAGCCGTTGGCGTAGTCGGCGAGTTCCTTCATGAACGGGCGCGCAATCTGGCGTATGCTCATCGAGGCGAGGAGCGGGTAGCCGATCGACAGCACTGCCGAGCCGAGTTGGTACTTGCCGAGGCGGATGTTATGGCGCAGGTAGCCCAGCTTGGTGAGCGTGTAGGTGAGGCGCGATACGGTCGGCTTGGGCAGGCCGGTGCGCACCGAGATTTCCTTGTTGCCGAGCATCGGCTCGAGCGGGGTGAAGCAGCGCAGGACTTCCAGCCCGCGCGCAAGCGTGGTCGCGAACTGGCGATCCCCCTCGTGCTCATAGCTGAACGGCGCGGATAACGAGGACAGCGACTCAGTGGGCTCGGAAACACCCATAGAACTCCTCCTGGATAGTTGCTGCAGAATATTTCGTATTTCGATATTCCATCCGCGGCAGCGGCGTGTCAACTTAGTAGTACTGAAGTTCACATAATGGAACAACCATGTCCAAGTCCCTGTTTGATCTGAGCGGCAAGGTCGCGATCATCACCGGCTCCACGCGCGGCATCGGCAAATCCATGGCCGAGCAGCTGGCGCGCGCCGGCGCCAAGGTGGTGGTGTCGAGCCGCAAGGCGGAGGCCTGCGAGGCGGTGCGCGCCGAGTTCGAAAAGGCGGGCTTTGCGGTGATGGCGCAGCCTTGCAACGTTTCGCGCAAGGAAGAATTGCAGGCGCTGGTGGACAAGACCCTCGCCAAGTGGGGCCGCATCGACATCGCGGTCGCGAATGCGGCGGTGAATCCGTACTATGGTCCGCTGATGCAGATTCCCGATGAAGCCTTCGACAAGGTTTTTCTCAACAACGTGAAAAGCGTGCTGTGGCTGGCCAGCATGACCGTTCCCGGCATGGCTGAGCGCGGCGGCGGCAGTTTCATCGCCGTCGGTTCGATCGGCGGCATCGTCGCCAACACCGTGATCGGCGCCTACGGCATGTCGAAGGCGGCCGACCACCACCTGGTGCGCAACCTTGCGGCGGAATGGGGCCCGAAAAACGTTCGGGTCAATGCGATCGCGCCCGGACTCATCAAGACGGACTTCGCAAAAGCGCTGTGGGAAGACGAGCAGCGCCGCAAGGAGCGCGAAGCAGCGACGCCGCTGCGGCGCCTCGGCGCGCCGCGCGACATCGGCGGCATCGCGGTGTTTCTCGCTTCCGACGCCGCTGCCTTCATTACCGGGCAGACGATCGTCGCCGATGGCGGAGTGACCATCGTTTGAAGGCTTACCGGGTATTCGATGAGGGCAAGTATGGCAGCGGCCGGTTCTGCGACATGGATCGCGAATCGCTCGACGCCGGCAACGTGGTCGTGCGCATCGCTTTTGCGAGCGTCAATTACAAGGATGCACTGACAGCGCGCGGCAAGGCGAGAATCGCGCTGAAATTCCCGCTGGTGGCGGGAATCGATGTGGCTGGCGCAGTCGAGACCTCTGCCGACCCGCGTTTCAAGCCCGGCGACCCGGTGATCGTGCACAGCTTCGGGCTGGGGGTGGAGCACGATGGCGGCTATGCCGAGTACGGACGTTTTTCCGCCGATTGGCTGATCCCGCTGCCCAAGGGTCTCAGCCTGTTCGAGGCGAGCGCGCTGGGCGTCGCCGGCCACACCGCGGCGCTGGCGGTGGAACTGATGGAACTGAACGGGCTGGCGCCTGCGAATGGCAGGGTGCTGGTAAACGGCGCCACCGGCGGCGTTGCCTCGATCGCGATCGACATCCTGGCAGGCCGCGGTTACCAGGTGGTGGCGATGAGCGGCAAAGCAGGCGCCGCGGAGTACCTGAAAGGACTCGGCGCGCAGGAAGTGATCGGCCGCGCCGATGCCGCAGGCAAGGAACGGCCGCTTGAGCCGCCGCTATGGGCCGGCGCGGTGGATTCAGTCGGCGGCGCGCAGCTCGCCTGGCTGATCCGGCGCATGCAGCGCGGCGGCGTGATCGGCGCTTTCGGCAACGCGGGCGGAGCGGAATTCGCAGGCAACGTGCTGCCGTTCATCCTGCGTGGAGTGCGCCTGATCGGGGTCAATGTGAACAATCCGCTGGCGACGATGCAGCGCATCTGGGAGCGGCTCGCGGGGGACCTGAAGCCGCGCCATCTGGAGCGCATCGCGCAGCGGATTCGCTTCGAGGAGCTCGAGACCACCTTCGATGATTTGCTTGCCGCGCGCGTCACCGGGCGGCGGGTGGTGGATTTCTCGCTGGGCTGAACCCCTTGGCCATGGCCTCCGGGAAGTTTGATGCGGTCATCGCCGGTGACCGACTGCCGTTTCAAACGCGCGCCGTTTCGGACCCCATTCCCTCGCGCGCGGCAGTAAACTTCTCCCTGGCAACGGAGGCCGCATGGATCTGAACTATTCCACGGAAGAATCCGCGTTCCGCGACCAGGTGCGCGGCTGGCTGAAGGCGAACCTGCCGCAGGACCTGCGCGACAAGGTCGCCAACTACGCCGAGCTTGGCCGCGACGACCTGCTGCGCTGGCACAAGATCCTCGCCAAGCAGGGCTGGGTGGCGCCCTCCTGGCCGAAGGAATACGGCGGCACGGACTGGAACGTGGTGCAGCGCTACATCTTCGAAGAGGAATGCGGCTTCGCCGGTACGCCGCCGCTGATTCCGTTCGGCCTGACCATGTGCGGCCCGGTGCTGCTGCGCTTTGGCACCGAAGCGCAGAAAAAGCGCTTCCTGCCGCGCATCTACAACGGCGACGATTTCTGGTGCCAGGGCTATTCCGAGCCGGGCTCGGGTTCGGACCTCGCCTCGCTGAAGACCAAGGCTGAGCGCGTGCAGGACAAAAGCGGCGAGCGCTACGTCGTCAACGGCCAGAAGATCTGGACGACCCTCGGACATTTCGCCGACTGGATCTTCTGCCTGGTGCGCACCGACTCGAGCCTGTCGAAGCGGCAGGAGGGCATTTCCTTCCTGCTGATCGACATGAAGACGCCGGGCATCACGGTGCGACCGCTGGTACTGATGGACGGCGGGCACGAGGTGAACGAAGTGTTTTTCGACGACGTCAAGGTGCCGGCCGAGAACCTGGTGTTCGAGGAAGGCAGGGGCTGGACGGTGGCCAAGTACCTGCTCGGCCACGAACGCATGAACACCGGACGCATCGGCGGCTCCAAACGCGAACTGGCGAAGCTCAAGGAGTTCGCCGGCCGGCAGACCGGCGACGACGGCCAGCCGCTGATCCGGGATCCGCGCTTCCGCGACCGGCTGACGCGCGTCGAAGTCGAACTGATGGCGCTCGAGATCACCAACCTGCGCTTCCTCGACCAGATGCGCCGTAGCGGCCAGCCGCCGGGCGCCGACGTCTCGATGCTGAAGATCAAGGGCACCGAGATCCAGCAGTCGCTCAGCGAGCTGATGATGCAGGCCACCGACCCAGCCGAGGGATTCACGGGATTGGCCAAGCGCTACTGCAATATGAGGAAGACCACGATTTACGCGGGATCCAACGAGATTCAGCGCAACATCATTTCCAAGATGACTTTGGGGCTCTGACCATGAACTTCGACTACAACGAAGAACAGCAGCTGCTCGCCGATTCGGTGCGGCGTTTTCTCGCCAAGGACTACGATTTCGAGTCGCGCAAGAAAATCGTCGCTTCCAAGGACGGTTGGAGCCCCGCGGTGTGGGGCACGCTGGCCGAGATGGGTCTGACCGGACTGCCGTTTTCCCCCGACTACGGCGGCTTTGGCGGCGGCGCCGTGGACCTGATGGGGGTCATGGAAGCGGCCGGCGAGGCGCTGCTGGTCGAGCCTTACCTCGCCACCGTCGGCCTGGGCGCGCAGTGCGTGGAGCGCGCGGGCAGCGACGCGCAGAAGAAGGCGATCCTGCCTTCGGTCGTCGAAGGCAAGCTGAAAATGGCCTTTGCGCACGCCGAGAAGGGCGCGCGCTACAACCTTTCGAAGGTGGCGGTGCAGGCGAAGAAAGCGGGCGGCGGCTGGGAAATCACCGGCGAAAAACTCATCGTCTTGGGCGCGCCGGTCGCGGACAGGCTGGTGGTCTCGGCGACCACGGACAAGGGATTGTCCCTTTTCCTGGTTGAATCGAAAAACGCAAGAATCGAACCTTACCTCACCCTGGACGAGCAGCGCGCCGGCGACGTCTCGTTTTTGACAGCGCCGGGCGAGCTGCTCGGCACCGAGGGCGGCGCGCTGCCGGTGATCGAGGAAGTAATGGATTTTGCCACCGCGCTGATTTGCGCCGAGGCAGTGGGCGCAATGAAGTTCACCTGCGACACCACGCTCGAATACCTGAAGACGCGCAAGCAGTTCGGCGTGCCGATCGGCACCTTCCAGGCGCTGCAGCACCGCATGGTGGACATGTACATCAGCTACGAGCAGGCAAAGTCGATGGCCTGCTTGGCGGCGTCCAAAGCGGACGCGTCCTCGGATGCGAAGGACCGCGCGCGCTCGATTTCGGCGGCGAAGATCAAGATCGCCGACAACTGCCGCCACATCAGCCAGGAGGCGATCCAGCTGCACGGCGGCATGGGCATGACCGAGGAAATGAAGGTGAGCCACAGTTTTCGCCGCCTGACCATGATCGCGCAGCAGTTCGGCGACGCCGAGCACCACCTGGCGCGCTTTGCCAGGCTGAGCTGAATGGTCGCCAACAAGGCCTGGACGCTGGCGAGCCATCCCGCGGGCTGGGTCACCGAGGCGAACTTCAAGCTGATCGAGTCGCCCGCGCCGACGCCCAAAAACGGCGAGGTGCTGGTGAAGAACCTGTGGTTGTCGCTCGATCCGTATATGCGGGGCCGGATGAACCAGCAGGCGAGCTACGCCAAGGGCGTCGAGGTCGGCGAAGTGATGACCGGCGAGACCGCCGGCGAAGTCATCGAGTCGAAGCATGCCGGGTTCGCGCGCGGCGACAAGGTGTTGACCGGCCAGCGCATGGGCTGGCAACTTTACGGCTGCATGAAGGGCGAGGCGCTAACCAAGGTGGATGCGGCGCGCGTGCCGCTGTCGTATTACCTAGGCTGCCTGGGGATGCCGGGCCTGACGGCGTACTTCGGCATGAAGGAAATAGGTGCGCCGAAGGCCGGCGAAACGGTGGTGGTCTCCGCTGCCTCGGGCGCGGTCGGCAGCGTGGTCGGCCAGCTCGCCAAGGCCTGGGGCTGCCGCGCGGTCGGGATCGCCGGCGGCCAGGCGAAGTGCGACTATGTGACGAAGGAACTGGGCTTCGACGCCTGCGTCGACTACAAGGCGGGCAATCTCTACCGTGACCTGAAGGAAGCCTGCCCGAAAGGCATCGACGTCAATTTCGAGAATGTCGGCGGCGTGGTGTTCGACACGAGCCTGCGGCTGATGAGCCCGTTCTCGCGCATCATCATCTGCGGCATGATCTCGGACTACAACTCGACCGAGCCCTACGCGCTGAAGAACATCCGCTCGGTCCTGGTCAATCGCATTCGCATGCAGGGCATGATCGTATTCGACTGGAACCAGCGCTATGCCGAGGCGCGCAGCGAACTTGCCAATCTGCTGCAGCAGGGCAAATTGAAGACCCGCGAATCGGTGCTGGAAGGCATCGAGAGCGCGCCGCGCGGCCTGATCGGCCTGCTCAAGGGCCAGAACTTCGGCAAGCAGCTGGTCAAGCTGGCCTAGGGCGCTCAGCGCGTTTGCTCAACTGCAACGGCAGCGCAGCCGGCTTGCAGCATAATGGTTCCCCCTGCGGACAATCGGACAGCTAATCCCACCTATGATCGAACTCTACACTTGGCCCACGCCGAACGGCCACAAGATCCATATCCTGCTCGAAGAAACGGGCACGCCCTACAACGTGCACGCGATCGACATCGGCGCCGGCGACCAGTTCAAGCCGGAGTTCCTAAAGATCTCTCCCAACAACAAGATGCCGGCGATGGTCGATACCGACGGCCCGGGCGGCAAGCCCTTCGCGCTCGCCGAGTCGGGCGCGATGTTGTTCTACCTCGCATCCAAAACCGGCCGTTTCCTGCCGCAGGATCTACGCGATCGCTGGCAGGTGATGCAGTGGGTGATGTTCCAGATGGGCCACATCGGCCCGATGCTCGGCCAGGCGCATCACTTCCTCGGCTACGCGCCGGAGAAGATCCCCTACGCCATGAACCGCTACAAAAATGAGGCCAACCGGCTCTACATGGTGGTCGACCGGCGGCTGAAGGAATCCAAGTTCCTCGCCTGCGACGAGTACACCATCGCCGACATGGCGACCGTGCCCTGGCTGCGTTTTCCGGAGCGCCAGGGCGTCGTCATCGACGAATACCCGGCGCTCAAGCGCTGGCGCGACGCGATCCTCGCGCGCCCCGCGGTGCAGCGCGCGCTGCAGGTGCTGGCCGACCGGCGCCGCACCGAAATGACGCCGGAGCAAAAGGAGAACCTGTTCGGCGCCGCGCAATATGCCCGGCGCTGAGCTGGCTGGAAAGGTCGCCTGGATCACCGGCGGCGGCAGCGGCATCGGCCTCGCGGGCGCGCTGGAGCTGGCCAAAGCGGGCGCGCAGGTAATCGTTTCCGGGCGCACCGAGCACAGCAACCAGGAAGGCCTGTCTAAAGTAAAGAAATTCGGCAGCGCCGAAGCGATTCATCTCGACGTTGCGGACCGCAAGGCCGTCGCGGCCGCCGCCGCGGACATCGAAAAGCGCCACGGCCGCATCGACATACTGGTCAACAGTGCGGGCACCAACCTCGGCAAACGCAGCTTCCAGAACATGTCCGCCGAGGGCTGGGATGAGGTGGTCGCAATCAATCTGAACGGGCTTTTCTATTGCTGCCACGCGGTCATTCCGGGCATGCGCGCGCGCAGGGATGGCGTGATCATCAACATCTCGTCCTGGGCCGGACGCTACGCGAGCCCGCTCACCGGGCCGGCCTACAACGCAACCAAGCGGGCGGTGATCGCGGTGACCGAATCGATCAACATCGAGGAATGCCGCAACGGCATTCGCGCCACCTCGATCCTGCCTGGCGAAGTGGCGACGCCGATCATGGAAAAGCGCCCCGTGCCGCCCTCGGCGCAGGAACGCGCGCGCATGGCGCAGCCCGAGGATCTGGGACGGGCGATCCTGTTCGTTGCCGCGATGCCGGCGCGCACCTGCGTCAATGAATTGATCATTGCGCCGACCTGGAACCGGCTCCTCATCGGCGGGCTGGAGGCGCCGAAGTAATTCCGGTTTTCTGGCGCATCACCCTGCCGTTCCTGGCGGGGTATTTTGTTTCCTACACCTACCGCTCGGTCAACGCGATCATCGGGCCCGAGCTGGTGCGCGACTACGGCTTGTCGGCGGCCGGGCTGGGGCTGCTGTCGGGCGTTTTCTTCTTTTCCTTCGCCCTCTTCCAGTTGCCGCTTGGCGTGCTGCTGGATCGTTACGGGCCGAGGAAGGTAAACGCGTCGCTCCTGCTGGTCGCCGCGGGCGGCGGACTGTGGTTCGCACTGGCGCGATCGGCCACGGAACTGACCCTCGCGCGCGCTCTGATCGGCCTGGGTGTATCGGGCTGTCTGATGTCCACCTTCTCCGCCTTCGCGCTCTGGTATCCGCCCGAGCGGCTCGCCACCATGAACAGCGTCGCCTTTGCCTCTGGCATGCTCGGTGCGATTGTAGTCACGGTGCCGCTCGAAGTAGTGCTGCGGGTGGTCAGCTGGCGCGAGGTTTTCTACGGCATGGCCGGGATGACGATCGCGGTGAGCCTGGTGCTGTACCTGGTCGTTCCGGAGAAGGCTTCGGTGCGTCGCGCCGTGCCGCTTGCCACGCAACTGCGGGAACTGGCGTCGCTGGCGCGCGACCCGGCGTTCCGTCGCATGGCGCTGTGCGTCGGCTCGAGCCAGCTTGCCGCCGTGTCGCTCGCCACCCTCTGGATCGCCACCTGGCTGCGCGATGTGGCGGGCTATTCGCAGGCCGAAGTCGCGCGCCTGCTGCTGCTGTTCAATTTCGCGATGATCGTCGGCTACCTCTGCTTTGGCCGCCTCGCCGACAGCCTGACGCGGCGCGGACAGAGCACCCTGCCGCTGCTGATGGGCGGCGTCGCGGTGGCGTCGGTCTCGCTCGGCCTGCTGGTACTCGGCGTACGTACCGGCGCCATCGCATTGTGGTGCGTATTTTTTGGTTGCACTACCGCCGTAGTGCTTTGCTATGCGCTCTTTTCTCGCCGCTATCCGCAGGAGATGGTCGGCCGGGTGAACTCGGCCCTCAATGTGTCGGTATTCATCGGCATGTTCACCGGCCAGTGGGGAGTCGGGCTGGTGCTCAATCTCTGGCCGCAGGACGCGGCGGGCTATGCTCCCGAGGCTTATGCCTGGGCGCTGGGAGGGTTGTGGCTGATGCAGGCGGCGGGGCTTGCCTGGCTCTGGAGCGGTCGCCGTCTGTTTCAGAGTTCAAGCCCATAGAATGCGGCGGATCCATCAAGGGAGGTTTTCTAGAGTGACGCGACCTCGCAAGCAAAAACAGAACGGCAACGGTGCCAACGTCGGCCACGAGGCCGAACTATGGAAGATGGCCGATGCGCTTCGCGGCAGCATGGACGCCGCAGAGTACAAGCATGTCGTCCTAGGACTGATTTTCCTCAAGTACATCTCTGACGCCTTCGAGGAACTCCACGCCAAGCTCCAGAGCGAGAAGATACAGGGCGCGGACCCCGAGGATCCCGACGAATACCGCGCCAAGGGCATTTTCTGGGTGCCGCCCGAGGCGCGCTGGCCGCACCTGAAGGGCCAGGCGAAGCAAGCCACCATCGGCCAGCTCGTGGACGACGCGATGACCGGGATAGAGCGCGACAACTCCTCCCTCAAGGCCGTACTGCCGAAAGAGTACGCGCGCCCCGCGCTCGATAAGCAGCGCCTCGGCCAGCTCATCGACCTCGTCTCCAACATCCGGATCGGGGACGCCGAGAGCCGCTCCAAGGACGTGCTCGGCCGCGTTTATGAGTACTTCCTCTCCCAGTTCGCGAGCGCTGAAGGAAAGAAAGGCGGTGAGTTCTACACCCCACGTTGCGTGGTCAAGCTCCTCGTCGAGATGCTCGAGCCCTACAAGGGGCGCGTCTACGACCCCTGCTGCGGCTCATCGGGCATGTTCGTCCAGTCCGAGCACAACGACCGCCATCCCGACCTTAAGGCCGACTACATCCTCGCCAATCCGCCCTTCAACGTCAGCGATTGGGGCGGCGAGCGCCTGCGCGAGGACAAGCGCTGGAAGTTCGGCGCGCCGCCGGTAGGCAACGCAAACTTTGCGTGGGTGCAGCACATGGTCCATCACCTTGCGCCGAACGGGGTTGCAGGATTTGTACTTGGAAACATCTCCCTGAGCTCGGAACTTGGCGGCGAGGACGTGATCCGGAAGGGTTTGATCGATGCAAATCTCGTTGATTGCATTCTTACGCTCCCGGAGCGGCTCTTCTATACGACGCCAATTCCGGCAGGTATTTGGATACTGCGCCGAGATCGAGGAAGAACGCGCGGTGGAAAGGATCGGGGACGCGACATCCTTTTTATGGATGCAGCGAGGCTTGGAGAAGCGGTCACGCGTACTCATCGTGAATTGGGCGATGCCGACATTGCGAAAATCGCTCACGCGTACATACGGTGGTCAAAACATTCCGACGACTATGCGGATGAGGTTGGCTTTTGTCGAACCGTAGGAACGCAGGAGGTTGTCGCAAACGGCTACAACCTATTGCCCGCCGCTTATGTTAATCAAGGTCATCAAAAGGCCGCGGGTGGTCCGAAGTTATATGACGTTATTCGAGGGCCGTCTAGAAAAGAGGCGTGGGGATCACTCGGAGTTGTGGCGGATTTGAATCACGGTTTCGATGAAGCACTTCAATTGGTCGAGGCACAGATTCGGACCCTCGAAAAGGGGATCGAGCTCAAGACGATGCCTCTCGGAGATGTTCTCGAGACTTCCGACGAGCGGCTTGGGGATGCAGATGAGCCGGAAGTACTTACATGTACAGAAACTGGAGGATTGATTCTGCAAAGGGAGCGGTTTGCGAAGCGCGTTGCCACAGAGGACGCCAGCAAATACAGAATCGTGCGTATGGGAGATATCGTTTACAACCCATACCTTTTGTGGAAGGGCTCCATTGATCAATGCTGGATTGTTGAGATTGGGATTACTTCTCCAGCCTACGAAGTCCTACGGGTTCGCAATGGATTTGACACCACGATCATTGGCCAGCTTGTGACCTCTCCAGAGATGATCCGGCGTTATGACGGCATCTCTTTTGGGACGGTTCAGCGGCGACGTCGGGCGCCAGTAGATAAGTTTCTCGAACTCGATGTGAATGTTCCGGTTGGCGCATCTATGCCCACCCTTAGCGCCCTATTGGGTTGTGCTCAGGACAGTCAGTTTGCAAGCCGCAATGCCGAGCGCGCGATCAAGAGTTTCATCAGATCTGTTTGTGCAAAACTGCGTTGAATTGCGATGGCGTGGCACATGACCTTCTAGCAGAAAATCCCTTGAGTCCCGCCTATCGCTGTTAACGCGTGGCAGTCGTCGGGTGCCAGAGTGAGATTGAGCCCTTTGAGTGCGGATTGCGCGCGAGTTCGGGGATGGGAGCGCGGTAGACCTTCGCGATGTACGGCGGCTCGTGTTCATCGAGGAAGGCCTCGATCTTCGGCAGCGTATTGACGAGATTGTGTGCGAGGTCGGCGTGCGGGGCCTTGCCTATCACGATCAACAGAGCAACGCGGTGCTCGATGACCGCGGCCAGTTCATTCGGCCTGTAACGGATACGTTCGTCGCGGGTAAGTGCGATCCGGGAGTTTCTGCCGCAGTGTTCTAGCCACTGCTCATCGGAGCCGTCGGGCGGGAAGAGGTCGTGGTGCCGCTCGACGGTCAGGCCGGCGGCCGTGAGGATTTCGGGGAAGCGTTTGCCTAGGTCGCGGTCGGTGAACCAGACACGGCTCACGCAGCGCGTTCGTAGAGCACGGCCTGCTCGACTTCCTCCACTGTGAGGTCGTAGTCTGCAGCGACTTCGGCTGTGGGTTCCTTGGCGTCGATGCGACCGGCGATGGCGCCAGTCGAGACGCCAGTGCGGGCCACCACCGGTCGGCCGAAGGCGATCTTCGGGTCGATGGCGATGGTCCGGTTCGCGGTCGTGTCGCCGGATACGAACGGATACAGCCTGATCGGGAACTTCCACTCGTCCCATTCGACGCGCTTCAGATGCTCCTCGAAGACCTTGCGCATCGCGAGCTGGCCAGACGCGGATAGCTCGATGAGCTCGCCGTAGCGGTCGAGGAATACCCGTCCAGCGTCGGTCCGGAGTTCCCGTCGGAGCAATAAGCGGTAGATGCTGAGAGTGCGCTCGGCGTAGGCCAGAGCTTCGCGCATGTCTTTGAGGGACACGCCATGATCCGTGCGCAACGAGCGCAGCACGTGGGACTCGATCAGGTTCCAGAAGGACAGGACCGGGGGCTGCTTTTGCGGCGGATGGATGACCGGCCGGAAGTGACCGATTCCCTTGGCTTTGGGATAGGCGCGACCGGCCACCCACGACCGGAGAGTCGGAGCGGGGAGCTTCAGATAGCGGGCGGCTTCGGCGAGCCCGTAGGCGGCCTGGTCTCTCAGATCGAGCTTTTCGGCGCTTCTCCTGGCTTTGGTTCCCATATGCGGCATTATCTCGCCGAATGGCGGGATTCACAGAGTCCGTGGTCGAGGAGGCGGCGCTCGCCTGGCTGGGCGCGCTGGGGTACTCGATCGCGCACGGTCCGGACATTGCGCAGGGTGAGCCCGCCGCCGAGCGCAATGACTACGGGCAGGTTCTGCTCGAGGACCGACTGCGGCATGCGCTCGCGCGGCTGAACCCGAAGCTGCCGGCCGAGGCGCTGGACGATGCCTTCCGCAAGATCAGAGGTATCGAGGGGCCGACGCCGGAGGCGCGCAACCGCGCATTTCACCGGATGCTGGTGGATGGAGTCACGGTCGAGTACCGGCGGCCGGACGGTTCAATCGCCGGGGCGCAGGTGCGCTTGCTGGACTTCGCCAGAACCCACGAGACTGACCAGAACGACTGGCTGGCGGTCAATCAGTTCACCGTCAGCGAGAACAAGCACACGCGCCGTCCTGACGTGGTGCTGTTCGTCAACGGCTTGCCGCTGGTGTTGCTCGAACTTAAGAATCCAGCCGACGAAAACGCCACGATCTGGTCGGCATTTCAGCAGTTCCAGACCTACAAAGCGGAACTGCCGACACTTTTTTCGTACAACGCGCTGCTGGTGATTTCCGACGGCACGGAAGCGCGCATCGGCACGTTCACCGCAGGGCGCGAGTGGTTCAAGCCCTGGCGCACGATCGCGGGCGAGACGCTGGCGCCGGCGAGCATGCCGGAGATCCAGGTGATGATCGACGGCGTGTTCGAGAAGCGCCGGCTGCTCGATTTGCTCGGAAATTTCGTCGCGTTTGAGGACGAGGGCGGCGGCAAGCTCGCGAAGAAGATGGCGGGCTACCACCAGTTCCATGCGGTGCGCGTCGCAGTGGAGGAAACGCTGCGCGCCGCGCATGGGCTGCGCGATCCTTCGGCGGGCCGGTACGAAACCAGAAAACCCGGCGGCGAGGGCGGCGACCGGCGCATCGGCGTGGTCTGGCACACCCAGGGCTCGGGCAAGAGCCTGACGATGGCGTTCTACGCGGGCCGAGTGATCCGCGAGGCGGCGATGACGAATCCGACGATCGTCGTCCTGACCGACCGCAACGACCTCGACGATCAGCTTTTCGGCACGTTTTCGCGCTGCCAAGACCTGTTGCGGCAGCCGCCCGCACAGGCGGAGAACCGCGCCGATTTGCGGGCGAAACTCTCGGTGAACGCGGGCGGGGTGGTGTACACCACCATCCAGAAGTTCCTGCCGGAAGAAAAAGGCGACCGGCATCCCGTGTTGTCCGACCGGCGCAACATCGTGGTCATCGCCGACGAGGCGCATCGCAGCCAGTACGATTTCATCGACGGTTTCGCACGGCACATGCGCGATGCGTTGCCGCAGGCCTCGTTTATCGGCTTCACTGGTACGCCGATCGAGATGACAGACAAAAACACCCGTGCAGTGTTCGGCGACTACATCAGCATTTACGACATCGAACGGGCGGTGAAGGACAAGGCGACCGTGCCGATCTATTACGAGAGCCGGCTCGCGCGGCTTGCGCTCGACGAGAAAGAGAAGCCGCGAATCGATCCAGAATTCGAGGAGATCACGGAGGGCGAAGAGGTCGAGAAGAAGGAAAAGCTGAAGAGCAAATGGGCGCAGCTGGAGGCGGTGGTCGGATCGGAGAAGCGCGTCAAACTCGTGGCGCGGGACCTGGTGGACCATTTTGAGAAGCGGCTCGAAACCATGGAAGGCAAGGCCATGGTGGTGTGCATGAGCCGCCGGATCTGCGTCGAGTTGTACAAGGCGATCACCGCGCTGCAGCCGCGCTGGCACCACAACGACGACGCCAGCGGTGCGATCAAGGTGGTAATGACGGGGTCCGCAACCGACGCCGTCGACTGGCAGCAGCACATCCGTAACAAACCGCGCCGGGAGGCGCTCGCCAACCGTTTTCGCGCGGCGAACGACGGTCTGCGGATCGTACTCGTGCGCGACATGTGGCTCACGGGATTCGACGCACCCAGCCTGCACACGATGTACGTGGACAAGCCGATGCGCGGGCATGGCCTGATGCAAGCGATCGCGCGAGTGAATCGCGTGTTTCGCGACAAGCCCGGCGGGCTGGTGGTGGACTACCTCGGGCTGGCGCACGAACTGAAGGCGGCGCTCGCCACCTATACGGAGAGCGGCGGCACCGGCAAGACCGCGATCGACCAGAAGGAGGCGGTTGCAGTAATGCTGGAGAAGTACGAAATCTGCTGCGGGCTGTTCCATGGCTTCGATCACGCCAAGTGACTGTCGGGCACTCCCCAGCAACGACTCAGCCTGTTGCCCGCGGCGCAGGAACACATCCTCGCGCAGAAGGACGGCAAGGAACGTCTGCTCAGGACGGTACAGGAACTCTCGCAAGCGTTCGCGCTTGCGGTCCCGCACGATGAGGCGCTTCGCATCCGGGACGACGTGGCTTTTTTTCAGGCAATACGTGCGGTGCTGGCGAAAGGCTCCCCCGAAGGCGCAAAGACGCAGGAGGAACTCGATCTTGCCGTGCGGCAGATCGTGTCGCGGGCGGTCGCCTCGGAAGGGGTCGTGGACATCTTCGCGGCGGCCGGGCTCAAGAAGCCCGACATCTCCATTCTTTCGGATCAGTTTCTGGCCGACGTCACAGGGATGGCTCAACGGAACCTTGCGGTCGAACTACTGCAGAAGCTTCTCTCAGGCGAGATCCGATTGAGGCGGAAAAGGAACGTCGTACAGGCGAAATCTTTCGCCGACATGCTGGAGCAGACCATCCGCCGTTACCAGAACCGCGCCATCGAGGCCGCGCAGGTCATCGAGGAGCTGATCGGCCTGGCAAAGGACATGCGCCAGGCGAACGCACGCGGCGAGAAGCTCGGACTCAGCGAGGAAGAGCTTGCGTTCTACGACGCGCTGGAAGTGAACGACAGCGCGGTGAAGGTGCTGGGCGAGCCCACGTTGGTGAAGATCGCGCACGAACTGGTCAAGGCGGTGCGGGAGAACGTCACCATCGACTGGACGGTGCGGGAAAACGTGCGTGCGCAACTGCGCGTGATCGTAAAGAGAATTCTGCGCAAGTACGGCTATCCGCCGGACAAGCAGGAAAAGGCGACGCAGATTGTTCTGGAGCAGGCGGCGGCGCTCAGCGCCGAGTGGGCGGTAGCGTAACGTCTGGGTCTGCGCTTGCGCGGGGACGACAAAACCTTCTAGGTCTTCGGTGATCTTGCCCCGAACGTTCCGATCGCCTTCGCCACCAACTCGCCGCTGTCGCTGCGCGCCTCGCCCTCGCAGAAGATGGTGGTGTTGCCCGCCTTCATGACGCGCCCCTCGGCGCGCAGCACGCCGGTGGCGGTGCCGATGAACTGCGTGGAAAGATCGACCGTCATGATCGAGCGGGGCGGGTCGAACAGGGTGCGCGCCGTCATCGACAGCGTGATATCGAGCAGCGCCAGGATCGAGCCGCCGTGCGCGGTACCCCAGCTGGTCATGAATTCGGGCCGGATCTCCATCGACAGCCGCGCCGCGCCTTTTTCCAGCGAATCGATGCGGATGCCGAGATGCTGCGAGAAGGGGATCTTCTTCATGAATTCGCCCATGTCGCGCACGATTTTCGTCTCGCTCATATGATCATCGCTCCGCCGTCCACCGCGATCGCCTGGCCGTTGATGTGGCGCCCGGCTTCCGAAGCGAGCAGCACCGCCAGTCCCTTGAGATCCTCCTCGCCGCCGAGGCGCCCGCTCGGCGTGCCCTCGACGATCAGCTTGCCCGCCGGCGTCGCGAGCAGTCCGCGCGTCATCTTGGAAGGGAAAAAGCCGGGGCAGATCGCGTTGACTGTCACGCCCTGCGCGGCCCATTCGGCGGCGAGCTGACGCGTCAGGCCCACTACCGCGTGTTTGGTCGCGGTGTAAGCGGCGGTGCGCACCACGCGCGCGTCGTTCGCGATCAGGCCGTTGACCGAGGCCACATTGATGATGCGGCCCCAGCCACCCGGCAGCATCGAGCGCTTGGCGATCGCCTGCGTCAGGGCGAACAGGCCGTTGAGGTTCAGATTGACCACCTTGTTCCACGCCTCCTGCGGAAGGTCCTCGGCCGGCGCAGCCCAGTTGGCGCCGGCGTTGTTGACGAGGATGTCGATCCGGCCATGCTGTTCCAGGATCGCGCCGACCGTCTTTTCGATTGCCGCCAGATCGCCCAGGTCACAGGGCCAGGCGCGCGCCTGCACCCCGCTCGCGGCAAGCGCCGCCACCGCGCTGTCCAGCGCCTCCTTTTTGCGTGCGACGAGCGCGACCTGGGCGCCCATTTCGCCGAGCGCTTCGGCGATCTGCAGCCCGAGCCCGCGCGAGCCGCCGGTGACCAGCGCGGTGCGTCCCGAGAGGTCGAGCAGCTGCTTCAACGGCATGAATTTCCTCCTGAAAAGCGGATGCTAGTATAGCCGCGGCATGCTCTCCCGCTCTCTGTACACCCGCGCCGAACTCGAGCGCCTGATTGCGCCGCGCGCCATCGCCATCGTCGGCGCGTCGCCGCGCGCCGGCTCCTTCGGTTTGCGCACGCTGGAAAACCTGGCGCATTTTCGCGGCGCGATCTGGCCGGTCAATAGCAAGTATCAGGAAATCGGCGGCCACACCTGCTATCCGTCGCTCGCCGCCTTGCCGGGCAAGCCCGACCTGGTGGCGCTGGTGGTGCCGCGCGAAGGCGTCGAGGCCGCGCTAAAGGAGGCCGCGCAGGCGGGCGCCGGCGGCGTGGTCGTCTATGCCTCGGGCTACAACGAAATGGGCCGCGACGAAGGCAGGCACGCGCAGCGCCGACTGGCCGAGATCGCCCGCGCGGCGCGCATGCCGCTGCTCGGACCGAACTGCATGGGACTGGTCAACCACCAACTCGGCGTGGGCGTCAGCTTCATTCCCGAGTATTCGAAAATGCCGCGCACGGTCGGTCCGATCGCCTTCGTCAGCCAGTCGGGCGCGCTCGGCTACTGCCTCGCGCAGGCCTGCGAGCGGGGCCTTGGCTTTCGCTATTTCTTCTCCTCGGGCAATTCATCCGACGTCGACGTCGCCGACCTGATCGGCGCCATGGCCGAGGATGAAGGCGTGCGCGCCATCGCCTGCCTGTTCGAGGGCGTGCCGAGCGCCGAGCGGCTCCTGCAAGCCGGCAAGCGCGCGCGCGATGCAGGCAAACCGGTGATCGTCTACAAGCTCGGCACCAGCGAGGACGGCGCGGCGGCGGCGCGCTCGCATACGGGCTCGCTCGCCGGCTCGGCAGCGGCATTTCGAGCGCTGTTCGAGCGCGCCGGATTCGTCGCGGTGGACGACTACGAGGCGCTGGTCGAGTACGCGAAATTCTTCGCTGCGGCGGGCAAGCCGCAGGCGCGCGGCGTGGCGGTGGTGTCCGGTTCGGGCGGCGCCGGCGTGATTGCCGCCGACATGGCAGCGCGCCACGGCGTGCCGATGCCGCAACCGCTCGAACACACCGCCGCGGCGTTGCGCAGCGTGGTTCCGGAATTCGGCGCTGCGCGCAATCCCTGCGATCCCACCGGGCAGGTTTTGAGCGTGCCCGAGTCCTACGGAAAGTGCTGCCGGGCGCTGCTCGAGGATGCGCAGTACGGCGTGCTGCTGTGCGCGATGAGCGTCGCTGCGCAGGAGACCGGCAGGGCGCGCGCGGGCACCATCGCCGAGCTGGCGCGCACGCAGCCAAAACCGATCGCCGTGGTCTGGGTCTCGGAATGGCTGCAGGGGCCCGGCGCCGCGGCCTACGAGGCGGACGACAAAGTGGGGCTGTTCCGCTCGATGGACCGCTGTTATGGCGCCATCGCCGCCTGGCAGGCTTGGCACGAGGCGCGTGCGCGGGCAGATGAGCCGCAGCCGCGTTTGTCGAAGAAGGCCTCGCTTGAATTTACCAGGAAGAACACCACGCTCGCCGAGCGGGCGGCGAAGGCGATGCTCGCCGAATACGGCATCGTCGGCGTTCCGGAGCTGCGGGCGAAGAACTGCGAGGAAGCCGTCGGGGCGGCGGCCAAAATTGGCTACCCGGTGGTGTTGAAGGCCGATTCGGCCGAGATCGCCCACAAGACCGAGGCGGGAGCGGTGCGCCTCGACCTGCGCGACGCCGGCTCGCTGCGCGATGCCTGTGCGGCGATGACAGTGGCGAAAGACGGGTTTCTCGTTCAACCGATGCTGAAAGGGGGCATCGAACTGGTCGTCGGCGCCAAGCGCGATCCGCTGGTCGGTCCGGTGCTGCTGGTCGGTCTTGGCGGCGTGCTGGTCGAAATCATGCGCGATACCGCGCTCGCGCTCGCGCCGGTCGGCATGGCCGAGGCGCGCCGCATGCTGGAGAGCCTGCGCGGATTCCGCCTGCTCGAAGGCTACCGCGGCGCGCCGGCGGCGAACCTGGATGCGCTGTGCGAGGCGATCGTGCGCGTTTCGGAATTCGCGGCGGATTTCGCGGACCAGGTGGAAGAGATCGACGTCAACCCGCTGCTGGTGCGCGCCGATGGGGCGATCGCCCTCGACGCGTTGATCGTTCTGCGCAAGGAGTAACCGATGCCGATGTTCCTGGAAGATTTCAAGGCGGGCGAGGTGCACACCAGTCCGGCGCGCACCGTGACGGAAGCCGACGTGGTGGCCTTTTCCGGCCTCTCCGGCGACTACAACCCGATCCACACCGATGCCGAATTCGGCGCCGCGTCGCAGTTCAAGCAGCGCATCGCGCACGGCATGCTCGGCCTGTCCATCCTTTCGGGCCTGGGCAGCCGCAGCGGCATGCTGGAGGGCACGGCGATCGCCTTTCTCGGCATCGAGGAATGGAAATTCTCCAAACCGATTTTGTTCGGCGACACGGTTCACGTGCGCATGACGGTGGCTGAAGTACGGCCTTCATCGAAGCCGGGCGCCGGCGTGCTCAAGCGCCGCATGGAACTGCTCAATCAACGCGGAGAAGTCGTGCAGTCCGGCGTGTTCGTGACGCTGGTGAAGGCACGCGGCGCCAAATGAGCGAGACAGGCCGCGATTCGATGTTTAGCGGAATCCATCACTGGCCGGCGCAGGAGCGGGTGATCTACGGCAAGCCGGCCGTAGAGGCGCTGACGGAGGAAATTCTCCGTTCTGCGTCAACGAGAATTTTCATTACCACCACGAGGTCGATCACGGATGGGGCGCTGGTGGCGCGGACCGTCAAGAGCCTTGGCGATCGGTTCGTCGGCAAGTTCGACCGGATCTCCGCGCACAGCCCGCGCGAAGCGGTGCTCGAGGGTGCGCAGGCGCTGCAGGCGGCGCGAGCCGACCTGGTGGTCGCCGTTGGCGGCGGTTCGGTGATCGATGCAACAAAGGTGATGCTGCTCGCGCTCTGGCGCGGAGCGCGCAGCGTGGCGGATCTTTCGTCGCTCGCCGGCACGCGCGGCGCCGCGGCGAACGTGGCCAGCGCATGGTCCGAGGACCCGCAGCCCTTGCGCCTGATCGCCATCCCGACCACGCTCTCGGCGGCGGAGTTCTTTCCCAGCGCCGGCGTCACCGACGTGCAGCGCCACGTCAAGCAGATGTATTTCCACCCGCTGTTCGTGCCGAAAGCGGTGATCCTCGATCCGGCGGCGACGCTCGAGACGCCGATGCAGCTGCTGCTATCGACCGGCATGCGCGCGGTGGATCACGCGGTCGAAGGCTGGTGCTCGGTGAAAAGTGCGCCGATCGCCGACGCGAGCAACCGCGAAGCGATGCGGCTGCTTGCGCAGGCGCTGCCGCGCATGAAGGCGGAGGCGAAGGATCTTGAAGCCCGGGCACTTGCCCAGCACGGCATGTGGCTGTCGCGAATCGCGACCATGGCCGGGATTCCCTACGGCGCGAGCCATGGCATCGGCTACCTGCTGGGCGGCGGGCGCGGCGTGCCGCACGGCATTACCTCCTGCATCACGCTGCCGGCGGTGATGACCTGGAATCAGAGCAGCAACGCGGCGCGCCAGGGGGATGTCGCCGCGGCCTTCGACGGCGCGGGCCGGTCCGCGGGCGAAGTGCTGCGCCACTTCGTCACCGATCTTGGCTTGCCGACGCGGCTGCGCGAGGTCGGCATCGCGCAGGCGGACCTGCCGGCGATCGCCGCGGACTGGGACGGCACCGGCCCGATCGCCACCAACCCGCGCAAGGTCAGCGGCAAAAAGGAGCTGCTCGAGATCCTCGAGCTGGCGTACTGATCAGCCTTTCAGCTGCAGGCTCTTGTACTCGAGGAATTCCTCCAGCCCGTAGACGCCGGCCTCGCGCCCGTGGCCGGACTGCTTGAAGCCGCCGAAGGGCGCGTTCATGTTGAAGGCGCCGCCATTCACGTCCACCTGCCCGGCGCGGATGCGGCGCGCCACTTTCTGCGCGCGCGCTTCGTCGCCCGACCAGACCGCGCCGGCCAGGCCGTAGACGGTGCCGTTGGCGATCTTCAGCGCGTCTTCCTCGTCCTTGTAGGTGACGATCGAAAGTACCGGCCCGAAGATCTCCTCCTGCTCGATGGTGGAGCCGGGTTTCACCTTGCCGAACACGGTGGCTTTTACGTAGTAGCCGCCGGCAGGCACGCCTTCGGGTGCGTCGGCGCCGCCGGCGAGCAGTTCAGCGCCTTCCGCAACGCCCTTGCGGATGAAGCCGCGCACGCGATCGAGTTGCATTGCCGAGGCAAGCGGGCCGAGCCGCGTCGTTTCCTGCAGCGGGTCGCCCGGCTTGAAACCATTGGCGACCTCGGCGGCGATCTTGGCCGCTTCTGCGTATTTCGATTCCGGAACCAGCATGCGCGTGAGCGCAGTGCAGGTCTGCCCGGAATTGAGATAGCACATGTTCACGGTGCTCTTGATCGCGGTGGCCAGGTCGGCGTCCTCCAGGATCACCGACGCCGACTTGCCGCCGAGTTCCAGCGCCACGCGTTTCACCGCCTGCGCCGCGATTTCCGAAATGCGCTTGCCGGCGCGCGTCGAGCCGGTGAAGGAGATCATGTCGACCTGCGGATGCTTGACCAGCGCCTCGCCTGCGCTCGGGCCAAAGCCGGTGACCAGATTGAACACGCCCTTGGGCAGCGCGGTGGCCTCGATCACCTCGGCCAGGATGAAAGCATTGAACGGCGCGACCTCGGAAGGCTTGAGCACCACGGTGCAGCCGGCAGCCAGCGCCGGCGCGACCTTGAGCGCGATCTGGTTGAGCGGGTAGTTCCAGGGCGTAATCGCGCCCACCACGCCGACCGGTTCCCGGACTACTAGCGAATTGCCGGTTTTCTGCTCGAAAGAGAAATTTTCCAGGATCTTCGCGTAATTGGCGAAATTGGCGATGGGCAGGCCCGCCTGGATGCGGCCGGAAAGTTTCACCGGCATGCCGACTTCCTGTGAGATGGTTTTCGCCAACTCCTCGGCGCGCGCCTTCAGGCCGTCGGAGATTTTCTGCAGGAATTCGGCGCGTTTCGCTGGCGGCGTGGCGCTCCAGCCTTCCAGCGCCGCGCGCGCCGCAGCGACAGCGGCGTCAATGTCCTTCTCGGTCCCGGCCGGCACCTTGCCCATCACTTCGCCGGTGCCCGCGTGATGAACGTCGATCGTTTCCTTGGCCGAGGGTGCGACCCACTTGCCGTCGATGAAAAACTTGTCGCGCGCGATCATGCGATCCTCCTTCTGGTGGAGGAGTATTTTAGCCGACGCGTCGCGCTATACTTTTCCCATGAGCCACAAATCCGAAGCAGTCATCTGCCGCGAGCTGAACAAGCCGGTAGTGATCGAGACGATCAGCGTCGACGGACCAAAGCGCGGCGAGGTGACGCTGAAACTCGCCGCCTGCGGCGTGTGCCATTCGGACCTTTCCGCCACCAACGGCACCATCGCGCTGCCCCCGCCGCTGGTGCTGGGGCATGAAGCGGCGGGCGTAGTAGTCGAGGTAGGCGAGGGCGTCAGAGATCTCGCTGCCGGCGATCACGTGATCTCCTCCTTCATCTATATGTGCGGCAAATGCCGCTATTGCTCGGGCGGCCGCCCGGTGCTGTGCGTGGAGCAGGGCAAGGCGCTGCTCACGCCGCCCGAGGGCACGCCGCGCACCAGGGACAAAGACGGCAAGCCGCTCAACATCTTTTCCGGCTGCGGCGTGATGGCTGAGTACGCCACGCTGTCGGCGGACAACGTGGTGAAGATCGATCCGAAGATTCCGCTCGATCGCGCGGCACTGGTCGGCTGCGCAGTGACCACCGGGGTTGGCGCGGTGTTCAATACCGCCAGGGTCGAGCCCGGCGCCACGGTGGCGGTGTTCGGCTGCGGCGGCGTGGGCCTGAATGCGATCCAGGGCGCGGCGATCGCCGGTGCCGAGCGCATCCTCGCCATCGACACCATGCAATCCAAGCTCGAGCTGGCGAGAAAATTCGGCGCTACCGACGTGATGCTCGCAAAGCCCGGTCTGGATCCGACCAAGGAGATCAAGAAGCTGACCGGCGGCGGCCCGGACTACGCCTTCGAATGCGTCGGCGCAGGCGTGCTGGCGGAGCTCGCCTACAAGGCGATCCGGCGCGGCGGCAAGGCGGTGATCGTCGGTGTGGCGCGGCCGACCGACTCGGCCTCGATCAAGACCATGGGCATGGTGTTCGAGGAAAAGACGCTGCAGGGCAGCCTGTTCGGCTCCTGCGTGCCGCGCATCGACTATCCGCGCCTGCTGCAGTTGTACATGGGGGGCAAGCTCAAGCTGGATGAATTGATAACGCGGCGCTACAAGATCGACGAAGCGCCGCAGGCCTTTGCCGACCTGGAGTCCGGCAAGAACGCGCGCGGGGTGATCGTCTTCTAGCCGCCCTTGGCCAGGCGCTTTTCCACCAGCCGGGCGTAGAAGCTCGCGCCGTAGGGCAAGGCCCGGTCGTTGAAGTCGTAAGAAGGATTGTGCACTTCGCAGGCTCCTTCGCCGTCACCGTTGCCGATGTTGATGTAGCAGCCCGGCACTTCGTTCAGCATGAAGGCAAAATCTTCCGAAGCCATGATCAGCGCCGGGTCGCGCTGCACCTGTTCCGCGCCGACGATATCGGCGCAGATCCCGGCCGCGTAATCGGCTTCCTTGGCATTGTTGACGGTCGGCGGAAAGGTCACGCGGTAGTCGGTCGTCGCCTTGGCGCCGAAGCCTGCCGCCACGCCCTCGGCGACGCGCGTCATGTTCTTGCCGACCAGCTGCATCACCTCGCTGGAAAACGCGCGCACCGTGCCCGACAGGCGCGCGCTCTGGGGAATCACGTTGTAGGCGTTGCCGGCGTGGATCTGCGTCACCGACAGCACCGCGGTATCCACCGGCCGCACGTTGCGCGCGACGATGCTCTGCAGCGCAGTGGTGACGTGCGCCGCCACCAGCACCGAGTCGACGCCGGCTTCCGGCCGCGCGCCGTGGGCGCCGCGGCCCTCGATGTCGATGTCGAAGAAGGCGCCGCCCGCCATCATCGGGCCGGCGCGCACCGCGAATTTGCCGAGCGGCATGCCGGGCCGGTTGTGCATGCCGAATATCGCGTCGCAGGGAAAGCGCTTGAACAGGCCGTCATCGACCATCGCCTTGGCCCCGCCGATGCCTTCCTCGGCCGGCTGGAAGATGAAATGCACCGTGCCGTCGAAGTTCTTCGTCTCGGCGAGGTACTTTGCCGCGCCGAGCAGCATGGTGGTGTGGCCGTCATGGCCGCAGGCGTGCATGCGGCCGTCGTTTTTCGAGCGGTGCGCGAAAGTGTTCGCTTCCTGGATCGGCAGCGCGTCCATGTCGGCGCGCAGGCCCAGGCTGCGCTTCGAGGCGCCGCCGCGCAGCACGCCGACCACGCCGGTTTTGCCGATGCCCCGGTGCACCTCGACGCCGAAGGCCTGCAGTTGCGCGGCGACGAAATCCGACGTGCGCTGCTCCTGGAAGCCAAGCTCAGGGTGCGCGTGGATATCGCGCCGCCAGGCTGTCATTTCGTCTTTGAACTTTTCGATGCGGGGTGCGAGGTTCATGGTCATTGGCAGCCGAGTTTGCGTTCCTTTGCCTGCACCAGCGCGGTCACGGTCTCGTTGACCGGCGCCTGCAGGCCGAGCGTTTTCGCCACCCGCGGGATCGAGCCGTTGATGACGCTGATTTCGCTCACCCTTTTCGCCATCAGGTCGAGTAGCACCGAGGGCCGCGCTTTCGGAATCTTGGAGCCGAACTCGCGCACATAGGCGACCGGGTTATCGAACGCCAGTTTGATCTTTTTCTTCTGCGCCACCGCATAAGCCTCCGCGGCGCAGGCCGCCGAGACGCGCGACAGCTCCGGGCTGTCCATCACTTCGCCGGTGGTGCAATCGCCGAGCGCGCAGGGCCCGGAATAGGCGCAGTTGCAGATCAGCTTTTCCCAGACCAGCTGGTCGATGTCGTCGAACACCCGGACGCGGAAACCCGCGCCGCTCCAGAGCTCTTCGACCTTTTTCAGGCGCGAGGTGATCGGGCCGCCGAATTCGCCCAGCCGCACCAGTTCCATGCCGTCATGGTGCGCGTGCCCCGGGCCCTTCATCGAGGCGCCGAAGCCGCCGACCACGCCCACCATCACGCGTTCCCGCCCGAGCACCTCGGCCGCGCTGTCCGGGCCGCCCAGGCCGTTCTGGATCGAGAGCACCGGCGTTTCGGGCCCGAGCAGCGCTTTGGCGGACTCGGCCGCTTCCGCTACGTGCATGGCCTTGGTGGCGAGGATGACCAGATCGCAGACTCCGGCCTCACCCGCGTCGGTGGTGGCGTTGATCTTGACGGTGCGGTCGCCCGAGGCGCCCTCCACGCGCAGGCCCTTGGCGCGAATCGCATCGATGTGCTCGCGCCAGCGGTCGATCGCCCAGACTTCGTGGCCGGCGGTAGAGAGGAGCCCGGCGTAGACCGAGCCCATCGCCCCGGTGCCGACGATGCCGATCTTCACACCACCTCGAACAATCCGGCCGCTCCCATTCCGCCGCCGACGCACATCGTCACCACCACGTGCTTGACGCCGCGGCGCTTGCCCTCGATCAGCGCGTGGCCGATCAGGCGCGAGCCGGTGACGCCGTAGGGATGGCCGACCGCGATCGAGCCGCCGTCGACATTCAGGCGCTCGTCGGGGATGCCGAGCTTGTCGCGGCAGTAGATCACCTGCACCGCGAAGGCCTCGTTCAATTCCCACAGGCCGATATCGCCGATCTTCAGGCCGGTGCGCTCGAGCAATTTGGGGATCGCGTACACCGGGCCGATGCCCATCTCGTTGGGCTCGCATCCGGCGACCGCGAAGCCGCGGAACACGCCCAGCGGCCTGAGGCCGCGCTTGGCGGCGACCTTGTCGCTCATCACCACCTGCGCCGAGGCGCCGTCGGAGAACTGGCTGGCATTGCCGGCGGCGATCACGCCGCCTTCGATCGCCGGCTTGATCTGCGATACGCCTTCGTAAGTCGTGTCGGGGCGAATGCCCTCGTCGTGCTCGACTGTGACCTCCTTCAGGGTGTCGGTGCCGGTCGCCTTGTCCACCACCTTCATCTTGGTGGTGATCGGCACGATTTCGTCCTTGAATTTTCCTGCGGCGCGCCCCTTGGCGGCGCGCAGCTGGCTTTCGACGCCGTAGCGGTCCTGAACCTCGCGCGAGATGTTGTACTTCTTCGATACGTACTCGGCAGTCTGCAGCATCGGCCAGTAGATCTCGGGCTTGTGGCGGTTCAGCCACTCGTCGTGGCCGTGGTGCTTGTTGGCTTCGTTCTGCACCAGCGAAATCGACTCGACGCCGCCGGCAATGAAAATCTCGCCTTCGCCCGCCATGATGCGCTGCGCGGCCAGCGCCACGGTCTGCAGGCCGGAAGAGCAGAAGCGGTTGACGGTCATGCCCGAGACGGTCACCGGCAGGCCGGCGCGGATCGCGATCTGGCGCGCGATATTGCCGCCGGTCGCGCCTTCCGGCGTGGCGCAACCCATGATCACGTCCTCGATTTCCTGCGGTTCGACTTTGGCGCGCTCGAGCGCGGCGTGAACCACGTGCCCGCCCATCTTGGCGCCATGGGTCATGTTGAGTGCGCCGCGCCAGCTCTTGCACAGCGGCGTGCGGGCGGTAGAAACGATCACTGCATCAGTCATTGAAATTCCTTCCTTCCTTGGCAAGTTTTACGAGTAGGGGAGCGGGCTTCCAAGCCTCGCCCCGGTAGCCTTTGCTGAATCTCTCGATCGCGGCGAGCACTTTCGCCAGCCCGACCGTGTCGGCGTAGAACATCGGCCCGCCCCGGTAGGCGGGAAAGCCGTAGCCGGTGAGGTAGACCATGTCGATGTCGGAGGCGCGCAGCGCAATGCCTTCTTCCAGGATGTAGGCCGCTTCGTTGACCAGCGCGTAGATCAGCCGCTCGACGATTTCTTCGTCGGATATTTGCCGGGTCTTGATGTTGTTTTCAGTTCTGTATTTCTTGATTACTTCCTCGACCTCGGGATCCGGAAGCGGCGTTCGATTCGGCAGGTTGTACTTGTACCAGCCCTTGCCGGTCTTCTGGCCGAAGCGCCCGAGCTCGGCGATGCGGTCGCCGACTTTGGAATAGATGAAGTTCGGCCGCTCGACGTAGCGGCGCTTGCGGATTTCCCAGCCGATGTCGAGGCCCGCCATGTCGCCCATCGCGAGCGGCCCCATCGCCATGCCCCATTGGTAGGCCGCCGCGTCGACCTGCCGCGGGCTGCAGCCCTCGTCGATCAGGAACAGCGACTGCTGGCCGTACTTTTCGACCATGCGGTTGCCGATGAAGCCGTCGCAGACGCCCGATACCACCGGCACTTTCTTGATCGTCTTGCCGAGTTTGAGGGTAGTGGCGAGCACATCCTTGGCGGTCTTTGCGCCGCGCACCACTTCCAGCAGCCGCATCACGTTGGCCGGCGAGAAGAAATGCGTGCCGATCACGTCCTGCGGCCGTTTGGTCACGGCGGCGATCGCATCGACATCGAGGGTGGAAGTGTTGGTGGCGAGGATCGCGCCGGGCTTCATCACCGCGTCGAGCTTCCTGAACATGTCCTGCTTGACGTCCATGCGCTCGAACACCGCTTCGATGACGATGTCGGCGTCTGTCGCGTCCTCGAGTTTCGTCGTCGTTTTTATCAGGGAAATTCTCTTGTCCATTTCCGCCTGCTTGAGGCGTCCTTTGGAGACGGTGGCGGCGTAGTTGTCCTTGATTCTCTTGAAACCCTTGCTTACCGCGTCTTCGGTGACATCCATCATCGACACGGGAATGCCGGCATTGGCAAAGTTCATCGCGATGCCGCCGCCCATGGTGCCGGCGCCGATCACTGCCGCGCTCTTCACGGGGCGCGTCGCCGTGTCCTCGGGCACGTCCGGAATCTTGGTGGTCTGGCGCTCGGCGAAGAACATGTGGCGCAGCGCCTTCGACTCGGTGCTCTCCACCAGGGTCTGGAAACGCTCGCGCTCCTGCTTGCGGCCCTCGTCGAAGGGTTTGGACACTGCCGCCTCGACGCAGGCGATGATCTCGAGCGGCGCCGGAAAGCCTCGCGCTGTCTTGCCCGCCTCGGCGCGCGCTTTCTCGAAGAAAGCCTTGGGGTCGCCTTCGATTTTGACGCTCATGTCCCGAATTCGCTTTGGTGCTTTTACCTTCAGGGCGAAGGCAATCGCGCCAGCGAGCAGGTCGCCTGGCACGATCTCGTCCACCAACCCCAGCTGCAGCGCTTTTTCCGCCGGCACCGGATTGCCGGTGGTCATCATCTGCAGCGCCTGTTCGGCGCCCACCACGCGCGGCAGGCGCTGCGTGCCGCCCGAGCCGGGCAGCAGGCCCAGCTTCACCTCAGGCAGGCCGAGTTGGCTGCCGGGGAGCGCGACGCGGTAATGGCAACCGAGCGCGAGCTCCAGCCCGCCGCCCATCGCAAAGCCGCCGATGGCGGCAACCATCGGTTTCGTACAAGCGTCCTGCGCCTCGTTGATTTCGGGCAAGGAGGGCGGCAGGTTCATCTTCGGCGTGTTGAATTCGCGGATGTCGGCGCCGCCCGAGAAGGCCTTGGCCGAACCGATCAGGACCAGCGCTTTGACCGCGGGGTCGGCTTCGGCCTGCTTGATTCCCGCCATGATGCCGGGCCTGAGCACGCTGCCCAGCCCGTTCACGGGCGGATTGTTCATGGTGATGACGGCGACGCCGTCGCGAACGGAATACGAGGCCGCCTCGCTCATGCGGGAAATCTCCTGAAGGGGATGGGCGATTTTAGCAAGGCGCAATTCGGCTTGGAAGGGTTTTTCTCAGGGAAATGGTCTGCCAATTGCGCTCGAGCGCGAGCTTTCGCAGACGCTCGTCCGGATCCACGGCCACCGGGTGGCTCACGCACTCGAGCAGCGGGGCGTCGTTGATCGAATCGGAAAAAAACCAGCTCTCGGCGAAATCGCCGAGCGACTGGCCGCGTGCGGCGAGCCACTCGTGGGTGCGCGTGGCCTTGCCTTCGCCGAAGCTCGGCGTGCCGGCGACCCTGCCGGTGAAGCGGCCGTCGCGGATCTCGGGCTCGGTCGCGATCAGGTGCTCGACGCCGAGCGTGCGCGCGATCGGCTCGGTCAGAAAGCGGTTGGTGGCGGTGGCGATGACGACCAGACAATCGCGATGGCTCTCGAGCAGCCGGCGCGCCGGATCCGCGATCAGGGGCAGGATCCGTTCGCGCAGGTAGATATCGCGCCAGCCAAGCAGCGTCGCATAATCGTGCGGCACGTAAAAGCGCAGGAAGAACTCGCAGAACTCGCGCGCTCCGGCTTGGCCCGCGCGGTAGCGGCGCACCATGTCGGCATGGGCGGAGGATTCCGCCGCCCGGTCGACCACGCCGCGCTCCACCAGGAAATGCAGCCACTCGTCGTCGCTGTCTCCGGCGAGCAGCGTGTTATCCAGATCGAAGAGCGCTAATTTTCCCTTGCTCACGCCGCTGCAGCGATGCGCTTGATGCCCATCGCCTTCACCGTTTCGGCGACGGCCGCGACCATTTTGCCCATGCCGGCCTCGCCCACCTGGCCGATGCAGCCGACGCGGAAGGTCTCGACCTGGGTCAGTTTGCCCGGGTAAAGAATGAAGCCGCGCTGCTTCACTTCGTCGTAGAAGCGCTTGAACTGGTAGGCCGGGTCGGCCGGCGCATGGAAGGTGACGATGATCGGCGCCTGCAGCGCGCGCGGCAGGAAGGTCTGGAAGCCGAGCGCCTGCATGCCCGACACCAGCTGTTCGCAGTTGCGCGCGTAGCGGGCGCCGCGCGCGGGCTGGCCGCCTTCCTCCTCGAATTGACGGATCGCCTCGGCGAACGCTGCCACCACATGGGTCGGCGGCGTGAAACGCCACTGGGTCGTCTTCTGCATGTAGACCCACTGGTCGTACAGGTCCATGGCGAGCGAATGCGAGTTGCCTTCGCACTTTTCCAGCACGGTGCGGCGGATGATGATGAAACCCATGCCGGGGACGCCCTCGAGGCACTTGCCGGAGGCGCCGATCACGGTGTCGACGGAGGCGCTGCGCAGATCGATGTCGATCGCGCCGAAAGAACTCATGGCGTCGACGATGAGGCCCTTGCCGTGCTTGGCCGCGACCCGGGCGATCTCCTCGAGTGGGTTGAGGATGCCGGTGCCGGTCTCGCAATGCACCAGCGCGACGTGCGTGATCGAGGGATCCTGCGCCAGGCGCGCGTCGATATCCTCGGCGCGGATCTGCGCGCTTTCCGGGTAGTCGATGGTGCTGTGCTTGCGTCCGACATAGCGGCAGATTCTTGCGATGCGCTGGCAGTAGGCGCCGTTCACGGGCACCAGCACGTGGCCGCTCTTTGGCACTACGCTGCCGATCGCGGCTTCCACGGCAAAAGTTCCGCTGCCCTGCAGCGGAACGCATTCGTGCGTGCCCGCGCCATGCACGATCTTGAGCAGGCTTTCGCGGATGCGGCCGGTGATGCGATTGAACTCGATGTCCCAGGAGCCCCAGTCGCGCAGCATCGCTTCCTTGGTGCGGCGCGACGTGGTGAGGGGGCCGGGCGTGAGGAGGATGGGATCTTTCTCTTGGCTCATTTCGATGTTCTCCATGCCTGGGTGCGGCGATCGACCAGCCAGCCGATGCCGAGATAGACGAGGCAGGCGACGAGCGACGTGGAGGCGATCAGCACCGCCATCGCGGCCGCGGCGCCGGGCTCGCCCGCTTCGTCGAGGTTGAGGATCGCCACCGACAGCAGCTTGGTATCAGGGGCGTACAGGAACACCACCGCCGAGATGGTGGTCATCGCGTTGATGAACAGGTAGCGGCTGATGTCGAGCAGCGCCGGCGTGCAGATCGGCAGCGTGACGCGCCAGAAGGTTTTCCAGAAGGGCACCTTGAGCGAAGCCGACACCGACTCGAATTCCGCGTCGAGGGCCTTCAGCGCAGTCACCGCCGTTAGGTGCGCGGCGGTGTAAAAGTGCACCACCGTGCACAGCACCAGCAGCGTCATCGTGTGGTAGAGGAAATTGAGCGGGTTCTGCGGCGCGTTGAAGTAGAAAATGTAGCCCAGGCCCAGCACCAGCCCCGGCACCGCCATCGGCAGCAGGGCGAGCAGCTGCACCGCGGACCGCAGCCAACCCGCGCCACGCGTCTTTTCCATCAGGTAGGCGCCGGCGAACACCACCGCAGTGCCGGCGATGGCGGTGCCCAGTGCCAGCTTGAGGCTGTTGGTCAGCGCCAGCCTTGCCTCGTTGTCGACGATGCCGAGCACGTAGTGGCGCAGGCTGAACGACAGATCGTAAGGCCAGAACTTGACGAAGGAAGCGAACACCGCCATGCCGAGCACGGCGAACATCAGCAGCGCGACCACCGCGCAGTAGGCGGTCATCAGGGCATCGAAGCCGCGGCTCGGCTTGGGCGCGTAAGGCACCGCGCGCGCGGTGAGCATCGAGGTCTGCCGGCGCTGCACGATGCGGTCCACGACGAAGGTCAGCAGCGCGGGCGCCAGCAGCACCAGCGCCACCACCGCGCCCTTGGGAAAATCCTGCTGGCCGATGACCAGCTTGAAGACATCGGTGGAAAGGACGTTGAAATTGCCGCCGATCACCTTGGGAATGCCGAAGTCGGTGATGACCAGGGTGAACGTGACCATCGCCGCGCTGGCGAGGCCGTACTTCGCGCCCGGCAGCGTGATGGTGAAGAACTTGCGCGCCGCGCTGGTGCCGAGCGCATCGGCGGCTTCGTACAGGCGGGCGTCGGCAAGCGACAGGGCGGTGACCATGATCATCAGCGCATGCGGGAAAACGCTGAAGATCTGCGACAGGATGATGCCGGGTGCGCCGTAGATCTGCTCGATGCCGAGCGCGGTCAGCCAGTGCTTGAGCGCCCCCTGGTTGCCGAACCAGTAAATGAAGGAGATCGCCGACAGCAGCGAGGGCGCGAGCAGCGGCGTCAGCGTGACGGTGCGGAAGGCGCTCTTCCATGGCATGCAGCTGCGCGCCAGTGCGTAGGCGAAGGTGAAGGCCGCCGGCACCACGATCGCAGTCACCGCCAGCGAGGTCCAGACGCTGTTCCAGAGCGAATCGAGCAGCGCCGGCGTGGCGAAATAGGCGGTGAAATTCTCCAGGCCGACGAACTCGCCCTGCTTGCCCTCGACGCTTTGCAGGAGAATCGCGAGCAGCGGGCCGGCGAGGAAAGCGAGCAGTCCGACGGCGATTGCGCCGAGCAGCACGTGCCCGACGCGGTCGCTCCAGTGCACCCGCTGGCGCAGCGGCGCGGCGGCGAGGACGGCGGACATCAGGCGGCGAAGACGCGCATGCGCTCGGCAAGCATGCGCAAGCGCAGCGAGCCGCCGGCCGCCAGCCGCTGCCCGGTGAGGAAGTTGAGCGACAGGGACACGGTGAGCGGCTGCTCGCCCAGGTCCCGGCCCGCCACGCGGACCAGGCAGTAGGCGCCGAGAAATTCGATTTTCTCGATGCACGCCTCGAAGGTGTTGCCACTGCCCGCCTCGACCGCTGCGGCGACGATGTCTTCGGGCCGGACATAGACGCGAACGCCGCGGCCCGCCGCGCCTTCGGCCGCCGCGCAGGCGAAGCTGAGCGAGCCGATGCGCACGCGGCCAGGCGCCTCGACGGTCGCGGAGAGCATGTTCACCTTGCCCACGAAGTCCGCGACGAACGGGGTCGCTGGTTCGCGGTAGACGTCGAGCGCGCTGCCGATCTGGTCGATGACGCCGTGGTTCATCACCACGATGCGGTCGGCCATCGACAGCGCCTCCTCCTGGTCGTGGGTCACCATGATGGTGGTGACGCCCAGGCGCTGCTGCAGCGCGCGGATCTCCTGTCTCAGGTGCACCCGCACGATCGCATCGAGCGCAGAAAGCGGTTCATCGAGCAGCAGCAGCCCGGGGGAGGTGGCGAGCGCGCGCGCCAGCGCGATGCGCTGCTGCTGGCCGCCCGAGAGCTGGCTGGGATACTTGGCGGCGCTATCGGGCAGCCCGACCAGCGCGAGCAGCTCTTTGACCCGCGCCTGGACCGCCGCGCGGTCGCTGCGCCGGTTCACCAGGCCATAGGCGATGTTGTCGAAAACGTCGAGATTGGGGAACAGCGCATACGACTGGAACACGATGCCGTAGTCGCGCAGCGCGGGCGGCAGCGCCGAAATGTCGCGCCCGCCCTGGTAGATGGTGCCGGCGCTCTGCGCTTCCAGCCCGGCGATGATGCGGATCAGCGTGGTCTTGCCGCAGCCCGAGGGGCCGAGAAAGCAGACGAACTCGCCCGGTGCGACTTCCAGCCGGACGTCGCGCAGGGCGGTGAAGGAGCCGAAATCCTTGCGGATGCCCTCCAGGCGCAGGAACGGCTCGTCCTGCGCCATGTTGCCGGAAGTTACCGCTTTTCCGACTTCGCGTTGTAGCGCTTGGTCCACTCGGCGAGAACGCGCTCGCGCGACTCCGCCGACTTCTTGAAGTCCAGCTTGACCAGGCGCTCCTCGTAATCCTTCGGAATGTTCGGCAGCGGCTGCGCCACGCCCGGCTGCGCGGTGATGGCGAAGTTCTTGCCGTAGAGGATCATCGCGTTCTTGCTCGAAGCCCAGTCGGCGAGCTTCTGCGCCGCCTCGAGCTTCTTGGTGCCCTTGTGGATGGCAAATGCTTCGAGGTCCCAGCCGAGGCCTTCCTTCGGGAACACCAGGTCGATCGGCGCGCCCTTCGCCTTGTTGCTGTTGGCGCGGTATTCGAAGGAGATGCCGACCACGAATTCGCCCGCGGCCGCCATGTTGCACGGCTTGGAACCCGAGTGCGTGTACTGCGCGATGTTCTCGTGCAGCTTGTCCATGTAATCCCAGCCGCCCTTTTCGCCCCACAGCGTGAGCCAGGCAACGACGTCGAAGAAGCCCGTGCCCGAGGAGGCCGGGTTGGGCATCACGACCTGGCCCTTGTAGGCGGGCTTGGTGAGGTCCTTCCAGGTTTCAGGCTTCGGGATGTTGCGCTTCTTTGCCTCGATGGTGTTGAAGCACACGGTGGCGCCCCACACGTCCATGCCGAACCACGCCGGCGGGTTCTTCGGGTCGCGGTACTTCGTCATGATCGCGTCGAGGTTGAGCGGCGCGTAGGGAATCAGCATGCTCTGCGAGTCGAGCAGCGCGAGGCTGGAGGCCGCCACGCCCATCACCACGTCGGCCTGCGGGTTGGCTTTCTCGGCGAGCAGCTTGGCGGTGATCACGCCGGTGGAATCGCGCACCCATTTGATCTCGATGCCTGAATGCTCGGCATAGAAGCCTTGTTCGTAGGCCTTGAGCTGATCTGTTTCGAGCGCCGTGTAGACAAGCAGTTGAGTCTTTTGCGCGAGCACGGCGCTGGACGCAGCAACGAGCGCGACGGCCGCGGTGGCAAGGGCGAGCGCGCGACGAATAGGGATTGCCATGGTTCTCCTCCTCCGGGTATACGAAATGAAATCTGGCGAATTCTACTTCCAGGGCTGGCCGACTCTAATTCCGTCAGGCAGGGATTGTCAACTGTTGACAATTTTCGCCTGGCCGTCGGAGAATGCCCCCCCGAATGAACACACCCGACACGCCGCTTTCCGCGCTGGAAGTGCTGCAGAACAGCTCGCTGCCCAACCTGCTGCAGCGCGAAATCGAGCGCATGATCCTCGCGGGCGCGATCGCCGCCGGCGACCGCCTCAACGAGTCCGAACTCGCCGCCAAGTTCGGCACCAGCCGCGGGCCGATCCGCGAGGCGCTGCGTGCGCTGGAGCAGGACGGGCTGGTGCGCCTGGAAAAGAACCGCGGCGTGTTCGTGCGCGTGATCTCGGTCGCCGAGGCGGACGAGATCTTCGAAGTGCGCGCCGCGCTCGACCAGCAGATCGGCCGGCTCGCCGCGGAGCGCGCGAAAGATGCCGATCTGCGCGAGTTGCGGCGCCTGGTCGCGGAAATGCAGCGCGCGGCGCAAGCCGCGAAGGCCGACGTCTATCACCAGCTCAACCTGGCGTTCCATGACCGTCTGGCGCAGATGGCGGGCAATGCCAAACTGCTCACCACGTACCGGCGCTTGGTGAACGAGCTGTCGCTGTTCCGCCGCGAGGCCTTGGGCGCCAGCGACGACACGCTGCCCACCTCGATCCGGGAGCACCAATCGATCGTTGGCGCGGTCGCCGCGCGCGATCCGGCACGCGCGGCGCGGGCGCTGGCCGAGCATGTCGAGCACAGCCGCGAGCGCGTGCACAAGGCGCACGCGACGCACGCTGCGCCGATTGCGCAACGCAAGAGGGCCTAGCATGCAGGCAGGCACCATTCAGGTAAACCGGCGCGATTACCGCGTGCCGAGTTCGCCGCTGGTCGTGATTTGCGTCGACGGCTGCGAGACCGATTACATCTCCGAAGCCGTGAAGGCAGGCGTGGCGCCCAACCTCGAGCGCATGATCGGCACGGGCGCGATGTTTGCCGCCGATTGCGTGGTGCCTAGCTTCACCAACCCGAACAACCTGTCGATCGTTACCGGTGCGCCCCCCTCGGTGCACGGCATCTGCGGCAATTACTTCTACGACCGGGACGCCGACGGCGGCAGGGGCGCCGAAGTGATGATGAACGACCCGAAGTACCTGCGCGCGCCGACCATCCTTGCCGCGTTCGCCGGGCGGGGCGCCAAGGTAGTGGTGATTACCGCCAAGGACAAGCTGCGCAAGCTGCTTGGCCACGGCATGCGCGGCATCTGTTTCTCCTCGGAGAAAGCAGCCGAGGCGACTCGCGCGGAAAACGGCATCGACGGTGTGCCGGCGCTGGTTGGCATGGCGGTCCCCTCGGTCTACAGCGCGGAGCTGTCGGAGTTCGTGTTCGCGGCAGGCGTCAAACTGATGCGCACGCAGCGGCCGGACATCATGTACCTCTCGACCACCGATTACGTGCAGCACAAGGCTGCGCCGGGCGCGCCTGCGGCCAACGCCTTCTACGCGATGATGGACCGCTATCTCGGTGAACTGGATGCCACGGGCGCGCTGATCGCACTGACTGCCGACCACGGCATGAACGCCAAGCACGGCGCCGACGGCAAGCCGAACGTGATCTATCTGCAGGATCTGCTCGACGCTTGGCTTGGCGCCGGCGCCGCGCGCGTTATTCTTCCGATCACCGATCCTTATGTCGTGCACCACGGCGCGCTCGGCTCCTTTGCCACGGTTTACTTGACGCCCGACCCGAACGTGACCGCGCGCATCGCCGCATTGCCGGGCATGGAGCGGGTGCTCTCCCGCGAGGAAGCCTGCCGTGCGTTCGAGCTGCCGCCCGATCGCGTTGGCGAGATCGTCGCGGTAAGTCGCAAGGACACGGTGATCGGCACCAGCGCCGCGCGCCACGACCTGTCGGGCCTGACCGAACCGCTGCGCTCGCACGGCGGCGTCTCGGAGCAGAAGGTGCCGTTGATCGTCAACCGCAAAGTGAGCGGCCTCGCGCCCGGGCGCAAACTGAGAAACTTCGATGCCTTCGACCTCGTCCTCAACCATGCGAATTGAGTCGCCGGTACGCCGCGAAGCGATGCGCATCGCCGGAGAGAAAGTTTATTCCGAGCGCGTCATCGAGGTTCGCTACCCCTACACCGGCGAAGTGGTCGCGACCGTGCCAAAGGCGACGCTCGAGGATGTGCGCCGCGCCTTCCGCGTGGCGAAGCAGTACCGGCCGAAGCTCACGCGCTATGAGCGCTACCGGATCCTGATGCGCGCGGGCGAAATCATCGCCTCGCGCCGCGACGAGATCGCGCGCCTCATCGCGCTCGAGTCGGGCCTGTGCCTGAAGGACACGCACTACGAAGTGGGTCGCGCGAGCGACGTGCTGCTGTTCGCGGCCAACCACGCGCTGCAGGACGATGGCCAGGTTTTCTCCTGCGACCTCACCCACCACGGCAAAAGCCGACGCGTCTATACCTTGCGCGAACCGCTGCTCGGCGCGATCTCTGCGATCACGCCGTTCAACCACCCGCTCAACCAGGTGGTGCACAAGGTCGCACCCTCGGTCGCGACCAACAACCGCATGGTGCTCAAGCCGACCAACAAGACGCCGCTGGCGGCGCTGCTGCTCGCCGACGTGCTCTACGAAGCGGGGCTGCCGCCGGAAATGCTCTCGGTGATCACCGGCGAGCCAAAGGAGATCGCCGACGAAATGCTCACCAACGCCGACGTGGACCTGGTGACCTTCACCGGCGGCGTGCCGATCGGCAAGTACATCGCGGCAAAGGCGGCCTACAAGCGCCAGGTTCTCGAGCTGGGCGGCAACGACCCCTTCATCGTGATGGACGATGCCGACCCGGCGAAGGCGGCCGAGCTGGCCGCGAGCGGCTCCTACAAGAACTCAGGCCAGCGCTGCACCGCGGTGAAGCGGATCCTGGTGCACGAGAAAATCGCCAGCGCCTTCACCGAGGCGCTGGTGGCAAGGACCAAGAGCTGGAGCTACGGCGATCCGCTCGACCCGGAGCTGGACATGGGGACGGTGATCAGCGCACAGGCGGCGGAGAGCTTCGAGGCGCTGGTGAACGACGCGGTGGCGAAGGGGGCGCGCCTGTTGTGCGGCAACGTGCGCAAGGGCGCGCTTTACTCACCCACCGCGCTTGACCGGGTCCAGCCCGACATGGCGCTGGTGAAGCACGAGACGTTCGGCCCGGTATCGCCGGTGATGACCTTCAAGGACGTGGACGAAGCCATCCGCATGGTGAACTCGTCCGATTTCGGCCTGTCTTCCGGCGTTTGCACCAATCGCCTCGACGACGTGATGCGGTTCGTGAGGGAGCTGCAGGTCGGCAGCGTCAACATCTGGGAGGTGCCGGGCTACCGGCTCGAGCTCACGCCGTTCGGCGGCATCAAGGATTCGGGCCTGGGCTACAAGGAAGGCGTGCAGGAGACCTGCAAGAGCTTCACCAACGTAAAGACGTATTCGCTGCCCTGGTGAAACGCGGTTCCGGCGATCTCTCCTCCGAAGGCGACGTCAACCTTTCCGCGCGCCGCAAGCGCTGGGAGGCCGAGCATCTGGGCCCCGCGACGCGCAAGCTGCTCGAGGAGGACGCGCGGCATTTCCTGCACCAGTCGCTTTCCACGCCCTGCCTGAACGCGCTCAAGTCGGCCTCCGGCATCTGGCTCGAGGACCTGGAAGGCCGGCGCATCATGGATTTTCACGGCAACAGCGTGCACCAGGTCGGTCACGGCCATCCGAAAGTCATTGCCGCCGTAAAGCAGGCGCTCGACACCTTGCCGTTTTCGCCGCGCCGCTACAGCAACGAATACGCGGTGGGCCTTGCAGCGAAACTTGCCGCGCTTGCGCCGGGCGACCTGGGCAAATGCCTGTTCGCTCCCGGCGGCACGGCGGCGATCGGCATGGCGCTCAAGCTCGCGCGCCTGGCGACCGGCCGGCACAAGACGGTTTCGATGTGGGATTCGTTTCACGGCGCCTCGCTGGATGCGATTTCGCTGGGCGGCGAAGCGCTGTTTCGCCGCGGCATCGGCCCGCTGCTGCCGGGCGCGGAACACGTGCCGCCGTGCGATCCGCGCGGCTGCCGCTTCGGCTGTGGCGCGAGCTGCAACGCGCGCTGCGCCGAGTACGTCGAGTACGTGCTGGCGAAGGAAGAGGACGTTGCCGCCGTGGTGGTCGAAACCGTGCGCTCTACCGACGTGCAGGTCCCGCCGCTTGCCTACTACGAGACGCTGCGCCGCGCCTGCGATCGGCATGGCGCGCTGCTGATCCTGGATGAAATTCCGGTCTGCCTGGGGCGCACCGGCCGCATGTTCGCCTTCGAGCGCTACGGCATCGTTCCGGATATGGTGGTGATCGGCAAGGGCCTGGGCGGCGGCGTGTTCCCGATGGCCGCGCTCATCGCACGCGAGGGGCTGGATCTCGCCGGAGACCGCGCGCTCGGCCACTACACCCACGAAAAAAGCTCGGTCGGCTGCGCCGCCGCGCTCGCCACCCTCGAGGTGATCGAATCCGAAGGGCTGCTCGCGCGCGCCGAGCGCCTCGGCGCGCAGGGCCTTGCCCGCTTGCGGCAGGTGCAGGCCCGACTGCCGGCAATCACGGACGTGCGCGGCGTCGGGCTGTTGCTCGCCGTCGAGCTGCGCGAGGCGGGGCTGGCCGAAGAGGTCCTCTACCGCTGCCTCGCGCAGGGCCTGTCGTTCAAAGTCGGCCAGGGCAACGTGATCGTGCTTGCGCCGCCGCTGGTGATCGACGAAAGCGACCTGGACCGGGCGCTCGAGATTCTGCAGCGCGCCATCAGCGAGGCAGCAGCATGCTGATCGGCGTTCCACGTGAGACCAAGGTTCACGAGTACCGCGTCGGCATGACGCCTTCTTCGGTGCGCGAGGCGGTCGCGCATGGCCATGAGGTACTCGTAGAGCGTAGTGCCGGGGCCGGGATCGGTGCCGCCGACGCGACCTATCGGAACGCCGGCGCAAGCATTGCGGAAAGCGCGCAGGAAGTGTTCGAGCGCGCCGCAATGATCGTCAAGGTCAAGGAACCGCAGGCCGCGGAGCGAAAGCTGCTGCGGGCGGGCCAGGTCCTGTTTGCCTACCTCCACCTTGCGCCCGATCCAGAGCAGGCGGGGGATCTCCTCGCTTCTGGCGCGGTGTGCATCGCCTACGAAACCGTGACGGGGCCCGGCGGCGGGCTGCCGCTGCTTGCCCCGATGTCCGAGGTCGCGGGCCGCATGGCGGTGCAAGCGGGCGCCAAATGCCTGGAGAAGGAAGCCGGCGGCATGGGAATTCTGCTTGGCGGGGTTGCCGGCGTGCCGCCCGCCAAAATCGTCATTCTTGGCGCTGGCGTCGTTGGGTCGAACGCTGCGCAGATCGCCGTCGGCTCTGGGGCGCGGGTGGTCGTTATCGACCGTTCGATCGAGGCGTTGCGGCGCATGGACCGACTGCTGGGGGCGCGCGTGGTCACGGTGTACTCGAACCGCGACAACATCGAGTCCAACATCCTTGGCGCGGACCTCGTGATCGGCGGCGTGCTGATCCCGGGCGCCGCGGCGCCCAAGCTCGTCACTCGCGCGCACGTGGCGGCGATGAAGCCGGGCGCTGCGATCGTGGATGTGGCGATCGACCAGGGCGGCTGCTGCGAAACCGCGCGCCCGACTACGCATGCGGAACCGACCTACCTGGTCGACAATGTTGTGCATTACTGCGTCGCCAACATGCCGGGCGCGGTGCCGCGCACGTCGACCTATGCGCTCAACAACGCGACGCTGCCTTTCGTCATATCGCTGGCCGACCAGGGGTGGCGCGCGGCCCTGGCGGCGGATCCGCACCTCAAGAGCGGCCTGAACGTCTGCCTCGGCAAGGTGACCCAGCGCGGGGTGGCAGAGGCGCTCAGCTACCCCTTCTCCGAACCGGACGCGTGCCTGAACTGACGCCCGCCATCACGCTGGCGGTGCTTGGCGCGGCGCTGCTGCACGCATCCTGGAACGCGATGCTGAAGGGCGGCCGCGACAAGATGCTCGACATGGCGATCGTCGTGGCGGGCAGCGCGGTCGTCGTCGCGCCCGCGCTGCCGTTTCTGCCGCTGCCGGCGCCGCAGAGCTGGCCCTATATCGCGGCCTCGATGGTGATCCACGTCGGCTACTACACGGCGCTGGTCGGCACCTACCGCGCGGGCGACCTGTCGCACGGCTATCCGCTGATGCGCGGCGTCGCGCCGCTGCTGGTCGCGGTGTTCGGCGCCGCGGTGCTGGGCGAGCTGCCCGGTGCGTGGATGTGGCTTGGCATCCTGCTCATCTCGGGCGGCGTGATCGGCATCGCCTTCGTCGGCGGCTCGTCGTTGCTGCATAACTGGCGCGCCACCGCCTGGGCGCTGACCAATGCGGCGCTGATCGCGGCCTATACGCTGGTCGATGGCACGGGCGCGCGGCTGTCGGGCTCGTCGCTGAGCTATGTGGCGTGGCTGCTCTTTCTCGACGGCTTTCCTTATGTGCTGATCATCGCCTGGCTGCGCCGCGCGGACGTGGTGCCGCACCTGCGGCGCAACTGGCTGCGCGGGCTGGCGGGCGGCGGCTTGTCGGTCGCAGCCTATGCAATCGTGCTTTGGGCCATGACCCGCGCGCCGATTGCCGCGGTGGCGGCGCTGCGCGAAACCTCGGTGATCTTCGCCGCGCTGCTGGGCAGCTGGCTGCTGAAGGAACCGTTCGGCCGCGCGCGCGCTGCCGGCACGGCGGCGGTGCTGTGCGGCGTGCTTGCCTTGCGAGGCTGAGGCGTGAATCTTCCTGCCTCCGCGGAGATCGTCATCGTCGGCGGCGGCATTGCCGGCGCGAGCGTCGCCTACCACCTGGCGAAGCTCGGCCGGCGCGACGTGCTGCTGCTCGAGCAGGGCAGTCTCACCTGCGGCACCACCTGGCACGCGGCGGGACTGGTCGGACAGATGCGGCCCAACCGCTCGATGACCCGCATGAGCCAGTACGGTATCGGGCTGTACGCCTCGCTCGAAGCCGAGACCGGGCTTGCCACGGGGTGGAAGCAGTGTGGCAGCGTCAACGTGGCGAAAACGCCGGAGCGCTGGATCGTCTACCAGCGCCAGGCGGCGATGGCGCGCAGCTTCGGCATCGAGGTCGAGCTGATCACGCCGCGCGAAGCGGCGGACAAATGGCCGCTGCTGCGCACCGAGGATCTGCAGGGCGCGCTCTGGTTTCCGCACGACGGCAAGGCCAACCCCGCCGATCTCACGCAATCGCTGGCGAAAGGCGCCCGAAATCTGGGGGTAAGGATTGTTCAGGGGGTTCGGGTTACCGGTGTTGCGCTTAGAAATGGTTCGGTAAAGGGAATACAAACAACGGCGGGAAACATTGATTGCTCGATCCTCGTCAACTGCACCGGGCAATGGGCGAGGGCCTTCGGCGCACTCGCGGGCGTCAATGTGCCGCTGCATTCGGCGGAACACTATTACATCGTCACCGAGCGCATCGAGGGCGTGCATCCGATGCTGCCGGTGATGCGCGATCCCGACGGCTTCATCTATTTCAAGGAGGAGGTCGGCGGCCTGGTGATGGGCGGCTTCGAGCCGAAGGCCAAGCCCTGGGGCATGGACGGGATTCCGGAGAAGTTCGAATTCCAGCTGCTGCCCGAGGACTGGGAGCAGTTCGAGATCCTGATGACCGGCGCGATCCACCGCGTGCCGGCGCTGGAAAAGGCCGGCGTGAAGACGCTGCTGAACGGCCCGGAAAGCTTCACCCCCGACGGCAACTTCATCCTCGGCGAGGCGCCCGAGCTGCGCAACTACTTCGTTGCCGCGGGCTTCAATTCCGCCGGCATCGCCAACGGCGGCGGCGCCGGCAAGCTGCTCGCCGAATGGATCGTCGGCGGCGAGTCGCCGATGGATCTATTTGAAGTGGACATCCGGCGCTTTGGCGCCTACGCGGCCGATAGCGACTGGTTGCGCGAGCGCACGGTCGAGTCGCTCGGCCTGCATTACGCCATGCGCTGGCCGCGCCACGAGCTCGAATCCGGGCGCCCGTTGCGCACTTCGCCGCTGTATTCGCGCCTGAAGGCAAAGGGCGCCCGCTTCGGCAGCAAGATGGGCTGGGAGCGGGCGAACTGGTTCGGCCCGGAGGTCGAGTACACGCTTGGCCGGCCGAACTGGCTGGCGGCGGTGATCGAAGAGCAAAAGGCCGTTCGAAACGCGGTCGGCATCTTCGACCAGACCTCTTTCGGCAAGCTGCGAGTGACCGGCCGTGATGCGGCTGCGCTGCTCGAACGGGTCTGCGCGAACCGCATCGGCAAACTGACCTATGCGCCGACGCTCAATCGCAAGGGCGGCTACGAGAGCGATCTGACGGTGCAGCGCCTGGGCGAGCAGGAATTTTTCCTCGTCACCGGCTCCGCGCAGCCGGTGCGCGACGCGGCGTGGCTGCGCCGCCACGTCGCCGAGGGCGAGGAGGTCCTCATCGAAGATGTCACCGACCGTTTTTCGGTGATTTCCCTCCTCGGCCCCAAGGCTTCAACGCTGATTGAAAAAATTGACCTGAACAGCGCGCGGGCGATTCCCGCTGCCTACGTCGGCGGACCGGGCTGGGAGATCTACGTGCCGGTGCGGGACGCGGCGGCGCTCTACGATGCGCTGCAGGCGGCGGGAGGCGACCTTGGTCTGCGCGACTGCGGCTACTACGCGCTCGACGCGCTGCGGCTGGAAGCGGGGCGGCGCGCGTTTCCTTCAGAACTTTCGCCCGATTTCACGCCCTGGGAGGCGGGGCTGGGATTCGCGGTCAAGCTGGACAAGGGCGAGTTCATCGGCCGCGCGGCGCTCCTCAAGGCGCCGCGCGATGCGCTGCACAAGCGCCTGCTGATTTTCGTGTTTCCCGAAACGCGCCTCTTCGCCTGGGGCGGCGAGCCGATCCTGCGCGACGGCGCGCCCGCCGGCGAGATCTACTCGGTGGGCTACAGCGCCTCGCTCTCGGCGATGGTCGGCATGGGCTACGTGCACAGCGCCAGGCCCGAGTCGAAGGAGGAGATTCTGCGCGGCCGCTACGAGATCGAAGTCTCGGGCGAGCGCGTCGCGGCGCGCGCGATGCTGAAGGCGCCGTGGCCCGCGTAGTCCGCACGGACCGCGAGCTGGAACTGCCGCGCGTCGATGCGGCGCTGCGCGCGGCAGGCCACCAGCTCACGCTGCTGCGCGATGGTGCGAAAGAAGAGGAGCTGGCGGCCGCGCTGCGCGAAGCCGAACTGCTGCTCATGTGCTACACGCCGGTGACGGCACGCGTCATCGCCTCGGCACCGCGCCTGAAGGGCATCGTCAAGTACGGCGTGGGCATCGATGCGATCGACATCGAGGCGGCGAGCGAGCGCGGCATCGCCGTCGCCAATGTGCCCGAGTACGCGGAGCAGACCGTGGCCGAAGGCGCCTTCGCGCTGCTGCTCGCGCTGGCGAAGAAACTTTACCCGGTACAGCGGGCGCTGCAGGCGGAGGGCTGGGCATGGCCGGTCGAATCCTGGCGGGGGCTCGATCTTGCCGGCAAGACGCTCGGGCTGGTCGGCGTCGGCAGGATCGGCTCGAGCGTGGCGCGCATGGCGCAGGGGTTCGGCATGCGGGTGTTGGGATTCGACCCCTATGCCGTCATTCCCGATGGAGTCAAAAAGAAAGAGAATCTAAAAGAGATGCTCGCCGAATGCGATTTCGTTTCGATCCACTGCGTGCTCAATGCCGAAACGCGCCATCTCATCGGCGCGGCGGAACTGCGGGCGATGAAGCGCTCGGCGTTCCTGGTCAACGTCTCGCGCGGCGCCATCGTGGACGAAGCGGCGCTGCTGCGCGCGCTGCTCGAGCAGCGCATCGCCGGCGCGGCGCTCGATGTATTCAGCCAGGAGCCGCTGGCGAAGCTGGGACACCCGCTGCGCGCGCTGTATGCGATGGACAACGTGGTGCTCTCGCCGCACCTCACCTTTTACACGCAGGAGGCGATGGCGCGCCTGGAAGCCGAGACGCTGGAACGCTGCCTGGAAGTGCTGGAGGGCCACCCGCTGACGGTGAAGTCCCGCGACCCGCGCCTGCGCGCGCAGAAGAAGGGAGTGCGTTTCGTTGACTGAAGGCCTGCTGCGCGCGCTTCGCGCGGCGCGCGATTTCCGGCCGCAGCGCTTCCTTGCCCTGACCTTGGGAGCGGACCGGATCGGCTGGATCCGCGGCGATCATGTGGAGCGCTTGCGTGCATGGCCGGGAATCTTTGAATTCGCTGACAAGAGCCTGTTACTCCTGCCTGCGCCGCAAGCCGCCCTGAGCCACGCACTGGCGGAAGTGACGCAGGCGCTTGCGCGCGACGGGTCGGTGCGGGGCTGGCGCGGCGAGACCTACGCGGTGCGCGCTGCCTCCTCCGGCGAACCGCTTTTCCACATCGAGCGCGCGGCGATGCGCTTCTTCGGCTTTACTTCCTCGGCCGCGCACTTGAACGGATTTTTCGAAGCAACCAAGCGCAGCGTGATCGCGCGCCGGGCGCCGAACAAGGCGATCGACCCGGGCATGCTCGACAACCTGGTCGCGGGCGGCGTGAATTCGGGACAGGACGCCTGGCAGACATTGCTGCGCGAGTGCGGCGAGGAAGCCGGCATTGCGCCCGCGCTCGCCAGAAGCGCAAAGCCTGCGGGCGTGCTGGAAGTCTGCCGCGAAGTAGCCGACGGATTACACAGCGAAGTTCTTCACGTTCACGACCTCGCGCTGCCCGCGGACTTCGTGCCGCGCAACACCGACGGCGAGGTGAGCGAATTCCTGTCGCTCGACGCTGCGGCGCTGCTCGAGCGCATCGCGGGCGGCGAGATGACAGTCGAAGCGGGGCTGGTGTCGGTGGAATTCATGCTGCGCCATCGAGCGCTGCCCGACCCCGACGGAAAAATCGCCGCCGCGGTGCAGACTTGCCGATTGCCTAAGGCGTCTTGAGGTGCCAGGCTTTGGGCCGGGTCATCGCCTGGATGCCGTAGGTGGAGAGCGTCAGGCCGACGCCCGAATGCCCGACGCCCGACCAGGGCAGGCGCGGGCTGACGCGGTCGCAGCAGTTCCAGTAGACCGAGCCCGAGCGGATCTGCGCGAGGATGCGCCGGGCGCGCGCTTCATCGGGCGTGTAGACGCCCGCCGTCAGTCCGTACACGGTGTCGTTCATGAGGCGCACGGCCTCGGCGTCGTCGGCGACTTTCTGGATGCCGATCACCGGGCCGAAGCTTTCCTCGCGCATCAGCTCCATCGTGTGGTCCACCAGGCTGAGCACCGTGGCTTCGAACCAGTTGCCGGGCGGCGCGATGCGCTTGCCGCCGGCCAGCAGTTCCGCGCCCTTGGCGATGGCGTCGGCGATCTGGCGCTCGAGCACGGCCAACTGCGGCGCGCGCGCGAGCGGCCCGAGGTAGGTCGCCTCGTCCATCGGGTCGCTGCATTTGAATCCCGCGACGGTGTTGACGAAGGCGGCGACGAAGCGCTCGTAGCTGCGCTCGTGCACGTAGATGCGCTCGACCGAGCAGCAGCTCTGGCCGGCGTTGTACATCGCGCCGTCGGCGAGCGACTCGGCCGCGGTCTGCACATCCGCGTCCTCGCAGACGTAGGTCGGGTCCTTGCCGCCCAGCTCCAGCTGCAGCTTGACCATGCGCGGCGCGCAGGCCGCGGCGATGCGCGCGCCGGTGGCGTAGGAGCCGGTAAAGAAAATGCCGTCCACCGGCTGCTCGACCAGTTGCGCGCCGGTCGGCCCGGCACCGACCAGCACGGAAAAAACATCGGCCGGGACTCCAGCAGCGAGCATCATCTCGCCGATCGCGAGGCCGGTGAGCGAGGCAAATTCGGAGGGCTTGTAGAGCACGGCATTGCCCGCCAGCAGCGCCGGCACGAACACGTTCGAGCCGACGAAATACGGGTAGTTCCAGGCCGAGATGTTGGCCACCACGCCGAGCGGCTCGTGGGTGATCTGTTCGCGCAACGCCGCGTCGGCCGATGCGGTTTCCGGTTCGAGCGCGCTTTTCGTGTTATCGAGAAAAAAATCGATGCGGCCGGCCAGCGCGTTCAGTTCGTTCCTCGACTGGGCGATCGGCTTGCCAGTCTCGCGCGTGAGGGTATGGGCGAGCTCGCTTTTTCTTTTTTCGACTTGATCTTTGAATTTTTTGATGGCGGCAAGCCGATACTCCAGCGCCGCTGCCGCCCAAGCGGGCTGCGCGGCGCGCGCGCGCTGGTACTTTGCCGCGATCGACCGCGCGTCGTCCTCGGCGAGCTCGCGAACGAGGGTGCCGTCGGCGGGATTGGTTATCTGGAGCAAAGCAGCGTCATCGCGTTGCAGCGTAGCGTCGTAAAGCTTGACCGGTATGACCACGAAAGTGTACAAGAACCGACAATCGCACAGGGGGGAGACCATGAACATCCGGCGACTGCTCAAATCGTTCGGTATCACCTTCATTTTCGCCAGCATCGGCGCCACGGCATGGGCGCAGGAAGTCCCGGCCAAGCGCCTGGCTGAGATCACTGAGATTTCGCCCGCGCGCCTTGCGGAGACGAGCCGCTGGATACGCGCGCGGTCCGAAGAGTTGATCAAGCACATCAACTCGATCAAGGACCCAAAGATCAGGTCCCTGGTCCTCGACATGGTCAACAACCCCCGCTCCACGGTATTCGACGTGAACGCCGAGAAGAACGCGTTCTGGTTCTCGCCGGCGGCGGGAGGCCCGGGACACCATTTCTATCCCGGCGGTCTGGCGGTACACGCAGTCGAGAATATCGAAGTGTCGCTCGGCTGGGCGGACGCCGTCGCGCGAGTGCACGGCGTGGACAATGCCAACCGCGACATCATCATCGCCGCGTTGACCCTACACGACTGGGCGAAGGTCTGGTACCTGTGGGACGCGGCCACCGGCACGGTCAAGCGCCCGGACTGGTTTCCCGCCTATTGGGGCGGGGAACAAGGCATCGCCAAGTGGCGCTGGATGGGCGGCCACGGCGCCATCGTCTATGCGGAGCTGATGAAGCGCGGCGCGCCGGCCGAACTCGTGATTGCCACGGCGGCGGCGCACTTCGATCCGTTCTGGGATGTCGACAAGGCAGAGGGAAAGGAGGGCCTGAACGCGGCGCTCGCCGAAGCCGCCAAACTCGCCGGCATGCCGGCGATCAAGGTCGACCCGGCCAAGCGCATGGCCGAGTGGTGGATGGTCGTCTACTCGGATGGTTCCTGGTCGTACTCGCACTATATCGCGGGACAGTTCGCGCATAACTGGGTGCGCGAAGTCGCGAAGGAGTTGGGCATCGATCCGAAGTCGCCCCAGGCCAACAAGCTGGCGAGTTTCGCCCTGTCGCGTCTTTCCGACTTCAAGCTCTACAGCATGTACCAGGCGGCGGGATACGATGCCTCGGTGCCGAAAAAAGCGATCCTGGCGGTGCTGAAGGACTCGTCGTCCCAGGAAATGCCGGCCCGCTGATCGCCCGTTACGCAATTGCGGCGCTCGCCTGTACGGTAGCGCCGGGTCAGGCGTTCGCGCACGCTTTCGGCTCGCGCTACGAGCTGCCGCTGCCGCTCTGACTGTTTGTCCTCGGCGGCGCGCTCACCGTGACGCTCACCTTCGTCGTGGTGGCGACATTCGCCCGGGCGGGCACCGAGCGCTATGCCCGCGCGCGCTGGCGACTGTCCGATACGTTCATCGGGCGGGTACTGACTCATTCAGGGACCACCGCCGTGCTGAAGCTGGCGGGCCTCGCAGCGCTCGTCCTGATCGTCGTCGCGGGTTTAGCCGGCGCGAGGGATCCGAACCGGAACATCGCGCCGACGCTCGTCTGGATCGTCGGGTGGATCGGCTTCTCCTATGCCGCGATGCTGGTCGGCAATCTCTGGCCCATCGTCAATCCCTGGCGGACTTTGTACGACTTTTTTTCGGTGCTGCGCGGAAGTGGCTGCAATGAATTTCGCACGCAGCCGTCCTGGCCCCGCATGCTCGGCGCCTGGCCGGCGCTCGTCGGGCTCCTCGCGCTGGGCTGGGTAGAGCTGGTGTTTCCGTTTCGCGCGACGCCGCTCGCGCTGGCGTGGCTCGCGGTTGGATACTCCGCGATTACCTGGGCAGGGATGGCGCGTTACGGGCCGGAGCCGTGGCTGCGGCATGTCGACCCGTTTTATCGCGTGTTCGAGATCTTTTCCCGATTCGCGCCGGTTGCGACCGAACCGGGGCGCGGCTTGGTGCTGCGCCCCTACGCCGCCGGCCTGCTCGAGCGCAATTCTCCGCGCTCCTCGCCGGCAGAGGTAGCTTTCATTCTAGCGATGCTCGCTCTGGTTATGTTCGACGGTTTTCAGGGCAGCAAGCATTGGCTCGCAATCGAGGACGCGGCCCACGCCATCAACCCGAAGCTGGGCGACGCCGGGTGGCTTCTGTTGCACACGGCAGGGTTGCTCGCCATGTGGCTGTCATTCCTGGTCCTGTACGTCGCGGCTTGCACCCTGGCCCGCGCGGCGGCCGGGGGCGGTGCGAACACTACTCTCGACTACGCTTGCGCTTTCGCGCCCACACTGATCCCGATTGCGGTCGGCTATCACTTTGCGCACAGCTTTACCAACCTGCTGGTGCAGGGGCAGAACCTGGTGTTCCTGGTCTCGGACCCTTTGGGGCTGGGCTGGAACCTTTTCGGCACGCGCGACGCGACAGTGTCGAGCGCGATCATAAACACCAAGTCCGCATGGTATCTCGCGCTCGGCGCGATCGTGACCGGGCACGCAATCTCGGTCTACCTGGCGCATGTCGTGGCCGAGCGCCTGCTTGAGCCGCGCGCTCGCGCCTTGAGTGCGCTTTTTCCGATCACGCTGCTGATGGTGCTCTACACCGTCCTCAGCTTGCAGATCCTCGCCGAGCCGCTGGTGCGGTACTCGGGGCCGCAGGAGACGATCATCTAGGTGTTCGCGTCACAGCGCGGCCCGGAACAGCTGCTCGAAATCCTGCTTGCTGCAGGGGCGCGGGTTGGTCTGGTGGCAGATGTCCGCCACCGCGATCTCGACCAGTTTCGGAATTTGATTTTCCTTTATTCCAACAAGATTCAAACGATCAGGAATGCCGATTTCTTCTTTCAACTGTACAAGGAAGGCAACGAGATCCGTGGCGCCTGCCACGCGCGCCAGCTCGCGCATCTTTACTTTGGCCGCCGGCTGGTTGAAGCGCATCACGTGGTCGATCATCACGCCGTTGGCGAGGCCGTGGTGCAGGTCGGCCACCGTCGAGAGCGCATGCGCGCAGGAATGCACCGCGCCGAGGTCCTTCTGAAAAGCGATCGCGCCCATCATCGACCCCATCAGCATGTCGGATCGCGCCTGAAGATTCTTTCCATCCTTGTGAGCCAAAGGCAAAGCACGGGCAATGATTCGCACGCCCTCGAGCGCGATGCCGTCGCACAGCGGGTGGTAGGCGGGCGAAAGGTAGGACTCGATGTTGTGCGTCAGCGCGTCCATGCCGGTCGCGGCGGTGATGGCGGGCGGCAGCGCCAGCGTCAGTTCCGGATCGGCGAAGACGGTTTTGGCGAGCAGCGCGGGCGAAAAAAGGATGCGCTTGATGTGCGTGTCGTCTTCCGAGATCACCGAGGAGCGGCCGACTTCGCTGCCGGTGCCCGCGGTGGTCGGCAGCGCGACGAAATGCGGCAGCGGCTTGTCGATCGGCCGGACCTTGGGGTGGTCCCAGGCGTACTCGAGCACGTCGCCCGGGTTGGTCGCCATCAGGGCAACCGCCTTGGCGACATCGAGCGCGGCGCCGCCGCCGAAACCGATCACCGAATCGGCTTGGTGCGCGCGGTAGGCCTGCGCTCCCGCGCGCACCTGGGAGGCCACGGGATTGCCTTGAACTCCGGAGAAGACTTCCAAATCCAATCCGGGAAAAAAAGAACCAAATTCACCCAGCACCGGCAAGGCGGCGATACCCTTGTCGGTGACGATCAGGGGCCGCTTGCAGCCGGCCGCTGTCAGGTTTTCTGCGACCAGCTTTCTTGCGCCGGCGCCGAAATGGATGGTGGTCGGAAACGAGAATTTATGGATCGCCATCAGATGATTTCGAAGTAGCGCTTCATTTCCCAGTCGGTGACGGCGTCCTGGAACTGGCGCCATTCCCACTCGCGCGTGCGCACGAAATGGTCGACGAAGGTTTCGCCGAACAGTTCCTTCGCCGGCTTCGAGCGCTTGAGGTTCGCGGTAGCCTCATTGAGGCTGCGCGGCAGGCGCGGAATCTTGGCCGCGCGCGCGGCATCGCCGCTGAGCGGCGCGTCCTTCAGCTTGAGGCGCTTTTCGATCCCCCACAGGCCGGCCCCTACGCAGGCGGCGAGCGCGAGGTAGGGGTTGGAGTCCGAGCCCGGGCAGCGCGTCTCCAGGCGCGTGGACTTGGCCGAGCCGGGGATCACGCGCAGGCTCGCGGTGCGGTTGTCCACGCCCCAGGTGCTCTTTACCGGCGCCCACATGCCGTCCACCAGGCGCTTGTAGCTGTTCACGGTCGGCGCGAACAGGCACTGCACGTCTTCGAGCAGCGCCAGCTGCCCGGCAAGATAGCTTTCGAACAACTTCGACATGCGGTGCGGGTGGCGCGCCTCGTAGAACACGTTGCGCTTGCCATCCGACAGGCTCTGGTGCACGTGCCCGCTGCAGCCCGGGTACTGCGTGCTCCACTTCGCCATGAAACTCGGCATGATGCCGAAGCGCTGGCCGATGTCCTTGGTCGATTGCTTGAACAGCACTCCCCGGTCTCCGGACTCCACCCCTGCGGCGTACAGGATCGCGGCCTCGTAGACGCCCGGGCCGGTCTCGGTATGCAGGCCTTCGATCGGCACGCCGAACTGCTGCATTTCCTCCATCAGCGCCTGGAAATAGGGCTGGTTCTGCCCGGCGCGGGTGAGCGAGTAGCCAAACATTCCCGGCGTGATCGGCGCCGGCGCGACGTAGCTCTTGGCTGCCATGCTCTGCGGCGTCTCGCGGAAGTTGAACCACTCGTATTCCAGGCCGGTCAGCACTTCGTAACCGAGCTTGGCGGCGCGCCCGAGCACGCGCTTGTACACCTGGCGCGGGCAGATCGGGTTCGGCGCCCCCGCGGCATCGACGAAATCGCCGAGGAAGAACGGCACGCCGCCATCCCAGGGCACGCGGCGAAAAGTGGAGAGGTCGATCTGCACCAGCGCATCCGGAAAGCCGGTGTGCCATCCGGTCCAGACGGTGTTGTCGTAGGTCGTATCGTTGGAGTCCCAGCCGAACACCACGTTGCAAAAGCCGAAGCCGGATTCGACCGCAGACAGGAACTTGTCCTTGTGCAGGTACTTGCCGCGCAGCACGCCGTCGGTGTCCGTCACCGCGACTTTGACTCGCGTCGACGGCAGGCCGCGCACCTCCTCGATGATGCGGCGCGTGTCGGCGGTCTTCTTCTGCGGCATGGCTCCCCCGGCGATGGTGTGACGTTCCGGACGAATTATTGCCTAAACCCGGCGATTGCGGGCACCATCCGGTACGGGAAAACAGGAGGACGATCCATGCGCAGGCTGCTTCTAATCTTTGCTTTGGTGGTCGTGCCCGCGACGGCGGCGGCACAGGGTCAGCTGAACGTCATTTGCAGCGTGCAGATCGAGTGGTGCCAGATCCTCGCGACGGTGTTCGCGAAGACCAGCGGCGTCAAGGTCAACATGGTGCAGAAGGGCTCGGGCGAAGCGATCGCCCAGCTCTCCGCAGAAGCGGCCAATCCGCGCACCGACCTCTGGTTCGGCGGCACGGGCGATCCTCACCTGCAGGCGGCGGAGCGCGGCCTGACGCAGGAATACCGCTCGCCGCGGCTCGCGGAGCTGCAGGACTGGGCGCAGGGCCAGGCCAAGGGCTCGAACTACCGCACGGTAGGCATCTATCTCGGCGTGCTCGGGATCGGCTACAGCGAGGAGACGCTGGCGAAGAAGAAGCTCCCCAAGCCCGCCTGCTGGGCGGATCTGCTGAAGCCTGAATACCGCGGCGAACTGCAGATCGCCAATCCCAATTCCTCGGGCACGGCCTACGTCGCCATCGCTTCGCTGGTGCAGATCATGGGCGAAGAGAAGGCTTTCGAGTTCCTCAAGGGCATGCACCGCAACGTGTCGCAGTACACGCGCTCGGGCACCGCGCCGATCAAGAACGTGGCGCGCGGCGAAACGGTGCTCTCCGTCAGCTTCATCCACGACGCGGTGACCGAGGCGGTCGGCGGCTTCCCCGGCACGCGCGCGATCGCGCCCTGCGAGGGCACCGGTTACGAGATCGGCTCGATGAGCATCGTCAAGGGCGCGCGCAACCTCGATAGCGCGAAGAAGTTCTACGACTGGGCGCTGACGCCGGCGACGCAGGAGATGGCGGCGGCGGCCAATTCGTACCAGATCCCCTCCAGCCGCGCGGCCAAGGTCCACCCGCTTGCGCCCAATCCGAAGGCGATGAAGCTCATCAACTACGACTTCGCCAAGTACGGCTCCTCGGCGGAGCGCAAGCGCCTGCTCGAACGCTGGGAGAAGGAAGTCAACAGCCTGCCCCGCTCCTGAGGGCAGGGGCGTGATTTCCGCCGCACTGCGCGCGACGCGGCTCTGGTCGGTGATCGGCCTTGCTGCGGCGGGCTACGCGCAGCTTCCCCAGGTCCTGCTGCTCGCCGCGCTGGCGGCGCTTGCCTGGTGGCCGAAGGCGGCCGCCATGCCGCGCCGAAGCCTGGGAACCTGGTTTGCAGCGCTGGCGGGCCTGAGCTTCGCGTGGATCTACCTGCAGGCCTACGCGGTGCCCGTGTCCGGCACGAATTCGGGTCTTGGCGTCGTGGATGCGGTCGCGCTGCTGGCGCTGCTCTTTTGCGCCACCAGCGGCCTCGCGCTGCGCGGCGCTTTTCGCGGCGACGCGTTCACCGCCGGGGCGGCGGGCTTCTCGGTGCTGCTGGTGCTGCAGTTCACGCTGGTTCCCCTGCTCGCGGTCCTCGCCGCGGCGCTCAAGGACGCCGACGGCGCCTGGTCGCTCGCCAGCATCGTCGCGCGCCTGGCCCAGGACCGGCTCTGGAGCCTCGCCTGCTTGGCGGGCGGTGGGCGTTGCGGCGTCGCCTTCAATACCCTGCTCCTCGCCTTGCTCACGGCGAGCGGCTGTACGCTGCTGGGGCTCGCCTTCGCGCTCGTCGTGACGCGCACCGGGATCCCGCTGCGCCGCGGGGTGCGGCTGCTCACGGTACTGCCGATCGTGACGCCGCCCTTCGTCATCGGCATGGGATTGATCCTCGTCTTCGGCCGCGCCGGCATCGCCAACCAGTTGCTGGAATGGGCCTTCGGCCTCGAGCCTTCGCGCTGGATCTACGGGCTGCCAGGCGTGCTGCTGGCGCAGCTCTTCGCTTTCACCCCGGTCGCGTTCCTGGTGCTGGTCGGCGTGGTCGAGGGCGTTTCGCCGACGCTGGAGGAGGCCGCGCAGACGCTGCGCGCGGATGCCGCGCGGACCTTCCATACCGTGTCGCTGCCGCTGATGCGGCCGGGAATCGCCAATGCGTTCCTGATTTCCTTCATCGAGAGCATCGCGGATTTCGGCAATCCGATCGTGCTGGGCGGCAACTTCGGCGTGCTGTCGACCGAGATCTATTTCTCCATCGTCGGCGCGCAGCTCGACCAGGGCCGCGCCGCGGCGCTCGCGCTGGTGCTGCTGGCATTCGCGCTCGCAGCCTTCGCGCTGCAGCGGCGCGTGCTCGGCGCCCGTTCGTTCGTGACGGTCACGGGCAAGGGCGAGAGCGGCTTGCCGGTGCCCCTGCCCGATGGCGCCCGCCGCGCCGCCCTCGCGCTGGTGCTGCCGTGGATGGCGCTCACCGTCGTTATCTACGCATTGGCACTGGTCGGCGGCTTCGTCGAGACCTGGGGCCGGGATTACACGATCACGCTCAAGCACTTCATCAAGGCCTTCGAAGTCACTACCGGCGCCGGGGGGCTCGTCTGGTCGGGCGCGGCCTGGAATTCGTTCTGGACCACGGTGATGCTCGCCGCCATCGCGGCGCCGCTCACGGCCGGCCTCGGCCTGCTGGTCGCGTGGCTGATCGCGCGCCAGCCCTTCGCCGGGCGCGGCGCCTTCGAGTTCATGACCCTGCTTTCCTTCGCCATTCCGGGCACCATCATCGGCATCGCCTACGTCATCGCCTTCAACGTGCCGCCGATCGAGATCACCGGCACCGCGCTGGTGATCGTGCTGTGTCTGGTGTTCCGCAACCTGCCCGTCGGCGTGCGCGCCGGGGTCGCCGCCATGAGCCAGCTCGACCGTTCGCTGGATGAGGCCTCGCTCACCTTGCGCGCGAGCGGCGGGCGTACGCTCACACGCGTGGTGCTGCCGCTGCTGCGTCCGGCGATCGCCGGCGCTTTGGTGTACTCCTTCGTGCGCGCGATGACGACGGTGAGCGCGGTGATCTTCCTCGTATCGGCCGAGTACGACCTCGCCACCGCGTACATTATCGGGCGCGTGATCAACGGCGACTACGGCGTGGCGCTCGCCTACTGCACGGTGCTGATCCTGCTCATGGTCGCCGCCATCGTGCTGATCCAGGGTCTCGTCGGCAAGCGCCGCATCGGCCGCGCTGCGGCGCCCGGCGCGCTGGGGCAGCGCGCATGAGCCGCGCCGCGACGATCGAGCTGCGCGGCGTCAGCAAGGCCTATGGCGACGTCGTGGCGGTGCGCGAAGTAAGCCTGACCATCGAGGCCGCGACGCTCGTGACGCTGCTCGGTCCCTCGGGCTGCGGCAAGACCACCACGCTGCGCATGGTCGCGGGCCTGGAACTGCCGACCAAAGGCGAAATCTTGATCGGCGGACGCGACGTTTCGGGCCTGCCCGCCTACGAGCGCGACGTGGGCATGGTGTTCCAGAGTTACGCGCTGTTTCCCCACTTGAACGTGATCGAGAACGTCGCCTATGGTATCGCGCCGCGCGCCGCTTCGCGCGCGGAAGCCGAGCGCGCGGCAGGTGGGGCGCTCGAGACGGTCGGGCTTTCCGGCATGGCCGAGCGCCTGCCTTCGGAACTCTCGGGCGGCCAGCAGCAGCGCGTCGCCGTGGCGCGCGCGCTGGTGCTCGAGCCCGCCGTGCTGCTGTTCGATGAGCCGCTTTCAAACCTGGACGCGAAGCTCCGGCGCACGATGCGCGAGGAGATCCGCGCCTTGCAGCGGCGCACGCAGATGACGGTAATCTACGTCACGCACGACCAGGACGAGGCGCTCGCGGTCTCGGACCGCATCGTGGTGATGAACCAGGCGAGGATTGCGCAGCAGGGCACGCCGCGGGAGCTCTACGAATCCCCTGACAGCGTCTTCGTCGCCGGCTTCATCGGCGACGCCAACCTGCTGAAGGGGACGCTGCAGCGGATTGACGCCACGCAGGGCCGCCTGCGTTTCGGGCCGTTCGAGTGCGTGGTGCCGCATCGCGGCCTGCCCGATGGCGAAGTGGCATTCGCCGCGCGGCCGGAGGCGTTCGAGGTCACCGCATCCGGCAGCGGGCGCGCCGAAGTCCTGCACGCCGCATACCTTGGCAGGCATATGGAGTACCGGTTGCGCTGCGAACTGGGCGAACTCTTCGTGCGCTCGCCGGAGGTAAATCCCGCCCATGACATCGGTGCGCAGGTCGCGCTGTCGGTGGCCGGCAGCGGCATCGCGCTGCTGCGGCCCTGATGGATATACTGCGCGCACCATGAGCTGGGAAAAAGAAGTCGAGGAACTGCGCCTGCGCGAAGAGCTGGCGCGGCGCATGGGCGGGCCGGAAAAAGTGAAACGTCAGCACGACGGCGGCAAGCTCACGGTGCGCGAGCGCGTCGAGCGGCTGCTCGATGCGGGCTCGTTCCACGAGATCGGCGGCCTCGCCGGCGTGGCGCAATACGGCGCAGACGGCGAACTGGCCGATTTCACGCCCGCCAACCTGATCTTCGGGCGCGGCCGCATCGCCGGGCGGCCGGTGGCGGTGACGGGGGACGATTTCACGGTGCGCGGCGGCGCCAATGACGGCGGCATCAAGAACAAGCTGCTCGCGGTCGAGCGCATGGCCTGCGACCTGCGGCTGCCGCTGCTGCGCCTGGTGGACGGCACCGGGGGCGGCGGCTCGGTGAAGAACCTGGAAATCCAGGGTCATTCGCCGATGCCGAAGGCGTTTCTGTGGGACTGGTGGACCGACAACCTGTCGGAGATCCCGGTGGTGTCGCTGGCGCTGGGGTCGGTGGCGGGCCTGGGCGCGGCACGCGTGGTCACCAGCCACTACTCGGTGATGGTCAAGGACAGTTCGCAGATGTTCGTCGCCGGGCCGCCGGTGGTGGAATGGACGCACGGCAAATTCGAGAAGAACGAACTGGGCGGCAGCCGTATCCACACGCGCAACGGCGCGGTGGACGACGAGGCGGCAAGCGAGGACGCCGCGTTCGAACTGACCCGGAAATTCCTTTCCTACCTGCCGAATTCGGTGCATGAGCTGCCGGCGCGCTCGCCCTGCAGCGACGATCCGGCGCGCGCCGACCCCTGGCTGATCGAAGCGGTGCCGCGCGATCCGCGCAAGGTCTATCCCATGCGCCGCATCATCGAGGCGGTCGTCGACCAGGGTTCCTTCTTCGAGATGGGCCGGCTGTGGGGGCGGCCGGTGATCACCGGCTTCGCGCGGTTCTCGGGCTGGCCGGTGGCGTTGATGGCGGGCGATCCGATGCACTATGGCGGCGCCTGGACCGCGCGCGCGTCGGAAAAGGTGATGCGCTTCGTCGATCTCGCGCAGACCTTCCACCTGCCGGTGGTGCACCTGGTGGACGTGCCCGGTTTCTTGATCGGGCCGCAGGCCGAGCAGGAGGGAACGATCCGCTATGGCATGCGCGCCGCCGCCGCGATCCTGCAATCCACCATTCCCTGGTGCTCGGTGATCGTGCGCAAGGTGTTTGGCGTGGCGGGGGCGCTGCATCAGAATTCCTCGCGCTACGGCATGCGCGTCGCCTGGCCCTCGGCCGAATGGGGGTCGCTGCCGATCGCCGGAGGGCTGGAGGCGGCCTATCGTGCGGAAATCGATGCTGCGCCCGATCCGGTGGCCAGGCGCGCCGAGATCGAAGAGCGCATCCGCAAGTTCGCCTCGCCGATGCGCGGCGCCGAGCGCTACGACATCGAGGAAATCATCGACCCGCGGCACACGCGCCGGATCCTGTGCGAATTCGCCGAACTCGCCGCGCCGCTGCGCACGCCGGGGCGCAGTTCCTTCGGCGTGCGGCCTTGAGGGCGGGTGACCGGACAAGTGGATAAAAATCTGGTAAACAGGCTCTAAGAAAGCCTCGGAGGCCGGATGCCAAGCGAGTATGAAACGCTGAGATGGCCGACCAACCTTGACCACGCGGGAATGGTGGAGCGCCTGGTAAAGGTGCGCGCAATGGCAGTCGAGTCTGGCCTGACCGAATTGGTCGAGCGCCTGGCCAAGGTGGAAGATCTGCCCGCTGCCGAGCTTGGCCCCAAAGTCATCGCGGCGCTGAACTGGATTCAGGAGAAGCCGGAATACTCCGACATCACCACCCAGCTCGCGATGGTGGCGATGAATCTCAAGAACCTGAAATAGCCTGCACGGCGGGGCCGCTGGTTGCCGTGCGACAATTTCGCTATCCAAGCATTGCCTAACGAGGCCGACATGGCGACACGACAGGACGACCGCATGGTCGAGCCGGACATGAATCCGAAGGATCTCTGGCTCGAGGAAGTCTTCACCGACCGGCGCGTCGGCACGATCCGGCGCATGACGCCGGTGGACGGCAAGGGCGAGCGCGACGCGGGCCGAGAAGTGCTTTTCATCGGCGAAACGCAGGTGATGAGCCAGTTGGGCGCGCTGCCGATCAACTTCGTGCTGGAAGCGAAAACGCTCGAAGAGGCCGCCAAGCTGTTCGGCTCGGCCGCCAAGGTGGCGATCGAGCGCACCGTCAAGGAACTGCAGGAGCTGCGCCGCCAGCAGGCGTCCTCGATCGTGGTACCGCAGGGCGGCCTCCCGCCAATGGGCCCCGCCCCCGGCGGCAAGATCCAGATGCCCTGATTTCCGTAGCAGGAGGGGAGCGATGAAGGGTTTGATGATGGACATGCCGCTCCTGATCAGCGACCTGATCAGGCACGCGGAGCGCAACCACGGCGATACCGAGATCGTCTCGAAGACCGTGGAAGGCGAAATCCACCGGTACAACTACCGCGAGGCGCATGCGCGGGCGCGCCGCCTCGCCAAGGTGCTGCAGGGGCTCGGCGTCAAAGTTTCCGACCGGATCGGCACGCTCGCCTGGAACGGCTACCGGCACTACGAGCTCTACTACGCGATCTCGGGCATCGGCGCGGTGATCAACACCATCAACCCGCGGCTGTTTCCCGAGCAGATCGTCTACATCTCGAACCACGCCGAGAACACGGTGCTGTTCTTCGATCTCACCTTCGTGCCGCTGGTGGAAAAGCTCGCGCCGCAGCTGAAGACGGTAAAGCACTACGTGCTGATGACCGACCGCGCGCACCTGCCGGCGAGCACGACCCTCCCCAATCTGCAGTGCTACGAGGATCTTGTGGCAAAGCAGGACGACCGCTTCGAGTGGCCTTCGTTCGACGAGCGCACGGCCGCCGCGCTTTGCTACACCTCGGGAACGACCGGCAATCCGAAGGGCGTGCTGTTCGCGCACCGCAGTACCATCATCCACGCCTACGGCGCGGCGCTGCCCGACGCGCTTAACCTGTCGGCGCGCGACGCCGTGCTGCCGGTCGTGCCGATGTTCCACGCCAACGCCTGGAGCCTGCCGTACGCCTGCACCATGGTGGGCGCAAAGATGGTGTTCCCCGGCCAGCACCTCGACGGCAAGAACGTCTATGAACTGATCGAGGAGGAAAAAGTGACGCTGTCGGCTGGGGTGCCGACCGTGTGGCTGATGCTGCTGCAGCACCTGGCGGCGAACAAGCTCAAGTTCTCCACGCTCAACCGCACCGTGATCGGCGGCTCGGCCTGTCCGCCGGCGATGATCAAGACCTTCCAGGATGATTACAACGTGCAGGTGTTCCACGCCTGGGGCATGACCGAAATGAGCCCGCTTGGCACGGTCGGCTCGCTCAAGTCCAAGCAGGCGGCGCTCGGCAAGGAGGCGCGCTACGCGGTGCAGGCCAAGCAGGGCCGCGGCATCTTCGGCGTGGAAATGAAGATCGTCGACGAGGCGGGCAAGGAGCTGCCCTGGGACGGCAAGCGCTTCGGCGACCTGCTGGTGCGGGGGCCGTGGATCGCCTCTGGCTACGTGAAAGGCGAGGGCGGCGACCCGCTCAAGGACGGCTGGTTTCCCACCGGCGATGTCGCCACCGTCGATCCGGACGGCTACCTGCAGATCACCGACCGCTCGAAAGACGTGATCAAGTCGGGCGGCGAATGGATCAGCTCGATCGACCTGGAGAACATCGCGGTGGCGCACCCGGCCGTGCAGGAGGCGGCGGTGATCGGCGTCGCGCATGCGAAATGGGACGAGCGCCCGATCGTGGTGGTGGTGAAAAAGGCGGGGCAGGAAGTGAGCAAGGCCGAACTGCTCAAGTTCTACGAGGGCAAGATCGCCAAGTGGTGGATGCCCGAAGACGTCGTGTTTGTCGCCGACCTGCCGCATACGGCGACCGGCAAGCTCTCCAAGCTCACCCTGCGCCAGCAACTGAAGGACTACAAGCTGCCGGCATGATCAAGAGCGAAACCAAGGAGCGGGTGCTGCGCATCGAGATCGCGCGCCCCGAAAAGAAAAACGCGCTCACGCAGGAAATGTACGGCGCGCTGGCCGACGCCCTGGCCGCCGCCGACGCGGACGCGGCGGTGCGCGTGGTGCTGATCCACGGCGCGAGCGACTGCTTTACCGCCGGCAACGACCTGAAGGATTTTCTCGCCCGGCCGCCGCATTCCGAGGCGAGCCCCACGCACCGCTTTCTGCGCGGCATCGCGACCTTCGGCAAGCCGCTGCTCGCGGCAGTGAACGGCGCCGCGGTGGGCATCGGCACCACCATGCTGCTGCACTGCGACCTGGTCTATGCCGCGCCTGGCGCGCGCTTCCAGATGCCGTTCGTACCGCTTGGCCTGGTGCCGGAGGCCGGTTCGAGCTTCCTGCTGCCCTACATCGCCGGCTATCAGCGCGCCGCGGAATTGCTGCTGCTCGGGCAGCCCTTCGATGCCGACAAGGCCTACGCGGCCGGTTTCGTCACCGCGGTGGTGCCCGAGGCGGAGCTGCTGGATCGCGCCCGGGCCGGCGCGCTTGCGATTGCGGCGCTGCCGCCGGCGGCGTTGCGCGCCACCAAGGCGCTGATGCGCGGGCGGATCGCACCGCGCGTAACCGAGGCGATGAACGAAGAGCTCAAGATTTTCGCCGAGCGCCTGTCCTCCCCCGAGGCGCGCGAAGCGATGACCGCCTTCTTCGAGAAGCGCAAACCCGATTTCTCGCGTTTCTAGCACGCGGGCCCAGGAATATTCAGGATTCTGATAGATATGCGGTTTTTCATTTCAATCGTTTTTGTTTTCTTCGCTCGGGACGTATCCGCCGATCTGTACCGCTGGATCGATCCGGAGTCCGGCTCGGTCAAGTACTCCAGCTATCCGCCGCCGTGGTACGGGGACGAGGCGAAGCAGAAGCGCGCGCCGAAGGTCGAGCACATCCCGCCGCGCGACAGCGCGCCGGCAGCGCGCGCCGACCTGCCGCCGAGCGCCGCCACTTTGGCCGAAGCACTGATGACGCAGCGCAATGCGCTGCTGCAGGAGTTTGCCGCCGTTCCCCCGGGGGCCGATTTAGGCGCCGCCGCGGCGGACCTGCGCAAGAAGGTCGAAACTTACCAGGCGCTCGCCGCCGAACTCGACCGGCTCGCGCCGCGCGGCGCCGAGCAGCGCCGCGCCGAGGCGCGGCCGGTGCTGGAGCGGATCGCCCAGGGATTGGGCGCGCAGCCCGTTACCGCGCCACCGGCGCCGCGGCGCTAGCATGGCAAGCGCCATTCGCCACGAATCGGTCGACAGCGGCGGCGTCAAGCTGCACTGCGCGGTGCAGGGCGAGGCTGGCCGGCCGCTGATGCTTTTTTTGCACGGCTTTCCGGAATTCTGGGCGGCCTGGCGCGCGCCGATGGCGCATTTCGCCGCGCGCGGCTGGCTGTGCGTGGCCCCGGACCTGCGCGGCTACAACCTTTCGGACAAGCCCGCTGGCGTCGAGCCCTACAAGGTGAAGCACCTCATCGACGACGTGCTCGCGCTCGGCGCGCACTACACAAAGGACAAGTTCGTGCTGGTCGCGCATGACTGGGGCGGCGCGGTGGCGTGGGCGGTTGCGATCGGACATCCGCAGCGCCTGGCGCGCCTGGCGATCATCAACGCGCCCCATCCCTTCCTGTTCTGGCGCGAACTTGCCAACAACCCGGCGCAGCAGCAGGCGAGCCAGTACATGAACCTGTTCCGCCTGCCGAAGGCCGAGCGGGTGCTGTCGGACAACAATTACGCGCGCCTGCTCGGCGCCTTCGGCCACTTGCCGCAGGCGTGGTGCGCCGAGCTGATCGAATCCTGGTCGCGTCCCGGCGGGCTGACCGGCGGCCTCAACTTCTACCGCGCGTCACCCCTGTATCCGCCGGCGGGCGAAGATCCGGGCGCAAAGAAGCTGCAGTTCAAGCCGGAAGATTTCACGGTGCGGGTGCCGACGCTGGTGCTGTGGGGCGAGCGCGACACGGCGCTGCTCTCCGGCTGCCTCGAGGGGCTCGAGCGCTGCGTGCCGGAGCTCAAGCTGCGGCGGGTGCCCGAGGCCTCGCACTGGATCGTGCACGAGAAACCGGAATTCGTTTGCACTGAAATCGAGAGGTTTGTAGACCATGGGTAAAGCTGCAATCACGCTGCGGGAACTTGAAACGAGAGTCGGCGAGGAGGTGGGCGTCTCGCCCTGGGTCGAGATTGCGCAGGAGCGCATCGATCTTTTTGCCAAGGCGACCGAGGATTTCCAGTGGATCCACGTCGATCGCGAGCGCGCCAGGCAATCGCCCTTCGGCGGCACCATCGCGCACGGCTACCTGACGCTGTCGATGCTGCCCAAGCTCTCGGAGTCCACCTTCGAGTTCTCCGACCGCAAGATGGGCGTCAACTACGGCCTGAACAAGGTGCGCTTCACCGCGCCGGTGCCGGCCGGCGCGAAAATCCGCGGCCGCTTCACGCTGGCGAAGTACGAAAAGCTGGAAGGCGGCGTGCAGGTGACCTGGAACGTGACCTTCGAGCGCGAGGGCGGCGACAAGCCGGTCTGCGTCGCCGAAGCGATCGGCAGACATTACTTTTAGCGATGGAAAAACGCTGGAAGCAAAGACCTCCCAATTCAAACTGGGGCGAGTTCGGCCCGCACGACCAGCGCGGCCGCATGAACTGGGTCACGCGCGAGAAAGTGCTGCAGGGCGTGGCCGAGGTAAAAGAAGGCCGCACCTTCGTGCTGTCGCTGCCGCTCGATTACCCGGGCGGCAACGCGCTCAATCCGCGCCGCCACCCGCCGCGCCTCGCCGCCACGCAGCGCAACGGCAGGCAGAATTTCTGCTATGCCGTGTCGCAGGATAACCCGATGCAGACCGACCTGGTGTGCGACGACCAGGTGCTGCTGACGCTGCAGTACTCGACCCAGTGGGACTCGTTCGCCCATGTAGGAAGCCATTTCGATGCCGACGGCGACGGCAAGCCGGAAGCGGTTTTCTACAATGGCTATCGTGCCGGGGTCGAAGTGAACCCGGCGAAAGAAAATTCCGATGCGGAATCGTGGGCCAGGTTCGAAGGCACCCGCGCCGCGGCGCTCGGCATCCAGAACCTCGCCGAGCACGGCGCGCAGGGCCGCGGCGTGATGATCGACCTGCACGCAAGTTTCGGCAGGAAACGCGTCGCGGTGGGGTACGAGGAGTTGATGAAAATCCTGGAAAAAGACCGCGTCGAGATCGAGCGCGGCGACATCGTCTGCCTGCACACGGGCTTTGCCGAGCTGGTGCTCGAATTGAAACGCAACCCGACCCCCGAGCTGCTGCACAACACCTGCACCGGCCTGGATGGCCGCGACGAGAGGCTGCTGCAGTGGATTTCGGATTCGGGCCTGGCGGTGCTCGCCGCCGACAATTACGCGGTGGAGCTTTTTTCCACCAGCCCCTGGAAGCCGACCCCGCACGCCATGCTGCCGCTGCACGAGCACTGCCTGTTCAAGAACGGCATCCACCTGGGCGAGCTGTGGTATTTCACCCGGCTCGCCGGCTGGCTGCGCGAGCATAAGCGCAATCGTTTCCTGCTCACCGCCCCGCCGCTGCGCCTGCCGGGCGCGGTGGGGTCTCCCGCCACCCCCATCGCTACGGTATAGGAAATGGAAAAGAAGAAAAGCAGCAAGGTCGTGATCATCACCGGCGCCTCCTCGGGCATCGGCGCGGCGAGCGCGCTGGAGCTTTCCCGCCGCGGCTATTCGGTGGTGGTGAATTACTCCAAGAGCAAGGACCAGGCGCTCAAAGTCGCGGCCAAGTGCAGGGACGCGATCGCGGTCGAGGCCGATGTCAGCGACGACGCCGAGTGCCGCAAGCTAGCGCAGGCCGCGCTCGACAAGTGGGGCCGCATCGACGCGCTGGTGAACAGCGCCGGCACCACCAAGTTCGTCAAGCACGCGGATCTGGACGGCCTGTCGGCGAACGACTTCCTGCGCATCTACCGGCTGAACGTGGTCGGGCCGTTCCAGATGGTGCGCGCCTGCGCGCCGTCGCTGAAGGCGGCCAAAGGCACGGTGGTGAACGTCTCCTCGGTGGCCGGGCTGCTCGGCGGCGGCTCGTCGATCGCCTATGGCGCTTCCAAAGCGGCGCTCAACACGATGACCCACTCGCTCGCGCGCGTGCTGGGGCCCGAAGTGCGCATCAACGCCGTCTGCCCCGGCTACGTGGACTCGCCCTGGCAGCGCAACGCGCTTGGCGACGAAGGGGCGAAAAAGGCGGCCGAGCATTACGCCGGCATGGTGCCGCTCAAGGACTACGCGCGGCCCGAGGACGTGGCCGAGACCATCGCCTGGCTGGTCGAAGGCCCGCCGCAGATGACCGGCGAAACGATCTACGTCGACGGCGGCATGCACATCGCGATGCCGCGCTGACGTCGATCGTGGACGGGGCGGTCGATTTCATCATCGTCGGCGCCGGGTCGGCGGGCTGCGTGCTCGCCAACCGGCTCAGCGCGGACGGCAAGAGCACGGTGCTGCTGCTCGAAGCCGGCCCGCGCGACACCGATCCCTGGATCCACATCCCGCTTGGCTACGGCAAGCTGTTCAAGAAGCCCGCGGTCAACTGGAGCTACTGGTCGGAAGCCGAACCGCAACTGAACGGCCGCAAGATCTTCACCCCGCGCGGCAAGGTGCTGGGCGGCTCCTCCTCGATCAACGGCCTCGTTTACACGCGCGGCCAGCCCGAGGATTTCGATGACTGGGAAACGCCGGGCTGGTCCTTCGGCGAGCTGCTGCCGTATTTTAAGAAGTCCGAAGACCAGTCGGGGCAGGGGCTGCGCGGCGACGCGCTGCACGGCGAGGGCGGGCCGCTCGCGGTGTCCGACCAGAACGAGCCGCACGAGCTCTGCGATGCCTTCATCGAAGCCGCGGTGCAGGCCGGCCACCCGCGCAACCCGGATTTCAACGGCGCGCAGCAGGAGGGCGCCGGCTACCAGCAGCTCACTTCGCGCAACGGCCGGCGCTGCTCGACTGCGGTGGGCTACCTGAGGCCGGCGGAGCAGCGGCCGAACCTGCGTGTGGTGACCGATGCCCTGGTCTCGAAAATTCTGTTTGAAGGCAGGAGGGCTGCTGCGGTCCATTATGTGAAAGACGATACGCAGATCCAGGCAAAAGCGAATTGCGAAATCATTCTCTGCGGCGGCGCGATCAACACGCCGCAGATTCTCCAGCTCTCCGGCGTGGGATCCGCGGCGCTGCTGCGCGAGCACGGCATTGCGGTGGTGCTGGAGCAGCCGAACGTGGGCGAGCACCTGCAGGACCATTTCCAGGCGCGCATCGTGCTCAAGTGCACGCGGCCGATCACGGTCAACGACGACATGCAGAGCGTCTGGCGCATGGCGAAGATGGGCCTGCGCTACGCCTTGCAGCGCAAGGGCCCGCTCGCGGTGAGCGCGGGCTACGCGGGCGGCTTCTGGCGCACCCGGCCCGAACTCAAGCGCCCCGACGTGCAGACCCACTTTCTCACCTTCAGCCTTGACCGCATGGGCGAGAAGCTGCACCCCTTTTCCGGCTTCACCGCTTCGATCTGCCAACTGCGGCCGACTTCGCGCGGTTCGGTGCGCATCCGCTCGAGCGACCCGCGCGATGCGCCCGCGATCCGCTACAACTACCTCGCTACCGATTTCGACCGGCGCACCATGGTGGATGGCATGCGCTTGTTGCGCCGCATCCTCGAGCAGCCGGCGATCCGCCCCTACATCGCCTCCGAGCATGTCCCGGGCGAGCGCGTGCAATCCGACGAGGAATGGCTCGCCTACCTGCGCGACAACGGCACCACCATTTACCACCCGGCCTGCACCGCGATGATGGGCACCGGCGCCGACGCGGTGGTGGATTCCCATCTGCGGGTCAAGGGGCTCGCGGGCCTGCGGGTGGTGGACGCTTCCGTCATGCCGGCGGTGGTCTCCGGCAACACCAACGCCGCGGTCATCGCCATCGCCGAGAAAGCCGCAGACCTTATTGTCATTTAACGTTAAGCGTTATATGCTGGCGACATGATCCGCAGCTTTCGCTGCGCGGACACGCGGATGCTCTTCGAATCCGGCAGGTGCAGGCGCTTTGCGGCCATCGCGGTGGTGGCGGCGCGCAAGCTGGCGCAACTCGATGCGGCGCAAACGCTCGAGTTTCTGCGAGCACCGCCGGGGAACCGGCTCGAGGCGCTCAAGGGCGATCGCGCGGGCCAGCACAGCATCCGCATCAACGATCAGTTTCGCCTGTGCTTTCGCTGGACGAAGACAGGCCCTGGCGAGGTCGAAATCGTGGATTACCACTGACGGAGAGCAAGCATGTTCAAGAACCGTATGCGTCCTGTTCACCCCGGCGAAGTCCTGCGCGAGGACTACCTCATGCCGCTCGGCATGAGCGCAAATGCGCTGGCGAAGGCGCTCAACGTCCCGGCGCCTCGCGTCAACGACGTCGTGCGCGAGCGGCGCGGAATCTCGGCGGACACCGCGATGCGTCTCGCCCGGTACTTCGGCGGCGATGCCCGCTCCTGGCTCAGCTTGCAGGCGGCCTATGACCTGCGGGTGGCCGAGATCGCGAACGCCAAGCGCATCGAGCGCGAAATCGAGCCCGCTACGGCATAGCTGAGGACGCCGGGTGACAACCATCAAAAAGCGCGGGCGCAAGGCCGCGCCGCGCAAGCGGCCGCGGCCGGTCGCACCCGCGCGGCCCGGCGCCGATTACCTCGAGCTCGCGATGCGAGCGATCAATGAGGGCGTCTACGACTGGGACATCGCCACGGGCGCGACCTATTACTCCGAGCGCGTCACCGCCGCGGTTGGCCTGTCGGCCAAGGAGCTGAAGACCGCGGCCGACTGGCACAACCGGATCCACCCCGAGGACCGGCCCCGCTACGATGCCGCGCTGGTCGCGCATTTCAAGGGCAAAACCGAACGTTTCGAGTGCGACGTGCGCTATCGCGCGAGCGACGGAAGCTGGCGCTGGGCGCGCCAGCACGGCATCGCCGTGCGCGATGCGCGCGGGCGCGCGGTGCGCATGGTCGGCTCAACCGGCGACATCAGCGAGTTGAAGCGCATCGAACTGGCGCTGAAGGAAAGCGAGAACCGCTACGTGCTCGCCATGCAGGTGGCGACCGAGGGCATCTACGATTGGAACGTCGAGACCGGCGCACTGGTCGTGTCTGACAAGGCAAGAGAGTATTGGGGCTTCCCGAGCGGACCGCTCAAGAACACCAACTGGACCGAGCGCATCCACCCGGAGGACTACCCCGCGTACCGGCAGGCGGTGATCGATCACTTCAAGGGGCGCACGCCCCTGCTCGAGCACCAGATGCGGTCGCGCGACGCCCGCGGCGAGTATCGCTGGGTCGTCGATCGCGGCATCGCCGTGCGCAACGCAGAGGGCCGGGCAATCCGGCTGGTCGGCGCCGAGAACGACATCACCGAGCGCAAACAGCACGAGGACGAGCTGCGCCGCGCGCGCGACGAGGCCACTGCCGCGCTCGAGAGGCAGCAGGCCTCGGCCGACGTGCTGAGATCGATCAGCGACTCGATCGCCGACACGGCACCCGTGTTCGACAAGATCCTCGAGAACTGCAAGCGGCTGTTTGCCGGACGAATCATCGGTGTCAACGTAGTGCGTGAGGACGGCATGCTCCACATTGGCGCCTACCACGGCGCGCACCGCGAGCAGTTCGCGCGAATCTTCCCGCTTCCCCCGACTTCCGGAGCGGCCTCCTGGCTCGCGATCATGGAGCGGCGCGTTGTCCACTACCCGGACGCGCAGCACGGCGCAGAGGTCCCGGCGAGTACGCAGGAAGGGTGCAAGGCGATCGGCATCAAGTCGGTGATCTTCGCACCGATGTTGCGCGAAGGGCGCGGGCTGGGGGCGATCTTCGTCGGGCGCGACTATTTGGGCGAGTTTTCGCCAAAGGACATCGAGCTGCTCCGCACCTTCGCCGACCAGGCGGCGATCGCGATCGAGAACGTGCGCCTGTTTAACGAGACCAAGGAGGCGCTCGAGCGGCAGACGGCCACGGCGGAAATCCTCAATGTCATTGCCAGTTCGCCATCGGATGTGCAGCCCGTGTTCGATGCGATCGCGCAGAGCGCCTATCGGCTGCTCGGCGGATTCTCGAGTGCGGTGGCGCGTGTCTTCGACGGCGTTCTGCATCTGGTGGCGTTTTCAAGCACCAGCGAGGCTGGCGACGAAGCCTTGAAGCACGCGTTCCCGACGCCGGTGTCCCGCTCGAAAGCCGCGCGCACCGGAAAGCCCGTCTCCATCAGCGATACGGAGACGCTGCCGGATTCTGCGTCTACCATGCGGGAGCTTGCGCGCACGCGGGGTTTTCGAAGCATATTGATCGTGCCCATGCTTCGCGAGGGCGTCGTTACTGGCACGATCAGCGTAACCCGCAGGGAGGCAGGGGAGTTCAGCGATCACCAAGTGGCATTGCTGAAGACGTTTGCCGATCAGGCGGTGATTGCCATCGAGAATGTGCGCCTGTTCAACGAAACCAAGGAGGCGCTCGAGCGTCAGACGGCGACGGCGGAGATCCTCAAAGTCATCGCCAGCTCGCCCTCCGACGTCCAGCCGGTATTCGATGCCATCGCGCACAGTGCCCGACGGCTGCTCGGCGGGTTTTCGTCGTCGGTGGCGCGCGTGGACGGCGATCTCATTCACCTGGCGGCGGTAAGCTCCGGCAGCAAATCGGGCGACGAGGCGCTGCGCCGCGTGTATCCGCGGCCCCTCACAAGCGAGAGCGGGACGCAAGCAAGGGCGATCCTTTCCGGCAAGCCGGCCGCCGTCGTCGATACCGAAACGGCCCCCAGGCTTAAAGCGGAAATCCGCGAGATGGCGCGGGCGCGGGGCTTCCGCAGCGCGATCGGAGTACCGATGATCCACAACAGGATCGCGGTCGGCGCGATCACGGTCACCCGCAAAGACCCGGGATCGTTCAGCGACCATCAGATCGGCCTTCTCCAGACCTTCGCCGACCAGGCGGTGATCGCGATCGAGAACGTGCGTTTGTTCAACGAGACCAAGGAGGCGCTGGAATTTCAGAAAGCGAGCGGCGAAATCCTTGCCGCGATCAGCGCTTCGATCGCGGATACCAGGCCGGTGTTCGAGGCGATCGTGCGCACCGTGCTGCGGCTGCTTGGCACGCGCTTCGCGGCGGTGTTCGTGCTCAACGCCGGGCAGATCGAAGTGCGCGCGTTCCAGGGCGAGCCCGGCTTCGACAAGATCATGGAAGCGTATCCGCGGCCCCTCGACGAGAGCGTGATCGTCGGCAAGGCGATGCTCGAGAGAAAGGTTCTGCAGGTTGCGCCGATCGCCGGCAACCCCGCGGCGCCGCCGGGCACGGTGGAATTGGGTCGCAGGTTCGGTTACGACGCCATCATCGCGGCGCCGATGATTCGCGAAGGGAAGGTGATCGGCGGAATCGCGACCGCGCGCGGGCAGGGGGCGCCATTCGACGCCAAGCAGGTCGCGCTTCTCCAGGCCTTTGCCGACCAGGCGGTGATCGCGATCGAGAACGCGCGGCTGTTCAACGAGACGAAGGAGGCGCTCGAGCGCCAGACGGCGACGTCGGAAATCCTGAAAGTCATCGCCAGCTCACCTTCCGACGTGAAGCCCGTGTTCGACGCGATCCTCGAAGGCGCAACGCGGCTCTGCGACGCGCACCTCGGCGTGATGAACCTCTACGACGGCGAGCATTTCCGTACCGTCGCGTTGCGCGGCGGCAATGCGAAGTTCAGGAAATGGGTTTTCGAGCGCGGGCCGTTCAAACTACCCCAGCTGATTCATGAAGGGCGCGCGTTCCAGGTCGCCGATCTCGCCAGCGGCGAAGGCTACCGCACGGGCTCGAGCCCCAACGCGGTGGGCTTTGTCGACCTGGGCCGCGCGCGCACGATCATGATGGTTCCGCTGCTGAAGGACCGGCAGCTGCTCGGCAACCTCGCCATCTACAGGCCCAAAGTCCGGCCGTTCAGCCAGAAGCAGATCGATCTCGTCGCTACCTTCGCCGACCAGGCAGTGATCGCGATCGAGAACGTGCGGCTGTTCAACGAGACCAAGGAATCGCTCGAGCGGCAGACGGCGACAGCGGAAGTGCTGCGAGTTATCAGCAGCTCCCCGACCGATACGCAGCCGGTGTTTGACGCGATCGCGCGGAGCTGCCAGCGCTTGTTCAGCGGAGAGACGGTCGCGCTGGCGCTGGTTGCAGGGGGCCAGGTCGTGCCCAAGGCCGGGGTCGACGGCACGGGGGCCGCGCTCGACCTGGAACGCCTCCCCCCCTGGCCGCTCGATCGCGGCAGCGCGACCGGAGCCAGCGTTCTCGACAATCGGGCAATCAACCTCGCTGACCTTTCGATGGTCGACGAGGAGTTCCCGCGCATGAAGGACCTCGCTCTGCGCTTGGGCTATCGCTCGGGGCTGTGGGTGCCGCTGCGGCGCGAGAGCGGAGCGATCGGAAGCATCAGCATTTTGCGCCGCGAGAGCGGCGCGTTCACCGATCAGGAGGTCGCGCTCGCGCAGACCTTCGCCGACCAGGCGGTGATCGCGATCGAGAATGTGCGCCTGTTCAACGAAACCAAGGAGGCGCTCGAGCGGCAGACGGCGACGGCGGAGATCCTCAAGGTGATCAGCAGTTCGCCGACAGATACGCAACCGGTATTCGAGGCGATAGCGCAGAGCGTGGTGCGACTCTGCGACGGGCTCTACACCTACCTGGGGCTGTTTGACGGAAAGATGATCGATTTCGTCGCTTTTCACAACGTCAGCCCGCAGGCGCTGGCGATCATCAAGGAGAGATTCCCGAGCGCGCCGGATTTGAGATCGTCGACAGGCCGGGCGATTCTCGAGCGCACCGCGATCCACATTCCGGATGTGATGGCGGATACCGAGTACTCGTTCAAGGATCTGGCCCGGGCAGATGGATACCGGGCCATCCTGGCGATACCCATGCTTCGCGAAGGAAACCCGATAGGTACGATCGCCGTGGGCCGGCGCTCGCCGTTTACCGAGGATCAGATTGAACTCGTAAAGACCTTCGCCGACCAGGCCGTGATCGCGATCGAGAACGTGCGCCTGTTCAACGAGACGAAGGAAGCGCTCGAGCGGCAGAGGGCGACGGCAGAAATCCTGAGTGTGATCGCCGGGTCGCCGACCGACACGAAACCGGTGTTCGACGCGATCGCGGCCTGCGGCGCCCAGCTTCTCGGCGCGGTGAATGCCGCGATCCTGCTGCGCCGGGAGTCGCAAGTGGAGGTGGTCGGCCTCTCCGAGTCGCTGGCCAACAATGATCTGCCGGGAAGGGTCCGCGTGCTGCCGCTCGACCGGGAAAAGAACTTCCCGTCGCAGGTCATCCTGGACGCAAAAATCCTCCATATTCCCGACTGGGAAGGCAGCGACATTCCCGAGTTCGAGAGAAACGTCGCCAAGGCATACGGTGTCAAAGCCTGCCTTCAGGTCCCGCTGCTTCACAAGGGCGAGGGCATAGGCGCAATCGTAGTGTCGCGGGTGACCGCGGGCGCCTTTCCCGAGGAGGACATCGCGCTGCTTAAGTCCTTCGCCGACCAGGCGGTGATCGCGATCGAAAACGTGCGCCTGTTCAACGAGACCAAGGAGGCTCTCGAGCGACAGACGGCCACCGCGGAGATCCTGAAAGTCATCGCCAGCTCTCCCTCCGACGTGCAGCCGGTGTTCGACGCCATCGCACGCAGCGCGGTTCGCCTCGTCGGTGGCCACTCCGCTAGCGTCACGCGCGTGTCGGGCGACCACCTTCACCTTGTCGCGCTGACCTCGACCGATTCGGCCGCGGACGAGCTGGTCCGTTCGCACTACCCGATGCCGCTCGAGGGCCGGAATCCGATGCTCGAGGTCTTGCGCAGTGGCAGGACGTTGCTCGTGCGCGATACCGAGACAGATCCCCGGTTTCCGGAGGAAGGACGCGAGGTGGCGCGGGCGAGGGGATTTCGGACCATCGTCTTCGTGCCCATGCTGCGAGATGGCGCGGGCGCAGGCGTCATCCACCTGGCGGGCGTGCAGCCCAACTCGCTCACGGACAGCCATGTCCGGATGCTGGAGACCTTCGCGGACCAGGCGGTGATCGCGATCGAGAACGTGCGCCTGTTCAACGAGACCAAGGAATCGCTCGAGCGGCAGACGGCGACGGCGGAAATCCTGAAAGTGATCAGCGAGTCGCCGACCGACACTAAGCCGGTTTTCGAAACGATTACTCAAAGCGCCGCCCGCCTGTTTGCGCCATGCAATGTCACGATCACGACTCTGAAGGACGGCCTGATTCACTGGGGCGCGTCGGCGGGCGCGGGGACCGCCAGCCATCAGGATGTCGACCGGGTGCGATCCGTCTTCCCGATCCCGCTCGACGCCGGCCGCAGCCCGTCGGCGCGAGCGATCGCGGAGCGCCGCGTAGTGGAGATCGTCGACACCGAAGCACCGGATGCTCCCGAGCTCGCCCAACGATCCGGTAAAGCGTTTGACTTTCGCTCCGGAGTGTTCATACCGCTGATCCGGGAGAATCAGGGAATCGGAACGCTAGTTCTTACGCGCCCGGAACCCGGCTTCCGCTTGACCGAAAAACAGCTTTCGCTGGTCAAGACCTTCGCCGACCAGGCGGTGATCGCGATCGAGAACGTGCGGCTGTTCAAGGAGCTGCAAGCGCGCACGGACGCGCTGACGAAATCGGTGGGGCAGCTGACGGCGCTGGGCGAGGTGGGGCGGGCGGTCAGCTCGACGCTCGACCTGGACAAGGTGCTGAAGACCATCGTCTCGCGGGCGGTCCAGCTCACGGGCGTAAACGGCGGCACGATCTACGAGTTTGACGAGCTGCGCGGCGAGTTCCACCTGCGCGCTTCCGAGAACATGGCCGACGAACTGGTGCAGATGTACCGCAGCATGCCGATCCGCCTTGGCGAGGGCACCGTCGGGCGCGCGGTGGCGGCGCGCGCGCCGATGCAGGAAGAAGACATTCAGAACGCGAGCTACCAGACCCGCTACCGCGAGCTGCTGATCCGCTGCGGCTACCGGGCAGTCCTCGCGGTGCCGCTGCTGCGCGACGAGCACATCGTCGGTGCGCTCACCGTGCTTCGCGACTCGCCCGGGGCGTTCGCCCCGGAAGTCGTTGAGCTGCTGCAGACGTTCGCTACCCAGTCTGCGATGGCAATTCAGAACGCACGCCTGTTCCGCGAGATCGCCGATAAGGGCAAGCAGCTGGAAATAGCCAGCCAGCACAAGTCGCAGTTCCTCGCCAGCATGAGCCACGAGCTGCGCACGCCGCTCAACGCCATCCTCGGCTTCAACGAAATGATCCTCGACCAGGTCTACGGCGACATCTCCGAGGACGTCAAGGCGCCGCTCGAGAACATGCAATCGAGCGGCAAGCACCTGCTGCGGCTCATCAACAACGTGCTCGATCTCGCCAAGATCGAAGCCGGCAAGATGGATCTCGCGCTGTCCGATTACCTGGTGCAGGACACGGTAGCGAGCGTGCATGCGACGCTCAAGCCGCTCGCGGCGGAGAAGGGGCTGGAGTTCCTCGCCAAGGTGCCGAGCGACCTGCCGCCCGCCTACGGCGATGGCGGCCGCATCGCGCAATGCCTGATGAACCTCGCCGGCAACTCCATCAAGTTCACCAAGGCAGGCAAGGTCGAGATCGCGGTGGAGCAGAAAGACAGCCTGCTCCTTTACCGCGTGGCCGACACCGGGATCGGCATTCCGAAAGACAAGATCGAGACCCTGTTCACCGAATTCAAGCAGACCGACGCCACCGTCGCCTCGGAGTACGGCGGCACGGGCCTTGGCCTCTCGATCACCAAGAAGTTCATCGAAATGCACGGCGGGCGCATCTGGATCGAGAGCGAGCCGGGCAAGGGATCCACGTTCCTCTTCGAAGTCCCCCTACGGGCCGCCCAATGACCGCGAAAACCATCCTCTACGTCGAAGACAACGAGATGAACCGCCAGATCGTGCGAGACCTGCTCAAGCGCACCAAGTACAACCTGGTCGAGGCGCACGACGGCGAGGCGGGCGTCGCCAAGGCGCTCGAAATCCAGCCCGACCTGATCCTCATGGACATCCAGTTGCCGAAGATCTCGGGCATGGACGCGATGCGGCAGATCCGCGCAGAAAGCAAGATGGCGGCGACCCCGATCGTCGCCATCACCTCCTTCGCGCTTTCCGGGGACGACCAGAAAGCGAAGGAAGCAGGCGCCACCGCCTACCTCGCCAAGCCCTACAGCCCGAGGGACCTGCTCGCGCTCATCCGCAGGTTCCTGCCCGAGGGCTGACGGCCGCCTACCTCCGCGCGCGTACTCGCCGCGCCGGCACGCGGCTTGCCAGGAGCAGGCGATCGAGTTGCTTCGACAGGCGCGGCAGATCGCGCGCCACCCCCTGCCACACCGTTTCGAGGTTGACCTTCAGGTAGCCGTGGATCAGGCGGTGGCGCATGCCCGCGATGTCGCGCCAGGGGATGTGCGGGTGCTGCGCGCTCAGCTCGCGCGAAACGCGGCCGGCCGCTTCGCCGAGCACCTCCAGATTGCGGATCACGGCGTCCTGCAGCAGCGGGTCGGCGAGAAACGCGGCGCGGCGCTTGCGGCCCACGTAGCGCCGCACGCGGGCGATCGCATCGCGCATGCTCTCCAGATAGACCGCGTCGGCCTCGGGCGCCCGCTTCACAGGGGCACCGCCTCGGCAAGCGCCTTGTCACGGATGCGCGGCGGCAGGTCATCCGCCGTCACCACGTCCACCGGCACCTCGAGCAGGTCCTCGAGGGCGTTGCGCGCCCTCGACAGGTCGAGCAGCGAGGCGCGCGGCCCCGCGTCCACCAGCAAATCGAGATCGCTCGACTCGGAATCCTCGCCGCGCGCCACCGAGCCGAAGACACGCGGGCGCTGCAGGCCGAAGCGCGCGAGCGTGCGCAGCACCGCCTCGCGCCCGGCGAGCAGCGCCGCCGAGGGCCGGCGCGGCGCGCGCGCAGCCGCCTCCTGCGGCTTGGTGGCGAGCGCCTTCAGCTCGCGGTAGTAGGGGCTCGAGCGCGCGGCGCGGAAGCGCCGCTGGTTGCCGACCCGGCGCTCGCTGAGCAGCCCGGCGGCGGCCATGCGCGCCAGCTCGCGCTGCATCGCGCCAGAGCCGCCGCCCGAGAGGCGCACCAGCTCGCCGAGGCTGCGCTCCTCCTCCTCGGCGAAGAGCAGCGCCAGCACGCGTTGCTGGGTCCGCGTGAGCAGCGCGTCGAGCGGGCGGAGGGTGGCCGGCATGCCCGCATTATACCCAAAATAGGACAGATCAAACCCAATATGGGTATATTCCAGCAGCCGCGCGCGCGGCCCGTGCTCGGCTATGATGCCTGCGCATTCGGACCACGGGGGGGCCGATGGCGTCGGGAGGCAAGCGCAGGCGCAAAGCCGCGCCGCGAGCGCGGCGCATTCCGCTCGCAGGCGACGCTTCCCCCGTCGCGCGCCTCAGGCGCGAGCTCGCCGCCTCGCGCCAGCGCGAGCGCGAATCACGCGCGCGCGAGGCCGCGACCGCGGCGATCCTCAAGGTCATCCGCCGCTCGCCGGACGATGTGCAACCGGTGTTCGACGCGATCGTGAGGAGCGCGCAAAGGCTCTTCCGGGTTCCCAACGTCAACGTCGTGCGGCTCGTGGACGACGTGCTGCATCTCGTAGCCCACTCCGAGGGGACAAAGGCCGGCGATGCGGCCCTCCGGAAGCTCTACCCCGCAAAGCTCACCGGCCGGGGAGTGACCGGCAAGGCGGTCGTGACCGGCAAGCCGAACTGGATCGCCGACGTCGAGACCGATCCCGGCTATTCGTCCGGGCTCCTCCGCGCGGGCGCACGTGCGCGCGGGTGGCGCAGCCTGCTGGTAGTGCCGATGATGCGCGAGGGGAAGGCAATCGGCACGATCAATATCGCGCGACCCGAGCCGGGAGAATTCTCCGCGCACCAAATCGCGTTGCTCCAGACCTTCGCCGACCAGGCGGTGATCGCGATCGAGAACGTGCGCCTGTTCAACGAGACCAAGGACGCGCTCGAGCGCCAGACGGCGACGGCAGAAATCCTCAAAGTCATCGCTGGCTCGAGCACCGAGGCACAGTCGGTGTTCGACGCAATCGTGCGCAGCGGGCTGCGGCTGTTTGCAGGCATGTCCGTAGCGATAAGCCTCATGCAAAGGGATGAGCTGCGGGTAGTTGCCGCGGACGGGGAGTTCGGCGCGATGCCGATCGGCTATCTCGTTCCTCTGACGCGCGATAGCGCCACCGGCTTGGCGGTCAGCGAGCGGCGGACAGTCACGATTCCCGATACGGAGGCGGCGGACGTCTCTCAACACACGCGCGACAATAGCGGCAAGGTCGGCTTCCGCGCAGTCGCTGCCGTGCCGATGCTGCGCGAAGGCGAGGCGATCGGCTGCATTAGCGTGCTGCAGAAGGACGCGGGCGGCCTCACGGAGCATCAGCTCGATCTGCTGCGCAGCTACGCCGACCAGGCCGTGATCGCGATCGAGAACGCGCGCCTGTTCAACGAGACCAAGGAATCGCTCGAGCGGCAGACGGCGACGGCGGAAGTGCTGAGCGTGATCAGCAACTCGATCGCGGATGCAAAACCCGTTTTCGAGAAGATCGTCCAAAGCTGCGAACGCCTGTTTGTCGGCAGCAAGGTGGGCCTCAACGTCATTGGCGAGGATGGGTTGGTTTACGCCGGCGCCTATGGCACGTTCGACGGCGCTGAAAAATTTCGCAGCGAGAATTTTCCGCATCCCGCGACCGCGGAATCGGCGACCGGGGCGGCAATTCTGCAGCGGCGAGTAGTGCACTACCCGGATGTTTTCGGCGACCCGCAGGTGCCCCAGTACGCCAAGCGCGGCTGCGAGAAGATGGGAACCCGGTCAGCCATCATTGCGCCGCTGCTAACGGAAGACCGCGGTCTCGGTGCTATTTTTGTCGGGCACGAAGTGGTTCGCCCGTTCTCCGACAAGGAACAGGCGCTACTTAAATCCTTCGCCGACCAGGCGGTGATCGCCATCCAGAACGCGCGCCTCTTCAACGAGACCAGAGAGGCGCTCGAGCGCCAGACCGCGACGGCTGAGATCCTCAAAGTCATCGCCCGCTCGCCCAGCGATCTGCGCCCGGTGTTCGACGTCATCCTGAGCAACGCGACCAGGCTGTGCGGCGCGCAGCTCGGCATCCTCAATCGCTATGACGGGAAAACCTTCCAGACCGGCGCCCAGTGCGGCGGCAATCCGAAGTTCGTCAAATGGTTGTTCGAACGAGGCCCTTGGTCAGCGAGCCCCAGTTCCGTGATCGGCCGCATGATTTCCGAGCGCAGGCCCCTGCAGGTTCTCGACTTGAGGGAAACGCAAGGCTATCGGGATGGGAATCCGATCACCAGCAAGGTGGTGGATGTCGGCGGCGCGCGGACGTTTCTCACCGTGCCGCTGCTGAAGGATGATCAGGTGATCGGCAATCTCGGCATCTACCGCACCGAGGTGCGCGCTTTCTCCGAGAGGCAGGTCGAGCTGGTTCGCACCTTCGCCGACCAGGCGGTGATCGCAATCGAGAACGTGCGCCTGTTCAACGAGACAAAGGAGTCGCTCGAGCGGCAGACCGCTACGGCGGAGATCCTCAAGGTAATCGCGAGCTCTCCCTCGGATGTGCAGCCGGTCTTTGACACCATAGCGGGAAGCGCGTTGCACCTTATCGGCGGGAGTTCGGCGTCTGTTCTCCAATTGAGAGACGGCATTCTGCATTTGGCGGCGCTTACCTCCGCCTCCAAAGCAGGAGACGAGGCATTGCGGGCCCTTTTCCCGGCGCCAGTTTCCGAGCGGCCGTTGTTCAAGGTGAGCCTGGATACCGGGGCGCCGTTCGTGCGTGCCGATACCGAGGCGGACCCTATGGCGAAGGCGCGTGAGCTGGCTCGGACCAGGGGCTACAGGAGTCAACTGGTGGTGCCGATGCTTCGCAATGGCGTCGTTGTCGGCTTCATCGTGGTGGCGCGAAAGGAGCCCGGCACATTCAGTGAGCATCAGATTGGCCTGCTGCAGACCTTCGCCGACCAGGCGGTGATCGCGATCGAGAACGTGCGCCTGTTCAACGAGACCAAGGAATCGCTCGAGCGGCAGACGGCGACGGCGGAGATTCTTTCCGCCATGAGCGCGTCGATGGCAGACACCAAACCGGTGTTCGACGCGATCGTGAGGAGTTGCTCCTCGCTCTTCGAGGGGAGCAGCGTATCGCTTCGCCTTCTTCGAGGCGACGGGCTTCATCTGGAGGCGAACATCGGCTACGACGCGGGCACGGTCCTGCCGCTCGACCGCGAAAGCGTCGCGGGCGTGTGCGTGCTCGATGGGCGCACTGTGCATCTGCCGGATCTCGAAGCGGCGGCGCCGGAGTATCCGCGCATCCGGCAATTGGGGCTGAAATTCGGGTACCGCTCAGGTATCTATGCGCCGCTTATGCGCGGCGGCGCAGCGATCGGCATCATCGCCGTCCTGCGGCCTACGCTGGGAGCCTTCACGGAAAAGGAGGTTGCTCTCCTCGGGACCTTCACCAACCAGGCGGTAATCGCAATCGAGAACGTGCGGCTTTTCAACGAGACCAGGGAGTCGCTCGAGCGGCAGACGGCGACGGCGGAGATTCTGCGGGTAATCAGCGGCTCACCGACGGACACGCGGCCCGTATTTGACGCGATTACACAGATCGCCGCGCGCCTGCTCGAACCCGCGAGCGTCGCCTTGCATCTTCTGGACGGCGAGCTGATCCAGCTCGGCGCCTTCTGCGGACCTCTCAGCGCTGACCGCGGCCGCGATATCGGAGCAAAGTTCTATCCGATCCAGTTCAATCCGAAGTTAAGTCTTGCCTCGCGTGCCATCGCCGAGGCCCAGGTCATCGAGTTGCCCGATCTGGAGGCGCCCGATACGCCGGCAATCGTGGCAGAGCAGGGTCGGTCGGTCGGCTTCAAGTCCGTCACGCACGTTCCGCTGCTGCGTGAAGGCAAGGCCATTGGCACGTTGGCGATCGCGCATCCGCAGAGGGGATACAGGCTCGAGCCGCGCAAGCTCGAGGTTATGAAGACTTTCGCCGATCAGGCGGTAATCGCGATCGAGAACGTGCGCCTGTTCAACGAGACCAAGGAAGCGCTCGAGCGGCAGACGGCGACGGCGGAGATTCTCAAGGTCATCGCCAGTTCGCCGTCGGACGTGCAGCCGGTGTTCGATGCAATAGCAGCTAGCGCGCGCCGGCTGCTCGGCGGCCAGCAGGCCGTCGTCACCCGCCGCGTCGCCGACACGCTGCACCTCGTGGCGTTCACGCCGACGACCGAGGCCGGAGATGACGCGCTAGAGAAGCTGTTCCCGACGCAGATCAGGGGCCAGGGCATCACGGGCCAGGCAATTGTGAGTCGAGGTCCGGTAAGCATCGAGGACATTGAAGCGGATGCCGCGTATTCCGCGTCGTTCAAGGACGGCGCGCGCGCCCGGGGCTTCCGGAGCGTCCTGAGCGTACCCATGCTGCGGGAGGGCGAGGCCATCGGTGCCATCAACGTCACTCGCCCCGTGCATGGACCGTTCTCGGAGCATCAGGTCAATCTGCTCAAGGCGTTCGCCGACCAGGCGGTGATCGCGATCGAGAATGTGCGCCTGTTCAACGAGACCAAGGAGGCGCTCGAACAGCAGACCGCGACCGCGGAGATCCTCAAGGTGATCAGCGAGTCGCCGACCGACACGCAGCCGGTGTTCGACGCCATCGTGCAGGCGGGGCTGCGGCTGTTCCCGGAAGCGACGGTGCTGATGACGATCCCGGTCGGCGCGCAGGTGCGGGCCGTCGCCGTTGCGCACGAAGATCCTGCGGTCTCTGCGGAAACCTGGAAGCGGTTTCCGCTGCCGCTTACCCGCGACCGACTGCACAGCGCCGCCATTCTCGACGGCACGTTCATCGACTTGCCGGACGCCGAGACCGAAAAGGAGGGTCGCTATGCGCCGGGCGTAAGCAATTTCCTCGCCAGCGGCAACCGCGCCATCACCATCGCGCCGCTGATCTGCGGCGACGCGGCCATCGGCGCCATCAGCGTTTCTCGGATCAAACCCGGAGCGTTGAGCGAGAAGCAGGTCGCGCTGCTGCGCACCTTTGCCGCCCAGGCGGTGATCGCGATCGAGAACGTGCGCATCTTCAAGGAGCTGGAAGCGCGCACCGGGGCGCTGACGCGCTCGGTGGGACAGCTCACGGCGCTAGGCGAGGTGGGGCGCGCGATCAGCTCGACATTGGACCTCGAGACGGTGCTGCGCACGATCGTCTCGCGCGCGGTGCAGCTCTCGGGTCTCGACGGCGGCACCATCTACGAGTACGACGAGGCGAGCGAAGAGTTCCACCTGCGCGCTGCCGAGAACCTGAGCGACGAGGTGGTCGAGATGCTGCGCTCGACGCCGATGAAAAAGGGCGAGGGCCCGGTCGGGCATGCGGTGGAAACGGGCGAGCCGACCGAGATCGCCGAGATGCTGGACGACAGCTACCAGAGTCCGCGGCGCGACTCGCTGATCCGCGCCGGCTACCGCGCGCTGCTGGTGGTGCCTTTGGTTCGGGAGGACCATATCATCGGCGCGCTCGCCGTGAACCGCAAGGCGCCCGGCGCGTTTTCGCACGAGGTGGTCGAACTGCTGAAGACCTTCGCGACGCAGTCGGCGATGGCGATCCAGAATGCGCGCCTGTTCCGCGAGATCGCCGACAAGGGCAAGCAGCTGGAAGTCGCGAGCCGGCACAAATCGGACTTCCTCGCCAGCATGAGCCACGAGCTGCGCACGCCGCTCAATGCGATCCTCGGCTTCAACGAGATGATCCTCGGCCAGGTCTATGGCGAGGTGCCGGTCGACATGAAGGAACCGCTGGAAGACATCCAGAAGAGCGGCAGGCACCTGCTGCGCCTGATCAACAACGTGCTCGACCTCGCCAAAATCGAGGCCGGGCGGATGGAGCTCTCGCTCGCGGACTACTCGGTGCAAGACACGGTGGAAAGCGTGCGCGCGACGCTGCGGCCGCTGGCGGCGGAAAAGGGGCTGGAATTCCTCGCCACGGTTCCGAACGACCTGCCGCTTGCCTACGGCGACGGCGGCCGCATCACGCAGTGCCTGATGAACCTCGCCGGCAACTCGCTCAAGTTCACCAAGGCGGGCAGGGTGGAGATCTCTGTCGCCGCAAAGGGCGAGAATCTCCTCTACAAGGTGGCCGATACCGGGATCGGCATTCCTCCGGACAAGATCGCGAGCCTCTTCACCGAGTTCAAGCAGACCGACGCCGCCATCGCGAGCGAGTACGGCGGCACGGGCCTGGGCCTGTCGATCAGCAAGAAGTTCGTCGAGATGCACGGCGGCCGCATCTGGGTGGAAAGCGAGCTCGGCAAAGGCTCCGCCTTCATTTTCGAAGTTCCACTGCGGGTGAATTCGTGAAAACCATCCTCTACGTCGAAGACAATGAATTGAACCGCAAGATCGTGCGCGACCTTTTGAAGCGCACCCAGTACCAGCTGGTGGAAGCGCACGACGGCGAAGCGGGCGTGGCAATGGCGCTCGAGAAGCATCCGGACCTGATCCTCATGGACATCCAGCTGCCGAAGATCTCCGGCATGGAAGCGACGCGCCGGCTGCGCGCCGACGCCGCGACTGCCAAGACGCCGATCATCGCCATCACCTCGTTCGCTCTTTCTGGCGACGACCAGAAGGCGAAGGACGCCGGCGCCACCGCCTACCTTGCCAAGCCCTACAGCCCCTTCGACCTGCTGACCCTGATCCGCAAGCTGCTGCCCGAGGAGTGATGACTTAGAATCCCGACTCGATGTGGGAAGCGGCCGCCATTCTCCTGATCGTCGCGGGCCTCGCCTTCTGGATCGACAGCCTGCGGGCGCGCGAGCGCGCGCTCGCCGCCGGGCGCGGCGCCTGCCGGCGCTACGGCGTGCAGCTGCTCGATGAAACAGTGCAGTTTGCGCGGCTGCGTCTGGCGCGCGATGAAGGAGGGCGGTTGCGGTTGAAGCGCACCTACAGTTTCGAATTCTCCGACACCGGCGACAATCGCCGCCACGGCGCCATCGTGATGCTGGGCGGCGAGCTGCAGGACCTGCAGCTCGAGCCCTACCCGCTGCAATGAGCGGCTGGCTGGGGGGCCGGGTGCTGGAAAACCGCACCTGGACCGAGACGCTCTTTTCCCTGCGCGTCGCTGCGCCGCCGCTGCGCTTCGAGGCGGGGCAGTTCGTGCGCATCGCCCTCGATCTGGGCGGGCAGCGCATTGCGCGGCCTTTTTCCTTCGTCAACGCGCCCGCGGACCCGGTCTTCGAGTTCTACGGCGTGATCGTGCCCGAGGGCCCGCTCTCGCCCCACCTCGCGCTCCTGCAAAAAGGCGATGCGCTGTGGCTCGCCGACAACCCGTCCGGTTTCCTGGTGCTGTCGGAAGTGCCGCCGGCCGAAGACCTGTGGCTGGTCGCGACCGGCACCGGCATCGCGCCGTTCCTGTCGATCCTGCGCACCGCGGCGCCCTGGCAGCGCTACCGCCGCGTCATCCTGGTGCACGCGGCGCGGCGCGCCAGCGAGCTGGTTTACCAGGACATGATCCGTGAACTGCAGTCCGGCAAGCCGCAATTCAGCTACGTCAGCTTTGTCAGCCGGGAAAAGCACGCGCAATCCCTGGCCGGCCGGATTCCGGACGCGATTCGCGACGGGCGGCTCGAATCGGCCGCCCAGCCCATTGCGCCCGAGCGGTCCCAGTTCATGCTCTGCGGCAACCCGGCCATGCTTAAAGACACCGCCGCCGTCCTCGCCGAACGGGGCCTGCGCAAAAACCGCCGCCGCACGCCCGGCCAGATCACCGTGGAGAGTTTCTGGTGAAGCTCCGCTGCATAGCGGTTCTGCTGCTGCTGGCCTTATTGCAGGGCTGCAGCGTCACGCGGCTTGCTTATGACAACGCCGACCTGTTCCTGCGCTGGCAGGCCAACCACTACTTCGATTTCCAGGGCGAGCAAATCGAGGAGCTCGACCGGCTGCTGGCCGCCTTCCTCGCCTGGCACCGGGCCAAGGCCCTGCCGAAGTACCAGCGGCTCGCCGACGAGGCGGCGGCGCGCCTGTCGCGCGGAATCACGCCTGCGGACCTCGAATGGAGTTACGATGCGGTGCAAGCCCAGGTCCGGGAGACGCTGGGCGCGGCCGCCGCCGAGGCGGCCGGACTGCTTGACCGGCTCAGCCCCGCGCAGATCAGCCATCTCGAGCAGCGGTTTGCCGAGGGCAACCGCAAGTTCGCGAAAGAGTACGTACAGGGACCGATGAAAGAGCGTGAACAGGAACGCATCAAGCGCAACCTCGAGCGCCTGGAGGAGTGGTTCGGTTCGCTCAACGCGGCGCAGACGGAGCGCGTGCGGCGCTATGGCGCGCGCGCGCCGCTGGCGGCCGAATTGCGCGAGCGCGACCGCCAGCGCCGCCAGGCGGAGTTCGTCGCCATCCTGCGCGGGCGCGAAGCGGGGCGGCGCCTGGCGCGCTGGGCGCAGGACTGGGAGGCCGGCCGCGAGGCGGCCTATGTCGATGCCGCACGCATGGTGCGCGCCGAATACGTCGATCTGCTGCTTGACCTGGATCGCAGCCTCAGCGCCGAGCAGCGCGCCCATGCCGTGGCGCGCATGAAGAAGTTCGCCACGTTGTTCGAGTCTCTCTCGCAACATCAATGAGCAGACCCAACCCGCTCGAGGAGAACGTGCCGGCTGCCGGCGTCGAGCCTCCGCCTGCGGCGGGCGTGGAAAGTCCGACCCGGGACTACGCCGGGTATCCGCGCGACGCGCAGCTCGAGTACAAGGCGATTCTCGCCAACGCGTCGATCGGCATTGCCTTTACGCGCGACCGCCGCTTTACCCTGTGCAACCCGAGATTCGCCGAGATGTTCGGCTGGCAGGCCGAAGAGCTGATCGGCCAGCCGGGCGAAGCGGTCTATCCGTCGCGCGAGAGCTACGAGGCGCTGGGGGCGATCGCGGTGCCGGTGCTCGGCGCCGGCAAGCAGCTGGATGTCGAGTGGGAAGTGCGCCGGCGCGACGGTTCGACCTTCCTTGCGCGCATGATCGCCAAGGCGGTCCATCCCGCCGACACGCAAAAGGGCACGGTCTGGATCGTCGAGGACATCACCGAGCGCAAGCGCCATGCCGACGAAGTGGCGCGGCTGCTGCGCGAGCAGGAAGCGATCCTCGACACGGCGTCGATCGGCATCATCTTCGTGCGCGACCGGAATATCGTGCGCAGCAACCGGCGCATGGAGGAAATGTTCGGCTTTGGCCCCGGCGAACTCACCGGCAAGCCGACCTCGGTCGCTTACGCCAGCGACGCCGATTTTGCCGAGGCCGAGAAGGGTTACGCCGACCTTGCGCGCGGCCAGCCGCACAGCCGCGTGATGCGCGCGAAGCGCCGCGACGGCACCCTGTTCTGGAAACGCTCGACCGGCCGCGCGGTCGATCCTTCCGACCCGGCGCGGGGATCGGTCTGGCTGATCGAGGACATCACCGAGCAGAAAGCCGCCGAAGAGGACCTGCAGCGCGTGCTCGCCGAGCAGCAGGCGATCACCAACAACGTGGTGGTCGGCATCGCCTTCGTGCGCGAGCGCAAGGTCGTGCGCTGCAACCGGCGCTTCGAAGAGCTGTTCGGCTGCGAGCCGGGCGAGGTGATCGGCGTGTCGACGCGCGCTCTGTATTTCACCCAGGAGGAATTCGAACGCAGCTACCCGGAGATCGACGCCGGGACCACGCAGGTGCGGGAGCAGTACCTGCGGCGCAAGGACGGCTCCGGGTTCTGGTGCCGGCTGTCGGGCCGGACGCTGGAGCCCGGGTCGCGCGACAAGGGCGACGTGTGGCTGTTCGAGGATGTCACCGAGCGCAAGCGCGCCGACGACGAGGTGCAGCGCATGGTGCGCGAGCAGGACCTGATCCTCGGCAACGCCACGGTCGGCATCGCTTTTATCCGGCAGCGCGTCATCCAGCGCTGCAACCGCTTCCTCGAGGATATGGTCGGCGCCGCGCAGGGCGCGCTGGCGGGACAGTCTTCGGCCGTGCTGTTCGCCAGCGAGGATGACTGGCAGCGGGCCGGCGAACTCGCCTACGGCCATACCGCGCCCGGCGAGACGCACGACGCCGAGTGGAGCTTCAAGCGCACCGACGGCTCGAGCTTCGTGTGCCGCTGCCGCGGGCGGCGCATCGACGCCGGGAGCGAGGAACAGGAATGGATCTGGAGCTACGAAGACGTGTCCCTCGAGCGCGAGGCAGAAGCACGCGTGCAGCGGGCGCTGGTCGAACAGGAGCTGATCCTGAACAACGCCACCATCGGCATTGCCTTCGCGCGCCAGCGGATACTGCAGCGCTGCAATCCGCGCCTCGAGCAAATGTTCGGTTATGGCGACGGTCAACTGGTCGGCGAGACCAGCGAACAGCTGTTCGGCTCGGCGAAAGAATACAAAGAGGCGGTCGCCCAGATGTATGCGCAGCTCGCAAGCGGCGACTCCTTCGTGACGGAGCGCCAGCTGCAGCGCAAGGACGGCTCGGCGTTCTGGTGCAAAGTCGTGGTGAAGGCGATCGATCCGAAGCATCCGGAAGAGGGCACCATCGGCATTTTCGAGGACATCGCCGCCGAGCGCGCCGCGCGCGAAACGCTGGAAGCTTCGCGCGCCGCGCTCGAGCAGGCGGTCGCCGAGCGCACCCTGGAGCTGCGCGATGCGAACGAGCGCCTGCAGGCCGAGATCGCCGACCGGCGCCAGGCCGAAACGCGTGCGCAGCACCTCGCCGACCATGACCCGCTCACCGGCATGCCCAACCGGCGGCTGCTGGAGGACCGCCTCACCCAGGCGCTGGCGGCGAGCCAGCGCAACCGCAAGCAGACCGCGGTGATGTTCGTCGACCTGGACCACTTCAAGAACATCAACGACACGCTCGGCCACTCGGCGGGCGACGCAGTGCTGAAGGAAGTCGCCGATCGCCTGGTCAAGCAACTGCGCGTGGTGGACACGATCTGCCGCATGGGCGGCGACGAATTCGTGGTGGTGCTGCCAGAAATCAAGCGCGCCGCGGACGCCGCCAACGTGGCGGCCAAGATCCTGGAAACGGTGGCGCAGCCGTTCCTGGTGGAGGCGCGCGAGCTGCACATCACGCCCTCGGTCGGCATCAGCGTGTTCCCGGACGACGGGCGCGACGCCGAAAGCCTGATCCGCAATGCCGATGCGGCGATGTACCACGCCAAGGAAAGCGGCCGCGCCAACTACCAGTTCTTCACCGCGCAGATGAACCAGACCGCCTCGCGGCGCCTGGCTTTGGAAGGCGATCTGCGCCAGGCGGTGACGAAAGGCGAAATGCGCGTCTACTACCAGCCGGTGGTCGAGGCCGCCAGCGGGCGCACTGCGGCGCACGAGGCCCTGCTGCGCTGGCAGCACCCGAGCCGCGGCCTGATCGAGCCGGCCGAGTTCGTCCACCTCGCCGAGGACGGCGGCCTGATCCAGCGGCTCGGCGAATGGCTGCTCAGCGAAGCCTGCCGCTGGTGCACCTTCATCGGTAGCGAGCGCGGCCTGCCGGTCAGCGTCAACCTGTCGGTGCGCCAGTTCCACGAGCCGAAGCTCGCCGAACTGGTGGCGCGCGCGCTCGAGGAATCCGGCCTGCCGCCGCAGCTGCTGGAATTCGAAGTGGCCGAGCCGACGCTGATGCAGAACACCGACCTCGCGGTCACGGTGCTGCGCAAGCTGCGCGGGCTCGGCGTGACGCTGGCGATCGACGGCTTCGGCGCCGCCTACTCGAGCCTGGTCGCCCTGCGCCAGCTGCCGGTGCAGAAGCTCAAGATCGACCGGAGCCTGGTCGGCGAAGCGCACAAGGAAGGCCGCTCGATCGTCGCCGGCATCACCGGCCTGGCGCATGCGCTCGATCTCAAGGTCACCGCCGTCGGCGTGGAGACCGAGGCGCAGCGCGCCGCGCTCATATCCTGCGGCTGCGATTACCTGCAGGGCTGTCTCACCGGCAAGCCGATGGATGCCGAAAGCGCGGCGAAGGACTACGTCTAGAGCCGCACGCGCTTCTGACGCAGCAACCGCTCGAGCGCTTCGATGCTGCGCGCGACGCCCGTCAGGTTCGGATTGACCTCGAGCGCGCGGCGCCAGTAGGCGAGCGCCGCGTCGTATTCCTCGAGCTGGAAGTAGATCTGGCCGTAGCCCGACAGGGCGCCGAAGTGGTACGGATTGCGCTGCATCACTTGGTCGCAATCCTCGAGCGAGCGCTGGAAGTCGCCGGCAAGGTAGCGGACCGTGGCGCGCTTGTTCCAGCCCTCGGCGTAGTCGGGCTTGCGGCGGATCACCTCGCTGAAGGTGGCGATCGCCTGCGCGTAGCGCTCCTCCTGCATCTGCTCGATGCCGGCGACCATCAGCCGGTCGATCTCGGCTTCGCCCGAACGCCCCCAGAGCTGCCACAGGGCCTGCTCGGCGTAGCCGCGCACCGAGCCGTTTTCGTCCCGCAGGCGCTTGAGCAGCAGCGGCTGGTCGGCCATGCTGCCGTGATTGGCGATCCAGACCACCGCCTCGGCACGCTGCTCGGCCTGCGCGTGCTCCAGGCCGGCGAGCGCCTCGTCGCGCGACTGCGGCGCCGGGAATGCCGCGGGCGGCGCGCATGTTAACGTAACGGCCAGCAGAACCCGGAGAAAGCACCCATGTACGGCGCGCGAATTCATGCATTGATCATAGCCTTGGCCAGCGCCAGCGCGGTATGGGCGATGGATTCCGCCAGCCCCGACGCCAAGGAGGCCCGGGACCCGGCGCTCGAGCAGGCGCGGGCGGCGATCGGCAAGCAGGACTGGGCCGGCGCCCAGAACGTGCTGCGCGACGCGGTGGCGCGCAATCCGCAGAACCCCGACTACCACAATCTCTACGCCTATTCGATCCGCAAGGGCGCGAGCCCGGCGATGGATCTCGTGTTCCGGCACTACAACGAGGCGCTGCGTCTCGATCCCAAGCACCGCGGCGCGCACGAATACATCGGCGAGGCTTATCTGATGGCGGGCAATCTCGCCAAAGCCAGGGAGCACCTCGCGCAGCTCGACCGGCTCTGCACCTTCGGCTGCGACGAGTACAGCAAGCTGAAAAAGGCAGTCGCCGCCTACGAGCAGCGCTCGGCGAAGAATTAGCTTGCCGGCGAATTTCGTCTTCATCCTCGCCGACGACCTCGGCTACGCCGATCTCGGCTGCTACGGCGGTCGCGAGAAATGCTCGCCCGCGCTCGACCGCCTGGCGCAGGAGGGATTGCGCTTCACCCAGGGCTACGCCAACTCCTCGGTCTGCTCGCCGACCCGCTTCGCGCTGATGACGGGCCGCTGGCAGCATCGGCTGCGCGGCGGCGCGGACGAGCCGATCCGCAGCCGTTCTGCCCGCGGCGACCCGCGGCTCGGGCTGCCGCCGGCGCATCCGACTCTGCCATCCCTGCTGCGCGATGCGGGCTATGCCACCGCGCTGGTGGGCAAGTGGCACCTCGGCTTTCCGCCGCATTTCGGGCCGCTCAAAAGCGGCTACCAGGAATTCTTCGGCGCGCTCTCCGGCGGGCTGGATTACTTCACCCACATCGACACTGCGGGAGTCCACGATCTGTGGGAAGGCGAGGCGCCGGCCAAAAAGAAGGGCTACCTGACCGATCTGATCACCGACCGGGCGGTGGATTTCATCGGACGCAAGCGCCAGGCGCCGTTCTTCCTCTCGGTGCACTACACCGCGCCGCACTGGCCCTGGGAAACGCGGGAGGACCGGGCGGAAGCGAAGCGCATCGAAAGCCTCTACCACTTCGACGGCGGTTCGGTGGCGACTTATCTCGCCATGATCCGGCAGATGGACGAGGGCATCGGGCGGATCCTCGCGGCGTTGCGCTCGTTCCGCATCGACCGGGACACCGTCGTCGTTTTCACCAGCGACAACGGCGGCGAGCGCTTCTCCGACACCTGGCCGCTGGTCGGCAAGAAGATGGACCTGCTCGAAGGCGGCATCCGCGTGCCCTACCTCGTGCGCTGGCCGGCCAGGGTCAAGGCGGGCGGGGTCACCGCGCAGCAGGCGATCACCATGGACTGGGTTGCGACTTTTCTGGAGATCGCTGGTGTTGACGCGGACAAACGTTATCCGCTGGATGGGATGAGTCTTTTGAAGACATTGCTAAGACCGGATCGCCTGGCGAAACGGGAGTTGTACTGGAAAATGCGGTACCGGAACCAGAGAGCGATGCGCTCGGGCGACTGGAAATACCTCTCGGTCGAGGGCGACGAGTTCCTGTTCAACCTCGCCAAGGATTCGCGCGAACGGGCGAATTTCGCCAGGCGCGATGCCAGCCGCCTCGCCGCGCTGCGCGAGCGCTTTCTGGAATGGGAAGAGGCGCTGCCGAGGTATCCCGACGCGGCCTACTCGGTGCCGGCCACCAAGGCCGACCTCGTCACTCCGTCCAGTTAGCCGCGCTGCATCCTCGGCGCGCCCGCTCAGCGTTCGGCCTGGACGCGGTAGAACTCGTTGATGCCGGCCTGCTCGCGCAGCTCGGGCGCATCGGCGCCGCGGGCTGCCGTGGTGTAGGGGATGCCGATGGCATCGGCGATGCGCACGAAGCCGTGGAAAGCCGCGACCACGGCGCATGCGTCCACGAAGCCTGCGTCGCCGAGCGCCGAACGCAGCGTCGCGCGCGCCGCCTCGGTGCGCGCCGCGTCGCCGAGCACCACCGCTTCGGTGAAGTCGATCAAGGCGTCCGCGTGCGCAATGCCGACGTTTTCGTCGAAGCCGCGCGTCACGCCGCGCACATCCACCTGCTTGCCTTCGCTTTGCATGCTCTCACGGAGCATGTAGGAGTGTGCCGTCGTTCAATAAACGCATTGATGCAGCGCTGAGACGCGCGCGGCGATGATCTCCACCTGCGGCCGGCGGATGGCGCGGATCGACTTGTCGAACTGGTAGACGTACTCGCCCGGCATGTAGTGGCAGTTGGCGAGCGACCAGTAGTCGCGCATGGACTGCGGCACCAGCGACAGGCCGCGATAGATGTAGCCCGCCTTCGGGTTGGGATAGAGCGGGCCGTCGGCCTCGGTGGCGTCTTCGGGCTCGACCAGCGGCAGCCACGCCGCCTTTTTTCTGGCGCCCGAGGGGCGGTAGCGGGTCGGCGCGCCCGGTTTTGCGGCCGGCAGCGGCCGCTCGGGCAGGCCAAGCGCGCGCAGGCAGGTGTCCAGCATCATGACCATCGCGATCAGGCCGACGATTTCGACGTACTCGCCCTCCGAGAGGCCCGCCGCCAGCACCGATTGGGACCACTTCTCGCTCAGCCGGCCCGGATCGCCGACCACGCGGTGAACCAGCTCGATCGCGGCGGGTCCAAGCTTGCCGAGACTCTGGTGCGCGCCCGGCACGCCATTGGGCGAGAGCGCCGCCCTGATGTTCGCGCAATGCGCGCAGCTGCGCGCGTGGCGGATTTCTGCGGCGACGGCGACGCGTTGTTCGCCCGTGAGCCAGGTGCCCGGCGCAGCAATCGCCGCCCAGGCGCGCTCGTGAGAATCGACCAGATCGCCGCGCACGGCGAGTTTGCTTGCTGCGAATGCGGTAGCCGCCATGGAATCTCCCTGTTTGGATATTATAGGACGCCCCTCCGCATGACCCGCCGCCCCCTTTCTTCGCTGCCGTCGGTCGACCGCGTGCTTCAGCAGCGCGCGACGAAGGCGCTGGTGACGCGGCATGGCCGCGTCGCCGTGACCGAAGCGATCCGCGGCGTGCTGGCCGGGATTCGCGCCGCCCGCGAACCAGAACTCGGCAAGGCCGAGGCAATCCAGGCGCGCCTGCTCGAGCGCCTGGAACGCGATTCGCAGCCTTCGCTGCGGCCGCTGTTCAACCTGACCGGCACGGTCTTGCACACCAACTTCGGGCGCGCGGGGCTTCCCGCCGAGGCGCTCGAGGCGCTGCGGGTCGCGGCGAGCAACCCGGTGAACCTCGAATACGACCTGCAATCGGGCAAGCGCGGCGAGCGCGACGCGCATGTCGAGGAAATTCTCTGCCGCCTGACCGGCGCGCAGGCCGCGACGGTAGTGAACAACAATGCCGCCGCCCTGCTGCTGGTTCTCAGTTCCCTGGCGGCGCGCCGCGAAGTGCCGGTCTCGCGCGGCGAGCTGATCGAGATCGGCGGCTCGTTTCGCCTGCCCGAGCTGATGGCGCGCTCCGGCTGCCGCCTGCGCGAAATCGGCACCACCAACCGCACGCATTTGCGGGACTATGCGGACGCCATCGGCCCGAAGACCGGCGCGCTGCTGAAAGTCCATACCAGCAACTATTCCATCGAGGGTTTCACGGCAGCGGTGCCGGAGGCGCAGCTGGCGCGCCTGTGCCGCGAACACAGCCTGCCGTTCGTCGTCGACCTGGGCAGCGGCACGCTCGCCGATCTGCGCCGCTTCGGCCTGCCCTACGAACCGACGGCAGAGCAGTCGCTTGTGCAGGGCGCGGACCTCGTCACCTTCAGCGGCGACAAGCTGCTCGGTGGCCCGCAGGCCGGCATCGTGGTCGGTCGGGCGGACCTGCTTGCGCGCATCCGCCGCAATCCGCTGCGCCGCGCGCTGCGGGTGGACAAGTTGACGCTCGCCGCGCTCGAGGCGGTGCTGCGCCTGTATCTGGATCCCGATCGCCTCGCCGAGCGCGTGCCGACGCTTGGACTGCTCGCGCGCCCGGCGGCTGAAATCCACGCCCTGGCCGAGCGCTTGCGTCCCAAGGTGGAAAAGGCGCTGGCGGGAAAGGCGCGCGTGGAAGTCACGGCCTGCGAGAGCCAGATCGGCAGCGGCGCGCTTCCCACGCAGCGCATCGCCAGCGCGGGCCTCGCGATCCGGCCGGGCGGCGATCGCATCGCCGCTGCATTTCGCGGGCTTCCTGTTCCCGTCATCGGCCGCATCCACCAGGGCGCGTTCATCCTCGACCTGCGCTGCCTGCAGGACGAGCCGGGGTTTGCCGCGCAACTGGCGCGCCTGTGATCGTCGCAACGTGATCGTCGCAACGGCAGGCCACGTCGATCACGGCAAGACCAGCCTGGTCAAGGCGCTCACCGGCATCGACGCCGACCGCCTGCCGGAAGAAAAAAAGCGCGGCATGACGATCGACCTCGGCTTCGCCTACCTGCCGCTCGCCTCGCGCGTGGTCGGCTTCGTCGACGTTCCCGGGCACGAGCGCTTCGTGCACAACATGCTGTGCGGGGTTCCGGGAATCGATTTCGCGCTGCTGGTGGTCGCAGCCGACGACGGGCCGATGCCACAGACGCGCGAGCACCTGGCGATCCTCGATCTGCTCGGCGTTGCGCGCGGTGCGGTGGCGCTGACCAAGGTCGACCGCGTCGCGCCCGGGCGCGTGGACGAAGTCGCCGCCGAAACCGGCGCGCTGCTTGCCGCGACGTCGCTCGCGGGTTCACCCGTCTTTCCGCTCTCCAGCGTGAGCGGCGCGGGGGTGGCGGCGCTCAAGGCGCACCTGGAAACCTGTGCGCGCGACACCCAGCTGCGCGACACGCGCGGCAATTTCCGCATGAGCGTCGATCGCTGCTTCACCATTGCCGGCGCGGGGCTGGTGGTTACCGGCACGGCAGTCAGCGGAGAAATCGCGCTTGGCGACGAAGTGAGCGCGCTGCTCGCCGGCGCGCGCGCGCGCGTGCGCTCGATGCACGCGCACGATGCGCCGGTCAACAGCGGCCGCGCCGGGCAGCGGCTGGCGCTCAACCTGGCGGGCATCGAAGGCAAGAAGCCCGTCGCGCGCGGCGACTGGATCGTGCGTGGCGACGTGCCGCCGCCTGCGCGCCGCCTCGATGCGCGCCTGCGGGTCGTGGATGCGCGTGCGCTCGCCCATTGGACGCCGGTGCATGTACACCTTGGCGCGGCGCACGTCCTGGGCCGCGTCGCAGTGCTGGAGGGAACGGCGATCGCGCCCGGCGAATCGGCGCGCGTGCAGCTGGTGCTCGAGCAGCCGATCGGCGCGCTGCGCGGCGACGGCGTCGTGGTGCGCGACCAGTCTTCGCGCCGCACGCTGGGCGGCGGCGCGGTGATCGACGTTTTCCCGCCGCCGCGCGGGCGCGCAAAACCGGCGCGGCTCGCCTGGCTTGCGGCAATGGAAATTGACGATGATGCGGCAGCCTTGGGCGCGCTGCTTGGGCAGGCGGTCGCCGGCGTGGACCTCGCGCGCTTCAAGGCGAACCGCAATCTGCGCGGCGACGAGCAGTTTGCGCAGGTGCCGATGCAAGTCGCCGCCGGGTTGGGTTTCGCGCCGCACGCTTGGCGCGCACTGAAGACGGCCGCGCTGCAGGTTCTCGCGGCGTGGCATGCGCACAGCCCCGAATCGGCCGGCCTGCCTGAAGAGCGGATCGTCGAGTCGCCGCGCCTGCCGCGCGCGGTCGCGACGGCGCTCGCCGAAGAGCTCGCTGCCGAGGGCGCCATCGTCCGCGATGGCGCCGGCGTGCGCCTGGCGGGCCACCGGGCGCAACTCGGCGGCGCGGACGCGGCGCTCTGGCAAAGCGTGCTGCCGGTACTGGAAAAAAACGCGCTGCGCCCACCCACGCTGGCCGAGCTCGCCAGTACGCTGAAGACCGACGTGAAGAAGCTCGACGCGATGCTGTCGAATGCGGCGCGCCAGCACCTGGTGCTGCGCGTATCGAAGACGCGCTTTTTCCTTCCCGCCGCAGTGCGCCGGCTGGAGGAATTCGCGCGCGCCGAGGCGCAAGCCGGCGGCGCCATCACCGCCGCCGCGTTTCGCGACCGTTCGGGCATCGGCCGCAACGTCGCCATCGAGGTGCTCGAATACTTCGACCGTATAAAATTCACCCGGCGCGTCGGCGATACGCACGTGTTGCTGCGCCAGTCCGATGGAAGAGAATCGCACCCCGGTGGGGCGCCCGGACTTCAAATCCGGTGAGGGGCGTCAGACGTCCCTGGTGGGTTCGACTCCCACTCTTTTCCGCCAGCAAAACTCTGTCATAATGGACCGCCAAGCATTGCGCGCACGATGGCCGACAAACTCAACACCGGTGACGTTTTTCCCAAGCTGACGCTCGAGCTGGTGGACGGCGGCAAGCTCGCGCTGCCCGAGGGCCTCGACGCGCGCTACAAGGTGATCCTGTTTTACCGCGGCCACTGGTGACCGTACTGCCGCCGGCAGTTGGCCGGCTTCGAAAAGTTGAAACCCGAACTCGACGCGCTCGGCGTGAAGGTCGTCGCCGCGAGCGTGGATCCGATCGACAAGGCGAAGGAAGTCGCCGCCGAGTTGTCCTTCCCGGTGGGCTACGGCGTCACGCGCGCCACCGCCGATCAGCTCGGCTCCTGGTGGGAAGAGCGGCGCAGCATCATCCAGCCCTCCGAGTTCCTGGTGGCGGCCGATGGCAAGATCCGCTCGGCGACCTACAGCTCGGGGCCGATCGGCCGGGTCGACCCCGCCGACGTGGTGAGAATCGTCAAGTTTTACGATCAGCTCGCCGCCCAGAAGAAATGACCCCGATGACCGAACCTCTGGTACTGGAAGTTTTCTCCGACTACGTCTGACCCTGGTGCTATCTCAGTACCGTGCGTATTGAGCGGCTCCGGCGGGAACAGGGCGTGCAGCTCAAGTGGGTGCACTTTCCGCTGCATCCCGAAACGCCGCCGGAAGGCCGCAGCCTGGCCGATCTATTCGCCGGGCGCGGCTACGACGTGCCGAAGATGCAGGCGCAGATGCGCGCGCGCATGCAGGCCGAGGGCCTGCCCTACGGCGAGCGCAGCATGACCTACAACAGCCGCCTCGCGCAGGAACTCGGCGCCTGGGCCGACACCCAGCCGGGCGGCGAAGCGATCCACGATGCGCTGTTCCGGGCGTACTTCGTCGATTGCCGCAACATCGGCGATCCGCAAGTGCTGGTCGAAATCGCGGCGTCGGTCGGCCTGCCTGCCGACGCGGCGCGCGAAGTGATCGAGAAGCGCAGCTTCAAGGCGGCGGTTGACGCCGACTGGGAGAAATCGCACCAGTACGGCGTTACCGGGGTGCCGACCTTCGTCGTCGGCAGGAACGGCGTAGTGGGCGCCCAGCCCTACGAAGCGCTCGAACAGCTGGTAAAGCAAGCCCGCAGCTAGCGTCGCTATTTGTTGCCGTAGCCGCCGCCGCCGGGCATCTCGGCGATCAGGCAGTCGCCGGCGGGGACCACGTAGGTTTCCTTGCCGGGCAGCAGCTTGCCGCTCGCCAGCGCCACATGGCCGACGCGCCCGTCGGTGCCGCCGGCGCGGCCGCGCGCCGGGTAATGGCGCCGGTCGAAGGTGGAGCAGGAAATGCTGAACGGCGCGGGCTGCGAGTTCTCCACTTCGATGCGCACGCCCATGCCGCCGCGCTGCCGGCCGTCGCCGCCCGAGCCCTCGGCCAGCTCGCGCCTGCGAAACAGCAGCGGCGATTGCGCCTCGGTGACCTCCACCGGGATCGCCCCTACGCCGCTCGGGAAGGCGGTGGTCGAGAGTCCGTCCTTGCCCGGGCGCGCGCCCATGCCGCCGATGGCGATCGAAATGACGTTGAAGCGCGGCGCATCGGGCCCGGCGCCTTCGACCTGCGGGCCGCCCGAGAAGCCGAGGATCCACATGCTGCCCGCGCCTTCCGCCGGCACCCTGCCATCCAGCGGCTCGGCGAAGCAGCCGAATACCAGCTCGGGCAGCATCTGGCCGATCACGTGCCGCGCCGTCACCGCGCGCGGCCGCAGCGGATGCACGATGGAATCCTCGGGGCAGGACACCGTCACCACTTCCAGCGAGCCGGCGTTATTCGGGATTCCGGGGGCGACGATGCATTTCACGCCGAACGAGGTATAGGCGTCGGTGTAGCACTTGGGCGAATTGATGCCGAAGCGCGACGCCGGCGAGCTGCCCGCGTAATCGACGTGGATCGCGCCCTCCGACACGGTGAGCGCCGCCTTGAGCTCGATCGGCGACTCGTAGCCGTCGAGCGTCATCGAGGCGCGCCAGGTGCCGCGCGGCAGCTTGCGGATCGCCGCGCGCATCGATTTGCGCGAGGTGGAGACGATGTACTCGCCGAGCGAGTCGAGTTCGCTCAGGCCGAATTCTTCCAGCATCGCCGCGAGGCGCCGCGTCGCCACTTCGTTGCAGGAAACCAGGCCGAGCAGGTCGCCGCGCACCTGCATCGGCTCGCGCACGTTGCCCAGCAGGATCGCGAACAGGGTCGGGTTCGGCTTGCCCGCGTCCATCATCTTCATGTGCGGGACGTAGAGGCCTTCTTCGTAGACCGAGGTCGCCTCGGCGACGAAGCCGCGGCCGCCGACGTCGATCACGTGGCAGGTCGAGGCGAAAAAGCCGATCAGCTTGTTTTTCAGGAAAGCGGGCGTCACGGTGACGAAATCGAACAGGTGCCCGGTGCCCATCCACGGGTCATTGGTCACCAGCACGTCGCCGGGCCGGAGCGTTTCGGCCGGAAAGCGGTCGAGAAAATGCGCCACCGCGGTCGCCATGGTGTTGACGTGTCCGGGCGTGCCGGTGACCGCCTGCGCCAGCATGCGGCCCTTGGTGTCGTAGACCCCCGCCGACAGGTCCCCCGCTTCGCGCGTGATCGCGCCGAACGCGGTCTTCAGCAGCACGTTGGCCTGCTCTTCGACTACCGCGATCAGGCGGTTCCAGAGGATCTGGCGCACCAGCTGCTCGCGCGCTTTTTTGGTTCCTTTGCTCATGCTTGCCTCTCCAGCAGCAGGTGCCCGCCTGCCGTCACGCTGCAGCGCCAGCCGCGCGGCACCAGGGTTGAAGTCTGCGGCTCGGCCGCGAGGGCGGGGCCCTCGAAGCGCATGCCCGGCGCAAGGTCCTGGCGCAAATACGTTGCGATGGATTCTTGCATGCCGCTGTCCGGATCGAAAACCGTCCGTTTGCCTTTGGAACTCGCTTTCATTCTTTTACCGGAAACTTTTGCAGGCTTCAGCGTCGGCGAAACAGTCGAAACACTGACCGACCAGGTCAGGAATTCCACCGGCACTTCGGCGATTCTCAGGCCGAACTGCTGTTCGTAGTGCGACTCGTACTCGGCGCGCAGCCGCCGCACGTCCGCGCCCTGCAGCTCGCGCCCGGGCAGCGGCACGGAGATTTCGTGGCCCTGCCCGAGGTAGCGCATCTCGACCGTCCGGTGCGTCGCAAGCCGCGCGCCGAGCGCGCCCGCTGCGACGATGGCCGCCGCCTCCTCCTCCATCTGCCGGAGAATGTTGTTGATCTCGGTTGCGGAAAAGCGATCTTCGGCAAGCTGGTGACTGCGCACCACTTCGAAGGCGACCGGCGCACGCAGAAAGCCGACCGCCGAGCCGACGCTGGCATCCACCGGCACCAGCACCCGGTGCATGCCGAGCTTGGCGGCGAGGCGCGCGGCGTGCAGCGGCCCCGCACCGCCGAAGGCGATCATGGTGCAGCGCTCGGCGGATTTGCCGCGCTCGATGGCATGCACCCGCGCCGCGCTCGCCATGTTCTCCTCGACGATCTCGCCGACGCCCGCCGCCGCCCAGCTTGCGTCCAAACCCAGCGGCGCACCGATTCTGCCGAGCACTGCGCGCTCGGCGGCCGCCGGGTCGAGCCTGAGCGTGCCGGCGGCGAAGGCTTCCGGATCGATGCGCCCGAGCGCGACATCGGCATCGGTGACGGTGGGCTCGCCGCCACCGCGCCCGTAGCAGGCGGGGCCGGGTTCGGCGCCGGCGCTGGCCGGCCCGACCTGGATGCGCTGCAACTCATCCAGCCGCGCGATCGAGCCGCCGCCTGCGCCGATTTCCACCATCTCGGTCACCGGGATGCGCAGCGGCAGGCCGCTGCCCTTCAAGTTGCGCCAGATACGCGCCACTTCGAATTTTCGCGACTGCTCGGGGCGGCCCCCGGCGATGAAGCAGATCTTGGCGGTGGTGCCGCCCATGTCGAACGACAACACCTCGTCCAGGCCGTTTTCCGCCGCCAGGCCCGCGGAGAGGATCGCGCCGCCGGCCGGGCCGGACTCCACCAGCCGCACCGGAAAGCGGCGCGCCGTCTCGAGCGTGGTCAGGCCGCCGCCGGAAGTCATCAGGAACAGCGGGCAGCCAAAGCCGCGGCGCGCGAGTTCGCCGGCGAGCCGCTGCAGATAGCTCGCCATCAGGGGTTGCACGTAGGCATTGGCGCAGGCGGTCGAGAAGCGCTCGTACTCGCGGATTTCGGGGCAGACCGCCGAGGAAAGCGTGATCGACAGGCCGGGCAGGGCGGCGGCGAGCAATTCGCCGGCGCGGCGTTCGTGCGCGTCGTTGGCGTAGGAATGGAGGAATCCCACGGCGACCGCCTCCACTTTTTCCGCTTTTAGTTTTAAGGCAATCCCGGAAACAAAGTCTTCATTCAAAGGCGTTCGAATCTCGCCCTGTGCCGTGATCCGTTCTGCGACGGGAAATCGCAGCTCGCGCGGCACCAGCGGCGCCGGCAGTTCCAGCTCCAGGTCGTAGTGCTCGTAGCGCTTCTCGTAGCCCATTTCCAGCACATCGCGGAAACCCGCGGTGGTGAGCAGCGCCGTGCGTGCGCCCTTGCGCTCGATCAGCGCGTTGGTGGCGAGGGTGGTGCCGTGAATCAGCACCCGGACCTGGGACGGCTCGAGCGTCGCCTCGGCCAGGACCTGCGTAATGCCCTCGAGCATGCCTTGCTCGGGCGCGCGGGGGGTGGTCAGCACCTTGGCCGAGCGGCGGCGGCCGCCGTGTTCCAGCACCACGTCGGTGAAAGTGCCGCCGATGTCGGCGGCGAGGCGGGCGCGCGATTGCTCTTTCTGTTCTTTCATTACGGGCTAGATCCGAGGGTATTATGCTGGGTCACAAGGAGGAACCAACCAATGCTAACCCGTTCGCTCGGCGCGCTCGCGCTCGGTTCGCTCGTCACGCTTGGCCTCGCCTCGCTCGGCCACGCGCAGGACCTTCCCAAAGCGCAGTTCAAAGTCATCGGCCTCAATAGCCCGACCGTGGCCTCGAGCGTCGACGAAGTTCCCTTCTGGCGCGAGACCCTGCCCAAGGCGTCCAAAGGGGCGATCAGCGCGGATATCACGCCGCTCGACCAGATGGGGATCGACGACAAGACCATGCTGCGGCTGCTGCGACTCGGGGTGATGGATTTCGCCGGCATGGACATCTCCAAGATGGCGGGCGACGATCCGCGCTTCGAGGGCTGCGACCTCGCCGGCATCACGCTCAACGCGGACAGGGCGCGCGCCGGCTGCGAGGCTTACCGGCCGGTGATCGACCGCCAGATGCAGAAGAACTGGAATGCCAAGCTGCTCGCCTACGGCGGCAATCCGCCGCAGGTGTTCTGGTGCCGCGGCATGACCCAGGGGCTGGAGGATTTCAAGGGCAAGAAGGTCCGGGTTTTCAACAACACCATGCGCGACTTCCTCTCCGGCATCGGCGCCACCGCAGTCAGCATGGCGTTTGCCGAAGTGGTGCCGGCGCTGAACAACGGCGTCGTCGATTGCGCGGTCACCGGCAGCCTTTCGGGCAACACCGCGGGATGGCCCGAGGTGACGAAATCGCTCTATCCCATGTCGCTCGGCTGGAGCATCAACGTGCTCGCGGTCAACCTGACCAGCTGGAACCGGCTCGACCCGCGCGTGCAGAGCTTCATGCTGGAGCAGGTGAAGGCCTACGAGAACAAGATGTGGGACACGCTCAAGCAGGCGACTGCCGAGGCCGACAACTGCAACACCGGCAAGCAGCCCTGCAAGCTGGGCAAGCTCGCCAACATCGCCATCGTGCCGGTGAAGCCGGCCGAGGCCGAAACGCACAAGAAACTGGTCGAAGGTGCGGTGCTCGCCGGCTGGGCGAAGCGCTGCGGCGCCGAATGCGCCGCGGAGTGGAACAACACCGTCGGCAAGGCGCTTGGCCTGAGGGCGCCGACGAACTAAATTTTTTCCTCGGCGCCGCAGATGGGTTTCGCGCGCCGCGTTTCCCGCTTCGGCCTTTGGTTCGGCGGCGCGCTGGTGCTCGCTGCCGCCGTCCTGATCGGCATCGATGTCACCCTGCGCAAGCTGTTCAATGCCTCGATCGGCGGCGCGGATGAACTGGCCGGCTACGCGCTGGCGCTGGGAACCGCCTGGTCGCTCGGCGCGGCGCTTCTCGACCGCGCCCACATCCGCATCGATTCGCTGTACGTGCTGTTTCCGCGCTGGCTGCGCCTGGCGCTCGATGTCGCCGGGATCGCGCTGTTGCTCGCTTTCTTCGGCCTGATCGCGCGCCACGGCTGGAGCGTGGTGCAGCAGTCCTGGGTATCGTCGTCGCGCAGCCAGTCGGCGCTTACCACGCCGACCGTCATCCCGCAGTCGATCTGGCTCGCCGGCCTGGCGGTGTTTCTGCTGATCGGCGCCGCGCTGCTCGCGCATGCCCTGTTGCAGATCGCGCGCGGCAATGCACCTGCCGCAGCCGAAGCGATCAGCACGCGCTCGGCGATGCAGGAGGTCGCCGCCGAGATGCGGGAACTGAAAGAGCGCTGATGCTTTCGAGCGCGCTCACGCTCCTGCTCGCGCTGCTCGCGCTCGCGGTGCCGGTCGCTGCCGCGCTGGGCCTGCTCGGGGTCGCGCTGTCCGAGATGTATTCCAAGCTGCCGCTGACCCTGGCGATCGGCGAAGTCGCCTGGTCGACGTCGAACAATTTTCTGCTGGTGGCGATCCCGTTCTTCGTGCTGCTGGGCGAGATCCTGCTGCGCTCGGGGATCGCCGAGCGCATGTACAACGCGCTGGTGCTGTGGGTGCCCTGGCTCCCCGGCGGCCTGATGCATTCCAACATCGCGGCCTGCGCGATGTTCGCCGCCACCTCCGGCTCGAGCGTCGCCACCGCCGCCACCATCGGCACGGTGGCGATGGGAGAGATCAAGAAGCACGGCTACTCCGAGCGGCTTTTCCTCGGCACTATTGCCGCGGGCGGCACGCTCGGCATCCTCATCCCGCCCTCGATCAACATGATCGTCTACGGGGTGCTGACCGAAGCGTCGATTCCCAAGCTGTATCTCGCCGGCATCCTGCCGGGGCTGGTGCTGGCGAGCCTGTTCAGCCTGACCGTGCTGATCATTTGCCTGCTGCAGCCAAAGCTGGCCGGCAGGCGCACCAGGACCGACTGGAAGTCCCGCCTGCGCGCCTTGCCCGACTTGATTCCACCCCTGCTCATCTTCATCGCGGTGATCGGCTCGATCTACGCGGGTCTTGCGACCGCGACCGAGTCTGCCGCGCTCGGCGTGCTCGCGGCCCTCGGCGTTGCCGCCTGGCACCGCAGCCTAAATCTGCGCATGCTGCTGCGCGCCTTCGAGGGAACGATGCGCACCACCGCCATGATCATGGCGATCCTGATCGCTGCCTACTTCCTCAATTTCGTGATCACCTCGATCGGCCTCACCGCCAAGGTGAACAGCGTGATTACGGGGCTTGGCTTGAGCGCGACCGGGCTGCTGCTTGCGGTGATCGTGTTCTACCTGATCCTCGGCTGCTTCATGGAGACGCTCTCCATGATGGTCGCCACCGTGCCGATCGTCGCGCCGATCATGATCAAGGCGGGCTATGACCCGATCTGGTTCGGCGTGCTGATCGTGATCCTGCTCGAAACCGCGATGATCACGCCGCCGCTCGGCATCAACCTGTACGTGGTGCAGGGCCTGCGCGAGCGCGGCAAGATCGACGACGTGATCATCGGCTCGGCGCCCTTCGTCATCGCCATGCTGCTGATGCTGGCGATCCTGTCGTACTGGCCCGAGCTCGCGCTGTGGCTGCCGCGAATTGCGTCGAATTGAGTTTTTCAGCACCCGCTCGATCTGCTACAGAATAACGACCAGGGAACGAGGCAGACAAGCATGGCCGTGTTACGGATCGCAAGGATGGGCAACCCGGTGATCACCCCCAAGTCCGCGGACAAGACGCCGGTGTGGGAACGCTGCCTGTCGATTCCGGGACTGCACGGCAAGGTTCCGCGTTATCCGCGCATCGCCATCACCTACCAGACGCTCGTGGGCGGGACGGTGTCTCATGACGCGCACAGTTCGTGGGCGGCGCTGCTGCAGCACGAATGCGACCACCTTGACGGCATCGTTTATCCGATGCGGATGACGGACCTTGGACTGCTCGCCTACAACGAAGAACCTGGGCAACTCGCGCGCGAGGTCTCGGCCGACCCGAACGGCATCGATCCCCTGTTCGTCGATCTGGTGGCGCGCTGGCCGGGCCGCGAGCGCTGGTTCGGTGGTGGCTAGCGTTGCCCGAAGCAATCTCGCACCAATTCGATACCGGACGATTGCGCGAGGGAGCCAGGAAGATGGAACGACACGCGGTGCACACGGAAAAGGTGCCGCCGGCAAGAGTTCCGCTCTCGCAAGCGATCAGGGTAGGCGAATGGGTCTTTGCCTCGGGGCAGGTCGGGATGGACCCGAAAACCGGACGCTTGGTCGAGGGCGGGATCAAGGCCGAGACGCGACAGGTATGCGAAAACCTCAGGGCGGTGCTGGAAGCGGCCGGCTCTTCGCTGGCAAAGGTCGCTAAGGTCACGATATACATGGCGGACCTTGGAGAGCTCATGGCAATGAACGAGGTCTTTAGCGGGTACTTTCCGAAGGACCCACCCGCGCGAACAACCTTCCAGGCCGCGGGCCTGATCGCGGGAGCGCGCGTCGAGATCGAGGCTACCGCGACGGCGTAACGGCGGATCCGGCGGCGAGGGAGGACGCATTTCCATCGCGCGGCCAGGACGTGGGCTTCTCGCCCAAACTCTTTGGCAGGAACCTCCGGGGGCCGAACCGCACGCCGCGCGTTCCGTGCTTGACGGATGCCTCACGGCCCTTCCATGATTGACCATGCGTCGGCGCCAGTTCGTCGGCCTAACAGTAACCTTCGCAATCATTGCGCTCGGCGCGCGCGGGGTCCCTGTTTTCGCCCAAGCGCGCCCCGAGAAGCTCAAGCGCGTCGGTTTTCTTGCCGCGAGCGGTGCCGGTTCGGGTGTCAACCTGGCCCCGTGGCTGGCAGAGCTGGGGCATCGTGACGGCGAGAACATCCGGTTGGAGTACCGTTTCCCGGCGGGAAGGGACGATCTTCTTCCGGCCCTCGCCGCTGACCTCGTGCAGCGCAAGGTGGACGTGATTGTCGCGTCGGGTTTGCCTGCGATTCGTGCCGCTGCACAGGCTACCCAGACGATTGCCGTCGTCATGATCGCCGAAGGCGACCCGGTGAAAGCGGGGCTCGTCGCAAGCGTCGCGCGGCCCGGGCGGAACGTCACTGGCATCTCCGTCCTCGTTCCGGAACTCACCGTAAAGCGCCTGGAGATGCTCAAGGCGATGGTTCCTGGGCTGAAGCGCGTCGCGGTGCTCTGGAACCCCGAGGATCCCGAGAGGGAAGAGGAGTGGCGTGTGGCGAAGACCACAGCCTTGAGCTTGCAGATCGACCTCCATCCAGCGCCGGTGCGCAGGCGGGAGGAGCTGGAGGGGGCGTTCGATGGGGCGCTCAAGGCAAAGAGCAACGCCATGCTGGTGATGTCGGGCGCGCTCGTGTTCAGCCAGGCGCGGCGCATTGCCGTTCTCGCCCAGGAGAATCGTCTGCCGGCGATGTACCCGGCGAGCTACTATGTGGATCCGGTCCAGGGCGGCCTCGCGTCCTACGGACCGAACCTGATCGAGCTCTCGAGGCGCGCCGCCTCCTTCGTAGACAGGATCCTGAAGGGCGCGAAGCCCGCGGAGCTGGCTGTCGAACAGCCGACGCGGATCGAGTTCGTGATCAACGTAAGGGCAGCGAAGGCACAGGGAATCGCGCTGCCGCCGGCGGTCCTCGTCCGCGCCGACCGGGTCGTCGAATGAAGCGGCGCTCGAGAATCAAGGCCCGGGAATCCGGGAAGGGGGAGATTATGCGTCGGCGCAATTTCCTTGCAGGCGCGGGAGGGCTCGCCGCGGCGGCAGCAGCCCCCGCGGTGATCGCCCAGCCGAAGTTCCGGTGGCGGATGGCGACGAGCTGGCCAACGACTGCCGATCCCTTCTGGGCTGGATCGCAACGGTTCGCCGCGATCGTGGAGGAATTGAGCGGCGGGCGCCTGAAGATCGAACTCCATGCCGCCGGCGAGCTGGTCCCGGTGTTTAGCGAATTCGACGCCTGCGCCCAAGGCGCGGTCGAGATGTTCGAGTCTTTTCCCGGCTACTGGGCGGCAAAAGAACCCGCCTTGCCGTGGTTTGGCGCCGTGCCGTTTGGCCTCAACGCCCAAGACATGATGACGTGGTACTACGCCGGCGGAGGGCTGAAACTCTGGGAGGAGGCTTACGCGCCCTTTGGGCTCGTTCCGCGGCCCGGCGGTCTGACCGGCATGCAGATGGGCGGCTGGTTCCGCAGGAAGATCAACCGGCTCGCGGACCTGAAGGGACTCAAAATCCGATTCCACGGGCTGGGCGGGAAAGTCCTGGCGAAAGCGGGTGCGACGCCGATGCTGATGCCGACCTCTCAGGTGGTTCCTGCCCTGGAGCAAGGCGCTATTGACGGGGCCGAATTGGTCGGTCCACACGTTGATCTGAACGCCGGCTTTTACCGCGGCGCCCGCTATTACTACCACCCCGGCTGGCACGAGCTGGGAGTCATGTTCGAGTTCACGTTTAACAAGAAAGCCTACGATGCGTTGCCGACCGATCTGCGCCGCACGCTCGACTACGCCGCGCAGCTCGTCAACAGCTGGTGGCTGCCCCAGTACGAAGCGAAGAACGCGCTTGCGCTGCGCAGACTGCGCACCGAATTCAAGGAACGGGTCGAGGTCCTGCGGTTCCCTGCCGAAGTGATGGCGGGCCTCAGGAAGCTCTCGGCAGAGGTCCTTCGGGAGGAAGCGCAAAAGAGCCCGATGGCAGGGAAAGTGCACGCCGCCTATTCGGAGTTCCAGCAGTTACTCCAAGACTGGGGCAGCCTGTCGGAGGGGGCGTACAGCTAGCGCCGATGCTGTTTAGCTTCGGAGCGCTCGGAATCGCGACTAGCCGAGCGCGATGAGGATGTTGCCGCCGGCGTCGAGCTCGGCTCTGGTGCCGGGCGGGACGACGCAGGTGGCGTCGTACTCTTCCACGATCAACGGGCCTGAGCGCGGCTGCGACAGATCCGAGCGGCGCAGCACGGGGGTTTCGAGCCAACCGGCGTCTGCGCCGAAATAGGCCTGGCGCGGCGGCGGCGGCGCGGGCTCCGGGCGGCTCGGGCGCACGCGCTGCGGCACGTTGCCGCCCTCGTGCAGCCCCTGGCCCACCACCTGGATCGACACCAGTTCGACCGGCTCGTCGGCGCCGGCGCGGTGGCCATAGGTTTTCTCGTGCTCGCGCCCGAACGCTTCTTCGAGATAACGCAAATCGATCGGACCGTCGGAAAGGGGGACCGTCAGCTCGTAAGTCTGCCCGTGGTAGTGCAGCGCGGCTGAGCGGCGGATTTTCGCTCGCTCTCCGGTAAATTCTTCCGCCGCGAGCTGCTCGAGCGCCTGCTTGGCGAGCGCATCCCAGGCGCGCGCGATCTCGAGCGGATCGGCGTTGCGCAGCAGGCGGCGCAGGCTGCGCGAGTAGTGGTGCTCGACGTCGGCATAGAGCAGCCCGAACGACGAAAATAATCCCGCCGAGGGCGGTACCACGATGCGCTTCATGCCGAGCGCCGCCGCCATGCCGCAGGCGAACAGCGGCCCGTTGCCGCCGAAAGCGAACAGCGCAAACTCGCGCGGATCGCGGCCGCGCTCGGTCGACACCGACTTGATGGCCCGGATCATGTTCGAAGCTACGATCAGGTGCGCGCCGTGCGCCGCTCGCTCGATGCTCATGCCCAAGGGTTCTGCAATTCGCTGCTGAAAAATGTCGTGCGCCTTCTGCGCATCGAGCTTCAGCGCACCACCGACCAGGTGGGATGGGTTGAGATAGCCGAGCAGCAGATTGGCATCGGTCACCGTGGGCACTTCGCCGCCCTTGCCGTAGCACACCGGGCCGGGCAGGGCGCCGGCGCTCTGCGGCCCCACCTGCAGCGCCCCGGCGGCGTCGATCCACACGTGCGAGCCGCCGCCCGCGCCGACCTCGGCGAGATCGATCGCCGGCACCTTGAGCGCGTAGCCCGCGCCGGTGAGCAGCCGCGAGCCGATCATGATGCCTGCCCCGACCGAATATTCGGCTGCGCGCGTGACTTCGCCATCTTCGACGATGGAAGCCTTCGCCGTGGTGCCGCCCATGTCGAAGGTGACGAGCTTGTCGAGCCGCCTGGCGCGCGCCAGCGCCTGCGCGCCGACCACGCCGCCCGCCGGTCCGGACTCGATGATGTGGATCGGGCGTTCGCTCGCCGCGCCGTCCGTGGTCAGGCCGCCGTTCGACTGCATGAGCAGCAGGCGCGCGGGCACGCCGGCCTGGTCGAGCCCCTTGCGCAAGGCCCTGAGATAGCTCGAGACGATCGGCGTCACATAGGCATTGACCACCGTGGTGGAGGTGCGCTCGTACTCCTTGATCTCGGGCAGCACCTCGCAGGAGACGGAGCAGGGCAGCGCCGGGGCTTTTTTCCCGATGATTTTTTTCAACAGCAATTCGTGCGCGGGATTGGTAAACGAGTGCAGCAGGCAGACGGCGATCGCTTCCACCTTTTCGGCGAGCAGCGCATCGATCGCGCGCTCGGCGTCGCGCGGGTCGAGCGCGCGCTGCACCGCTCCCTGGGCGTCGATGCGCTCGTCCACCACCTGGCGCAGGTAGCGCTCGACCAGCGGCGGCGGCTTGGTCCAGCCGATGTCGTACATGCGCGGCATGCGCAGCGTGCGAATCTCCAGCACGTCGCGAAAGCCCTTGGTGGTGATCAGCCCGGTGCGCGCCCCCTTGTGCTCGAGGATCGCGTTCGAGGCGACCGTGGTGCCATGGCGGATTTCCTCGATCGCCGCGCCCGCCAGGCCGGTTTCGCCGAATACCTCGAGCAGGCCCGCGACGATGGCCTGCGCGTAATCCTCCACGCTCGACGAGATCTTCTTGGTGTGGATCGTGCCATCGGAGCCGAGCAGCACGATATCAGTGAAGGTGCCGCCGACGTCGACACCGACGCGGTAGCTCACCATGCGTTACGCGGCCGCGCGCGCTAGCGGCAGGACATCGTCCCGCTGCACCTTCGGCAGTTCGCGCCAGCCGCGCGCGGCGCGGATCTCGCTGCGCCGCTTGCTGGTCGCTTTTTGATCGACTTTGCCTTCGATCACCACGACGCCGTAGTCAGCGGCCGCCTTGGCGGGCGACAGCAGCTCGTTGCGCACATCGCGCAGCACTGCCGCCGGATCGCGCTCGAGCGGGTCGCCCCAGCCGCCCGCGCCGGCCAGGACATGCCGGAAAACGTCGCCGCGGCGAATGGTCATGGTGAACTTGCTCGGCAGAATGCGGTTCTCCCCGTCCGGATCGAGATAGTTCTCGGAAGGTCCGCCGGGGCTGCCGCCGTAAAGGCCGAACGGACGGAACGCGCGCCGGTCGGAGCGCACCTGCAGCACGCCCTCTTCTTCCAGGAATCGATAGTCGCGGCGAAACGGCACGCCGCCGCGATACTTTCCCGCGCCGGCCTTGTCAGGCACGAACTCGTAGGCGAGCAGCTGGATCGGGTGCTCGCATTCGGTCACTTCCACGGAGTGCGAGGCCATGTTGGCGAACATGTGCGAGTTGCCGTCCAGGCCGTCGGCCCAGGGGCGCGCGCCCCAGGCGCCGCAGGTGAAATCGACGTAGATGAACGGCCGGCGATCGGCGTCGTATCCGCCGATCGAGACGCCGGTGTTGCCGCCGTCGCCCGCGGCCTTGACGCGCTCCGGCAGCATCATGGCGAGCGCGCCGAACATGCAGTCGGTCATGCGAAATCCGGTCAGCCCGCGCGCGGCGCAGGCGGCGGGAAGCACGCCGTTGCCGACGGTTCCCGGCGGGCAGATCACCTCGATGGCGCGGAACACCCCTTCGTTGTTCGGAATCCCCTGCGGCAGCACCGAGCGCACGCCGGTGTAGGAGGCCGCCTTGGTGAAGGAAAGCGTATTGTTGATCGCGCCCTTCACCTGCGGGGCGGTGCCGGTCCAGTCGACTACCATGTGGCCGCCTTGTTTGCGGATGGTCACGAACAGGCGGATCGGCTTGCCGTAATCCACGCCGTCGTCGTCGATCCAGTCCTCGAAGCTCCACTCGCCGTCGGGCAGCGCTTCGAGCGCGGCGCGCGTCAGCCGCTCGGCGTAATCGACCGTTTCGTTCATGTAGCGCTGGGTCTGCGCGACGCCGTACTTCGCCACCAGCTCGGCGAACTGCTTCTCGGCAATGTGGCAGGCGGCAAGCTGCGCGCGCAGGTCGCCGAACACTTTCACCGGCAGGCGCACGTTCCGGTCGATGAACGTCATCAGGGTCTTGTTGGGCACGCCGGCCTCGTAGAGCTTCAGCGGAGCGATGCGCAGCCCCTCGGCATAAATCTCGGTGGAGTCGGAAGCGTTCGACCCGGCGACGCGCCCGCCGACATCAGTGTGGTGGCAGACCGTGCAGGCGAAGGCGAGGCGCCGGCCCTCGTGAAACAGCGGTTTGAAGACGAAAATGTCCGGCAGGTGCATGCCGCCGTCGAACGGGTCGTTCATGATGAAGATATCGCCCTCGCGGATGTCATCGCGGTAGTGGCGCATGATCGAGGCCATCGCGGTGGGCACCGAGCCCAGGTGTCCCGGCAGCGTCAGCCCCTGTGCGACCAGCTTTCCTTCCGCGTCGGCGAAGCCGGTCGAGAAATCCATGTTGTCCTTGAGCACGCCGGAATAGGTGGTGCGCACCACGGTGAGCGCCATCTCGTCGGCGATCGAGAAAATGGAGTTCTTGAATAGCTCGAAGGCGATCGGATCCATGCCTTATTATATTTGACCCTTCCCATGCAACAGGACCTCTACGCTTCGCTCGGGGTAAAGCGCCGCATCAATGCGGCCGGAACGCTCACGCGCCTGGGTGGGGCGCTGATGCACGAGGAGGTCGTAGCCGCGATGGCCGCCGCGGCGCGCGCGTCGGTCGATATCGGCGAGTTGCAGGACGCGGCCAGCCGCACGATTGCGCGCCTGACCGGAGCGCCGGCGGGCATCGTGACGACCGGCGCTTCCGCCGCGCTGACGCTTGCCGCCGCGGCCGCGATGACGCGCTGGAACATCGCGAAAATGGCGGCGCTGCCAAACACCGAGGGCTTCGCCAACGAGATCCTGCTGCCGCGCACCCAGTACACCGGCTACGCGCACGCGCTGCGCGCCGCGGGCGCGCGCCTGGTCGACCTTGGCCACAACGACCGCGACACGGGCGCCGGCGTGCGCGGCCTTGAGACCTGGGAGATCGAGTCGGCGATCACGCCGCGAACCGCGGCCTTTGCCTTTTCCGCGAATCCTTCGAATGCTGGCGATCTGGCCCTGGTGGTGCAAACGTGCAAACCCAGAGGCATCCCCGTGATCGTGGATGCCGCGGCACAGCTTCCCCCCAAATCGAATCTAACAAAATATCTGGAAATAGGTGCCGACCTGGTCGCTTTCTCAGGCGGCAAGGCGATCGGCGGACCGCAGGCTTCGGGCATCCTGGCGGGGCGCGCGGACCTGGTCGGCGCGGCGCTCGCGCAGCAGCTCGACATGGATGTGCCGCCCGAGACCTGGGCGCCGCCCGCGCTGATCGACCGCAAGCAGATGAAAGGAATTCCGCACCACGGCCTGGGACGCGGCTTCAAGGCCGGCAAGGAAGAAATCGTCGGCCTGCTGGTTGCGCTCGAGCGCTTCGCACGCAGCGATGACAGAGCAACGAACGATGAATTGCGCAGGCGCTTGGAATCTATTGGTAAAAAGCTTTCGAAAGTAAAAGCGCGAATCGTCGACGCCAGCGAAACAGGTCGTGTACCTCAGCTGCATTTGCAAGTGAAAAGCCCGGCGGTGGTAAGCCGCAAGCTGCAGGCCGGCAATCCGCCCGTGCATCTCTCCGAGCGCTTCGCCAGCCAGGGCATTCTCATCGTCGATGCGCAGGCGCTGCGGCCCGAGGATGATGCGGTGCTCGCGGCGGCGCTGAGAAAGGTCCTGAGTGGCTAGCTCGAACCCGCGCATCGCCTATGAAATGTCGAGCGCGCGGGCGAAGCTGCAGCCGCCCGGCGGCAAGCCGCTCATCGTGCACGTGGTGGTGAACATCGAATATTGGCAGTTCGACCAGCCGATGCCGCGCACCATCGTGGTTCCGCCGCATGGCCGTTCGCATATTCCCGACATCCCGAACTTCAGCTGGTCGGAGTACGGCAACCGCGCCGGCATGCCGCGCCTGCTGCAGGTGCTGGGCGAGCGCAAGCTGCCGGCGAGCGCGAGCATAAACGCAAGCGTGCTGGAGATTTATCCTGAGCTCGCGCGCGCGGTGCGCGACGCGGGCTGGGAATTCGTCGGCCACGGCATCCACCAGCGCTCGCTCAGCGGCGAGAGCGACGAGCGGGGCTTAATCCGCGGTGCCCTCGCCGCGCTCGAGGCCTTTACCGGCAAGCGGCCGCGCGGCTGGATGAGCCCGGGCTGGTCGGAGACTTTCGATACGCCGGACCTGCTCAAGGAGGCCGGGGTGGAGTACGTCTACCAGTGGGTGATCGACGATCTGCCGGCCTGGCTCGAGACCAAGCATGGCCGGATGATGGCGCTGCCCTACGGCCTCGAGCTGAACGACAGCGTGGTCTACGCAATCGAAAAGCATTCCTCGTCGGAAATGAAGCTTCGCGTCGACCAGACGATCCGCAGCTTCGAGCGTGAAATCCGCACCGAAGGCCAGCCGCGGGTGCTGACGCTGCCGGTGCACCCCCACCTGACCGGCGTGCCGCATCGAATCGGGTTCTTTGCCGACATTCTGGATACGCTGCTCGCGCGCAGCGACACCGTGTTCATGGTCGGACGCCAGATCGCCGACTGGTATGCCGGCGAATGCAAGCGGCTCGGCGCCGCCTGAAGCCTAGTCGCGGTACTCCGGTTCGCGCCGGTCGAGTTGGCGCTTGAGCGCCTCGAAATGGTGCTCCCAGTGCGGCTTGCCGCCGTACACCGGGCCGCCGATGGTGCGCATGGTCTGCTCGATGATCGGCTGCGGCAGGGGCTTGAGCTTCTGCCCGGTCCACATGGCGTAGAGTTGGACCTGCGCCACGCGCTCCAGGTAGTACAGGAAGTCGTAGGCCTCGGCGACCGACCTGCCGACGGTCAGCACGCCGTGGTTCGCCATGATCATCACTTTTTTCTTGCCGAGCAGGCGCGCCAGGCGCTCGCCTTCGGCCGGGTCGAACGCAGGGCCGGTGTAATGCTCGTCGTAGACCACGTCCTTCATCAGGCCGCATTCGGTCTGGCCGATCGGCTTGATCGTGGGGTCCTCGAGGCGCGCAAGCGCGGAAGCGAACGGCATGTGCGTGTGCATGACGCAGACCGCGTCGGGAATCAGGCGGTGAATCGGCGCATGGATGCAATAGCCTGACAGCTCGGCCTCGCCCTCGCCCTTCAGCACCTTGCGCTCGTGGCTCACTTCGAGGAAGCAGCTGGCGGTGATTTCCGACCAGTGCAGGCCGAAGGGGATCTGCAGGTAGCGGTCGCTCTTGCCCGGCACCGCGCAGGTGAGGTGATTGAAGATTCCCTCGCTGAAGCCGTGCTGGCAGGCGAGCCGGTGCGCGGCCGCGAGGTCGACGCGCATGCGCCATTCGGCGCTGTCGGCGTTGGCCTCCCGGGATCGGGCCGAAGTCGATTTGGAATTGACGATTCTCATGCCGGGCTCCTGGATTGCGCGCTTGGCTATTCTACGGCCGCCTGAGGATTATCAGCCGACCGGATCGACGTCCAGCCGCGCCACGATTCCCTTGAGCGCCGGGCTCGGCGCCGGGTAGCGCTCGAGCACCAGCGGGTCATGCCCCGGCACCACGTGCTGCGGCGAGCTGGCAAGCGCATAGGCGCGCTGGTGGCCGGCGAGCATGTCGGCGACGTTATAGATGATGGGATAGGGCCGCACTTGCTCCATGTTGGCGTAGAAATGGCTCGCGTCGGATGCGAGCACGACCCAGCCGCGCTTGGTCCACACCCGCACCATCTGCAGGCCCATGGTGTGGCCGCCGACAAAGTGCACGCTGATGCCGGGCGCGAGTTCCTCGTCGCCGTCGTGGAAGGCGACCCGGCCCTCGTACAGGCGGCGCACCATTTTCACCACGTCCGTGACGTCGAAGGAGTGGCGCAGCGGCGTGTGGCACATGCAGCGGCCGGTCACGTAGAACATTTCCTTGTCCTGCACGTGGTAGCGGGCGCGCTCGAACAGCTGGTGGTTGCCGCAATGGTCGTAATGCATGTGGGTGATGATCACGTCCTCGATCTTGCCCGCGTCGATGCCGAGCGCCTGCAGGCCCTCGGCCGGAGAACGGAGGACGTTGCGCCCGCGCTGTTTGCCCATCGCCGCATCGAAGCCGGTGTCGACGATCCAGGCCTTGTCCGGCCCCTTGATCGCCCAGACGAAGTAATCGAGCGGCATCGGCCCGTTGTGCTCATCCTGGGCGACGCCGCCGAGAAAATTGTCCGCGGCGAGGCGCTGGTGGTCGCCGTACTTGACGGCGTAGATCTCGTAAGGTCGCAGCTCGGCCATCGCTAGTCTCCCCGGTTACTTGCCCTTTACTTCTACGCCTGTCGCGCGCTCGAGCAGCTGCACGAACGCGGTGATGTCCGAACCCGCGCCGAGTTCGTCGTTGGCACGCGCCCAGACCGAGCGCACGCTGGCCGAAACGGTCATCGGCACGCCGAGCGCTTCTGCTTCCTCGAGGCAGAGCCGCACGTCCTTGAACATCAGGCCGGTCGCGAAGCCCTGGTTGAACTTGCGCGTGAGGATCTGCCGCGGGAACTTGTCCTGCGTGGCAGTATTGCGCCCGCTGCCGGCGTTGATCACGTCGCACATCACTGCCGGATCGAGCCCGGACTTCACGCCGAACACGATCGCCTCGGCGGTCGCCGCCGTGGCAGTGGCCGAAAGCAGGTTGTTGGCGAGCTTCATGGTCTGGCCCATGCCGGGCCGCTCGCCGATGAAGAATACGTTGCCGATGTGCTTGAGCATCGGCTCGAGCTCGGCGTAGAGAGGCTTCGCGCATGCCACCATCACGGCGAGCGTACCCTTCACTGCGCCCGAGACACCGCCGCTCACGGGCGAATCGACGCTGGTGATGCCTTTGGCCGCAAGCGCGGCGGCGATCTCCCGCGCGGCCGTCGCGCCGGTCGTCGACAGGTCGAGCATCGTCTTGACCTTGGTGCCGGCAATGACGCCGTCCGCACCGAGCGCGACTTTGCGCACGATCGCCGGGTCGGGCAGGCTGAGCAGCACCGTCTCGACTGCGGAGGCAACCGCCGCCGCCGATGCCGCGCTACGCGCGCCCTTTGCCACGAGAGCATCGATGCACTCCTTGCGAACATCGAATACCGTGAGCTGATAGCCGGCCTCGAGAAGGCGCGACGCCATCGGCGTGCCCATATTGCCCAGACCGATGAATCCTACGTGCTTCGCCATGAACGCTCCTCGGTGCGGTCGCTTCGCGTTGGATCGAGTGCCGGACCGAATATACTTGAAGCGAACGCGATATCGCGGCAGCGGAGGCAATCGTATGGCGGTCGTTCTGGGCAGCGGCGAGCACCGCTACCGGGTGGTGGAGAATTGGGCCAAGCTGCCCGAGGGCTGGGAGTTCAAGGACGCCGCTGCGGTCGCAGTCGACAGCAAGGACCGCGTCTACGTGTTCAACCGCGGCGAGCATCCGATGATAGTGTTCGACCGCGACGGCAATTTCCTGCGCTCCTGGGGGGAAGGCACGTTCCCGCGTGCGCACGGCCTGCACATCGACGCCAACGACATCCTCTATTGCACCGATGACGGCGGCCACGTGGTGCGAAAGTGCACTACCGAGGGCAAGGTGCTGCTGGAACTGGGCGTTCCCGGCACGCCGGCACCGTTCATGAGCGGCGAGCCGTTCCACCGCTGCACGCACACGGCGCTTTCACCGAAGGGCGAAATCTACGTAAGCGACGGCTACGGCAACGCGAAGGTGCACAAGTATTCCCCGGACGGCAAGCGCCTCCTGTCCTGGGGCGAACCGGGCACCGACGCCGGCCAATTCAACGTGGTGCACAACATCGTCACCGACGCCGAGGGCTGGGTCTACGTCGCCGACCGGGAAAACCATCGCGTGCAGGTGTTCGACGGCAACGGCAAGTATGAGACGCAGTGGGTCAACATGCACCGGCCCTGCGGGCTTTACTGCTGCCGCGGGCCGCAGCCGCAGTTCCTGATCGGCGAGCTCGGGCCGGGCATGACTGTCAACCGCAACCACCCCAACCTCGGGCCGCGCATTTCGATTTACGACGCGAAGGGCGGGTTGCTCGGGCGGCTCGGCGGCGCGGCGGGTCCGGGGCTGGAAGCCGGCAAGTTCGTCGCGCCGCACGGTCTAGCGGTCGATTCGCGCGGCGATATCTACGTCGGCGAGGTGAGCTACACCGAGTACCCGCGGCTGTTTCCGGACAGCAAGATCCCGTGGCGCATGCGTTCGCTGCAGAAACTCAGCAAAGTCACCTCGAGAAATGGGAAAGCATCGAAGCGCTGAAGGCGCACGCGGCTGCGCCGCACATGGCGGCTTACGCCGCCAAAACCAAGGAATTCATCGCCACCCGGCTGATCTACGTCTTGCAGCCGACCTGATCAGGCGGCGCGCGGTTTCGCTTCGATCAGCTTGACGAGGGCGTGCAGCGCCCGATTGGCAGGGGTCGGAATGCCGAGCGCTTCGCCGCGCCGCGCCACGAAGCCATTGAGGTGATCGATTTCCGTGGGCTTGCCGCGCGCCAGATCCTGCGCAGTGGAGGAGTATTGCGTCGGCATGGCGGCGGCGATGCTGTAGGTCTTCTCCATCAGGTTGGGCGCCATCTGCACGCCGCTTGCCTTGGCCACCGCCAGCGTTTCCTCGACCACGTCGCGCATGGTTTCGCGCACGCCGGGGCTGTCGATGAACTTGCCGTAGGGCAGCTGCGTGATCGCGGAAAGGGCGTTGTAGGCGCAGTTCACCACCAGCTTCGCCCATAGCTCGCCGGCGACGTTCTCGGAAATCACCACCGGCACGCCGGCGGGCGCGAACCATTGCCGCACCTGTTCCAGCAGGCTGAAGGGCACCTTGCTGCCGGCGCCGTCCAGCGCGCCGATGACCAGGTCGCCGCGGCCGTGGTGCTTGAGGTGTCCCGGGCCGGCCATTTCGGTGGCCACGTAGACCACTGCCGGGATCACCGGTTGTTTCATCTTGGCGCGGATCCGCTCCGTGTTGTCGACCCCGTTTTGCAGGTTGACGACCACCGCATCGGCATCGAGAAACGGCGCGATCTGCGCGGCGGCCTGCTCGGTGTCGGTGGACTTGACGCAAAACAGCACCAGGCGGGCGCCGCGCACGGCCGCGGCCTTGGTGCTCGCCTCGACAGGCAGCCGGTCGTTGTGCTTAATGCCCTCGAAGCGCAGCCCCGTTTTCTTGAAGGCATCGACGTGCTCGGAGCGGCCGATCAGCGTGACAACATTGCCGGCGCGCGCCAGCATGCCGCCGAAATAGCAGCCGACGGCGCCGGCGCCAAGCACCGCGACGCGAATCGATTCGCTCTTTTCCATGCGGCCGAAGTCTACCGCGACAGGAATTGGAGCAATAGCCGCGCCACTACAGCCGGCTGTTCCTGCTGCACCCAATGCCCGGCGCCCTCGACCATGTGGCAGCCGAGCATCCGCGCACAGGCGCTCTGCTGCATCTTCTCCAGTTCGCCGGGGCGCTGGAACGGTCCCCAGTCGCTGTTGCCCGCGATGAAGCACGCGGGCACGTCGATCTTGCGGCCCGCATGGGCGGCGAGCTCGGCGTCGAACTGCCCGCTGGTGCGGCAGCGGTACCACTGCAGGCCGCCCTGAAAGCCGGTGCGCTCGAATTCTGCACTGTAAACGCGCAGTTCATCCTCGTTCAGCCAGCGGCAGGCCGCGATCTGGGCCGCGGACGGCAGGTGCGGCGCGACGGTTTGCGCCATGTTCTGATCGAGGTCCATCAGGTAGTAAGTCGGCATCTTCGCCAGTTCGGCGGCGCTCCAGGACGCGAGCTCGTGCGGCCGGTTGTCTTTCCAATCGGCGCTCTTAAAGTGGTAGTAGGCGCGCAGGAATGCGTGCACGCCTTGCGGGCACCGGTGCATGTCGGCATCGGCCTGGCGCGTCGAGTAATACCACTGGTAATGCTTGCGCGGCCGCGCAAGCGCAGCGAGGTCGTCGTGGACGCGGTCCGGCGCCGGTCGCGGCGAGCGCGGCGGTCCTGCGAATGGCGCGCTCATCAACGCGACCGAACGGAACACGTCGGGCCGGGTCAGCGCACACCAGGCGGCGACCGGGGCGCCGAAATCGTGGCCGACGACTGCCGTGACCGACTGGTGCCCGAGCGAAGCGAGCAGCGCGAGCATGTCGTTCACCAGATTGAGCAAGCGGAAAGAGCCGAGGTCGCCGTCATAGCGCCCGTCCCAGCCGGTGGTCCTGCCGTAGCCGCGCTGGTCGGGCGCGACGACGTGAAAGCCCGCCGCCGCGAGCGGCAGCATCACCTTGCGCCAGCTGTAGGCCAGTTCCGGAAAACCGTGCAGCAGCAGCAGGCAAGGCCGGCCGCGCGGCTCGTGCCAGGCTTCGAGCACGTGCATCTCCAGGCCGTTGATGCCCGCAACCATGCGCGAGCGGATTCCCGCGGGCAGCGGCAGCGGGTTCAGCGGTAGCGCTTTCTCGCCAGTGCCGCGCCGGCGGCGAGCGCCTTCATCTTGGCTACCGCGATGTCGCGGCGCATCGGCGCCATGCCGCAGTTGGTGCAGGGAAAGAGGTGTTTCTTCGGCACGAATTCGAGCGCCCGCCGGATGACGCCAAAAACCTCGGCGGGCGTCTCGATGGTGTCGTTGGTCACGTCGATGACGCCCAGCAGCACATCCTTGCCCTTGAGCAGCTTCAGCAGCTCGATCGGAACCTTGGAGTGGATGCACTCCAGCGACACCTGGTCCAGCTTGCTCTTCGCCAGCGCTGGGAAGATCTGCTCGTACTGGCGCCATTCGCTGCCGAGCGTTTGCTTCCAGTCGAGGTTCGCCTTGATGCCGTAGCCGTAGCAGATGTGCACGGCGGTCTTGACCTTTTTCAGCCCCTTGATCGCGCGGTGCAGCGCTGCGATGCCCCATTGGGTGGCTTCGCTCATGTAGACATTGAACGCCGGCTCGTCGAACTGGATCACGTCCACGCCGTCCTTCTCCAGCGCGCGCGCTTCCTGGTTGAGCAGCTCGGCAAAGGCCATTGCCAGCTTCACCTTGTCGCCGTAATGCCGGTCGGCGATCGTGTCGACGATCGTCATCGGCCCGGGCATGGTGATCTTGACCTTCTTTTTCGAGTGATTGCGCAGGATCAGCGCTTCGGTCTGGTGCACGCGTCCTTTGAGCTTGAGCGGACCCACCACCAGCGGCACCATCGCGTCGTAGCGGTTGTTGCGGATCCCCATCTTCACCTTGTGCTCGAAATCGATGCCCTCGACGAACTCGAGGAAGCCGTGCACGAAATGCTGGCGCGACTGCTCGCCATCGGAAACGATGTCGATGCCCGCGTCTTCCTGCTCCTTCAGCCACAGCAGCGTCGCGTCGCGCTTCGCCTTGCCCAGCTCGGCGCCCTCGGCGCGCCACGCCGGCCACAGCTTGTCGGTTTCCGCCAGCCAGCCCGGTTTCGGCAGGCTGCCCGCGATGGTGGTTTCGAACATGGTTGCTCCTGCAATCAATTCGTCCGCGGCAAGTGTACCTGTCGAGTTCCGGCCAATCGGTTGAAAATCAACCGCTTGACTTCCACCGCGACAAGAAAGAACTGAATTTGCTCGGTTTTCCGCTTAGCCGAGCCGTGATAAACAATAGGACCGTGAACGTATTGCAGGGGTTTCGCATGCGCTTCGTGGTGATTTTTGAAGACAGTCCTGAGATGGCCGCGGTACGCAGCAAGGCTGAGCCCGCACACCTGGCTTTCCTGGAGGCGAATCGCACCGAGATTCCGATGGCGGGCGGATTGAGAAACGAGCATGAAGGCCCCTATGTAGGCGGGCTCTGGGTCTTTGAAGTGCGCAGCAGGGAGCGCGCCATCCAGCTCATCGAGAGCGACCCGTATTATCTGGCGCACCCAAGAAGCTATCGGCTGCTAGCCTGGGGCAAGGCGCTGCCCCACGTTCAGGTCACATTGTGAACGGATGATAATGTGGAGAATCGCGAAGGCAGCCGCATCCTGATATGACGATCAAAGATGTTTCATCGGGCGAGCACTACCGCTGGGGCAAGGCGAGCGAAGGCTGGCATCTGCTCAAGCGCGAGGATTTCAGCGTCATCGAGGAGCGCGTGCCGCCCGGTGACCGCGAGCAGCGGCACTACCACAATCGCGCGCGGCAATTCTTCTATGTGCTGCGCGGCACGGCGGTGGTGGAACTGGAAGGCGAGCGGCACCAGCTGCGCGAGCGCCAGGGCCTTGAGGTCCCGCCTGGCGCGGCGCACCAGTTCTGCAACGAATCGGATGCCGAAGTCATCGTGCTGGTCGTCTCGGTGCCGATGTCGCACGGCGATCGCGTCAATGCTTGAGCTTCGTCCCGGCTGCGAACACTGCAACCGCGCGTTGCCCCCCGAAGCCGGCGGCAGCTTCATGACCCGGCCAGTGGATCCGGCCGCGCCCATCAAGAGCATTCCGCCAGAACGCAGATAGGGGACAACCGTGCCACCAACTCGGGCCAAAGCGACCTCCAGGCTGCTGCACGAAACCGACCGCGCCATCGTCACCGAGTGGCGCTTCGCGCCCGGCGCCGAGACCGGCTGGCACCGGCACGCGCACGATTACGTGGTGGTGGTGCTGACGGCCGGCAAGCTGCTGCAGGAAACGGCCAACGGCGAGATCGTCGCCGAGCTCGCCGCTGGCCAGGCCTATGCGCGCGAGCTCGGCGTCGAGCACAACGTAGTGAATCCGAACCCGCACGAATTCGCCTTCGTGGAGGTGGAATTGAAGTGACGGCGACGGAAGCGCCGGCCTTGCGTTCCGGCCGCGCCTGAGTTACTTTAGGTCTCATCTATTCAGGTCTGGAGTATCCGCCTTGGAGCAGCCCGCCAGGCAAGACACCCCGCTCGATCCACCGACCGACCGGGAAACCGCCGCCCGCACCGCCGACCACCGCGCGCTGCGGCTCTGGCTGCGCCTGCTGACCTGCACCCAGCTGCTCGAACGCGAGGTGCGCGCGCGCCTGCGCGAGCGCTTCGACACCACGCTGCCGCGCTTCGACCTGATGTCGCAGCTCTGGCGCTATCCCGCGGGCCTGAAGATGAACGAGTTGTCGCGCCACCTGATGGTGACCGGCGGCAACATCACCGGCATCGTCGATCCGCTGGAAAAAGACGGCCTGGTCGAGCGCACGGCCGAGCCGGCCGACCGGCGCGCTTACCGCGTGCGCCTGACCCGCGCCGGGCGCAAGGCCTTTGCCGAGATGGCGCGCACCCACGAGGATTGGATCGTCGAGCTGCTGGCTGGGTTGTCGCGCCGCGAGCACGCGGAGCTCTACAAGCTGCTCGGCAGAATGAAGCAGGTCACCATGGAGGCGGGTTCATGATCGAAGCGAAGCATTTCCTGTGGCAGACCGACGGCAAGGTCGGCGTCATCACGCTCAACCGGCCGGAGCGCAAGAATCCGCTTACCTTCGAATCCTATGCCGAGTTGCGAGATTTATTTCTGAAATTACAGCGCGATTCTGAAATAAAAACCGTCGTCGTTACCGGCGCAGGCGGCAATTTCTGCTCAGGCGGCGACGTGCACGAAATCATCGGCGCGCTGACCAAGATGAAGCTGCCGCAGCTGCTGGAATTCACGCGCATGACCGGCGACCTGGTCAAGGCGATGCGCCACTGCCCGCAGCCGGTGATCGCCTCGGTGGAGGGGGTCTGTGCCGGCGCCGGCGCCCTGGTCGCGCTGTTTTCCGACCTGCGCTATGGCGCGCCGAATGCGAAGGTCGCGTTCCTGTTCACGCGCGTCGGCCTCGCCGGCTGCGACATGGGCGCCTGCGCGGTGCTGCCGCGCGTCATCGGCCAGGGGCGGGCCGCCGAGTTGCTCTACAGCGGGCGCTCGATGTCGGCCGAGGAGGGCCTCGCGTGGGGTTTCTTCAATCGAGTGAGCGATCGTGTTCTGGACCTTTCTCTCGAAACTGCGAAGGAGCTGGCGGCGGGACCGACTTTCGCGCACGGCATGACCAAGAGAATGCTGCACCAGGAATGGAACGTCGGCGTGGATGAGGCGATCGAAATGGAAGCCCAGGCGCAGGCGATCTGCATGCAGACGAAGGATTTCCAGCGCGCCTACGAAGCCTTCGCCGCCAAACGCAAGCCGGTTTTCGAAGGCGACTGATGGACCGTTTTGAACATTACCGCTGGCCGTTTTTCGAACAACGCCACGCTGCCTTGGCCAAGCAGGCCGAGGCATGGTGCTCGAAAAATCATGCAGGAGAAGGCGATGCGGACACGGTTTGCAGGAAGCTGGTGCGGGCGCTCGGCACGGCCGGCTTTCTCGAGCATTGCGTCTCGGCTAAGCCGGACGTGCGCGCCATCGCGCTGCTGCGCGAAGTGTTCGCCTATCACCACGGACTTGCCGACTTCGCTTTCGTGATGCAGGGCCTGGGCAGCGGCCCGATCGTGGTCGCCGGCAGCAAAGCGCAGAAGCAGGCCTGGCTGCCGCGCGTGGCGCAGGGCGAGGCGATCGCGGCCTTCGCGCTTTCCGAGCCGGAGGCCGGATCGGATGTCGCTGCGCTGTCCTGTGCCGCGAGAAAAGAAAACGGGCAATGGACCCTGAGCGGCACCAAGACCTGGATCTCGAACGGCGGCATCGCCGATTTCTATGTGGTCTTTGCCAAGGCCGACGAAGGAATTACCGCCTTCATCGTCAAGGCGGTCGACCTGGATGCCTCCGAGCGCATCGATATTACGGCGCCGCACCCGATGGCGACACTCAAACTGAATAAATCAAAGGCGGAACTCCTGGGCGAGGCGGGCGGCGGTTTCAAGCTGGCAATGCGCAACCTGGACGTGTTCCGCACTACGGTGGCGGGGGCCGCGCTCGGCTTTGCGCGGCGCGCACTGGCGGAAGCGCTGGCGCGCGCCAAGGAGCGAAAAATGTTCGGCCAGCGGCTGGCCGACCTGCAGATGACGCAAGCCAGGCTCGCCGACATGGCGACCAGCATCGACGCCGCGGCCCTGCTCACTTACAGATCTGCCTGGAAAAAAGATACGACGTCGGAAAAAACAACCCGAGAAGCCGCCATGGCCAAGATGCAGGCCACCGAAACGGCGCAGTCGGTGGTCGATTCTGCGGTGCAGATCTTCGGCGGCCTCGGCGTGAAGAGCGGACATCCGGTGGAGCGCCTGTATCGCGAGGTGCGCGCGCTGCGCATCTACGAGGGCGCAACCGAGGTGCAGAAAGTCATCATCGCGAGGGAGCTGCTGAAATGATTCGGACCGCGCACATCGACAGCTTTGCCAGGGACAACCTGCCGCCAAGGGAGCAGTGGCCGGAATTCCGCTTCGACCTGCCCGAACTGAAGTACCCGGCGCGCATGAATTGCGCCGCGGTGCTGCTCGACGAGATGGTGCAAAAAGGGCACGGCGAGCGCATCGCGATCCGCGCGCCCGACGGCGAGTGCACTTACGCGCAGCTGCAGGCGCAGGCCAATCGCCTGGCCAACCTGCTGGTGCGCGAGATGGGGCTCAAGCCCGGTAACCGGGTGCTGCTGCGCGGCCCCAACAACCCGATGATGGCCGCGAGCTGGCTGGCGGTGTTCAAGGCGGGCGGCATCTGCGTCGGCACCATGCCGCTGCTGCGCGCCAAGGAGCTCGCCGAGATCGGCAACAAGGCGCAGATCACGCACGCGCTCTGCGACAAGCGCCTCGACGCGGAATTGAAACTGGCCATGGCCGCTTGCCCTTCTCTCGCTTCCGTCAAATATTGGTATGACGACGCGACCGATGCGCTGATCGGCAGGCAATCGACCGAGTTCAAGAATGTCGACACGGCGGCCGAAGACGTCGCGTTGATCGCCTTTACGTCAGGGACGACCGGCAAGCCCAAGGGCACCATGCATTTCCACCGCGACGTGATCGCGATGTGCGACTGCTTCCCGCGCTCCTGCCTGGATCCGGCCAAGGAGGACATCTTCATCGGCTCGCCGCCGCTCGCGTTCACGTTCGGCCTGGGCGGGCTGCTGTGCTTTCCGCTGCGCTTTGGCGCGAGCACCGCGCTGGTGGAGAAGTTTACGCCCGAAACGCTGCTCGAATCGATCGCCAGGTTCAAGGCGACGACCCTGTTCACCGCGCCCATCATGTACCGCGCACTCGCCGGGATCTGGAAGAACTACCGGCCGCCGTCGCTGAAGAAATGCGTCTCGGCGGGCGAAGCGCTGCCCGATGCGACCCGCCGGCTGTTCAAGCAGGCGAGCGGCATCGAAATCATCGACGGCATCGGCTCCACCGAGATGATCCACATCTTCATCTCGCACCGCCCCGAGAACGTGAGGCACGGCGCCACCGGCAAGGCGCTGCCGGGCTATCGCGCGGTGGTGCTGGACGAAGACGGCAAGCCCTGCGCGCCCGGGGAAATCGGCCGCCTGGCCGTCAAGGGTCCCACCGGCTGCCGCTACCTCGCCGATGACCGGCAAAAGGCCTATGTGCAGAACGGCTGGAACCTGACCGGCGATGCCTACGTCATGGACCAGGACGGCTACTTCATCTACCAGGCGCGCACCGACGACATGATCATTTCCGCCGGCTACAACATCGCCGGCCCGGAGGTGGAGGACGCGCTGCTCGCGCATCCGGCGGTGGCCGAGTGCGGCGTGGTCGGCGTGCCCGACGAGACGCGCGGCACCATCGTCAAGGCGATCGTAGTTCTGCGGGCGGGATTTGCCGGCGACGACGAAATGAAGAAAAAGCTGCAGGAGCATGTCAAGCAGAGCATCGCGCCGTACAAGTATCCGCGCGAGATCGAGTTCGTCACCTCGCTGCCGCGCACCGAAACCGGAAAACTGCAACGCTTCAAACTGAGGACTGCGCCATGATGAAAATCCTGCAACCGCCGGGTTGGGCCAAGCCGAGAGGCTTTTCCAACGGCATCGCCGCCACCGGGAGGCTGGTGTTCATCGCCGGCCAGGTCGGCTTCAATGCAGCGGGGCAATTCGAGGAGAAAACCTTCGCCGGGCAATTCAGACAGACGCTGAAGAATATCGTCGCGGTTCTCGCCGAGGCCGGCGGCAAGCCCGAGCATCTGGTGCGCCTGACCTGGTACGTGCTCGACAAGCAGGAGTACCTCGACGCGCTGAAGGAAGTCGGCCCCGCCTACCGCGAGTTGATCGGCCGGCACTACCCGACCATGGCGGTGGTGCAGGTCACCGGCCTGGTCGAAGCCGAGGCGAGGCTCGAGATCGAAGCGACCGCGGTCGTGCCGGAGGCGGCATGAAGGTTGCCATCGTCGGCGGCGGTCCCGGGGGCTTGTACTTTGCGCTGCTGGCGCAAAAGGCCTGGCCGCGTTGGGATATCACCGTCTACGAGCGCAACCGCCCGGACGACACCTTCGGCTTCGGCGTGGTGTTTTCCGACCAGACGCTGGACAGCTTCAAGGCCTACGACGGCCCGTCCTACGAGATGATCCGGCGCCGCTTCGCCTATTGGGGCGACGTGGACGTGGTCTACAAGGGCCGCACCCTGCGCTCGGGCGGCAACGGTTTCTGCGGCTGCTCGCGGGTGGCGCTGCTGCACATCCTGCACGACCGCTGCCGGGAATTGGGCGTGAAACTGGTTTTTCAAAAGGAAATAGACGACCTGGAAGAAGTGGCGGACGCCGACCTGATCGTAATCGCCGACGGCATCAATTCCAAGCTGCGCGAAAAGAACCGGGACCATTTCCAGCCGAGCGTCGACCTGCGGCCGAACAAATTCACCTGGCTCGGCTCGAGCAAGCCGCTGGACGCCTTCAAGTATTTCTTCCGCGAGACGCCCGAGGGCATCATCCTCGCGCACTGTTACCAGTACGAGGAAGGCCGCAGCACCTGGGTAATCGAGACCGACGGCGAGACCTGGCAGAAGTTCGGCTTCGACGTGAAGGACGAGGCGGCGATGCTGGAGAAGGTGGAAGAGGTGTTCGCCGAGGAACTCGACGGCCACCGGCTGACCGCCAACCGGTCGCTGTGGCGCAACTTTCCGACCATCACCAACCAAACCTGGGTCAAGGGCAACGCGGTCCTGATCGGCGACGCCAAGGCCACGGCGCATTTCTCGATCGGCTCGGGAACGAAATTGGCGATGGAAGATGCGATTGCATTATTTGAGGCAGTTCGTTCCCAAAATTCACTGGGTAAGGCTTTGGAAAAATATGACACGGCGCGGCGTGAGGAGGTGGAAAAGACCCAGCACGCCGCCAACGTCTCGCTCGCCTGGTTCGAGCATATGCGCCGTTACTGGGGCATGGACCCGCTGCAATTCGCCTTCGGCGTCATGTCGCGCTCCAAGCAGATCACCTGGGAGAACCTGGAGCTGCGCGATCCGGCCTTCGTGCGGGAGGTCAGGCTCTGGTTCGCGAAGAAAACCAGTGCGCAGGGCTTCGAGGTCGATCTCGCCAATCCGCCGGTGCCGATGTTCACGCCGTTCCGGCTGCGCGGCATGACGGTCGAGAATCGCGTGGTGGTGTCGGCGATGGACCAGTATTCAGCGCCGGACGGTGTGCCGGGCGACTGGCACCTGGTGCACCTGGGCGCGCGCGCGATCGGTGGCGCAGGCCTGGTGTTCGTCGAAATGACCTGCGTGTCTCCCGAAGGCCGCATCACGCCCGGCTGCACCGGTCTGTGGAACGAGCAGCAGCGCGATGCGTTCCGGCGCATCACCGATTTCTGCCATGCGCAATCGACAGCGAAGCTGTGTTTGCAGATCGGCCACTCGGGCCGCAAGGGTTCTACGCAGCTGGGCTGGGAGCGCATGGACCATCCGCTGGAATCCGGCAACTGGCCGCTGGTTTCCGCCTCTGCGATTCCGTATTACGAGGGCGTTTCCCAGGTGCCCCAGGAATTGACGCCCGCCGGGATGAAAAAAATCATTCGGCAGTTCGAAAAATCCACGCAGCTCGCGCACGAAGCTGGCTTCGACATGCTCGAGATCCACATGGCGCACGGCTACCTGCTGGCGAGCTTCATTTCCCCGCTGACCAACCAGCGCACGGATGAATACGGCGGCTCGATCGAGAACCGGATGCGCTTTCCGCTGGCAGTTTGGCAAACCTGCAGAAAAGCCTGGCCTGAAGACAAGCCCATGTCGGTGCGCATATCCGCGACCGACTGGGCGCCGGGCGGCCTCACCGATCAGGACCTGATGGCCGTGACCCGGATGCTGAAAGCCGCCGGCTGCGACTTGATCGACTGCTCGACCGGACAGACGGTGCCGCAGCAGCGACCGGTCTATGGCCGCATGTACCAGGCGCCGTACGCGGACTGGGTGCGCAACGAAACCGGCATCGCGACCATGACGGTGGGCGCGGTGACCAGCGCCGACCAGGTGAACACGCTGCTCGCTTCCGGCAAGGCAGACCTGGTGGCGCTCGGCCGGCCGCACCTCGCCAATCCGTATTTCACCCTGCAGGCCTCGGCCTGGTACCAGCATGCCGGGCAGTTCTGGCCGCCGCAGTACCTGCCGGGCCGCGACCAGGCGTTCCGCAACGCAGTGCGCGAACGCGCCGAGCTGACGGAATTGCGCCTCAAGGCCCGGCCTGCCAGCCATGAAGTGACCCAGGAACCGGCGCGCGCCTACCTGTCGACCGGAACCGGCGCGTAACCCCTCTCGCGCATGCAGGCGTCAACAGCCTGGCGCTCTTGCAGGCGCTGTTCGGCCTGGGTCGGGCCGGAGGGGGCGCCAAAGCGCGGGTCGTAAACCGGCGGCAGGCCGACGTTGCCGGCGCGCGCGGCCTGCTCGCGCGCCAGCTTGCCGCAGGCGGCGAGGTCTTCGCCTAGCGCGGCGGAATCCGCACCGGCCTTCTGCCAGCGCAGTTCCGCGCAGGCGGTCAGGACAAATGCAAAAAGAAGTAAGCCCGCGACCCGCAGCGCCATCGCTGGATTCTAGTCCCCCGCCTTGGGGTAGCATCGCGCTCTCATGGTTTCGCACATCGGCAAATACGAGATTCGCAAGCTGCTCGGCAAGGGGGCGACCGGCTCGGTTTACCTCGCCAGCGACGCCTTCGCCGGGCGCGAAGTCGCGATCAAGGTGATGGACGCGATGCCGAACGACCCGGAGGAAGCGCGGCGCGCGATCAAGTTCTTCCAGAACGAGGCCTCGCTCGCGGGCAAGCTGCGCCACCCGCACATCGTCAGCATCTTCGATGCCGGGGTGGAGAAGAAGGACGGCAAGGACCTGCGCTACCTGGTGATGGAACTGGTCGACGGGACTTCCCTGCAGCCGCATTGCGATCCGTCCAGCCTGCTGCCGGTGGCGCGCGCGGCGCAGATCGCCTACAAGTGCTGCAAGGCGCTGGAATACGCCAATACCGTGGGCGTCGTGCATCGCGACATCAAGCCCGCGAACATCATGCTGCGCCCGGATTTCGACATCAAGGTCTCCGATTTCGGCGCTGCGCAGCTCGCGCGCTCGGACACCACGCAGGTCGCCGGCGTCGGCTCGCCGGCCTATATGTCGCCCGAGCAGATCCGCGGCGGCGAGGAGATCGATTTCCGCTCCGACATGTTTTCTCTTGGCGGAGTGATGTACCACATGCTCACCGGCACGCGGCCCTTCAGCGGCTCGACCGCCTACGAACTGATGGACGAAATCCTCGCCAAGCAGCCGCAGCCGCCCTCGGCGCTGATTTCCACCATCGCGCCGGCGCTGGACGGCATCGTGCTGCGCGCGCTCGGCAAGTCGCGCGCCGATCGCTTCGAGAGCTGGAACGAATTCGCCGCCACCCTCGAGCCGCTGCTCTCGGAAGAGGACGCCACGATGTCGAGCCTGTCGGACGTCGAGGAGTTCAGCGCGATGCGGCGGCTCGGCTTCTTCCAGCGCTTTTCCGACGCCGAGCTCTGGGAGGTGGTGCGCCGCTGCCGCTGCCGCAAGTTCTTCGTCGGCAACGAACTGATCCGCGAAGGCGTCCCCGACGACCACATCTACGTGCTCGCCGCCGGCCTGCTCAAGGTCACGCAGCGCGGCAAGCTGCTGAATGCGGTGAGCCCGGGCGAATGCGTCGGCGAGATGGTCTACGCGCGCCGCAGCGCCGCGCCGCGCAGCGCCACCGTCACCGCGGTCGAGATGAGCTGGGTGCTCGGCCTGCGCATGCAGGACATCGACAGCTTCTCGGATTCCTGCCGCGCCCGCTTCTCGGAAGCCTTCCTCGCGGCGATGGCCGAGCGCCTGTCGATGCTCGGCGGCCGCCTCGTTTCGCTGATGCAGGAACAAAAAGTCGGCCTGGTGTAGCGGTGCGGCTGCTGCTGCTTTCGAATTCGCGCAATCCGGGCGGCGGCTGGCTCGACCATGCCGAGGGCGAGATTCGCGATTTTCTGGGAGCGGCGGCGCGGCCGCTGCTGTTCTTTCCGTTTGCCGCGGTTTCGATGTCCTTTGATGCCTATACGCGCATGGCGCGCAAGCGGTTCGCGAAGATGGGCTTCGAGCTGAGCGGCGCGCACCGTGCTTCGACCCGCGCGTTGCGCTCCGCCGGCGGGATCGTCGCGGGCGGCGGCAACACCTTTCGCCTGCTGCATGAGATGCAAAAGCGCGGCTGGCTGCAGCGCGTAGCGGCCGAAGTGCGCGCGGGCAAACCTTTCGTCGGCTGGAGCGCGGGCGCCAACCTCGCCTGCCCGACCATCCGGACCACCAATGACATGCCGATCATCGAACCGCGCTCGCTCAGGGCGATGGGCCTGCTGCCTTTCCAGCTCAACCCGCACTACACCGAACGTTCGCTCACGCGCCACGGTGGCGAGACGCGCGATCAGCGCATCGCCGAATTCCTCGCACTCAATCCCGGCGTCCCGGTATTGGGTCTTTGCGAAGGCAGCCTGCTGCGATGCGAAAGCCGACGGCTCGAATTGCGCCTGGGCGCCGGCGCGAAATTGTTCCTGGCATCGAAGAAAGCGAGGAAACTCAAGTCGGGCACCGACCTTTCCCGGATGCTGAAATGAAAAGCAGGCAGCGCTGCGCCTGGGCGAAGAATCCGCTCGCGATCGCCTACCACGACCGCGAGTGGGGCGTGCCGGTGCGCAGCGACCGCAAGCTGTTCGAATTCCTGATCCTGGAAGGCGCGCAGGCGGGCCTGTCCTGGGACACCATCCTCGCCAAGCGCGAGAATTACCGGAAAGCCTTCGACAGATTCGATCCGCAAAAGGTCGCGCGGTACTCGGCGAGCAGGAAACGCGTTTTGCTCAGGAACGCCGGCCTGGTGCGCAACCGGCTGAAGATCGAGTCGGCGGTGTCCAACGCGAAATGTTTTCTTGCCGTACGCAAGCAATTCGGCAGTTTCTCGCGCTATGTCTGGGCCTTCGTTGGCGGCAAGCCGCAGGTCAACCGGCCGCGCACTCTCAAGGCAGTGCCGGCCCGCAGCAGGATCTCGGACGCGCTGTCGGCGGACCTCAAGCGGCGCGGCTTCAAATTCGTCGGTTCGACCATCATGTACGCCTTCATGCAGGCGACCGGCATGGTCGATGACCACACGGCCGGCTGTTTCCGATGCAAAAGGGCGCTCAAATGAATACCCGTCTGCTCGCCGTGCTGCTGGCCCTGCCGTGCGGCGCGCTCGCCTATGACCTGAACGGCGTCAAGCTCGGCGGCCGCGAGGCGGACGTCAAAAAGGCGTTTGCCAGCGCGCATTGCAAGCCGCTGGAATGGAAGTCCAATGCCGCGGACCGGCGCTGCGACGACGCGCGCATTTCGCTCGGCGGCATCGAGGCGAGGATCACGGTGTTCCTCAAAGCCGATGCGATCGAGGGCATGGACCTGCGCTTCGCGACCAAGGATCTGGAGCGAGTAAAGGGGCACCTGCGGGCGAGCTGGGGCGCACCGCTGGCCGAGACCACCGAGACCATCGCGCGCAAGGATAAGCCGGAGCGAAAGGTGTTCAAGATGCGCTGGGAAAAGGGCGCCGAGCGGATCATTCTCACCGCACAGCTCGACAAGAAGCGCGCCGGCATCGAATTCTGGCGCGGCAATTTCGCCGACGAGATCTACCGCGTCCGGTAGGCGGTCGCGTCAGTAATCCGCGGCAGCGGCGCGCGCCGGCTTCTCGGCGCCGAAGGCATCGATCCGGTCCGAGGTGGTCGAGCGCTGCAGGTCGCGCGGCCAGCGCGTGTCCTCGAAGTCGGTTCCGTGGTGCATGGTGCAGCGGTTGTCCCACATCACCAGGTCGCCCACGCGCCAGCGGTGGGTATAGACGAACTGGCGTTGCGTGGCATGCGCGATCAGTTCGGCGAGCAGTGCCTCGGCCTCGGCATCCGGCAGGCCCTCGATGCGGCCGACATGCGAAGCGAGGTACAGCGATTCGCGGCCCGATTCCGGGATGCGCCGCACCAGCGGACGGCGCACCGGCGCGAAAGTTTTCCGCTCTTCGGCGGTGAAATTGGTGAAGCCCAGCCGGCGGCGCGAGTAAATCAGCGAGTGCTCGGCTATCAGCTCGCGCAGGCGCGCTTGCATGGCCGGCGGCAGTGCGTCGTAGGCGGCGCGCAGATCGGCGAATTCGGTGTGCCCGCCGATCGGCGCGACCGAGCGCGCGTACAGCAGGGAGGCATAGCCGCTCGGGTGCTTGAACGAGCTGTCGGTGTGCCACAGCCGGTTGCCCATCTGGAACAGGCGGATGCGCGCGTCCTTCTGCCACAGCTTGCCGCTCGCGTCGAGATTGGCGATATCGGCGATCTCCTCGCGCACGCGCAGCTTCTCGCCGCGCATCGCCGTCTGCACGGTGCGCTCGAGCGGGCCGAAGTTCGACGCGAAGGCGAGATGCTGTTCGGTGGTCAACTGCTGCGCCGGGAACGCCAGCACCGCATACTTCGCGAAGCTGTCGCGCACTGCCTGCAGGGTTTCGGCATCGAGCGGCCGGCTCAAGTCGATGTCGCCGACCTCGGCGGCAAAGCTGGGGGTGACGGGAAAGACCGAAATGCGCATGGCGCCCCTTTGACGATTCGCGCTCAGTCTAGCCCGGGTAGATCCACGGCCGCTTCACGCGGTCGGCAGCCTGGAAGGCGCTGATCTTGGCATCCAGCGCCAGCGTCAGGCCGATCTCGTCCTGGCCTTCGAGCAGCATTTTCTTGCGGCGCGGCGAAATCTCGAACGCGAGCGAGCCGTTGATGGTCTGCTGCGCGAGATCCACCGTAAACGGCTGTGCGTTTTGCGCTGACGCCTTTTCCGTCAGGTCGTCGACCGCCGCCGCGGGAAGCACGATCGGCAGAAGGCCGTTCTGGAAACAGTTGCCGAAGAAGATCTGGCCGAAGGAGGGCGCGATCAGGCAGCGGATGCCCATGCCGGCGATCGCCCAGACCGCCATCTCGCGCGAGCTGCCGGTACCGAAAAATGCGCCGCAGACGAGGATCCGCGCGCCGCGGTAGCGCGGCTGGTTGAGGACGAAATCCGGATTGTCGCCGCCCCCGGGCAGGAAGCGCGCCATCTCGAAGGCGTACTTGCCCAGTTCTTCCTTGGGCGTGCCGGTGCAGCGCTCGACGCGGATGATGAAATCGGTGTCCACGTTCTTCTGCGGAAACGGCGCGGCGATCGCGGTGAGGGTTTGGAATTTGTTCAAGGTTTTCTTAAGAGAACATGAGAATGAAATCTCAAAAAGACCTGACGTCGACAATCTCGCCGGCAATCGCCGCGGCGGCGGCCATGGCGGGGCTGGCGAGGTGGGTGCGCGCCTGCGGGCCCTGGCGGCCGACGAAATTGCGGTTGGAAGTGGAAACGCAGCGCGCCAGCGGCTCGACATAGTCGCCGTTGGCGGCCACGCACATCGAGCAGCCCGCCTCGCGCCATTCGAAACCGGCGTCGAGGAAAATCCGGTGCAGGCCCTCGGCCTCGGCGTCCTGCTTGATGCGCCAGGAGCCCGGCACCACCCAGGCCTTGATGTGCTTGGCTGTCTTGCGCCCGCGCGCGACGGCGGCGGCGGCGCGCAGGTCGGGCAGCCGCGAATTGGTGCAGGAGCCGATGAACACGCGATCCACCCTGGTGCCGGCGATCGGCTGGCCGGCGTTCAATCCCATATAGGCGAGCGCCTCGGGTTTCGCGTCCGGGATCCTGCCGTCCACGCCGATCACGTCCTCGGGGCTGGTGCCCCAGGTGATCTGCGGTGCGAGGCGGGCGCATTCGAGCGTGTGTTCCTGGTCGAATTTCGCATCCGCGTCGCTCGGCAGCGTTTGCCAGTGCGCGAGCGCTTCCGTCCAGCGCGCGCCGGCCGGCGTATGGCGTCGGCCCTTGAGGTAGTCGTAGGTCTTTTGGTCGGGTGCAATCATGCCGACCTTGGCGCCGAGCTCGATCGACAGGTTGCACACCGTCATGCGGCCTTCCATGTCGAGGTTGCGGATCGCCTCGCCCGCGTATTCGACCGCGTGGCCGACGCCGCCGGCGGTGCCGAGCTTGCCGATCAGCGCGAGGATCAGGTCCTTGGCGCTTACGCCGCGCGGCGGCGCGCCCTCGAAGCGCACGCGCAGCGTTTTCGGTCGCTGCTGCACGATGGTCTGCGTGGCGAGCACATGCAGCAGTTCGCTGGTGCCGATGCCCCAGGCGACGGCGCCAAGCGCGCCGTTGGTGCAGGTGTGGCTGTCGCCGCACACCAGCAGCGTGCCGGGCAGCGTGAAGCCGAGCTCGGGCGCGACCACGTGCACGATGCCCTGGCCGTCCTGGCCGATGTCGTAGACGCGCACGCCGGCCTTGCGGCTTTCGCTGCGGAAGGTCTCGATCATCTTGTCGGCCCAGGGCGCGTTGCCGCCGCGCGCGCCCGGCACGGTCGAGACCACGTGGTCCATCGAGCCGATGGTGAGTTCGGGGCTGCGCATCTTCAGGCCGCGCTTGGCGATCTCGGTCTGGCCGCGGTGGCCCGAGAGCTCGTGCATCACGTGCCGGTCGACGTACATCAGCTGCATGCCGTCGCCCAGATCCTCGACCCGGTGCAGGTCCCAGATCTTGTCGAACAGGGTGCGGCCGCTCATTTGACCTCGACGTGCCTGCGCTCGAATTCCCAGACGTCCGGGAAACCGACCAGTTCGTGCAACTGCTTCATGTCGAAGCTTCTGGTTTTCGTTCCCTGGGTGGAGCCGTTTTCCAGCAGGTACCGGTAGGACTCGTCGATCGCCGCACAGGCCGGCCCCATGCCGGTGCTGGGGTAGATGGCGATCGAAAAACCGCAGCGTTGCAGCGTTTCCGCGGACAGCACCGGCGAGCAGCCAGAGGGCACCATGTTGGCGAGCAGCTTCGCGCGGCCGGCGAGTTCGTCGCCGATGCGTTTGAATTCGTCTTCCGACTCGGGCGCTTCGACGAACAGGATGTCGGCGCCCGCGCCGGCAAATGCCTTGGCGCGCCGCAGCGCTTCGTCCAGCCCCAGCCCGCTACGCGCATCGGTGCGCGCGATGATCAGGAAATCGGCACTGCGGCGCGCTTCCACCGCGACTTCAATGCGCTTCACCGCCTCGGCAAGCGGCACCACGCGCCGGTTGGGCGTGTGGCCGCATTTCTTGGGCATTTCCTGGTCTTCGATCTGGATCGCCTGCACCCCCGCGGCTTCGTAGCCGCGCACCGTCTCGCGCACGTTTAGGAGGCCGCCGAAGCCGGTATCGGCATCGGCGATGAGCGGCGTCCTGGTGCCCTGCGCGATGGTGCGCGCGCGCTCCAGCATGTCGCGGTAGCTGACGAGGCCCGCGTCGGCGAGGCCCAGGTGCGAGGCCGAAATGCCGTAGCCCGTCATATACAGGGCCTTGAAGCCCAGTCGATCGGCGATCTTCGCCGAGAACATCTCGAATACCCCCGGCGCGATGATGAAGTCGCCGGCGGCGAGGGTAGCGCGGAGCGTTTGCGGCATGGGCTAGCGGGGGTAGGAACCGTTGTTGACGTCGAGCGTAGTCCCGTTGACGTACTCCGGGCAAGCGGTTCCGAGCCACAGGATCGCCGCCGCCACTTCCTCGGCGGTGCACACGCGCCCCGAATACACCGAGCGCATCACACTTTCCTTGCGCGACTCGGGCAGCTGCTCGTACATGGCGGTGTTGGTCGGGCCCGGCGCGACCGCGTTGACCAGCACCCCGTGCGGCCCCAGCTCCTTCGCCCAGGCCTTGGTGAGGTTGAGGATGCCGGCCTTGGTGATGCCGTACCAGAGGTCCGGGTGGCCGGTGAACGCGGCCACCGACGCAACATTGACGATCCGGCCCGCTTTGCGCTTTTTCATTTGCAGCGAAACCGATTCGATGAGCTTGGCCGGCGCCTCGAGATTGACCGCAAGGATTTCTTTGCGATGCTCTTCCGGAATCGCCTCATACGGCTCGCAATAGAGCACGCCCGCGTTGTTCACCAGCGTATGAATTTCTCTTTCCTCGACGAGCTTCTTGATTCCGGCGAGATTGCGCAGGTCGAAATCGATCTTGGTCATGGATTTCTCGGTAAAATTTGAAAAATCCTTGTCCAGCGCGAGCACCTGCCAGCCCGCTGCGGCGAAAGCGCGCGCCGTCGCCAGGCCGATGCCGCGCCCCGCGCCGGTGACCAGTGCGGTGTTCACAGCCCCGGCATCGAGAAGCCGGAGGCTTTCAGCTCGCTGATGACCTGCTGTTCCTGCGCCGGCGTGAGTTCGACCAGCGGCGGGCGCACGGTGCGCCAGTCGGGGTCGTTGCCGAAATGCGCGGTGATGCTTTTCAGCGCCGGGATCATCGGCACCTTCTGCACGATGCCGCGGGTCGCCGTGATGCCGGCCTGCAGCTTGTCGGCCTCGGCCGAGCGCCAATTCTTGAACACCTGGCTGATGGCGCCCGGATTGACGTTGCCGGTGGCGGTAATGCAGCCCTTGCCGCCCGCGCGCAGGCCATCGAGCAGGAATACCTCGCTGCCCGGGAAGACGTCGAAGCCCTGGTCCTGGAAGCGCTCCAGCATCGCCTTGGTGTTGTTCCAGTCGCCGGAAGAGTCCTTGGCGCCGGCGACAATGCCCGGATAGCGCGCGAGCAGGCGCTCGATCAGCGTCAGCGTGATCGCCACGTTGGCCACCGGCGGAATGTGGTACAGGTACAGGCGCAGCCGCTCGTCGCCGACGCGCTCGATCACTTCCGAGAAATTGCGGAACAGCCCTTCGTCCGAGACGCCCTTGTAGTAGAACGGCGGCAGCATCAGCATGCCGCTGCAGCCCAGGCGCACCGCCTCGCGCGTCATCTTCACCGAGTCGCTGAGCGCGCAGTGGCCGGTGCCCGGCATCAGCGCCGAGGCGGGCACGCCGCCTTTCACCAGCGCTTCCAGCAGCTCGAGCTTTTCCTCCACCGACATCGAGTTCGCCTCGCTGTTGGTGCCGAACACGGCGAGGCCCGCGCAGCCGCTTTTCATCAGCCAGCGGCAGTGCCTGACGAAGCGCTCGACATCCGGCGAGAGGTCGCGGCGGAACGGCGTGATGACGGGCGCGAGCACGCCTTCGATGCGTTTTTGTACGGCAGCGGGCTTCATGATTTCTTCGGATCCGGTTCGCAGCTGGGAGATGCAATTATAGGTCGCTCCGGTACACTCATCGGCCGCATAACATCGCGCCGCCCGCGGCGCAGGCCGGAATGGCATGAAGATCACGGACCTCCGGGCTCACGTGCTGCGCTCGCCGCTCGCGCAACCGTTCGCCTTTTCCCAGGGCTGGGTGGCGAGCCGCGGCGCGACGCTCGTCGAAGTGACCACCGACGAGGGAATCACGGGATGGGGCGAAGCACTTTGCCAGGGCCTGCAGCCGCCCGAAATCGCGGCTGCCGCGGTGCGCTCCGCGCTGCGGCCGCTCGCGCTCGGCGCCGATCCTCTGCAGCCGGAGGTGCTCTGGCACCGCATGTACCACCAGACGCGCGACTACGGCATGAAGGGCGCGCTGATCGGCGCCATCAGCGGCGTCGACATCGCACTCTGGGACATCCTCGGCAAAGTTCGCGGCGAACCCGTGGCGAAGCTGCTCGGAGGAATGTTCCGTACGCGCGCGCAGGCCTACGCGACCGGTTTTTACCGCATCACCGGGCAAGGCGAAGCGCAGCGGCTCGCCGCCGAAGCGCGCGAGCGCTACGCAGACGGTTTCCGCGCCATGAAGATCAAGCTGGGCTTTGGCATCGAGGACGATCTGGCGGTGATGCGTGCGATCCGCGAGGCGACCCGGGATTGCGAGTACCAGGCGATGATCGACACCAACCATGCCTACGGCGTGGCCGAGGCGATCCGCCTGGGCCGCGGCATCGAGGAGATGGGCTGGCGCCTGCGCTGGTACGAAGAGCCGGTGACGCAGGAAGACCTCGATGGCTACGGCGAAGTGCGCCGCGCGCTCGGCACACCGATCGCGGGCGGCGAAAACGAGTTCACGCTGTTCGGATTCCGCGAACTGCTGGCGCGCCGGGCAGTGGACATCGCGCAGCCCGACATCTGCGCTTCCGGCGGATTCACCGGCTGCCGCCACATCGTCGCACTCGCCCATGCGCACGGAGTGCAGGTGAATCCGCACGTCTGGGGTTCCGCGGTCGGCCAGGCCGCCTCGCTGCAGCTGATCGCCGCAATCCCGGTGGCGCACCACTCGCTGCATGCAAGCGAACCGCTGCTCGAATTCGACATGTCCTCGCACCCGTTCCGCGAGGAGCTGACCGACGCGCCGCTGCGGCAACAGGACGGCTGGGTCGAGGTCCCGCAGCGACCCGGGCTGGGCGTCGAGATCTCGCGCGAGGTGCTTAAGAAATTCTCTACCTAGGAAACGGCGCTTGAAACCAAGCAAGCCTCACGCCGGCCGCGGCCGGCTCATCCGCTCGACGATATCCGGCGGAATGAAATTGACCAGCTCCGTCTTGTCGGCTTCGACCAGTTCGACATAGCGCTTTACCACCTCGGGCGGATTCAGCTGGCCGACGGTGATGCGCTGCACCAGCGAATCCATCACCGCCAGGTCTTCGGGCGCGGCGGTTTTGCGGTCGAACCAGGGGCCGGGATCGTTCGCCATGCGGTCGTTGAAGCCGGTCGCGTACGGGCCCGGGTTGATGAGCGCGACATCTACGCCGAAGGCCGCCAGCTCGGCGCGCAGCGCCGTGCCGAAGGCCTGGATCGCGTGCTTGGTCATCGTGTAGGGCCCGGATCCCACCCCGGCGCGCACGCCGCCGATCGACGACACGATGAGGATCCGTCCGGCGCGCTTTTTGCGCATCGCCTGCGCGACGCGCTGCGTGATGGCGAAAGTGCCGAAGACGTTGACCTCGAATACCGCGCGCAGGCGCTCCAGCGGAATGAGCGACAGCGGGCCGGTCTGGCCGATGGCGGCGTTGGCGATGAAGACATCCAGATTCCATTGATCGACCCTGGCCAGGTCCTCGGCCTTGGTGATGTCGAGCTTGACGACGGTCAACTTTGGCTCCTCGGCCGAGAGCTTCGCGGCCTGCGGGTCGTTCAGCACGGCGGCGATCACTTTGTGGCCGCGCTGCACGAGTTGCAGGGCCGCGTCGCGGCCAAAGCCGCTTCCGGCGCCGGTGATGAGAACGGTCTTGGGCATGATTCCTCCTAGTCGCGCATGCTGTCGGTGCGGTCGCGCGCCGGCAGCGAATCGCGAAACACGTCAAACGTCTTCCACGCCGGGACGGGTGGCAGGTACTCGGGCCGCGGCGCATAGGCCGAATGTTCAACGAGCTTCATCTTGTGAATGTAGCGGGGACAATTCGGAAAGATCTTGGTTGCCGTGATGCGGACGATGAACACCGAACCAGGGAACTCGGCGCGCAGCGGATCGTCGGCCGAGGTGCGGGCGGTGCCGTTCACGCGCATCCTGAAGCTGCCGCATGCCAGCGTGATACATCGGATCGTCAGCCATCGAAGCTCCCGATAGGGTCCCGGCGGTCCAGCCCCGCGTGTGCGGCTTTATTGGGCCCGCTTGAACGCCGGCCGGCCCTCGCAGCGCTTGCACCAGGCGGCGACGTGCGGATGGCGGTCGAACTTCAGCCCGAACATGGTGCCCATCGTGAGCCAACTCGCGCTCGCAATGTCTGCGAGCGTAAACGTGCCGAGCAGGTAGTCCTGTTTCGCGAGGCGCGCTTCCAGGGTGTCCAGCTGGCGGTTGAAGTGCATCAGGCTGTAGTCGCCCGCCGCCTTGCTGCGGTCCTCTTTCTTGAACGACACCGGCGAATCCATTCCGTGATAGAGGTACTGCATCATGTAGGACCCAAGTTCGGTCATCGCCCATACGGTCCACGATATGGCATCGGCGCGCGCCTGGCCGCCGCCGGCGGGGTAAAGGTTTTTCTCGACACCGTACTTGGCGCCAAGGTGCAGCAGGATCGCGCCGCCCTCGAAGAACGTCTCGCTCCCATCCACCAGCGCGGGCACCTTGCCGTGCGGATTCACCGCGAGATACGCGGGTGCCAGATGCTCCTGCTTCTTCGGGTCGAGCGCGATGTATTCATAGGTCAGGCCCAGCTCCTCCAGCGCCCAGGCGACGCGGGTGCCAGAGCTAGCGGGCCACGAGTAGAGCTTGATCGACATTAAGGCCTCCCGGAAATAGCGGCGATCTTAGGAGAATGTCCGGCTACTGGCTAGGGCATAAGGCCGGCCTCCACCAACCACCGGTTTGTGTCGAAGCAGGAGATGCGATCATCGACCAACGTCGGAGGTAACATTCGCGGGCCTAGCGGCTCGGAAAGGGTCAGTACTGGTGAGTGGATCTGATCTCAAGCAGCGGTTGGCGGCGATTCTGGCCGCCGACGTAGCAGGCTACTCCCGCCTGATGGCGGCCGACGAGCGCGCGACGGTTGCCGCGCTGGACGCGGCTCGACGTGTTTTCAGGTCCAAAATCGAATCCAGCCGGGGTCGCGTCATCGATATGGCCGGAGATTCGGTGTTGGCGGTGTTCGACACGGCGGCCGGAGCCGTTGCTGCGGCGCTGGCGGTGCAGATGGAACTTTCTGCGCTCGTTACCGACGTTGCGGAGGACCGACGCATGCGCTTTCGCATCGGCGTGCACCTTGGCGATGTCATCGAAAAGGCGGACGGCACGATCTACGGCGACGGCGTGAACATCGCCGCGCGGCTGGAAGGTCTCGCCGAACCGGGCGGGATCACGGTATCGGATTCGGTTCGCATCGCGGTGAAGGGCAAGGTCGCGGCGGGTTTCGAAGACCAGGGCGAACAGAAGGTCAAGAACATCCCCGACGCGGTGCGCGCCTACCGGGTGCGCCCCGAAGGAAGCGCCGCGCCCGCAGCCGCCGCCAGCGAAGCGGACCTGCCGCTGCCCGACAAGCCCTCGATCGCGGTGCTGCCGTTCACGAACATGTCGGGCGATCCGGAGCAGGAGTATTTCGCCGACGGCATTACCGAGGACATCATCACCGAGTTGTCGCGCATTTCCGGGATGTTCGTGATCGCGCGCAATTCGACTTTCGTGTTCAAGAAGCAGGTGCTCGATGTCAAGGATGTCGCGCGCCGGCTGGGCGTGCGGCACGTGCTCGAGGGCAGCGTGCGCAAGGCCGGCGGGCGCGTGCGCATTACCGCCCAGCTGATCGACGCCGCCACCGGCGGGCACCTGTGGGCCGAGCGCTTCGACCGCGAGCTGGAAGACATATTCGCAGTTCAGGATGAGGTGACGCAGCACATCGTCAGCGAGCTCAAGGTCAAGCTGACCACCTCCGAGCGCACCGGCCACCCGCCGCGCGGCAAGGTGAATCCCGAGGCCTACGACCACACGGTGCGCGCGCGCGCCAGCCTGGTCCAGTTCACGCTCGAGGCCGCCAACGAATCCCGGGAGCTGATCAAACGTGCGCTGCAGTGCGATGACGGCTTTGCGCCTGCGTATGCACTGCTCGCAATGCTGCACTCCACCGAGTACATCAATGGCTGGGCGCAGGCGCCGGACCATCTGGAGCAGGGCGCGGTGCACGCGCGCAAGGCGCTCGAACTCGATCCGGGAGATGCCGCCGCCCACCAATCCATGGCGGCGATCGAATTGTGGCGCAAGGATTACGCTGCCGCCGAGCGCGCCAGCAGGCGGGCGGTCGAGCTGGCGCCCAGCTACTCCGGCGGATACACCGCGCTGGGGCAGGTGCTGGATTTCAGCGGCCGGCATGAAGCCGCGATCGAGGCACGCGAGAACTCCCTGCGGCTCGATCCAGGCTTCGACCTGATCCTGCACCTGCTCGGACGCGCGCAGCTCGGGCTGGGCCGCTACGCCGAAGCCGAGCGCAACTTCAAGCGGCGCCTGATCCGCAACCCGTACTCGGACATGACGCGGGCCTATCTCGCGTCCCTCTACGGCGCCACCAACCGCGTCGAGGAGGCGCGGCGGCTTTGGGCCGAGCTGCTCGAGATCAATCCGGACTTTTCCGTCGAACGCCTGCGCCGCGTGCTGCCGTACAAGGATCCGGCGTGGTTCGAAAGCTTCGCCGGCGGCCTGCAGCGCGCGGGACTGGTGCCCAGCGCGACATAAGCCATCAGCGCGAATATTCACACCCCCTGGCCGGCTGGACCGTCTTAAACTGGATCCGCCACTTTTTCTGAGGGACTATGAACCGCAAGCCGCTCGTTGCACTCTTCGCAGTCCTGTTCTCCGCCGGGGTACTCGCGCACGACGACGACAGCAAGGCCCCGCAGCAGCTCGGCAAGGTGAAGTTCGCCAATTCCTGCAGTCCCAAGGTCCAGCAGAAGCTTGCGCGCGCGGTGGCGATGCTGCATTCGTTCTGGTGGCCGGCGGGCGAGCGCGCATTCGAAGAGGTCGCGGCCGAGGACCCGGGCTGCGCGATCGCGGCGTGGGGCTTCGCCTCGATCCTCATGTACAACCCCTTCGTCGGCGCGGTCCCGCCGAAGGATTTGGCGCGCGCGCAGGCGGCGATCGACAAAGGCCGGCAGATGGGCGCCAAGACGCAGCGCGAGCGGGACTATCTCGAAGCGGTGGCGGCCTACTATGAGGACTTCGCCAACCGCACCGAGCGCCAGCGAGTGCTGGCGCGTTCGGCTGCCTACGAGGCGCTCGCTGCCAAGTATCCGAAGGACGACGAAGCGCAGATCTTCAATGCGCTCTACCTCATCGCGATCCAGCAGGCCTCGGACCAGTCCTACAGCAATTCGCTGAAGGCGGCGGCGATCCTGGAGAAGCAGTTCGCCAAGACGCCGAACCATCCGGGCGTGGCGCACTACCTGATCCACAGCTATGACGCGCCGCCGATCGCACACAAGGGCGTGGCCTCAGCCAGGCGTTACTCCGGCATCGCGCCCGCCGCGCCGCACGCGCTGCATATGCCTTCGCACATCTTCACGCGCGTCGGCGCCTGGCAGGATTCCGCGGCGACCAACCGCCGCTCCGCCGATGTCGCGCTGAAGGGTAACGAGGGCGATGATGCCCTGCACGCGATGGACTACATCGTTTACGCCTACCTGCAGCTTGGCCGCGACGGCGAGGCGCGCAAGAACTACGAGGAAGCGGCTCGCGTGTCGCCGTCTACGCCGCGGTTTGTCGGGCCGTATCCCCTGGCGGCGATGCCCGCGCGCCTGGCCCTGGAACGCGGTGCGTGGCGCGAAGCGGCGCAGCTGCAGCCTTTGCAAAGCAAATTTCCCTTCACGGAGGCCGTCACCTATCACGCCCGCGCGATCGGTGCGGCGCGCCGGGGCGAGACGGCCGCGGCAATGGCAGACCTTGAACAGATCACCCAGCGGCGCGATGCGCTGCGGGCAGCCAAGAACGATTACTGGGCGACCGAAGTGGAGGTGATGCGCCTGACGGCCGCAGCCTGGGTCGCCCTCGCCGACAACCGCGGCGAGGAAGCGCTCGGCCTCGCACGCGAGGCAGCGGACCTCGAGGACAAGAACGAGAAGCACCCGGTCATGCCGGGACGCGTGCTGCCCGCGCGCGAGCTGCTGGGCGACCTGCTGATGGAACTCAAGCGCCCGGGCGAGGCGCTGAAGGAATACGAGCAATCACAAAAGCGCGAGCGCAATCGCTTTCGCAGCATCTACGGGGCGGCGCTGGCGGCCGAAATGTCGGGCGATGCCAAGGCGGCGCGGCGCTCCTATGCGCGCCTGGTGCAGCTGGCCGGCAAGGGCGAGCCGCGCGCGGAGCTAACGCTGGCCCGCAATTACCTGGGCCAGTAACAAAGCAAGCTATGAATTTCCTCCGAAGAGGCGCGATCGTGCTTCCGCCGCCGCTTTTTCCATGGTCATGAACACCGCGCCTTCGCGCACCAGCCCGGCCACCAGTTCTTCGAGCGCCAGCATGCGGTAGCCGCGGCCGATGACGTAAGGATGCATGGTGTAGGTGAGGATGCCCCAGTCCACGCTCTTTTTCATGTAGCGAAACTCGTCCATCCAGCCCTGCAGCACCACGCGCGGCGACTGCAGTCCCGGCAGCACGGTGTTCTGCAGCCGCAGAAACTCGAAATGCGGATGGTCATCCATGGTCCAGCTGATCGGCATTTCGATGAGCGAGGTCGGCTCGCCGAAATGGTAGGGCTTGCCCAGTTCGGCCACGTCGCCGCGCCGCGCGCGATAGGGGATGTAATCCGCCCCCATCAGGCTGCTTTCGTACTCGAACCCCTGTTCCAGCAACAGTTCGATGGTGTTGGCGCTCAGGTCCCACACCGGCGAGCGGTAGCCCCTGGCCTTGCGCCCGCTCAGGCGCAGGATCGCCTCGTTGGCGCGCAGCATATCGGCCTCTTCCTCCGCGCGCGTCTGGCTGGCGGGAGGGAGGTGCGCCCAGCTGTGGTGGGCGATCTCATGACCGTCGCGCAGTACCGCCTCGCACGCGGCGGGATAGGTTTCGATGGTGAATCCGGGGACAAACCAGGTGCTCGGAATCGCGTTGAGCTTGAGAAGATCCAGGATGCGGCGCGAACCCACGACGCCGAATTCGCCGCGCGACGAAGGCGTCGGTGTGGTCAATCCGCGCGCGATGAACGCCGATTGCGCATCAAAATCGAAAGTCAGGCAGACAATATGGCGAGGCATGGCGATCCATGTAAATCGGCATTGTTAAAACCCCATTCAACCTGAGTCGGAGGCAAGTCTACGGCTAATGCCAGGTTTGGGGCGCATCGGCGAGGGTTGCGCTAATCTGGCGGACGGAGCCGGATTCTACTTGGCTCAACGCTGGAGCAAAGGAGGGTGCAGCGACCATGTCCGGCAAGGACATCAAGATCCGCTCAAGCGGCGGCGGCGAATTCAATTGCTACCTGGTCCTGCCCGCGGGCGGAAAGAAAGTGCCCGCGCTGGTGCTCGCCTCCGCGATCCATGGCGTGGATGCCGACATTCGCGCCATCGCCGATGAATTTGGCGCGCAAGGATACATCGTCGCGGCGCCCGACCTGTTCTGGCGGACTGACGCACCCGGGCCGCTTGCGCGCGAGGACCCGCGCGCGGCGCCGCGCGGACAGCCGCGGCTGGAAAAGATCCGCGCCGGTGAAGCCGACCTGACCGACACGCTGGCGGAGATTCGACGCAGCCCGTTGTGGAACGGCCGTGCGGCGACGATGGGGTTTTGCTACGGCGGGCCTTACGCGATCCTCGGTCCCGCACGCCTGGGGTTCGATGCCGGCATCGGCTGCCACTCCTCGCAGATGAAGGATTACCTCGGCGAACTCGAGGGGGTGGCGAAGCCGGTGTGCCTGCTCTGGGGAGACCAGGACAACATGGCGCCCGCCGAAGTGCTGGACGCCTACGGTGCGCTCGCGGCGCGCCGGAAAAATGTCGACCTGCACATCTTTCCCGGCGTGCTTCACGGCTACATGATGCCCAACAACGCCAAGGCCTACGACGCGAAGCGGCGCGCTTTCAGCATGGAGCGTGCGCTCTCCATCCTGCAAGGATTGCGCAGCCCGGCTTGAGCGGCCCCGCTACTTGTGGCGCGCAACTAGCGGGATCGGTCGGCGCAGCAGGCTTCGCTTGCCGGGATGAAACAGGCGTTCGGGGTTTAACGCTGTATGGGCGTCGCGCTCAGCGCTTGAAGAACGTCGCGAGCAGCAGCTTAATTTCCGGTGAGGTGTTGACGAAACGGCAACCGGAACGCAGCGCCTGCCGGCCATCCGGCAACGTCAGCGGGTAGGAATAGCGCACTTCGATATCGACCGTCACCGCAGCCCGGCCGGGCACGTCGATGCGGCACCCCTTCAGGATGGTGCCGGGTTCGAGCGTAATGTTGGGCGCGTACTGCATGAATCCGATGCCGCCGGCGCTGATGTCCACCACGCTGCCGTCGAAGGACATCACGCCGTCTGCGTCGGCGAGAAATTGCAGCGCTACCGATGGCTGTATGCGCATCCGCTCGTGCGCGCGCCGCTGCTTGATCGCCATCACGTCGGGAAAGCGCAGGCGGATCATGGCCCGGCCCGCGTGCTCGACGCGCTGCGGTTCCGCGGTGGCAAATTCGACGTGCGCGTTTCCGCTCATCGCGCGAAAGCTCGCGCGCGGGCGCGCCAGCAGCGCTTCGTTCGCCGCTTCGTTTGCGCTTGCTTCGATCAGGATATAGGCGCGGCGCGGGTCAACGTAGAGCAGCTTCGAGCTGAACACCAGCGCGTCTCCGGAAAGGTTCGAGCGCAGCGGCTCGCCGCGCGCGGCCAACGCAGTCAGCACACGCACGATCTCCTCCGGGGAGCGCGACACCACGCCCGCCGCCGATGCATCCAGTTCCGGTTCGCCTGCGACCAGTGCCGCCTCCGGCAGGAGTCTGCCGGAAAGTTTACGCCGGCACGATCGGGAATGGGAGAAAGCGGACGTTCAGAGTAATTGCGCGCAGTCTGCACCTTTTTTTTCAATCGATCACCGAATCAGCGCGCAGCAGCACCGACTGCGGGATCGTGATGCCAAGCGCCTTTGCGGTTCTGAGATTGACGACCAGCTCGAAAGTCGTCGGGCGCTCGATCGGCAGTTCCGCGGGATTCGCGCCGTTCAGGATCTTGCCGAGCATCGCGCCGGCGCGGCTGTACATCGCATGGTCGGAAGACGAGTAAGCCATCAGGCCGCCCGCCACGGCGTGCGAGTTGATGTTGAATACGCTCGGCAGTCTGTGCTTGAGGGCGAGCGCCGCAATCGCCTCGCGGTGCGTGTGCGTCAGGGCTTCCGCAAGGCCGATCAGCGCGCTCACGTTTTCGCCCGCCATCGCCGAAAATGCCGATTCGATGTCCTGCAGGGACCGCACGGGATGCGAATGCAGCCGAAAGCCGGTTTTCGCCGCGGCTTTGGCAAGCTCTTCGTATTCGAGCTTCTTCGCGGCATTGCCGGGGTTCCAGAGTACGCCGGCCGATTGCGCGTTCGGGCGCACTTCCTTGAGCAGGCCGAGCAGCTTTCCGCTCAGCTCGGGCAGGATGTTGCTGACGCCGGTGGCCTTTCCGCCCGGGCGCGCCAGGCTCCTGGCGAAGCCGCTGCCGACGGGGTCGCTGACGTGTATGAACACGATCGGGACCGTGGGCGCTGCGTCGAGCGCCGCGCGCACGCCGGGGGTGGTCTCGATAAAAAGCGCGGCGGGTTTTGCCGCGACGAGTTCATCGACCATCGGGCGCAGCAGCTCGACTTTGCCCTGGACGCCGCGCCACTCGAAGACGAGGTTGCGGCCTTCGATGAAGCCTTCGCCCCCCAGCCCCTGCAGAAGCGCCTTGAGCTGGACGGAATCCGCGGGCAGCGGACCGGCCCCGGCGGCGCGTAGGTAACCAACACGCTTGCGTCCCGCCGTTTGCTGCGCGTGTGCGAAAGGCGCAATTCCAAGAGCCAAGAATGCAAGTACCGCATTACGCCGATTCATCCGCCCCCCCAAGATCCTCCCGAAACTGTGCAGGCGCCCGCTGCCGCGCCAGTCTATGCTCGATTGACCGTTGGCGGGTATTGAGCGGATGATTTCTCCGCGCCGCCGTGAGAGCGGCAAGCGCAACGGCCGGGGCGACATGCAGTTTCCCAGCGGCGAGAAGTATGTCGGCGAGTACCGCGGCGGCGAGCGCAAGGGGCAGGGCGTCGAGTACCGTGCCGATGGCTCCGTCCTGCAGTCGGGGATCTGGGAAAACGGAATTTTTGTCAGGCGCCAATAGGGAGTTGCCGATGCAGATCGCGTTTTACGCGCCGCTCAAGCCGCCGGGGATGCCGTGTCGGCGGAGAACCGCGACACGGCCCGCTTCCTGATGGAGGCCCTTGGGCGCGCCGGCCACGCGGTCGAGCTGGTGTCGAATTTCCGCAGTTACGACCGTGACGGCGATCCGGATCGCCAGCTTGCGTTGCGCGACGAGGGTCTCGCGCTCGCCAAGGGCCTGACTGCGCGCTGGCGTGGTGCACGGCGTACGGCGCGTCCCGAAATCTGGTTCACCCATCACGTCTACTACAAGGCGCCGGACTGGCTGGGCCCGCAGGTCAGCGCCGAACTCGGCGTTCCCTATGTCATTGCTGAAGCGTCGCACGCGCCCAAGCGTGCCGGCGGCAGCTGGTCGATCGGTCATGACGCCGCCACCGAAGCGATTCGTCGCGCCGAACTCGTGCTTTGTCCCACCAGGCACGATGTGATCGGCCTGCAGCCGCTGGTCTTCGATCGCGAGCGCGTGGTGCGGCTGCCGCCGTTTCTCGATCCCGCGCCGTTCCGCGCCGCCGCGGCAAGGCGGGAGGCACACCGCAGCGCGTTTGCCGCGGCCCACCGGCTGGATCCCGGCGTGCCGTGGATCATGGCGGCATCGATGATGCGTCCGGGCGACAAGCTCGCTTCGTACCGGGCGCTCGCTGCCGCGCTCGCGCTGCTCGCCGATTTGCCGTGGCGGCTGGTGGTTGCCGGCGATGGACCGGCGCGAACCGAAGTCGAGACGGCGATCGACACTGCGCTGCCGGGGCGCGCCTGCTTTCTCGGCAAGCTGGCGCTGGCCGATCTAGCGCCCGTATATGCGGCCTGCGACCTTTATGTCTGGCCGGGAGTGAACGAAACCTACGGGTGGGCGATGCTCGAAGCGCAGGCGTCCGGCACTCCGGTCGTCAGCTGCGCGCTGCGCGGCATTCCCGACTCGGTCGCGGAAGGCCGGACCGGCGTGCGCGTGCCGCCCGGCGACGCGGACGCATTGGCGCAGGCCGTGCGGGCGCTGCTGCAGGATCCCCAGCGCCGCGTGGCGATGGGGCGTGCCGCGATAGACTTCGTTGGCGAGGAGCGCAGCGTGGCGGCGGCAGCCGCCCGGCTCGAGCGCGCGCTTGCGCGGATCGGCGGTCGCGGTGCTATCGTATGAGGAGAAACGCATTCTGGAGACAGCAATGCTTGCGACGTCGGAGAAGGTCAGGGTGTTCTGGCAGCCGGGCTGCACCAGCTGCCTGAGAACCAAGGAGTTCCTCGCCAAAAACGGCGTCGATTTCGAGTCGATCAACGTGCACGGCAACGCCGCGGGCATGGAGCAGCTGCGCAAGCTCGGCGCGCGCAGCGTGCCGGTGGTCGCGCGCGGCGAGCAGTTCGTGTTCGCGCAGACGATCGGCGACGTCATCCGCTTCCTCGGCCTGAATGTGCGCCAGCAGGAACGGCTCAGCCCCGAGGCGCTGATGCAGAAGCTGGAGCTGGTGCTGACGGCGGCGGCGCGCTACGTGCGGCAGATCCCGGCGGCCGAGCTCGACAAGCCGTTCCGCAATCGCAACCGGCCGATCCGCGCGCTCGCGCATCACGTGTTTCGCATCGTCGAGGGGTTCCTCGAATCGATGCAGGACGGCGGCGAGCTGACCTACGACCGCATCATGAAAGAGGCGCCTGCTTCGCTGCGCAGCAGCGATGACATCGCGCGTTACGGTGAAGCCGTGCTTGAGCGCGCCAAGCAATGGCGCAAAGCCCACCCCGATCCTTCCTGCCAGCAGCCGATGGACACCTATTTCGGCCGCCATCCGGTGCACGTGGTGCTGGAGCGCACGGTCTGGCACCCGGCCCAGCACGCGCGTCAGCTGATGCTGATTCTGGAAACGCTCGGCATCCAGCCCGAGCGCCCCTTGAGCGCCGCCGACCTGGCCGGCTTGCCGCTGCCGGAAAAGGCCTGGGACGATGACTAGATCCCGCGGCGGGCGCTGAAGTGGCGCTGCCGCCGGGAACGTTGCTGTCGGCCCGGGTTGCGCGCGCCCGGCTTTCGGCATCGGCAGTCGCCGCGCAGCGCGCACGCGAGCTGCGCGCCGCAGGCGTGGACATCCTCGAACTCGCGCAAGGCGAGCCCGACTTCAACACGCCGGACCATGTCATCGAGGCGGCATACCGCGCGATGAAGGCCGGGCAGACGCATTACACGCAGGTGGACGGCACGCCCGAACTGAAGGCGGCGATCATCGCCAAGCTGCGGCGCGAGAACGGCCTCGACTTCAAGCCCGAGAACGTTTCCGCCGGCGCCGGCGGCAAGCAGGTCCTGCACAACGCGCTGATGGCGACGATCGACGCAGGCGACGAAGTGCTGGTTCCCGCGCCGTCCTGGGTTGCTTACGCGGACATCACGCATTACGCGGGCGGCCTGCCGGTGTGGCTGCCGACGCGCCCCGAGCAGGGCTTCAAGCTGCAGGCCGCGCAACTCGAGGCGGCGATCACGCCACGCACCAAATGGCTGATGCTCAATTCGCCAGCCAATCCGAGCGGGGCGGTGTACACGGCCGGCGAACTGCGCGAACTGGCCGAGGTGCTGGAGCGCCATCCGCAGGTATGGGCGCTCGCCGACAACATGTACGAGCATGTCCTCTAGGACGCGCGCGAGTTCGCCAGGCTTGCGGCGGTGGCGCCGGAGCTGGCAGGCCGTACGCTGACGGTGAACGGCGTATCCAAGACCTATGCAATGACAGGATGGCGGCTCGGCTATGGCGCCGGTCCCGCCGAGCTGATTCGCGGCATGGCGCGGCTGCAGGCGCAAAGTTCGCTCCATCCGTCGTCGGTGAGCCAGGCCGCGGCGGTGGCGGCGCTGAACGGCCCGCAGGAGATCGTGCGTGAGAGATGCGCCATCTTCCAGGCGCGGCGTGATGCGCTGGTGCCGCGCCTCGGTGCGATCCGCGGCCTCGCCTGCACCTTGCCGGAGGGCGCGTTCTACGTCTATGTCTCTTGCGCGGGCTGGATCGGCAGGCGCACGCCGCAGGGCAATATGCTCGAGAACGACGCTGACGTGACCGCGTACCTGCTGGAATCGGGCGTGGCGCTGCCCAACGGCGCCGGCTACGGCCTGTCGCCGTATTTCCGGGTTTCGTTCGCCGCCGCCCAGGACTACCTGGACCGCGCCTGCGATCGCATCGAGGCGGCGGCCGGAAAGCTCGAATGAGTTACGTGGTCGAGGAGTTTGCGCGCTGGGCCGAGGCACGGCGCAGCACGCCGCTCGACCCTGAGGTGCTGCATCACGCCAAGCGCGCGGTGATCGACTGGTATGCCGCGCTGCTATCGGGCGCCGTGGTCGCACCGGCGACGCTACTGGAGAAGGCCCTGGCGGAGGAACTGGACCGCGGTGCGGCGCGCCTCGCGCTGGGGCGCAAGGCGACGGTGCGCGCCGCCGCGCTGATCAACGGCAGCGCCGCGCACGCCATGGAAGTGGACGACATTTTCCGCGAGGGCATCTATCACCCTGGCGCGCCCACCATCCCGGCAGCGCTGGCGCTGGCGCAGGCGGGCGGCGCGAACGGCGCGCAATTCCTGCGCGCGGTCGTCGTCGGCTACGAGGTTTCCACGCGCATCGGCGCCGCCATGGGACGCGCCCACTACAAGTACTGGCACAACACCGGGACCATCGGCGTATTCGGCGCCTGCGCCGCGGCCGCCGAGATCCTGGCGCTGGATGCGCAGCGCTTTGCGCACGCGCTCGCCACGGTCACCACCTTCTCCGCGGGCCTGCAGCAGGCGTTCCGCATGGATTCGATGTCCAAGCCGCTGCACGCGGGCCGCGCCGCCGAGGCCGGAGTCACCGCCGCGCTCGCCGCGCGCGAGGGCGCGACCGGGTCGCTGGATGTGATCGAAGGCGAAGCGGGCTACGGCCGGGCGATGTCGAACGGACCGGACTGGCAGCTGGCCCTCGCCACCCTGGGAACCGTCTTTCACATCACGCAGATGACGTTCAAGAACCACACCTGCTGCGGCCATACCTTCGCCGCGATCGACGGCGCGCTGGCGCTGAAAGCGAAAATGGGCGTTGCAGCGAACGACATCGAGCGTGTCAGGGTCGGCACCTACCAGGCCGCGCTCGACGTGGCGGGCTACGAGCAGCCGCGCACGGCGGCGGAAGCGCGCTTTTCGCTCAAGTACGTGGTGGCCACCGCGCTGACGCACGGCAATGTGCGCTTCGCCGCGTTCCACCCGGGGCGCATGCAGGATCCGGCTACGCGCGCCTGCATGGAGAAAATCTCGCTTGCCGTCGATCCGGAGCTGGATGCCGCTTTTCCCAGGCAGCGCGCGGCCCGCGTGTCGATTTCGGCCGGCGGCCGCAGCGCCGAGCACCTGCAGCCCACCCGCATCGGCGACCCCGACGCGCCGCTGTCCGACGCGCAACTGGAGGAGAAATATCTCGAGCTGGCGGCGCCGGTGCTCGGCGACAAGCAGGCGCGGGAGCTGCTGGCACGCTTGTGGAAGCTGGAACAATCAAAAACGCTGCTGCCGTAGCGCTTTCGCAGGCCCTGTTCGCGCCGCGCGCGGTGGCCCTGGTCGGCGCTTCGGGCGATGCGGCCAAAAACACCGCTCGCCCCCTGCGCTACCTGCGCAAGCACGGCTACGCGGGCCGCATCGTTCCGATCAACCCGTCGCGACCCGAGGTGCTCGGGGTTCCCGCATTCAACAACCTTCAGGAAGTGAAGGGCGACGTCGATCACGCCCTCATCATGGTGGAGGACGTCGAGGGCGCGCTCGAAGATTGCGGCAGGAAGGGCGTCCCCGTCGCGAGCGTGTTCAGCGACGGTTTTGCCGACGCCGGCGCGCAGGGCATGGAACGGCAGCGGCGTCTGGCGTTGCGCGCACGCGAGCTCGGCGTGCGGCTGCTCGGCCCCAACAGCATGGGCGTGATCAACCTCGCGGGCGGCGTCGCGCTTACGGTCAACGCGGTGCTGGAGATGGACGGGCTGCCCAAGGGCGGCGCCGCCCTGGTGTCGCAAAGCGGCACCATGCTCGGCACGCTGCTGTCGCGCGGCGCGGCGCGCGGCCTGGGTTTCTCCAAGCTTGTTTCGGTCGGCAATGAAGCGGACCTTGGCGTAGGCGAACTGGTCGAACTGCTCGCCGGCGATCCGCAGACGCGCAGCATCCTGCTGTTTCTTGAAACGGTGCGCGATGCAGCGCAGCTCGCCGCGGGGGCGCGCGCGGCGCACGCGGCGGGCAAGCCCGTGGTCGCCTACAAGCTCGGCCGCTCAAAGCTGGGCGAACGGCTCGCACGCTCGCACACGGGCGCGCTCGCCGGCGAGGATGCGGCGCTGGACGCCTATTTCCGCGATTGCGGCATTACACGCGTGGACCTGCTGGAAACGCTGATCGAGATCGGACCGCTGCTCGAGGGCCGCCGGCCGCCGGTGCTCTCGGGCGCGCCGCGCGTGGCCGTGGTTACCACCACCGGCGGCGGCGCGGCGACGGTGGTCGATCGCCTGGGCAGGCTCGGAATCGAACTTTCGTCGCCGCATCCCGAGGCGCCGATCGCCGACCTGACCATGGGCGCGAAGAGCGCGAACTACGGGACGGTGGTCGGCGAGCTGCTCGATTTTCCGGGCTGCGACGCGGTGCTGGCGGTGGTCGGTTCTTCCGCGCAGTTCCACCCGCAGCATGCCGTGGAACCGATCCTCGCGGCGCGGCGCGGCGCCAAACCGCTGGTCGCGTTCCTCACGCCGCAGGCTGAAAAATCGCTCGCCCTGCTCGCGCAGGCCGGTATCGCCGCGTTTCGCACGCCGGAAGCCTGCGCCGACGCGCTGCAGGCGTATTTTTCCTGGCGGGCGCCCCGCAAGAGCCAGGAGCAGGCCCCGCCGGCTTGGCCGGAGGGAATTGCGCGCAAGGGACGATTGACCGAAGCGGACGCCTTGACGTTGTTCGCGGGGCTGGGCCTGCAGGTCGCGGGGTCGGCGATCGCGCGCGCGCCGGATTACGCCCATTCGCTGCCGTATCCGGTCGCCTTGAAAATCCTGGCGGGCGATGTCGCGCACAAATCGGAGGTCGGGGGCGTGATGCTGGGAATCGCCACGCGCGAGGAATTCGTCGGGAAGACGGCGTTACTGGCAAAAAAGGGCGAACCGCTGCTGGTCCAGCGCATGGTGCCGGGCTTAGCCGAAGCCATCGTCGGCTACCGCGACGACCCGGTGGTCGGCCCGCTGGTGATGGTGGGCGCGGGCGGAATTCTCGCGGAACTCTACAATGACGTGGTGCTGCGCCTTGCACCGGTGGACGAATCGGTCGCGCTGGAAATGATCGAACGCGTGAAAGGTTTTGCGGTGCTGCGCGGCTACCGCGGCCTGCCGCGCGGCGACCTGCAGGCGCTGGCGCGCGCGGTGGTCGCGATGTCGCGGCTTGCCCTGATGGCCGGGAGTCCGGTACGCGAAGCCGAGGCGAATCCGGTGATGGTGAACGTAGGCGGCGCAGTGGCCGTGGATGCACTGGCCCTTCTGAAGGAGGATTGATGCTGGGTTTTATTGGCTTGGGAGTGATGGGGGCGCCGATGTGCCGCAATCTCGCGGCCAAGTCGGGGCAGCCGCTGCGTGCTTTTGACAGCGACCTGGAGGTGCTCGCGCAGATGGACCAGCCCGGGGTGAGCCCGGCGGAGTCGATCCGCGACGTCGCCGAGCACGCCGACATCGTGTTCCTGTCGCTGCCCGGCGGCCCGCACGTCAACGCCGTGTGCCTGGGCGCAGGCAGCCTGCTGACGCACCTGAAGCCCGGCGGCCTGGTGGTGGACCTCTCCACCACGCCGGTGAATCTGGCGCGCGAACTGCACGCGCGCTTCCTTGCGCGCGGCATCCAGTTTGCCGACGCACCGGTGGCGCGCACGCGGCAGGCCGCGATGGACGGGACCCTGTCGGTGATGGTCGGCGCGGGCGAGCCAGTGTTCGCCCGCATCAAGCCGCTGCTCGAGTGCATCGCGAGCGAGGTCACGCTGTGCGGCGGCCCGGGCACCGGCCAGGCGATGAAGGTCATCAACAATATGGTGCTGTTCCAGAACGTGGTGGCCCTGGCCGAAGCGCTGGCGCTGATCAAGCACGCCGGCGTCGATCCGGAACTTGCTTTCGAGGTGCTGTCCAAGGGTTCGGCCGACAGTTTTGCGCTGCGCAATCACGGCATGAAGGCGATGCTCAAGAACGAGTACCCAGAAAAGGCGTTTTCCTCCGAGTACGCGCTCAAGGACATTCGCTACGCGCTGCGCCTGGGCGAGGAAGCGGGCTTGTTTTTGCAGGGTGCCGACAACGCCAAGGAAACCATCAAGAAAGCGATCCGTGCCGGCTACGGCAAGGAGTACTTCCCGGCGCTCGCCAAGATCGTCGCCGGAAAAGCGCCCGCCAAGAAAAAAGACGGCTAAGCGCGTGGATTTCCGCCTCACGCCAGAGCAGCGGCTGTTCCGCGATTCGGTGCGGCGCTTCGCCGACGCGCAGCTCGCCGCCGGGGCGCTCGAGCGCGCGCATGCGCCGGACTATCCCTGGCAGGCGGCAAAACAGATTGCCGGGCAGGGCCTGCTCGGCATCACCGTCGCGCCGCAGGACCGCGGCCAGGGCGGCCGGCTGATCGATGCCGTGATCGCGATCGAGGAAATCGCCGCCGCCTGCCCGCGCAGCGCCGATGTGGTGCAGGCGGGCAACTTCGGCCCGATCCGCGTCCTCGCCGAGTACGGCTCCGCCGAGCAGAAAAGCGCCTTTCTCGGCAAGCTGCTGCAGGGCGAAAGCGTGATCTCGGTGGCCATGACCGAGCCCGAGGCCGGTTCGGCGGCGACCGAGCTGAAAACCACGGCCACGCCCGACGGCCAGGGCTACCGGATCAACGGCAGCAAGATCTTCACCACCCATTGCGCCTATGCCGACGTGATCCTCGCTTACGTGCGTTTCGGTCCCGGGGTGGGCGGCATCGGTTCGGTCCTGATCGAGAAAGGCCTTCCCGGGGTGCGGTTCGGCAAACCCTCCAGCTTCATGTCCGGAGAGCAGTGGGCGCAGATTTATCTCGACAACGCCTACCTGTCGCCCGAGCGCGTGCTGCTTGGCGCGGGCGGCTTCAAGAAGCAGATCGCGGGCTTCAACGTCGAGCGCATCGGCAATACCGCCCGCTCGCTGGCGCTCGGGCGCTATGCCTACGAGCGCGCGCGCGAATGGGCGTTGCAACGAAAACAGTTCGGCCGCCTGCTGTGCGAATTCCAGGGCCTGCAATGGAAGTTCGCCGAGATGAAAATGAAGCTCGATGCCGGGCAGCTGCTGCTGTACCGTGCCGCTGCCAACGCCGATACCGGCTTTCCTTCGGCTGACGAAACCGCGATCGCCAAGGCCTACTGCAACCAGGCCGGCTTCGAAGTCGCCAGCGAAGCGCTGCAGGTGATGGGCGGCATGGGCTACAGCAGGGAGTCGCTGGTCGAATACTGCCTCGCGCGCTGCCGCGGCTGGATGATCGCCGGGGGCTCGATCGAGATCCTCAAGAACCGCATTGCTGAAGGCATTTTCGAGCGCAGCTTCTCACACCGCTCGTCATGAGCCGCACGGCGTTTTCGCGCTGGCAGGCGTCGGGCACGCATCTGCTGATCAGCCTCACCATCGCCGCGGCCGTGGTCACGCTGATGCTCTCGCTGTGGTACCCGCAGCCGCTGTTCGAGGCGGCCGGCGGCAACGACCTGCTGTTCATCCTGGTGGGCGTGGACGTGGTGCTCGGGCCGCTGCTCACGCTGATCGTGTTCAAGTCCGGCAAGCGCGGCATGAAGTTCGACCTCGCCCTGATCGGCCTGGTGCAGATCGCGGCACTCGCCTACGGCGTGACCGTGGTGTTTCTCGCGCGGCCGGCCTTCATCGTCTTCGTCAAGGACCGCTTCGAGATGGTCAGCGTCGTGGAGTTGGGGCCAGCCGAGCTGGCGGCGGCGAAATATCCCGAGTTCCGCGCGCCGCCCTGGAGCGGCCCGCTGCTGGTGGCGGCGGACATGCCGGTGGATCCGGGAGAGCGCAAGAAATTGATCGAGCTGGCGATGGGCGGCTTCGATCTGCAGCACTACCCGCGCTATTACGTTCCCTACGCCGAACGCACGAAGGAGGTGCTCGCCCAGGCCGACACGGTCGCGCGGCTGCGCGCGACCGAGCCGGTGACCGCGAAGGAGGTGGACGAGTACCTCGTTTCCTCCGGAACCAAGGAGGACGCGGTGCGCTGCCTGTTATTGCGCACCCGCTTCGCCTGGGTCGCCGTGCTGGTGGATGCGAACACTGCACGGCCGGTGAAAATGCTGCTGGGTGAACGCATTCACTAGCGTACTATTGACCGGCCCGGGCACCGATCCGGGTTGCTCGCAATCCAATTGGCAAGGAGAACCATCATGGCGATTCGAATCGGCGATGAAGCGCCGGATTTCACGGCGGAAACGACCGAAGGACCGATCAAGTTCCACGAGTGGATCGGCGACCAGTGGGCGATCCTGTTCTCGCACCCGAAGGACTTCACCCCGGTGTGCACCACCGAGCTCGGATACATGGCCGGGCTCAAGCCCGAGTTCGACAAGCGCAATACCAAGATCGTCGGCCTGTCTGTCGATCCGGTGAGCGACCACAAGAAATGGGTCGGCGACATCAAGGAAACGCAGGGCCACGCCGTCAATTACCCGATGATCGGCGACGACAACCTGGCGGTGGCGAAGCTCTACGACATGATCCATCCGAACGCGAGCGGCGGAACGCGTACCGCGGTGGACAACGCCACCGTGCGTTCGGTATTCATCATCGGCCCCGACAAGAAAGTGAAGGCGATGCTGGTCTACCCGATGAGCGCGGGCCGCAATTTCGACGAAGTGCTGCGCCTGCTCGACTCGCTGCAGCTGAACGCCAGGCACAGCGTGGCGACGCCGGTGAACTGGAAGCCGGGCCAGGATGTGATCATCCCGACCTCGGTCTCGGATGAAGAGGCGAAGAGGAAGTACCCGCAGGGCTTCAAGACGCTGAAGCCCTACCTGCGGGTGGTGGCGCAGCCGAAATAGCGCTCGCCTTACTGCGGCAGTCGGTGCCGGGAGAAAAAGCGCCACATCTCCTGGTTCGCATCGATCACCCGGGTGCCGGGCCCGAGCAGCAACGGCAGGTAGTCGAGCACGCCGCCCGGCCAGACGTGGCCGGCGCCGGTCAGTTTCCACAGCAGGGTCTCGGCCCTGCAGCCGGGGTACGCGTACAGGGTGGCGCTGTGCAGCGCGCCGCCAGCGGCGATCCATTCGCGCCGCGCGGTTGCTTCGGGCGTGGCGCCACAGCCGTTAGCTCGCGCCCATTCGCCAAGCCGCTCTTCCACCGGGGGATGCAGCACGCGGCTGTTGGCGAGCGGGAAAGGCGAGGCGAGCCCGCCCTGGTACAGCGCGATGGCATCGTCCATGCTGTGGATGTGCATGACCGGCACCGGTCGCGCAGGCGTGAAATGCTGCACCACCATCGAGCCTGCGACCGGGGCGATCGCGGCGATCCGGTCCGAAAGTTCGACCGCCAGCCGGTAGCTCATCATGGCGCCGTTGGACAGGCCGGTCGCGTACACCCGGGTCCGGTCGTAAGGGTGGCGCTGCGCGAGATCGTCCAGCAGTGCGCGCACGAAACCGACGTCGTCAGTCTGGGCAGCGGCAGCGGGACCGCAGCAGGCGCCGCCGTTCCAGGTCAGCAGCATTCCCTGCAGCGGGCCGGTTCCGTCCGGATACGCCACCAGGAAGCGCTCGCGGTCGGCGAGCGCGTCCATGCGCACGTAGCGCTGGTGCGCGCGCGCATGCGCGCCGCCGCCGTGGAAATTGAGCACCAGCGCGGGCTTCCCGGCCGGCTTGGCTTTGCCCGCCGGCGGCACGTGCACGAGGTAGTGACGTTCCAGGCTGCCGACGCTGACGCGCAGCGCATGGTTGCCCGGCGCGAGCGCGAGCGCCGGCGGCGCGGCGGCGCCCAGGCAGGCGAAGACTGCGATGCAGACGCTAAACCGCAAGCAACTTGGCGGCGCGTTCCTTGAACTGCTTGGCGGCGAGGAACAACCCGCCGTCGGCGCCATCGATGAAATGCAGGTGCTTGCCCGCGTAGTTGAAGACGAGGCAGGTCATTTGGGCGCGATTGGTGACGTGCAGGCCGTACACCAGCTCGCCCCTGGCGTAGCGCTCGGACAGCCAGCCTTCCAGCGCCGCGCGCTGCGCCGCGTTGCCGGCGAGGATCTGGCGGTAAATGTCGTTGAACTTGCGCACGTCGCTGTTCTTCACGAGGGTTTCCTTGTAGCGGCCCCAGTCGGTCTGCTCGGTTTTCAGGCCGAAGGTCATGAGGAACCAGCCGAGGATCACGAACCAGCGCGCGCGCATCACCCACAGCCACTTGCCCAAAGCGCCGCGGTCGGCGGCGCGCACGCCGGCCTCGATGCCCAGGCGCCTGCCGTCCAGGGTCGGCGTCAGCCCCGGCAGCGTGATCGGGTGGCTGGCCTCGTCGCCGCCGTAGATTTCCTGCACCTTGCTGATGACGTCCCGGTAGAGCAGGGCGGCGCTGGGCGCCGGCAGCGAGATCGGGTGGCTGGCCTCGTCGCCGCCATAGACTTCCTGCACCTTGGCGAAGACTTCGCGATAGGTCGCGGTCGCCTGGTCCGCCGCGGCAGGGTTTCCGGAGCCCAGCGCGCGCACCATCAGGCTGACCGTCTCGCCGTGCCGGCTGGGGATGTCCTGCCAGCGGCATTCCAGGCCCTCGAGGCTGCCGCGCGGCGCGACGCTGCCCGGTTTGATCTCGCACAGCGGCGCGGTGGCAGGGTCCTTCATGTACTTGTCGGCAAACGCCATGCCGCCGCCCGCGAACACCGCCTGGATGTAGTTCTCGGACACGCGCACGCGAGCGACCCGGATGTCGAGCCCGGCCGCGCGAATGGTGGTCACCGGCAGCGTGGCGACGCGCAATTCCAGGCCGAAGGAGCGCTGCGCCATGTCCTGCGTCTTGACCAGCGCCGCCCTCGCGTCCTCGAGCAGCTGCGGCGGCAAGCAAAACGCGCTGCCGTCGCCTTCGAAGACAAACGGTATCTCGGTTTCCCCTGCCGCGTTGAGAATCGCAGTGACCGCGGAAGCGCCGACCGTGTTGACGTTCTTGTACTTGCCCGCCTGCACCGCCAGCGTCGAATTGCGCACGTCGCAGGTGGCGACATGCCAGTCGGCCGGCAGGGCAACGAAATTGCGCGGGTCGGTGACCGCGCCAAAGTCGGGCAGCACCGGCAGGCCGGCATAAAAGCCGGCGCTGCTCACGGCCTCTCCTTCGTATAGAGCGGCAGCACTTTCGGCAGATTGGCTTCGATTTCGCGAATGCGCGATTCGTGCGATGGGTGCGTGGAGAGGAACTGCGGCGGCTGGCCGCGCGCCGCGCCCTGCGCGTACTGCGCCATCTTGCGCCACACCTCCAGCGCCGCGCGCGGATCGTAGCCGGCGCGCGCCGCGAGCTCCAGCCCGACCAGGTCCGCGTCGGATTCCTGCTTGCGGGCGTAAGGCAGGCTGACCGCGAGGTTCGCGGCCTGGGCGAGCAGTTCGGCAGAGATCTGCCCGAGATTGAACGCTGCTGCCGCCACCGAGATGCCCACGCTCTTCAGCACCTGCTCGCTCATGCGCGCCCGCCCGTGCTCGAGCAGCGCGTGGCCGATCTCGTGCCCCATGATGGTCGCCACCTCGTCGTCGCTCAGATGCAGGGCATCGAGGATGTTCGAGAAGAACGCGATTTTGCCGCCCGGCATGCAGAAAGCGTTCACCGACTTCGAACTGATCAGGTTCACTTCCCAGCGCCACTGGCCGGCATTCTTGTTGAAGCGCGCGGCGTGCGGGATCAGCTCGCGCGCAATCTCCCGCAGCCGCTCGACCTGCGGCGCGTCCTTGTTGAGCAGGCCGCGCTGCGCCGCGCTGCGCAGCAGCTGCCGGTACTGCTGGCCGGCGCTGCGCTCTACGGTGGAGGCGGGGAGCAGCAGCAGGCGGCTTTTTTTCACGTCGACGCCTTCCTGCTGTGCGAAGGAGGTAGTGGAAACGAAAACCAGCAGTAACAGCCAATGCCTCATAGCGAATCAAAATACTCCGCCATGCGCTTGCGCATCCTTTCATCCGGCAGCGCGCCAAAGCCCGCGGCCACGTTGTCGGCGATGTGCTCGGGCTTGCCGGTGCCGGGGATGGCGCAGGTGATCGCCGGGTGGCCGACGATCCATTTAAGGAAGTACTGTGCCCAGCTCGCGACGCCAATCTCGGCTGCCCAGGTCGGGAGCGGCTTGCCGCGCACGCGCCGGAACAGGGCGCCTTCGGCGAAGGGCCGGTTCGCGATCACGGCTATCTTGTTTTGCTGGCAGTAAGGCAGCAGGCGATTCTCGGATTCCCGCTCGGCCAGCGAGTAGTTGATCTGCAAAAAGTCGTACTTCTCGGCCTTCAGCCACTCTTCCACTTCCGCGTGGGCGGAGGCGGTGTAGTGGGTTATTCCAAGATAGCGAATTCTGTTGCTTGCTTTCCAATCCAGAAGCGTTTTCGTGTGAACCGCCGCATCCAGCAGGTTGTGGATCTGCATCAGGTCCATCTGCTTGACCTTGAGGCGCCGGAACGAAGTCTCCATCTGCCGGATGCCGTCTACGCGCCCGCGCGTCCAGACCTTGGTCGCGACGAACATCCGCTCGCGCAGGCCGAGCTCGGCGATGAGATCGCCCGCCACCGACTCCGAGCTGCCGTACATGGGCGAAGAATCGATCAGCTTGCCGCCCGCCTTGGCGAACGCCGCCAGCACCTCGCGAAGCGGCGCGCGCGCGGCGGCATCGGCTCCGGCATCGAACACCTGCCAGGTGCCAAGGCCGATGGCGGGAATTTCTTCGCCGGTGGAGGGAATTTTCCTGGTCATGATTTTCTGTGTTTGGCCGAATGAAGGAACAACAGCAAGTCCAGCTGCAAGCCCGCCAAGCAGGCGCAGCACGTCGCGCCGCAGTTCATCCATGCCGCATTTTAGCCAGGCGCCGCTCGCAGGCGACGTGTTACCAGACCGCCTGCAGCAGCCTGGATCCGCGCAGTTTCAGGTCGGCGGTGACGAGCTTGGCCTTCAGTGCGATAGCCGTGGCCGCGATGATGCGATCTGCCGGATCGCCGGGCACCGAATCGGGGAAGCCGCCCGCGGCCCGCGCAATGCCTGCGCTGACCGGCTCGAACCGCAGTTCCGGCAACCGCCGCAGGTCTTCCAGCCACTGCTCGGACCCCATCGCGAGTTCGAGCCGGCCGCGGCGCAGTGCGGTCGCGATCTCGAACAAGCTGATCGCCGAGGCGATCAATGGACCCTCCCGCAATGCGGTTGCGGCCGCGCGCCTTGCCCGCACCGAAAGGCGTGCCGGGCTCGATACCCACCAGACCAGCGCGTGGGTATCGAGCACGATCACCGGTTGACGTCCCACTCCTTCGGATCGATCACCGGTTCGGTGGGGCGATCGTAGCGCCGCACGCTGCCGCGCAGCCGCCCTCGGGCTGCGGCCAGGTCCTCTTTCGCCAGTGCGGGCGGGGCCAGCTCGGCGATCACTTTGCCGCGCGAAGTGACGCGCACACGTTCACCTTGCCGCACCCGGGCAAGATAGGCCGGCAGGTTCTGCCGCAGTTCGGTGACTTTGACCTCTTTCATGGCCTGCGTCCGATATGTATTGATGAACTGTACAGATTGCGAAGTGCGGAGTCAACCGTCAGTCAATCACTTCGGTCGCCTGCAGCAGCACCGACTGCGGGATCGCCAGGCCGAGCTCCTTCGCGGTCTTGCGGTTGAGGACCAGCTCGAATCGATCCGCCTGTTCTACCGGCAGGTCCGCAGGTTTTGCGCCGCGCAGGATTTTGTCGACATACGGCGCCATGCGCATGAATCCGTCGGCCAGATTCGCCCCGTAGCTGATCAGTCCGCCTGCCTCGGCGTATTCTCGGACTTGCCCGGCAGAGGCCATGCGGAATTGCTTCGCGAGCTGCGCGATGCGCGCGCTCTGGTCGACGTAGAGCGGCAGCGGAGGAATCACCATTGCGCGAGCCTGCTCGCGCGCCGCAGCAGCGAATGCTTGCTCCAGTTCTTCTGCGCTTCTTGCCGCTACCCGGATCAGCGCCAAGCCGGCGCGTGGGGCCTCGTCAATGTAGATTGCGTTCAAAGGGCCGCCCGCATACTTCGGGTCGTGCAATTGGGCTGCACGCGTCAGTCCGGGCATCAGCGCCTTCAGCAATTCAAACTGCTTGGGCGCAACGCTACCCTGAATCTGCGAGAGCCCCGTCACGCTCCCCCCGGGGCGCGCCAGGCTGGCCACGAACTTGGACGCCACCGGGTCGCCAACCCAGGAGAACACGACTGGAATCGTCCCTGCTGCCGACTTGACCACGCGGGTCGCGGGTGTGGTGACCGTGACGAGCAGATCGACCCGCAGGCCCACCAGCTCCGCCGCAAGCTCGGGCATGCGCTCCAACTGCGCTTCTGCGTTGCGCGACTCGATCGCAAGATTGCGGCCTTCGACCCATCCGAGATCCGCCAAACGTTTGGCGAAGGGCGCAATCATTCCCGCACCGTACGCAGACGGAACAAGGATGCCGATGCGGCGCAGATTCTGCGACTGCGCGTGAAGGCGCGGTGCAACTGCCAGCATACCCGCGGCAACAATGAGTTCGCGGCGCCTCATTCGATCACCCGGTCGGCGCGCAACAGCGTGTCATTCGAGCATTCTAGTAAAGTCCGGCACGGAGGAGCGAACCCTACATGCAGCTGCGGATCGGCACGGTACGCCCCGGCGAGGCAAGGGCGCTGATCTGGTCGTTCGCCTATTTCTTCTGCCTGCTCGCCGGCTACTACGTGCTGCGGCCGCTGCGCGACGAGATGGGGGTTGCGGGTGGCGTGCGCAACCTGCAGTGGCTGTTCACCGCGACTTTCCTCACCATGCTGGCGGCGGTGCCGCTCTACGGCGCGCTGGTGGCGCGGCTGCCGCGGCGGCGCTTCATTCCGGCGGTCTACCATTTCTTCGCCGCCAACATCGTCATTTTCTGGTTGCTGCTTATCTTCGACGTAGAGCGGCTGTATGTGGCGCGGGTGTTTTTCGTCTGGATCAGCGTCTTCAACCTGTTCGCCGTGTCGGTGTTCTGGTCGTTCATGGCCGATCTCTACTCCTCCGAGCAGGGCAAGCGCCTGTTTGCGATCATCGCCGCCGGCGGCAGCGCGGGGGCGATTGCCGGCCCTGCGCTCGCCGTGTGGCTGGCGGTGCCGCTGGGTCCGGCCAATCTGCTGATCCTGGCCGCACTGCTGCTTGAAGCGGCTGTCCTTTGCGTGCGTCGATTGGAAAGCGTTGCGCTGCAACCTGAAACAAACAGGGCTGCAAGAACCGAACCGCAGGCGCTTGGCGGCGGATGGCTGGCGGGCTTCGCGATGCTGTTGCGCTCTCCTTACCTGGCGGGTATCGCGCTCTGGGTGACGCTGCTCTCGGTAACCGGAACCTTTCTTTACTTCCAGCAGGCGAACATCGTCGCGGCCGCTTCGGACGATCCGGCCGTGCGCACCCGCATGTTCGCCAGCATCGACCTGGCGGTCGGCTTGTTGACGATCGCAGTCCAGTTTCTGGCGACCGGCAAGCTGATCCAGCGCTTCGAGATCGGTGCCGCGCTTGCGTTCCTGCCCCTGGTTTTCGCGGCCGGGTTCGCCGCGCTCGCCGCTGCGCCGATGCTGGCGGTGGTGATCGGCTTCCAGGCGCTGCAGCGCACCGCCAACTTCGCGATTTCGAATCCGGCGCGCGAGGTGCTGTTCACGGTGCTGCCGCGGGAAGAGAAGTACAAAGGGAAAAACGTGATCGACGTGGTGGTATTTCGCGGCGCGGATGCCGCAGGCGGCTGGCTGTTCGCGGCGCTGCGCTCGCTCGGCATGGAACTGCGCGCGATCTCGCTGGTTGCGATTCCGCTTGCCGCCGCCTGGCTCGCGCTGGCACTGGCGCTGGGGCGTGCGCAGGAGCGCCGCGCCGCCCGCGCGCCGGACGCATCAGGCGCCGAGGCCCAGCACCTGCCGTAGTTCGCGCGCGGTGACTGCCCTGCCGAAAATCGGCGTACCGACATCGAACTCCCTGGCCCGCGAAAGCGGGCCCACCACGACCGGCTCGAAGCCCGCGTCCTGCACCAGGCGGATCGCGATTTTGAGCGCCGCGTCGTCATCGGCGGCGAGCGGGATCGCCAGCCGCTCGCCGGCGCGATGCGCTTCGCTGCGCATCGCGTTGTAGCCGACGCAATTGAAGGCGCGCACCAGGCGCACGCCGGGCAGGTACTCCACCGAGGCGACGCCCGTGCCCTTCGCCCGCGCCGCGATTGCCATCTCGCCGTCGCGCGACGCAATGGGATTGCAGGTGTCGAGCACCGCCTTGCCCTTCAGTTCGGCGGCGTAATCGCGGCCGATCTGCGGCAGCGCCGAGTAGGGAACCGAGATCAGCATGGCTTCGCCGAACGCCGCCGCCTCGCGGGGTGTACCCGCGTGCGCCTTGGGGCCCAGACCGGCAACCAGTTCCCGGACCTCGCTGATTTCGCGGGCCGAAAACATGACCTCGTAGCCCGCCTTCACCCAGAGCCCGCCGATGGTGCCGCCGACCCGGCCCGAGCCGATGACGCCGATCTTCATGCGCCGGCCGCTGTCCTGGCCGCGTGTCGGCCCGAGGCCGGTCATGAGCAGGGCGCCTGCGGCGCCAAGTAACGCGCGTCTGTTCCGGTTCATGGGGCCGTCCTTGCGCATGCGCTATAGTGGGCGAGGCATCATCCTAGTCTCGCGGAGGGAATCATGGAAGGCTGGATTGCACTTGCGGTGATCGCGGCGCTCGCCTTCTGGGCGATCGCCATTTACAACGCGCTGGTGCAGCTGCGCAACCGCTACAAGAATTCTTACGCGCAGATCGACGTGCAGCTGAAGCGCCGTTACGACCTGATCCCGAACCTGGTCGAGGCCGCCAAGGGCTACCTCACGCACGAGCGCGAAACGCTGCAGGCGGTGATCGCGGCGCGCGGCGCGGCGGTGGGCGCGGCGCAGAAAGCGGCGGCGGCGCCGGGCGACCCGGCGGCGATGCAGGGCCTGGCGCAGGCCGAAGGCGTGCTGGGCGGCGCGCTGGGCCGCCTGCTGGCGGTGTTCGAGGCCTACCCGGACCTGAAGGCGAACCAGAACGTGATGCAGGTGCAGGAGGAACTCGCCAGCACCGAGAACAAGGTCGCCTTCTCGCGCCAGGCGTACAACGACACCGTGATGGAATACAACACCAAGCGCGAATCGTTCCCCGACAACATCTTCGCCGGGATGTTCGGCTTCACGGCGGCGATGCTGCTCGAGGCGACCGAGTCCGCCGAAGAACGCAAGGCACCCAAGGTTTCCTTCAAATAGCAGTTTCCTTTTTCGCCCAGCAGGAACGCGCGCGGCGGGCGGGCGCGACGCTCATCGTCCTGTACCTGCTGTCGGTGGCGGCCATCGTCGCTTGCGTGGACCTGGTTGCGGGCGCGGTGTACCGGGTCTGGGCGGGCGCACCGGCCGGTCAGAATTTCCACCTCGCCACCAGCCTGATCACGCTTGCGGTCATTGCGCTGGGCAGCCTGGAGATCGTCGCGCGCCTGTCGATGGGCCGGGGCGAGCTGGCGACGCTGCTCGCCGGCCGGCCGGTGCCGCGCTCGAGCGTGCGCGACGACGAGCGCCGCCTGATCAACGTGGTGGACGAGATGGCGATCGCTTCCGGGCTCGCCGCCCCGCCGCTTTATGTGCTCAATCGCGAACCCGGCATCAATGCCTTCGTCGCCGGCCTGTCGCCCGGCCAGGCGGTGGTGGTGGTGACGCAGGGCGCGCTCGAGCAGTTGTCGCGCGACGAGCTGCAGGCAGTGATCGCGCACGAGTTCAGCCACATCCTGCACGGCGACATCCGCCTCAACCTGCGCGCGGTATGCGTGCTGCAGGGGATCGTGTTTCTCGCCGCGATCGGCCGCTTCATGATGCAGTACTACTCGGGCGCGGGCACCGAAGAGGGGCGGCGCTTTTTCCATCTTCCGCTCGCGGCCGCCGGGATCGGCGTATTCGCCGTCGGCTCGGTCGGGCTGCTGTGCTGCCGCATAATCCAGGCGGCGATCGCGCGCGAGCGCGAGAATCTCGCCGACGCGAGCGCGGTGCGCTTCACGCGTAATGCCGATGCGCTGTGCGGCGCGCTGGCGCGCATCCGCGCCAACAGCGAAGGCGCGCGCCTGCGAAACTGGCACGCCGATGCGCTCGCGCACATGCTGTTCGCGCCCGACTCGGGCAGCTGGCTGCGCTCGCTGGTCGCGACGCACCCGCCGATCGAAGAGCGGATGCGCCGCATCAACCCGCACGTGTCGCCCGACTTTTATTTCGAAAAGGCAAGCAAGCCGAGAGTCATCGAAGAAAAGGTCAAGGCGCGGGCTGCGGAAAAAGAAAAGCCTCGCCCTATCGTTCCAAAGCGCCTGACCGGGGTCGCGGCGCTGGTCGCCAGCATCGGCGATCCGGGCGCCGAGCATCTGGAATACGCTGCCGGCCTGCTCGCCTACCTTGCCCCCTCGATCCGGCAGGCACTGGGCGATCCGCTCGGGGCGCAGTCGGTGATGCTGGGCTGCGTGCTGGAAGAAGAACTGACGATCCGCGGCCGGCAGCTGGCCGCCATCGGCAAAGCGGGCGTGCACGCCGATCTCGCGCGCAAGGCCGAGGTGATCGCCCCGCTGCTGCGGCAACTGGATCGCGCCTACCGCCTGCCGCTGGTGGCGCTGGCGGTGCCGGCGCTCAAAGGGCTGGACGAAGCGTCGCGCCACGCCTTTCTCGACGCGCTGCGCCGGGTACTGGTGGCCGACCAGCGGCTGACGCTGAGCGAGTTCGTGCTCGCCACGATTCTCGACTGGACGCTGGGACCCAAGGCGCGCCGCGGCGGCGAGGTGCGATACAAGGCATGCGCCGAACTCGCGGCTGAAACTGCGCTGGTGCTTTCCCTGCTCGCTTACGCCGGCAGCAGCGACCCGGCGGAAGCGGCGGCGGCGTTCGACAAGGGCCGCGCGGCACTGGGGCTGCCCGCGCTGGCGCTCGCCGAGCGGGACGCGCTGCAGCTCTCGGGCATTGCCAAGGCGCTGGAGCGCATGAGCGTGCTCGCGCCGCTGGAAAAACAGCGGCTGCTCGAGGCTTTCAGCACCACCGTCGCGGCCGACGGCAACGTCAAGCTGATGGAGCACGAATTGCTGCGCGCGGCGGCCTGCGTGCTGGACTGCCCGATGCCGCCGTCGGTGGCCGCGCTGGACCCCCGCTTGCTGCGAAAATAGCGCGAGGGAGTCACCCCGGGCATGCCCTCGTTCTTCGAAAACCAGCAGCTCGCGCGGCGCAACACCAAGCTGCTGGTGCTGCTGTACGCGCTCGCCGTGATCGGTGTCATCGCTGCGGTCGACCTGGTGCTGGCCGGCATCTACGCCTGGAACGCCGATTGGCCGCTCGCCGGCGAGCAGTTCGACTGGGCGACGCGCCTGCAGTTGGTGCCGAAATCCCTGTACGTCTGGGGCGCGCTCGGCACCGCCCTGTTGATCCTCGCCGTCAGCGCCTGGCACATCCTGCAGCTGGCGAGCGGCGGCAAGGCGGTGGCCGACATGATGAGCGCGCGCCGCATCGAACCCAACACCCGTGACCCGCTGGAGCGGCGCCTGCTCAACGTGGTCGAAGAAATGGCGATCGCCTCCGGCGTGCGCGTGCCCGCGGTCTATGTGATGGACGGCGAAGCGGGCGTCAATGCCTTCGCCGCCGGCTACGACGTCTCCGATTCGGTGGTGGCGGTGACGCGCGGCACGCTGGAGGCGCTCAATCGGGACGAACTGCAGGGCGTGATCGCGCACGAGTTCAGCCACATCCTGAACGGCGACATGCGGCTCAACATCCGCATGATCGGCATCCTGGCGGGGATCGTGTTCATCGGTTCGGTCGGCGAGTTCCTGCTGCGCACGCAGCGAGGCAGCAGGGACAGCAAGGGGACCGCGCCGCTCATTGCTGGCGGTCTGGCGCTGCTGGTGATCGGCTACGTCGGCCTGTTCTTTGCGCGCCTGATCAAGGCCGCGGTGTCGCGCCAGCGGGAATTCCTGGCCGACGCCTCGAGCGTGCAATTCACGCGCAACCCGGACGGGATCGCCGGCGCGCTCGACCAGATCGAGCTGTCGGCGGCGGGCGCGCTGATCGCCAACCGCCACGCCGAGGACCTGTCGCACATGTTCTTCGGCCAGGCCATCCAGGTGCGTCTGGCGTCGCTGTTCGATACGCATCCACCCTTGCAGGAGCGCATCGCGCGCGTGCATGCGCGGTTCGATCGGTCGAGCTACCGCAAGGCGCGGGCCGGCGCGGCGGCGGAGATGGATGAGGATTTGGCCGAAAAGAAAGGCGTTTCCCGAAAGGACGCCGCTACTTCAGTTCTAGTTACCGCAGCGACGATGGCCGGCCGCCGCGGCGCGGACCTCGGCACGCGCTGGGGCCGCTCGGCAGGCGAGAGCGTTCGCCTGGTGGGATCAATGGACCGCGCCAAGGTGGATTACGCGGCCCGGCTGCTGGCGGCGCTGCCGCAGCACTTGCGCGAGCAACTGCACGAGCCGGAAGGCGCGCGCGCCGCGCTGGTGGCGCTGTTGCTTGCGCCTGCGGAAGAGGTGGCGCAGTCGCAGCTGGCGGCGCTCGAGGCGAGGGGCATGCACGCGATCGCCGAGCGGGCGCGCCTTGCCGAAGCGTTCACGCGGCGCCTCGGGCCGGCGTTCCGCCTGTCGATCATCGATCTGGCGCTGCCGGCGATCAAATCTTCTTCCGAAGCCTTCAGAACGGAACTGATCGGCGCGCTCGAGACTGTGGTCAATGCCGATCGCCGGGTCTCGCTGCACGAGTTCGTCGTGCTCACGCTGGTGCGCAACCAGCTCGCGCCGAGCGCCAGGCCCGGCGCTGCGGGCAGCCGCAAACTCGCCGAACTGCAGGACGCGGTGCTGATCGTGCTTTCGCTGGTGGCGCATGCAGGCACGCGCCAGGACGCCAGCGGCGAGCGCGGCGATGCGCTTGCGGCAGCAATGCGCGCGGGGCTGAAAGAGATGGGCCTGGCCGAGGCGCCGTCGGCAAGCGCGCTGACGCTGGATGGCGCGGCCAAGGCGCTCGAGAAGCTGAAGCAACTCGCGCCGATGCAAAAAGCAATTCTGGTGAAGGGGCTGTTCGCCACGGTCAGCGCAGACGGCACCATCCGCGTCGTGGAAGCGGAGCTGATGCGCCTGGTCGGCGCGGTGCTCGACTGCCCGCTGCCGCCGCTGCTCGAGTCGATCGATCCCGCGACGCTCGCCGTATGAGCGAGGAATGTTGACCTTTACTACCGCCAGCAAGCCGAAAATCTGATCGGGGACGAAGCGACTAAGACTCCTTTCCCGGCTTGATCCGGCCGGCCCCCTCGCGCGCAAGTTCTACTGTGGCTCTAGTCTTGGCGTGATCAATTTGTAAGCGCGCTTTCACCTGCCCCAAGGGTGGTGGTATCGCGGCACTGAGCATGTTCGCGATGCGACGGGTCACGATCGGTGCCGCGACGCTCGTTCCATCCATTCGGAATGTGGATCCACTGCGATTGGCCGAAGCCCGAAGGCCGCGTAGTACCGGGGACTCATCCGACGGCGCGCTCACGTCCGGTCCGTCGTAGCGGTTGCCTGCATCCGGGTGTCCGGGTCCGGACGAGGAGTAGCGCGCCACCTCGGTCAACCTGCTTGCGCCGCCAATCTCCTGGAACAGCCTGCCTCTGCCATAGAATCCGCCGACAACAATGGTTTCGGCGCCGGTTGCGACGCTGTTAACCGTACCAGTATTCGCGATGCCGGCCTGATTCTTCACGAAATAAGACTGCCGAAGCGGACCCGTATCGCCGAGCGCAGGGTTGTCGCGCTCAATCCAGGTGTCAACATCTATCGCTGTCCCGGTGTTATTGCCGACCGTGATTTCCCATACTCCGTGGGGAGCAGGCGAGCTTGCCCGGGAGCGCGGACGGGTCGGCGCAAGCGCGACCAGAAAACTTCCGCGGCCTGGGCCGTTCGGGGAGTTGCGGCCCGCAACCACGCAACAAAGAGGGGTACCCGCCCGGTCGCCGATCCAGATTTCGCCCATGGCGACGGTCTGCGCCGCGGCCGCGCCCGGCGGCCGGATGGAGAGCGTGACGGCTGCGCCAGCCGTTCGGTTGAGCCAGACTTCCAGGAAGCTGTCAGTGAAGTCATCCGGTAGCACGCGCCAATTCAGAGGCGCGCCTGAACTGTTCGCGTTGATCCGTTGACGTGCATGACAGTTCAATTCAAAACCATTTCCAGCAGCAACCACGAGCGAGGTTCTTTGGCTAGCAGCGAGAAAATTGTCGAGCGCGGACTCTAATAGCGATGTTCCGTCGTGCGGACCTGCCATGGCGCCGTCGCTCAGGTTCACCACAAGTCGAAAATTCAAGGCCCGGCGCCGGATGTAGTGCAGGGCGTCAAGGATGTGCACGCAGAGCGACGCACCTGAGGTGTCCTTTGCCGGCCGATACGGTAACTGAACCACGATGATCGGCGCCGTCGACGCAGGCCCTTCGAAGTTGCGGGAGTTGTCGGCAGGATCGGCGTTGGGAAATCCGGCGACGTGACGCAGTGGATTTGGCCCGCCGCAAGCGAGGTCCATAACCATGGTCCCATGGCTCCTGTCCCTAAATGCGGGTTCGTATGAGATTTCGCGATATAGGCGCGACTCGTCCGGGTAGGATTGAATCAGAGCGTCTATTCGGCCTGCGTCAAGTTCTCCTCCGTAGCCGAGTTCGCGCACCCGCTGCCAATGATTGCCGGCATTGCGTCCCGCATCCAGGCGGTTTCGATCCTGATCCCACACCCATTTCACCCTTGTCTTTCCGGTGGCTGGATCTCTGAATGCCCGATTTGCGAATGCGCACCCATGATCAATGATCCCGATGACCACCGGCACAGGGCGAACCGCAGGAGCAAAGTTCCGCGGTTGGGTATCGACCTGCGGGATCGCTGGCAATCCGAGTTTGAAGCGCTCGCCTGCCCTAAGCAGGGCGCGAAACGCGACCAGCTTGTCATGCGGAACGAGGCCGGTGCAGAAGCGTGCTTGTCGGTATATCGCCGGCGCCGCGAAGACGCCCGTAAAATCCCCCGGGACGTAGTTCCGGACAAGCTCTACGGCGACCGGAATCTGCTCCTTTCCCGACGCATCCTTGGGAAGGCCGCTGAAACCCGCGAAGTTCGTGAGATCTGCCCAGATCAAGTACGGGTCGTAGCCGTCCAGGGCTGCGTCGGCTCTAAGGCGGTTAAGCCGGACCGAGCCGGGTTGGATTTGGGTCCAGTTCATGGCGAGGCTTCTCCGACCTAAAATCCCGAGTTCGTTTGCTCCGTTCGTGCCTGGGTCCACAGCCACTTCAGCATTGGTGCCAAAGCAGTCACGTCAACCTGGGCAGTGTCGGCGGACCCGATATATGCAGTTGCAGGATTGGGGTCCAACGTCTCCGTCGGATCCCAGTCCTGCGCCGGGGGAAAGCCAGTTCCGGTGAACGTGCGGCTCTTCCAGGTTGCGCTTGCGCCGCCTGTGCAAAGCGTCACGAAGAAGCCGGCAAGAGTGTCGCCAAGCAAACGGCCGCTAACATTGTCCACGGGGAAATGCAGCCCGGCAGCTACGCGGTTGTCGGTAATTCGCGCGGCCACACCCTGCATTTGAGCAGAGAGCGGGCTGTTTGCATTCTGGCCCATCAACTCTTGCAGCAGCCTTGCCACCATATGCGATTCAGTCGCATGCCCGCTCGGCAGCGCGGAGTACCCAGGCGTAAGCAGAATGGGTTGGATGTTGGGCGAATACTCCACGGGGCGCGGGCAGGCGAGCGCATGCTTGAAGCGCATGACGACAATCATTGTTATCCGGAGTGCAATTTCAATGAGCTCGAGCGTCTTCGGCGTTCTCTGCGGATGCAGGTTGCAGATCGACGTCCAGAACGGAATCTGTGGAAGCATCTGGGTGCTAATTTCCGGGATGCGGTCTTCGCGTCTGGTCGCCCAGCTCTCGACCAACGGCAGCTGCTGCTCAAAGATGTCTCGCGTCGGGCGCTTTATAGTGACAATCGGTTGCCCGCCGATGTGGGACAGCTTGTAAGTTTCGGCGGCTGGTGATTCGAATTTGAACTGCGACAGCAATTCAAACTCGCAGAGAAAACCACGAATGTGAGCTTCCCACCAGGCGAGCTGCGCGGGCTGATCGCACGCCGGGAGCGCGGTGGGCGGAGTGGCCGCATCTCCCGCCCACCTTTTCACAGGAGACCATTGTGCCTGCCAGTTCGCCTGTTGGCTGCCAACCTCTTGAAATGTCCCGTCCCGGCTCCTGAGCAATGCTTGCGACAGAAACGGGTCACCCATCGCAGACGCCAGACCACCCAGACCTGCATATCCCGCATAGCCTGCGTAACCCGCGTAGCCCGCATATCCCGCATAGCCAGCGTAGCCCGCATATCCTGCATAACCTGCCATTGGATCCCCCTTCGTTGGCGCGGCAGTCGGTTAATTACTCCGGCAGCCCTGCGCCGCGCAGGGCCTCGGCTAACGTTTGAGCGTATTCAGGTGCGTGGTCGCGGCCCGGATAGCGTTCCAGGAAGGCGCGCACGGTGAATCCCGGTTCCAGAGCAAGTAATTGTTGAACGGTGCCGCGGGCTTCCGCCAGCTGACCGAGAAAGGACTGTGCGATCGCCAACGCGCGATAGGTCGATAAGTGCGTCCGATTGGCACGTAGTGAGCGCCGCGCCAGTTCGATCGCACGTTCGTATCGGCCTGCCGAAATCGCTGCGGAGGCGGACAGCGAATCATAAAAGTATTTCAACGGATCCAATGGGGACAGCCTGAGCGCGCGCTCGGTTGCATACGCAGCGGGGCTGCCTTCCCCCTTGAACGCGTGCATGGTGCCGATGAACAACCAGGCCAGCGATTCGTTCGGATTGGTCGTCAGCGCATCCTTGTAGCGGAGCTCTGCTGCGCTGAAGTCTTTCCGCATATAGGCGTGCACCAGGCCGGACATGGTGAGTGCAAGCGATGACCTGGGGTCGGCGTGCAGCGCCCGCTCCGACTGGTCGAGGGCCAACTGCGATTCCTGCTTCGGGTCGGGCGTCCAGCCCTGTACGACCCGCAGCACATGCCACTTTGCCAACCAGGCCGGAGGCAGCGGAGACCTCGGAAGCCTTTCGGCAAGATGCGCAAGCAGCACTTTCGCCCGATCGAAATCGCCACCAGCCGAGCGGTGCATCAGGGCTATTGCACCCAGCAGGAGGGCGTAGCTCTCCAGCGTCGGCAGCGGCTGAGAGGTCGCGCGCTCGAACTCTCTTGCCATGATGGCTTTTGCGATCTGGGTCACGATTCGTTCGAAGAGCTCATCATTTCCTGAAAAGACGGCGCGCAGATCCGATGTCAGGCCTTCCGCCCAGACGACGCGTCCAGTACGAACGTCGGCAAGTTCCACGTCGGCGCGTATTCGATTGCCGTCGACGCCGCAGATTCCAGAAAGCAGATAGTTTGCTTTCAGATGCGCGCCTATTTCCATTGGCGATTCCGAGCGATTGCGAAACGCGGCTGTCGAGAGGCGCGAGACCACATTGAATTCATGCGACCTGCTCAGCGAGGAGATGATTTCCTCGGCGAGCGCATCGCCTAGCAACTGATGCTCGGGCGCCATAGTACGCAGCGCGAACGGAATGATCGCAATGGTCGGCCGAAGGTCTTCGGCACCCTTCAGCACTGGTTCGACGACGGGGTGAGCCCCCGGCGGGCCCACGCGATAAGCTCTTACTGGGCGCTCGACGTGCTTTAGGAAACAGTCGCCGAGATCTTCGATGTCCGCGGTCAGCCCCTGCGTCAAGTGATCGCGCACTGCGGACGAGACTATGATTTCGCCAGGGCCCGCGAGCGTAGTCAGGCGTGCGGCGAGATTCACCCCAGCGCCATAGCGGTCGATCTCATCGATGATGACGTCGGCCGCGTGTATGCCGATTCGCAGGTGAAACTGATGCGACGGTGGGACGCCCTGATTTGCGGCCTCCATCCGCTGGTTTGCAGCAATCGCCACTTGCAGCGCCGGCTGGACGCTTTCGAACTCCAGCATCATCCCGTCGCCGAGGCTCTTGACCATTCGGCCACCGCAGGACGGAACGAGATGTCCAGAAACATCGGCGACGAACTGCCGCCACCGCGCCACTGCTCCGGCTTCGTCCTGTTCGATCAGCCGGACAGATTCGACCAGGTCGAGAACGGCAATAGTTCGGGGAGCCCTGTGGACATTGGGCGAGAAAGGCTCGGACAGGTGATCGGGCACGTTCCCCCGCGATGACCCGATTGCAACAGTGCATTATTCATGAGGCAGGACGAAAAATCCAACCATTTCCGGCCCCTAGCGCGGCTTATCCGAGCGTCCCGTTACAATGCCGGCATGCGCGCTTGGCTCGCCGCCGCATGCCTGATGACCGCCGTGAGCGCGGCGGCGCAATCCCCGGAGGAACGGTTGTTCCAGGCCATCGAGGACGGCAAGCCCCTGCTGGCGGAGGGCATCGTCGCGCGCGGCGCGGTCGGGCTCGATGCGCGCAATGCGGAGCAAGGGACTCCGCTGCTCCGTCTGATCTAAGGGAATAGGGAGCTCGCGGCTACATTGTCGCGTTTCGGCTGCCGGGGCGTAGCGATGCTCAACGATTTCCTTTCGGGCGAGTCCCATTTCCTGAGTGACCAATGGGCGTTGCTGCGAAAACGCTGCGCTCCCAGATAGCGGGAATCAATGCCGATGCAACCGAAAAAGCCGCGAACAGTGCCCCGATTCCCGCGCCAATGGCTGCGCCGTGCAGCATAGGTCCCGCCGCCGCACCAAGTAGGATCGCACCGGTCAACCACATTCCGGCGTGATCGGGACTCGCCTCGACGGCTTTCGCCTGAATTCGTACTGATAGCACGTTTAGACCAACTTCCCAAGAAAGTACGCCAAGTAGGAAGACAGCTGGCGTATTCGCAGTCGACATAAGTAGTATTCCCAATGCTAGGACTACGCCAGGCCAGAGCAATTGATTTCGGCTCCGCGTACTTTGATCGCGATACGCCATCGGAAGCAATGCAAATGCGGCGAAAACCTTGCAAATGGCGAGTGCCCAAATCGCCTCATCGGTTCCTATGCCTCGGTCGCCGGATGATTGAACGGCATAAGCCCAAAACCCCAGCTGTCCCGTGAAAAGAAGAAATATGATGATCAATCCGCTCCAACGGCTATGGCGCGATGGAATCGCGGTACGCTGCTGTTGCTCTAGCGATGGTATCGATGACCGGTAAAGCGCTAGGCCTATAAAAGCGATCGCGAAGAAAACAACGGCCAATCCGGTCATCAGCCCAAAATAGGAGCTGAGCGCTTCGACTAATTGCAATCCACCAATGACAATCCCCGCCAGGAAAAGCGTGATCGCTAAGCGCAAGGAGAGCGCAAATATTCTCTCCTTGTGCTGTGCCGCGACCGTTGTCCCGAGATACAGCAATGCCCCGCAGCCGGCGCCAGTCAGCAACCAACAGAGTAGCAACACGGTGAATTCACCGTGTGCGGCTACGCCAAGGCAAACAACAGGTAGCGCGACAGCGGCGACAGCGTGCCTACGGCGAAGCGTCGCAAGACGCAATAGCGGCAAGATAAGAGCAACTAGTAACTGACCGAGCATGTAAGCAGAGCCTATCCAGCCCGCTAACGCAATCGGCGCACGCTGCTCGGCGACAAGAGCGGTGACTAACAGCGGAAGTAAGTGCAGCGGCAACGATCCGGCCGCCGAGAGAAGGCAGGCGCCAAGCAATGAGGTCATCTTGTGGTGTCACGTGCTGCAACGTCAGCGCCCTGATAGGCGCACACTTTCAAGTGCGATGCTTTGCGCGTTTTCTTACACCGACTGCGTATTGGCCGACGGAGTGCGAATCGCCTGATGGATCTGCACTTCTAATCGTTTTTCGGTAGCCTTCCCAGTCCGCTTCCGTCATTCCATTCGTCCCATTTGATTGAAGATGTAAACCTTCGACTCCACGAAATTCGAGGTTTGATTCCGTGTAGCACTGTCGAAGAAGTGGCTGTACCTGGAACAGCGGCTTAAACTTCGAAATTTCGATAGGAATGTCCGTAGCTACCAATTTAATATTCGTGAACAACGGAAGCGGCTTGAATTTGTCCGTTTCTACAATACCTTCATAGCAGGTATAGAGTTTGCTATGCGGCACATTTGCGCAAGGCCTAATAAGGATGCTCCAGTTCTCGGCAGTACTCACCAGCAATCCCGACCATATTTGCACAACACCCGGAACGAATAGGTTCGACAAGAAGGGGGGTGCCATGCCCGTTAGGTCACTAGGGCAATGCGCGTCCCAATATTCGAGAAAGTCGGGAAGGTGAGTGCTTGTCAATGACTGCCAGTCGCCATCAATGTCGTAAAAAACATCCACGCCATTCCACTTCAGTCGAATGTCGACCGGAGGAAATATGTACCAGCCGAACGCCGACGCAGAACAGATTGCTTCACAGTATTGATGCGCAGCCGCGGGAATAGTGCCGAGGGCCGACCGATCGGCCCTCATAGCCAGCGTTGCGCCCGGATAAACGCGGTAAAAGGTAACAATGCCCTTGCGAGGTTGATCCGGGCGCATGACTACTTCACTTCAGAAAATGCCTTGTCACTTTCGGGGAAATAATCCCGCCGCCGGTCTGCACCTTGGGCTTAGCGGCCTGCCGGGCATGGGCCTTTACCTTCGGGGAGATGATTCCGCCACCGGTCTGCACCTTGGGCTTTGCCGCTTTCTGAACGTGAACCGCCACTTTCGGGGAAATAATTCCACCGCCCACTTGAATTTGTCTCATGATCTTCCTCCATGGTTATGACCGCTCGAGAAGAGCGACCGCGTCAATAATAGAACGACGTGCATAGTCAGGCAATCGATGTGGACTACTGTGACAACTATCGCTGATCGCGCCGTGCGCGCGCTGCTCTGCGTTGCTCTTTTTCTTATCGCTTTGTCCACTGCGGCGCAAACAGCAGAGGACCGGCTGTTCGAGGCCATTGAAGACAACAAGCCGCTCGTCGCCGAGGGCATCGTCGCGCGAGGCGGGGCGAAGCTGGATGCGCGCAACGCGGCGCGCGAGACGCCGCTGCACCGGGCGATCGAAAAAGGCTACCGGGAGCTGGCGGCGCTGCTGGTGCAGGCGGGGGCGCCGATGGGGGCGCGCACGGCGAACGGCGAAACGGCGCTGCACTATGCGGCGCTGTATGCAGACACCTACTTCGTCGATCTGCTGCTCGGGGCGAAGGCCGATCCGAGCGTGCGCAACGACGACGGCGAATCGGTCCTGCAGTGGGCGGTGATGACCGGCAACCCGGCGACGGCGCGGCAACTGCTGCAGGCTGGCGCGGATCTGCTGGCGACCGACCTGAAGGGCAACACGCTGCTGCATGCAGCGGCGGACCGGGGGGACGTGGATATGGCGAACGCTTTTCTCGCGCTCGGCGTGGATCCGCGTCGGCGCAATCGCGCTGGCCAGCGGCCGATCGAGATCGCGCGCGAGCGTGACTACCCGGAATTCGTCAAACTGCTCGAGCGCTTCGAATGAGGCCGTTCACCCCAATTTGAAGGCCTTGGCGAGCCGCTCGTAGGAGTCCAGGCGCGTGGCGTAGTCGCCGGTGATGGTGAGCACCATCAGTTCGTCGGCCGAGAATTGTTCGGCGATACGGAGCAGCTTTTCCCTGCAGGTATCCGCGCTGCCGTGCACCAGCCGCGCGCGCTGCGACTGGATGTGCGCGCGCTCCTGGTCGCTGTAGGTCCGCTTTTCCGCTTGTTCCTGTGTCGGCACCGGAGTGTCGAGGTTGTAGGCCATGTCGATGCGCCGTGCGTCCACCACTTTGGCAAGGCGCTCGGCTTCCGCATCCGACTCTGCGCAAATGACGAAACAGCACACGGACGTGTGCGGCTCGGGTTCGCGACCTGCGCTCTGGTAGCGTTCCTTGTAGGCGCGCATCACCAGTTCGCCGCCCTGCGCGTTGATGAAGTGGGCAAACGAGAAGCGCACGCCGAGTTGCGCGGCAAGCAAGCCGCTGTAGTCGGAGGAGCCGAGCAGCCAGAGTTCAGGCGCCGACGGCCCCTCGGGCTGCGCGCGCACCTTCTTGAACGGATGGTCTTCGGGCAGCGTGCCGTCGAGATGGCCGAGCAGTTCCCAGACCTGTTGCGGGAACTGCTCGGCATCTGGGAAATGCCCGCCGGCGACGGCGCGCGCGCTGCGCTGGTCCCCGCCCGGCGCGCGGCCGATGCCAAGGTCGACCCGCCCCGGGTACAGCGCCTCGAGCATGCGGAAGATTTCCGCCACCTTGAAGGCGCTGTAGTAAGGCAGCAGCACCCCGCCGGTGCCGATGCGGATGCGTTTGGTTTCCGCCCCAAGGCGCGCGAGCAGGATCTCGGGGCAGGGATCGCCCAGCGCGGCAATGGCGTGGTGCTCGGCAAGCCAATAGCGGGTGTAGCCAAGCTCGTCAGCGCGGCGTGCGAGCTTGAGTGTCTCGGCGATGGCCTGCGCCGCAGTGTGGCCGGCGATGATGGGCGATTGGTCGAGGATCGAGAGTTTCATGCTGCAGGGCATCATTATCGGGTCCGGCGTAAGCTTGGCGGCGATTGTTTCGACCCAGAACCATGCGCACCCTGCTGCTGCTGCTCGCCCTGGCGCTCCCGCTGGGCAGTGCCCAGGCCATGCAATGCAGCGCCCAGTCCGGGCCGACCACCACTGCGTTGGTGGAGCTATATACCTCGGAGGGCTGCGACAGCTGCCCGCCCGCCGACCGCTGGCTCTCCTCGCTGGGGGCCGCAGGCTATGCCCCTGACCGGGTCGTGCCGATCGCGCTGCACGTGGATTATTGGGACTACATCGGCTGGAAGGATCCTTACGCCCGCCAGGTGTTTTCGGCCCGCCAGCGCAAGCTGGCCCAGTTGGCGCGGGCGGCGATCGTCTACACCCCCCAGGTGCTGCTGCAGGGGCAGGATTTCCGCGCTTGGCGCGAACGCGGCAGCCCGTCGGCATTCGATCAGGCCGTCGCAAAAATCAATACCCAACCGGCAAAGGCGCGTATTTCGCTACGCTTGGACACTCGGCAAAAGGACGCCTTCGAGGTCGAGGCGAGCGCGGTGCTGGAAGATGCGGTGCCGTCCGCCGACCTGGCCCTCTATCTCGGTGCCTATGAGAACAAGTTGGTCTCCGAGGTGCAAGCCGGGGAGAACCGCGGCCGCACGCTGGCGCATGACTATGTGGTCCTGCAATGGGCGGGGCCGTTCGATTTCAAGGGCGCGACGCTCAGCGCGCGCCAGCGCCTGCCGCTGCTGCCCAAGGCCGTTCTGGCGAATTCCGGAGTGGTCGCTTTCGTGCAGAACACAGCCACGCGTGAGGTCTTGCAGGCCCTAATGCTTGCGGCCTGCCGGGGCTGAATCGGTTATATTTCGGCCCGGCGACGCCTGTCGGAGGGGCTGGCGGCAGCCCAGGGGAGAGGCGATGCAAGCGACGCAGATTCGCCAGAAAGACGGGGTCTTTTATTTCGCCGGTTACCGGGCTAAGGACCTGCTTGGCAAGGTCCGTTTCATCAGCCGGTTCTACGGCGAGGGCGAGCAAATTGCCGCTGCCCGCATCTCCCAGGACGACGACGTCGCGCAGTTCATCTCCAGGATCGAGCGCACCGACAACGCATTCCAGCGCGGCCTGTCGCGCGCCAAGGTGCGCCAGCTGATCAATTTCTACGAAACCGCGGTGACCCAGCCGGCGATACCCGGCACCGTGCTGCTCTACACCAGCGAGAAGCTCAATTTCAGGTCCGACGGCGATGGCGGCGGCCACCTTTCCGACCCGAGCAGCAAGTACCTGATCATCGACGGCCAGCACCGCCTGGCGGCGTTGCATTTCTACATGCTGGAGCGGCCCCAGGACGCGGCCACCATCACCGTGCCCTGCATCATCTTCGATGGCCGCAGCGAGGATTTCGCCGCCGAGATGTTCGTGATCATCAATTCCACGCCGACCCGCATCAACAAGAGCCACCTGATCGACCTGTACGAGCGCGTGTCCTGGGCGGCGCCGGACCGCAAGTTCGCCGCGCGCATGGTGGAGAAGCTCTACAGCGAGGGCGACAGCCCGCTGCGCTACCGCATCAACCGCCTGGGCGGCCGCAGCCAGCGCGACAAGTGGGTGCTGCAGGCGGAGCTGTTCAACGAGTTGCACCGCTGGGTGCGCGGCAAGTGGCGCTCGATCCAGCTGGCGGGCGGCAGTTCCAAGGAAGTGCCGCGCTACTACGGCATGGTGCGCGATTTCTTCAAGGCCGCGAAAAGCGCCTTCGGCGACGCCGTCTGGGGGAAGGACGACTACATGGTCACCAAGCCCGTCACTATCAAGGCCATGATCCGGGTCTGCTCGGATCTGGCGCGCGAGGACGATGGCCCCGAATCCGGGCGCGCGGCGCGCTGGGAGCAGCGTCTCGCGCCCTGGGGCGAGCTCGGCAAGCAGTTCAAGGAGGACGGCTTTTACGAGCGCTTCCCCGCCAAGGGCGAGGTGGAGCGCGTAGCGCGGATCCACCGCGACCTCGCGCGGGCTGCCGGCATCGAAGTCAGCAAGAAGACCTGATTCAAGCCTTGTAGGTATCGAGCTTTACGCGTTCGCGCTCCAGCGCGGCGGCGACGGGCGGCGCGGCCACCACGCGCTCGATATAGGCGAGGTAGCCGGGCAGCGATTTCGGGTCGACGCCCGCGTAGCCGCCCCAGCGCAGCAGCGTAAAGGCATAGGCGTCGTGGAAGCTGACGCGCTCGCCGAACCAGTGCGGCTTTGCCGCCGCGACCCAGTCCTGGATGCGCTGCAGGTACTTGCGAAAGCGCGGCGCGGCGACCTGCTTCACTTCCGCCTGCGCCGAATCGCTTTCGGCGAAATCTGCCGCGCGGAAGACATGCGTGAAGGTCGGGTGCACGGTGTTGTTCATCCACGCCAGCAGCGACAGCGCCTGCGCGCGCGCCCAGGGTTCCGCGGGCAGCAGCCCGGCCTTGGGAAAGCTGCGATCGAGAAATTCGGCGATGGCGATAATCTGGGTCAGCGTCTTGCCGTCGGCCACCAGTACCGGTACCTGGCCGTCCGGGTTCATGGCCAGGTATTCGGGCGTTCTTTGCTCGCCCTTGTGCAGCTTGACCAGCTTGGGCTCGAAGGTCTGGCCGGTGGCCGCCTTGATCGATTCCAGCGCCACGTGCGGCACGAACGAGCAGGCGCCGGGGGCGAAATACAGCTCCAGGTTCATGATGTGCGCTCCTCGATGATTTTCGATTTTGCCATTGCCTGAATATCTGCAGCCTCAAAGCCCAGCTCGGAAAGAATGGCGCGGCTGTGTTCGCCAAGGGCCGGGATCGGGTCCATGCGCGGTTCGAACCGATCCAGGTTGAACGGGGGTTTGATCGCTTCGATCGGCCCGCCGGGCGAGCCGATCTCGCGCCAGCGGTCGCGCGCCTCCAATTGCGGGTGGTCCCAGAACTCCTGCATCGAATTGAGTTTCGCGTTGGCGATGCCCGCCTGGTCCAGGCGCTCGAGGATCTGCTCCGTCTCGAGTGCGCGGAAAGTCTTATCTATTTCGGCATGCATCGCGTCGCGGTTGTGCACGCGCGCCGGCCCGCTGGAAAATCTCGCATCGCCCGGCAACGAAGGGTTCAACAGCGCGGTTTCGCAGAACCGCTTGAACTCGCGTTCGTTCTGCACTGACAGGAACACCGTGCCGCCGTCGCCGGCGCGGAACGGGCCGTAGGGCACGATGGTGGCGTGGTGCGCGCCCGAGCGCGGCGGCGCGTCGCCGCCGTAGGCGGTGAAGTTGGCCGGAAAGCCCATCCACTCGCCCAGCGCTTCGAACATGGTGATGTCCAGCGTGGCGCCGATGCCATCGCGCTGGCGGCGGTACAGCGCGGCGAGGATCGACGAGAACGCATACATGCCGGCAGCGACATCGGCGACCGGGATGCCCGCCTTGGAGGGCTGCTCGGGAGTACCCGTGACTGACAGCAGTCCGGCCTCGCATTGCACCAGCAGATCGTAGGCGCGCTTGTCGGCGTAAGGGCCCGCCGGGCCGTAGCCGGAGATGCCGCACCAGATGAGCGCCGGATACTTGGCGCGCAGTTGCGCCGCGCCCAGTCCGAGGCGCTCGGCTGCGCCGGGTGCGAGGTTCTGCACGAAGACATCGGCCTTCGCCAGCAGCCGCTCCAGCACCGGGCGTGCCTGCGGATGCTTGACGTCGAGTGCCAGGCTTTCCTTGGAGCGGTTGACCCAGACGAAATGCGAGGACTGTCCCCGCACGGTGGTGTCCATGTTGCGCGAGGCGTCGCCGACCCCGGGGCGCTCGATCTTGATCACGCGCGCGCCGAGTTCGGCGAGGTGGCGCGTACAGAACGGACCCGCGATCACCTGCTCGAGCCCGACCACGGTGATGCCTTCGAGCGGTCTTTTCACGCGAATTCGATCTCCATGCCGCGCACCGCAAAGCCATGCAGGTCGGTGCTCCAGCGCTCACCCGGTGCAACCGGATGCGCGTCGGTGAGCGTGCCGGTGCTGATGATCTCGCCTGCCTCGAGCGGGGGCGACTCTTTCTGCAGCGACAGCACTTCGACCAGGAAAGCGAGGGCGAGCAGGGGACTGCCCAGCACATTCGAGCCGATGCCCTGGTCCTTCACCTCGGCGCCTTTCTTCAGCGTGAGCTTGAGAAACGGCAAGGCTGCGGCGAGGCCGGCAATGCGGTGAATCTCGACCGGCGCGCCGACGATCAACCTGCCATGCAGGCCGTTGTCTGCGGTGCAATCGGCGATGGTCAGTTTCCAATCCGGATGGCGGCACTGGACGATTTCGACGCTGTGCGCGATCCACTCGATGCAGGCGAGCAACTGCTCGGGATCCTTGGTCACCGGGGGCCGCGATTTCAGGCGCAAGCAGATCTCCGGCTCGATGCGCGGCTGCACCAGTCCGGCCAGCGCAACCGTGGCGCGGTTGTCCTTGGCGTGGATCAGCGTGCGGTCATAGACCGCGCCCCACATCGGCTCGTTGACCCCGTAACGTTGCCAGAGCGTGCGGTTGGTGAAACCGATCTTGCGGCCGACCAGTTTCCAGCCTTGCGCCAGCCGGTGGGCGTGCAATCGGCGCGCCGCGCTGTAGCCGGCTTGCGGCGTAAGCGCCGGATAACGCGTGCTGAACGGGGCGACCTGCCGCGGGTGCTGGTGAAGTTCGATCAGTTCGTCGCCGAGATTGGTTGCGTCCATGGTCAAGTGATTCTAAATTAGACGCGTCGGCGAAGACATACCGCGATACGCGCAGCTCGCCGCCAAAGGAGCCCGAGATGACCGTTTCCGCGATGAATCACTTCACCATCCTCACCGACGACCTGCCGGCGACGCTGGCCTTTTACGAGGAGCACCTGAACCTCAAACCCGGCGCACGCCCGCCGTTCACGTTTCCCGGCGCCTGGCTGTATGCCGACGGTGGCAAGGGTTCGCAGCCGATTCTGCACATCATCGCGGGGGTCGAAAAGAGGCGGTTGGTCAAGGGGGTGATCGACCACATGGCGTTCAGCGGCGACGGGCTTGCCGCGGCCGTGGCGAAACTCAAGCAAAAGAACGTTCCGATCGAGCTGCGCAAGCAGGTCGGTTCGGGCACCTGGCAGCTGTTCTTTTCCGATCCGAACGGCGCCAAGGTCGAAATTGATTTCGATCCCGCGGAACCTGCACCCGCCGGCTGACGTCAGACGGAAATGCTGTTCCTGCAGCGCCTGCTCGGCGCGCTCATCGGTGTCGCGCTCCTGGTCGCAGCCTTCTTCGTTGCCTCCGTGCTGCTCGCGGTGGTTGCGGTTGCGGGGCTGGCGCTGTGGGCCTGGGTCTGGTGGCGCACCCGCAATTTGCCGCGCCGGCCGGCTGCTGGCGCAGGCACCGGAACCGTCCTGGATGGCGAGGTGATCGAGGGCGAATACCGGATCGAGCGCGAGGTCCGGAGCCGCAACGACGACCTGCGTTGACACGCCCTAAGCCGGGCGGTACCGTGCCAATCTCCTGAGGAGGTTCAACCATGTCACGTCCACGGTATGCAAGCTTTTCGGCGCGTGGCGCCGCGTTTATCTTGTGTATGGCCGCGGCGCTTCCCGCGCTCGCGCAGAAGGCCGACGTCATCTTCAGCGCCGGACCGACCGGGGGCAGCTGGACGCCGCTGGCGGCGGCCGTCTCGCAGGTCATCAACAAGCGGTTTCCGGACCTCAATGTCCAGGTGGAGCCGGGCGCAGGCCTGGTGAACATGGAGAAGATCCGCACCGACAAGGCCGACATCGGCTGGTCGATGACCAACATCATGGCCGACGCCCAGAGCGGCTCCGGGCAGTTCGAGGGCAAGAAGACGGACAAGGGCCTGTATATCGCGAATTTCTATCCAAACGTCTGGCAGATGGCGGTGCCCGCCGACAGCGGCATCAAGACCATCAAGGACCTCAAGGGCAAGCCGGTGGCGCTGCCGGCGCGCGGTAACACCAGCCTCACCGCGGGATGGGAGTACCTGCTCCAGGTGAACGGCATGTCCCTGAACGACCTCGGCGCGAAGAGCTACGGGCCGGTGTCCTCGAACGCCGAGGCGGTCAAGAATCGCCAGGCCATGGCAGCGGGCTGGTTTACCGTGGTGCCGGCATCCTTCGTGCTCGACCTCGGTTCGTCAATGAAACTGCAGCTGGTTTCGGTCAGCGACGCGGAGTTCGCCGCGCTCAGGAAGATCAATTCGGGCTATGTGCGGCACACCATCAAGGCCGAGGTGTACAAGGACTGAATCGCCCCGGGTTTCCCGGAGACTCCGAACTTTGAGAGGATGGAGTCATGGAAACGACGAAGAGGTACCCCGGGGAAGTCCGGGAGCGGGCGGTGCGCCTGGTAGCCGAGCAGCAGGCC
>Ga0187892_10000100_pt1 | contig 199935 bp, 176 predicted proteins | sample MA1701073metaG_FD_139345 | JGI IMG/M metagenome (GOLD analysis project Ga0187892, IMG submission 139345) | Bio-ooze microbial communities from a basaltic lava cave in the Kipuka Kanohina Cave System on the Island of Hawaii, USA - MA170107-3 metaG ... | reverse complement strand
CTCGAAACGCGCTCCTTTGCGGGTGTTGTGATTTTTCAGGATCAGCCAATACCCACACTGGATGAGCGTTTCGAGCTTTCTGTTGCCTGCTCAACCAGTTATCACACTGGTTCAGGGACTAGCAGCTCATGACAAGGACCTTGGTTGACGTGGAGCACAGCATGCGCGTTACCAAAACCGGCATCACGGCACTGTTGGTCTGGCTATCGTGTTCCAGCGCCGATCATCGCAGCGCCGCCCCACCTGCCTCGACTTCGGTGCAGCTGCCGTCGGGCCCCAGGTACGAGACCGTTGTCAAAGGTACGGGACCGGCCGTGGGCGCCGGTCAGACAGTGCGGATTCACGAGACCCTGACGTTGCCCGAGGGAAAGCAGATCTACAGCAGCCGCGGAGGCCAGCCGGTCATGTTTACCCTGGGGCGAATCGGGTGATTGCAGGCGTCGAGGAGGGAATCACGGCAATGCGGGTCGGAGGTCGTCGCAAGTTCACCCGAGGGGGCCTCGCGGTGTCCATCTGCCGCAGGCCAGGGAGTTTGAGCCCGCTGCTGTTAGCGGGAGGCGATTCCAGCATTCGAGGAAGTCATCAGTGTCTCTCGATTCCTTGCGGTATACTCTCTGGCGATAGTGATACTCCTGAAGAGCGAATAGTCTGACGAAGCCATGATTCGCCTGCCCTCAGTAGTGCTCGTCATTCAATCGGCCAGGGAAACCCTCCGCCGGTTTCCCTGGGTCCTGCTGTCAGCTTTTCTCAGTGCCTGCATCTGCTGGGTCCTCGCTGTTCATTCCTCAGCGGCCAAGTCGTTTGAAGAAACCTTAAGCCGCCTGCTGTTGTCTTCTCTGCTTGGGATCGCGAGCTTCTTCGGGCTGGCTCTCTGGCTAGAGCGATCTTCTTGGAGCGCTCTTCGTCACTGGATCGGGTTGCTGGCCGGAGTTCTGCTGCTGGGCTGCTACTACTTGTCCTACGACCCAGACGCACCGCAGGTTTACTCCTATCGATTCTGGCAGCTGGCCGTGGCTTCCCATCTCCTGGTTGCGGTCTCACCCTACCTGCGATCCGGAGAGATGACTGGTTTTTGGGAGTTCAATCGGACTTTGTTTCAGCGCATTTTGCTGGCTGTGCTGTTTTCCACCGTTCTCTACGCGGGGCTAGCCATTGCGCTGTGGGCGATTCAGTCGCTGCTGGGCCTGAAGGTGGACTGGAAGATCTACTACTTTTTCTTTCTCGCAGTGGCCTTTCTCTTCAACACCTGGTTTTTTCTGGCGGGGGTCTCAGCAAACTGGCGTGAGCTCGACGAGGGGACTGAATATCCCTCTGGGCTGCGGTTGTTTGTGCAGTTCATTCTGCTGCCGCTGGTAACCATCTACGTGCTCATCCTGTACGCGTACCTATTCAAGATCCTGGCGATTCGGGAGTGGCCGCGTGGAACCATTGGCTGGCTGGTTAGCGTCATGTCAGCAGCGGGCATGTTGTCTCTTTTGCTGGTGCACCCGTTGCGAGACCAGCCGAGCCAGCGCTGGATTCGCTTATACTCGCGTTGGTTCTACGGCGGCCTGTTCCCGCTGATAGTTCTGCTGCTGATGGCTATCTGGCGTCGTGTTTCAGAGTACGGGCTCACGGAGGAGAGATATTTCCTTATTATCCTGACTTTCTGGATCACGGGCATTGCCGGCTACTTCACTTTTGGGCGCCAGCCCAGCATCAAAGTCATTCCTGCGTCGCTGGCTTTGCTGGCCATTTTATCCGTAGCCGGGCCTTGGGGCGCTTATCATCGCTCACTGGCCAGCCAGCTCGGCAGGCTCAGCGCGAGATTGGAGCGGGTGGGCATCCTGAAGAATGGCCGAATCGAGAAAGCTCGGAGTCCCGTCGGTCTTCACGATCGCAAGGAGATCAGCGCTGCGGTGCGATACCTCCTGCACATGCATGGAACCACCAGCCTCAAAGCCTGGTTCAGCGAAGATCTCAAGAGCCTGTGGAAGGACGAAGGGCCAGCTCGCACCGGCTTTTTCTGGCGTCAGTTGCCTTCCGAGCCGGCCCGGAAGATCACAGAAATGATGGGTGTGACCTACCTGGAATCGTGGGAAGGGGACCCGAAGCATTTTTCTGCCAGCGTGCGCCGCGACTGGCAGAGCGCCCGATCCGTGGCCGGCTACGACTACCTCATCAGGGTCAGTCTCTACCGATCGCCGGGCGGAACAAGCTCGCAGGCTCTAAACATTGCCGGCCGCAAGTGTGAGCTCACCTGGAGTTCCAATCCACAATCGGTGGAACTGCGCGAGGGCAAGCACCTGCTGACGGCCATCGACGCAGCTCCATTTATGAATCGTCTTTACCAGCACACGGGACAGCAGTCGGCCTCGGGACTTCCGGAAGAGGTCATGACTCTGGAAGCTGAATCGTCGCTGGCACGCGTGAGGCTGGTCTTTGAGAGTATCTCAGGAGAGCGCAACGACTCCAACATCCAGTTGACCAATGCCCACGGCGAGTTGTTTGTGAAGTTTCATTCGGTCATAGAATCAAAGTAGTGTGCAATTGTGAAAGGAGAACCGGCAATCAAGAGAGCACTTCCCTCAGCTGACTCAGACTCAGGTTCCCACCACTGCAGATCACAGCTACCCGCCTGCCTGCCAGGCGACTCTTCAGCTTGAGCGTTGCAGCGAATGCGGCAGCGCCAGCACCTTCTACGAGGTTGCGGGTCTTCTCGATGAGGAGGCGAGTGGCTTGACGGATCTCGTCATCTGACACGAGAACGAAGTCGTCCAGCTTCTCCCAGAGAATGCGTTGCGGCAACTCAAAGGCGGTGCGCGTCTGCAGACCCTCGGCCCAAGTTTTCATCTGATCCTCCACTAGCCGCCGCTCTTTCCAGGACCGGTAGGCCGCGGGCGCTGCCTCAGATTGAACCGCTATAACTTCAATTCTTGGATCGACTGTCTTTGTGGCGATGCAAGCCCCAGCGGCTCCGCTGCCTCCGCCGAGTGGCACTACGAGGACCTCGACATCGGGCTGTGCCTCCAGAATTTCGAGCGTCGCGGTTGCGACTCCTGCGATAAGCAGAGGTTCGTTGCCGGAATGGATGTAGCGGTAGTGGTTTTTCTCAGCAAGCTGTTCGCAATGCTCGCGGGCTTCGTCAAAATCCCGGCCGCAGACGATGATTTCGGCGCCGAGGTTGCGCATCGATTCTACCTTTGCCGGGTTCGCCCCTTCAGGCACGCAGATCCGCGCCTGTACCCCAAACAGTTGCGCACCATAGGCCACGGACTGCCCGTGATTGCCAGTAGACGCTGAAATCACGCCTCGCCGGCGCTCTTTTTCGGAAAGCTGGCTGATCAGATTGACTCCACCCCGCACTTTGAAGGCGCAGGTGGGGAGATGATTTTCGTGTTTTACCCAAAGCGGGCAGCCAGCAAGCTGTGAGAGCGATGGGTAGGCGTACAGGGGAGTCGGGCGCAGGTAAGGCTGAATCTGGCGGCGTGCCCGCAGGATGTCGGTGAATGTCGGAAATGTCCAAGTCATAGTGAGGGAGTCGGGGGCAGAATGAGAAGCTTTGAGTGCGGCAAGAAGCTTCAGCGCTTGCGCCTGTCAACGGTTCAGATTCACCCACGCTCCGTTGATCATCACCCGCTTGACGCGGCGCATCGCTTTGATGTCTTTGGACGGGTCACCTTCAACCAGCACGAGGTCTGCTTGCTTTCCGGCCTCGATGCTGCCCAGGCGATGATCCACACGGAAGAATTGAGCGTTCGCCAGAGTGCTGGCTTGAATGCTCTGCATCGGCGTCAGCCCGCTTTCTACGAGCAGTTCCATCTCGCGCTGATAAGCCCAGCCACGCTCGGCGTGAGGGACGGAGGAATGCGAACCCGTTACGACGCGCACGCCTGCACGTTTTGCCAGACCCACAAACGCCATCATCTGCTGAAATCCACGAACATGCATCTCCGTGATGTCTGTGTCGCCATTGCGGCGCTCGAACACAGCCAATGTGGCTGAAAGGCTAACGTTCCGGCTTGCCATGAGTTTAAGCAAGCGGTCCACCCGCTCTGATTTCAAGTCGATCTGACTCCAAACTCTGTAGCGACCCAGGCTGCGTGCAGCGTTATCCGCCAAAACCAACTGCCGGTACGCCTCGCCCTCGCGCGGAGGCAGCAGCGACGAACCGACCGAGGTGACGTGTTCAATGCCATCGATTCCCACTCGAATCGCGTCGCGTGCATCCACGATCTCCAGGTGGGCTGTAACGGGAACTCCCTGGGCGTGCGCGGTCTCCGCGATCGTGCGAATGAGATGCACAGGAAGCCGGAAGTAAACCTTGATGACGCTCGCACCGCTTTCAATTAGACGATTTGCGGCAATCTGGGCCTCCAGCGGATCCCGCACGATGAGTGAGTCCTGTGGATAGGCCGGCGGCGGGCAGTCGAGGTGTGGGCCGGCAAGAAAGAGTCGCGGCTGGACCTCCTTCGAACGCCGCACTGAGTCGTAAGCTTCGATCCAGGCCCCCGGATCGCGAACAGAGGTGACGCCATGAGAAAGAAAGAGCGCTGGGAGAGCCCCATCGCCATCAAGGTGAAAATGGGAGTCCATCAGCCCCGGAAGCAAAGTGAGCCCAGCAGCATCGATGATCTCAGCCTCCCTTGGAGGCGCTGTACTCGCCGTGGGCCCTACCGCGCTGATCCGGCCGCCGGAAATGATGACGTTCGCGCCCTCGAGCGGCGAGTTGTTCTTGCCGTCAATCAGCCTGACGCCGACGATGGCCTGGACAGCGCTTGGAGGCTCCTGCGGCAGAACCAGAAACTCCCGAATGGGACGACCAGGTTGCTGCCTCTGTCCGACGCCAGGTGTTGCCATGGCGAGAAGCCAGAAAACAGTGACAATGGTTAGGTGCATTCGTTGACGCATTAGAAGCCTCAGTTTTTCAAAAATCTGGGATCTGTGGTCTGGCGTCCAGCGCCGAAGGCGCAGAAGACATCCTGCACAGACTCCGAACTCTGGACCCGAGACGTCGCACTCCAGTCATTGCCAGTCCTGAATCAACCGGTCGTACAGCCGTGCAGCGAGTTCCAGTTGCTTAACCTCAACGAACTCCGCGTTTGTGTGTGCCTGGACGATATCACCAGGCCCACAGACAACGGTTTCAATTCCCGCCAGAGCCAGCTTGCTGCCGTCGGTACCGTAATGCGCACCCAGGCAGGGACTTGATTGCCCAAGAGCCGACTCCTGGGCTTGTTGCAGCCTGGAGACTATTGGGGCATCGGTCGAAGTTTCCAAGGCTGGGTCAATGAGGTAAGGGTCTTCCAGCTGGAAGTCGAGCTGGCCCTCGAGCCGGTCTCGCAGCCAGCTTTCGCAGTCAGATAGGGCTTCAGAGGCCTGCTCGGAGGGAAGGAGACGACGATCGATCTCAAAGTCACAAATGTCTGGAACCATGTTGACCGCCTGGCCGCCTGAAACCCGCCCGACATTCAACGTCGGAGCGCCCAACAGCGCATGACCGGTGCGTCGCCGAAGTTCTCCGGCATACTGCTCCAGGAGCAAGGCGAGGCGCGCTCCGTCATAGATGGCACTGCGCCCCAAGCAAGGTGTGGCGCCATGAGCGCTTACGCCGAGCACCCGAAGGTGCCAGCGCACCACGCCTTTGTGGGCGACAATGTTTCGAAGCAGTGTCGGTTCTCCCACGACAGCGGCGCTGACCGGCCAGTCCCGCTCGATCAGTTTTCGGGAGCCAGCAAAGGAAAATTCTTCGTCGACAGTGGCCGCGAAAACAACCGGTCGACACCGCTCCTTTCTCTGTGCGTGGCTACAGAGAGCCGTGAGCATCGCAGCGAGGGAGGCCTTAGCATCGCACGAGCCTCGGCCGAAAATACGACCGTTTTCCATCACCGGATCGAACGGTGCGATGGCCATGTTAGCCGTGGGAACGGTATCCATGTGCGAGTTTAGAAGAAGACCGCCGGAGCGCGATTGTTCCTTTGACGCCTGTACGACGCCGATCACATTCTGCCGGCCGGCGGCGACTGTTTGCATTTCACAGTCAATTCCATGCCGGCGAAGCACCAATTCAATATAGGCAGCAACGTCCCGTTCTGCGGGCTCTCCCGTGTTAGGCCGCATTGGATTGACACTCGGGATTGCGACCAGGTCCTGCAATGTCTGAAGCAGATTCATGTCGAGTGCGCTGAAAAAGATTGCCTCTGCGACACTGGTGTCAGGATTTAAGCCCAAGCTGTCCCCTGTTGCCAATCGAATTCTTGTCATGGCGCGGGAGAGAAGGAACGGCCCTCATCCATAATCACCGAGGAGTGCTGCGAGTTGCAGCGCCTCCAAGCTTTGACTCCCGTCAGCCAAAATAGCGGGGAGATTTCAATTTCCTGAAGCCGCGAAAGCTGCTGCTAGTCACACGATCGCGCCCTTCCGTCCCTGAGAATGCAGCGTTCGTCACAAGTTTGTTTTTGGTTTGCTGATACCCCCTCTATGCTTCGCGGATGATGCATTAGAGGACAGTGACTATGCAAAACAGTGTTGTGGCAGTATTCAGACAGAAAGACGGGCCCCACGAACATCGGTGCCCTTGCGGCAGTTTGCTGGCCAAGCTCACTTCGCAGGGCATTGAGCTGAAGTGCCGGAAGTGCAAAAGAGTACAGCTCATTCCTAATTCAAGGATTCTGGGTACGCTGCGAACGGCGGCGGTTGAGGTCTGAGTGCCTGACTGCCAAGACTCACCCGCCGTAGTCCAGGGCAGACATCGCCCCATGCCAGAAAGAACAGTTCAGTGTGGGGTTTTTTTCTCTAAAACGCTATGATTGCAGTGTCTTTTCCAAGCCTTTAGCTTCCTCATGTTTCGCCTTGCTGTTGCTGTTTTCCGACAGACTCCAAGCGGCTACGGGGAGGAGAGCGACAGTGAGGGACACCGTTCGATGAACCTCTGGCTGCATTGCCATGACTAAAGCAAGCTGGGTCAAATGGGGCTGGTTTGTCGGGATCTGGACGCTGTTTGGGTTGTTCTTCAGCACGCAGTCGTACGTGTTCGCCCGTCTTCACGCCAGGCCAGAAACGCTAGCTCATTCGCTCTTGTCGAACCTGCCTGACTGGTATATCTGGGCAGCCTTCAGTTTGCTGATTGGCTGGCTCTTCAGGCGATTTCCACTCGAAAAAGGCCGGCTTGCGCTTGCGCTGGCCGTCCACGTTCCAGCCAGCTTGGCCATCGCACTGGCGAGCCTGGCTTTGGCGGTCGCCTCACTGTTTGTGTTCGTCATCACGCCAGAAGACAAAGGCCTGACTTGGGGGCCGGTAATGAATCGCAATCTGGCAATGAGCTACCACTGGTGGGTGCTCGTCTATTGGGCAATTCTGGGCGCCTATCAGGGCCTGGATTACAACCGCAAGCTTCGGGAGAGAGAGAAGCGGACGGCTCAGCTTGAAGCGCAGCTGGTTCAGGCGCAGTTGCAGGCTCTGAAAATGCAGCTGCATCCCCACTTCCTATTCAATACGCTGCACTCGATCTCAGCCTTGCTTCACCAGGATCCGGAAGCTGCCGATCGCATGATTGCCAGATTGGGAGAGTTTCTGCGGCTGACGCTCGAGAATTCTGGCCAGCATGAAGTAACTCTGCAGAAGGAGCTCGAATTCCTGAAGTGCTATCTGGAAATCGAGCGCATTCGCTTTCAGGACCGGCTCACCGTCCACTACGATGTCGACCCTGAAGCACTTGACGCCATGGTGCCCAATCTCGTCTGGCAGCCGATGGTTGAGAACGCCATCAAACACGGCATCGCGCCGCGTTCCGGAAGAGGATGCATCGAGCTTCGGGCGAAGCGCTTGGGGCCCAAGCTGCAGCTGCAAGTCGAGGATGACGGTCCCGGCCTGCCGCCCAGCCGTGGTCCTAACGGTCGACCTGGCGAGGGCGTCGGCTTGGCCAACACGCGCGAGCGGCTCAGGCAGCTCTATGGAAATGACCACTGGTTCGGTCTTTGCAATGGGCTGAATCGGGGGCTCGTAGTTACCCTAGAGATCCCCTTCAAGTCAGTCGGGAACGTGGCGGGCGAAATTGTGGGAGAGGTCCAATGGAAGTGACGGAGGGATCTGTCATCAAGGCGGTCATCGTTGATGACGAAGTGCTTGGCCGCGACCGCATCCGCGAAATCCTGAAAAAGGATCCTGAAATCGAGCTGGTTAGCGAGTGTGCCAACGGCCAAGAAGCCGTAAAAGCCATTCTGGAAGCGTCGCCCGACCTGCTGTTTCTCGACGTCCAGATGCCCGAGATGGATGGGTTTGAGGTTCTGGAGGCGCTGCCGGCCGAGAAGATTCCATTGGTCATCTTTGTCACTGCTTTCGATCAATATGCGGTTCGCGCCTTTGAGGTTTACGCACTCGACTACATTCTAAAGCCCTTCGATGGCGATCGTTTTCGCAAAGCTCTGGACCACGCCAAATCGCAGTTTCGGCAACAGCGAGGCAGCGTGCTGCATCAGGGCTTGCTCAATTTGTTGGCGGAGCTCAAAGACAAACCAAAAACAAAGCATCCAGACAGGCTTGTCATCAAGACAGGAAGTAAGGTTTCGTTTCTTAAGACTGCTGAGATTGACTGGATACAGTCCGAAGGGAACTATGTGCGCCTCCATGCCGGAAAGGAGAGCCATCTGGTTCGAGAGACGCTGAACCAAATGGAGGAGCGGCTCGACCCTGAGCGGTTCCTCCGAATCCACCGCTCCACGATCGTTAATCTCGACCGCGTTAAGGAACTTCAACCCTGGTTTCACGGCGAATACCACGTGCTGCTTCAGGATGGCACGCAGCTGCTGCTCAGTCGAAAGTACCGAGAGAAGTTGAAAGTGGTGCTCGGCAGGACTCTGTAGGGCTTTCTCGTTCGAGTCATTCGATTCCTCGCAGCCGAACGACATTTCGGATGCCTTAGTTTTTAGTCACGCCAGCAGTTCAGCTCACTCCAAGCCAAGCCGCCCTCATCGCGACAGGGAAGCTCAGCACCTCACTCGGTTTCGAGGGCATTCCCGCCTGACCAAAGTTTCCTGTCACTCCGTCAGAGCACTTCATCCCAGATTTCCAGCGTTCTGTCCCATTCCAATTTTCAGGTGAAAGCGGCTCGGCTATATTCATCGCGAAGATCGGGTTCAGAGTTCAATTCAAGGGGAAGGAAAACAAATAGAGGTCTTGCAAGGCCGGAGGTTTCCAGACCCTGAGCCCCACGAGGCATGCGGTCATGCCGAGTGGGCTTTTTTGTATGCAGTCAAATGAGTGGAGGACACCATGAAGAACAGCAGGCGTGGCTTGGGTGCAATCCTTATGTGTCTTTTAGTGCTTGTGTTGCCGGGCTTTCCCAAGGGCAAGAAGAGTTTAACGATCTATGAAGAGTCTCGCCTCAATGACAGCGTTCTAAAGCCGGGACAGTACAAAGTGGAGGTTGCCGAGAACGGCGGCACTTCTCAAGTGATGATCTACAAAGGCAAGGAACTGGTAGCCCGTTCGATTGCCCAAGTCGAAAAGCTGGAAGGAAAAGCGGATCGGAACTCTTTGAAGTTGAGCTTAGAGGGCAGCAAGACGCCAAAGATCATTGAGATCCGGCTTTCAGGAGAGCAGCAAGCTTATAAGATCGGTGGCGGCGATGGGGGTCAAGTTAGCCAGAAGGCGACGCAGTAGATTGCAGACTCTATGGCGCAGACCCGCAGCTTTAGGTCTGCGCTTGACTGCCGCTTGAACGGGAATGCTGGGAGGCCAACGAATGAGTACAGTTGAATACAAGAGCTTTTTCGATGTCGTCGAGGACTACGAGAGAAAATTGATCGGCGAAGCCCTGGCACAATCTAATGGAAACCAAGCGAGAGCCGCCCGGATGCTGGGATTGAAGCCAACGACGCTGAACTCCCAGATCCAGCGACTGCAGATCGATGTAAGTCTTTACCGGCAAAGTCCGCGCAACGTTTCGTTTGAAACCTTTGAGAGATTTGTGCTCTGGAAAACCGGAAGGCCCTAGACTCATACACGAGTGGCCAGTGATGCGCATTGGAGAGCTTCCCTGGTCACTCGCCGCTGCTCTTCACTCCCTCCGCCCAGGAGAGGCCATACCAAAATGCCGCGTCCGGGCGCCTGCCCCAGGCTCTCAGCTCGGCGATGGTTTTGTCGAATCGCTCTTCGTTGAACAATCCCGCCTTCAGCATGGCTTCTCTGCTCGTCAAGATGACACCTGCCAGGTTCTCCACAAACCCTTCGAAGTTTGAGTTTCCCGAACAACTCCCGAAAAAGACCAAGGTATTGCGGACCGGCCGGGCGCCTGCTGCGTGCAGCAGTGACACCAGCTTTCGTCCCACCAGCCCGTCAGTGCCATTGCAGTCATAGCTGCGAATATAAGCTTGCCAGAGTTCCGAAAGCCCGGTCGGTTCTGGCCAGAGGCGGAGGAGATCGTGATCGTCGTCTGCCAGCACGATGCGTCCACCGGGGCGAACGGCCCGAACCATCTGGCTCACGACACTCAAGGGATCGGCTACATGCTCAAGAACGAACCGCGCGAATGCCAGGTCGTAGGTTCCCCACTCGGCCGTTTCCAGCGGCGGATCGTAGACATCTCCGGCCCGCAAGTCGACCAGTCTTTCTTCAGCCACTTGGCGAGCCTGGCGCATCGCCTCTAAAAGCTGCTCCGGGCTGCGCTCAATCCCGATGACCCGCCCTGCGGGCCCGGCTGCCCGCGCCATGTCCCGGGCGAACTGCGCCAACCCGCTTCCGAAGTCGATGATTCGTTCCCCGCCGCGCAGATTCAGCTCGCTCAAGCAGGCGTCATTGAGAAGGGTATTGAGCAGTGAGAGTCGCTGTTGCTCTGCAGGCGACGTGCCATGAATATATGGAGGTTCATTTTGGCCTGAATTCCGGCTCATGGCTTTCTCCTGCGGAGGGCGGATGGTCCCTTAAAAAGCTTGGGCTTGCCGCCCCGGACGTTGGACGAAGTCTTGATGGGGGAGCCCTTGGGCCGCCAGATCCATGCCTCGCCCGCGCGGTTCTTCTGCGAATGCCACACCCTCAGCGACGACAAACGGGCAGACAAAGACGGGCGATCTTTTCTCCTGCAGAACAATTATGGCACTACTACGGTCTCTTGGAACTTGAAGGCGCCGACGGGAGGCTTCTTCATAAGGTCAGACAAGGGTACCGTGAAGCCTCGCTCCTGCGAAGACCGGTTCGATCGAGCCGCAGCGATTGCCACGCCACTCTCTTTTCGTAAGCGCTCGTAGAAGAGCCCGGCCTGTTCCCTCTTTCCTTGGTGAGTGTAAATGGCGGCCAAATTCTCTAAGCACCAGACAATTCGCATATCTCCGGATTGCAGACTCTTGTCCCAAATCGCTAGCGCGCGCCGATAGAGAGGTTCCGCCTTGCTGAATTTTTGCTGGATGCCGTATACCGCCGCCAGACCGGCTAGGCACGAAGCGGTTTCAGGATGCTCCGCCCCGAGCAACCTCTGGGTGAGGTCCAGGGCTTCCCGATAGAGAGACTGCGCTTCGTGATAGTTCCCTTGAGCGCACTCAGTCAAACCCAATCCAAACAGGGAGCTCACGAGTTGGACACTAGACGGTCCCAGAAGCTGCCGATGTCCATCAAAGACACGGCGATAAAGCAGACCGGCCGCTGCCGGGCGGTTTTGCAGGACGTTGAGATCTGCCAGGATCTCAACAATGGATAAGACGTCCTGACTCACTGGGCCGTGAACCCTTTCGAGGATGGTCAGCGCCCGCTGGTAAAGAGGTTCGGCCTTTGCGGGCTGGCTCTGGAGCCTATGGGTGAGACCCAACTGAGTAAGCTCGGCGGCGACAGCTGACGGGTCTGCATCAGAGCGGACTTCTCGGATTGTCAGGGCTCTTTGGAACGCCTCTTCGGCATCCTTGAACTTGCTTTGTTCCAGACAAACCTGCCCGAGATTGTGAAAGCTCAGGGCTACACTCCGGTGTTCCCGTCCGAGAGCCGGCTCTTTGATTGCCAGCGCCTTTCGGTGAAGCACCTCACTTTCTGCCAGTTTACCGCGCGCCCGGAGGAGTTCTCCAAGGTTGCCGTAACTGGATGCCAGATCGGGATGGGAGGCTGGAAGCGTTCTCTCGCGGATGCTGAGCGAGCGGGACACCAAGGGCTCTGCCAGCTCCAGGCGGCCCTGAGCTTGATAACTCTCGGCCAGATTGTCGAGACTTGACGCGAGCTCCGGATGGTCGACCCCCAAGGACTCTTCCAGGATCGCAATGCCCCGCTGCCACAGGCCTTGCGCCTGGTCATACAACCCCTGTGCACGGTAGGCTGCAGCCAAATTGTTCAAGTTCTTTGCGTACTCGGGATGCCTCGGTCCCGGGTTGACTTCGGCAATTTTTACAGCCCGTTCGAAAAGTTCGGTGGCTTCACGCAATTTACCCTGCGACTTGTAAAGCACTCCCAGGTTGTTGAGGTTGATTCCGACGCTGGGATGGTTTGGCCCAAAGGCACGCTCTTTGATTCTCAGGGCGCGCTGGTAAAGTGGCTCGACTTCACCCAGGCGTCCACGGAGATACAGTACTCCGGCCAGATTGTTCAGGCTAGTGGACACATCGGGATGGTCTGGTCCGAGGTATCTCTCTTTGAGCGCCAGAGCGCGGAGGTTGAGCCGCTCGGCTTCCGCATAGCTCCCCTGAGCCTTGAACACTTCTGCCAGGTTATCGAGGTATCGAGCGAGATTCAGATCACCCGGCCCATGCGCCTGCTCGAGAATCGAAATCGCGCGCCGATGCAGGGTCTCTGCTTCGGCAAAGCGTCCCAGCCTGCTGTACAGCTGCGCCAGATTGTTAAGTGCTGGGGCCAGATCGGGATGATTCGGCCCGGAGGAGTTTTCGATAATGCTCAAGCTGCGGCGATAGAGTGAGTCGACCTCACGGTATTTTCCTTGAGAGAAATAGACAGTGGCAAGATTGTTCAGACTGGTAGCCAGACTTGGGTGACTATCCGGCAGAGCCTTCTCCCTGATCGCGAGGGCACGCTGGTAGAGTTCCAAGGCTTCGCCGGATTTTCCCTGAACCTGGCAAAGACCCGCAAGGTTGTTCAGGCTCGTTGCCACATCCGGATGATCAGGTCCCAAAATGCTCTCGTTCAGCGCGAGTGCCTGGCGGTACAGTGGCTCCGCTTCGCTATACTTGCCTTGAGCCTTGTAGAGAAACGCCAGGCCATCGAGGCTGCGAGCCGCCGCCAGACTCTTCAGGGAAGACTCTGCATCTGACATGGCAGACTGCATTGTAACCGGCGCTGGGGCAGCTGGCAGGCGTGAGAAAACGACGAGAGACAACACGAAGCTCAGCCCGACGAGGCAGCGACTTTTCATGGCAAACCCTCTTTCTTTCTGGCTGGCCTCAGTCGGGCTCCTGCATTTAACTCAATGTCACAATTGGAATGATTCCTCCTAATCGTGGCGGCTATCAAGACCGATGACTACCTGCGGTCGATGAAGCAGGTTGCTCCTCAATACGTCCGATCTCCATGCTTCGTTCAAAAAAACTAATACCAGTTAGACGTTGAAACGGCGAAAAAGTTGAAAAGAAAGTGACTATTGTTGTCTGAAGTGCGGGAAGTTCTTGACTGCAGCATGGTTGCGTCCTCCGTCCTGGTGCAGCACTCGGAACCATCAACAGGTCGCCTGCTTGCGCGACCTCCAAACTCTGGGCGTTTTTGCCACAGACTCTCGCGCTCTGGAGTCTCCTCTTGAGTTCTGCTATTCTCGCTTGCGAGACTGCTGAAGCGGTTCATCGCGGCGTCTCGCGAGGTCGTTAGCAGCAAAGAACGGTCCGATGCCTTTCTGAAGAGCTGGGAGGCTGTGCATTTGCTGGGACTGGTTTGAAGGAACGATTCAGGAGGCGATCGTGAAAATGCTGGCCAGGAGTTACATCACACTCAGTCGCAGCTGCCGGGCTCTGGTTGTTGCTCTTCTGCTGGCAGCAGGTTTCGAGCACGGCCTGTTCGCGGCGGAACGGACGATAGAGGAGCTCAAGGGCGATCTTCGCAGCTCTGAAGCCAAGGTGCGAAGAAAGGCTGCTTCAGAGTTGGGCAAGACTAAGAGCCGCGACGCGGTGCAGCCGCTGCTGGCTGCCGCCAGCGACCGTGATGTAGTGGTTCGGGAGGAGGTGGTGAAAGCCCTCGGCCTCTTGAAAGACCAGAGCGCAATCACCATGCTGCTGACGACGATCAAGGACCCCGCGGAAAGTGTTCGAGAAGAGTCGATCATTGCCCTGGTGAATCTTTATGCGGACCGCAACTCCGAGTTTGTTATCGCCCGCCTCGCAAAGAAGACCTATCGCAAGTTGAACCCGTTCAGTGATCAAGTGGGGAACGACTCGACGGTGATCGAATCCTACATTCAGGTGGCGCCAATGGTCATCGATTCGATCGCGGACCGTCTAGTGGATTCGAGCATGGTTGTGCGCATCGATGCGGCCAAAGGTCTCGGCATCCTGCGCGCGAAGGCGGCAGTGCCCAAGATGCTGGATTCGATGAAAACCGGAGATGCTAATCTGAAGATCGCGGTTCTTCGGTCGCTCTACAAGATTCGCGACACGAGCGTTGATGAACGGCTGCTGCCCTATCTGAACGATTCAGACAAGGATGTTCGTGATGAGACTGTCGTGACGTTGGGGCTTCTCCGGAGCAAACGTGCGCTGCCGGAACTGCAGCAGATCTACGACCAGAATCCGGATACCAAGCTCCGGCTCAAGGCCTACCAGTCGATTGCACTGATTGGAGATGCGTCTTCGCTGGAACTGTTCCGGCGCAGCCTGAAGGATGTGGATAAGGCGTACCGCCAATACGGCGCGGAGGGTCTTGCCCGGGTTGCAGAGGCTTCGCTTGTAGAGGAAGTCTCCAAGGCCTACATCCTTGAGAAAGACCTTGGGGCTCAGTTGGCCGAAAGCTTTGCTCTCTACCGGTTGGGGAGGAAAGAATTCATGGAGAAGCTTATCCTGGGACTGTCAGAAAGGATGTTCCACGAGCAGGTGACGGCATATCTTCTCGAGATGGGTGCTGTTGTCGTTCCGGAGTTGGTGGGCCATCTCAGCCATGAAAACGCAAGTGTGCGCGAGAGGCTCTGCTATGTCCTCGGGATGATCGGCGATTCCTCTGCCATTGAGAGCCTCAAGCCCATGCTGAAGGACACCAGCAATAGTGTGGCGTCCGAGGCGGCGGTTGCCATTCGCCGTCTGGGCGCTGGCAGTTGATCGTTCTCTCCAATTTACACTGGCGTCGCTCTCGGAGGCCCTCCTGAAGCCGGCGTACTTGGCCTGATCCGGCAATTCCATGACAGAACCTGCTTTTGACGTCTGTGTTGTTGGCAGTGGTCCAGGCGGTGGCATTGCCGCCTACGTGCTCGCTCAGGCTGGCTTGAAGGTTGCTTTGGTTGAGGCCGGCCCGAGTTTGCATGCCGGGAAGGACTACGGCACACATGCCTGGCCTTATGACTTCGCCCGCCTGCCAAAACAGAAGTTTGCCGCCCTGCCGCGCCTCCGATTTGAGACTAATCATTTCACGCCGGTCGGTGACCGGCCCGGCCATGGCTGGCTGAAAGCTCTTGGCGGGCGCTCTCTCTGCTGGAATGCCCACGCTCTGCGCTTCGGACCACTCGACTTCAAGCGATGGCCTATTTCCTATGAAGAGGTTGAACCCTACTACAATAAAGCCGAAGTATTCATGGGAGTGCATGGCGAGAAGGACGGATTGAGCAACCTTCCCGACGGCAGCTATCTCAGGCCCGTGCGAATGCGCTGTCCCGAGGCTGCGTTGCAGCGCGGTGTTGCCAAGCTGAAGAGCCAGGGACGGCAGATGGAATTCATTAGCCAGCGCAAGGCGATCCTCACTGAGAAACATGCCTCGGGCCGCCCGCCTTGCCATTACTGTGGGCAATGCAGCTTGGGTTGTGACGTCGAATCCAAATACACCTCGGCTAACACTGCTATCCCGCTGGCACTAAAGACTGGCAACCTCACGCTGCTAACAAACGCCATGATGACTCGGATCCTGATGGACAAGGACGGACGCAGAGCGCGGGGCATCGAGTACAGCGATCCTGAAGGCAAGGTCGAGGAGCTCCACTCAAAAACCCTGGTGCTGGCCTGCAGCGCTGTCGAGACGGCTCGCCATTTGCTGTTGAACAAGACACCCGAGTTTCCCAATGGACTGGCCAACAACAACGGCCAGGTGGGCAAGCATCTGACAAGCCACTTCGGAGTCACCGTCTTTGGCTTCTTCCCTGAGCTATGGAATCGCGATGCATCAAACGACGACGGGACAGACTTCTATCACAGCCTGCTCACAGGGCTGTACTGGGACAAGCCGAATCCCAACTTTGCGGGTACTTATCAAGTTCAGTGTGGCGCGGGACTGCGTGCAGGAAGATTCCCACTGTATTTTCGGGGCATGGCTGGCTTCGGTTCTAGCTTCAAACGCGACTTACGCGAGAAAACGCGGGGATTCGCTGCCATGAACATGCAGGGGACAACTGAGACGACGTCGAAGACCTTCGTGGATCTGGATCAGGAAATCCGAGACCGAAAGGGCCTCAACCGCTCGCGAGTTCATTTGCGCTACACCTCAAGCGATCTGGCGATGGCACAGGACATGGTGGACACTTGTGAAGAGATCATTCGCACTGCCGGTGGCGAGGTCTTGAACCCGCTAGGCCGGTTGAAGGTCGATGATCTGGTTATCGACTACAACCACTGGGTCGGTACGGCTCGCATGGGCCGCGACCCCCAGACCTCCGTTGTGAATGTGGAGTGCCAGAGCCATGAGGTTCCCAACCTTTTCATTGGCGATGCGTCCGTGTTTCCGGTCTATCCCGAGAAAAACCCAACGCTGACCAACATCGCCCTCTCATGGAGAATGAGCGAGCGGCTGGTGGAGAAGTTTCGCCGCGGCCAGCTGGGTTGACAGGACAGCAAAGCTCGAACGGCGCCGCTTTGCACGCCGTAGAAAGTAGTTGTTATGACCATTCAGAGACCAATGGTGACGCAGTTCCCGGAAAACAGCGAGACCCCGCTGACGGAGATGCGGTCGTGGGTCACCCCCAATGCATTCTTCTTTGTGCGCAATCATTTCGATGAGCCAGATCTCTTGACGGCGCGCTGGAAATTGGAGATTGCCGGTTGTGTCCGCAAGCCCATGACCTTGTCATGGAATGAACTCGCTGCTTTGCCGGAACGAACCGTGTTTGCGACGCTGGAATGTGCCGGCAACGGCCGCTCGTTTCTGCGTCGTCCGGAACCCGGTGTTCAATGGGGCGCCGGCGCCGTCGGACATGCCGAGTGGACGGGTGTGCCGCTGGCCAGCGTGCTGGAGATGTGTGCTCCCATGAGTGACGTCCTCGAGGTGCTGTGCATCGGCGCGGACAGCGGCACGGAACCGGATCATCCGGAGGTAATGGCTTTTGCACGCAGCCTGCCGCTTGCCAAGGCCCTGCATCTAGATACTCTGCTAGCGTTCCGGATGAACGGCGAACTGCTGACTCGCAGCCACGGTGCGCCCGTCCGGCTGATTGTGCCCGGATGGTACGGCGTCTGTTCCGTCAAGTGGATTGAACGGCTCGAGGTTATCGATCGCGAGTATCAGGGATATTTTCAGTCGGAGAAGTACACCATCCGAAAACGCGAGGGCCCGCATGAGCGGAAGGCCCGGCTGACGCGGATGGCGGTCAAGTCCGAGATCATTCGTCCCAGGGATGGCGACGAACTGCTTCCAGGAGTGAACCGTTTATCGGGAATTGCCTGGAGTGGCGAGGAGCAGGTAGCTCAGGTGGAGGTCAGCACCGATGGTGGTCTGCGCTGGGGCCGTGCCAGCCTTGTGGGTCCGCAGGCTCCTTATTCCTGGACGCTCTGGGAATATCTCTGGAAAGTGGAGCGGTCGGGTGATTACCAACTGCTGTGTCGGGCCACTTCAGCGAGCGGAGAAACTCAGCCCGCCGAGCATGACCCACTTTGCGGGGGGTACCGAATCAACTTTGTGCGCCAGCGGCCAGTTCGCGTCGTGCCGCGCGGAAGAAGCGAAGAGACCTGGGGTGATGCGACATCACGGCGCCAGGAACTCGTTCTTCAAGCAGAGGTATACGCTCACCAGCGACTGGATATCGACATGGCGTCCGAGTTCATGGACGGTGGGGGAATCTGATCTCTAGAAGCCTGCGAGCCTGGATGTCGCTCGAGAGGGCAGTTTGCTGCATGTTCAGAACGTCTGCCCGTTGGGCTCGCGTATTGGTGTTCCCGCACGCTTCCGAGAGCGACTTTGGCATCTCCTCCTAATCTTCAGCTCTTCCCTCGCTGTGAGCTCTTCGGCACCTTCTCTTCTGTAACTCGGTGTTGGGCCTGCAAGTCGCGACCCATAGAAAAGTGCTCTGCTACAACAGTCTCCTAACGAAGACTCTGCTTGGATAAGGCGCAGGCTGTTTCCGTCAGGGCCGGAAGTGGTATCATTGGGCGCTTGAGAACGGCTGGATGCTCGTCGTTGCGGATAGAGGGGCACTTACCCGGTAGTCACTTCATTGAGGCAGGGCATGAAATTATTCGGCAGGTCCGAAGGACGGGAAGGATTATTCAGCAAACTGAAAGCGGCGGTTGCCTCCACGAAGGGCAACCTGGTGGCCAAGATCGAGGACGTGATCAAAGGGAAGAAGGTCATTGATGCAGAGCTGTTAGACGACCTCGAAGCGATCCTGATCGGCGCCGATATCGGGGTGGAGACCAGCGGTGAGATCCTGGAAAAGATACGCAGTCTGGTAAGCCGAAAGCAGGTGAACGACCCCGATCAACTACGTTCGCTGATCAAAGGAGAATTGAGAAGGATACTCGAGGCCGGAATCAGCGCGCCATTGCGGACTGCAAGCAACGGCGTGGAGGTCGTAATGGTCGTGGGTGTGAACGGCGTCGGCAAGACCACTACGATCGGGAAACTCGCAAATCTCTTCGTGCAGGAAGGAAAGAAAGTTCTCGTCTGTGCGGCAGACACCTTTCGGGCGGCGGCGATAGAACAGTTGGACGTATGGGGACAGCGCGCCGGCGTGGGTGTGATCCGGCAGAAGACAGGCGCAGACCCGTCAGCCGTGCTCTTCGATGCAATTGCGGCTGCCAGATCGCGCGGGATTGACGTCTTGGTCGTAGACACTGCCGGCAGGCTTCACACCAAGAATAGTCTGATGACCGAGCTGGAGAAGATGCAGCGCATTGCGGGCCGGGAGATTGCAGGAGCACCCCACGAGGTCTTCCTCGTCATCGACGCGACGACCGGGCAGAACGGGTTGGTGCAGGCCCGCGAGTTTACCCGCACAGCCGGCGTCACAGGCATCGTGCTGACCAAGCTAGACGGAACCGCCAAGGGCGGGGTCGTTGTCCCCATTTCCCGAGAGTTGAGGATTCCGATTCGCTACGTCGGAGTTGGGGAAGAAATCGACGATCTCATCGAGTTTTCGACCGAAGACTATATTGATTCACTGTTCGAGCCGGAACCGAGTGGAAACAGATAACGGGAGAGTGCTGAGTAACCAGCACGCCCGAACCGACGAAGCCTTCATGCGCCGCGCTTTGGAGCTGGCTCGCCACGGCTTGGGCGTTGCCAGCCCCAACCCGATGGTTGGAGCTGTACTTGTTCGCGAGGGCCGTACCGTTGGCGAGGGCTTTCATCGTTACGAGGAGAAGAAACATGCAGAGATCTGGGCCCTCGAGCAAGCCGGAGCTGACGCGCGTGGCTCGACATTGTATGTAACCCTCGAACCCTGCAGTCATTACGGTCGCACTCCGCCGTGCGTCGAGCAGGTGATTCAGGCGGGCATCACCTCCGTTGTCGCTGCCGTTGAGGACCCCAATCCACAAGTCGCAGGCAGCGGCTTTCGCAGGCTAAAAGAAGCGGGCATCGCCGTGGACTGCGGGGTTTGCCAGCACGAGGCATCTCGACTGAACGAAGCCTATAGTCACTTCATCCGCAAGCGCAGACCCTTTGTCACACTGAAGGCCGCGATGACTCTGGATGGCAAGGTGGCCCAGGCTGACGGGCGTTCGCAGTGGATCACCGGGCAGGCTGCCAGGGACCGGGTGCAGCAGTTGCGCTTTGAAAACGACGCAGTGATGACAGGTATTGGCACAATTTTGGCCGACGACTCGCTGCTCACCGACCGCACGGGTAAGGCCCGCCGTCGGCCGCTGCTCCGAGTCATTGTGGACACCCGGCTTCGTCTGCCGCTGAAGAGCCGTTTGGTCCTCAGTTGTGTCGAACGAGATTTGCTTGTTTTTTGCGCGGTAGGCCACGGCTTTGAGCAACAGATGCAACTCGAAGCATTGGGAGTTGATGTCGTTGCTGTGCCCGTACGCACAGGGAAGCTTGATCTGGCAGCGCTGCTGGACGAGCTGGGCCGCAGAGAGATTACAAGCCTTTTGATGGAGGCAGGCCCCCGGCTGAACTTTGACGCGCTCCAGTCTGGACTCGTGGACAAACTGCTGTGTTTTGTCGCGCCGAGAATCCTGGGAGGCTCGTCGCCACTGCCGGTTATTGGAGACCCGGGGTTCGTCGAGCTGGACAGAACCTTTCGAGTGAAGTTTGACTCCATCGAGCACCTTGGGGAGGATCTGTTACTGCAAGCCTATTGTTCCGGGGGCGAATAGCTGGGAGAAGCGATGTTCACAGGCATCATTGAAGAGGTGGGGAAGGTGAAAAGCGTGCAGCGTTCTCGATCCACCGCTGCGTTGGAGATCGAGGCTTCTCACGTTCTTGTCGGCCTGCGGCTTGGCGACAGCGTTTCGGTCAATGGAGCCTGCTTGACCATACGGAGGCACAGCTCACGAGACTTCATGGCCGAACTCTCAGAGGAAACCTTGAACCGTTCGAGCCTGGGAGAGTTGCGGCCTGGTAGTCTGGTGAATTTGGAGAGGCCGTTACTGCCCACGAGCCGGTTAGGCGGCCATTTCGTGCAGGGCCACGTAGACGGAGTCGGCAAGTTGCTGGCGATGCGCAGGCAGGAGGAGTTTGCTGTGGCCGAGTTTTCACTGCCTGTCGGCATTCGCCGTTACGTCGTCAACAAGGGGTCGATCGCGGTTGATGGCATCAGCCTCACCGTAGCGGCACTGAAGGGTGAGTCCTTCGAGGTGGCAGTTATCCCACACACGCTGGAAAACACCAATCTGCAGAGCTGCCGCCCGGGCGACAGTGTCAACCTGGAGTGCGACGTACTGGCCAAATATGTCGAGTCCTTCTTGGATCGGCGCCAGCTGCCTTCCGATTCCCGCATCACTGTGGAGTATCTGAGAGAGCGGGGTTATTGAGCCGCGGAAGGATCACGTTTGTCGCTCTTGTTCTCAGAAGTCTGACGCCGCGTTTCTAACGAATGTACGATGCGCTCTCCAGCGGTTGGACTACCACATTCTGAGTGGGTCTGAGTCGACCGCCTCCTGACACCCCTCCTTGGCAAGGCCGGGGAACTCATCTTCACAGGAGCTTGCCGACTCCTTAAGCGCATTCCCCAGGAACGATCCATGTATTTCTCTAACATCGAAGAGGCCATCGAGGATATCAAGGCTGGCAGGATGCTGATCGTGGTCGACGACGAAGACCGCGAGAACGAAGGGGACTTGACCATTGCAGCGGAGAAGGTCACCCCGGAATCAATCAATTTCATGGCGCGATACGGCCGCGGGCTGATCTGCCTCTCGATGACCGGAGAGCGGCTGGAAGAGCTGCAGATTCCGCTGATGGTCAGCGATAACACATCGCTATACGGCACCGCGTTTTGTGTCTCCATCGAGGCCAAGCAGATGGTTTCGACAGGCATTTCGGCCGCTGACCGCGCTCAGACGATTCTTACTGCCATCCATCCAGACACGATGCCTGGCGACCTGGTCCGTCCCGGACACGTTTTTCCACTGCGAGCACGGAAGGGCGGCGTATTGGTGCGCGCGGGACAGACCGAAGCCGCAGTTGACTTGGCCCGCATCGCTGGGCTCAATCCGTCAGGTGTGATCTGCGAGATCATGAATGAAGACGGCACGATGTCCCGCGTTGATCAGTTGCATCAATTCTCGCGGACGCACGGATTGAAAATGATTACCGTGGCCGATCTCATCAAGTTCCGCTTGCAGACGGAATGTTTTGTCCACAGAGTAGCTGAAGCAGACTTGCCCACGCGCTACGGCGTCTTCCGGATGCTGGCCTTCGAATGCGAAATCGACAACGAGACGCATGTGGCCCTGGTTTACGGCAGGATCGATCCTGAGAAGCCAGTCCTCGTGAGAGTCCACTCGCATTGTCTGACGGGCGATGTTTTCCATGCAGCCGGCTGCGGTTGCCGCGAGCAGCTGGACCGGGCGATGGAGATGATCGCTAGAGAAGGCAGTGGCGTTCTGCTTTACATGCACCAGACGGGCCGAGGATTCGAGGTAGTGAAGGCAGACGGGAACAACCAGATCCTATACCACGGGATGGCGGCACTGGAGGGAGAGAATTACAGCGTGAAGCGATCGCAACGCGGTTACGGGACTGGTGCTCAGATTCTGGCGCGTCTGAATCTGAAGACTATCCGGCTGTTAACGAACCATCCACGCAAAATTGCCGGGCTGGAGGGGTACGGGATTAAGGTCGTCGAGCAGATTCCGATTCTGATGGAGTAGCGAGGTAGCGGGAGTGTGAAGAGATTCGGCTTTGTCCGGGACTTCAATTCCCGTTTGAAGAGGGTCACTGCCGGGCTAACTTGCCGCCCTCAGCCATCATCTGGCCCACATGGTCCCGGCTCCCGGCCTCGCAGTAAATTCTCAGGAGCGGTTCGGTCCCCGATTGCCGGAAAAGGATCCAGCTTTCGTCGGCAAACATCAGCTTCGTTCCATCCAGCGTATCCACACCCTTCACATCTGATCCAGCAAACGTTTCAGGCGGGTTGTCGCGCAAACGCTGCACCAGGCTCTTTCCAAACTTCAGCGGCACATGCAAGTCTCGCCGCTGGAAGTGGAACTCCCCAAACTCTTCCCAGAGCGACTGGACCATCTCAATCAGCGAACGCCCGCTGTGAGCCACGGCTTCAAGCATCAGAAGATTGATCAGAATGCCGTCGCGTTCAGGAATATGCCCCTTCATGCCGACGCCGCCGCTTTCTTCACCGCCGATGAGGATGTCGTCTCGCAGCATTAGATCAGCGATGTTCTTAAAGCCGATCGGCACGGTCTCGCAGGCAAGCCTGAGCTTCTGGCAGATCCGCTCAATGATGACGCTCTGGGACACCGTTTTCACGACTTTGCCAGTCCAGCCACGCCGCCTCGCCAGATGGAGCGTGAGCAAAGCAAGAATTTGATGGGTATTCACGTAGTTTCCCTGGCCATCCATGACGCCCAGACGGTCTGCATCTCCGTCGGTGGCCAGACCGATATCTGCTTGCTGGTTTCGGATCGCGTCGCGGAGTGCTCCGAGGTTCTCCTCCATCGGCTCGGGAAAGACACCACCGAAAAGCGGATCAGGATTAGACCGAATGCTCCTGCATTCAATGCCGTGCTCCTTCAAAATGTGCTCCAGCAGATTACCGCCACAGCCATGCATCGCGTCTGCCACGATCTTGAGTTTTGCGTTTCGGATAGCCGGAAAATCAATAAGCGACTTGATGTGGCGGAAGTACTCTTCGCCGGGCGCAACAACTCTCACCTGCCCACTTCCCGAGGCGAGGCGCGGCGATATCTGGTGCAGCCGTGTTTCAATCTCTTGGACGACGGCGGGCGTGGCCGACCCTCCGAACGGGGCTTTGAACTTGATGCCGCAGAATTCTGGTGGATTGTGACTAGCTGTAACCATCACACCCCCGGGAAGGCTGCGACGCTTGACTTCGTAGGACACGTAGGGCGTTGGAAACGGACGATCGAGCAATTCCGGCACGAAGCCATTGCCGGCCAAGACCTGTGCAACGCGGCGAGCAAACTGTGCCGCCATGAACCGGCAGTCGAACCCGATCAATACCTCCCGTGAGTTGGGGTTCTGCGACTCCATATAGTCTGCAATCGCCTGAGCAACAATCTCGACGTTTGCAAAGGTAAAGTCGCGGCCGATCACGCCGCGCCAGCCATCGGTGCCGAATTTGATCTCTGACACTTCAAACCTCACAAGGTGAATGACAGGAGCGCGCTCCAACCCCGGTGGGTGAAGCAAGGCTTCAACTTCGTGACCACCGCAACGAAACATACGGCTGAAAGGGGGCTTGAGTCAGACGTAACTCCGGCTCGTGCCTTCAGAGGACAAGAGACTGTAGTCGGTAACCGTCGATCGATCGCCCAAGACCGTTCCTCTAGAGATAACGGCATTCCGGCCAATCTGGCAGTCTGTTCCAACGATGCAACCGACCAGCCGTGCGTTGTCACCTACGGATACGCCTGGCCACAAAATGCAGCCTTCAATCACCACGTTGCTGCCGATGCTGCACCGCTCGCCGATTGACGAAGACTGGATTTTCGATCCATCTCCAACCGTAACTCCGAATGCCAGACGGCTAGTCGTGTCAATCATGGCGCGTGTGGGTCCGTGGGAAACTGCCGCAGGCATCTCCACCGGTGGACGAAACCTTCGTTGCAGAATGTCCTGGTGGACCTGCATGTACTTTTGGGGAGTGCCAATGTCAATCCAGTATCCCTCAGAGACGTACGCGTACACGGGTCTGAGGTTCAGCAGGAGTCCCGGAAAGACCCCGCGTTCGAAGGAATAGTTCTCTCCGCTGGGAATAACCGCCAGAACTTCCGGTTCGAGCACGTAGGTTCCAGCATTGATCGTGTTACAGGTGATCTCATCGGCCGAAGGCTTCTCGAGGAACCGCGTAATTCTGCCTTCTGCTGCAGTTTCCACAAGTCCATAGGCCGAAGGGTTCTCGACTCGTTTCAGCACCAGTGTGGCAGTCGCTCGCCGCAGCCGGTGTTGCTCAACCACGGCTGTGAGGTCAAGGTCGCAAAGAATGTCGCCGTTGAACACCACAGTCGGCCCATCGAGCAACGCCTCTGCATTCTTATAGGCTCCCCCGGTACCGAGCGGGCTTTGCTCAACCACGTAGTGAATCTTGACGCCGAGTCTGCTGCCATCGCCCAGCACTGCCTCTATTTTGCGTGGCTGATAACCAAGGCTGAGGACGATTTCAGAGATGCCATGCTGGCGCAGCAGCGCAAGCTGATAGGTAAGAAACGGAATATTGACCACGGGAACAACCGGCTTCGGCATGGCTAGTGTCAGCGGCCGCAAACGTGTTCCTTCTCCACCCGCAAGGATCAGTGCTTTCATGATGGTTTCTTTATCGACTCCTCGGTCCACGGCCTTAGGATCGCGCTCGAATTTAGCATTCCTAACCAGTTGAATTCAACTCAGGGACAGTGATCAGGATAGACTCCAGGAGTCGTAGGACCGAAGTGTCGGAAAACCTCCAGATTCTGCGCGCGGCCAACCCTTTTTGACCACGCACGACCCTGACGCTTGTGCCGCCCGCAAAACAAGCGCACTGGCGAGAACTTAGAGGTACCTCTCATACGTCAAGAATCGACCTACTGCCGGGGTGCGGAGCTAGTTGCGGCAAGGGCCAGGATTGTACTAGACTGTGTGCGCTTTGAGCTGATCCGGACCGGATGACTCCATCGGTAACTGGGATCTCTTCCTCAATGGTGAGTGTAGCTCAGTCGGTAGAGCGCTGGATTGTGGCTCCAGTGGTCGTGGGTTCGATCCCCATCACTCACCCCATTCCCAAGACAATCGTAAAGGACAAGACTGCACTGAGGGGAGCATTTGCAGTGCGGGCGCTGGCCACGCAATCGATCTGTCCGCCTCCGTTGCGTGCCGATCAAGGCCACCTGTGAGTGCGAAAGCCAGTTTCTGTTCAAATCCTTCGGCTTGAAGAAGTTGAGCTGTATCTTGCAGAGTCATTTCTTATACTGCTTGATTGTCCCGAAGACCTTCCCGAGTTTAACTTTGGCTTCAAACCTCACGGGGAAGTGCCGTGGGTCATCAGAGAACCAGATGAAGAACGTCCCGCCTCCCTTGAAGAGCCCGCCCAGGCTCGAAACGGTCTCCACCTTTAGAGCAGCGAATGGCCCAGCGAGCGCTTCCACGGGTTCCTTCTTGGTCACTCGAGTCTCTACCTCCTTGACCACGCCGTCATCGCTGATCGTGAGAGGATAGATTGCACCAACGCGCAGTCTTCGCAGGCGGGTCAGATAAATGCCCGAAAGGACATCTTGAACACACGGAGGTAGATTTTTGACTTCTTCATTCTTCAACTGCTGCGGTGGCCTTGTGGCGGCATCAAACATCAGAAACTGTCCCCTGCCGCGTTCGCGATCAAATGTCAGATAGATGTCGCGCTGCCGCTTGCCTTCGCGCAGTCTCTTCGTCATCTTGCAGGAACAGAACTCCGTGGCATCCACGATGGATTCAAAAAAGTCGTCCACGTTAATCCCGGTGAGCTTTGGGAAGAATCCGGACGACACGGCTCGAGCGGTAATTCTGTAGACGGGCTTGCCGTCAAATTCTGTCTGACCGTGGAATTGAATCGTCAGATCGCCGGCGCTGATGGTTGGTAGAAAAAACAACCAGGCCGGCGGATCCCATCGGACCTCATAGATCAGAGTCTCGCCAGGCGGCATGACTTCTAAAGGCGGTCTTAGCGCTTCTGCCCGGACAGCAGTCGCCATGCAGACTAGCAACGAAGCGAGCCTGGCGAATTGCGCCGTCATCTTGGGAGGGACTTGAGAAACTGCGAGACGGTGTATTGCAGCGCCTGCGGTTGCTCGAGGTTGATGAGATGGCCGCATCTCTCCACAACAACGAGCTTAGAGTTGGGTATCTGGCGGTTCATCGTCTCGGCCTGCACCGGGGCCATGAGGGCATCTTCGGCTCCTGCGACGATCAAAGTAGGAATCTGGATATTCGCCAGTCCGGGTGTCGAGTCGCGGCGGCCTGCCAGGCCGTAACAAGCTCTAGCGATGGCCTCTGGGGAGTTGGACTGGATCAACCCTCTGACAATTTCCGCGACACCGGGATTAGTTTCAAGCGTCGTCTTTCCAAGAAAGCGCGGAATCAATCTTCCAGCTAATGCCCCCGTTCCTTCCCGACGGACAAATTCAGCCGTGTCGTAACGCCCCTCCCGTGCTTGGTCGGAGTCAGCAACCGGCTGTGTGCCCACCAGAACGAGAGCGTACAACCGATCTGCATACTTGCGAATGAACTCAAAAGCGATATATCCGCCCATGGAGAGCCCGAGCAGCACAATCTTCTGCTGAATGCCCAGCGCCGAAATCAGATCGCCTACATCGCTGGCACAACTTTGCATCGTGAATTCGCCGTCACCCAAAGGAGTTTCACCAAAACCTCTCAAATCGGGGGCAATGACGCGCCAGTCAGGGCCCCACGCATGTACCTCCGCATCCCACATCCTTCGAGTCAGCGGGAAGCCGTGCAAGAGGACGAGGGGCCGACCAGAACCTTGGTCAGTGTGGGCAAGGGCTGAACGCGTCATTGTCAGTGAACCTGGGTGGACTCACCAAAACTGCGGCTCCGGGAATTCTAAAGCTTCCAGCCTTTCCGATAGGCGTCCTTCACAAACTTGTTCGCGTCAGAATTGTTGGTGATCTTCATCCGTTCGCCATCCCACAGCAGCTTGCCATCGAAGCGTTGTGCGATGACTCCGAGCAGAACCACCTCAGTGAAGGGACCCGCATAGTCAAAGTTGGAGCAGGCCTCGCTACCACCCTTGCAGGCACGAATCCAGTCGCGGTAGTGGCCCGGAGAGCGGCTCAGAAAAGGGTCGGGAAACTTATATTCTTTCATCAACTCATCGGGAAGAAGACGCGTCTCTTCGCCATAAGTGCCTGTCGTGATGATGCCTTTCTCACCAATGATTAGTGAGCCATTATTGCCATCGCCAAGCTTCACGTCGCTACTAATACCTTGAGGACGGGGCGGCATTTCGCCGCCGTCGTACCAAGTGACCGTGACCGGCGGCATGCCGCCTCGGGCCGGAAACTCAAACCGGATGACTGACTTGTTTGGGAAGCTGTGCGCCGTCCGGCCTTCCTGTCTGAGGCACTCAACGCTGGCGGGATAACCGAGCTGTAGCGCCCAGTTGGCCGGATCAAGGATGTGGCAGGCCATGTCGCCCAGAGCGCCACAGCCAAAGTCGAACCAGCCGCGCCACTTAAATGGGGCATACTCCGAGTTGAAAGGTCGCTGGTGGGCGGGGCCGAGCCAGACATCCCAGTCCAGTGTCTCGGGCACTGATTCAGGTGGGAGTGGCGCCGCGATGCCTTGGGGCCAGAGGGGACGATTGGTCCAGGCGTGCACTTCCTTGACGTGGCCAATCTCTCCTGCCCAGATCATCTCGCAAAGCTGCCGAGCTCCCTCGTTCGAATGTCCCTGGTTGCCCATCTGCGTGGCTACCTTGTATTTGCGCGCTGCTTCGGTGAGCTTGCGCGTTTCCCATATGGAGTGCGTCAGAGGCTTCTGCACATAAACGTGTTTCTTCCGTTCCATCGCCCACATCGCTATGACGGCGTGAGTGTGGTCAGGGGTCGAGACCGTTACTGCGTCGATGTCTTTCTGCTTATCAAACATCACTCGAAAATCTTTGTACTGCTTTGCGTTGGGATACTTCCCAAAGGTCTTGGCAGCACTCTTCCAGTCAGCGTCACAAAGCGCCACGATGTTCTCGCTCTTGCACCCCTCAATGTCAGAGGCGCCCTTGCCCCCGGCGCCGACTGCCGCGATGTTGAGCTTCTCATTGGGAGACTTGTAGCCCAAACGTTTCAGGCTAGCTGGACCTGCCAGAGCCTTTCGCGCTGCCAACGTGGCTGCGCTGGTCATCAAGAAGAATCGCCGGGACACCGTTCTGTCGATCATCGCATTTGCACCTTTCTGATTGAATTCCGCTGCGATGTTATCACATTCGAAGCGGGGGGCTGGAGCGTCGGGTTCGAGGATCATTTCGAAAAGTATCCTCTCTTGACCAACCCTAGGAGCTGCGCCCTGATATCAAACTAGAGGCGGGCCAGAAAGACAACCAGGGTGAATTCGCACCGAATACTTTCTGCCCCTGGGCCTCGGAATTTCGATCTTCAGGCCGACTGTGCACTACGGTGGGCCGGTATAACCCGCCACTGGCTTGGGTTGCCAGCTCTAGGTCCGATCAGTCCTCCAGAATGACCTGACGGTCATTCTGGAAGTGTCGATGATGAGAGCGTCGGGAGTGAATGAAGGGCGGGAATCCTCGCTGGACAGGCAGGGACCCCGAACTACTAGATTACCTCAGGACCTCGATGGCACTTACTTTCGGAATGTGGATCGAGCCGGCGCTGAACTGAATGATGATTTGGCCAGTGGTGTTGGCCACGGCTGCGAACTGATGAACAACGGCTTTGTTCGCGCCACCAGCTGCAGCGACGATATCGAAGTCGTTCAAGACACGCGTGGCGTTGATGGCAACGCTGAATTTGCGTTGACCTGGGCCATTGAGAAGAATCTCAGCGAAGTGCAGCCGGACAGCGTAAGAACCATCTGGTACAAGGTCTGGAATGGTGTACGTCATATCGCCGTTCCGCTCGGACTTATAGAGCAAGTGGGGTGCACCAGGCATCAACGCCGAAGTGTCAATGACGGCGCTGTCCACACGGCGTACTCTGCCACCGCTGAAGAAGCCATCTGAATTGAACGAGCCCGCAGCAGGTCCGCCTGCGTTCACGGATAACGCGGGAGTGACAGGTATCACCTGGATGCCGTTCGCCGTCGCCACGTCAGCTGACCCAGCGGTATACCGGATGACGATCCTGCCATTGCTGTCTGGAACAGCAAGAAACTCCTGAACCGCGGCCCTGGACCGCCCACCCGCTGCCGCAATGATGTCAAACTCCTGCAGGATCGGTCTGCCATTGATCGCTACGTTGAACCTGCGCTGCCCGGCATTGTTCCAATAGCTCTCGGCAAAGTGGAGGCGAACCCGATAGGATTTTCCCAAAATCAGGTTCGAAATGGTGTAAGTGAAGTCACCACCGTAGCGCTCGGTCTGATAGACCTCCTGGGGCGCAGGGTCGATCACAGCGGCCATATCGATACTCTCCAGGTAAGTGTACGTCTGGCCACCGCTGACAGAACCATCGGCTTCATACCCTCCAACAGAAAGGCCCCCCGAATTCAGTTGCGCTACAGGTTGTGAAATCTGATTCAGCGGAATGAGTTCAATGCCGCTGGATTTTGGCACGTCAACGGTTCCCTGAAAAAACTGAACTACAATCCTTCCGTTGCCGCTGGCCACGGCCCGAAACTGCTGGATGGCTCCTTTGTACTGAGCGCCCGCGGCGGCGAGGATGTCGAAGTCTGCCAGGACCCTGGACCCGTTGATCGCTACAAAAAACTTTCTCTGGCCCAAACTGGTCCAGGAGTTCTCTGAGAAATGAAGACGAACGTAATGAGGTGAGCCTGGGGTCAGATTCGAAAACGTGTATGCGAAGCTGGTGCCGAACCGCTCTGACTGGTAAACCGCTTCTGGGCCTGGGTTGCTAAGCTCCGTGGTGTTAATGGGCTGCACCGTCACGTAGCTGCTGCCACCAGCGAAGTTCGCGTCGGCGCCGAACCCGCCGGCAGCTGGACCGCCAGAGTTGACCGATAGCAGGCTGGAATTAGCTGTCTGTGTCGTGAACGTGTAGTCGACGGAAATCGTCGTGGAACCTCCCTCGTCGGTCGACCGAACCCGGAAATGCCATGTACTTCCCGAGGCCAGGTTGGTCAGCGTCTGACTATGCGCTGTGACTAGGTTTCCGTCCAGAGGCGTCATCGAACCGTAATTCGTGGTTGTTCCGTAGTCCACCTGACTGCTGCTCGGCTTGTTGGTCGTCCAAGTAATGACTGCAGAAGATGACGCGACGGAGTTGGCGGTCACGGCTGACGAGGCCAGAACGACGCCAGAGGCCTCTGCCGAAGGCATCCCCTCAACTCCAATGGCGTCGTAGCCCACGACCACGAGGTAGTAGGTCAAACCTTCAGTCAGATTCGGCAGAACATAGCGTGTCAGGCTGCCAACGTTGACGGACTGTGTGTAAACGCCACTCGTCGCCCCGTAGTTGATTCTGTATCCAACCAATGCACTACTCTGGACCGGATCCCAAGTGACCCCCAGCGAACCCGCGAACATGGAATTCGAAATCAAAGAGCCCAGAAGAGAGAGAAAAAGGGAGCCAAACCGAGACTTTGAATTCTGATGTTGAAACCAAGAACGCACGATTGTTTGTGACTCCCTTCCCAAGTTCCGTGGGGGTCAGAATGCAACAATCGAGCCATTTTATATTTATTAGACATAATTATGATAAATAAACAATTATTAAGTAATATTAAATATATACAATAGTATAATGATATTTAATCGTGTAGTATTTAATTAGAGTTAGATCCTCAGAGACTATTCAGTTACAAATTTGTAAATCAATTTGCTTAAACTGAAACATTTCGGGACGCTTAAGCCTCCGGTTGCGATGCAAGTGTAGTGCTCCGCCGTTGCGATCCTGCAGTGACCCCAAGTGTTTAAGGCAGGTTTGCCCTTTGTGTTACACTTCGAAGCACCTGAGTCATATGAGGCCTGGGTTGCGCGAGGAGTGCATGTCAGAAAACAGTCAGGAAACAAACTCAAAGACTCTAGTCATTGAGACCAAGGATTTTTCTTTCGAAGCCCTCCAGCAGAACAATGGGCTGGCCACAATTGTTCGATTTCGTCTGCTGAATCCGTTGGTCAAACCAGGGGACGTACTAGTCGTCTTGACTGGAGCGGATGTGTACTTTCACGGGCTGATCGGTCGTATTGAGGATGGCTGGGCTTTGGCGACAGACCATCGCAGCCTGCTGCCGGTCGCGCTTGTTCACTGAAAATGGACAGCAGTAGGCACGAGTTTTGTAGGAGGATCGGCAACATGTTCCGGACTCTCCCCTTCACGTCGCTAGATGAACAACGGACTCCGGACCAGCAATGCGTGAGTCTGACCAGCGGCCGTTGTGTTCTGATCCTACGCCGCGCTTGTGTCAAACCCGTGCTGTCGGCGATGGTGTGGCCCATCGAAGGCTTTCGTTGATTTGAACAGCTCGTGGCGGCCGTCGCTGGCTTCCTCACGAATCCGGCTCAGCAGCGTCTCTTTCTCGGCTTCGGGCATCGCCCTGAAGTCACGAGCAATTGCAACGTCCTGCCTCAGGTCCTCCATGGATTGAATGCCCACGACAAGAGTGGACACTGGCTGGGTTAGAGCAAAGCGGATGCAGTCCTGAGCCGAGACGCCTCCCTGAGTTGGAATACGGCCTCGTGGTGAACCACCGCCCAGACTCTTCATTCCAATGATACCCACTTGTTTGGCGAGACAGACTGGAACGACCTCGTTCTGGAAGCTACGGTAATGCGCGTCCATGACGTTGATCGGCATTTGGGCCGTGTCCCAGTCATAGGGCTTGTGCAACATTCTCAGATGAATGCGCGGGTCCTTATGGCCCGTGAAACCGATGTACCGCACCTTGCCGGCCTTGCGCGCCTCCAGTGCAGCTTTGAGTCCGCCTTTCTCGAAAACCCAGTCAGGATCGTTGTCGTAAACCATTTCATGGAACTGCCACAGATCGAGGTGGTCGGTCTTGAGCCGCCGCAAGCTGTCTTCGAGGTTCCTGATAGATCCGGCATAATCCCGCTCGCAGTTTTTGGTCATTAGAAATACCTTACTGCGTTTGCCGCCTTGAGCAAGCGCCTCTCCCATCCATTCCTCACTGCGTCCGTCGTGATAATCCCAGGCATTGTCAAAGAAGGTAATGCCTTCATCGATCGCCGCGTGCATAATGCGAGTGGACTCGCCTTTCTCCTTAACCGCACCAATGTGCCAGCCGCCTAGACAGAGGATCGATACAGGCACCCCCGTTCGTCCGAGAACCCGAGTGGGAATACCACCCGAGCGGCTGCTCTGGGCGAGCAGCGAGCCCCCACCCAGGGCCATTGAGCCCGCGACCACACTGGATGTCTGGATGAATTCGCGTCGTGTCTTCCTGTCGTTCATCTTCAGTCTCCTTAGGAGCGATGAGAAAGAGGCTTTAGAAAGTGTCTCAGAGTGACCTTCCGCGTCAAGTATCCCACGCCGCGTTTCAGCAAGGCAAGCGCTGCAATGCTATACTTCGCGCTCGGCAAGTGCTGAGCTCGGCCAAGCAGTCTCCAGGAACATTGAGCGGAGATTTCTGGCATCATGCAGCTTCCGAAGCGCTCTCGCTATGTCCACCAAAGTTGTTTTGGGCGTCATCCTAGTTCTGTGCGCTTTCCTGCGCTTCTACCAACTCGACGGTTACGGCCTTTGGTCTGACGAGTTCGTCACATTGATGATTGTCTCGGCCAGCTCTTATTCGGAGTTGATCAAGACCTGCTTCGAAGTCCCGCAGCCCATGCCGCCACTCTACTTCCTGCTAAGCAAGATTGTCTTCGATGGGTTCTCGCCTGGAGAAACAAGCCTGCGGCTGGTATCGGCTTTTTTCAGCTTCCTGACAGGCTACCTGCTGTTTGCACTCGGCAGAGAGCTCTTCAATGCGGAAATCGGCCTTTGGGCATCTCTGCTCTTTTCCGTAAACTCAACCCAGATAGTCTACGCTCAGAACGCCCGACCCTACGCTCTCTGTTTGCTCCTGAGTGCGGCCTCGATTCTGTCTTTCGTGAAATGGCTGCGTAATCGGTCTTGGCGGTCGCGGCTGACATACGTGGCAGCAACGACGCTCCTTTTCTATTCACACTACGTTTTCTTTTCCTTGCTGCTGATTCAGAATCTCTATTTTGCTTGGAGCGGATCTCGTCTGAAGGCTCGGCAAGCCCCGCTGCGCCGCTGGAAAGAATGGCTGTTGCTTCAAGCGATGGTTGCGGTCAGCTTGCTGCCACTCGCCTCCCAAATGTGGCACGTGCTCCGAGCCCGGCACAGTCTTAACTGGGAGAGCAAGGTACCAAGAACCGCAGAGGATTTCTTCGTCTTTTGGAATCCTTCGGCGCTAGGTTGGGGCATTTCCGCTGGCGCACTACTGAGTCTTGTCGGTTTCAGCTGGATGCGCTTCAGGAAGAATCGACCGAAGTCGGACATCCGGCCGCAACCCACCCGGGGAAAGTTTATCTTTCTCGGCCTTTGGTACTTCGTCCCGGTAACTGTCTTCTACTTGCTGCTGCAATTGGCGGGTATCAACCTGTTTGTGGAGCGATATCTGATGTTGGCATCTTTGGCCACATTTTTGATCCTTCCTGCTGCAGCGAGAATCTTTGCGTCAGCTTGGACAGGGCGCGGAGCCTTGCTGATTTATTGCCTCAGTTACATTTGGCTGGTGCCAGCCTCACTCTTTTTGAGCAACGGTCAGTTTTCCCAGGGCGTGCCGGGCGGCAATGAATGGCGGGAGACGTTAACCCAACTCGGTGATGCCGGATTCAAAGCGGACTTGCTTCTATTTCAGTCGCCTTTCATTGAATCAAACAAGTTGGACTTTGCAGAGGCTCCCAAGCTGCGGGATTACCTTTCGTCTCCCCTGCGTAGCTTTTACGCTAAGCAACCGCCGCGGCGATTTGTCCTTCTGCCCGTGCACTGGTGGATCAACACGCCGAATCATCTGAGATTCAAAGCGGAGGTTTATTCGGAGCTGAAGAACACGGAAGACTTCGTTCTACTGTCAACTCAGGAGTTTTGGGAGCATTTTGAGTTCTGGCTACAGAGCCAGGCGGCGCAAGAGTGCGGCTGGGTCGTAACTCGCAGGTTTCAATCTTCTGGTTCACTGCGGCTCCTTCACCTCTCTCAGATTCGAAGAGAACCGGGATGCTCAGTTGCAGTTCGGCAGAGGGGTACCACTTATGAGAAAATAATTTCCTGTTCTGCCGACATGGCGCGAACCTGTACAAAGATAGAATGTTGATTTCAGAGGGTTCGTGTTAAGCTCTGCGCGTGGCAAGGAACATGCCAATTGTCACGGCAGCAGGTCAAGGCGTCTCGCAGCGCCTTCTCTCCTCCTCATTTGCGGGATCAGCCTTTCAGGGCTGGTCCCGTGAATGGTTTACGGGTCAGCAGAGCTCGCCGCCCCGCCCGGGTCAGCAAGGGGAACGGCTTCTGTAAAGACCGGGATCCCCCCAGATTAAGTTGCTGTGAAATATCGAAAAAAATCACTGGTTTACAGGAGGAGGGCCGTGGCCCGACACGTCAGTCAAAGAGCCGTGAGAGAACAGGAGGCTTCTGAACTTGCGATTTCAGGTGTCGACATCAATGGAAAAGAGTTTAGCGAAAACACCGGCACGATCAACATTAGTGACACTGGAATTGCGTTCTATCTGAGAACTACCGTTTGGATGGATGCACACCTGACCATGGAAATTAGCTCGAGCCAACTCTTTGGCCCCTCCTCGATGATAAAGGCCAAAGTTGTCCGCTTCGGAAGCGAGGTAAGTGGTCGGCGATTTGTTGGCGCACGCTTCGATTAGCCGCACGACGCTGCAAGAACACGGTCAGCGCTTCATGGGGTCTCCACCACCACGCCGTCCACGCAGGCATACCCACAAGGGTGCATGACGTCGGCACTGCACACTACGCGGGCATTTTTGGTTTCTCCTCGCAGGACGGGCTGATCCGATCCGAATTCAGGACTTACCGGGTTCACAGCCCAGACAATCTTTCCAGTGAAATGGACGACGACCTCCAGGGCGGCGCCGCAAGCCTTGCAGACGATGCTGTGCGTCTTCGCTTCGTGAGCACCTGCTTCAGGCAACGAATTGGCTCCCGTCATGTGGGGAAGTGTAGGCAAGAATCACGCCACGAGCAAGATGAGATGCGTCACTCACCACGACCAGCTTCTCCGACGGCATCGCGCGGTGGCAGGATAACGTGTTTTTGCCTTGACGCCTCCCTGCTGATGCCTTCCAATGAGAGGGTCATGAACATCGAAGTGCTCCTATTTGCGCGGCTCAGGGAAGTCGTCGGAAAAGACAGGCTGATGGTCCATCGCCACGAGATGGCAAACGTGCGCGATGTTTGGGACGGCTTGCGGGCCCAGTATCCGCAGGTTGGCGGGTTCGACAAAAGCCTTCTGGTTTCAGTTAATCAGGAATTTGCAGGATGGGACACGCCAATTAAGGACGGCGATGAGCTGGCGTTCTTTCCGCCCGTGAGCGGAGGCAATGCAGCTGTTGATGCAACCTACCCGGCCAGTAAGACTGGCAATGTGATTCAGATCGTCCGAAACCCCATTCAACTTCAGGCCCTCGTGGAGCAGCTTCGGCAGTCGGCAGATGGTGCGGTTGTCGTGTTCGACGGCATTGTGCGCAACAATACCCAGAGTCGAAGAACTCTTTATCTCGAATACGAAGGTTATGAGCCAATGGCCTTAAGGAAGATGCGAGAGATTGAAGAGGACCTCAGGCGTCGATGGCCTATCAATCGCGTTGGGATTGTTCATCGACTGGGCCGGCTGGAAATTGGAGAGTCCAGTGTGGTAATCGTGGTGACTTCGGCTCATCGTCAAGCGGCATTTGATGCCTGCCAGCGTGCCATCGACACACTGAAGAAAGCTGTTCCTATTTGGAAGAAGGAATTTTTCGAAGATGGAGAAATCTGGGTTGAAGGGGAGATGCCTTCCGCGGAAGCGTGACGATCTCTGGAGCCGATTTCTTCGCAAACCGGCGTCTACGTTCCGTTCGATGAGGCGGATGGCCGGCGTTCATACGCCCAACTTTCACCTGGTGCGGGCTGCTTTGGCCATAGTCGATGGCATCTGCGGTTTGTTCTCTGGTGTTGGAACTGCTTCGAGGTTGGTCTTGTCGGCTACAAGAGCCTCACTTTTTTTCTTGGGGCCCACGGGATCTCCCGGCGATAACACGGAACCCAACGGGCGACAAGAGCACGTAGTCAGAAACCCCGCAGGTGCGCACGTCTTGATCTCAGGACCGGCGGTCAATGCCTTTCTTCTTCAGGGCCGAGAAGGAGTCTTTCCCGGTAGGCACGGTGCCAGATCAAAGCCCCCAAGAATTGGGTTTGTCAAACCCACAGCGCCAACGCTATAGTAACGCCTTCGCTCGTCTCATCCCTTGAAAGCGAACCATCTTCCAGGCTGGAGGCCTTTTTTGCACACTACTATCCGCACAGGAAAAGTATCGGTTGTTCACCCTCCCAACAAAGTCACGACGGACATCAGCCGGACCTACCTGCAGCGCTGGTTGCATGAGAAAGGCAAGGGAGAAGAATTCATCGCCAAGCTCGATTCGCTGCTGGAGCGCAGTCAGATTCGCACACGCTACATTCTGCTGCCGCCTGATGAGGTGCTTCAGCCCCGAGACTTCCACACAACCAATACCCAGTATGTAAAGGCCTCGATCGAATTGGGAACGAGCGCCGTTCGAGAAGCACTCGAACTGAACGAAGTCCGTCCCCAGGACGTGGATATGTTTATCAGCGTCTCCTGCACCGGTTTCTCGATTCCGGGCGTGGATGCGCACATCATGAACCGGCTGGGGATGAATGCAGCTCGCATGATCTTGACCGAACATGGCTGTGCCGGCGGCGCTGTTGGCTTGATGCGAGCCTGGGAATATTGTCGCGCCTATCCAGACCGCACCATAGTGCTGCTCGCGCACGAGTTCTGTTCACAGACTTTTCTTCTTGACGACCTCAGCATGACCAACATTGTCTGCTCAACGCTGTTTGGGGACGGCGTGGCTGCAACCGTGGTCTCCAGGAAACTGAAGAGCAAGGAACCGCTGCCAGCCATGCAGCAGTGTGCTACACGCTTCTTCCCTGAGACACTGCATTTTATGGGGTTCGAGCTCCGCAATGAGGGATTGCGCATCATACTTTCACCCGACATCCCGCCATTTGTTAGAAACCAGATCGAGCCAACGCTCTCCCGTTTTCTCGAATCCTGCCAGGTAGACCGCAGCGCTCTGCGGCATTTCGCACTGCATCCGGGAAGCATTCGGATCGTGGAAATCATCGGGCGGCAATTGGGACTGTCCAGAGAACATGTGGCGCCCACTCTGAATGTGCTGTGCAACCAAGGCAACATGAGCAGCGTGACGATCCTGTCGGTTTTGCGGGAAATCCAGACTGCCTCCCGGCCTCAGAATGGCGATCTCGGGCTGCTTGTGGCATTCGGTCCAGGGTTTGTTGCTGAGACGGCGCTGTTGGAATGGCAAACAGACGGGTAGGATCAAGCGAGCTGCTGGCTCGTCTGAGTTGCGATCTGAACTCCTCCACGACGAGAATACCTGCCGCAGCGCAACCCCGACCGGGACGGCGTCGCGATTGACAGTTGAGTAACCTGCCTAGAAGATGAACCGAGCGCCGAGGACGACGACCCGCGCTGAGGCGCCAGCGCTCAAGGTCGTGATCCTTCCATAATTTGCGCTAGCCAGATTGCCTTCCGGTGCACCGAGATTGGCATGGTTTGGAAAATTCCGAACCTGTGCTCGAATTTCGAGTCTTAACCCCTCCCTAATCTGAAACTCCTTAAAAGCAGCTGCATCGATTGAAATGAATCCCGGCCCGTTGATGACACCGTTACCGGCGTTGCCGAAACGGCCGACAAAGAGGCTGGTGGAGGAAGTAGGAATGACAAACGCGGCTGTGTTGAACCATTTGCTGGCTGTCTTGGGTCCATTGTTTGGGTCCTGATCCGGCACCACGTCTACTTTTTCCGTTCCGTAGCAGTTCGTTCCGGAACCGCACCGGCTGTTGTAGAAAGGTGTGAGGTGAGCGCCCGATTGGAAGGTCATGATGCTGGAGACTGTCCAGCCGCCGACCAACTTGTCGACCGCAGGATTCGTGCTGCTGCCCCATTTCTTGCCGCGCCCGAACGGAAGATCCCAAATGAAGTCCGTGGTGAACCGGTGATACGGAATGCCCGCACTGGGGCCCCGCAGGTAAAGACCGTTGAATCTGTTGTCGGTGCGGCTGGCGATCTCTTCATTAAACTGTCCACTGTTGGCTCTCGTAAATGAGTCTTCAATATTGTTGATGCCTTTCGCCCACTTGTAACTGTAAGTGTAACTGAGCCCGCTAAGCACCTGGCCTTTGAACTGGATCGTGAAGTCATTGTATGTGGCATCGCCGCCCATATCCCGCGTGTTGACTCGATTCCAATTCGGGAACGGACGAGCAGTACGGGGCAGGTTGGCATAGCCGGTGGTGTTGGGTTGGATTTGATTCAAGTCGGGAGCCGTCGTAAGTTTAACGCTGTGTGACCCGGAGTATGTGAGCCGCAAGACATTGCTGCGGTCGAGCTCACGCTCAACGGTGAGACTCCACTGCTGGGTATAGGGGTCACGAAAGTAGGGATCGTTCGCAGTAGAAAAATTCTGCTGACCAACTGTCGATTCACCGCGCCGGGCTTGTCCAAAAGCCGTATCGGGCCAAACAATTCCATGAACTCTTGTAACCGGATCAAAGGTGTTGTTATAGGTCTGGTTGTCGGAAGTGTGAATTCCGGTCAAAGAGTTGAAGATCGCGCCGAGCAAGCGCGTCGTGTAGACGCCGTAGCCTGCTCGAATGACGGTTGATGTGTTCCCGAAAGGCCGCCAGGCGATCCCGAAACGAGGTGCGAAGTTGTTTTTGTCGGCGGCCCGCAGAGATTCCGGTAAACCAACCTGTGCCGCTGTCAACAGCTTTGATGTTCCAAGTCCGGAGAGGAAGGCGGGTTTCGCCAGCTTGAGTGATTCATCATTTGGAACTACCGCGTCGCCATTCGGCGTGTTACGCAGGAAATTAGTGATGTTCAGCTCGTTATCCTTGAAGCCCGGATGAAGTTCGTAACGCACGCCCAAGCTGAGAGTGATGCTGTTGTTGACACGCCACTCATCCTGAAAGAAAGCGCCGTAATGATAAGCGGAGCCATCCACGCCAGGACCGGTTTGAGTCTGATCGACGCTCGAGGGTATGCCCAACAAGAAGTTGGCTATGGGATTCCCCGTAGCGCCTCCAGCGGCTCCGCCAGCCAGATTATTGTCAAAACGAAAGACCCCAAAGTCGTCGGCGCCTGTGAAATTCAGCGGGCTCGTCCAGTTGTACTGGTGGACGACGAAGCCGCCTTTGAAGGTGTGGCGGTTGTGGGTCCATGTCAAATTGTCTGTGGGCCTCAAAGTTGCGGGTTGTAAGCGGCTCCTCCTTCTTAACACCAAACTGAGTATATCCGGAGATGATGATGTAGCTGGACCCTGTGATGTCAGGGAGATTCTGTGAGATGAGCTTTAGCCCTGTGGCGGCCACAAAGTCGCGCCCTTTAAGGGTCGTGGGATCCAGGATATCCGCCGTCGTAAAGCCGAAGCGGGCTTCATTAATCAGGTTTGGTCGAATGACGAAGTTGTCGGAAATGGCCATCGTCCGTGTAGGACGAGAACCATATTGAGGTCCGGAAGCTTGCTGAGCGGTTGGAGAAATGCGGTCCCAGTTCTTATAGGAGTAGCGACCGAAGAAATTGTGGCGGCTGTTGAAGACATGATCCAGCCGCGCGTCAAACTGGTTGGAAATCGTAGACTGCGAGATTGCGTACCGATGCAAGTTCGGCTGGCGAGTAGGATCCGGCTGGTTGGGTGCTTGAATGAACTTGTCAAGAATTATCTTTGAAACGGCGTTGATCCTCGACGAGGGAATGATGTTGCCGGGAAACGCATTGCCCATGGCGGGGTCGATGATTGGGGCGGTCAAGCGCGAAAAATTTCCCTGGCGGAGATCGGCCTCTGGCACAGTAGCTTGGCCGATGCCCAGCCCATAAATGCTAAGCCTCTCAAATGCCCCAAAAAAGAAGGTCCTATCCTTAAAGACCGGTCCGCCAGCACTTCCCCCAAAATTGTTGGCCACAGTGCGAGCAGGCAGCGTGCGACTGAAATAGTTCGGGTTGGCATTGAGGCCGTTTCCGTTGTAGTTCCAAAAAGCGGTTCCGTGAATCTGGTTTGTGCCGCCTTTGGTGATTGTCGTGATGTCACCCACCTGAGCGTATTCTGCACTGTTGTTGATGGAACTGACCTTGATCTCCTGAATAGTCTCGATCGAGGGGAAGATATTTTCACCGCCGTCGCCAATGCCGTTGCGCCGAACGTTCGTCGTCAGAATGCCATCCACCGAGACTTCATTCTGATAAGGTAGGCTGCCAGAAAGAGAGAATTCATTGGTGGTTCCCTTCTGCACCTCCGGCAGCACGGCGATGGCGCTGATCGGCGTGGTGTTGCTGGTGCGGAAGACGAAGGGCAAGTGCTGGAGTTGTCGGCTGCTCGCCGCCGCAGAAATTGTCGGGTTTTCCGTATTGATCAGAGGCGCGGCGTCGACGACCTGAACTTCCGTAGCCACGCCGCCAGTCACAAGCTCTGCGTCGATCCGCACGGTCTGGCGTGCCTCAAGGCGAAAGGGCTGAGTTGCATACTTTTGGAACCCGTTCTTCTCAACGGCAATGCGGTATTCTCCCAGTGGCACGTTGATAAACTCGTAGGTGCCGTCATCTTTAGAACTCGTGTCCCGCACGATGTTGGTCCGCACTTCCGTGAGTGTCACAGAGCCGCTAGGGACTACGGCTTTACTCGAGTCGGTCAAAGTACCCACGACTTGCCCATAGGTGGATTGTGCCAGCGCCGACCGGGTCGGCAGGCAGGCCAGGAAGAGTGAGAGCAGCCCCAACCACAGACGGACGCTGGCAAGTGGCGATACTCGGATTACCAGGTGACTCATGGGATCCTCCTCGTTTGAATTGTTCGGGAAAGCTAAATGAGCGGATTGGGTGATAGATGGAAAGCTAGCGAAGCTGACCGCAATGTCGATAGTCACCTGGTTCCAGAAAACTAGTTGATGCACAGCAGAGACGCTCAGACTTGAGCTTCTTTCCATGACAGGGGCCTGTTTCCTGCCAATTTCCTGGTGCCGCCGCGTCTTTGCGGTCTGAATTGCGTCAATTTGTGCCAGAACGATTCGTCTAACTTGGTAGTATAGCGGGAGGAGATGAAATTTGCATGAACTTGCCGTGAAATAGTGAATCAGCAACCTTGGGACGAGGGTACGGGCGACAGTTGACCCTCGACAGGCTAGGCCGTCGTCCCTTTCAGCAGATCACTCACTATTCGCTCAAGACTCGCACATGGATCAGGGCTGGCAATGATGGGTCGGCCGATCACCAGATAGTCAGCTCCGGCTCGGAGAGCCGCGGCGGGAGTTGAAACACGGCTCTGGTCGTCTGCTTCAGAGTCGGCCGGACGTATCCCTGGAGTGACGATTTTCATTCTGCGAGACAACTTGGCACGCAGGAGAGCGAGTTCTGAAGGCGAGGCCACTACCCCGTCCAATCCTGCTCGTTCAGCCAGCTTCGCGAGCCGATCTACCTGAGACTCAACGGCGGCCAGGATGCCGATTCCACTCAGATCTTCTTCCACCATGCTTGTCAGAACCGTCACGCCCAACAGCAGCGGCCGATTTCTGGTGTCCACTGCGTTTAACGCGGCCACAACAGAACGCATCATCTTCTCTCCGCCGCCGGCATGCAATGTCAGCATAGAAACACCCAGCCTAACGGCTGCCAGCACCGCTTTTGTGACTGTGTTGGGGATGTCGTGAAACTTCAGATCGAGAAAGACCCTTTCGCCCCGCCCTACAATCTCCTTCACTATTTCAGGTCCTTCGGCGGTAAACAGCTGGCTGCCGATTTTGAAAAGCCCTACCCTTCCGGAGAGCCAACCGACGAGGTCGAGTGCCTCCTGCCGCGTGTCAACATCCAAGGCCACGATAACTTGGCTTCTGAAGTCCATGTTCTGTGTTTGCCCGCATTCAGCAGGCGTGTCTCGGAGGACCCTCGAACTTGCGTCGCAAGCCCTGTGCTGTGCACAACGCAGGCTCTCGGTTTTACGCGGGCACCTTCAGGCTGCCAATAAGCGACCTCACACTCCCGATGCGCTTGCGCTGACAAAACGAGGTGAGGCCGGCAATGATTCTGAGGGGTGCCCGGGGATCCAGAAAATTGGCTGTGCCCACTTCAATGGCCTGGGCTCCAACCATCAAGTATTCAAGGGCATCTTCAGCAGTCCGTATCCCGCCAATGCCGATCACGGGAATCTTGACTGCATGTACAACCTGATAAACCATCCGCAGAGCGACCGGTTTGATCGCAGGCCCAGATAACCCGCCCGTTAAATTTCCCAGTCGTGGACTGCCGGTTTCAATGTCCACAGACATTCCCAGCAGCGTATTGATCAGTGAAAGCGCGTCAGCGCCTGCGTCTTCGGCCGCCTGCGCTATCACAGCGATATCTGTAACGTTCGGCGATAGCTTTACGATTACCGGGCGCCGGGCAACCTGCTTGATGGCCTTGACGACTTCATGCGTCGCCCCTGGGTCGGAACCGTAAACGATGCCTCCCTTTTTTACGTTGGGGCACGAGATATTGATCTCGTAGCCCGCAAGACCCTCAGCGCCGTTGAGGACGTCTACCACCCGAACGTACTCGTCTGTGGCGTGCCCGAAAACATTGGCAAAGACAGCTGTGTCAAAGTGCCGCAACCTGGGCAGCTTTTCGGCGACAAACCGTTCGACTCCCACATTCTGCAGCCCGATGGCATTGAGCATCCCGCCGGTGGTTTCGTGCAGACGCGGGGCTGTGGCGCCCTTCATCGGGCTGGCCGACAACCCCTTCACTACAAAGCCACCGAGCAGGTTCAAATCGATGAGCTGGCTGAACTCCTCGCCGTACCCGAAAGTGCCGCTGGCCGTAATGACTGGATTCTTAAGACGAATCCCAGCGATGTCTGTGGAAAGATCAACCATTTCGGCTTGCGGAGCTTGAGTTGCAGAACGCCGGTGGCGAATGGCCGGGGGCGCCTGCTGATGCAGAACGCGGCGGCATCGTACCAAAGGAGAGCAGACGCGTAAACTTCATTCCTTGCCTGATCCTTCACCAGCCAATCCTGAGGTCGGACCTGCAATTCCTGTTGCGCAATTGGCAGCTTCATTCAAAAACCCGCAATTCAAAATCGGTTATACTCGCCCGCAGCCCGATTCTTCGGTGGCTCATGTCGAACTTGCAAAAGCTTATTGCCCAGCCTGCTGCCAATGGGCTGCGGCAGACGATTGAAGAGGCGCGGGGCAACGAGGTCTTCTTCCTCGCCAAGCCGAACGAGGAAGGTGTTGTTGTTGAAGTCACACCGCTCGCGCGTGGCAACGATTCCGCAGTTCCGGCACTCCTGCAGGTGGCCATCCAGGGCGACGTCGTCATCCACAACCATCCCTCAGGCTACCTGATTCCATCGGCAGCCGATGTCGGCCTTGCTGCCGAGTTTGGAAACCAGGGTGTAGGCTTCTACATCATCAACAACGCTGTTGATGACATCTACGTCGTTGTCGAGGTCTTCAAACGGACGCACGTACGCAACCTGGATATCAGGCAGCTTGCAACGCTGATTTCCACCGATGGCCCTGTAGCGCGGCAACTAGGCAGTTTTGAGTCGCGGGTGGAACAGCAGCGCATGCTGGAAGCCGTCGCAACCGCGTTCAATGATTCAAAGCTGGCCCTGATCGAAGCGGGGACTGGAACTGGCAAGAGCCTGGCTTACTTGCTGCCGGCCATCCACTGGGCCATGCAGAGCAAGCAGCGTATTGCCGTCTCAACCAACACGATCAACCTCCAGGAACAGCTTATCCACAAGGACCTGCCATTGCTTCAGGCTTCGCTCGATCTCAAGTTCAAGGCAGTGCTGATCAAGGGCCGGCAAAACTACGTCTGTCTCAGCAAAGTGGACTCCCTGGAAAAAGAAGGCGAGTACCTCATCGACACCGACGAGCAGGCCGAACTGAAGGCGATTCTCGAATGGTCCCACAGCACGGGCGACGGCAGCCGGTCTGACCTCAGTATTGCCCCCAAACCCTTTACCTGGGAAAAGGTCGCCTGCGAGAGCGACAATTGCAGTCGCATCCGTTGTCCTTTCTACAGCAAATGTTTCTTTTACAATGCGCGTCGCGATGCAGCGTCTGCCGACTTGTTGATCGTGAATCACCACCTGCTTTTTTCGGACCTGGCTGTTCGCGGGGCGACGGGGCGGTACACGGACGCAGCGATTCTGCCAGGTTATTCCCGAATCATCATCGACGAGGCTCACAATGTTGAAGAAGTCGCCACGAGCTACTTTGGCCTTCAGGTCTCAAAGGTAGGGATTCTCCGGCTTCTGGCCCGATTCTATAGCCTCCGTGCAAAAGAGAAAGTGCGGGAAAGAGGATTGCTGCCTTATCTGCTCGCCAAGCTGAAGCCGATGCAGGCTCAGATTGGCTTGGCTCCTCATACTCGGATCTTCGAGCTTGTTCAAGGACGTCTGCTCACGCTTCGCGAGAACCTCGTCTACGCCGCGACTCAAACCTTCGACGATATCGGCGCTTTCGTCGAGGGATTGGAGGCGTCAGCAGGAAACGAACTGAAAGTGCGATTAACACCGGAGATCACCGGGAACAACGAATGGAAAGCCCAGGTGCTGACTGGGATCCAGCAATTAATTCGTGAAATGGCAGAGTTCCATCAACAACTTCTCTTGCTGGAAGAATGGCTGGAGGCGCTACCAGAAGATTGTCTTGAGGCCCTGCTCTCGCAAACCGTGGAACTGAGCGCTCTGATTGACCGCCTTGAGACTGCGGCAGCCACACTGGGAGAGATCTTTGGTGACGTGGAGGAAGGGAAGGTACGCTGGATCGAGGTTAGTGACGGCCGAACCGGAAGACGAATCACCCTGAGGCAGGCCCCTCTTCAGGTGGGTGAACTGCTCCAAACTCGGCTATTCGACAAGTTTGAGACGGTGGTGATGACCAGCGCAACTCTGACAACGGAAAATCAGTTTAACTATGTCAAGCGGAGGCTTGGACTTGACAAGGTTCCTGCGTCCCGGCTACTGGAAAGTGTGTTGCACTCGCCATTCGATTACTCCCGCCAGGCGATATTGGGCATTCCTCAGGACATCCCCTCGCCAGATCATCCTGGCTTTAGTGCCGAACTCAGCCAATTGGTGCTGGAGTCAGTAAGGATTTCAGAGGGCAGGGCACTCGTGTTGTTCACTTCCTATTCCCTGTTGCGCAAGATCTACCATGAACTGCAACCCCAGTTGCACTCTGCCGGCATCCGATGCCTGATGCAGGGCGAGGCGCCTCGACACAGACTTACCGCAGCCTTCAGACAGGATAAGACCAGCGTGCTGTTCGCCACAGACAGTTTTTGGGAAGGAGTCGACGTCGCCGGAGAAGCTCTCGAAAATGTTATTTTGACCAGATTGCCATTCAGCGTTCCCAAGGAACCAGTGATTGAAGCGCGGGTGGAGGCTATCGAAAGAGCTGGCGGAAATTCCTTTCTGGAATACAGCGTTCCCCAGGCCGTAATCAAGTTCAAACAGGGCTTCGGGAGACTGATCAGGACTAAGGCAGACCATGGCTCAATCATGGTCTTTGACCGACGGATTATCGACAAACACTATGGGCGGATCTTTCTACAATCACTGCCACCGTGCTCACTTGTTCAGGGAAAGCGAGAGAAAGTGTTCGCCGAAATAAGGAAGTTCTTTCAGGAGGTCAGGAGCCAGAGGTTCGAGACCTTAGGTGTGACGATAAAGGAGTGAGGATGGACGCTCAGGGATGGGCAAGCTCATGGTGTGGCCCAAAGCCCTCTTCACTCCGCGGCCACACTGTGCCGCTGTTCGAGCATTTCGTTAACGACCTTCTGAATTTCGCTAATCTGAAAGGGCTTAGAAAGAACCACGTCCACTCCTTTTTCGCGAGCTCGGTCTTGGTCCAGGGTGATTCCCCAGCCGGTCATCAGAATCACACGAGTGGTGGGATCTAGAGCCTTCACTCCGGATGCTACTTCCCATCCGCTTACCTCTGGCATTCCCAAGTCGGTAATGACAAGGTCCGGTGTTTGATTGCGGAAGATTTCCAGTCCTTCCCGTCCGCCGGACGCTGTGAAAACTTCGTGCCCTTGCCCGACCAGCATTTCGGCCAGCAGATCGCGAATAGGATCTTCATCGTCGACGATCAGGAAACGTGCTGTCTTCTTCTGGGGCAAGACCGCATCCTCCACGGTCTCCAGCGCAGCACTCAGATTAATGGGAAGAAAAATGCGAACGGTGGTTCCTTTTCCCACCTGACTTTCGATCTCAATCTCCCCTTTGTGGCGGTTGATAATGCCATAGGCCACACTCATTCCGAGTCCGTTCCCCTTTACACCTTTGGTGGTAAAGAAGGGATCAAACACCCGGCGCCGGATCTCTTCAGTCATACCCCTTCCTGTGTCGGTGACTGAGGCAAAAACACGGTCGGACTCTGTTCCCACGTGAATGTGGAGCCTTCCACCAGCGGGCATTGCATCCAGAGCGTTAAAGATGATGTTGGTGAAAACCTCAATCAACTCAGAGCCCTCTCCGGCAGTCGGCTGCACGCTGTCGTATTGAGTGATTACCGAGTACTGGATGCCACTGACATGCGCGCTGGTCTCCCATCGTGTGCGGGTCATCGAGAGTGTATCTTCAATCACCTGGACAAGGTCGACGCGCTTGAATACCTGGTCGACGCGTTTACGTGTGAAGTCTTGCAGCCGCCTCACGGTAGCTGCCCCGTCGATGGCCGCTTTCTCGATGATGTCCAGCCCTCTCAGAATGGAGGGATCGAGCACCTGGGTCTTCATTAGCTGGGCCCTGCCCAAAATCGCACCCAGCATGTTGTTGAAGTCATGAGCTACCCCAGCGGACATTTCTCCTAGAGCGCGTAGTTTTTCGGACTTGATCAGCTGGTCCTGCGCGGACTGCAGCTCTGAATACGACTGCTCGAGGGCTGAGTACAGGCGCGCATTCTTCAAAGCGTTTCCTAAGCCGTTCGCAATCGTCTGCAAAAGATCGATTTGGTCAGTGGAAAATCCGTCCTCTTTTTGGCTTCCGAGGTTCAACGTACCCAGGCAGACGTCCTCAGAGATGATCGGGATCGAAACAGCGGAGTGAATACCCTGGGTAATGAGATAAGGCGACGTGCTGGAGAGAGTTTGGTTGAGGCTGCGTGTGTAATAAGGCTGTTTCGCGTCATAAGCGATCTTCATGACCGTCTCGCTGCCGGGAATCTGCATCCCTTTGTAAAAGCCGGCAGTAATGTTCTCGCCGTAGACGTTAACCAGAGAGAACGTATCTGTCTCGCCTTGGTAAATGGCGATGCTGCTTTTTTCGAAGGAAACAACGCGCTTCAGCTGCGTGGTGATTTTCTCAAAGAGTTTGTCGACGTCCAGATTCAAGCTGGCTTCGCGGGTAATCTCGTTAACCACTGCGAGCCGAGTCGCTCGCTCTTGGGCCTCACGGAACAACCACGCATTGGAAATGGCAACGGCCGCTTGGTCTGCAATGGTCGAGAGGAAATTGACGTCGTCCCGGTCATAAGATTGGCGAGTCCGAAAGTTCTGCAACACGATCACGCCCAGGGCTTGATCGCCGAGGATCAAGGGCACCCCCAGCCAGGATTGTGCAATGAGGTGAGGCTTGCGGTTGGTAATGGTCTCATACACCTTCTCAAACTGCTCCTTCACGAGGAACGGAGTCCGAGTCTGCATGACATAACCGACTAAGCTGTCGTGCGACAGGGACCGCACGTAAGAGCGTCGGCGGCCATTCGATACTTCAAACTTCACTTCGATGCGGTTGTGTCCCTTCTCCAGAAGCGCGATAAAGAAATGCTCGCTGCTGAGGACCTGCGCCACTTGGTTGTGGATCAGCTCAAACAGGTTGTTGATATTCAATTCAGAGCTAATGGCTTTACCGATGCTATTCAACGTCTGCAGCGCGTTGGCTTTCCGCCCAATGTCGCTGTACAGATGAGCGTTGTGGACCCATGTGGCCAGGTAGTCACTCAGCGTCTCCAAAACCGTTACGTCTTGTTCGTCGAACGCTCCTTGCCTATCGCTTTCAATGTTGATGACACCCAGGGTTCTGGAGGAACGTTGGAATGGGATGCAGAGCTGCGAGCGTGTTCCTCGCAGCAAGGCCCCCTCCAGAACAGACTCGTCATCAGGAGCGGTTCGCAGCAGGGTCTGCACCTTCTGGCAGGCCCGCGCCAGAATCGAGTCATCAGCCAGCGAGATCTCCTGCGGAATGAGTCCCAGGTCAGGCCGATCCGGTGTCTCAGCACTCAGAAGCAACTGACCACAGTCATTCAGGCTGTAGACGCTAATGTGGCGCAAGTGGAAGTGGACCTGCAAAAGACCAGCAAACTCTCGGAACACTGAATTGAAGTCCAGAATGGAAGAGATACTGCGGCTGATGTTGTGGATCACCACCAGTTGAGATGTTCGCTTTCGCTCGCTTTCAAACAGGCGCGCTTTCTCCAGAGCAGCTGAAATGGGCTGTGCCAGGTTCACCAGAAGCTTGAACTTCTCTTCGTGGATCTCCGCCTTAGCTCCTCCGTAATCCACCAGCAGCACCCACGCCGTTTCATTATTTTCTTTCAAAGGAATCACCGCCAGGGCTCTCGCCTCCAATTTTTCCAAAACCTGGCGCTCTGGTGTATCCGCAACTGAGCCTGTCAGCCGGAGAGCGACGGGCTCGCCGACCCGAACTGCCCCGGCGAATCGAGTGACCCGCTGCAGCAAAGGGCGCAGTGGGAGCAAACGATCTCGGAACTCGTCGTCTCCTTCGGTCACTATCGGCTTGCCCAGCACGAGATTCTTGCGGTCCACCCGCAGACAAGCGGCCCGGCCTAAGCCAAAGTTCTCCTTGACGAGCTTCAGCACAGACAGCAAGGCGCTCTGCCAATCGAGGCTAGAGATAATCAGATTACCCAGATTTGAAAAAAGCAGCGTCCTTTCCTCGTCAAGAATTGTGAGCTTCTCGTTAGTAAGCGACAGGTGATAGCGAGAACGAAACTCCCGAAAGCGCAGTTTCTGGGAAAAGTAGGCACTCGTCAGTGCGATCGTGATCGTCCCGAGAATGAAAAAGTTGTTACTGATGAAGATGTCAGGACGGACAATCGAATTCAGCAGCAGAATCGGAAAAAGGTAGGACGCGTAAACCAGACCACAGGTGATAGCACATTCCAACACGCTGAAGGGCATGACTAGCGTGACACCCAGGATCACAAGGTTGAGCCCCGCATAGTAGGGACTCTCGTATCCGCTTAGATAAAAGGTCATCAGGGAAATCGACCCACCAACGATCGGTGGACCTAGTATCCCCAAGAAACTAGGCCAGCGTTTGCCGATTGTCGGATACGCTACGAACAGAATGGCCAGCAGGATCGCCGCAGTGGTGACTCGAAGAATTAAAAACGAGTAGCGGAGGTTGTCTGGGGCAACGAAACAGTCCAGGATGCCAAAGAGGGGAACTAGAACAATTCCAAGATGATATAAGACACTGACACGCTCATAGCACAAGCTGCGGATGTGTTCGCGAAAAGCCTGCTGGAGCTGGGCTTTCTGCTCGATAGTTGGGCGCATGGCATGCAGCATTGGCGGCATAAGTTAGCACAATTTCTGAGGACGGAACAGCGAGGTGCAAGGCCGAAAGCGCTGAAACAAGAAAGCTACCAACGGCAGCCCAAAAGCTTTCAGGGGAAGCTGACCAGCAGACTGCTCGGAACGGATACACTTCCAGCCCATCGTACTTATCGGAATCTTGCCGGAATTCGTTAGTCAGCTTGAAAGCCCCGTCTTTGCTGTCGATCTCCGCAGTCAGTGCTGCCGCACTTTTCCTGCAGGGCATTCCCTCCGAGGGGCTCTTCCCTCTGAATCCATTCGAGAAAACAGCGGGATTGCTGAAGGGTGCTTTGGCGACAGGGATGCATTCCGGATCATCACGACGCGCTGGAACGTGTGTCGATCAGGAGAACCTGTGGAAAGGAATCTCATCATGAATTCACTGGAGTTCAACGATGCCAGGAGGGAGCAGAAGGGGATTCTGGCAAAGTGCGAGAGCCGGGCCCTGGGCTGGATGGCAAGCCAGTTACCAGATCAGATTAACTCTGACCATCTGACCGGCCTTGGGATACTGGCCATGGCGGCCGCTGGAGCCGCCTACGCCCTCAGCGGGACCTACAGCTGGTACCTCCACCTGGTCAACTTTTGCTTGTTCTTGAACTGGGTCGGCGACAGTCTCGACGGCACAGTGGCCCGGTATCGAAATCGATTGCGGCCCCGATACGGCTTTTATGTCGATCACATCCTCGACACATTCAGCGTGTCATTTCTGCTTGGCGGGTTGGCCCTCTCGGGTTTCATGAACGTCCATGTCGCCGGCTCTCTTTTGATTGTCTACTTCATGCTCAGCATCAACGTCTACATCGCTACCTATACGATGGGAACTTTCAAGATTTCCTTCGTGAAACTCAGCCCCACCGAGCTGCGGCTCTTGCTAGCCTTCGGCAACCTGGTGCTGCTGTACCGGCCCACCATCCAGCTCTTTGGAAAGAGCTATCTTCTGTTTGACGTGGGAGGCGCAGTCGCAGCTGTTCTAATGCTCGTGATCTTGATTGCTTCGACTGCCCGAAACATTCACGTGCTCTACAACCTTGAACGGCTGCCGTAGGCAGCCCCAGGCTGAAAACTTCACTTTCATGCCTGCCAGCCGTAGGTGTGGTAGGACCATTCGATTTGTTCTCCCCGAATCCTATATACAGCAAACCCTTCGGGGTGCCCTAAACGAAGGCCTTTCCACCAGTTGCCGCAAATGGCGCCCGAGGTCACGTACTGGCTGGCCTTATAACGATGATCTTCCACCACGTGCAGGTGTCCCTGCAGAATCAGCTTGACATTGTAGTCCGCGAAGAAGCTCAGAATGTCCTTCGAATTAGAGATCAGCAAGGAAGGAGACACTGGTTGGGCCGGTCCGTCGGTCAGAGTGGGAAGAATCGAGAAGAAAGGAATATGTGTGACTACAACCACTGGCCGCTTAGGTCCCACCGAGCGGAGGTCGTTCTGGAGCCACGCAAACTGCTCGTCGTCGATTCTGCCTTCATAGCTCGAGTCAGCGGTTACAAAAATCGAATCCAAGAGGACGAAGTGCCAATCGCGAAAATCAAATGAGCGATACGTCTTGCCGCCACCAACGCGAGCAGCGAACATCTTCTTCCCAAATTCTGGATGCGCAGCGGCTACACCAGACTTCGGACTCACGCCGAAAAGATCATGATTACCGATCACAGAATGCACCGGCATGTCCAGGCCTCCTGTGATCTCCGCGTAGATTTTGAAGAGCTTATCCGCCCGTTCGTATCCGGTCTCGAAGACATCGAAGACCAGGTCGCCACCGGCAATGGCCAACCGGGGCCTGGCCGCATTCATAGCGCGCACAGCTTGACGGTAGCCTGCCGCCGCACGCAATTCAGGCTGAACGTGAACGTCGGTAAAATGAATGAAGCTCCAATCACTTCCCTCGCGCTGCAGCCAGGAACGCGATAAGACGGGAACCACGAGGCTGCTGAGCAGCCCCGTTGAGATGATGCCTGCCTTCTGAAAAAACTCACGTCGACGCATTTGCCATCTCCTGTCAAGCACCCTTCGCCGTCTTGACTCGCCCGCCGACTCTGACACGATAATCTCTCGCTATCCCTGTGGACGGGCTAGAAATAGACACTTCAATAATTCCACGAGAGTCGCAGCGATAGACCTCCTGAACTTCATGATGCGCGCCGTCAGGCCAAAGCGTGACGGGAACACTGTCGAGCCGGCTCTCACTGCCCAATTGGGGGTCGAAAGGAAAGAAAATCTGGTCCCAGGCGACGATGTCGCCTCGCGGGAGCTGAGCTTCTCCAAGGTGACTGCACTCCACAAATCGAAAGTGCCCCACATTGTGGACCGGCCGATATCTCCGAGTCACAACCAGCGAGCTCTGTCCGTTTTTCGGCAGGGAGGTCCCCTTCGAAAAAATGGGGTCAAAGGCGATGTGGGTACCGCCTTCACTTTCTCTCCAGACGCCAAAATGCCGGTGAAACCGTTCGCACAGTTGGAGACCACTTGCACGATGGGCCGCGATTGCCAAGCCAATCGCGGTGGCTGCACTCGGATAGGGTGAGCGCCGCACTCGCTTTCCGAATCTCTCCCGCAGCGAGCGCGCCAACACTGGAAGTTCGCAAGAGCCGCCCACCAGGTAGACACATGCCAGAGATTGCATTTCTGCTGTTTCCCCTAGAGCTGATCGCACTGTCCCTGCAGTCGCCTGAAGGGTCCGCTCAATGATTGGTTCACAACGTTGGTAGAAAGCGGCCACCGGCACCAAGACCTCCCCGCCGACCAAACTCACTTGGCCCAGATCGACGGCAACCTTGCGAGTGTTCGGGTTAATGCTTTCCTTTGCCTCGCGACAGAGGTTCAATAGCCGGGACCGAGCAATCCACTTCGAGGTGTCTTCGGCCAGGCTGGGCTGCGACAAAGTCAGCCCGAGCAGGACCTCGTCGAGGTCGTCTCCTCCAAGGCGGGAGATGCCTTCGCTTGCGACTACCTCATGAACATCGCCGGTCATTCGAATCACAGACACATCAAACGTACCGCCACCAAAGTCGTAGACCGCCACATACTCACGGCGCCCTGTCAGGTCAGATTGGCGATAGCGATGAGCATACTCGATGCCAGCGGCCGAAGGCTCATTGATCATTCCTAGTACCTCAAAACCCGCTCTGCGAAACGCCTCCAGGGTCAAGAAGCGCTGATTGCTGTTGGCGTTTGCGGGAATGCCGACCATAGCTTGCAAAGGACGCCGGGAAGGCACCTCGAGATTGCTCCGTTGCATTAGATCTTGGCGCATGGCTGAAAAAAATCTAGTCAACCACTCGATGAGCGAAAACTCCAGGCTGCCGATTGCGAGCGCCGTCTGCGGGTCCTGATTCTCCAGAAATCGCTTGAATGAACGACAGAGTTCCCAGCCGGAATCAAACTGAACACGCTGCGCCTCCAGCCCAAACACAGCCTGGCCATTCTGCGTCGCGATGAGCGAGGGATACCAGTCTTGTGCATCCCCTTCTTCTGACAGAAAACCGATAAGGGGATAATTTCCCTCAATGACAGCCGCAACCCGTGTTCGGGTAGTTCCAAAGTCAATGCCAAGTTTCATGTTTCAACCCTGCCTTAGCGGCAAACAAAGGGTTACGGACGTTCCAGCTCCCAGTTCGCTCGCCACGCTGATGCGCCCGCGGTGTTTCTCTATGATCCTCTTGCAGGTGGGCAAGCCCATGCCTGTCCCAACACCAACGCCTTTTGTCGTAAATCCTGGATCGAAGATTTTGTCAAGATCTCTCCCTGCGATGCCACGTCCTGTGTCAGTCAGCTTCACACACAACTCATCCTTACTCATCCAAATCCGGACATGGATGCCGCCGGCACCGTCCATCGCTTCGATGCTGTTGAGCAGCAGGCAGGTGAATACCTGATTGAGCTCCATTGGGTAGCACTCGATCTCGGGCGACTCCTCAAAGTCCCTGGCAACCCCGATTCTCCCGGTCAGCTTATGGTTCAGCAAGGCAAGAGCGCTTTCTATGCAGTCCTGAATACGAGCCATCCTGAGTGGCGCTTGATCCAAATTTGCAAACCGGCGCATGGTCTTCACCAAGGAATCCATGCGCTGACAGGCCTCTTGCGCGACGCGCAGGGTGTCTTCAAGAGTAGCGGAGAAAGTTCCTGCCTTCAACATCGTTTGGGCTGGCAGTCCCTCCTGCTGCAGCAACTCTCGCATTCGCGCGTAGGCGCGGCCAAAGGTGTCAATGGCGCTTGCAAGAGCTCCCAGAGGCGAATTGACTTCGTGTGCGATGCCAGCTACCAGACGGCCCAGCGCGGCCATCTTCTCGGCCTGAATTCTCTCGCCTTGCGACTGCTTCAGCTCCTGTAGAGCCTGCTCGAGGTTTTGACAGTAGCATCGATTGGCTTCGAGCAATCGTTGCTTCTCGACGGCATTCCTGACCGTCTTGCGCAGATCGTCCACTTCAAAAGGCTTTGAGAGGTAATCGTATGCACCGGCCCGAAGTCCCTGAACAGCCAAAGTCTCCGAGCCATGGGCCGTGACCAGAATAACCGAGGGCGGAGCATCGAGACGACCGAGTTCCTTGAGCAGGGTAATGCCGTCCATGTTCGGCATGTTGATATCGGAAATGACGACTTGGGGCGAATCCTCCAATATCTTCGTTAGCGCCTCGCCGCCGTCAGACGCCAAATCCACCTGGTAGCTCTCCCTCTCCAATGCCTTGCGCATGCCGAAGCGGGCGGCCTCTTCGTCGTCAATAACCAGAATACGGATAGGAGCAGTGGCTGCGGATTCCATGTTTGGCTCACAGCAGATCGACCCAAGAGATGTCATGATATCTGCTTGCCTACGACAAAGCAAAACTGCTGGAAGAGATAGGGCGCGAGTCCGAATCGAAGCGCGCGCTGTGCTGAGATTGACTTGCAGTTACAGTGCGGAAGCGAGTTCCCGGTCAACATGTGTCGTCTTGTTACAAGATCCTCCATACTGAGGATCGATTCGCAGCCGACGGAACGCTTCGATATCCCGAAACTGATTCAGCAGCGCGACATTCTTGGGGGCCATGGATCAACCGGAGGATCTCGCCAGCACCCGTTGTCGGGTGCTCGATGCCGTGCCGCTCATCAACAGCTCCGTGTAGACCCGAGACCCTTCTGGCGCAGCCGTGATTGCAGTGAGGAAGTTCTCGCAGTCTTCAAAGAACGCTTCGGGTGCAGCAGCGGGTCCCAGGATGCTCGCAGCTGCTCGGATGCATTCTGCTTCGCGGAAAATGCGCGTTTGGTCGGCAAACCAGTCTTCTTTGACTCGGAGATTAGGAAGGGACTGCTTTACGACATACCATGGGTCGGCGACTACACAAGGAAAACGTTATTCGATACGCCACCGCCGAGCCTGGTGGCCCGGAACCCGGTCAGGTGAGTCAATCAGCTTTCTTTGCCGAAGATAGGAAAGAACGTTGGCTTCGGTGAGTTCCAGCAAGGTAGCTTGGAGGAGGCGGCTTACCGCCGTCTTCTCTCGATTTCCTCAAAGCAGTTCTTTGGCCTTCTTTACAATGCAGGCGGCGCTAAGGCCGTAGCGGTCCAGCAACTCCTCTGGTTTGCCAGAGCGAGGAATCTCATGAACAGCAAGCTTGTGGACCTGCACTCCGTGATTGGAAACTGCATTCAAGACTGCGTCGCCCAATCCACCGTCAAAATAGTGCTCTTCGACAACCACGAGATTGTTGCCGCTTTTCCTTGCGGCTTCCAAGAGACCCTTCGCGTCGATCGGCTTCACGGAATATGCATCGACGACCCGGATTGAGATTCCCTCTTTCCCCAGGAGGTCATGGGCCTTCAGAGCCTCAGTGACGGTTACTCCTGCCGCCACCACTGCGAGCCGGTCTTTGGGGCTGGACCGCAGCGTCTTGCTGCCGCCAATCTGGAAGAGCTCATCGTTGCCGTAGAACACAGGATTCTTGGGGCGGCTGGTGCGGATATAGACGATACCCTGATGCTCCGCTGCCAGAGCGATCAGGCATTCCGCAGAAACGGCATCTGACGGATAGAACACCACTGCGTTGGGAATGGCGCGGAACATCGCCAGGTCCTCCAACGCCATCTGAGAAGGGCCGTCTTCGCCGATGGAAACACCGCAATGCGATCCAACGCACTTAATGTTAGCCATGGAAATGGCGCCCATGCGCAGATGGTCCATGGCCCGTCCGAAGAACGCTCCAAAAGTGGATGCAAAGGGGATCTTTCCACATTTCGACAAACCGATGGCCACGCCGACTAGGTTCTGCTCGGCAATGAAACCTTCGAAGTACCGCTGCGGGTAAGCCTTCATGAATTTTTCTGCGAAGGTGGAATTCTTTGTGTCACCGTCAATAGCTACCACAGCCGGGTTGGCGGCCCCCAGCTTGATCAAAGCGGTTCCATACGCCTCGCGAGTAGCCACCAAATCACCCAACTTGTATTCCGGGCGGGCCACAGGCCTTCGTGCATCTGCCTTGGCAGCCACCGTCGCAGGTTTGGCGATTGCAACAGCCGGACTTGCTCCAGTCACGGGAAGCTCACGCAGAGCATTGGCTACCTCCTCACCCTTTTTGAGTGGCCTGCCGTGCCATCCGTCTTTGTCTTCCACAAAGGAGACACCTTTGCCTTTTTTGGTCAGGGCGACAATTGCCGTTGGTTTGCCCTTCGTCCGTGTGGCTTCATCGAAAGCATTGAGAATCTGCTCAATGTTGTGCCCATCGATGACAATCGTGTGCCAGCCAAAGCCCCCAAACTTCTTCCGATAAGCCTCTCCGTCAGCGCCGTGCATGGTTGCCTGGCTTTGCCCGAGACGGTTGACATCGATGATCGCCACGAGATTGTCAAGCTGGTAATGAGACGCCAGCGCGGCCGCTTCCCAAACACCTCCTTCGACGCTCTCTCCGTCGCCCATCAGGACGTAGGTGCGAGAGTCGAGACCGTCGAGCCTTTTTGCATTCAGCGCCATGCCGACTCCGGCTGACAGGCCCTGACCCAGTGAGCCCGTGGCAACGTCCACCCACTTGAGCCTTGGCGTCGGATGCCCTTCGAGATCGCTGTCGATGCGCCGCAGACTCAGCAAGTCCTCCACCTTTACAATGCCAGCCTCGGCCCAAGCTGCGTACAGCACGGGCGCAGCGTGACCCTTCGAAAGAATAAAGCGATCGTTGTTGGGATTCTTCGCATCCTTCGGGTCATAGCGCATGACATGAAAGAACAGGGTTGAGACGATATCCGCAGCCGACATACAAGAGGTAGGATGTCCCGACCCGGCCTCTGCCGTCGAGTTGATGGAATGAATTCGAAGGCGTGTTGCCTTGTCCGATAAGAGCCCAATCAGTTCGCTTCTTGTCATGAAGTCCTCATCGTGTGTGAGACTTGGAACCGGAACAGATGCGGATCTTATAATGAATCCAGAGCATTTTCAAACCAGGCTGTCAGCGATTCCCGGCAGCACAGTTCGGCGGTCAATAGCCGAGGCAAAGCAAGATGGCTCTTTCCATCAGAACGGCCACAGAGATTCGCCTTGAGGCTTGTGTAGACCGACGACAAGTAGACGAGCCTTGGCTGGGTCCGTCTGGAAAATCACGTCTTTGGAATCCAAACTGCGAGCTACCCGGCCTGGAGAGCAGACAGGTGCATGCCACAAGGTTGGTATTGAAGGATTTCTGGACCGCAACGGAGGAACCTGTCAACACGAACTTCTTTCACGGTCCAATAGCAAAATTACAAGGAGGCAGACGATGCGAGTAGGCTGGTTGCGAGTGGCAACGCTGTTGGGAATGGCAACTCTCACCGGATCTCCTTTGGTGAGTTTTGCGTGGCAACATTCCGAGATTCCCGCAGGGACGCGCTTCATGGTCGAGCTTCGCGACACGCTGGAAGCCAAGAAGATCAAGAAAGGCAAGAAATTCGAAGCGAAGACCCTGGAAGCATTGAGTAGCCGCGACGGCAGCCTCATCCCAGCTGGGGCCAAGATCAAGGGCCGAGTATCTTCGGTGCGTGATAACGAAATGACGCTGCGCTTTGAGGAAATCGACACAGGGCGCGGTAAGGTGCCTCTCATCGCTTCAGTGGCTGGTGTCTCAGGTGAAAAGGACGTGAAGGCAGATGTCGGCAAGGAAGGAGAAATCCGCGCCTCGGGCGGACGCGGGAAATCGGCAGTTATTGGTAGTGCTGTCGGAGCCGCCTTGGGAGGGGTGGTAGGCGCTACAAAGGGGGGCGGGAAAGACGCAGCCCTTGGCGCGGGCATCGGTGCCGCGGCTGGGGCCGGCGTTGGCGCGGCAGCCGGTGGCCGCGACCTGGAGCTTTCCAAGGGCACGCGACTCGATCTGGTCCTCGATCGGCCGCTGGCGTTCAAGAGAAAATGAGGTTGGCGGGTGAGGGGCCCTTGCTCGACTCAAGCTGACTCACTCGACTGGTGAAAGCCCCGCCCGCCGCTACGGGTACCTGGACTACTTGAGGTTTGGGACCATCGATTTTCCCTGACCAATGTTTTACGAGTAGGGATCCTTAGCGCGGGTGCAACCCGCCTGCTCGTGCGGCGACTTGATCTGAGAGGAAAACAGCGAAAGCTGCACATGACGCGCATACAAGCAGAGGGTAGATGAGCAGCAGATCGACGCGAATGTTGCACTCGCCTGAACAGAGGATTCTCAGCTTCATTCCATATTCATAGGGGACGTAGCAGAGCCAGAGCACAGCAGCTGCGAGCACAGCCTTTTTGCGGGATAGGATGTATAGCCACACCAGGAACAGCGCGACGGGCAGCGACAGCCAGGGAGTCTGGATGGAGAAGAATGCGAACCCAACCGTCACCAGGGAGCCAGCGAGACTACAGGCAAAAATCAGCAACTGAATTCCGAAGCTACGGCCATTCATACGGTATCCGCATCAATCGTGCTCGGCCCAATGACCTGCAACCTGGAATCCTGAAGCCAGAAACCCAAACTCTAACGAGTCGTTAAGATCACGAGTTCTTCTGTTTCACCGACCTGTTTCCCGCGCCAGAATTTCAATGATCCGCGCGCCCGCAAGTCCGTCCCAGAACTTGGGTTTCCCGATGTGTAGTCTCGACTTGAGCTGTTCCAATGCAAAGCGAACGATATCCTCCTGCTTTGTACCCGCCAGGACATTTGTGCCGCTGTTGATTGTTACAGGCCTCTCAGTATTCTCGCGAAGCGTGACGCAGGGAATGCCCAATACCGTGGATTCTTCCTGAATGCCGCCGGAATCCGTGAGTATGAGACTGGCGTGAGACATCAAACACAGGAAGTCGAGGTAGCCAAGGGGAGGAATGCAGTGAATGCGGCGGCTTTTCAACTCCAACTGCTGAATCTCGTCAGAGAAATCAAAGTTCCCTTCGAGATGAAATTCTCTGATGCGATTGGCTGTACGGGGATGAACGGGAAAGAGAATGGGGACTTCCTGCGCCACGGTGGCAAGCGCTTCCAGAATTCCGCAAAAGGTCTCCGCATGGTCTACATTGCTAGGCCTATGCAGCGTAACCACGGCGTAAGCCTTGCTGGTTTCACCAGCGGTCTCCCTTAATCCCAGTCGGGTCAGAATAGGAGACTCATCGGCCTTGTCCCGATGCCGCAAGAGCGTGTCTACCATCGTGTTTCCCACCCAGTGAACCTTGGCGTCCGGAACACCTTCTGCCTTCAGATTGCCGGCAGCGCTGTCCTCGGTGATGAACAGAAAGTCAGAGAGCGCGTCGGTAACGATGCGGTTGATTTCTTCGGGCATCGATCGGTCGTTGCTTCTCAGTCCGGCTTCCACATGAGCGATCAAAGGCCGAGTCCGCGACGAGACTTCGGGAGGGTAGATGATCTTGGAGGCGACCAGAGAGCAAGCCGCCGTAGAGTTCACGTCGCCGACGACCAACACAATGTCGGGAACTTCTTTCAGCAATACTCCTTCGAACCGCTTCATGATCTCTGCGGTCTGCTGCGCGTGGGAAGCGGAGCCGACCTCGAGGTCCACGTCGGGCTTTGGAATTCCAAGGTCCTTGAAAAACGCGTTGGACATCTGCTCGCCGTAATGTTGGCCCGTGTGAACCAGGATGCGCTGGATCGCAGGAGTATTGCCAGACTTATTGTGATCATCAATCGCGCTGATGATGGAAGCGATCTTCATGAAGTTGGGCCGGGCGCCGGCAATTACCATGACCTTAGTAGTCTTCAAGGGATGAATCCTCTCGTGGGATCAATTCAGAAGAATTAAGACTGGGAGAATCAATGGATGCGCTGGATGTCAGCGCCGATGGCCTTCAGTTTCTCCTCAATTCTTTCGTAGCCGCGGTCGAGGTGATAGACGCGGTCGATCATCGTTTCGCCGTGAGCAACGAGTGCCGCCAATACCAGTGAAGCGCTGGCGCGCAGGTCCGAGGCGATGACCTTGGCGCCAGTGAGTGGCGTTTTCCCGAAAACAATGGCGCGATTTCCTTCGATCTTGATGTTGGCGCCCATCCGTACTATCTCGCTGGCGTGCATGAAGCGGTTCTCAAAGATAGTTTCGGTAATGATGGAAGTGCCTTCACCTTGGGTCATCAACGCCATGTATTGGGCCTGCATGTCCGTGGCAAAGCCCGGATGCTCCAGCGTGATCACGTCCCGGGCCTTGATGCCACGCGGTGCGCTGGCCCTCAGTTGTGAGGGCGCGGGCCGTTCGATGACCACTCCCGCTTCCTCCAGCTTCTCGATCACCGCCGAAAGGTGCTCGGCACGGCAGGAGCGAATCTCGACGTGGCCGCCAGTGATCGCACCAGCTACCAGGAATGTCCCGGTTTCAATGCGGTCGGGAATGATTGTGTGCTCAGCGCCATGCAAGCTCTCCACGCCACGGATGCGGATGACGCTGGTGCCGTCGCCGCTGATCTGCGCGCCCATGGCTCGCAGCAGATCGGCCAGGTCGGTAATTTCCGGCTCTCGTGCCGCGTTGTTGAGAATAGTTTCTCCTGAGGCCAATACTGCTGCCATCATCAGGTTCTCGGTACCAGTGACCGTGATGCGGTCAAAAAAAATCTCGGTGCCCCGTAACCGAGGCGAACGAGCTTCCACGTACCCATGCTCGATGGCGATTTCGGCACCGAGTTTTTCAAATGCTCTGATGTGCAGATCGATGGGGCGGGCGCCGATGGCGCAGCCGCCAGGAAGCGAGACTCTAGCCCGGCCGAAGCGTGCCAGCAGAGGTCCCAAGACCAGCACGGAGGCCCGCATCGTCTTAACTAACTCGTAGGGTGCTTCACAGGAGGTCACCTGCCTGGCTGATATGCGGCAAGAGTGCATCGAAGACAGCTGGCTGAGATCTATCTCACAGCCAAGCTCCCGCAACACCTGCCCGGTCGTCTGAATGTCGCGTACGCAGGGCACGTTATGAAGAGTTACGGTCTCTTCAGTCAAGAGCGTGGCAGCCATTGCCGGCAAAGCTGCGTTCTTGGCACCGCTGATCTCAACGGCTCCGGCCAATGGCTTGCCGCCCTTAATGAGGATCTTTTCCATTCAGGGTCCCTTTTCTGATCTGATCCCTCCGCGGAGAAGCTCAGCGTAACGCCGTTTCCTGGCTACTGACTTCGAGGCACCAGAGCGCCCTCGCAGAGAGTTGCATGCACGCTGAGATCGTCATTCAACAACACCAAATCGGCATCGTGGCCAGGTTCAATGCTGCCTTTGAGACCAGCGACGCCGATCGATTCAGCGGGGTTTCGACTGAGCATGTACACAGCTTCTTCGAGTGGAAGGCCTGTCCAATGCACAATGTTGCGCAACGCCTGATCTTGGCTCAAGGTGCTCCCAGCCAAAGCTCCTTCAGGACTTCGGCAGACGCCTCCGGACACTTTGACCCGCAAGCTACTTAGTTGATACTCACCGTCCGGCATACCAGCGGCGCTGACCGCATCGGTGATGAGAAGAATGCGGCGGGAGCCTTTGCACTGGAGCATCATCCGGATCGCTGTGGGATCCACATGAACCCCGTCGGCAATGAGCTCGGCCCACACTTGGGAATCGGTCAGGACGACACCCAATACGCCAGGCTCGCGATGGTTGAAGTCGCGCATTGCATTGAATGTATGCGTGGCATTGGTGGCCCCGGCTTGAACAGCCTGCCGCGCAACTTCGCTGGTAGCGTTCGAATGCCCCAGCGAAACCACGATCCCTTTCGAGCGGATGTGGCGAATGAACTCCACCCCGCCCGGAGCCTCTGGAGCAAGAGTGATCAGCTTGACCTGGTTGCCCGACATTTTCACCAGCTCATCGAAGATCCGGCTGGATGGCGGACGGATGTGCTCGGGAGGATGAACGCCCCGCTTCTCCTGACTGATGAAGGGGCCTTCCAGATGCAGCCCCAAAACTCTCGCCCCCCCGATATCTTCATGGATGAGCTTTCCGAGGTTTTCAACGGCTTGAATCGTTGCTATCGGAGAAGCGGTCACGGTGGTGGCCAAGTAGGACGTTGTGCCATGGGCCGCAAGAAATTTCGAAACTGTCTCAATGGCGTCGCGGGTCCCCTCCATCACATCACGGCCCTGACCACCGTGAATGTGTACATCGATAAAGCCGGGCACTAAAGTCTGCTGTTCGAAGTGCAGCGCTTCAAACTCCCCGTTACCAAAATTGACACTGAAGCGAGAGCCTGCTGCAAGAATCTTGTTGCCCTCGACCAGGACCACACCCTGAGGGATTACCGTTTCAGGAGTGATGACTTGCTTGGTGAAAATGGCGAGTTTGGACATTGATGCCTGCCGGTTGCGGCAGAAACGATCTATTCAAGCTAAGCCAATTCCCCAGATGGCTTGGAAGGCCGAGCTGTGTTGTGAGACCAGGGTGACGCAGCAGGCTAACTCTGAAGCGCAGCCCTCAGATTCATGTCGTAACGCTTCAGTCTTCTCAAAGCGTTCCTGGGAGACTCATTTCTCTCTAGCATCACAATCGCGACTTTGATCTCTCCCTTTGCCCGTCGCAACGCTTTATCAGCTGTCTCGTAGTCAACACCGGCTGCCGACATGACAATCCGCCGTCCGCGCTCCCGCAGTTTCTCATTCTTCATCTGAACATGAATCATGAGGTTGCCGTAGACATATCCGAGTTTGATCATGCTGGCAGTCGTGAGCATATTCAGCACCAGCTTCTGCGCGGTTCCCGACTTCATGCGCGTGGATCCGGTTAGAACCTCAGGCCCTACAACAGGCGCAATTGAGACATCGGCCAGAACAGCCATCTTTGACTTGGGGTTGCACGTGATGCTCAGCACTCTGGCTCCGATGCTTTTCGCATGCTTCATGGCGCCCAAAGTATAGGGAGTTCTTCCGCTTGCGGCAATGCCCGCAACGACGTCCCGCGCTGTCAGCTTTCTGCGTTTGAGTGCAGCCGCTCCGGCTGTCTCGCTGTCTTCAGAGGATTCCGTCGGGCTGACGGCGGCTTTCATCCCGCCCGCCATAACTCCCTGGACCATTGTGGAGCTGACGTTGAATGTGGGCGGGCACTCGCTAGCATCCAGGATGCCCAAACGGCCACTGGTTCCGGCGCCAACGTAAAACAGTCGTCCGCCGTTCCGGAACGACTCGGTCACAACATCAACGGCTCGTGCGATCTGAGGAATCTCTGCGGCCACAGCCACGGCCACCTTCTGGTCTTCTTGATTGATAATCCGGAGAATGCTTTCCGTAGATTCGCAGTCAATATCCACAGAGGCGGGGTTAGGCTCTTCGGTGAGAAGGTTGGACAATCGCGGGTTCATGATTGAGTCATTGAGCCATTGAGTCATTGGCAATTGAAGTCAGAAGCCCGGCAATCGTCCATGAAACAACGACCCGATCATCAAACTCCTACAGTGTCTTCGTGACTTTCTTCAACGACCTGGGGCGGTCTGGGCTGAGTCCCTTAACAGCGGCTAGCATGGCCGCGAAGAGCTGACCGGGAATGATGTAGGGAATTGGGGCCAAAAACTCCTCGATCTTTGAGGGTATCTGGATGCCCTGAGTAGCCCATTTGAGAATGGCCGGTTCACTGGATATCACCAGAGTTTCTGCCTTCAGTTTCCGGAGCTGCTGCGTCAGGCGGAGTATGTCTTTGAAAGTCTTTCCTGGAGGTGCAAAGACGATCACCGGAAAGTCCTTCTGCACCATGGCCACTGGCCCGTGAAGAAAGTCGGCTGACGAAAAGCGCTCCGTGATTATGTAGCACGTTTCCATCAGCTTGATAGCCAGCTCGTAGACATTGGCATAGATCAGACCGCGACCCACGACGATGCAATGGTTCATGAACCGGTAGCGTTCAACCATCGACTGGATAGCCGGGGCCAGACGCAGCGATTGGCTGGCCAGCTCGGGCAACTGGTGCAGCTTCTCAAGTCCGCGGCCCTGTTGCAGCGACGATGCAAGCAGGTAAAACATCAGCAGCTGCCCGGTATATGTTTTTGTGGCTGCGACACTTCTTTCCTTACCTGCACGAATCAGGAAAACTTCGTCAACCAGGCCCGCCATGCTGGATCCGGCTTCGTTGGTGATGCCCAGAGTGTAAGCACCAGCTTTCTTCGATCGTTCCAGAACAAAATTGATGTCGGTTCCTTCACCAGATTGTGATACGCCCACCACGAGCATGTTTCTCGTGGCCAGCTTGGCACCGTAGAGGGTGTGCACCGACGGCGCTGCCAGAGACACCGGAATATTCGAGGTGATTTCCAGCAGGTATCTTCCAAAGAGTGCTGCGTTGTCGGATGATCCGCGGGCGACAAGCACGATCAGCCGGATGTCGCGCGCAGCCAGAAATTTGGCGAACCGGGCTACCTTTGGCGTTTCCGCCGCAAGTGTTCGCTCCAATACTTCCGGCTGCTGGGCAATTTCTTTGAGCATCAGAGACATCGTATTGGCTAACCTTCAGGCGCTTACTCGGCTGGGGTGCTTCCCACAACCTCATCCACGGCCATTGCGACAGCATCTGCGACCATCCGTCGCACTTCGCGGATGGAGTTATTCTCGCGCGTCGAGTGCACTCGGTTCGTCAGCAGAATAACGAACAGCTCTCTCTTCGGATCGATCCACAGGGATGTGCCTGTAAAGCCTGTGTGACCGAACGAGCTAGGCGAAAGCAAACTGCCGGCGGAACTTCCTTCTGACGGTGTGTCCCAGCCTAACGCGCGGCTGCTACCCTTCGGAAAATCCTGCCTGGACGTGAACTGTTCCAGAATGCTACGCCGGACAATCCGGTGATGATCATAAATTCCACCGTTGAGCAGCATCTGGCAGAAGATGGCAAGGTCGCCCGATGTCCCGAAGAGTCCGGCGTGAGCGGAAACGCCACCCATAGCGTAGGCGTTTTCGTCATGCACCTCGCCTCGCAGCAACCGGCCCCTCCAGGGATCCTTCTCTGTGGGAGCAATCATGGCCGACGCCCTAGGCTTTGGATTGAAAATCAAGTGCGCCATCCCGAGTGGCTGAAAGATCTGTTTCAGAGCCAGTTGGTCCAAGGGTTGAGCCGTGATCCTCTCGATGATGTCTCCCAAAAGAATGATCCCCAAATCACTGTAGACGGCCTTTGTTCCAGGCTCGGATTCCAGTGGCACTTGCTGTATTTTCTCAACAAAAGCTCTCTTTCCTTGTGTGTCTTTGTAAAGGGGCAGATGCGCAGGAAGCCCGGAAGAATGCGTTAGCAGATGCTTGATCGTAATCTTCTCCCGGCCTCCTCCCTGAAAAGACCGCAGAAAGCGATGCACAGGGTAATTCAGCTTAAGCTGCCCCTGCTCGACAAGCTGCATGGCAAGGGTCGTGGCCGTAACCACTTTCGTCAGCGAAGCCAGGTCGTAGAGCGTTTCCGGGGTAGCCAGCAGCGATTTCGGAGAGTAGTCTAATTTCCCGTAGGCCTTTTGAAAGACCATCTGGTTGCGAAACCCGATTGCAAGCGAAGCACCGGGGAAGGCGTGACGAGCGATCTGTTCGGCCAGCAGTCCGTCCAGGGCCTGCGCGAGTCGAGACTGCAAAGGTCCGGCATCGGATCCGGCAGGTCTCAGCGTCATGGAGATGGGTTCGCGCTGTATGCCTTTGCCGACAGCCGCAACGCCGGGAAGTGAGACCGGAAGCTTGCCTCGGATCGGTATCTCCCCAAACACTGCCTTGACAGCAGCCACCTGAGACACATCAGCGTTACTAAACGCGTGCAAACAGGCAGAAGTGCCAACGGCCTCTGGAATAGCATAAGGACTTCCCAGAGCGAAATGCACGATGGGTTTCTGGATGCGCGAGAGTTGAAGGATCCAATCCTTCAGGCGGGCGGGCAGGCCAATGGCACCGGTACCCGTGACTACACGGGCAAAGGTACCGCACACAACCCACTCTGCCCGCTGCGCGCTCTCCAAAGCAGCCTCGAGTTCTGCCTCGGAACTAGAGATTGAAATTCGATCAAATGTCACCGTATCCAGCCTTCGGCGGAACTCCCGCTCAAACGCCTCTGTGTCTTCGTTGCGATCACGGCTCAGCACGAGCACTCCGTAAGCGGAACGAATACGCCTCACGTCGATCGGGACTAGGTTGCTGGGATCGTGGACCAGTGTGATCGAAGCATCAGCCATGAGCTGAGCTTGTGCTTGGAGCTTTGGGTCATTTACCAGCCGGCTGATCTGTTTTAGAGCCACTCGCCGACTGCGATGAAGCCCCAGCCAAGCCTTGGCCTCCAAGACCTTTCGCACGGAGTGGTCCAGTCGTTCCTCGCTGATTTCACCACGACGGAACGCGTCGAGCACTGCTTGATAGGCAGCATCGGGATTAGGCGGGTCCAGCAGCACATCAACTCCGGCCTTCACAGCGCGCACGGCCGCGTCAGCAGGCCAGTAGCTGCTGGCCAGGCCGGCCATCGTCAGCGAATCGGTGACAACCAGTCCCGAAAAACCGAGTTCCCTTTGCAGCAGGTTTGTCTGAACGTTTTCCGACAAGGTCGCAGGGATGTCAGGCTCCGGCTCGAACTGTGGGAGTGCCAGATGAGCCGTCATGACTGCGCGAACTCCGCTCTGGATCGCTCTTCTGAAGGGGACCAACTCCAGAGCCTCAAGACGCTGGCGATTCATCTTCATCAGCGGAAGTGAAAGGTGCGAGTCGGTTTCCGTGTCACCGTGCCCCGGAAAATGTTTTGCTGTTGCGATCACACCACCTTCCTGAGCGCCACGAATGAACGCCGCTCCCAGCGTCGCAACCAACTCAGGATCTTCACCATAAGAACGAATATTAATCACCGGATTAGCAGGGTTGCTATTGACATCCAGCACCGGCGCGAAGACCCAGTGCACGCCGAGAGCCCGCGCTTCCTGAGCCGTGACCTTTCCCTGGAGGTATGCCCAGCTCTCGGATCCAGTGGCGCCAATCGCCATATTCCAGGGAAAGGAAACCGTGTTTCGAATGCGGAAGCTGGCGCCACGCTCGAAGTCAGAAGCAATCAACAGAGGCAGCTTCGACAGTGTTTGGGCGCGGTCGATCAGAGCCGCCGCTTCGTAAACGTCACCACCGAATAAGATGAAGCCTCCAGCATGGTTGTCTCGAATCTGCCTGACGATGCCTTGGAATTCCTGGCTTGCTTCATTGAGGTGCACCGCGCGGAACGCCGGCATGATGAGTTGCCCGACCTTCTCTTCGACTGAAAGCTGCCGGAGAATCTGCTTGGCCCAAGCGTCTTTGGACAAGCTCCCGGACCCCTTGGTTTTTGTCTGGGAAATCATTGACTGGATGGAAAGGAAAACCAACGCGGCTGGCAGGAAACTCCTGCTAACAAATCGGTAAGCCCGGCACCAGAACATACAGAGCCATTGGTTCGGTTGAAGCCGATCCCGGCGAACAAAACTCTATCGTCCGGAATATAAGAATTGCCGGGGAACTATACCACACCCGTCTCAACGCGCGGCAAGGGACAAGAATGAACTCCATCGACCAGGTGTCGTCCGCGATGCTTCCGCAGGCACGTGCTACGGGCTTTTCCCCGCTCCTGCCTCTTCCGGAGTGGGACACTTAGACAAGGTCCAGGGAACCGATGACAGCCTGACGGGGTGGCGAGGGTTGAGGCGCGCGCGAAAGCCTCAACGAGAACATCCAGTTGTGCCGGCTCAGCCGCCTTGCTTATAATGCACCAACGCGCGGAGGAACCGATGCTGAACCGTCGAGCTTTTCTGGCTTCTGTCACGTTGTCCCCCTGGATTGCCGATAAGGCTGCCGGGCAGTCACCAACCTCAGTTTCCGGTGCGATGTCGCAACCTTCTGCTGCCCGACCACTCTCAATCTCTAGCGACAACGGAATTCGGGCGGTCGAAAGAGCGATGGAGGTTTTGAAAGCGGGAGGCAGCACGTTGGATGCGGTAGTCGAAGGTGTCACGATTGTCGAAGACGACCCGGAGGATCATGGTGTCGGTTACGGTGGGCTTCCCAACTCTGAGGGCGAAGTGGAGCTGGATGCCTCGGTGATGTATGGACCCGCGGGCACAGCAGGCGCCGTCGGCGCCCTGAAGTTCATTCGGAATCCCGCCAAAGTTGCCCGTCTGGTGATGCAGCGGACGAATCGTGTCTTCCTCGTTGGCGAAGGCGCCTTGCGCTTTGCATTAGCTCATGGGTTTCAAAAGGAGAATCTCCTGACAGAGAAGTCCCGCCAGGCCTGGCTGAAGTGGCGCGAAGAACTGAGCGGTGCCGATGATTGGCTGGCACCCCCAAAGAAGGAAGAGCATGAGACCGAACGCAAACAGGGGACGATCAATTGTCTGGCCGTTGACGCCGCTGGCGACATTTCAGGAGTCACGACGACCAGCGGTCTGGCTTTTAAGATGCCGGGAAGGGTAGGCGATTCGCCAATCATTGGTGCTGGCCTCTACGTGGACAACGCCGTCGGCGCTGCGGGTTCCACAGGCAATGGCGAAGCCAATATTCGCGTGGTTGGCTCTCATACCGTGGTGGAACTTATGCGCCAGGGAAGAACGCCGCAGCAAGCCTGCCTCGAGGCGCTCAAGCGCGTTGTGGACCTCTACAAGGGCAGCCCTCCTGGCCTGAGTTTCTACGCCTTGAACAAGAAGGGCGAATGGGCGGGAGCAACAATATACAAAGGGGCGAAGTTTTGCTTGCACGACGGCATCCGCGCCTACCAGTTAGAGAGTGCCTGGTTGCTGGACAAGAAGCCGGCCTGAGTCAAAGCCGGAACGGTTTGAAGAGGTGCTATGGACAAACGCAAAGTGGTTGTTCGAAAGTTGGACGGAGCAATTATCAAGGGTTACGTTGATCCAACGCTTGATCCGGTTACTGCGAAGGAAGACAGCATTACTGTCACTTCACTGACCGAAGAAATCATCCAGGTATCCACAAATGAGATCAAAGCCCTTTTCTTTGTTCGCAAATTTTCTGGCAATAAGGACTACTGCGAGGTGAAATTTTTCGAAAGCCAGCCCCGCATCGATGGTTTGTGGGTACGGCTAAATTTTGCGGACAACGAAGCCATTGAAGGCATTGTAGCCAATTCCTTGAATTTCCTGGTGCAGAGCGGCTTCTATCTCAAACCTCCGGATCCGAACAGCAACAATCGATTGATGTACGTTGTGAAGTCAGCGCTGAAGGAGTTCACGGTGCTGGGTGTGCAGTATTCCAAAGGTAACATCGCCGACTACTACGAGCGGTTCATGAACTCCCGGAATGTGGAGACCAAACCCTCCAGGTGATCCAGCCTGACCCTTGAGGTCGTGCAGAAGACGCTGCGTCAGAGGATCCTACCCTTCGAGCTTGCAGGACGCCAAGCCTTTCCCCAATGCTCAACCTCATGCGAAGGGTTCCAAGAATCCGGGAATCTCATACCTGCCTGCGACATAGCATGAGACAATTTCTTTTTCTGAAACATCTTGTCAAAGCGAGGGACCAGTCCCGTCGCTCTGCATACGTCATGACGCCTTGTTTGCCCCGCCGGGGCTAGGGGCTGTCTCAATACTTCTCGTGAAGCGTCCCGACACAGATTTTGAAGCGCTCGATAAGCACTACCTCTGGCATCCTTTCACCCAAATGAAGGAGTGGATGGAGTCGCCGCAGCTTGTCATCGAGCGGGCGAAGGGAGTTTACCTGTACGACACCAACGGCCGGAAATACCTGGACGGTATTTCTTCCCTCTGGGCCAACATCCACGGGCACCGGCACCCTCAGATAGTTCGGGCAATCCGCAAGCAGCTTGCGACCTTGGAGCACAGCACGTTTCTGGGACTCAGCAATGTGCCGGCTGCACGGCTTGGGGAAAAACTGGTCACACTAGCCCCGCCGGGTTTGAAACGTGTTTTTTACTCTGACAATGGTTCGACAGCCGTCGAGATTGCGTTGAAAATGTCGTTTCAATACTGGCGTCAGAAGGGAGGCAAGTTTTCGCGCAAGCAGACATTCATTTCCTTCACCAACGCCTACCACGGAGATACGATTGGCTCTGTCAGCTTGGGGGGTGTGGACCTTTTTCATCGTATTTTCAAGCCGCTGCTCTTCAAGTCTTTCAAGGTCTCTTATCCGAGTTGCTACCGCTGTCCCTTTGGCAAGCGGGTGGAATCGTGTGACATTTACTGTCTGAAGGAGTTTGAAGCCACGCTGCGAAAGCATCGCAGCGAAGTGTGTGCCGTCGTCGTGGAGCCTGCCGTGCAAGGAGCTGCAGGCATGCTGACGGCGCCCCGCGGATTTCTGAAACGAGTCGAAACACTTTGTCGCGCTTCCGATGTCCATCTGATCCTCGATGAAGTTGCCACCGGATTTGGCCGCACCGGCACGATGTTTGCCTGCGAACAGGAGCGGGTTGCGCCCGACTTTCTGGCACTGGCCAAAGGACTCAGCGGCGGCACGCTGCCGCTGGCAGCCACCTTGACAACACAAGAAGTGTTTGACGGATTTCTTGGCTGGTATGAGGAGTTCAAGTCCTTCTTTCACGGCCACACTTACACTGGAAACCCGCTGGCCTGTGCCGCAGCCCTCGCCAGTCTGCAGATCTTTGAAGAGGAGAAAACACTCGAGCGGCTTCAGGCCAAAATACAGCACCTGAAGCGGGGCCTTCGTCGTTTCCGCGACCTTCTTCATGTCGGCGACGTCCGGCAGGCGGGCTTCATGGCCGGCATCGAGCTGGTAAGGCGTCGCGAGGCGAAACTGTCCTATTCAGCGCGCGAGCGGGTGGGACATGCGGTAGTTCTCGAGGCCCGCCGTCGAGGGGTAATCCTCCGGCCTCTTGGAAACGTCATTGTCCTGATGCCACCTCTCGTCATATCGAGAGACCAACTGCAAGCTCTGTTAGACATCACCTACGAGAGCATCCAAACCGTAACGAACTCTAGCTGAACTGAGCAATGGCAACACCTGGAGTCGCAGGAAGCTCGGGTGGCCGCGCGGGATTTGATCGCGCTTGAGCCGAAACCCCTCGAGGTGGCAGAATCGCCCTTCAAATCTCTAGTTCTTCCTTCTGATCTGGATAATCGGCCCACAACCATGACCTCTTCTAGCCATGTTCAGGTATTTACGGCCAGCCGCTGGACGCGAGGCAACCGCCTCTTTCCCACCAGGATTTCTGTTAGTCCTGTGCAAGTGATCACGACCAAGCGGTCATGGTTCTCTTCGGATGAAGAATCCATCAACATCCGTCACATCTCCTCAGTTCGCATTAAGACGGGAATCCTCTGGTCGGACATCTGGATTGAGTCTTCAGGTGGAACCAATCAGATCTACAGCCACGGGCATACCAAGGGGGACGCACAGCAGATCAAACGCATGGTCGAAGACTACCAGCGGACTTTCAAGGAAGGAGCTTTCAGTGGGTCCAGCGAAAACCGGGCCTGCCCGCACTGTGCTGAAACGATCAAAGCGAGCGCTAAGATCTGCCGGTTCTGCAATCGCGAAGTCTGACGGCAGGTGGTTCTTCACACGCTGCTCGGCTCTGAGTAATTCCTCTCATCGGAACGCATGCGAAAGTCAACTGGCCTCTGGCAGCCTGCTAGGCGGGAAACTCGCCTTTTGCTGGACCCGCTTTTATTGCAGAAGCCAAAAAGCCAGTTGCTGGAATTGGTGAAGGCTACTGCGCTCTCTTGGCAACCATATCGTACGAACGTTCTCCCGCTTCCACCTTGAATTGGATCTCGTCGCCGGAGAGCTTGCCTGTGTACTTCACGGTCACTTGGTTGCCGCCAAAGTCGCGAACAACTGAAAAGCTGATGTCATTCCCCTTGACTACTCCATCTTTGATCGGGGCGTCGCCTCCGCGGCCTGAGACTGTTCCCGTCAGCTTCTCTCCTTCCGACTTCAGAGTAATGGTAGCTTCACGCGTCTGGCCATCGCGTCCAGCGTAGGATCCTTTCCAGGTTCCACTCGCGTCGCCGGCCCAAACTGGCAATGCGACCAGGAGCAACGTGAGAACAAACCCAAACAGAACGATACGGGTTTTCATACGTGACTTCCCTCCTTGATTTGTTATCTGGAGTTACCGCGACAACGCGGAACTCCGCAATCCTATATCAGCTTCTGGCGTTACTCAATGTAAAGCCCAGGAACCGGGTTGCAGCAAAAACAAGGAAGCATCGCAATACCGTGTTCAGTCAATATCTGGGAGCCGGCAGGCTAATTGGCTGCCGCGGAAGGCAGGCTGTGGAGCTGCGTTAATGTGAGGCACAGGTTTTTGGGTGGACTAGAGCGCCGCTTGTGCCGCCCGGTCGAAGATTTCCCAGATACGTCCCACCCACTGATGATGCTCCGGCTTCATCAGAACTGAGCGCAGGCATGTGATCGTGTCGCGATCTCGTTCCACGCCGGCGGCGGCCACATCGAAGAATTCAACGGGCAGTTCTGCCAGTGCCAAGTGGAGGTGACACTGCCCGGCTTCCTCGAAGATTCGCCTTGCCAGCGCCGATGCTTCGCTCACTCGTGGGGCACGCGCTGCCCAGACGACGATGTCGAGTTCTGGCGGAGAAGCAGCAAGGAATCGTCGATCTGCAGTCAACATGCCGTACAACGATAGTGCTGCGGCCCGCCCGCTGCTCAAGCCCCTTGCAAACTCGCCACCGCTGATGAGAGGCAACAGCCTTTGAGTTGCCCAGAGCCCGACTGCAGCGGCGCCAGGCCGCGAGCATTCGAGGCTGATTTCACCGAGATGCAGATTGCCTGCAGTGAAATAGGTGTAGGGTGAATCATGTTTGTACAGCGAGCCAACGCCGGGGTCTCGAAACAACACACAACCGCAGCCGTATGGCTGGAGACCGTGTTTGTGGGGATCAATGACAATAGAATCCGCCTCGTTCAATCGATCGTAGGCGCGGCGTGTCTCCTGATTCAGGTTGCCAGCCAACCCGAAATACCCGCCATAAGCCGCATCGGCGTGCAAACGAAAGCCGTAACGGTTGCGCAGTTCGATCAGCGCTGGCAAGGGATCCACCGACCCAGTTGCCGTTGTGCCTATGGTTGCGACCACGGTTCCCACACCACCTGAATCCAGTCGCCGTTCCAACGCTGTGGCGTCCATCCTTCCGCTCCGGTCGCAGAGAACAGTCTCAAATCCCAGGCCCAGCACCTTGCTGATGCGCTGGTGGGTATAGTGCGCCTGAGCGGAAGCCACAATCGTACGTCCGGGACTGAGTTGCCCGGCCACCCATAAAGCTTCCAGGTTCGCCATGGTCCCGCCGCTGCAGAGGTGGCCCAGGTAGGTTGTCCAGCCGAACATGCGGGCTATGGCCTCCACGGCTTCTCTTTCCATCTGGGAACTGGCTCGACCACCGTCCAGCGCATGATTGTTCGGGTTGATCCACAAGGCCAAAGCATAGGCGAGTTTTGCTACGGGATGGGGTGGCTTCAGCATCTGCCCGGCGTAGAGAGGGTGGAAGTAGGGGTAGTTATCACGGAGGCGATTTGCGACTTCGATCAGGACACGCTCTATTGGCTCAAGGTCAGGCAGGGTCTCAGGTTGCGGAGGAAGCTGAACGAATCCCTCCGCTAGATGATCGAGCGCAGTGCTGAGAATCCGCAATGATTCTTTGTCCAATTGAGATGCCACAGGTGCCTCCACGATATCACTTGAATGGAGTGCTGCAAAAAAGAGTGAAACTGGCTTCGGCGTTGTTCACGAAATGGGTGTCGGAGCGTGCCCCAGGTGTTCATTCTGTGACCGGGCTGAGTTCTAGGTAGAACTTCATTGTCACCAAGAACACCAGCTTGGTTCATAATATCGAGGACTTGTTGATTCCTGGTACGGTCGCATGAACCTATTCTCAAATCTGGATCCATCCAACAAAGCTGCTTCCAGTCGAAATGCACCGCTAGCTGACAGAATGCGCCCAGAGAGGTTGGATGACTTCGCTGGCCAAAAACACTTGCTGGCTCCTGGGAAGCCTCTGCGGGTTGCCATTGAACGGGACCAGCTTCGCTCCTTGATTCTCTGGGGCCCGCCGGGCACCGGAAAGACGACGCTGGCCCATATCATCGCGCGAATGACCCGCTCTGACTTCATCCCGTTCAGCGCGGTTCTCTCGGGCATCAAAGAAATCAAGGTAGTCATGACTGAGGCTGAAAAGACCCGCCATTACGGACGCAAGACGATCCTGTTTGTCGATGAGATTCATCGGTTCAACAAAGCTCAGCTGGACGCTTTTCTGCCATATGTGGAGACTGGCAGCATCACTTTGATAGGAGCAACGACCGAGAACCCCTCGTTCGAACTCAATGCCGCTCTGCTGTCACGGTCAAAAGTGTATGTGCTGAACCCGCTGTCTGTCGAGGATCTCACGGGGCTCTTGCGGAGGGCATTGATGGATAGCGAGCGCGGCTTGGGCAATGAATCCCTTTTGATCGAACCGGCGATGCTGGAGCAGATTTCTGTCTTCGCCAACGGCGATGCCCGAACGGCCTACAACACTCTGGAGATTGCCAGTCAACTGGCAGCAGAGGATGGAGGAGACCACCGGGTCTCGGCCAAGATCTTGGAAGACGCCTTCCAGCGCCGGATGTTGCTCTATGACAAAGCCGGCGAAGAGCATTACAACCTCATCTCGGCGCTTCACAAGTCGATGCGCAACAGCGATCCGGACGCATCACTGTATTGGCTGGGACGCATGCTGGAGGCTGGAGAAGACCCCCTCTACATCGCGCGCCGGATTGTCCGTTTTGCTTCGGAAGACGTTGGTATGGCCGACCCAATGGCGCTGACACTGGCCGTGAGCGCCATGCAGGCGTTCCATTTCATCGGCCTTCCGGAGGGAAACCTGGCGCTTGCGGAGGCCGTTGTTTACATGGCGACCGCCCCGAAGTCAAACGCGCTCTACCTCGGTTATGGCGAGGTGATCCGCGAGGTGAAGGAGACGCTGGCAGAGCCAGTGCCGCTGCACTTGCGCAACGCTCCCACGCGACTGATGAAAGAGCTGAATTACGGCAGGGGTTATCAATACGCTCACGACTCTGCTGAAAAGCTGACCGACATGAGCTGCCTGCCAGAGTCTCTTTCCGACCGCACCTACTACAAACCCTCCCAGGACGGATTTGAGAAGACCATCCAGGAGCGCCTCAGAGTTTGGAAGGAGCAGATCCGCCGAATGAAGCGGGAGGGTGGATGAGGCAACTCGGATACTTGAGAACCCGTTGGGCTCGCCCGGCGGCACATCCTGACTGGATAGACGGGTATTGGCTTTTCGAGCTTATCCTCAGTGTGTTATTGATAAAGACCCCTTATGCGTAGGCGCTGAGGCTCACATGCTTTTGCAATGAACCTTGACCAGATTCGAAATTTCTATGAAGTAGCAGTAAACAGGAGCTTTACGCTCGCTGCAGAAAAGCTCTTCCGCACGCAACCTGCCATCAGCACACAGGTTCGAATGCTGGAAGAGGAACTCGGCGAGAAACTGTTCGACCGCATTGGCAAGAAAGTATGCCTCACACAAGCCGGCGAACTGCTGTTTGGCTACGCTGAACGGCTGCTACGCTTGCACGACGAAGCGAAACTGGCTGTTACGGAATTGAACACCTTGCCCAAGGGCAAGGTGTTCATCGGGGCGAATGAGGCCACTTGCCTGTACGTTTTGCCACAACTGTTTGCGCTTTTCAAGGAGAAGTATCCAGAAGTAAAGATCAGTATCTACCGGAACTTTTCCCAAAAGGTTGTGGACAAGATCCTAGAGAACCAGCTGGACTTCGGGATCGTGACACTTCCTGTGCCAGACCACGATCTCCATGTCATGCCAATTGCCGAAGATGAGCTCTGGCTCATCACTAGCCCTTCGCATCCGCTCTCACGAAGAGCTTCGGTGCTGCTGGAAGAAGTGGTGGCCTATCCATTCATCTTCCACAAAGCGGGAACGACGCGCGAACGGCTGGTGAAGCATTTTGGACCGCTGTGGGAGAGGATGAACATTTCGATGGAACTGGCCAGCATCGAGACAATCAAGAAGTTTGTCTCCATTGGTATGGGAATCTCGATCGTGCCCAAGAGTTATGTGGCCGACGAGATCGAACGCGGCACCCTACAGCTTGTCAGAATTCGAGACTTGAAGCTTATCCGCAAACTGGGTTTGGTCTACCGCAAGAACCGCTACCTCTCGCGAGCTTCGAAGGCCTTTCTTGAGGTGGTTGAGGAGTCACTGGGAGGCTGAATTGGCGCAAAGATGTGAATTCCGAAAAGGCCAGCCATCGTTCCCGAGTCTATGCAGCGTAGGTTCGCTGTCCCATCGAGACTTGAGCCAGACCGTTGAATTCGAATTGCGCCGGTGCACAAGTTTCCCTATAGTTGAAAGCCCTTGGAGATCTGCACGAGGCCCCTTTCGTCGCAGCGCGACGAACCTTGTATGCCGATTACGAACAAAAAAATCCGAAAAAGGCTTCTGTTCGCGCATCGACGGATACGCGAATGGAAGATGATCGCCAAAGGTCTGCTCTCCACACGCCACGCTATTCTGGCGCACATCATCCCCATACGCCGCTGCAACCTGTCTTGCACCTATTGCAACGAATTTGACGACTTTTCGAAGCCGGTGCCCACCGACGAGATGTTCCGGCGTATCGATCGTCTGGCGGATCTGGGCACTTCGATCATCACCATCAGCGGAGGCGAGCCTCTCCTGCATCCGGAATTGGATGAGATTATCCGCCACATGCGGCGCCGAGGCATTATCGCGGGCCTGATTACCAACGGCTATCTACTGACGGCAGAGCGGATTGAACGGCTGAACCGGGCCGGTCTGGAGCACCTGCAAATCAGCATCGACAATGCCCAGCCCGATGCCGTTTCTAAGAAGAGTTTGAAGGTGCTGGATAAGAAGCTGCAGATGCTGGCAGAGCACGCCGAATTTGGCGTCAACATCAATTCAGTTGTCGGGTCAGGAATCGCCCATCCCGAAGATGCGCTGACTGTTGCGACGCGAGCTGTCGAGCTGGGATTCAGCAGCACGCTGGGCATCATTCACGACGGCAGCGGGCAGCTACGGCCCATCAATCCGGCGGAACGCAAGGTCTACGAGAAGATCAAAGAATTAGGCAAGAAGTCCTTTGCACGCTTCAACGGATTTCAGGAAAACATCGCGCATGGCCTGCCAAACACTTGGCGCTGCCGGGCCGGTGCACGCTACCTCTATATTTGCGAAGATGGCCTGGTGCATTACTGTTCCCAGCAGCGGGGTTATCCGGCCGTTCCGCTCATGACATACACTCGGGAGCAGATGCAGCACGAGTTTAATCAAGCGAAATCCTGCGCTCCCTACTGCACTGTCTCGTGCGTCCAGCAGATCGCATTGATCGACAATTGGCGGTCTCCTCAGAAGGTTTCTTCCAAGCAGAACCATGGTCTGGTGCAGATTCAAACCGAGTCTCCCCAAAAAAACCAAGCCCCAGTCAAGTGATGACTGCGGCAGCTACTCGAAACGGGCTGCGACGAACTGCTTGTCCTCGACGACGAGGCCAGTCCGAACCACCCTTCCGCGGCGCTTGCGACCCGCAAGATATGCGGAGTCACGAACTTCCATTGGATAGATAGTGATTTCCAGAGAGTCTTCAATCCAGGGCCGGTTCCTGATATAAAACGAAATCCCCGAGTTGCTGATGTCGAATGTTTGTGCGTCTTCCGTGAATGGATAGCCCAGCAGATCCTGCCCATCAATAATGAGCCTTGAGTTCTGCCGCATTCGTCGCGCTGTGCGGGGATATCGCACTTGCTGCATGTTGTCTTCCATGTGCTTGTCCTCTAACCTTTTCAGCGGTGCCGTTGTCTAATCCCATCGGCCATTCGATCGCAAAGGGTTAGCCAGAAGTTATTCCCATGCCCAAACCACCAGCGGTCCTCGTTCGTTCATTCTTGACCCTTGGTCAGTCGCGAAGCTGAACACGCGCACTGGAGAAGTCTCAAGTGTGAGTGAGTCAGAGGTCGATCCAGGGAGCGTTCACCGTTGGTGTTGTGCCTCCGTCAACAAGTGCCCTGGCTCCAGAATCTCAGCATTTCCGCAAGTGCAGGGCGCGACAACATGCCAAATGTCAGCGCGCCACTAAAAGAGAGCGGTTTGAAGCAGCTGTGAACTGCGAAGAGACGATTTTGAAGTACCAGGCCGGCCAGCGAACTTTATAATTACAGGCTGCAGAAGGTTGACAGTGATAGACTCACATATTATATTGACCGCGAACTTATGGATCGACCACTGGAATTGCAGGTATAACCCTTTTATTCTTAGCGAGAAGGAGACTCTCAATGAGCAAGATCATCGGAATCGACCTGGGCACAACCAATTCGGTTGTAGCGGTGATGGAAGGCGGCGAGCCCGTTGTCATCACCAACCCCGAAGGCAGCCGCACGACCCCATCTGTCGTGGCCTTCACCAAGAGCAATGAACGGCTGGTCGGACAGGTAGCCAAGAGGCAGGCAGTGACTAATCCCGAGAACACTGTTTATTCGATCAAACGCTTCATGGGTCGCAAATATGAGGAAGTCTCGGAAGAAATGAAAATCGTTCCCTATCGTGTGGCTCGCGCAAGCAACAACGATGCGCGAGTCATGATCATGGGGAAGGAGTACAGCCCGCCTGAGGTCTCGTCGATGATTCTGCAAAAAATGAAGCAAGCAGCCGAGGAGTACTTGGGTCAGAAGGTGACGAAGGCTGTTATCACAGTACCTGCTTATTTCAACGATTCTCAGCGGCAGGCGACCAAGGACGCAGGTAGAATCGCCGGTTTGGAAGTTCTGCGCATTGTGAATGAGCCGACGGCAGCCGCTTTGGCCTATGGTTTGGACAAGAAAAAGGATGAGACGATCGCGGTCTACGACTTTGGCGGCGGTACGTTTGATATTTCTATTCTCGAGGTGGGTGAAGGTGTGGTCGAAGTAAAATCCACAAATGGGGACACGCATCTGGGTGGTGACAACATCGACCAGCGGGTTATGGACTGGATTGTGGATGAGTTCATCAAGGACCAGGGCATTGACCTGTCGAAAGATAAGATGGCTCTCCAGCGCTTGAAGGAAGCGGCTGAGAAAGCGAAGATGGAGTTGTCCTCGACCATGGAAACAGAGGTGAACCTGCCCTTCATTACAGCTGATGCTTCCGGTCCAAAGCACCTGAACATGAAGCTGACACGGGCCCGATTCGAGCAACTAGCCGAAGACATCCTGCAAAAAAGCGTGCAACCGTGCCGACAAGCCATGACCGATGCAGGAGTGAAGCCCGAGGACATCGACGAAGTGGTTCTGGTTGGCGGTTCAACCCGGATTCCCAGAGTTCAACAGATCGTTCGCGAGCTGTTCAAGAAGGAGCCCCACAAGGGCGTCAATCCCGATGAGGTTGTGGCCATCGGGGCGGCGGTCCAGGCGGGTGTTCTGGCTGGCGATGTGAAAGATCTGCTGCTGCTGGATGTGACACCCCTCTCGCTGGGCATCGAAACCCTGGGAGGAGTTTTTACCAAGCTGATTGAGCGGAACACGACCATCCCAACGCGCAAGAGCGAGACTTTTTCCACGGCTGCCGACAACCAAACCTCGGTCGAGGTGCATGTCCTGCAGGGTGAACGGAGCATGTCCAAGGACAATCGCACGCTGGGCAAATTCCACCTCGTCGGCATTCCACCGGCTCCGCGAGGAGTTCCTCAGATTGAAGTAACTTTCGACATCGACGCCAACGGGATCGTCAATGTCTCGGCCAAGGATTTGGGAACCAATAAGGAGCAGAAGATCACCATTACCTCGTCGAGTGGTTTGACCAAAGACGAGATTCAGCGCATGAGCAAGGACGCTGAGGCGCATTCCGAGGAAGACAAGCGATATCGGGAAGAAGTCGAGGCTCGGAACCGAGCAGATAGCCTGGTGTACAGCACCGAAAAAACGCTCAAGGAGAATCGTGAGAAGATTTCTGAGGCGGACGCCACGGCCATCGAATCGGCGCTTGAAAACTGCCGCCAGGCAATCTCCGAAGGCGGGGCTGACCGCATCAATCGTGCCATGGAACAACTCAACACCGTATCGCACAAACTGGCTGACGTTCTTTACAAGCAGGCTGGTGCCTCTTCGGGATCAGCCGGAACCGATGGTGGTGCTGCAGACTCCAAGGCAGCTGAAGGTGAGGTCATCGATGCCGATTATGTCGACGTGGATGACAAGAAGAAATAAGGGGTGTTGAGAGCAGATTGAACCCATAGGTGCCTCGGGATGGGGGGCGCCAGCTACGGAGCGGGCATGTCTGCCAAGCATGAACTGATGCGCAAGTTCCAGCAGCTGCAGGACCGTATTCACGCGCTCATGGAAGAAGCAGCCGTCGGGTCGCATACTCATCGTGCGGGGCTCCCAATGCACTGGGCTCCGGCTGTAGACGTCTACGAGACCGAAGATGCCTTCGTCCTGACCGCCGAGATCCCTGGAGTCGAGCAGAAGGAAGTTGACGTCCAGATCAGAGACAACATCCTGATTCTCAAAGGTCACTGTACCGCGTGTGCCGAGAGTCCCAAGACCAAATACTACCGGCTGGAAAGGCCGCCAGGAAGCTTCGAGCGACGTTTCAGCCTCCCAGAAGAAACCGAGGCGGAAAGAGTCCGGGCTAACCTGGGTGAGGGTGTTTTGACAGTCACATTGCCCAAGAAGCAGCAGCGTCCGCAGCCTCGTCGTGTGCCGGTGAAACAGGGATAAGAACACTTAAACACAGCGTTTCTTGAGTCTCATGAGCAACGAAGACTACTATCGACGATTGGGAGTGGCAAAGGAAGCTTCCGCCGAAGAGATCAAGAAGGCTTATCGCAAGCTCGCCCGAAAATACCATCCTGACGTCAATCCCGGCGACAAACACTCGGAGGATCGCTTCAAAAAGATCTCCGAGGCCTACGATGTCCTCAGCGATCCTAAGAAGCGTGAAGTGTATGACGCCTACGGGACCTACTCTGATACCTTTCGGGGCGGGGGCAGTCCGCGTGGCGCGGGTGTAGATTTCGCGGGATTTGACTTCTCTGGTGCGGGTTCGTCGGGGTTTTCTGATATTTTTGCCCAGTTTTTCCAGGGAGGCTCGCGGAACAACTCGCCACAGCGCGGCGAGGATCTTGAGTACCAAGTCTCTTTGGGATTCCAGGAAGCATTTAAGGGAGTTCAAACGCGCATTAGTTATTCTCGTCGTGAGGCTTGCCAAAGCTGTCAAGGATCCGGACAGACTGCAGGGAGTCGTGCGCGGGAATGTGCGCTCTGTCACGGCACGGGCCAGGTTGCACAGATGCGAGGACGCATGAAGTTCAATACGTCCTGCTCCCAGTGTGGGGGCTCGGGCAAGTCTGCCAAGACGTGCTCTTCCTGCCACGGACAGGGGCGGCTGCAAACAACGGAAAACCTGGAGATCAAGATTCCGGCGGGTGTCCAAACCGGTTCTCGCATTCGCTTTTCCGGCAAGGGCGACGCCGGCACTCGCGGCGGCCCGGCGGGCGATCTTTACATTGTGGCCACCGTCGGTGGTCATCCGTTCTTTGAACGGGTTGGAGACAATCTGTACTGCAGAGTGCCTATCACGCTGACAGAAGCAACACTGGGAGCAAAAATTGAAGTTCCTACGGTAGACGGACGGGCTGTTTTGAAGGTGCCTCCAGGCACGCACGATGGGCAAAAGTTCAGGCTCCGAGAACGTGGTGCACCCTCGTTGCGCGCGGCAACACGTGGGGACCAGGTGGTTGAAGTCAAGGTGGTCCTTCCAAAGATTGCTGACGAGCGAAGTAAGGAGATATTGCGCGAACTGGCGCGGCTTAACCCAGACGATCCTCGAAAAGAGATATTCAACTTCTGACGGTTCGGAGCGAAGAGACATGAGAAAGCGCCAAAAGGCTGCCTACATGATCAGCAACGTCGCCCAAACGTACAACGTTCATCCCCAAACGTTGCGGCTCTACGAGCGTCAAGGGCTGTTAAAGCCTTCCCGTTCCGAAGGAAACACGCGTCTTTACACAGACGAAGACCTGGAACGGCTGGAGGTCATTCTCAACTTGACGCGTGACTTGGGAGTAAATCTGGCTGGAGTAGAGATCATTCTCAACATGCGGGCTCGCATGGAAGAGATGCAGCAGGAGATCCAGAGATTCATGGAGTACATCGGGCGAGAGTTTGCGGGAGAGTCGGCAGCACAGCAGTCTCGCAAGCCAGACGCTCTCGTTCGCAGCACTCCACCAAAAATCATCCGCCTCAACCGTTAGTTTCATGGAAATCCGAGAAGCAGCTCGCTGTGCTGTTTGTGGCGGCACGGGCTGGAAGGCCATCGAAGTAGAGGGACAGCGCTCCGTCGGCCGTTGCGACTGTTATCAGCGGGCCAAACTCGATCATCTTCTTAGCAGGGCTGGCATTCCCCCGCGGTACGAAGCCTGTTCCTTTGAGAATTTCAATCCGCTGACCGAGCGCCTGCACGCTGCCAAGACGGTCGCAATGAAGTTTGCTGAGGAATTCCCGCTGGTTGAGTTTGGCCTGCTGATCATGGGCGGTTGCGGTGTGGGAAAGACTCACCTAGCCGTTTCCGTTTTGCGAGAGCTGATTTGCACGCGCGAAGCGGATGGGTTGTTTTATGATTTTCGGGACTTGCTGAAGAAGATCCAGAATTCCTACAACTCTGTTTCTCAAGCTTCGGAGATGCAGATTCTCGAGCCGGTGCTGGAATGCCAGGTCCTGGTACTGGATGACCTCGGCGCCGAGCGTCCCACGGAGTGGGTGCGAGACACAATTGCCTACATCATCAACTCTCGCTACAACCGAAAACTGACCACATTAATCACGACTAACTACGACGATCGCGCCAGAGAAGTGCGCATCCTGGCCGACGGGACTCGTTTGCCCGCCGAGGAGACTCTTGAAGATCGCATCGGTGCTCGGCTCCGCTCCCGCCTCTACGAAATGTGCAAGGTGATTTCAATCGAAGGCGCAGACGACTTTCGCGTTCGGGTAAAACAGGCCCAATACCGGTTTTGAATTTCGTTGGCGGTGGGGTGCGCAAACGAGGTGTGCTTTGCGGCTGTTCTTGCAAAGTGCGAAAGCATTCGGTTATTTTACTGCCAGGGTTTGACTTAGGGATTTGCCATTGGAGCGGAGTGCCTGACTCATGGACATGTGGAAAGCGAAACGGAGAGAACCTCGCATTCTTTTGACCATCCCCGTTGTCATTGAGGGGTTGGATGAGCACGAGGCAGCGTTTTGTGAAGAAACGGTCACAGAGAATGTCAGCAAACAGGGAGCCTGCATCGTGGTTGACCGCATCCTCAGGCTAGGCACTATAATCACCGTGGCGGCTTTTCAGGGCAAGTTCAAGTGCAAGGGAGAAATCAGAGCTATTTGGGTAGACGATAACGACCGGAGGAAAAGAATCGGCGTGCAGTTTACTGAGCCAACTTCGAACTGGGTGGTGGGCTGAAGTGAGCAGGGTCAGACTGTGTGTCTGCCCGAGAAAGGCAGAGCGAGCCTGCCCGGAGCAGAAACCACGGCGGTGGAGAAAAAGGGGAGAACAATGACAAGACAGATCATGGTTCTGGGAATGCTGCTGACGATGGCACTGAGCGCCGAGGCAGCAAGGGTTCGAGTCAGGTTTGAAGATCAAGAGAAGAAGCCTGTCGCTAGCGTCCAGGCGAAGCTTGTGGAGAAAGACTCCGCGAAGGAGTACTTCGGCAAGACCAGTAATAAAAAGGGCGAAGCGGAATTTGACAAGGTTGATGCCGGACAATACCAGCTTTTGGCCCAGTCGCAAGGACACATGCCCAACAAGACCGATTGGCTGACTGTCGGAGAAAAGGACTTATCTATCAACATCACGTTGGTCGGTGAGGATTTCTACAGAAAGAAGGAGTCTGACGGAAACTCAGCTTTGACCCAGGGGAAGTTTGAGGAAGCCGCGGGACAGTACGAGGCTCTGTTGGGACTGGTGCCTCGAGAGGGTGTTCTCTGGTCGAACCTTGCTAAGGCCTACGTTGGCGCCCGGCAGCCTCAAAAAGCCCGTGATGCGGCGCAGAAGGCCGCCGCTCTGGACGCTAGCCAATATGGCAGCCTGGAGAGTCAGGTGCGAGGATGGGTGAGTCTGGAAGAGGGGCGCCAGGCTTTGGAGAGACAAGACTTTCCCCAAGCGGTGGCCTCACTGACGGAGGCACTTTCGATCGATTCTTCCAACGCTGATGCTTACTATGCGCTGGCCCTGGCATACGGCCACCAGAAAAAGTACCCGGAAGCTTTGAAGAATATCGATGAAGCTCTCAAGCTAAAACCCAATGAGGCTGGCTTTCTTGAGGTCAAGCGCATCTTGACGCACAATGCTGGAATCTCAGGCAAGTAGTGGGATCCGCTTGCGCCCCCCCGGGGCAACGCATCAGGGGCATCGAATGGAGTATCACTACCCACGTTGGTTCAATTCAAACAAAACCTTCTTCGCTTCTTCGACTCCTGAGAATCGCTGATTCAGGCTGACGGCCTTGCCCAGCAACGCCCTAGCTTTGTCTCTCTCTCCATTTTTCAGATAGGCCATGCCGAGGTGATAGTGGTAGGTTGGATTGTTAGGTTCCTTTTCGACACATTCCCGAAGCTGTGGAATTGCCAGGGAAAAGATGTTCTTCTTGTAGTAAATCCAGCCTAGTGTGTCAGACACGTTCGCCGACTCCGGAAGCTTCTGCTTGGCGATTTGGGCAAGGGACATGGCCTGATCAATGTTGCTTTCCGTTTCGGAAAGGAGCCAAGCCAGATTGTTAGCCGCGACGGCGGCGTTGGCGTCGATCTTGAGGGCGTCCCGATAGTGCTGTTTTGCCTTCTCGGTCTCCCCCTTGCGTTCATAGATTAAGCCGAGGACCACGTGTGCTGGAATGAACTTCGGATCCAACATCAGCGAGTTGCTGTACTCAGTTATCGCCTTGTCCTGCGAGTCTTGAGCCAGAAACATCTGCCCGAGCATCAGGTAGGCGGTGAGGTTGTTTGGATCAATGGACACAGCCTTTCGATAGGCTTTCTCGGCATTCCCATAGTCCTTCTGAGCTAAATAGGTCTGCCCCAGGATCAGTTGTAGCAGCGCCTGGCCGGGCTCCAAACTGATCTGGCGTCGAATGCGGGCGATTGCCTTGGGCTGATTTCTTTGCGAGAGGTAGAGCTCTGCAAGCAACCTGAGCGATTCTGAGTAAGCAGGATTGGCGGTCAGAGCAGCCTCAAGCTCTCTCTCAGCCCCTGCGCCATTTCCCTCATGGAGGTACACTGCTCCAAGCCTGTGATGTGCCAGCTCGCTGCCCGGAACCTGCTTGACCACTTCAGACAAATACCTCTTGGCGTTCGTAAAATCGCGCTTGTTTCCATAAGCGGTTCCGATAATCAGCTTGGCCGCAGGGAGGTCTGGAGTTATGGCGAATGCCTTCTCAGCAGTAGAAATCGCCAGATCAGGGGCTCCCGTGTTCAGGTAGGCTTCGGCCAAGCCAATAATCGCCGGCACAAATTTCTCGTTAATCCGTATCGACTCGAACAAGGCTCCCTTGGCTTGTTCGAGGGTTCCTGCCTGCGAGTAGGCTAAGCCCAAAAAGTAATGTCCCTGGAACCACGCAGGTTCCTCCTTCAGGATCTGTTGCAGCTCACGAATGGCTTCAGCAGTTTGGTTCTGAGCCAGCAAGAGTCTTCCATTGAACAAACGCGCATCCAAGTCCTTTGGGTTCTCAGCGAGAATCTCATTGACCGAGGCTTCAGCTTCCACATAGGACTTTCGATCAAGATAGAAACTCGCCAGGCGCTTTCTCGACGTAAGATTCTTCGGGTTCTCAACAGACAGCCGCTTGAAGATCTCGACGGCTTGATCAGCATTTCCGCTGCCCAAATAGAATTCCCCAAGAAGCAATCGCGACGACACGCTGTTCTTGCTGAGAGTGACGATTGCTCGATAAACGCTCTCCGCGTCCTCCAAGCGCTTGTTCAGCCTGTAGAAATAGGCCAGTGCCTGATGTGCCTCGATTGATTCCGGAGCCACTTCAACCGACGCCTTCAGAGCGTTTTCGGCCTCAGAGGTCCGATCAGTGACCTGGTAGAGTTGAGCCAACGCCATGCGCGGCTGCGGGTTCCTTGGTTCGACGGCAATTGCCTTTTTGAACGTTTCTTCGGCTACCTCGGGCTGTTTGTTGGAAAATTGAAGGACGCCCAGATTCAAATAGTAAGGCACCTGCTGGGGATCGAGCGCAACCGCCTCCTCAAGTTCCTGAACTGCCCGACTCAGATCCTTGAGTCCTGCATAGCTGTTGCCTAGAAGGACCTGTGCTTGCACATTCTTCGGCTCTTTTCGCAGAATCTGTTCTGCTTTTGCCTTCGCTTCCGCAAACTTGCCAGACAATAGCAAAAGGCCGCCCAGCTTGATTTGGGCGTCAGTGTGACCTGCGTTTAGATCGGTTGTCTTCACTAGCTCCTGGTAGGCTTGCAGAAGCTGGCCCAGCCTCAAATGACACAAACCAAGTTGGTAATGAGCCTCGACGTAACTTCCATCGACACTAATCGCGTTCCGGAACTGGATGACCGCATCTCGGTAGCTCTTTTGATTGACGTACTTGAGGCCACTTTCGAAGTAGTCCTTCTTGGCCCTGGCAGGATTTTTCGAACACGCAGGAATTCCCATAACGATGAGCATCCACACCAATCCGTGAACGATGGCGGACTGGATAGCCTTGCAGGGATTCATGGAGTCCTCCGCAGAGTTCAAGATGTCCATAACCCAGGCTGGGCTCGCACCTGGAGTCAAGGTGCCTTCAGTCGTTTGCCACGAGGTGAGGAATGGCAGGCAGAAGAGAGCGCGCGAGATCCTGCTGAAGCGCAAAAACAGAGTCTTCGTCTTTCGTGGCATTCGAACGGATCTGGACCATTAGCAAGGAGGGTTCTTGCCTGAAAAGCCTTCTGGCCATTAGCGCAAGTCTTAACCAGTATTCATTGGAATACGATTGGTTTTCCAACTGGTACCAATAAAGAACGGCGTCGCTGGCGCCAGAGGACCTCTGCTGAATCACTTGCCTGGCTCTGAGATTCCCGTCGTGTGCAGTCTTCAGCACGACAGATTCCGCATGAATTCTGCTGCCTGGTAGTGTTACCGCCGACAGCATTCTTCTTTCCTGCGATTGAACCGTGGCATACCGGACAAACAAATCAACTGCGCTGCCAGTCGTGCTAACACAGGTGCCGCTCCAAGAAGAGTCAACCGAGAGGCTCGTTTCACCGGCCGGATCCGAAGCGATGCAGGTCCACTTTCCCAACGCTGGCGGCAGTTTCAAGCTCGGAGCCCGCGCCCCCCGTCCTTCGGGCTGCGTTGGAAAGCAGCGGTAGAGCGCTGCACAACAAAGGACTCCTGCAGCCAAACAGAACGCAGACCGCGATTGCATTCCTACGACTCCCGGACCGCAATGAATTTCGAAGTTAGCTTGGACAAGCCCACAAGCAGGACGAAGGCTAGCAGGAAATTAAAGGTTCCCATAAAGGTGTGAATCGGAGAGCTGAGCGCTACGAGGCCGTACAGGTTCGCGAGATAGGCTGTCAGCACGATTCTCACAATGTTGGTCAGCACTGAAACCGGAACAATCGCCAGCCAGAGCGGAATTTTCCAAATCGTGGGCATACCAAGGTGGTTAATATAGACAAATCCCAAAGGAGCCAAAGCTATCAAAGACTGAATTCCACTGCACAGCTCCGCAACCTCGAGGGTTATCTCGGGCAGGTGGAGAAGGACTGCTTGCCTGAAAACTGGGACTCCCAAAGTCTGAAGGCAAAAACTAGCTGCTCTGGCATCCAAGAGTTGCAGGGGGCCGGAGATTTCTTTGGCGAGCGAGTAGGGAAACGGAATCATGAAGAGGAGGCAGGCTACGGGAAGAAGCGCAATGCGTGCCGCTGAAGTTCCAAACAGGAAGCAGACCAGCCCGATGCTGGAGACGGGAAATGAGACTCTTTCCAGGAATTCTTCGCCGCCTCTTTCTCCCACTAGAAGCAGAGAAACACCCAGCAAAAAAATCGGAAGCCCGGCAAGACCCACCTTGACGTGGCAGCGCTGGAACTCTTTTCTTCTTATCCAAAGGAGGTAGCCACAGATGGCGGGCACGATGAAGCCGTGTGAGTGAGACAGCGGATGCGTCCACCAATCCCAGACTAATCCCTGCAAAGTTGGGAAATAGAGGACAACGAGGAGGGCTGCGATGACTGTCACGTGAAGATAAGTGTGAGGCGCAGAACCATCCAGAATACCGAGCTCTGCCGAAATTCCTCGACGTGGAGTCTGGGGAACGGAAGATAACGACACCGCTTCAACTTTGGTATCCGAGGGCCTCGCTAAAGTAGTCAACCGTCTCCTTCAGTCCTTTTTCAAGAACAACCGTCGGAGCCCAGCCCAACTTCGCCTTCGCCAGGCTGATGTCGGGCTGTCGTCGAACGGGATCGTCGGATGGCAACGACTTGAAGACAATACGAGAGGACGAGCCTGTCAGCTGAATCACCTTTTCCGCCAGTTGGAGGATTGTGAATTCGCCGGGATTTCCGAGGTTAACCGGTCCGATGAAATCCTTTACATTCATCATAGCTACCAATCCGCCTATCAAGTCCGTAACGTAACAAAAGGATCTCGTCTGCTCACCTCGTCCATAGACAGTGATGTCCTGGCCAGACAAAGCCTGCACGATGAAATTGCTGACAACCCTGCCATCGTTGACGGCCATTCTGGGTCCATACGTGTTGAAAATTCTCACGATTCGGATGTCGACTGCGTACTGGCGATGGTAATCCTTCATTAACGCTTCGGCAACCCGTTTGCCCTCATCGTAGCAACTTCGAACACCGATCGGGTTGACATTGCCCCAATAGTCTTCGGTTTGGGGGTGAATCTTAGGATCACCGTAGACCTCAGAGGTTGACGCCTGAAGAATGCGGGCCTTAGTCCGCTTGGCCAACTCCAGCATGTTGGTCACACCCAGCACGTTGGCTTGGATCGTTCGGACTGGATTGAACTGATAGAAAACAGGGGAGGCTGGACAAGCAAGATTGTAAATCTGATCAACCTCGACATCGATCGGGTTGATGATGTCATGCCGAATCACTTCAAAGTTGTGGTTGTCCAGCAGGCGATGGATGTTTCGCTTGGATCCGGTGAAATAGTTGTCGAGGCAGACTACCTCGTTCTTCTGCTCAAGAAGCAATTCGCACAAGTGAGATCCGATGAACCCTGCGCCGCCTGTAACGAGGATACGCATCAACGCTCCTTAGGTAAGTCTTGAAACTCTGGGCAGATCGATTTGACTGGGTAGCCTCAAGCCGCAGCTATCTTAACACAACAAACTGGGCTGCCTGACCGGGCTTGATGATCCGGTGTGGCTAGGCGGACCAGACAACGCTTGGCAGCGAAGAGGAGATCTAAAGCAAGGCGACGGAATCCGATTCCGGAATCCGACATCAGGCTCCCGAGGGAGACGCCCGGTAGGTTCAGATTATCTGACCCTCACATTCGTTGGAGCAGGAAGTCGACCCGGAGGCGGTGCGCCCGAGGGTCTGATAATGACGTAATTCGGCGTCGTGTAGCCCGACGTGCCCCCGATGACAACCGTCATCTGCCCATCTGTGACTGTAACCGGCAGGTCGGTAACGGTCTGGAAGCTTCCTGCCGCGGTTGAGATGTTGTTGATCGCGGTTTGGCCTTCGATCAGCACTCTCTGGGGGCCTTGGTCGTAACTTGGGTCTCCGGCTGCCAGCGACACCAAATAGCTGCCATTCGCAATCGTATAGTTCCAAGTGGCGACGGACTGGCTGAAAACCAAAGTGTCAAGTTTTGGATCTGGATTGACACCACGTTGACGGCTCGGCAGCGCAAAGCTCCAGCCGTAGCCCCGGGTGGATGAGAACAGTGAACCATCATCCACTGAGAAGCCCGGCGGCGCGGCTGCCGCTGCCGGCTGAAAATTGATGGAGATGGTGCCGGGAGTGGGACTGGGTGACCCTCCTGAAGTGGTCGCCGTGGCTGCAGTACTTTGTGCAGAGGCATTTCCAGCTTCGTCGTAGGCAGACACCGTGTAGGTGTACGTTGTGCTGGCCGGCAACCCAACGTCGCTGTAAGCGTTCGTTGTGGCACTGGAAACTTGGCTTCCATTCCGATAAATTCTGTAGCCGGTGACCGCAATGTTGTCAGTTGAAGGAGTCCAAGACAGGTTAATTTGGGAAGCCGACATGGGCACTGCTGTGAGGTTTGTAGGTACCGAGGGTGAAGTCGAGTCTCCGGTTGCATCGATCACCTTGCTTACTTCGGAAGAGAACGCGCTTTCCTGTGCGGACGTGTTGTACGCAGTTACGGCAAAATAATAGGTCCCAGGCCCTAACCCAGTCACGGTGTAGGTAGTCTGTGACCCGGCATCTGCCGAGTTCGGATAAACCCGAGAGGCAGTTCCGTAGTAGACTCTGTAGCCCGCGATATTGTTCTCGGGATTCGCACTCCAGGTCAGTCTAGCATCAGCACCATACAGAGGGGTGAGAGCTGGCAAATGATTCAAGACTATGAATAAGAGAGCGAGGATCGGTGGCTTGGTTCTTAGGTATTGCATGAATTGCCCGGAATCTCCCCTACGCGGTTTGTGAAAAACTTCCAAATTGCCGACTGATTGCTTGCACGTGTTCTTCCAGTTGCCAGGAAAGGTTGTCAGAATTGGGAACTCGAGCTTCGAAGAACCCGTCCTTGGTTGCGCGATTCCTGTCACGATTGAGCAGGACTGATCAGTTTTCGAGTCACCTGGGGCCACTGCCCAGGTCATGGGGGACAGCGACGCCTTTGTTACGCCAATCAGGACACCAGTTTGTCTATGAATGTTCTTCTGAGTACAAATTTGGCCTCACTTGACATTTAGGTGCCATGACACCCACGCACACGGTTCTGTTTGTCCATTTGGTAAGAAAGCTGCAAGAAGGTTCGCGACTATGCGAGATTCCTCGTCGAAACGCAAGTGCAGGTTCTTCACGATCTTGATTCCTCGAGCACTCATTTAAAGTAAGAGAGGGTTGGTTGAGATGAAAGGGCGATTTCCTGGTAACCTGCTGTGGCTCATTTGTTTACTTGCCATTCCTGGCAGCTCTCTGGCTCAGGGCATTCCGTCTGGCACCGGATGGTACCAGATTCCGAATACCCGATTGCGCTCAGTCTGCCCACCGAATAACTTTGGCGGAAGCGGCTATGACTTCACTGGACAATGCTGGTCAGTCACTGCTGCATGGAACAGCGCGGTGCTTGACACCAGAAGGAACCGACTCATCGTTTGGGGAGGAGGACACGCAGATTACCTAGGAAACGAAATCTATGCATTGAATCTCAATTCGCTAACCATGCAACGCCTGAATGACCCGGCACTACCCCCGGTCACCTCAGGATGCTCCGAAACACAGGCTGGGGGAGCACAGCCCAACGCCCGTCACACCTATGATGGAATTGCTTACATGGAGAACGTCGACCGAATGTTCGTTTTTGGCGGCTCGTTATCTTACTGCGGTTACCTGGGGAATGCCACATGGACTTATGACTTTGGCAATTCCGTGTGGGAGAGGAAATACCCAACAGGAACCATCCCGAGTGCGGTCCCGGGAGTCGTAAGTGCTTATGATCCGAATACAGGCAAGGTTTTTCTGCACGATGACGCTTACCTGTATTCGTACGACTACAACGCCAATCAGTACCAACGGCTTTCAGGGTTCAACGGGATTGACTATCACATGTCCGCGACGATTGATCCTGTGCGGCGGAAATTAGTGATCGTCGGAGCTGGAAGTGTATACCTCTATGACATCGGTTCGTCCAGCACCTATACCCGGCAGACATTGAGCACAACCGGCGGTAGCCCCATTGTGAGCAGCATTTATCCAGGGCTGGCGTATGACCCTGTTTCAGCGAGTGTCGTCGCCTGGAACGGCGGCGATACCGTCTACAGGCTGAACATCGACACTGCTGTCTGGACACCTCAGACGTTTACCGGAGGACCTGGTGCCGCCCTATCAAACGGCACCTACGACCGGTGGAGCTACTCTCCAACCTCTGGCGTTTTTGTGGTTGTGAACTCGGTCGACAGCAACGCCTACACGCTTCGTCTATCAACCAGCACTCCACCACCTCCCACCCCTGACACTACTCCACCGTCGGTGCCAACAAACCTCGCCGCATCGGCCGCCTCAGCTTCCCAAATTAATCTCTCTTGGAATGCCTCTTCCGATAATGTTGGGGTTTCAGGCTACCGTATTTACCGGAGTGGAGTGCAGATCGCCACACCAGGAACGACAAGCTACCAAGACACGGGGCTTGCTGCCAATACCAGTTACTCCTACACCGTGGCTGCCCTTGATGCTGCAGGAAACGTGTCAGCTCAGTCCGGGTCTGTCTCGGCAACAACCCAAAGCAACCCCAGCCCTCCTCCGCCTGGCACGGGACAGGTGACCTCGTTCCAACTGACTTCGTCCACAAGCGGCACTCTTCCCTTTACGATAGGACTTGGATTCAGAAAGGGCGATATCACAGGGACGCCGGTGCTGGATATCCCCGATCAGCAAGTGATCGTGAAGAGGCGCTGGAATGACAACAGCGTCAAGCATGCTATCGCTTCGGGTCAAGTCGCTCTTTCAGCAAATACTGCTAGGACGATCAACGTCTCGAACTCAACATCGGCCCCGTCAGGATCAAATCTCACTTCAGCAGACATTCAAGCAGCCAACCCGTCTGCGAGTGTTCAGCTCGGAAGCATCGGCACCGTCAATTTGTCCTCACTGCTCAGCGCTCCGTTCAGGACTTGGATCAGCGGCCCTGAGATGGCCGAGGTGCACTACAGGTCGAACGTGGGCAGCGATCCCACGCTCGCGGTATGGTTTCATGTGCGGCTTTACAAGAGCGGTCGCCTCTGGGTCCGCGTGATCGTTGAGAATGGCTACGTCAACGTTACCACCGCCACAAAATCTTATGTGCCAACTGTTGTTGTCGGTGGAAGCACGGTTTACAACAATGGGGGATCAGCGCTGACACAATACGCACAGACGCGCTGGTCTGCCGAAGGATGGATTGGAGGAGATCCGCAGATTACGCCCCGGCACGACACAACCTATCTCATCAGCACAAGGCTGGTGCCAAACTATTGGAAGCGCAACCCAAGCTCGACGGTGCTGAGCAGTCTTATACAAACCTATACCCCGATGCGCAATGGCAGTCTGGAAGCCAATATGGGAGCTGCCGGATTCCAGTCTTCAATCGGACTCTTGCCTCAATGGGACGCGCTTTATGTGACCAGTGGCGATGCTCGGGCATATCGTTCGGTTCTGGCCAATAGCTCTTCCATGAATAGCTATCCGATTGTTTGGCGCGATTCGAATTCTAGATTGGTTGCTAAACCATCGGATTTCCCGACGTATGCAATAAACGGCGGAACTTATGGCTATAGCGCCGGGTCTTACACTTGGGAGATGAATCATGAGCCAGCTGAGGGTTACTTGGCGTATCTCGTCACCGGAGACTATTGGCACTACGAGACACTGCTCATGCATACTTCTCTCGACTATCTCGCGCGTAGCGCATCAACAGGCAGTGGGCTAAACCGCATCTTAACAGCAGAGACCCGTGGTGCTGCATGGAACATGCGCAACATGGTGCAGTTGGCAGCAGTTTTCCCGGCAGGTGACAGCATTGGCGTAGAGTACCAAACACTGTTGCAGAATAACATTAATTACTGGAAGGGCGTGCGAGACACCGTTGTTGCGGCTGGGCGAATGATCGGATACCTGTACGAGTACAGCGTCGATCTCTATGCTCCAGGAACGATCGCGCCGTGGCAGCAGCACTTCTGGATTCAGTCCATGGGCCTGGGTTCGGATATCGAGCCACTAGGGGACATGACCAATTTCAGCGTCGTTCGCGATCATATGTACCTCGGAGCAGTTGGCATTCTCGGTGATTCTAGTGGTTTCTGTTTCAATAGTGCTTCTTCATATAACGTCAAGATAAGCGATGGTGGGAACAACAACCCCGTGAGCTGGTATCCGAGTTGGCAAAATGCATACGCGGCCACTCTTGGAAGTCTCGCCTGTGGCAACACTCTAGGGGGTTCTTCCGGTGGTGCTCCCGGTAGTGCCTCTGCGGGCTACTGGGGGAATCTGCTCCCAGCAATCGCCTACGCAGTGGATCACGGTGCCACGGGCGCACAAGCTGCCTGGACACGACTCACAGGTGCTAGCAACTGGAGCACCGTAGAACAGAGTGGCTTTGACGACACTCCTAATTGGGGTATCGTCCCCAGAGCGAGTGGCACTCCCCCCCCTCCTCCTCCTCCGTCAACTCCTCCAAGCCCGCCGTCTAACCTAACCGTTCAGTGAGCGGAGTGAGTCTGCTTCCCGGGTGAAATAAGGCAGAGGCCTCTGTCAAGAAGAAGATAGAACCAATGATTCAATAATCTGTCACCGCCGCCGACCAACCCGCTGAGTGCTCCCACAACCTTGCAGGTCGACTAGGGCATCACTCAGAATCAGAATCTCACAACCGGCTGGCGCTGGCCGCCAGCAACCTAGTGCCGACTCAACGGTCGGCAAGAAACCGAGCTCTCGATGCTAATGAATGCCCGACCGGCTGCTTGCGCCGGCCATAGGGGTAGTGCGAAAATTTGCCACCGAGCTCCGTGATTGAAAAGCCCGGCTTGTCTGAGAAAATCAAAAAGCCCTAGCCCAGCAGGCTGACACTCCGCAGCTTGTCCTCTATACTCTGAATCTTTGCAGCGTCGTAGTACTCCGACAACCGCCTCCTGCCAGACGGATATTCCTCACCAGGAGTCAAGGGTAGCCCATGACGATTATCAGGGGGTCCGTTTTGATATTTTTGCTTGGACTGGCTGTAATAACCGACGCGCAAGAGGGTCAAGTACTGCAGGGAACCAGCGAACTTACGCTGCAGGGAGATCTTTCCTTGCGAATGCAGGAGGGAATTGACCGGTTCCTCCTGGGTGAAATCAACCGTTCGGTCGAGGAACGTCAGAAGCTCTGGAAGCGAGACCACTCATCGTTGCTGGCCTATCAGAAATCCGTGCAGCCTAACCGGGAGAGATTTCGGAAATATATTGGTGCCGTGGACCAGCGACTTCCAGTGACCGCTCTTGACTATGTGAGCACCACTTCACTTCCTTCGAAGATCGCCGAGACGGAACAATACTCTGTCTATGCTGTTCGCTGGCCTGTTCTAGAGGGTGTCTTCGGAGAGGGACTGTTAATCCAGCCCAAGCGCACGCCCCGGGGACGGATTGTGGCTATTCCCGATGCTGACCAGACCCCGGAGATGCTTGTTGGACTCGCTCCCGGGATCGTGCCTGAAAACCAATTTGCCAGGAGATTGGCGGAGAATGGCTGTCAGGTTGTTGTTCCCGTTCTCATTGACCGCCAGGATACCTGGTCGGGAAATGAGAAGATCTGGATGACCAACCAGCCGCACCGCGAGTGGGTCTATCGTCAGGCCTACGAGATGGGTCGGCACATCATTGGCTATGAAGTTCAGAAGGTGCTGGGTGTCATCGATTGGTTTGTCCACAACTCGGCTGGCGCCAATTCTGACATTGCGGTGGCAGGCTATGCAGAGGGTGGCTTGATCGCCTTCTACAGTGCGGCCATCGACACGCGAATAGATGCTGTCCTGGTTAGCGGATATTTCGATTCACGTCAGCGAGTGTGGGAAGAACCGATCTACCGGAATGTTTTCGGTCTGCTTCACGAATTCGGTGATGCGGAGATCGCGGGTCTGATCACTCCGCGGAAGCTGATTCTTGAACATAGCCAGACTCCAAGGATTGACGGGCCTCCACAGGCGACGGACGGACGGAGACCGACTGCGGCACCCGGAAGACTGCAGACACCGGAGTTCGGTTCAGTTCAACTGGAAGTTTCCAGAGCCCTCTCCCAATTTCCGCAGGATCTTCGTTCCCAGCGATCAGTGGAGTTGATTGCCGGTCAAGGTGGAGTGACTACTGGGCCGGGTTCGGAACAAGCCCTAACGAGCCTCTTACAAGGGCTGAGCACATTGAAGGGGCGACTCAGGCCTTCTGGCAGGCTTCCTGTCGATGTTCGCGACCCCTTTGACTCGAATGTGCGTCGGAAGCGACAGCTGGAGGAGTTGGGGGCCTATACCCAGAGACTGTTGCGCCTCTCGGGCAAGGTGCGACAGGAGTTCTGGAACAAAGCAAAATCCGGTTCCGTGGCTGAGTGGCAGGCGACATCCCAACAGTACCGGGACTATCTGTGGGATGAGGTCTTCGGTCGGTTCCCCAAAGCCAGTGTGCCCGCTAACCCGCGGACCCGGCGCATACTCGACAACCCAAGATGGGTCGGCTACCAGGTCGTTCTGGATCTCTGGCCGGATGTCTTTGCGACTGGAACTCTCTTGGTGCCTAAAGGCATCAAGGCAGGCGAACGCCGCCCTGTCGTAGTGTGCCAGCACGGCGTGGAAGGCCAACCGGCCGATGTGATCACGGAAGAGCCTGAGAGCCGCGCTTTTCGACTCTACAAGGGTCTCGCAGCCAAATTGGCCGAGCGCGGGTTTGTGACTTTTGCTCCTCAAAACTTCTACCGGGGTGGCAACGCATTCCGGCAGATGCAACGCAAGGCGAACCCGCTCAAGAAGACGCTATGGGCGATCACAGCAGTCCAGCACGAACGAATCCTCGACTGGCTGAGTACCCTGCCTTTTGTGGATCCGAACCGAATCGGCTTTTATGGGCTCTCGTATGGAGGCAACGCAGCTGTGCGAGTTCCAACATTGGTGGATCGCTATGCCGTGGTGATTTCCTCCGGCGACTTTAACGAATGGATTACAAAGATCGTTTCGGTGGAAGATCGTTACAGCTTCATGTTCTACGGGGCTTATGAAGTTTTCGAATTCAATCTCGGACACACGTTCAACCACGGCGATCTGGCAGGACTCATTGCCCCACGCCCCTTCATGGTTGAGCGCGGCCATTTCGACGAGGTAGCCCCCGACGAGTGGGTGGCCCACGAATTCGCCCGGGTTCGGCGGTTGTATGACTTCCTCGGCATTCCGGAGCGAACGGAGATTGAGTTCTTCAATGGACCTCACGCGATCAACGGCGTCGGTACGTTCGAGTTCCTCCAGAAACACCTGCATTGGCCGCAAGGGTCCGTGCCGCGCTAGACTAAGACTAGATTCCCAGTGACCTTGGACGGATGCTGCTAAGGGGATTGCCTGTTAGTTTGCGTTGATAGAAATTGCCCGGCCCAGGCTCAACCGCTGCCGTCTTGTTACCATCGGTTGCAGCCTGCGATTACTAATGTAAGGTAGTCTCACTTTTCTAAGCTCACGACTTCACGCGGAGCAAGCAAGCCCCGAAGGGCTGCAGAAGAAGAGGTAGAGAGTCTACCTGTGCTGCAAAAGGCTTGTCAGTCTTGGGATGGGATTGGAGGGCTTGTGGGAATTTGGGAGGGAAGATTTGAGGACTGCGTGGTGGGGAGTTTTGAAGGGATTCAGGGCCAAGGAGTTCTTGAGGAATGGGTCTGCCGCAGCGAGTCTTGCCGCTGTGGCCGGTTCATCGCTCCAGAGACTTCAGCTCCTTCCTTGCATCTGAAAGCACTTCCTCGGGAGGAGATAGTGCGACTAACCGGTTCAAGACCGTAACCGCCTGCTGTTTGCTGCCAACCGACGACCAGACTCGGCTGAGTTCAAGATAGGACAAATAGTGCTTTGGATCCCAGCGAAGGGCGCTTTCGAACTCTTTCTTTGCCAAGACGTGTCTCCCCAGACCTGAAGCATGGTGAAGGTAGATCGTGCCGCGAATATAGTGGGCCGTTGAAAAGAATTCTACCTGGCGCGGGTTGGATTTAGTGTATTGAGGCCGGGCTACGAAGTACTCCAACTCCATCATCGCTGAAGGATGATCGCCGACGCGATAACACTCCACTCCGGGGAAATAATGAAAATTGAGGATGTCTCCCAGGCTCGGACCGGCCTCAACAGACGTTCGGCTTCGAGAGCAGGGAGTTTGGCCCTTTGATATCTCAATTCGCCGCGCGTCCTGGCCCGCTCCTGCACGAACATCCATTCCCACAATCAGCGCTGTTACGCAAGCAAAGTTTAGGACTTGTTTTCTCAAGAGCATCAGTCTTACCCCCTCGCCTCAATTGGCACGGCCGTGGACAACTCTGTCTGACTGCGCTCAACTGCAGCGCTTCTTACAATTGGAGCCATCTGTTTGGCGATGATAATCGCCGCAACGAGTTGGTAGAATAGGTCAAAGTACGCAACATCCAGGAACGTGCCAGAAACCATGTACGCGGCGAAACTTCCAGTCACCATGTAGCCAAAATCGGGCAGAAAAGAGGTTTTGCCGCCTGCCGAACGCCACAATTTTCGCAGGCTCAGGAGACAGGACCCAACCAATACCAGCCATACCAAGGCCCCTGGAAACCCATGCTCGCCAAAGATTGTAAGCCACATGCTGTGGCAGGACCACAACCTGTCGGGCCAGTGCACTAGGAACTCGGGAAAATAGCGCGCATATGCATCCACGGAGTAATAGTCAAACCCTGCTCCCGTTAATGGATTGGCCATTCCTGCGCGGGCGCATCCCTCCCAGTTCCAGAACCGGCTTTGGGCAGATTCTTCTTGTTGATAGTTTTCAAGGTCGTCGAAACGGTTGCTCACGCGCTGTGGCAGAAAGGGCAAGCTCAACGGAACCAGAATGGCCGCGACAACCAGGATCGGCAACCGTTTCCTGCTGCGCCAGACGATCAATGCTGTCGCGGCCGCAAGCCCCAGCCAGGCGCCTCGGGAGAAGGTGCAAACAACTGCGGGATAGGAAAGCAATAGCATAGCCCATGCAGTCCAGCGCACCCACCTGTTGTTTTCCACTGTTGCCACGAAATGAAGAATTGGAACATTCATCGCCAGAGCCAATCCGATTGAATTGTTTGCCTCCAGAAAGGTTCCCTCAGGTCCCCAGACCATGTAATCCCCACCAGAAAAGATCGAAAAAAGGCCTGCCTTCAGGCCAAGGAAGCCCAGCGAGAGACCAATAACTTTCATGAGCTGGAGGAGCCGGGTTTCTGTGTTGAGCAACACGAGAGAAGCGACAACCATCAACAGGATCTTCGATACCTCAATCAATCGGGTAAGTGCCGCATCCGGGCTGTCGGCTGAGAGGGTCGTGAGTCCATAAATTGCCCACAGTCCCAGCAGGAGGTAAGTCTCCCGCTCCGCCGGAAGCCTTTTGGGTTCTCGCCAGAACAAAAGACCTGCCAACGTGCCCACAGCAATGAACTGAGCGAAAGGAAACGTCCGCGCATATCCCCAGGTGAAGCTGTGCGGATTGAGCAAACTGGCGCCAACAAACGCCAGAATGCCAAAAACCGGTCGAGCGACGGCAGCGAGCGCAACAATGACCACCGCAGCCACCAGCAATATGTCTCTCATTGATGCACCGCTAGCCGATCAAGCAGGCGCGCCAGCTGTGCAGCCTGGGCCTGGCGCGAATATTGTCGAACCTGCTCACCATCCGGCAGGGGATGCGTACCTGCCTTCACTTGACTGAGGAACACAGGCAACTGAGCGCTGATCTCGGGCTCGCCGTCCAAGTCGACAATCGTCGCTCCGCCTGCCTTCCGCAATGACTTTGCCGTGTCGCCCTCCTCGGGGGTCAGTGCCAGCACCGGCTTTCCAAGGCGCATATACTCGTACATCTTTGCTGGTATTTGGTGATTGCAGGACGCGCCCTGCAAGAGAAGCAACGCGTCCGCTTCGAAACTGTCCCGCAAGGACTCCCGATATGGCAGGGGCGGCAACAGGTGCACGATATCGCCAATCTGCTGCTCGCGGATCATGGCCGAAAGGTACGCTTCCGAACCCGCAGCCCGCAAGTCGATCCGCACGTGCTGAGAGCTGATGCGTCCCGCGCGCTTGAGCTGGGCGAGAGACTTAAAGAAAGCTGTGGGATTGCGTTCCTCAGGATAGATCAGCCCGGTGTGCAATAACCTTACGGCACGGCTCTCCGATTCACCAAGCTTTGTTGCACCTTCGGCCGTGAAGTCTTCCTCATCGTAACCGTTCGGAATCACCCAACACTTGTCCGGGCGGAGGGCCGGATAGCGCTGCTGATACATCTCGCTTGCCGAAGGTGTTGTAAAGATCAGACCGCTGGCGTGGCGTCCGCAGAGATCCTCAATAGTACGGTAAGCTCGATGGACGTGAGGATCAGGCGGGTAGTCTCCTTCAGTCATTGGATCCCGGAAGTCGACAACCCACGGCTTGCCGGTAATGCGGTGCAGCAGATAGCCAATCAAGACGGCGGTCGCGATGGGGAAGGTAGAAAGAATGACGTCCGTCCCTTCCTTCCAGACAGTGAGCGCTCCGGAGGGGAGTGCCCCGAGGCACCAGCTTGCCCAGCGGTCGGGCAGGGCCATCCAGCGAAGATAGCGGCCTCGAAACGCCAGATGCTTTCTCGCGTCTAACCCAAAGGGACGAAGCACCTTGACAGCCGGATCGATCTGGCCAAGCTGGCTGTCGTCCACGCGCTCGTAAGCCTTCGTGGAAATTGAGAGTACGGTGGACTGCCAGCCGTGGCCGATCAGGTACTTGGAGAATTTCAACGATCGCAGCATTCCGCTACTTCCAGCTTGGGGCGGAAAATGAAACGCGACCAACAGCAGCTTTCTCCGCTCCGGACCGGTACGCGGCGATTCCAAGCGATCCTTCGGGGAAGTCACCTCAACCCACCTGTCCCCGGGGTTGGATCAAGGTTGCGCGACCGTTCTCCACCCACACCTCCGCGGGTGTTGGATGGCTGAGAAAATCAACAGGACTGGCTGATCTGGCGTAGGCACCTGACTGAAAGATTCCTAGCAGGTCTCCCACTCGGGCGATGGGCAGCTTGACGTCCCTACCGAGCGTATCGAGAGGAGTACACAAGGGACCGACAAGATCCACAGTCTCCTCCTGGGCTTGAGTGAGCCGGGTGAGCAAGGCGACCGGAAAGTTCTTTTTGATGACTTGACCAAGATTTCCGGACGCGGCCAAGTGATGATTCATTCCACCATCCAGGATCAGAAACTTCTTTCCGCGCGAAGTCTTGATGTCATTGATCCTGGTTAAATAAATCCCTCCCTCTCCTACCAGAAAACGTCCCGGTTCGATCATGAAACGCGTTCCGGACAGCAGCGGCTCACGCTTCGCTCTTTCGGAAAGATGAGCAAGCCCCTTGCCGAACTCCTGCAAGTCCAGCCGCGACTCTCCCGGAAAGTAGGGAATGCCAAGCCCTCCGCCGAAGTCCACAGTATGCAGTGTGTGCCCCACTCTTGAAGCCATGCGCACCGCGATGTCGAGAGCCCGATGGTACTGGCCGATCAGTATCGACGCATCCAGAATTTGGGTGCCGATGAAGAGATGAACTCCCTGAAGATCGAGCCGGGGTGCGGCTAGAATCTGGTCTACAACCTCATCCAAGCGTTCTTCGTCGATGCCAAACGGCGCGGGCTTCCCCCCCATCCGCATGGCCCCACCTTGTGACTGGCCGCAAGGGTTAACTCTCAGCGCAATTCGGGCTCTCTGACCCAGCCGGCCGCAAATCTGCGCGATCCGCTGGATCTCCAGCACAGACTCCACATGGAGTTCGGCAATCTGGTGAGCCAGTGCGATCTCGAGTTCAGCCTCAGTCTTCCCGGGGCCTGCAAAGATAATCTTGGAGGGCGGACAGCCGGCAGTCAAGGCACGAAGCAGCTCACCCTTCGAGGCAATCTCCAGTCCGCATCCCAGCGAAAGAAAGAACTCGAGAACTCTTTTCGCGGGGTTGGCCTTAACGGAGTAGCTGACCTCAAAGTTTGCCGGAAGAGCGGCTCGCAGCCAGCCCCACTTGCGCCTCAAGGCCGCAGCGTCGTAAACGAACAGCGGTGTTCCGAATTCGTTGGCGATGCGCCCGATCGGAACTGCCCCAACCAGCAGCTCGCCATCAGGGCAGTCAAAGTATTGATCGATGAGCGAAGAAACTAAATCCATGGTATTTTGCAGCGAGGTAATCGGGGGGAAGCTACACGCCTTCGCGTTTCTTCAGGGCCGGATAGTCTACTTTCCCGCTGCTGGTTTTGGGGATTTCGTCAAGGATCTCAACCGAACGGGGAACCATATGGCGGGGCATTTTCTGCTTGCAGAATTCAATCAGGCTTTCCGTGTTGATCCCTTCACCATCGCGCGCGGTGATGAATACTTTTATGTGCTGCCCGAGCATTTCGTCTGGAACGCCAATAGCTGCCGCTCCGCTGACCTTTCCAGTCTGATAGAGTACCTCCTCGACCTCCGATGGGCTGATTCGAAACCCTGAGACTTTGATCATGGCGTCGCGCCGGCCGACAAAATAAAGAAAGCCTTCATCGTCCATCTTGACCAGATCCCCCGAGTAGCAGACCCTCTCGCCGTGCTGCAGTTCTTGAGCAAGGAACGGATGCAAGCGCAGAACTTTGTTTGTCAGCTCAGGATGCCCCCAGTATCCCAGAGACACGGTTGGGCCTCGGTGAACCAACTCACCGATTTCGCCAGGCCTGCACATCTGCCCCTGCTCGTTCACAACGAGAATTTCCGTATCGGGGATAGCTTTTCCCATCGAGGTGGGGCGCCGATCCAGTTCCTCGGGCGGAAGATAGGTGGACCGAAAGGCCTCCGTCAGGCCGTACATGAGAAAGATCCTCGTTCCGGGGAGTGTTTTGCGCAGAACTGCCAACGCGGTTTGAGGCATTGCGCCTCCGGTGTTGGTGGTGTATCGGAGATGGGGAAACTGATTCTTCTGCAGGGTTGAATTGGGCTGTGTCAGCAAATTCCAGAGAGTGGGAACACCCGCCAAGCCGGTGATCTTCTCCTTGAGAAGCATGCTGACGATCTCTCGGGCAAACGTGAAGGTCATCAGCACCAGTGTCCCGCCCTGCTGAAAGGCTGTCGTCAGCTGGTTGAGTCCCGCATCAAAGCTGAACGGAAGGATCGCGAGGATCCTTTCTCGATCCGTTATCTCGAGGTAAGTCGAGACAATCGATGCTCCCGCCATGACGTTTGCGTGAGTCAGCATCACCCCTTTGGGTTTTCCCGTGGAGCCCGAAGTGTATAGAATAGCAGCCAGGTCTTTCTCGATCCCAAGTTCGTTAGAGGTCTCGGGCGTTTCGATCTGACAAAGCTGTTCGAACGAATGCGCCGGAAGCTGCGAGCGAACAGCACCCGCCTCCCCCACGATAATCACAAACATCAGCGACGGAAGACTAGGTAGAACGTCCTGTAATGCTTCCAGTTTCGTGGCTGTGGTAATCAGCCCGGTGACACGGCAGTCGTTAACAATGTGGGCAACCTGTTCAGGAAACAGTCCGCTGTTAATCGGTACGAAGGCACCGCCGGCCTGCGAGACACCGAAGATCGACAGAACCTGCGGGACAGAGGCATCCAAATAGATTCCGATGCGGTCACCCCGCTTGCAACCCGCATTCTGGAGACCGCGTCCGAGGCCTCTCATCCGGTTCGAGATCTCTCGGTAGGTTAACCGCTCGTCTCCGTGAACGAGCGCCTCCTTGTCGGGAAAGCGCTCCGTGCTGGTCCTCACCATATGATGTATCAAAAAATCCATTCTAGGCTCCTCCAGGTCAATGTTTGCCCGAGTTCAAGCCATCGCGTCGGCATGTGTCAAAGCCCACGACTCAGGCGGCAGTTTCGACGCACGGTCCGAAGCAGCCCCTGAATAGACGACGACGGCGGCTGCGACAGAGCGAACGCGGAAACCTGAATTCATCAATGCAACCCGATGCGGATGCCGCTCGCTAACGCTGAATTGCAGAGATTCGATGCTTTCGTTACGAACTTGCTTGATCAGTGCCCCGACTAGTGCCTCAACAACGCCCTGGGCAGGTCTGGCAAAAATGTCAACAATGCTGATGTCCTTCCCGGCGCGAAAGAACACCAGAAATCCCTGCAAGCTGCCATGCTCCCGAGCTGTCAGCACTTCATAACGCCGCAATGGGTCTTCTCGAAACCGCCAGTTCAGATCTGCGGCGCTTCGACAGTACTGAACGGTGGTGTTGAACGCCCGGAGTTCCTTGTCCAGACGGGTGAATTCTTCGTCAAACGGCGTTGTGAGAACCTTGATCTGGACACTCTTCGAAACCCGCGCAGTGAATAGGTACGGCAGCGCAGAATTGCCCGCCAGAGCCAAAGTCTTTGACAGAATCCCAGGGCCAATCTTCTGGGCAAAGATCCGGTCCAAACGAAGCAGCCGCACAAAACGTTCGAGGCGGCAAACGGGTTTCATGCCCAGCCGCTGGAACGTGGACATCCCGGCTGCGTGAGGCGGACAGTCGTAGCAGAATGACAGATGTCCACTGTTGACTGGCCCGAAGGTCGCTTTCTGCAGCATCAGCGCGGGGCCCAGACTTCGGAACCCGCTGTCAATCGCAAAGTCTCCCACTTGGCCGCACCGTACGATGTGACCTGCCATCCACACATCGCGCGGAATCAGGGAAGCCACGCCAACGACGTTGTCGCTCTTCGACTCATACGCGAACCAAGACCAAGCCCTGCCAGCAGGGTTCTTCTGATAGAGCCATTGGAAGCGCCGGGCGTGGTCGAGATCGCCCAGGTTGCGTTGCAATACTGCTGTGAGTCTTTCGCGATCAGATGCAAAGTCAACCGGACGAATCCTCACGTTCATTGATTGTGCTAGGCACTCACCTGCTGCTTGGTTTCAATGAATAGCACGAGGCGGTCGATGCTCTGGAAATTTTCCGGGGACAGGTCCTCGTCGACGACAGTGATTTGAAACTCCTCCTCGATGAATCCGACAACATCCAAAACGCCCATCGAATCCAGTATTCCCTTTTCGAGCAAGTGGTCGTCGGTGCGAATCTCTCGCTTCCGAGCGACCGGAAACTTCTCGACAATGAAGGCTTTGAGTTTTTGGCTGATCTCGTGGTTCATCTATCCTAACCCTTCCTCACTTGTCCAACTGCTCATGCGACCGGGCCCGAGGGTTTGAGTCAGCCGCCTCGCGGCCAACCTATCCGAGGCGATTCCATGGGGCACTACCGTTCAATCTCAACTCCAGATCTTAAGCTAACTTTCTCGGTCTCCCTGGGTTAGAAACCAGTTCTCTCCCGCCACAGTTCCATTCCACGGAGAACCGTTGGGGGAGACGGCAACTACGGGGTCAGAATCCCTTTTCATGAATCCAAGTCGACGCAGAAGTCCGAACCATGGATGCGTCTCCAAACAATAAGCGCTCACGACTGACAAACCCCGTTTTCGCAGAAGAGAAGACAGGTACAACACCAAGACCCTGATGGCACCCTCGTCTCCAAACAGGTCTATAAGAGCTGCCCGGCCTTCCGACTCCGTGAAAACGGCGTAGGCCTTAACCGAACCCTGGGTTCGTGCGGTCGCTACCTCGTGTCGCAGCGAGGGATGTTTCAGAAAACGCCAATTCAAGTAACGGGCAGATCGCTCCAGACAGATCCCGAGACCGCCGCCGATCTGCTGAGCCAGCTGGGAGAACTCTTCTCCACAAGGACCAAGATGTAAACTGCATTCGTAGGGATGCGTTCCTGCCAGCAGCCGATCCCCGAACGCCAGAAGTTGGTTTCCCATCCAGCCCAATCGGTTCCCAATTCCGTCTCCTTTAGGCTTTTGTCCCGGCTTGCTGAACGAAAGCGGCCGGGCCAGTCTGAACAGGGAGTTGACTTGGGTGATCTGCAGGCGGCGATATACAGAAAGCATGGTTCGGCTTGGAAAATCGTACGCCGGTGCCCCCCGCAAAGCAGTCAGGCAGGCTCTTTGAAGCTGCACTGCTGGACCCAGGGTTCGATACTGGGAGTCAACTCCAAAGTCCCCAAGAACATGCCCAAGCAGAACTTGTCCTCTGACAACAAGGCGCCGAGGAAAAACACTGGCTATTCCGACGACGGCGCCCTTGTCTTGCTCCTTTGCGATCCAGGTTCTAGCTGGCCCATGTGGATTTTCCAGATACAACCACACGAAACGCTTTTCGTCTGAGGCGCCCAAGAAACGTCCCAGGGCCGCCAGAATCAGATGCCTGTTGTCTTCAAGACCAATCTCGGAAATCGCAAGGGCCATCTCAAACGCAGACCAGGCCAAAAGTGTCAATCAGTAATCGAGGCGACCTGGCTGGTTACTGTCCTGGATCCCACTCGCCAACTGCCCAATTGCTGGGCAACCCAGGTCAAGCCGATCAGGCGAGCCCACTGGCCTTCGAATGGAAATGCTGTAGTGCGAGACCGATTCAGGAAGATACTCAAAGCTTTCGAGTCGACCAACGAATCAAGCCAGAAAGGACAGGAATCAACGAGCTCGTGTAGCAATCTCAGTTTCGACAGTTCCGGTCGAGGCGACCCCGTCTCGGAGGCGTCACCACTTTTTCTCGACAACAAGGGCACTCGGGCTCTGAGTTTTTCGACGGCACGTCCGGCGTAGTAACCCGCCAGCGGAGCAAACTGGAAGAAATTGTTCCAACTTACCGGGGCGGCGGGATAGCCATGTTCGAGTTCAGCGGCGGCCAACTGTGGCTGAAAGCGGGCCAGCATCGCTCTAATCAGGTAGCTGCGCTTCCTTACCCGAGGCGGAGTTTGCAGCATTACCTCCAGCACGGAACGAAACATGAAAGGGGAAAGACAGGGCCACAGCTGGTTCGTGGTGCTGGCAATTCGTCCTTGCCAGCGTTGCATTCGCAGCGAAAGATAAGCGTTATCGAGCTGGAAGGTGTTGGGAAAGCCGCTGAGTTCCACATTCGTGTTTTCGATCACTCGAGCCATGTGACCGCCCAGATCCAGGCGGAGATCCGCACGAACCAGCGCACTCTCATAGGGTAATGCCGCGAAGCGTTTCCGCGCAAGCATCGGAGCGTCGAGCCGCTGTCGCTGTCCTGTCTGCGGAACCAGCAATTCCCACCAGTAACCTCGAGCCAGTTCTCCAAACGAACCATTGAGGCTGACGTCAAACTCTCGCGACAGGGCATCGTGGGTCTGAAGAATCCGGCTGTAGTCAACGGGGTCGTACTCGCCATCCGTCATCCGCAGGGAGCGCAGCAGGCTGGCTTCTGAAGCCAGCTGAGAGGAAACTCTGTGGAGGTGCCGCAATCCCATCGCTTTTGACAAGTCGTGGGAAACCTTAACGTCTCTGGAATCGGCTGCCCCTGACACGGTGGTGTCGAATTTGACTCCAGCTGTCAGCAGTGCCGCAACCAATGCGCGAGAGTCGTAGCCGCCGGTGAGATCGCAGACGAGCCGTGGATAGACTCTTGCGATGCGCTGTGTCGCACGTGACAATGTTGTCATCAGCGCTTGCGGCGCCTCCTCAGGGCCAATACCGTTCGGAACGAGCTGTTTGGCGTGCCAGTACTTCCTGTGATGCTGCACCTTTCCCTGGCGAATTCCAGTAATCGTCGCCGGCGGTAGCTTACGGACTCCCTCATGCAGGGTGCGGTCTTCGTATACAACTCCCGTGAACAGATATTCTTGACAACCAATCAGGTCGAGGCTTGCCGCTTCCAAAGCGGCTAATAGTAGTGAGGATCCGGAGATCGCAACGCTGGCGTCAAACTTGCGGTAGAAGGAATGGCAACTCCCCACTACGTCGGTGATGACATAGATTTCGTCGCTACGGTCATCTCCAATAACGATAGTAAAGAAACCCTCTATTTCCTGAGCCAGCTGTTCAACTCCCACCTCGTGATACCTGGAAAATAGCCGGGCTTCCTCGCCGGAGCCAAAGTCCTGCCTGTGAAACCATGTTCCTGCTGAGAATAGCCATCCGCCAGATTTGGGGTCCGTAAAAACATTCCCCACCTTGCCCCGCTCCCTGCCAAAGGAAGCCAACAGAACCGACTCCTGCTCCAGGACACTTTGAGGAGCCTGCAGTTTGAGGGAACGGGCTGCCTCCAGACCTGTTTGGAACAAGTTCTTTGCTTCAGCCTCGAGGCCACTTGGAAAGGCAAGCACAAGGAAATTTCCCATTTGCGGAGGGACTCGAAAGAGTGAGGCGGGTGCAGATCCGCCAGTGCCATCAGCTTGAAGCTTACAACCGTCGTTTCTCCAGGGCTCTCTCATAAACACGAGAGTAGGGGAAGGTGGTTTTCTCCCATGAGTGCTCGCTCCGCACCCATTCTCGTCCCCGATGGCCCAAACAAGCACGAAGTTCAGAACTGTCCAAAATGCGCTCCAGTACCTCTTGAAGGGCTTCGACCGCGCCTGCCCGGAAAAGAAGGCCCGTCTTGCCATCCTGGATCAGCTCGCGGTGGCCACCGATGTCGCTGGCGACCAGTGCCCGTCCCATCGCCATTGCTTCGAGCGGCTTCAGCGGAGTTACCAGCTCTGTGAGGCGCATCGAATATCGCGGATACACCAGGACGTCCATCAGCGAGTAAACGCCACCAATACGCTGGTGCGGAATCCGGCCAGTCAGCACAACGCTGCCTTCAATACCCAGAGAGGAAGCCAGTTGCCTGAGCTCCAACTCCATCTCGCCTCCGCCCACAAGCAAGAGAACCAGGTCGGGTCTCTGACGAACCAAACGAGCAAACGCCTTGAGCAGCAGATCCAGTCCCTCATAGCGATAGAACGACCCTATAAACCCAACTACCCGTTTTCCATCTGTGCTCCACGCGCGGCCATACTCGGAGTCCGGCTCGACTTGCCGGAAGCTTTCTGGGTCTATCCCGTTATAGATAATGGTCAGCTTGTCCGCGGGAATCCCCCGCCGCTCGAGATCCTGACGAATTCCCTCGCACAGCACCGTGACCTGATCAACCCGGCAGCACGTCCAAGTCTCGAGAGCTTGAACCATATGATACCGCCACGAGTCCTCGGAGTGGGTACCATGATCGACTGCCGCGTCCTCCCAGAAGGCTCTGATCTCATAGACGACGGGAATTCCAAGCCTTCGGCCGACCCGAACCGCAGGAATGCCGTTGAGAATGGGAGAATGGGCGTGCAGCACGTCCGGCTTCTCACTCTCAGCCACCTGGCTGAGACGGCGTGTAAGCTGCGCCATCAGCCATCCCTCACTAGCTACTGGCAGGAAGTTGAGACGTGATCTTCCACACCGGTAGTAGTGCACGTCTTCAATCGTTTCAACTGTTGGACAGGGTTTTCGCCAGCTTGCTTCATGCTTGGGCGAGGTCAGGACGACAGGCTTCCACCCTTTCTGAATCTGGGAACGAAAGATGCTCTGGCTCCGGAATGTGTATCCACTATGGAGCGGCAGGCTGTGGTCAAGAATGTGCAAGATCTTCAAGACAGGCCATACCCTCCTTTTGGAGCCGGTTGTCGCTTGCCCGGAGGCGCACCCGGTGACCGCGAAGCCGTTGCCTCGATGATCACAGACTGGAAAACATCGCAAAGAGTCTTCGCCACCGTAAACCAAGTATAGCCTTCAGCATGACGCAGAATATGTTCCGGATTCCAGGATCTAGCGAGGGCTGCTGCCAGGGTTTCCGCCACCTCACTGTGGCTAGCCCCGCTGAGCAACCCGACCTCACTCGAAGTAATGATCTCTGGAACTCCTCCAACGCGGGTCGCGACGACTGGCGTGCCGCAGGCAAGCGATTCCAGCAAGACATTGGGCCAGCCCTCCCTTCGGCTGGCCAGGCAGAACACATCGGCGGCGCTGTACCAGGCGGCCAGTTGCTCGTGGGCTACGTCGCCGCACAGCCGCACACGGTCACGAAGGCCTGCCTGCGACACCATGCGCTCAAGTTTTTCCCTGAGGATCCCGTCTCCTACCAGGACCAGGTGTAGTTTCTCGTTCGGCAACCTCGCTACCAGCATCGTGAAGGCTTCAATCAGAACTTCAAAACCCTTAACAGGCACAAGGTGCCCCACCGACAGCACAACTTTCCCTTCCGGCAAACCAAGCTTCCGTCGTGCCTCGTGCTTCGGAACAGGAAAGAACTTGATCTTGTCAACCGCGTTGGGAACGACCAGGATCTTGTCCGCATCGACTCCCAGGTTCACCATGGCTTGCTTCAACGCGGTGGAAACAGCGATGACTCGGGCGGCCCGGCGGAGCACAAACTGCAGGAGCCTGCGAATCGTCGCAAACTGACTGTAGAGATTAATATCGCTGCCCCGCGCCGAAGCCACGACAGGCTTGTTCAGTGCCCAACCCAGCAGCGCGGCTGCAAACCCATCCGGATAGACATAGTGTGTATCGATCAAATCGAATTCAAACTCCCTCCGCAGCCGTCTTGCGAACCCGAACACGCAAAGAAACATAAGCAGGCCCTGCAGGGCCATACTCACTTTGGGAATCATGAAGTATCGAGGATGGTAGACGCGCACGCCTTCAATCTCGTGTTCCCTATAAACCTGCGAGTAACGCCAGCGCCAGCTCACCTTCAGAGGGGGAAAGTAAGGGATCGGGGCAATGACTCTCACCTCACAGCCCTCTCGACGAGCCACGTGCGTCATGCGCTCCTTGACGAAGACGCCATGGAGCGGCCAGATGTTATTGGGATACAGCGAAGTGAAAACGAGAACCTTCACGGGTCGATCCAGGTGTTGACTGATACAGTTCCAGGTAATTTTGAATCATCGCCTTCAGGGAGAACTGGCGTTGAATGAACTCGCGGGCGTTCCGGCCGTGCTCGAGACGCAAATGGCTCGACAATCGGTAGTCTTGAATGCGCCGAATCAGGGCGTCGTCGTCGTTGGCAGGTATTGTGCTTCCGCGAACGCCATCCAAGACCAGCTCCACATTTCCCCCCACCGCCGTGCAGACTACTGCCAGTCCACTAGACATGGCTTCAAGCAGGGTGTTCGACATCCCCTCGGCGTGGGAGTTCAATGCAAAAGCGTCAAAAACACCATAGAACGCAGCCACGTCCGAGCGATAACCCGCCAGAATAGGCCTCGGCTCGGACTGGCAACGCCCGACTCTTTCCTCCAGGTTTCTGCGCTCTGGACCGTCGCCGACGATGATGAGACGCACTGGAGCGCCTGACCGGTTGAGCTGCTCAACTGCCTGAATCAGGCCCAGATGGTTCTTGACCGGGTCGAGCCGACCGATTGTGCCCACGACGAACTCGTGGTTGCCAATCCCCAGCTCTTTTCTCAGAGCGGAATTCTGGACGGGCTGGAACCGATCGCTGTCCACGCCATTGGGAATACACACCAGCTTTCTGACGGGAATCCTAACAGTCTCGTGAAGCCACCGATGCAAATCTGCAGATACGGCGACATATCTGGAGACCCGAAAACGAAAGAATCGGCGAAGCATGTTGCGTTTGCGATTCAATCCCTGAGGATCTGCAATGTCCCGGCCGTGCTCGCCATGAATGAGTCGGACACCCGGTGTGACGCAGGCAGCCAAGACCCCATCGAAACTCGCCCAGTTGCGCGTGTGGACGATGTCCGCTTGGGACTTACGGATCAGCCTTTGAATCTTCCAGACAAGCGCCGGGTCATTCCCGGGTCGTTTGTGCATCTCATGAGTTCTTACAGGCCGATTCAACCGACTGAGAAAATCGCCTCCCTGCGTCAGGAAGCACAGTTCATGCGTGAGGTGCTCCGGCGAGCCATTGATGATGTTGACAACTCCATTCTCGAGTCCCCCCGCAGAGAAAGCGTGAAGCACGTGGAGGATCTTCAAGCGCCTGGGCGACGCCAAACCGTCAGCCATGGAAACGGCTCAGCCAGAGCCGAAACATCAGAATATTCCAGAGTTGTGAGGAACGATCCCGGACTCCTGACTGGTGCTGGTCCCAGATTTGCCGAACCGTCCTGCTGGACAGGTAGGGGTCGTGCCGCTCGATCAGCTGTTGTCGGGCATAATCGCGAATACCATTGCGGAACCAACTGGCTAGTGGGACCCCGAATCCCATTTTGGTGCGATGAATGATCTCGTTGGGAAGCTTCGATTCCATGGCTTTCTTGAACAAATACTTGCCCGAATGTCCTTTCAGCTTGAGTGCCGATGGCATTGAGGCCACCAGCTCCATGACCTTGTGATCCAATAACGGGCAGCGCACCTCGAGGGAGTTGGCCATTGATGCCCGGTCGACTTTGACCAGGATGTCGTCGGTCAGGTAGGTTTTGATGTCGAGATACTGAATCCGCGAAAGCGGGTCGGTGGTTCCTGCCCGGTTGTAGTGAAGCCGAAAAACATCTAGCGTCTGGTAGTCTCGCAGCCGGGATTTGAGTTCCTCAGAGAGAATCATGCGCTTGTCGTGACTTCGGAACGTCGACATGGTCTCGAAATATCCCTCAACAGGATCACACGCCAGGCTCTGCAGCGTTGACTTGGCTCTGAGAAAGCGGGGGGCCCAGTCCAACTTGGGATAGACCCTTCCCAGTGGACCAAAAAACGCTTTGCGCACAGCCAGCGGCAGAACCGATCGCAGCTTGTTCTCCTGATAGTCAAAGTAATAGCGTCGATAGCCGCCAAAGTTCTCATCCCCGCCGTCCCCGCTCAGGCATACGGTTACCTTCTCTCGGGCTACCTGGCTGACGAAGTAGGTTGGCAGTGCCGAAGAATCGGAGAACGGTTCGTCATAGTGCCACACCAGCTTTTCAATGCTTTGGATTTTGTCTGGGGTCACGACTCGCTCATAGTGGTCGGTGCCCAGATGTCGCGCGACCTGTCTGCCGTACTGTGATTCATCAAAGGCATCCTCGTGGAAGCCTATGGTAGCCGTTCGCACTGGCTCTTTGAGAAGCTCACTCATTACGGCAACCACTGCCGAGGAGTCCAGCCCGCCGGACAGAAAGGCTCCTAGCGGCACTTCACTCATCAGCCGGATCTGGACGGCTGTCTTGAACTCGGCAAGGAACATCTCCGCCCACTGCTGCTCGGAGTAGTTGCCTGTGTCGGTGAAGGCCAGGTCCCAGTATGGGATCTCCCGGACGCTGCCATTGGAGACTTTGAGGTAATGTCCCGGCAGCACCTTCCTGATCTGCCGATAGATCGATTTGGGAGCTGGAATGTAGCCCAGGGAACAATAGTCGCTGACGGCACGATCGTCGATGTCCAGCTGGAGGCCGGGGTGCCGGAGAATCGACTTGATTTCAGAAGCAAACACCAACTTCTCATCATCCAGATAGTAAAACAGCGGCTTCTTCCCAACGCGGTCGCGGGCCAGCAGCAGGGTTTGCCGGCTCTCGTCCCACAGGCCAAAGGCAAACATACCTCGCAGTTCTGAAATGAAACTGTCCGGGCGTTCCTCATAGAGGTGCACGATGGTCTCGGTATCCGAATGAGTGCGAAACCGGTGGCTGGTGAGTTCTCGATTCAGCTGGGCATAGTTATAGATCTCCCCGTTGAAACATATCCAGACGCTACCATCCTCGTTGGACAGTGGCTGCTTGCCCGAGCTTAGATCAATGATGCTGAGCCGGCGATGCCCAAAGCCGACTCGCTTTCCGACATAGATACCGGACTCATCGGGACCACGGTGAAACTGGACGTCGGCCATTTCACGCACTACCTGCGGATCAACAGGCCGGTCGTCAAAATAAAGAAGTCCGCTAATGCCGCACATGTCGTTGAAGAAAGAAGTTCAATCGAAAGAGCTCGATCTCGTGGTGCCAAGGCTGGCCACGGCGAAGCGCGAACCGGTCGTCAGACGCCGTGTTGAACCCGAAGACTGTGGTCACGGCGTAACGGTAGCCTTCCTGGCTCAGAAGCTGTTTGACGGCGTCGTTGAAATCATCTGGCTGTCCATTTGGATAAGCAAACCCCTGAACGGGAACACCAAGCTGTGCTTCGAGTTCCCGCTTGGACTCGCGGAGCTCCCACCTTGCTTCAGATAGTTCGATGCGTGACAGTATCGGATGGGTGATGGTATGCGAGCCGAACCGAATCCATCCGCTGCTCTGCATTCTCCGAATCTCTTCCCAGGAAAGCATACGAACCCTGCGACTGGGATCGACATCGGGCCGGAGCTTTTCTTCAACCTGGTCGACCAATCTCAAACGCAACGCAGCGGGAAGCTCTTTGGCCTTTCCCATCACCGTTTCCACCGCACTTTGCGCTTCCTCGCCCTCTAAGTTCAGTGCTACACCCAGGTCGTCCAGCACAACCTGCTTCACGCGGGCAAATCGGAAGGAATCAAACAATCGATCGTGCCAGAGAACGGCGCGGTTTTCGATGGCCGAGGTCGCCAGAAAGACGGTCGCCGGCAGGCGGTACTTGGACAAGATGGGGAAGGCCCAGGTGTAGTTGTCCTGGTAGCCGTCGTCGAATGTGATGGCCACCGCGCGTTCAGGAACCTCGCCGCGCTGCTGCCTCTCCACCAGTTCGTCGAGAAAGAACACCTGGTGGGTCTCCTTAAGGAAGGCCATCTGTTGATCGAACAGCGACGGATGAAGCGGTGGAAAAAAAGGATGAGAGTCGGGTGAAACCTTGTGGTAAGTCAGGATCTGAAAGCGGCGCGCCCGCCATCTCCGGTGCTGCGAAGCTTCCCGAACCGACTCATTGCGGTAGAGCGACTCTGCAAGCGAACTGGCCGCACGGTCCAGCCCGGAGCTTGACAGCGTGCGGGCCAGGATTCTTGTAAGTGTCTTCAGACCCATCAGACCCGTCCGGCCGTCCTAGCTCGCCTGGGCACGGAGTAGATCATCGTGATGGAGGTGCCACTGCTCCAACATCAGAAACACCCATAGAACATCGCCATAATAGATCCTGGACTCACGCTCATAACCCTGCCAGAGCCATTCAAGCAGGTCCCTCCGGAAATAGCCACGTTGCCTGCAACGGGAGCTTCCCAACAGGTCAAAGGTGAAGTCCCGCAGAGGGCGGTGCTCACCAACCCAGACGCTGTAGGGCAAACCAAACCCATGCTTGGACTTCTGGATAATAGCCTGTGGAAGAACGCTGGTCATCGCCTTTTTGAAGATGTACCGCAGCTGAGAGTTCTTTACTTTTAAACCAGGCGGAATGCGGCCTGAAAAGTCGGCCAAGTCAGGGCTGAGCAAGGGATATCGAACGGTAATCCCAGCCAACTCGCTCATGCGTGTCACCTTCCGCAGATCATTGGCGCCGATGGTGATCTTCAGGTCCAAGTAGAGCCAACGATTCAGCGAGTCAGAAGATGGGGCATTCCCGTAGTGGCGCCGGGCCACAGCCAGCGGATCGCCGTCTTTCATCTGGGACAAGAAGTCATCGGCGAACAGGTCTTTCCTGGAGACGCTCGACAGCAATGCGTAAGAAAAGAGCCGGTCGGGCAGGGGAATGCTGGCACGGCGGACAAAGCGAGAGGCAAGATCCAAGGTTCGGATCCGGAAAAAACTAGCGGCTCTGCAGATCGCCGGCTCCAGCAGCCAACGACGTCCCCAGCGCGGGATGGAGGCATAACGCTGAAACGGGGCATCCGCCACATAACGTTCGTTGCCTCCGAAGATTTCGTCACCACCGTCGCCCGCGAGCAGATGAGTGATTCCATGATCTGCAGCAATCCGGGCGCAATAGTAGGTCGGGATGATCGACGAATTGCCGAACGGTTCATCGAAAGCGCCTGCGGCAGACTGAGCCAGCTGAAGGATGTCGCCAGGCTTTACGAAATATTCGTGGTGGTCCGCCCCGTAGGCCTTGGCCGCGATCCGAGCGTAGCCGATCTCATTGTAGCGAGGGTCGTCGAACCCGATTGAAAAGCTTCTGGGCGGCTCCGCTGTCAGTTGCCCGGTCAAGCCTGTGACGGAGCTGCTGTCGGTACCGCCGCTCAGGAAGCAGCCGGCGCGGCTGGCTTCAGGCAGCCGGAGGCTCGCAGCGACCGATTCACGAACAGCCGAAAACAGCGCGGCCGACCAAGCGTCCTCGCGGCGTCCCGGCTCAACCTCAAAACGAAGATCCCAGTACGTGCGCGTGGTCGCAGCCGGCGAGCTGGTCAACATCTGGCCGGGCTCAATCTTCCGGATGTCCTGGTAAATCGTCCGAGGCGCAGGAATGCAACTGTATTGCAGATACTCCATGACCGACGCAGAATCAACCTCGCCGGGCCGGCCCGACCATGCTCTTAGCCAGCGGATGTCACTGGAGACCGCGACTCCTTTGGAGAATGGCAGATAGGCGAGCCGTCCTCCGCCAAAATGGTCAATCCAGGCCTTCACAACCTGCTCACGCCGGTCGTGCAGGATGATTGAATAGGTTCCGCGCAGGCGGTTGACAAAGGCGTCGCCTAATGTCCCGTACAAGCCTGAGAGGAGCTCAGCCCCCTCGGCAGGTCGTTGTACTACCTTCTGAAGCTCAGCAAGATTTAAGAGGTCAGTGCGACAAACAACATTCACGCGCGGAGTCGAATGAATGAGTGAAGTCAGCGGGCCGTCGCCGGCAATCATCAGAAAGCAGCTCTCATGGTGCAGCCAGCGCCCCAGCCTTGGACCGATGTTTTCAGCCTGGCGCTGCAAGACAGCGGCTCGCTCCGCAGGCATTTCACAACCCACTGCTTTCTCAAAGTAAACACCCAACTCAGTCATTCGCCAGCCTTGATCCCTTCACGTTCTCAAGCAACTCTTCAAAGGCACTGAGATTGCTATCCCAGCTGTAGTAGCGCCTAAGGTAGTCGCGGCATTCTTCCACCATCTCCATTGTCAACGGCCGATCCAGGCAGCCGAGAACCTGCTCTGCAAAAAGCCTCGGTTCGTCAGCAACGCGGACTGGCAAGTTGTCAATCCCCTGTATGCCACCCGCTGCGTTCGAGCTGGCGACGACTGGAACGCCCATGGCAAGGGCCTCGAGGACTTTGTTTTGAATGCCCTGAGAGATGCGCAACGGAACCACAGCTACGGCCGCCGTGGCCAGATACGGTCGGATGTCGCTAACGGTGCCTGTTACCTGGACTCCAGGCAGCCGCTCCAGTTTCCGGACTGCAGCAGCTGGAGAACTCCCGACAATGGTGAAACGCACTCCCGGGCAGCTGGCCCGGATCAGCGGCAAGATCTCTCGAGCAAAAAACACGACCGCATCAACATTCGGATAGTAATCCATTGCGCCGGTAAACACGACGTTCGGACCGTCAGGGCGCTCGGTTCCGGGTTTGAAGTAGTGCAGGTCAATGCCGTTTTGGATGAAGTGCACTTTGTCGTTTCCGATTCTGTCAAGGTGGCGTGCCTCGCGCGCCGCCACGAATGCAGACGCATCAAAACACTCAGCCATGGACTGTTCGAACTCAGACAGACGCTTGAACTCTGCGCGGTACAGCCACGAGATAGGAACGCGTCGGCGCGACGCATACTGCTCCCACTTAGCTGCGTCTGAATCCACAAAGTCCAGAATCTTGGGTATCCGCCTGGCGTGAGCAACGTACGGAGCCATGGACGAAGAATACACAAACACGGCATCGAAACGGCCTGACTGCAGCTTCTCCTCAACGGCTCGGCGCATGTTGGGGTCGTGAAAATAGGCCAGCGTCCAGGGGCGGCCTCGCAAGAGTGAGACACCTGCCCTCAATAATTGCATAGGCCTGTGCAAGGGCAGCAGCATCACGTCACGGCAGTACTGGCGCAATGCTGCGCCATGTCCAGCGTCTTCCTGGCGATCATAGAAAGCCAGCAGATGAACTTCATGAGTTTTCGCAAACTGCCGGATCTCGTGGAAGGCCCGGATTTTCTCGCCCTTGTTGGGAGGATACGGGACCCGGTGAGCCAGAAAGAGAAGACGCATGGCTCAGGTGAGGTGCCTGGAGATCAGGGGTCCCAGGGAATTGGTCACAAACAGCGGAAGCTTCTGCCATGCTCTTATTCCGAGGGAGAACTTTGGATTCAAGGGAGACGTGTCGGGTAGACTTTCCTGTCGGACAAGGTAGTACTGGTAGGGGAGGTCGTCTGTCTGCATGCCCCAGCGCTTCTTGAAATTAAACGAGCCCGTTCCCTTCTTGCTTCGCCCGAAGTCGAAAATTCGATAACCGTTTTCACACCCGTACTTGATCAACATCCAGTACATAAAATTGTTTACGGCCAGCCTGTTGTATTCCCGTAAGGACCCGCCGTAATAGGGCAGCACTTGATCCTTATAGAACAGCGTCCACACGGCGGCCACCAGTGTGCCCTTCCAATGGACGGAGAAAATCTTGCATTGATTGCCAAACTCGCGCAGCCCGCTGGCAAACAGGCTTTTGGGAAAGACAGGAGTGCCGAGCGCACGTACACTGCGAGAATACACACCATAGAATTCGCTGATACTGATCTGGTTCTCACGAAATTCCAGCTCGTTGCCAATGCCCTCGCGTATCTCAGCCCGGGTCTTCCGGGGAATGGCGAGCAGGTTCTTTTCAGGGTCCTCGAACAACTCTTGGCGGAAAGCAACGTAGAGATCCTTGGTTGGCAAGCCCGGAAGGATCAATTCGCTGCTGAAGCTTCTCAACTCCAAGAATCGAACCCCCTCTTTGTGTGCCAACTCCTGTGCGGCCGACAGCAGGGCTCGCTGGGCCTGCTGCGAGCTAGCCAAAATGCCACCGTAAGCTGCTTGCGGCGTTGAGACCAACATGGTTCCGAAAATCCAGCTGCGCACCAGAAAAAGCGGCAGAACACCGACGAGCCGCCCGTCCGTGCTTTCTGCCTTCAAGTGCATAGCCTGGTGGTGAAACGAAGCCTCGATAGTTCGAAACCAAGCGTGAAGATGAAACGGTGAACCCAGAGAGTGCTCTCTGACATAGTCATCCCAGCGGCTCGCCTCTGGAGCAGTGCCGCCTAGGGCTGAAACCTTAGTCAGAGTATCTTGGAGCAAAGAGTTTATTCAGGGTGAGAAGTACGGCAATCGGCGGCTTCGCCCGGGCTCGCTGCTGAATCAGAGTGAAGATCCTGCAAGGTAAGAGTCTCGCATCGCAGCGTTTCAGCTCGGAGGCGGAGCGGGCAGAAGCGAAAGTCCCGCAATAGCTGGCTGAACCGGCCCTCCGTCCTGTGAAGATTGAGGTAGTGCCGAAAACGTGTCAAACCGGAGACGGCCTGCCTTGGTTGCTCGGGGTCGAACTCCCATGGATGGAGATAGAAGATGACTGGCAGATGCTCCCCGACATTTAATCGACGGAAGGCCGCTCGAGTCAGCTGATAAGGAAGGGAACGGAAGTAACCGCCTCCAGCCATCGGGAGGTTGACGCCGGCCAGGCGGACTGTGGAAACTGGAAACTCCAGCAACTCCATCCCATCGCGCAATCGGAGCCGAAACGGGCAGCGCGGGGCGGAGGCGATTCCATAACGATCATGCACAACCGGAAAAATGCTGGAATCGTAGTGAAAGCCTTCCGCAGCGAGGATCTCCAGCGCCCAGAGGGATTGCCTGGTAACGGAGTAGCTTGCCGCGCGATAAGAAACAACAGGACCGCCGGAAATGTCTTCGAGCAAAGCCTTTGCTTTGCGAGTCTCGCTGCGGAATTCCTCAGGCGTTTGACGGTAAACCAGCCGGTGACTGTACCCATGACAGGCGACTTCGTGGCCGCGGTTGAATATTTCCCGGACCAAAGCACGATGCCGTTCAGCGGTCCAGCCCAAAACAAAGAACGTCGCCTGAACTTGCTGACCGTCGAAGAGATCCAGAATCAGGTGGGTGCTTTCCTCTACTCGGCTCTCCATGTTCTCCCATTCACTTCGGGAAACAACGGAATCGAAGGCACTCACCTGAAAATACTCCTCCAGATCGATGCTCATGACGTTGCGCATCTTCTCGAACCCGACGGGAGGTTGAGAGTACGGGAGTCTCGGCTCTGTCTCGACAGCGCTCAGTTGACTTTCCTTCCAGAGGCGATCAGGTACTGGAATCCACCGGCATCAAGGACGCTGCAGAGTTCCACCTGAAAGTACCGGCTCAAGAGGTTGCGCATTGATTCCTGGTCGAAACAAACCACGTGTTCGTCAAACTCTTCGGGAGGCATACAGTTGTTGGGAACCGACACAATAATGGAACCGCCCGGCTTCAACACCCGGGCGATCTGCCCGATCGTTCGGATTGGGTTTGAGATGTGTTCCAGAGTTTCCAGCAAAACACAGGCATCGAACGACGCGTCTGAGATCTGCTTCGGAAGCTGAGGCAATTTGGCCACGTATGCCTGAAATCCCCTCTGACAAGTCACGCTAACTGCCACGTCTGAGATATCAATTCCTACACATTGGCAGGACTTTTGTTCCTGCAGCATGACAAGAAATCCGCCTGCACCACACCCCACATCCAGGACTCTCGAACCAGGTCGAATGAGGTCTATGACTTGCTGTCTAAGCTGGCCGTAGCGCTCAAACTCCTGAATTTCGTACTCGCCTGAGGAGTAGCGTCGGTTCCAATACTCCGCGGTGTTCGGGTTATAGCGTCCGTACTGGATCAGCCGGGCAGCCCTGGGAGAGGCGCGCCTGATAAGGTCCAAGAGAAAATAGGGGAAGTGAGGATCCCGAAGAAAATTGATGAGCTTCTGTTTCACTAGTTGTGGTTTCGACTTCGGATGGCGCACACGAGTACTCAGCTGGCAAGCGTCCCCAACGCCAATGTCACAGCGACCAATGGGAAGGGCTGGTCTTGGACCCGCTCTTCATCGACTGGGCACTCTTCATCGGCGTAGCGAATCTGAAGCATGAGCGCATCCAGAAGAAACTTGGTTGCCCAGTTTGGATAGCCCGCGGTCATGTAACCCCCAAAGAAGGGAAACGATCCAGCCAGCGCCCCGTTGATGTCTTCCACTGAAGAGTCCATCGCTTGCAGAGCCTTCAAGTAATTCAACAGGCGCTCGCCAGCCTGTCGATAGAATGGCTCACCCGTGCACTCGGCAAACCGGTAGCAAACTACGGCAAGCTGAGCCGAACCTGTCAGACAGGAGGACAGGCTCGCCGGCTCCCAGTCGGAGAAAAATCTCCCGTGGATGAATCCATCGCAACCTATCCGCGGAATCAGGGCGTCCAAAGTCTTCCGAACAGCCTCGAGGCAGTCCCTTCGCCCGACCAGTGACCCAACTTCAAGGATTCCCTGCAGGGCATAAGCAATCGTATGGAGGAGTGGAATCTCCGGGTGAGTAAGGCAGTTGTTGTTGAACCAGCCATTGCGTCGTTGCTCACGCATGGCCGCCTCTGTTAACCGAACAGCTGCAGCTTTGTAGCGTGGCTCACTGAAGTCCTCTCCGGCCAGGTACAAAGGCCAGGCACACAGAACATTGTAGGTCTTGATAGCATGCGGAACGACGTATGATCCGTGAGTCTTGAAATGGCCGTCTCGGGTGAGATCCTGAACGAGGAACTCGGCCGCCCGAATTGCTGCTCTTGCGAACACTTCCTCTCCGCTGGCCCGGTAGGCAGCGCTCCAACCGTCCAAGACCATTCCTGTGTTGAAGACGGAAGGGCTCTGTTGTGACCGCGAACAAACCAGCCCTCCCTGCACGGCTCCAGAGTCCATTTGGATATCAGCCTCCCAGCGGCCCAGCTCAAGAGCTGTTTGCCGGATTGACGCTGTTTCTGTCAGCTGAGCATACCTCAGCAAACTCGGGATGATGTAGCCTGTGGACTCAGGATAGGAGGGACGCCAGGGTTGACTTCCCTCACAGGGAAAGTACCCGTAGGAAACACCGCCGTCACCAGCAGCTGCCTTGGCCCGAAGCAGCCATTCGACCGCCGCGTTTGCCCGTGCCCACGCTTCCCCTTTGACCGGCTTAGCGGTTGCAGAATACCGGCATTGATCTCTCATGACGTGCGCAGCGAGCTTCCAGTTCGATGGCTGGGCCAACCGGAATAGGCGCCGGGAATTCTGGTGCAACGCATAGTAGTTGGCCTTTGCACCTTCCCCTAGTTGATTTCCGAGGTAGCGAAGGAACTGAGAAGCATTCATGAAGTCTCTGTGGGAATCTGCGATTCCGTGAGCTCGTAAAAGAACTGTCCCCTCTGCATCATTTCTTCGCTGCAGGTGACAGCTTCATCGATCAGAACCAGCCGAAGCGTAGAATTGCCGACCCGGGACTCCTGGATGATCCCTTGTCGGCGGTACTCTGCTTCGAGGATGGCGAACCGTCTTCGCCGGATAGCATCCGGTGAAAAAACATAAGTTTTGACAATCCGGCGTTTTCCGTAGGCGTCAATAACAGGAACCTCGAACGGAGCGGTGGTATACAAAGGGAAACTCAACCTGTCACGGACCTGGTCCTCAAGATAGTGAAAGAACGTGAAGGTCGAGAACTCAGCATCAAAGAAGCATACTTTGGCGTTCAAGCGAGCCAACTTTTCGAACGGTGTGCCACTGCCACAGGGGTAGAGACAATCTTCGTGGCCCGCAACAATCCACGAGGCCTTGGGCCCATAAGCCAGGACCGGGTGAGTCGGATGCAGGCTTCGCAAAACACCTTGCCGGCGCCGGAAGCCTTCCGAAATGATTCCCATCCGGGAGAATGTTTTCCGAACGTCGAATTCCTTGAGGGTGCGGAGGTACTCGAAGGACGAACTGAGATAAGGCAGTGAAACCATCAAGAGATTGCCGCTGCCCCCGAGAACGTCCAAGAAAACGTCAATGACATCTCCCGGTTTCCCCCTAAAGCCGCTCGTCGAGTGAAAGGAACTGTGTAACAGGACTGTGTCGCCCTCTCTGACTCCCAGTGCAGTCAGAGCGGAATGCAGCTCCGCCGTGCCGTATGACAGGAAACGATCCACGGCCTTCTTCTTCAGGGAGTGATAGAGCTCCCGTAACTTAGCTCGATGGTTCCCGGATAACATCGTAGCGAGGTTCATGCCAATAGTTTTCGCCGCATCTCTGCAACCATTAGGCCTGCCCCCAATTGCGCCGGGCCAGACACAAGCACTCTGTTCAGTACCCAATGATTTCGTCCCGGCTGCTGATCTTTCAAGCAGCTGGAACCGCTCGACTCTTCATAATGAATCCGTAGAACACTGCCAGACGATCCCGATGGAAACACAGCAACCCTCCTCCGTAGGTTGCCGCTCCCACGAGGATCTCAAGGCACAGTCGAAGTCCTGGGCCTAACGCAGCCGGCAGGTTGTGCTGCAGGAGTAGAACGGCGAGAATCATGGAAAGACCAGAGGTAAGCGACGGCCAAAGGGCTCGCAGGTAGTCGCCGAAACGTAGTTCGATTCTCCGAAATGCTCGCCAGAACATGGGGATTGTAACGAGCGGATGAGCCCACAACCACACAGCCGCGATACCCACGGTTCCCCAGGCGCTCCCAAAATAGAAGGCTGGTGGGAAGAGAGCCACTGCGACCAGCCCATTGAGCATCAGAAAGCGAGACTCCCCAACGACCATCATAACGTTGGCAATCAGCGGCGACACTGCTCGAAAGGCGCCATAAAACGCCAGCCATTGGCACGGTGCGATCACACTCTCCCACTTCGAACCCAGTACCACCGGCACCAGGTCGGGAGCGGTCAGCCCCAGGCCAAAGGCCAGCGGGAAAGCCAACAGGGCCTGGGCTTCCGTGAGAGTCAGCAGGTAGCGGCGCAGCGCTGGCTTATCGGTTTGAACGGCTGAGAGAAAGGCAGGAGTAACCTGGTTGATAAGTCCCGTAAACTTTTCCAAGGGCATGCTCGCCAATGTCCAAGCAAAGGTATAAGCCCCCAGCGGAGCCTTGCCCAACACCCGACCGGCCACGAGAAAATCTGAGTTCGAATAAACATACCAGCAGATCCGTGAGACCAGCAGCTGCTGGCTCAAGGTAATGGCCTCACGAATGGCCCGGAGTCTCGGAAAAGCAAAGTGATAGGGTCGAGCGGTCCACATCAGAAGCGTACCAACGGCGGTTCCCAGCAAGGCCCCAAGGACCAGCGTCCAGTGCCGAAACCCCAGCAAGCCAAAACCAACCATGGCAAGAGAAGTGATCAAGGTCTGAAGGCCTTCCGTCTGCGCGATCACTTTGAACTTCAGGTCCTTTTGCAGCAGAGCGTACGGAATACTCCGAAACGCCGAAAGCACGAAGGTTGCACTCATAACGATGACCACTTCACGCAACTGGGGCACTCGGTAGAAGAGCGCGATGGGCACCGCCAGCAAACAAGAGAGGACAAAGCCCGTGAGCCCAATGATGACAGCCACGCTGTTGAGCTGCGCGACCTGGCGTTCATCCAGGTTCCGAATCGTGACCACCGCGGATCCCAGCCCAAATTCGTTCAGCAGCCCGACGAATCCAATATAGACCGTGGCCATGGCAAACAAGCCATAGTCATCAGGAGTCAGGAGACGCGCTACAACCAGTGTCGCCACCCAGCTGAGCAACTGGGCTGCCCATTTAATCACTCCAGTCCACACGATGCTGCTGACCAGAGAGCGATCCATCTGGGTCTGGCCGAGTTGTGGCAAGCTCGGGGGAATTTGAACCGAGGGGCTATCCACACGGACTCCTGGAAACTGTTCCTGCCTCGACGGACGGGAACTGTTGATGATGCTTTTGCCAATCTTCTCCCAACCGTGCAGCCAGAACATGGGCAATGCGGTGAACCAGCACCGTCCAGTCGTGTTGTTGAGCCACAGACTGGCGGGCGGCACGCCTCTCCTCCGTGTTGGCTTCTGACGACAGACCCTCACGAAGGGCAGCTACCCACTCGTCGTAAGTGTCAGCCAAGGTAACAATCTTTCTGAAGTCTTGCAGAGAGCGGATACCTGTCCCAACCGTGGGACGCCCGGTAGCGAGATACTCATGCAGCTTTAGCGGGTAGATATACCGTGTGTAGCCGTCGAGCTTGTACGGCATGATACAGACATCAAAGTGCGGAGGATAGTTCGCCATGTCCTCCGTGGACTTTGCACCCAGGAACGAGACATTCGGGAGAGCCGCGAGCTTCCGAACGTCCTCTCCAATGATCTCCTCATGCATGAGGCCTCCAACGAAAACAAATGAGAGTCCCGAGTGATTCCTCGCCAGTTCCACAAGCAAGGAGAGGTCCAGCTGAGATTTGATCCAGCCAGCGTAGCCGACACGCGGCCAGGGAATCCGGGCGAGATCCTCCGGGAGGATTCGCGGCCGCGAGTAGAAATCGTAGTCGACCCCGTTGGGCACATGGAGTGTCTTTGGGTTGATTCGCCCCTTTTTCTCTAGCAAGGCGGGAGAGTGAATGAACACCTGATCGACGGAGCCGATCAATGCAGATTCCGTTTGGCTGGTTGGCAGGTCCGCTGAGGAAAAGGAGTACTCGTCGTCGATGTGGTAGCAACTTACATCGGAGGGCACATCCTTCAAAGCGAACTGAAACTCGGGACGCCACAAGTAGAGGATGAGTTTCTTGCAACCCGAACGGCGAAGAATGTTCGCAGCCCTCAGCAGGCTTTGCCTGCGCAACCAACCATTGATCGGACGGGAACGATAGACCTCGGGAAGTGTTTGCCGGAAGATCCGGAAGCCAGGAGGAAGCGCAGCTTCCGTCTCTCTTTTTGGGGGGGACTTCAGTGCAACGAGGACTTGACGCCAGTGGTTCTGAGGCTCGACCCAGAGAACCCTGAAATAGCGAGCCAGCCGAACAAGTACCTGGTGGCGTGGCTGCCACCAGGTGCCCCATTCGTCCGGAACCAGGGCCAGTACTCCCACTTCAGGCAAAAGGGGTTCATGCTGTGGGAGATGCATCTGAGGCTGCTCGGTTTGCCGGTGAATCTCTGGTGCCCGAGTGCGCTGTTCACCAGCATTCCCCAAGGCGGTCAGTTGCATTCGGCTGGAGTCGCAGCGAGCGGCTTCATACGGCTTCAAAAGGCAATTTTCCGGCAATGAAAGCCTTCGGCATATTTGCTGGGCTGGCAGGATTCAATTCCCCGGAGCCTTAGGATCGACAAGAATGCTTCCTCGGTGAACCAGTGCTTGTTTCGTTGAGTCTTGAAGCATTCCATCAATAATCTGGCCTTCCTGCGGCAAAGTGGTTCGTCTAGTTGGACGAAAAAATTCGGACTCCCCAGGTCACCATCGTACTTTGGAATTTCATACTCCAAAATGAAATGGTTTCTGTAAGTGTTCCAGGTCAAATCGCAGATCGTACGATGATCCTGATGCAAATCATTTCGGTAATGGGTGAAGATCAGGTCCGGCTGGAATTGATCCTTCAGCTTCTCGAAAAACTCCTTAAGCTCAACACCAGAATAAGGAAAGAAGCTCGTTCGGAACTCTTCAACCACAACCTTCTTTCTCTTGACCCGGCGCAGAAACTGGCCAGCACTCCTCACGGCTTCACGTTTTCGCTCATCGCCCGAACTAAAAACAACCCAATAGCAATCAAGCTTTGAGTAGCTCTCGGCGAGTCTGAGAATAGTCCCGCCACAGCCGATCTCGATATCGTCCGAATGAGCGCCTAAACACAAAACCCTGAGCGGCGAGCTACGTTTTTGATTGAAGGTCAGAATCACTTTGGATCGCGACGTCGCACGTGTCGGTCGTCAATTCTCGCTTCCAGCTGTTTCCGAATGAGACTTCCAGACTTCCCAGGGTGTCTGACCGCGCGTGTACATATCCTCGAGTAACTGGCGCTCTTTGAAAGTGTCCATGCAAGCCCAAAACCCGTCATACTTGTAGGCAACCAGCTGTTTCTCGTTGATGAGCCTTTGAAACGGCTCGTGGACCAACTCTTCACCGTTTTTGATGTAGTCGAATATTGGCTTCTTAAAGACAAAGAAGCCTCCGTTGATACGAACCCCTGCCTGGCCGACATGACTGATACTCTCGACCAAGCCATCATCGACTGACGACACGAGGTGAAAAGACTGTGTTGGTGGAACACTGACAAAGCAGCCGATCCTGTTCTGCGTGTAAAAGAAATCCATGAGCGTAGGCAGCGGCAGATCCGAAAGAAGATCGGTGTAGTTGGCCAGGAAGACATCTTCACCTTCAAGATGACTTTCAACGGCCTTTAGCCTTTGACCGATGTTGGCACCTAGGCCGGTGTTTACGAACGTAATCTTCCAGTCATGGATATCGCTGTTCAGCAGCTCAACCCTGCGCCCGCCTTCCGAAAGAACAAAGTCATTCGATACAGTCTCTTTGTAGTTCAGGAAGTATTCTTTGATGAGTTCGCCCTTATAGCCGAGACAAAGAATGAATTCCTTATGACCAAAGTGAGCATAGTATCTCATCACTTGCCACAGGATAGGACGATGGCCGATGTGAACCATTGACTTCGGGATGGTTTCGGAAAACTCCCGTAAGCGCATTCCCAGGCCGCCACAAAAGAGCACTATCTTCATCTAGGTTCGCCTCCCTCCGCTGATTTTGACATCACTCAGTCCCATTTCGCGGGCGCCCCGACCACTTCTCGAAACAAACGCTTGTGTCTGTCCAGACACAATCCCGACGCGAACCCCATCGAGCTCAGTCTTGGTTCCACCTCTGATCCGTTACTGTAGTCCCTCTCTGATCGACGATCAGTCAGAGCGCTCTGCAATGATGGCTCGTGGTCTCGAGGGCTAATCGAAATGTCGGGGGGACTGATGGGTTGCGCGGCGGGCGTCAAGCGGCCTGGGTCGAAAATACTTGCTCCGCGGCGCGTTCGCCGCTCTTGAAACTCTCGTCCGTCCACATATAGCCCCAGTCTCCATATCGTCCACAGTAGGCAATGCCGAGGTCATCGAGATAACCATGGACTGTTTTGAGCGCGGAGGCGCGTTCGAGGTCAAAGATGACATTGGCGTACTTCACCAGCATCGCATTGCTAAACAAGATGCGATCCTGGTCGTGCAAAAGACCACAACGGCGAAGGTCGGTGATGACCGGCGCTATCCAATCGTCGGGCGATCCAGCCAAGGGCCTGTACTTTTGAGAGAAGTAGACCTCTGCCTGAATACTTCCCCTGCCGGAGGAAACGTTCCGGGCGGAAAGCATGTGCGGAAAACTGAGGCGTGTGAAACAAATGTCCTCATCGTAGAAATAGCTCATGTGGGCCGGGGAAAGGTTTTCGCGGTTCACACCGACATTCACGAGTACACACGTTGAGCAAGCCAGGCGCTGGGAGGCCTCAAGGACGTCTTGAGGCACACCGCGTATCATGCGGATGAGCTCCGGGAGTGGCACTGATGAAACCAGACCGTCGTAGTTGACGACGATACCGTTTGAGAACTTGAGCTGTCGCGCACCGGGATCTAGCGAGATCAGCTCGTGATTGAGTTTCAAATTTCCAAGGGGAAGCAGTTTCTTCAGGTAGGACATGAATCCACCCTCGGTTGGATAGCGGAAGTGCGTGATGTAGTGAACATGTGGGGAAGATGGTGAGAGCGCACCGCGCAGCACCTCCTCGAGGCTCGGCCGGTAAATGCGCGGTCCCAGCCAGTCGGTGCTCATGTTTTCGGCGCTCGTGAGGTGGTACTTTCGTGTGTACTGCATCGGAAAAAGCTCGGCGAATGTTCTACCGAAGCTGGATAGCAGCCACTCCGCGTAGTTGCTCACCGGCCGGTCAGGCGTCTGGCGCTCGTCTACGAAGTCACTAATCACCTTGACAATCACGTCTTCCGGTAGCCCGTGAAGGTGAAGTTGCACGGGATGGCGAGGCCAGTAGCCGCGCCAGTAGTTGTTCAAGTTGATCTGCACCGTCTCGTACTGCTGATCGACGCTGTCAGCCAAAAGATCCTGAATGCGAGAATCCTTGGTAAAGGAAATGTGAGGGCCCTGGTCGAATAAGAAGCCGCTATCGTAACGGAACGACGCCGTGTGGCCGCCGTAGTAGTCATTCTTATCGTACATCACGGGCGTTATACCCTCAGCGTGGAGCCGGTAAGCAGCACCGAATCCAGCCATTCCGCTTCCCAGCACAACGATTTTACGCACCGAAGAGTTTCTCCTGATTTGCGAGCGTGCTCTCTAGACGTCACTGGCCGCCCGGGCCATAAAGCGACCCGCGACGAGCCAAGGTCCTTATCGATCCAAGACAGTTACAAGCTTCATGAAGTCGCTTCCGCGGGCACCGGCTCGCGCGCCGGCAGAGGCCATCGGGTGTTCTGTTCCAACCAGAGCGCCTCCACCAATCTGCCACGAGGAGACTCGACATCATCGAACGAGAGCACATCATCCCTGGACACATCGCGACGTAACACACAGCCTTCGGAAAGGCCTATGGGCAAGGCTGCTGCGGCGCGAGCCTCTGCGACGTTGTCGATGAGCCCATAGGTGCAGAACCCTCCGATACCGTCAAGACGCTCGCCTGCTTTGAGATCCCGCTTTGCGACGGTCACCACCTCGCAGACTGGCCCAGCGATGGGCGCGACTGTTGGATCCTGATGGATGACGGCCCGGCCGATGGTCGAAGCGATCTGGATGTGCGGCAGATGAAACGGGGTGTAGAACACGTAAAACGGGCCCGCACCGATCTTGTAGTACGCGAGCTGAGCCTTCTTGAGCGGCGATTCCTCGTGGACAACGACAAAGGCGCCTGTATACGGCGCCGCGCCCAGGGCGTAGTCGACGAGGCCAGTGCCAAGCATCTGATCAGCGGGCAGCAAGTTCGCCATCTCTCGAACGTATTTGCAAGCAGGGCCGTACATGCCGCGGCGCCCAACCTGGAATCCAGTCGCATTGGCAAGAAGTGTGGCTTCCATGGATAGCTTCGTGGCGTCTGCAAACGACGTGACCTTCCTGACGTCCTGATCATTCTTCTCGGCAAATACCTTTTGGGTCTCAGGGGTCCGATAGTAGTCGACCATTCCCTTGAGGTTGCCTGCTGCTACAGGACGCAGCCCCAGGGATCGCAGATAGCGGAGGAGGGTCATTGCCACCCCTGGCTCATCCCCATCGGTATTCGTCAGTACGACCTGGGCTTGGTCGGCCTTCGCCTTCAGAATCGGGCCAAGCATCGAATCCAGCTCAGCGTTCACCAGGACCACGTGTTTGCCATGGTTGAACGCCTCGAGCACCACGTCGACTGCGGGCTGCACGGTGCCCGTCACCTCGATGAGGACGTCGATCGTGTCGCACGTGGTCAGCACCGAGGGATCGTCAGTCAGCACGGGGACCCCACCAGCGATCGCTGCCTCGGCTTCTCGAACAGAGCCAGCGTGAACCCACTGTGTGACACCCGCCTCACGGTAGGCCCGCTCCGCGTGCTGCGGCGTTCGATTGGCGATCGCCACCAAGCGAATTCCCGGTACCGGTGTCCCAAGCTGCAGTGCTATAGCCCGCCCCGTGGCACCGGCTCCAACCATTCCGACCCGGATCGGATGGCCCTCGGACTCGCGCTTTCGAAGGGCAGTATCTACGATCATGTCGTATTCCCTCCCTCAAATAGATTTTGGCTGACTATCGAAGCCCACTAGTTCTGTACGAGCGGCCAGTTGCGATCTTGATCGGAAACCACGGTCGCCACCAATGGCCATTCAATGCCAAACGCCGGATCGTCGAATCGCACTCCACGCACCGAACTGGGAGCGTAGAATGCCGAAACCATGTAGTAGATTTCCGTGCGCTCCTCGAGGGTCTGGTACCCGTGTGCACACTGTTCGGGCACGTAAAGCATTCGGCCATTTTCAGCACTCAATTCGGTACCATACCACTTCCCATAAGCTGGGGATTCAGGTCTGAGGTCCACCACCACATCGAAGATAGCCCCTCTGGTGCAGCGTACCAGCTTGGCTTCCAGTGCCGGCTCTGCTTGGAAGTGCATACCGCGCACTGTGCCCCGGCGTATGCTGAACCCCATGTTTGCCTGCACAGGAAGGAAATCGAGACCGTGCTCCGCGAACTCCCGGGCGCACCACGCTCGCATGAACCGACCGCGATCATCCTCGTGCGGACTCGGGGCGATCACCCAAGCGCCCGCAAGATCAGTTTTCGAGAAGTGCATCTGGAGTCCTCTAGCCTGCGGGTTTGAACGTCGCGCTCCATACTGAGGCTGGCTCAGGGGTGGCAACTGGTTGCCAGGAGCTTTTCGTATCGTGCAATTTGGGCTCGCGTGATCTCAAGGATGTCCTTCTCTTCTCGATAGGCTTTGTACCACTCAACGACCCATTCGAGGGCGATGGGCAAGCCTGTTCTGGGTGACCATCCCAGTTTTGACCTTGCTTTGGAAGTATCTAGTTTGAGGATGTGTGCTTCATGCGGGTGCATACCCTGATCGACCTCCCAGCGTGCGCCATCCCCCCATAATCTGGAGATATTCTCGACGATCCAAGAAACGGGCTTTGCATCTTCTTCATGCGGGCCAAAATTCCAGCCCTCAGCGAACACTGAGCCGTGCTTCCATAAATGTTCTGCGAGCTGGAGATATCCATGCAGGGGCTCCAGCACGAACTGCCATGGCCGCACGGCGTGCGGGCTGCGAATGCGCACGGCTCGACCGCTGAGAAATGCCCTGATGATATCTGGAACCAGCTGGTCCTGCGTCCAGTCTCCCCCACCGATTACATTCCCGGCCCGTCCACTTGCGACCAAGACCCGTGGTTGTTCAGAGCCTCCGTCGCAGAAATAGGACGCTCGAAAAGCAGCTGTAACTAGCTCAGCACAAGCCTTGCTGCTGGAATAGGGATCATGTCCCCCAAGCGCTTCATTCTCGCGGTATCCCCATACCCAGTTCTTGTTCTCGTAGCATTTGTCACTCGTAACATTAACGACCACACACGGTAGCTGCAGTTGCCGTATCGCCTCGAGCAGGTTCACCGTGCCCATCACGTTCGTCGAGTAAGTTTCATGCGGGTTGTCATAGGAAACTCTGACCACCGACTGCGCGGCCAGGTGGATCACGATTTCCGGCCGCTTCTTAGCAATCACGCTTTTCAAGAGTTCAAAGTCACGGACATCACCTGTGACGGAGTCCATGCCTTTCGCTACGCGCACAAGTTCAAAAAGGCTGGGGTCTGTAGGGGGCGATAGTGAAAACCCAGTGGTCTCGGCACCCAGGGCTTGAAGCCACAATGCCAGCCAGCTCCCCTTGAACCCCGTATGTCCGGTCAAGAGGACTTTCTTTGCCTTCCAGAATTCTCGATTCATCTTGAAGTGCTCAGCAAAGGTACGGTAGCGGCGGGATCATTTCCAGTGCAAGCTCGATGAAATTCGTAGATCGCAATTCTGTTTTCGGTTGAGTTCCCCTTGGAGTAGACGAGTTTCGCGGTCGCATCGAGAATTCCCTTTTCAATCCACTCCTGAATGTAGGGCCTTAATTTGATGGTGTTTCCCTCAAGCACAACGAAATCGGGGTTCTTTTTGTGAATGTACCTCAAGGCGAGAGAGGAATTGGCATAAGGCAAAGCCATCATGACACTCCCAGAGTAATAAGGGATAACTGTCGTGTTGGACGTCATGATCGTTTTCGGTCCTGGGCGGAACTGTTTAAGCCACAGTCCTGCCTCCTTGGCAACGTTTTGTTCATAGCGTCCTTCGGTCAGTTCGCTAACATAGGCAGTACTCTTCAATGCAAAAAGTAGAAGCATGAAGCTCAAGAGACACTGTGCAGCCACGACAATCCTGCTCCCGGTTGGCAAGACCCGATTTGTGAGAATTGATGCGGTACTTCTCGCCCATTCAGATACATGATCAATTCCTTTTGAGGCCCAGATAATCAGTAGCGGAAGAACAGAAAGAAAATACCTGAACTGGAGAAGGTGAGCCGTAAGCAAAACCACGATAAACAGAAGGAATGCACTGACAAGAAATATTTCTCCAATCAGGCGATTCTTGTTCCAATCCTCTCCATAAAAGCCGACGAAATCTAATCCCAGCAGAATCGGCCCAAATCCGGCGAAGCAAACAAGTGTCTCATAAAGAATTTGCTTGTTCCGATTTGAGGTTGTCAGGACATATCGAGCAATGTCCGTTGCGCCTGTAGGATAAGGAGTGAAAGCCGCATAGCGGTATGCTTCGCGAAGCGGGCCTTCCTCGGCTAGCTCTTCACTGATCCCCCAGGCTGCCTGGTTGTAAGCCATGCCCGTGTTGAAGCGGGTGCCGATCGTGTAATTTAGTCTGCTCTTTCCTTCCAGAATGAATTTGCCGGTCTGTGTCCGAAGAAACCCGATATAGGGGAGGGCTAATATCGAGAAAGCAGCCAGACTCACACCCGATAGCCACAGCAGCCTTCGAAGTCCCCGACGTTGAAAAAGTCCCAAAACGTTGACTAAGAGGATGGTAAGCAAAACCAGAGCGAAAGCTTCCGGCCGTATCAAATACGCCAGTCCGAAAAAGAATCCAGCCAGCGCACAGCTTCGCAGGCTATCGAGCTGCAACGATCGCAGACCCCAGTACATGCCGGCCATCATGAATGTCAAGTAGGTCGTTTCAGTCAGTACGGTAGAGGAAAAACCGATCAGGAGCGGATGGAATGCCGTCAGGGCGGCGCATATTAGGGCGGTTCTCTTTCCATGAAGGTGCAAGCCTATGAAATACATTGGGAGAACCAGCATTGCACCTGAGACAACCGAGATCAATCGACCAGCCAACTCGATGTCTCTGGTGAAATGCGAGAGAAGAGCGATCAAAACTGGATAGAGCGGCGCATACATCAGGTTGGGCTGCTCTTCCAGACTGCTCAGATAGCCTTTACCCGCCAGTATGTTTTCCGCCAAACGAGCATATTCGCCTTCCATTACCCCCTTTTGAGTGATCATCCAATACAGCCGAACAGCGAAAGCCAAACCAAGAATCAGAAACAGAATACCGTTTACCCACCGCCGCTGGTGAGTTCCAACATGTGCAGGAGAAGCCGGAGACATTAGCATTTTAGAGAGTTTGCGCGAGCGACTGCGCGTCACCTGTCCGAACTTATTCAGAGGTGAGTCTTTCCAGGGCCCTTCGCCGAACTGGGGAGAAGAGCGATGGCGTCGTCGCTAAGAATTCTATTTTGACCTTTGAGTTGACTTACGCTCGGGCGCTACCGCAGACCAATGAAAAAAACGCCGTCCCACTGCCTGACAGCCATCGACTAGTTCATGCCAGAGGATATCCTTTTGCCAGAACATCCTGTGAAAAAGGTAGCGGTACATTACAATCTTGTCCCGCAACGGAGTTGGAGATCTACGAACTGCTTCAAAGAAGCTCAAGGTAGCTGCCCAGCGATCCAGACGGATGCGGCCGCCACGACCAGGATCAGTCCATGTCACCTGACGCGTTCGACTTGCTCGATCCCAGCTGGAGGAGCCAGGATGAAACCTTCGGAAGAGAAGGTATTCGGGCAACTGGCAGAATTTCCCGTAGAGGCTCAGCTCTGCGAGGAAATTGATGTCAGCCGCGATGAAATTGCCATGCAACGATGTTTTCTTCAACGCTGAAGAACGAATCAATCCAAGGTGCTGGTGGGCGAGCTTTATTCGACGCAGGAGTTGAGTGAACCGATCCCCGGCGCGTGGGAACGGTAGGTCCAGGACATCTTCGTAATTTTCGAGGAAGTTTCCCTCGGCGTCGATGAGTTTCGCATTCGGAAAGCACAGGACAACATCGGGGTTTCTGTCGAGAACGTCCAAACACTTCTCAATCATTTCTGGGGCAACATAATCGTCCGAGGTTGCCCACTTTAAGTACTCTCCCTGGGACAGTGCAAAAGCCAGGTTGAAGTTGGCTGGTGCACCAATGTTTTTTTCATTCCGATGATAGCGCACCCGCGTGTCGCGTGAAGCATACTCACGGCAGATCTGTTCAGTTTTGTCTGTAGAAGCATTGTCCGAGATGATTAACTCGAAGTCCCGGTAGGTCTGAGCCAAAATCGAGTCTATTGAAATGCGTAGATATCGCTCTCCGTTATACACAGGTAATCCAACACTTACTCTGGGCATCGTTCTTCCCTCCCCATGGCGTAAACTTTCCCTCATAAGTGCATTTCTCGTCCCAACCCTCAGATCCCTGGAGTTGCATGGGAAGAAACGCATTTTCCGCCGTCAACCACAATGGTTTGTCCCACGATCCCCTCGGAGGCCTGGGAGCAAAGAAAATGTACCAGGTTAGCAACCTCCTCCAGGCGAACCAGCCGGCCAAGCGGACTCAATTGGCTCTCCAGCCGCATTCTGGCATCAGCGTCCGCCCAAGTCTTCAAGGTGTCTGTCACCAACAGGCCTGGAGCGACCACATTGACGCTGATACCGCTGGGCATCCACTCAGCAGCCATTTGACGGCAAAGGGCCTCTAACGCAGCTTTCGAGGTCCCAACGGAACCGTACCGCTGCACGGCCCGGTGAGCGCCTTCTGAGGAGATCGCGATGATTCGGGAACCAGTAGAGAACCGGGATCGCAGTTTGAGACAAAGCTCAAAGAAAGCGCCAACATTCACCTGCCAGACGCCCAATAAATGGCGCTGGGTAAGTTCGTCCAGGGGTTTGTGAACGCCCGTTGCCGAGTTGTAGATGAGCGCATCCAGCCGTGGATATCTGGAGATCAAATGGTCTGCCAGAGTCTGAATCCCCGTTGCTGCCATCAGATTCGCCTTCACCGCCTCACAGTGGAGCCCCTCGGCTGCACTCTCCCGGCGGAACGACTCGGCCGCCGTTTCATTCTGAAAATAACCAGCAATAATCTGAGCACCACTCCTGGCCAACTGAAAAGATATCGCTCGCCCCAACCCTCGAGTGCCTCCTGTAACCAGGATGATTCTATCTGTCACTTCAAATGGGTTCATGCTGAAGGATCGGGGAAGGTGGGTAAGTGATGAGAACCTTGACCTTTCCGACTCTTGTTCCAATAGGCTTGCAACACTCCGTCTTCATACCCAGTTTGAAGGCAATTGCGTGAGATGAATCCAAGAAGGATAGACGCATCTGCCACGATCTCCCCGTCAAGAACTATCTTGCCTCGAGCGGCTGAAGTGTTGCGATTGCAGGTTTCAATGATTGCCTCGATCTTCAAGCTGGCGCCGGGGAAGACGCTCTTTCTGAAATTTGCCTGCCGGATCTGAAGAAAGATGGGCCACAAGGACTTGTCGATCCCCGCAATCAGGCAACGACCTGCGGCCTGAGCGATCATTTCAACCAGCAGGACGCCTGGGACCACGGGATACCCGGGGAAGTGGTCGAGAAAATAGTCCTCGTCCGGAGAAACGTGTTTGGATGCCACAATTCTTTTCAGAGGTTCCAGCTCCAAAATCTGATCGGTAAGGATAAAGCGCATGGCTTCACGAAGTCAGTTGGCGAAAGCAGAATTTCCCTCCAGCAGATTACAGATCTCTCTCACGGACTGAACTGTCGCCATTTCGTCGGCACTGATCACGATGCCATGATCCTCTTCGAGGCGGGAGAGAAGCATCAGCACCCCAAGCGAGTCCCACTCAGCGACTGACATCTTTGTGTCCTCAGCCGTCAGCGTTCGGCCTTGCACCGTAAGCACATCAGTCAGCCATTCCAGTGCCTTCTGGGTGTTCATAACCGACCTTGTCTTGCTCCTAGGCAGAGTACGCTCGTGATGCGAAAAGGGCTCAATTAGATCGTATTAGCGGGATCATTGACTGCAGATTGGGGGCCCAGGCCTACACCAGTGGCCGTAGTCCAGACGATCTGCCTTTTCAATTGCCGTAAGTGAAATGATGCAGAAAGGAACTTCGAGGCACTGTAAGAGAAGCAGCACCCCAGGAGAGACCGACACCAAAACCCAGGAACATCACGTCAGCTGTATCTCGCTCCGTGTCTGGAAGCCCGGCCATTGCCAGCGTCAGGGGGACAGAACCTGCGGCCGTGTTGCCAAAGCCGCCAATCGAGAGAGGAACCTTCGCCATGTTGACACCCGACTTGGACGCAATGAACTTAATCAGGTACTCATTTGCCTGGTGAAAAACGAAAAGGTCGTACCCCGTCGCCGGCTTCCGGGAAAGAACAAGCATCTCTTCAATCAGGACAGGCACGCGCCCGCGGGTGAAATCGAAAATGTGGCCTCCATCCATGGTGACACAATACTCTTCGGTTGCCTCGGGAAACCGGTTGCGAAATGCGCCTCCCTTGATGATGAGGTCTCTCGCGCCGGACCCATCCGTGCGCATGATGTAATGTGCCTGAGGATCTTCCAGGGTTCCCGCCTCCAAAGCCGTGGCCGTGCCAGCATCTCCAAAGAGCAGAGCTGTTGCGCGGTCGCGAGAGTTCACAAACTTCGACGGTGTGTCTCCTGCCAGCAGCAACACCCGGCGACAGGCTCCGGCGGCCAGCAGCGAATTCGCCAGCCAGAGACCGTAGACGTAAGCCGAGCATCCAAGCGCAACATCGAAGCTGGCACACCGATCAGACAGGCCCAGCTGATGCTGCAGCATGCAGCTGGTTGGCGGCATAATGTAGTCGAAGGTCTGAGAAGCCAGAATCAAGCCGTCCACCGAGCCAGATTCCCATCCGATGTGATCGAGCAACCGGGCTGCGGCGGCTCGGCAGAGATCAGAAGTGCAAACCCCATCATCGGCCACACGACGTGACTTCACTCCCACCATCGCTGTGATTTTGCGAATCTCCGCTGGATCAAACCACGGATAATCACGCTCGTTGAGAACTTCGCGCTCCGGCACGCAAGCCACAACCCCTCGCATCCACATTCCTCGCATTGTTACGCTGGACACCTAGCTAACTCCTGCTGCCTAGCTCGCGTGAACAAGAGTCAGTGGCCCCATGTGAAGCACCGCCGTTGTGGCCTTCTTTTGTCTGATCCCATCCAGGAAACTTTCTACCTGCTCTGGAGACATGCCAACCGCGGCGGAAATCGCCTGAGCATTCAGGCCATTCAACATTCCGAAGAGCAGAAGGTCGAGCTTCTGCAGCGGCATTTCGAAATAGAACTCCTCCTGGCTCTGCTCCAGGCTGTAGGTGTCGGTCGTTGGCTTTCGCTCGCAGAGCTCGGCAGGCAGGCCCAGATAGCGAGCCATCGCGTAGACTTGGGTCTTGTAAAGGTGGGCGATCGGTTTGATGTCTGCGGCTCCGTCTCCGAGCTTTACAAAAAAGCCCTGGTCGTACTCGAGAAAATTGGGTGTGCCGACTACCGCGAAGTTCAGTCGGTCTGCATGAAAGTACTCGAGCGACTTGCGTGTGCGTTGCTTCATGTTAGTTGCAGCAACAATCTGCAAGTAGTTTTTCAAAGGAAGGCGCCGAGTCTGTTGAATGCCCTCGGGGCTTTGAATGACAACTGAGAAGAAATGGAGGCGTGCCCCTCCGGGAGAACCCTCTTTGATGACGATCTTGTTCTTATACTCAGCTGTGTATTCGGGGAACAGATCTCGAATTGCCTGGTCCCGTCGCTGATAGCACCCCATGGCGTCCAGAATCGGAGCAATGTCGATAGTTTCGGATGCAATCCCCAAGTGTTCCACCAGCATGCGACCGTAGTGCAGGCTGTCCGGACTGGAATCCCGTTCAGGCAAGAGCAACGCGAAAACCCGCTCACGTCCGAGTGCTCTGACGCACAGCGCAGCGCTGGTGCTACTGTCAATGCCGCCGCTGACGGCGACGACAGCACCCTTCTTTTTCAAAACACCTGCGACACCTGATCGAATGAAGCTCTCAATACGGGCCGCTTCCGCTTGCAGATCGAGAGTCAGGGAATCAACAGATAGGCTCATAATGTTCAAGAAGCTTGAGGACCTCCTCCCGCTGGACTTTTCCTGCCGCCGACTTCGGGATGTCTTTGACGAGGACTACCCTCTGGGGCACTTTGTGATCTGCCAAGGTTCGTTTGCAGTGCGCAAGGAGTTCGGATTCAGTCGGCCGAGAACCCATCTCCAGCGACACCACGGCCACGATCATTTCTCCGGCTTTGGAATCTGGCACACCGAGCACCACGGTTTCGTTGACTGCCGGATGCCTGGACAAGGCTTCCTCAATCTCTCGGGGGCTGATGCGGTATCCATTGGCTTTGATAATCTCTTTGAGCCTGCCTTCGATGAATAAGAAACCGTCCTGGTCGACACGGCCCAGATCGCCGGTGCGCAACCAGCCTTCTTTAAGCACCTGGCTGGACTCATCCGGCCGATTCCAATATCCAGTCATCAGGTTTGCGCCGCGAACCCACACCTCGCCGATCGTTCCGATTGCGAGTTCGTCACCTTGATCGGAGGCAACCTTCAATGAGACTCCAGCAATCGGCCGCCCAACACTGCCTCGCTTCTCTTCCCGGGCTGGATCGAGACAGGTCAGTCTAGCCGAAGCCTCGGTCTGGCCGTACATGACGTAGAAGCGCGCGGGCGCGATCAACTTGCGAACCGTATCGACCAAATCAGGCTCAAGGCGCCCTCCCGCCTGCGTCATGTATCTCAAGTGTGGGAAGTTGGAAGATCTCAGATCACACTTCGTGACCAGAGTGTGGAACGTTGCGGGAACACCCGCAAAACCAGTGCAGCGGCTCTGAGCCAAATTGGCCATTACAGCACTAGGATAGAGGAACCGGTTGTCGATGGTTATGCTGCCTCCAACCATGAAATGAGTGTGAAGCAGAGAAGCGCCATAGCAGTACGAAAACGGGAGGACTTGCATGACACGGTCTTCGTGGGTCAAATCGAGGCTGGCAACGATGCTGCGCGTGTTTGCCACCAAAGCCCGGTGGCTGATGGTGACTCCTTTTGGACACCCTGATGAACCCGAAGTGTAGTTAATCACTGCGGGGGTTGCAGAGTCGGTGCGGACGTCGGCCTCATTCGGTTTTACTTGGCTCACGCGAATTATTTTGACTCTGCCTGTCAAGTTGATACGGTCCTCAGGGACCAGAGTCCATCGAACAGGCGTTTCAGCTGCGAGAACCTTTCGTGCTGCGAGCGCCTGTGAGGCAGAAACAGCCCAGCGGTGCACGCCACAGTCGTTCAGGATTGCCGCGAGCGCCTCCGGCCGGGCCCTGCAATCTAGCGGCACCGCCACACCGCCCGACAGCAGGATGCCGAAATAAGCGGCAACGTACTCAGGACCGTTCTCCATTAGCAGAGCCACTCGCTCGCCTGGACACAACTCCGTGATGCCGAAAGCGCCAGCGTAGCATTGGGCCCGCTCCAAGACTTGGCCGAAGTCCCAATTCGCTTCGAGGGTGACTAGGGCACTCCTCGAGGAGAAAGATCTCGCGGATTGCAGCAATATGTCCTGGCCGAGTTCCTGCGAAGCAGGCGGAGCAGAAGTATTGGAAGCGATCACAGGCTCAACTTACGCTCGACGAATGCAGCAACGCGATTGAGGGAGTCCAGGTTTTCAGGAGTAATCTCGTGGTCACCACAACGAAATCCATAACGCTCTTCCAGAAAACCCACAAGCTCCAGCACCCCAGTGCTGTTGAGGATACCCCGATGCAAAAAGGAATCACTGGGATCGAGCTGAGCGTCTGAGACACCTAGCAGGATAGTTGTGAAGATGTAGTCTGTAACCTCTTCAAGGACCGCCTTGTTGTTCATGATCGCCGGCCTAGCCGACAGTTTCAACATGGGTCATGTCGGAATGATTTCCAGTGAGGTCGATCCGCGTCTTAACCTCAACCAACGGATTGGGCGTCATGGCACCATCCACGAACAAATCATGAAAGAGATGACTGGAATAAATGAGCACAATCGCCATGTTGTCTCTAGCTGAGGGCTCTGGTGTGCTCTGAACCCGGGCCAGTAACCTGGCAACAGCCTCCGGACTGAAGAGTCCACGCCGTCGCGTTGCTCCTTCTGAGAGGCTTTCAATCAAGAGGTCCCGGCGGGCGCCGTGATAAAGCGCAAGGGCATCCGGAGCTCGATAAGGATTCTTATGGCGATGAACCACCGCTTCAGGCAGCCTCGTCTGGAATGCCCGTTTGAGGATTCGCTTTTCGTTAAGCACTCGGAGTTTCTGATTAGGTGGCATCCGTCGGGCCACTTCATAGACGTTCACGTCCAGAAACGGATAGCGACCCTCGATGGAGTGCGCCATCGCCATCCGGTCACCCTGTGACGACAGCAGGTAACCGGATAAGAGCTGCGTGGCTTCCCAAAATTGAGCTTTGGAGAGAGGATCCCAGCCTGCAAATCCTGCAGGAACTTGGCGCTCGGTTACACCGATCCAAGGGGTAGACCCCGGTTGCGAAAGTGTGGCCTCTTGACCCGGCGCCAGAATGCCCGCAACGTCTTGGGAAAAGAGCTGCAGCAGGTTGAGACCATTTGTCCAGCGCACGTAGTGGGAGTACCCGGAGCCATCAGTCGGTTGCAAATGTTGCTGGTAAAACCCGTACCAGAATGCCCGTGTCCGTGAGTTAGCCCGCGGCATGTTTGCTTCCAGCCGTTCTAAGAGCCTCTTGCGCCAGGGAGAATTCGGCCGCCGTGCCCAGAAGCGGCGAATCTTGTCTTCTTTGAATAAATCATATCCACCGAAGAGCTCATCGGAACCCTCTCCGGTAAGCACTACCCGAAACCCGGCATCGCGGACCAGGCGCGATAGCACGAGCATGGGGACTGGAGCTGTACGATAGATTGGGGTTTCCGTGTGCCAGATGACCCGACGAAAATTCTCGGCGATGGCCTCCCGTGTGATTTGGATCTCACGATGATCAGTCCCCAAATGCTCCACCATGACGCGTTGGAAGCTCGACTCGTCATAAGCAGCGTCGGAGAACGAAATCGAAAAGGTCGTCAGGGTATTCGAATGGACTGAAGCAGTCAGCGAGGCAATAATGCTGGAGTCCAGCCCGCCCGATAGGTAAGCCCCAACGGGGACGTCGGAACGAAGCCGCAACGTGCAAGCCTGAGTCAAGACTGCCCGCACTTCTTCATTCCAACTTTCTTCTGAACGTTCCCACTCGACAGCTTCAGGCGAATAATCCAGCTCCCACCACTGGTGCTGAGTGATCCCTTTCTCATTGATCTGAAGGTAACAACCCGGCGGCAGCTGCCCGATTTTGTGGAGCGGCGTGCGATCTGGCCTGCTGGCCCACGACACAAAAATATCTCGCAGAGTTTCGTAGTCCCACTCTCGTGGAACCCGCTCATCGGCCAAGATCGCTTTGAGCTCTGAAGCAAAGACGACGGTCTGCTGATCTGGCAGAATCGTGTAAAACAGGGGCCGGACACCCCAGCGATCGCGGGCGAGAAAGAAACTGTGCTCCTGGCGATCCCAGATGGCGAAAGCCCACTGACCATTGAACCGGTGCAGGCACTCTGCGCCCCACTCGCGATAGGCCGCAATGAGAACCTCGGTGTCGCTCTGGGTTAGAAAGAGGTGTCCCTTGGCAACCAGGTCGGCGCGGAGCTCTGGGTAGTTGAAGATCTCGCCATTGAAAGTAATCCAATATCGACCATCGGGACTACTCATTGGCTGCTGCCCGGACTTGAGGTCGATGATACTCAAGCGAAGGTGGCCGAGAGCAACACCCCCAGCAACCAACAATCCCGCTTCATCAGGTCCCCGATGGGTTAACATGCCCATCATGTTCCGCAAAACCTTTTCACCGCACGCCTGTGGGCCTATTTCACCGACGATTCCGCACATTTGATCGCATCACCTACGATTTGGAAGCACCGAATGGAGTGTACACAGCTCCGCTCTCTGAGTCACAGTCAAGAATCACTGTAACCGACTAATTTGGATATGGTTAAGACGTCCTAGCTACGTTCGACCTTCCAAGAATCGATTTCCACACAGACAGATCTCTGAATCAGGTCTACCGAAAGGACGAGCCTTGAGAGATTCTTTTTCCTCGTTAGGATACCCTCTACACCACTGAGTGGACCCTCCAGAATACGAACCCGTTGGCCGACCTTCAGATAGGGATGTGGGTCGTACTTCAGTCCAGTATCCAGAAACTTTTGGATATTCGTGATTTGCTCATCAGGAATCGGCAATGGCGCACACCCGTCTCCAACGAGCGCAACGACTCCAAAGGCTGTAAGGACATGCAGGCGGGTGACGATAGGGATTCTTACGAACAGATAACCTGGGAACAAAGGAACCTGGATTGTTTTCTTGCGGTCCCTCCACTGACTTACCTTGCTGAAGACGGGCAGGAATCCCTCAATTCCCTTGCTGTCGAGCTGTCGCTTCACCATCTGCTCGTGCCTGCTTTTGGTATAAACCGCGTACCAGAGAGGCGTTTGCCACAATTCGTTGAGGCTTAAGCTGGGTTCCATGTGTTGTCTTTGAGAGCTTTCTGAGGAAGCTAACGTCCCGTGCCAAAATAACTGAAGCCCAGCTTTCGGATTCTCGCAGGTTCGAAAATGTTGCGCACGTCAAAGAGTATCGGCATTTTCATGAGGGACTTAACCTTTTCTAAATCAAGGTTTCTGAACTCATTCCACTCGGTTGCAACCAGAAGGCCATCAACGCCAGTGGCAGCCGTGTAAGCGTCTGTGCAATAGGTGACACCGGTTTCTCCCAGCACCGTGCGGGCGTTGTCCATGGCAATGGGGTCATAAACCCTCAAACTAGCGTGGGCGTTCGAGAGGGATCTGCAGATATCAATGGCTGGAGACTCCCGAATATCATCCGTGTTAGGCTTGAAAGCGAGCCCCCAAACCCCGATCGTTCTGCCAGCAAGCCCTTCCAGATGCTGCTCGATCTTGCTGACAACATGAAGCTTCTGAATCCTGTTCACTTCCAGAGCTGACTCGGCGATGCGCATCTGCATCCCGGTCTCCTGGCCGATGCTGCACAAAGCTGAAAGGTCTTTTGGAAAGCAGGATCCTCCAAAGCCGGGACCAGGATGCAGAAACTTCGAACCGATTCGCTTGTCCAGCCCCATACCTCGCGCAACATCATGAATGTCAGCCCCCACTTTCTCGCAAAGATTGGCCATTTCATTGATGAACGAAATCTTGGTTGCCAGGAAAGCGTTGGAGGCGTACTTGATCAGTTCGGCAGTTTCGAGCGTCGTCACAACGAAAGGCGTCTCGATCAGGTAAAGTGGCCGATAGATGTCACGCACGATCGCAGCCGCCTGCTCACTTTCGGCTCCTATCACGACCCTATTGGGACGCATGAAGTCTTCAATGGCCGAGCCCTCGCGGAGAAACTCCGGGTTAGAAACGACATCGAACTTGGCTGGTACTTTCAGATATTCTTGAACCCAGCCTCGAATCCTCTGGCCTGTTCCCACTGGGACGGTGCTCTTTGTGACCACAACCTTGTAACTGTCCATGGCTTGACCAATCGTGGAGGCCACTGATTTCACTTGCGACAGATCCGGGCGACCATCGGCTCTCTCTGGGGTGCCAACCGCAATGAAAACCACCAGCGACTGGCGGATAGCCGAACCGATTTCTGTAGAAAAATGGAGCCGCTCGTTGGCCACGTTGCGGCGAACAATTTCCTCCAAGCCAAGCTCATAAATTGGGAGGCGACCCTGTTCGAGCGTATGGATCTTGTCTTCATTCGTATCGACACAGGTAACGTTCAGACCAAAATCTGCTAAACCAGCCCCAGTAACCAAACCGACATATCCTGTTCCAACGACTGTGATGTGCATGCGTTTCCTTTAGTTCGAAAATTGAGGCAAGGCGACAACGGCTCTCCCAGACCAGCTCTCAGTGCGCACCTCGTCCGGACAGAACAATCTTGATGGTCTGAAAGAGAATGGACAGGTCCAAGGAGATAGACATGTTCTTGATATAGAACAAGTCGTATTGAAGTTTTTCAAGCGTGTCTTCCATCGAAGTTCCGTAGTGGAAATTGATCTGTGCCCAACCTGTGATGCCGGGTTTCACCGTGTGCCGTTGACTGTAATAAGGAATTCGTTCGCTAAGCTGCTCGACGAAATGAGGCCGTTCCGGCCGCGGTCCCACGAAACTCATGTCGCCCTTAAGAACATTGAAAAACTGCGGCAGTTCGTCGAGCCGCACTTTGCGGAGGAATCGGCCAACTCGAGTAATTCGATCGTCATTGGCCGAAGCCCACACGGGTCCAGTCAGCGCTTCGGCATCCTCCCTCATGGACCGGAACTTCAGAAGTCGAAAAAACCTTCCGTTCTCGCCCACGCGTTCCTGCTGAAAGAAAACAGGCCCCTTGGATTCCATCTTGATCAGGATCGCGATAATGATCATGACTGGGAAAGCAACAATCAAACCCAGCAAGGAAAGAAAGATTCCGAAAGCGCGCTTGAGGGACACAATCCACCAGGACTTTCGAAAACCCTCTGAAAAAATCAGCCAGCTCGGACGCAGATTCTCAACCGCGATTTTTCCGGTGATTTGTTCGTAGAGTGCCGTCGCCTCTTCGATTTTTGCCCCACGCAGCTTTAGGTCGAGCAATTCCTTGACCGGAAGCTTCCCTCGACTCTCTTCCATGGCTACAACAATCTGGTAGGGTCTTTCCTGGGCGACAATAGCCGAAAGGTCGGAATGATGTCCCAGAACCTTGGGATTCACCAGCGACTTTCCTATGAGTTCCGAGTCATCTGAAACGAAGCCAACAACCCTCAGGGCCACATCGGGCCGGTCCAGAATTTCCGCACACAGCTTTCGTGCCAGGGACCCTGTCCCAAGAATCAGAATTGGCCGCCTGAACCGCCGCCGTCGGCTAATCCAGAAGAACGCCAAACGCCAGATGCTGACCAGCGCGAGAAGAATCAAGACTGCCAATACAAAGACGCCCTGACCTAACAGCAAAGGAGGGAAGACTAGGTAGAGGATTGCTACACAGATCGAACAGACACCCAGAGCCTGTAGCAAACGAGCGTACAGTTCACGGCTCTCTCTGACGAGCTTCAGGTCATACAAATCGTGAAAATACAGACAAAACTGGCAGACACAGGAAAGAACCAGGGCCTTGGGCAACAACCAGGGATCGACGGCTCTTCCAGTTGTGCCGGCGCCTGTGGAGCCTTTTAGAAAAGCAGCAAGGTAGATGGTCCCCAGAATCAGGAGATTCTCAGAAGTAACCAGCAGCAGGGTGACAAGCGAATGATAATGGTTAAAAAGTCGGAGCATGTTTTAGTGAGTCCAACCATCAAGCCCGCCAAGTTGATCTTCGCCCCAAAGCTCACGGCCTGTCTGCTTCTCTAGAACGATAGCCGTAGTAGTAGTACTTAGAATGCTTGGGTGCTTCATTACCGTTGAAAACGATTCCCAGCACCTTCTTGCCTTGAAGGCTCCGCGCGCTCTTCCTGACATAATCGGCTGGAGTGTGGAAGGCACGGACCACCAGCAGGATTCCATCGACCATTGTTGACAGTAACTCTGCATCGGCCAACTGGAGCAGCGGAGGAGAATCAAGGATTACCCAATCAAATCCTTCAGAAACGCGAGTGAGGAAGTCTCTCATCCCTTGCGTGTTCAACAATTCCGCTGGATTCTCGGGGACCGAACCCGACTGAACCAGAAAAAGATTCTCGAATGGAGACGGAGCGATGACTGAATCAGCTGGCAACTCTTCTCTAAGCATTTCCGCCAGCCCCGTTCTCTGGGGAAGTTCCAGAGTCCGATGCACACTGGGCTTGCGCAGATCCGCGTCAATAAGCAATACCCTTTGATTGATTTCCTGGGCAATGGTCAACGCGAGATTAACTGACGTCAGCGTTTTTCCCTCGGCAGGTACCGCGCTTGTCACGAGGATCGTTTTCAGCTTGCTGCTCTCGCGCATTTGATAAAGCTTGGTCTTGAGTGTCCGATACTGTTCGCTGGCATACGAGCGGGGAAAACTGGCAGCAACCAATCGAGGATTTGTGGACAGCTGTTGCATCTCTACGGCAGCCGCCTCGCGTGGTCCCAACAAATTTTGAAGAATGATCTCCCTGTCGTCTTCAACAGGTGCTTCCGGAACTCGCGCGATCTGCTGCTTGATTTCCAGCAAAACATCTCTCGGAGCCGCAGCGCGGCTGGGAATAACGCGCTTCCCCTCACGCTCGGCTCTCCGGATCGCCTGGTGAATCTTGCTCATGAACTCTCCTCGAAAACTACCGATCTCGGTCCCTCAAGTTGTCAACAAACTGAACAAACAGGTCAAACGACTGCGCGTCCTGAGGACGTGCTGGTGCCGAAGCATCAGGACTCCCAGCGGGGATTCTTTCATCGCGCTTGCTTCCGTTCTTAGGCCCATTCGCAAATCGGGACCCTCGACTGTAACCCGAGTGATCCCTTAGATCGGGAAAGATCTCGAGGTCGTCAGCCACCTCGGCAATGATCTCTAGCGTGACCGTCGGCAAGTCACAGGCATAACCTGTTACCATCGCGTTATCGCAAAGGGTGTTGATGAGCCTGGGAATTCCGCCGGTCCTCCGGAAGATCTCGCCAATGCAGGCATCAGAGAAGATTTCCTGACTAGGAAGACCTGCAATCTCGAGCCGGGTTTTGATGTATTCGCGAGTCTCGGAGAAACTCAGTGGCTCCAAGTGGCATCGCAGGCTGATGCGCTGCTTGAGCTGCCGAAGTTCCGGTGAGTTCAGTTTCAGGCTAAGTTCTGGCTGGCCCACCAGAACAATCTGCAACAGCTTTTCGGTGGACGTTTCCAGGTTCGTCAGAAGGCGTATCTCTTCCAGGATTTCCGCGCTGAGGTTTTGTGCTTCGTCGACAATCAACACAGTAACCTGCCCCGCTCGGTACCTTTCCAGGAGCAATGCGTTCAGTTTGATGAGGCATTGGCTCTTGGAGCGCGTATCGGCCTTGAGGTTCAGATCGGCGAGGAGAAACTCGAAGAACTCCGTGCTCGTAAGGATTGGATTGAAAATGAAAGCGGACAATACTCCCGTGCGGTCCAGTGTATCCAAGAGCGCGTTCACCAATGTGGTCTTGCCAGTTCCTACCTCGCCGGAAAGGACTAGAAAGCCTTTCCTCTCCCGAATGCCGTAGACGAGGTTGGCCAGGGCTTCACAGTGTCTCTCCGTGAAGTAGATGAACTTGGGGTCTGGAGTGAGGTTGAACGGTTTTTCCTTAAGTTGATAAAAGGATTCGTACATGATTATTCCTTAACGCAAATCAAAACTAACTATCGAACTTCTCTCTCCGGAAACTTGAGACTAACCGTCCAAGAAAGCTGCGGTCATGCCTCGCTTCGTCCGAATATGGCTCACTGAGCAGTGGAACTGAGACAAGCACAGGCAGTTGGGTGAGCAAGGCCAGCTCATGCTCGCTGCGAACCGAGTCGTCTCTGAGTTCCAGGAACAACGACAACAGAAAACCAAAACAGAGCCCGGCTGCGAGTCCCATGAGATTCAGACGGAGCCTGTTCGGCTCGGCAGGCCGCTCCGGCAAACCAGCTGGATCTAAGATCCGAAATTGCTCGCCTTTCTGGCGTCTTTCCAGACTGGACGCCATCTGAGCGTCGTTCTTTTTGGCAAGCAGCGTTTGATAGTGCTGGCGCATAATGTCGTAGTCTCGGCTAATTTCCTTCTGAAGCTGTTCCACCTTGGGCACGGAATCGACTCGTGCTTGGAAGAGACCCATTTCTCGCCGTAACCGATCCTGCTCCTGTTTGCTTTGCCGGATCTGAATGTCGATAGCATCCAACTGCGCTTGCGCTTCGGCCTTGGCCAGAATCTCGTCAGACTCGGAACCGTTGTCTTCGGCTACCGCGACTGGAACGGGGAGAAGAGGACTGACCGGTGCCGGTGACGGCGTCGAAGCTGCCTGCTTCTCAAGAGCAGCGATTTCCTTGTCGAGCTTTCGAACGTCGGGGTGATCTGCTGTGTATCGCGCAAGCAAACCGTCCCGTTCGGCTTTCTTCTTTTCCAGTTCACCTTGCACAGGAACCGTGGCAGTCTCCAAAGTTCCTTCTGAGGTTTTTGCTCTGGATGAATTCGGAGTGCGGAACTTGGCCAGGGCAGCTAGCTCACTTGACATTCGCTGCGTGTAGCTCTTCTTCTCTTCAAGCCGGTTCACTGTATCGGCGGCGGACTGAAGTTGAAGTTGCAACCGATTCAGCGCGGCGAGGTTGGCGGTTTGCTGTTCAGGCAGCGCTCCCAGATTCCGCATTTTGAAACCACTCATCTGGTCCTCGAGTTCCCGCAGTTTGGTTTCCGTCTCCTTCAGTTGCGATTCCAGAAACTGAGCAACCCCTTCAGTTTGTTCGGACCTCACTTTGAGATTCTCTTCAATATAAAGTGAAGCGATCTGGCTGGTCACTCGCTGTGCGACCAGCGGATCGAAGGATCGATAGGACAAGGTGAAGGCGTCGGTCTTGGTCACGGTCAGCGTGAGGTCCTTCCGCATGGCTTCAACGACTTCCTCCATTGGAGAGGCCTTGCGCGCCTCAGTGTAGAGATTGTTGTCGAGAATGATCTTCTCAAGCCGAGTGCGGCTCATGATTTGTTGGCTGATTGTGGACAGACGACTTTGAACTGTCCCAATCGAAGCGGCTTTGACATATTCGGTTGGAATCTTCGGAGGTTCGACCAGAATCACCGTCTCGGACACGTAGACGTTCGGAAGCGTTCGAACATGAAGAAACGTGGCTGCTCCGGAAATGATGCCCGGTATCAATATCCAGAGAATCCGCCTTTTCAGAATCTGGATATAGTCTTCAATTTGCAGGTTTTGAATGTCTTTCATGACACTGTTGGGGCCCCTAGAAGAATAGCGGGAAGTGATAATTCAATCCAACCACGAAGGTATGGCCAGAGGCGTGGTCTGGCAGGAGCGTCGAAAAGCCGGAAGATAGCTGTCTCAGATAAGTGTGGCTCAAGAAGACGTTAGCTCGTTCAGCAAAACTCCAGCTGAGGTTAACCCCAGCAGAGGCGCCGTTAGTGGTAACGGGACGGCCCTGAGTATCGAGGTTCAACAAGAACTTGTTCCTCGAGTACTGAGTCTGAACCGCACCGGTCAGAGTCTTGGTCATGCGCCTTCCAAGCGAGAATCCGGCGGCCTGAGTTTGGGTCATGCCCCCCAATCCATACCCGTCTGAAATTGATTGCCCTGCGTTGATCGAAAAGAATGTTCGCGGGTCCAGAGATATGGCTTGACCGAAAGTCAGACCGCCGTTGACGCTGGCCCGGACCCCCGGACGGCCCGCAGTTCCGCCCAGAAAACTCATTGCGTTTCCCACGACATAGTTGGGGCCCGCCTGCACAAAGGCGCCAATAGAGGGGGTGAGTTGATGCTGGACGCCGAAATAAGCCAGGTGGCTTCTCGCAATGCCCGCGAATGCGGCCTGGGAGTTTGACGTGCGGGAACCAGAGAAGTCGTAGTAGGTAAGGTTGTAGCCCAAGCTGATAGTAGTTCGTTCGGCTGCTTTGTAGGAATAAGTGAGAGTGGCACCGGACTGATTCATTTCACTGAAATCGCGCTGCTGAAAACGGGTGATCGTTCCGTTGGCTCCGAACGTCATCTGCGAGCGCCTGCTGGGTTCATAAGAGAAAGTAGCAAACCCGGCATTGGTAATGGTCCGAGTCAAGCCGATAAACACCGTTTCATTAGGAAGAACCTGCTGGGTTACAGCAGCCAGCACCAGGTCTCTCCGATAGAACCGTCCTGGAGCCGGGCCCACAGAAAGTCGGTCGCCAAGTGTGAGCGTTGCGCGGGGCGTTATCTGGTAACTCAGGTCGATCCCGCCATCTTGGGTCAGGAAATCGCCCGAGTCGGCTTCCCGCAGCAGAAGACCCCCAAGCCCGTAATCCAGCGCGATGCTGGCGCGCTGCAGTTGGCGTTGGTAGGCAATTCGCGCCGACAACGTCGTGAAGGGGATATATCGATCGCTCTCGTAAGGGACGCCCAGCACTGCCAGGGGTGAGAAGTAGAGGTTGTTCGTTGCAGATTCCTGCACGCCTAGTGAGAAAATCAGTGAATCTCGAGACTTGAAGAAAATGTCGCCTAAAGCAGTTGCGGAGGGTATTCGCGAAACACCAGGCTTCGCACCGGATCCCTTGGTCTGTGATGGTGCCGTCTGAGCCCAAACTGGCGACAGGCCGAACTGAACGCTCAACGAACTAAGAATAAGCAGCCCGCCGATCGTGGCTAGAGAGGTCCTGGTCATCAGCGAAATCTTCATGCGCTCAAGGAACAACGATTGTATCGCCAGTCTTAAGAAGAATGTTCTGACCAGCGTTCTTGCCGTTGATATAGTCTTTGAAGTTGAAACCAAACCGCGATTGTTTGCCATCCTCGTCACGCAAAACATAAATCTTTGTGGTCTTGGCGAAGGGCGTGAAGCCGGCCGTCGCCAGAATATCCATCACGCGGGTCGGTCCCGCCAGAGGCCTGGGACCTGGAGTATTAACCTCTCCCATGACGGTCACCTTTTGACTGTTGACAGTCTCGACGGTAACGGTCACGTTGGGTTCCGAAAAGAACTTGCCTAGTCTCTCTTCCAGAACCCTCTTTAACTGCAGAGTCGTTAGTCCGCTAGCCTGCACGTCGTTGAGCAGCGGCAAGGAGATCTTGCCATCAGGTCTAACCGGAACAGACTTCGAAACCTCCGGCTCTTTCCAGACGAAAACATTCAGAATGTCTCCTGCCCCAATAACAAAATCCTCGATAATCCTGGCCTCAGCAGATGGCTTGGTCTCTGTCTCTGCTTTCGCAGTCGTCTCTTGCACTGCCAGGAGAGCGCCATTCAGTGCAGCCCCGACGAGCCAGAGAAAGGCCCAAATCCAGGCGAACCGTCCCTTCATGGGTAAGCCCTCCAATTCCTTTCCTTGCCAAAAGTCATTTCGCCGGCATGCAAAGACTTCACTCCAGGATCTGAATGGCCTCATCCGCATGGAAGCTTGCTCGTTGCAGCATTTCGCCTGCCTGCTGGCACAGCCCTTCCAGGTCAGATGCATGGGATGGAAACGACGCTCCGCCCACTCGAACCTGAGCTTCAACATCACTGCCCCCCATGAAGGCAGCCAGCCAGGCTGTAAGACGACTCGCAACATTTCGAGTACTGTTCTTGTCGGAATAGGGCAGGAGTATCGTTACGACGTTCTCGTTTTGCAGGCCGACTAGATCGGTTTCCCGCAATTCCCTGCGCAGAAGGGTCACGATCCTTTGCAGAACGTCAGCATGGTTATTCCCGTATCGGTCCAACAGGCGAGAATTGGCTTCGATCATTAGCAACGACGTGAAGTATTGATAGCGTCGGCTTCGTCTCAGCTCAAGCTCCAGCAAACGCCCAAACGCCCCATCTCGCAGTCCATTAGGCTTGTGATCTGAAGTTGTAGACATGTCGCTCAGGATTGTGCCAGCCGCCTCTTGCTTAGACCGTTTTCCTTTATTTTGTAAAGGAGTGCCTTGTAGCTGATGTCTAACAACTCAGCGGCTTTTTTTCGGTTCCAGCGCGTCTCAAGCAGGGTCTTCATGATCAGCTGTTTCTCTGCTTCGTGAGCAGCCAGCTTGCCGACCTTCTTCAGGGACAACCTTCCTCCAACAACGCCGGAGTCCGCACTTTGGGCACGGTCGCCAGCAGACGGGGGAAGCCCGAGCTCTTTGACAGCAAGCTCCTCGTTTTGGAGCACGACAATTCTCTTGACCACATTCTCGAGTTCGCGAACATTGCCCGGCCAGTTGTACGACTCAAAGGCCTCACTCGTCGAGCGGGACAGAGTTGTCGCGCTTTTCTCAAACAGCGCTGAATATCGGCCTAGAAAGTGTTCCGCCAGGTCCAGGATGTCTTCTTTCCTTTCGCGCAGAGGAGGCAGGTGAATGCTCACTACATTAATCCGGTAGTAGAGGTCTTCACGGAAGCTGCCTGACTGCAGCTCTTTCTCAATCTGGCGGCTTGTAGCGGTAATGACCCGAACGTCGACCGAAACGTCCTCATCACCACCCAGTCTGCTGAATTCACTATCCTGGAGCACGTGCAAGAGCTTCGCTTGAAGGGACGGATGAAGCTCGCTGATTTCATCCAGAAAAATCGTCCCGTGGTTCGCAAACTCAAACTTGCCGGGTTTCCTGGTAATAGCGCCAGTGAAAGAGCCCTTCTCATATCCGAACAATTCACTCTCCAACAGGCCTGCTGGAATGGCCGCACAATTGACCTTTACGAAAGGCTTCTCTCGCCTCCTGGAACGTGTACAGATTTCCCTTGCTACCAGCCCTTTTCCGGTCCCACTCTCTCCCCGGATAAGGACTGTGATATCGGTGTCGGCCACCTGATCGATGATTCGACGCACTTCCTTCATCTTGTCACTCCGGCCGAAGATGAGCGGCGATCGTTCGACAATTTCTTGGCCGAAGAGGACTTCGCGACTCTGCTCCGTGGAAAAGGCGGCCTGCCTGAAAGTCGTCTCCATATTTGCCCCGCATGCCCGAAAAGTTTGTTGACCTGAACTCCATTCCATCGTTGCAATCATACTAAGCAAAAGAGAATCCACATCAACCGCAGTGGAACATCTTTTTCTCAATTGCAGGCTAAGCGATTGTCTTGAGTGTAATTACCATGTAGCGGAGCGGCAAAAGCTGGGGAATTTCAAATGGAAATATTTTTCCTGATTCTATAGAAAAGGGAAAATATTTACCCTATTAGGAACATCAATGCACAGAATAGGAAGTGCAGTGGGCAAGTTAAGGCGGGGCGGGAGTCGTTAGGATTTCTGGTAAAGGAGTTTTGTAAAGCGGACGCATACCTTTCGATTGGAATGCAGCAGGCCGTTTTCCACACGCACAACCTTGGCCGGAAACTTGAAGTCGTAGTCTTCGGGAAGACCGGAATCCGCGGACACCGGTGCAGGGATCGAAACTAAGAGATCCGACGATATCGCCAATTCCCTTTTCATGATGAAGCTGGCCCCACTGGCGCTCACGTTGATCGTGTGGGTCAGCTCGAAGAAATCATTTCCTTGGAGATCGATTCCCTTGACAAAGATAGGAACTCGTATGGGCAAACGATAGTATTCACGCCGCTCTGCGAATGACATCGGAATTGACGATGCTTCCTGCTCGGGCTACAAGGATTTGTCGAGTTCGCGGATAGAAACCCTGGCATTTGACCGTCGAATAGTAGCAGTTTTGCTTCCAGGCGGTGGGCTCTTCCCAGAAAGGAGAAGGACTCTAACCTATTATCTAATAATGGGATCAGGTCTCGAAACCTTGCCGATCGACCCGGGTCACGGGCTAATAGCGCAAAAAGGGACAATCTTTTTCACAAACACGGACAATAAATGGAACTCATGTTCTTCTATAGACTTGTGCTCAGGAACACACATCAGCGGCGGAACCACCAGACTGGACGTGAACAGCCTGAATGTGAAAATTGCCTTCCGATCTTTCCGATTGACTGCCGTAGTTAGGGTCCAAGGTGGTCCTGACCTCTGCCGTGTTCGCGGAACTCATCTCACCTCAACCCCCACTTTCGGACAGAGACTTTCCAGAACACAGCGGCTGCAACCTGGACTTCTTGCGGTGCATACTCTGCGCCCATGGTGAATCAGTCGATGCGAGAAATTGATCCACTCTTTTTGTGGAATCACTCTCATGAGTTCTCTCTCGACTTTCTGCGGAGTGTCCTCCCCGGTCAATCCCAACCGATGGGACAATCGAAAGACGTGAGTATCGACGACAACTCCCGACGCGATACCGTAGGCAGTGCCCAGCACAACGTTTGCAGTCTTGCGCGCCACACCGGGCAGCAGCAGTAGTTCTTCCATTGTCCTTGGCACCTCGCCGCCAAACTCCGCAGCCAAACGCCGGCAGGCCGCCTTGATGTTCTTGGCCTTGTTTCGAAAGAATCCTGTCGAGTGAATCATCTCCTCCAGCTCTGGCAGGCGGGCATTGGCAAAGTCTTCGACCGTCCGGTATCTTTCGAAAAGCTTGGGTGTCACCATGTTTACCCTGGCGTCTGTGCACTGTGCCGAAAGGACCGTTGCAATCAACAGTTGCATCGGGCTTCGATGATTCAGTTTACAAGTCACATCAGGATACTCGCTCCTCAGACCTTCGAGGATTTTTCTTGCACTTGCTTTCGAGGCTTTCAAAGATTTCTCCTTCCCGCAAAGAGAGTCCTGGGGACACCAAGCCGCGTGGATGAGCAGGGGTAATTATACGCGAGCTTTCGAGTTCCTCAATAAGTGGGAAGGACAAACTTTGGGGTCGACACTCGTGGTGAGCGGTCGATGCGCCTCACGTTCCTCTGGAGAAATTCTTCCAACTATTTTGTCTCCTGGTGTGCCATCGACTTGCGCAAGTCTGAATAGTCAATGGTGAGCGCCCCTGCAGCGCTTTCCTGGCCCTGCCTGGAAGCAATGGCCTTGGCGCGCTGCTCGAGCTGCGCCGCTTCACTCTTGCGTTTCGTCGCTCGAAGCAACCCAGCATAGCCGGCCAGGGTCCTCGCTACCAGCGGGTGTTCCGCCCCCAGAGTACTTTCTGCCATGGCGATTGCCCTCTGGAAGAGCGGCTCGGCCTCGTCGTAACGGCGCTGGACGCTGAAACGCTCCGACATGCTGAGCAAGATCATCGCAATCTCCGCGTGGTCCGGCCCTATGGCCGAGTAAAGAATCGCGAGCGCCCTTCGATAAAACCTGTCCGCCTCAGAGTATCGCTGCAGTTGGATGTAAAGCTCGGCCCAGATTACTGAGCAGCCTTGCAAAACTCAAATGCTGAGGCCCGAAGGCTCTCTCCTTGATGGCAATCGCGCGGAGATAGAAGTCCTCGGCCTGGGCAAATCGCTCTTCGCGCGCGAAATGATGGCCAGGTTGTTAAGCACAGGGGCGGCTTGCGGACGAACAGTACAAGTCGGGCCTTTTCGCTTCAACACTGGCGAACGGTCTTAACCAAAGTTGTAGCGCAGACCCGCGCTCTTTGTGGGTCTGCGGTTTTTCGTCACGGGCACCGAAGATCTTCCGTCTAGCACACAGGGCCTGCGATTCGTTCAAGTCAAAGCCGCAGACCGGGGCTGCCGGTCTACGCTACAAGGTCTCCATAGGTCTAACGATTGAGATGGACCCTCGAAACCAGATCGTTGAGTCGTACGAGTTTGGGCCGTTCCGCGTGGACGTCGCCGAGCGGGTCTTGACCAAAGGCCAGCAGGTTATTCCCCTCACTCCGAAGGCGTTCGACACCCTCGTTGTGTTGGTTCGCAAGAGCGGGCACGTGGTGGAAAAGGATGACTTGCAGGTGCGGTCCTTCTTCCCGGCGTCCGGCAAAGTTTTTGGGGGGTGGGCAACAAGGGAATCTACTTTGTAGAATTTGACGAAACGAGCGACAACCCTCGGCGCGGCAGGGATCCCTATATCTTCGCTGAGTGGGGCGCCCTTCTCTCGAAACTATCGTGGCCGATCAGATTCTATGACTTTGCGACCCACAAGACTAACCAAGTCGGTGTCATCGACAGGCCTATCAACCGCAGCGCTCCAGGCTTCTCCGTGACCCGCTGACGGCCAGCGCATCGCCTGGCCTCAGATCGATCAAGCCGAATCCGATCTAATGATGATCGAGAATTTCCGCTAGTCTTTGAGACATCCCGAGGGCAGGTTGACATTCACGACCGACGGCTAGGAGCATCTTTTTGAAAGCCGACGACTTCATTTACTTTGATCCTCGGTGCCATATTAGCTACCGGAGAAGTGAACTGAAGCCCTCCTCGCCACTGCTGTCGCCTTGCCCTAGACTTAGGAAGTCTTGAGGGCCCGTCTTGAGTGCTGCTCTCCTCGCCCTGCCGCATTTATAGGTCTGACGATTCGATCCCTCGCAATAAATGAAAGAAACCGTGAACTGCTAGCGTCTAAAAAAGGGACTGTTGCCAGGACGGGCGCCGCACAGAGCCAGCGTGGTCATGACGATGCACAAGGTGGATGACGGCATCATCGAAGCATGCCGCCAGGGAGATCGAAAGGCCCTTCGACTGGTCTTTGAGGCCTACAAGGACAAGGTCTACTGTGTCTTCGAGAGAAAGGCAGCGCCGGCGTCTGCGCTGTTCGTCGAGACAAGCATTCGCTACGACACGGTAGAGCCAGGTGGTAAACTCTGACTCTCCCCGAAACTGGTCCATCCGGGTAGCCAGTTTCATGAAGACCTCTTGAGTCAAGTCTTTCGCCGCAGCTGTATCCCCGCTGAAGTAGTGGAGGGCCACGGAATTTCGAGGTGGGGCACATGGTTGTGAAGAGATCCCTGGAAAATCATCAGATGCACCGTGAAATGGCCAGTTCGGTGAAGACGGCCGTCGGCACTTTGAAACCCAAGCTGCGCATGGCCATTCTGTTGAAGTATTTTGAAGATCTTTCGTACCAAGAAATTGCTCAGGTGTTGGGCTGTTCCGTGGGAACTGTGGCGTCTCGTCTTAATCGAGGACACAAAATGCTGGCCCGAAAACTCTCGCATTTCCGCAGTGTCCTGGGCGCAGGAGATTGAAGGATGTTTCAAAGGCATGTTACCCAACAACTTTCTGCCTATTGTCATCAGGAGCTGTCTGCAGCTGAAACAGCGCGCGTCGAACAGCATCTTGAGCAGTGCCAGCAGTGCCGGAGGGCGCACGAAGAAATTCGGATCGGCGTCGAGCTGGCCAATCATCTGAAACTTCAGACAGCCCCAGACTCACTGTGGGAAGAGCTGGTATCGGCGCTCGATCAAGAGCCAGCCATGCCATGTGGATCCTCCACGGTGCCGGAGCACTGCTGGAGTGGCAGACGGCCTCACTGGGCGATGGTGGCAGTTGGGTTGCCGATGCTGATTGCGGTGATTGGCGGTAGCTGGTACTACTGGCGCTCAACCCGGCCTTCGTGGGAAGTGGCCCGGCTTGAAGGAGCTCCTAAAGTCGGCTGGAGCGCCATTGCCGAAACTGGAAGGCTGGCTGTGGGTGACTGGCTCGAAACCGACCACAATTCCAGGGCCCTGATCAATGTGGGCGACATTGGCGAGGTGGAGATCGACCCCAACACTAGGGTTCGGCTGCTGCGGGCGCGTGAAACCGAGCACAGGTTACGCCTGGCACGAGGAAAGCTCCATGCAACCATCTGGGCGCCACCGCGGTATTTCATCGTTGACACTCCCTCGGCTGTGGCAACGGATCTGGGATGCACCTACACACTGGAGGTCGACGAAGCTGGCATCGGACGCTTGCATGTGACCTCAGGCTGGGTGGCCTTCGAATTGAAGGGCCGCGAATCGTTTGTGCCTGCAGACGCTGTGTGTGAGACTCGTCCCGGTATTGGACCTGGAACACCACACTGCGAGGATGCTTCCTCCAGTCTCATCGAGGCACTCAATCGATTCGATTTTCACGACGGAGGCAGTCTCGCGCTCGAGATCGTGTTGGCTCAAGCCCGCAAGGAAGATGCTTTCACGCTGTGGCACCTGCTGTCACGAGTTGGCTCCGCCGAGAGGCGGCACGTCTTCGACCGCTTGTCCAGCCTGGTGCCTGCCCCTGATGGCGTGACGCGCGCCGGCATTCTGCAACTAAATCGCGCCATGCTCGATGTGTGGTGGGATGCGCTTGGCCTCGACGACGCTTCCTGGTGGCGCATCTGGAAGGGGCCCTTTCCTGAAAGCCCGCAATAGTCGCGAAATCTCTCTCTTGAACTGCAGCCCAGCGTGCTGCTTCGCAAGTGGCAACGGGTTAGGTGTGGGGGTCAACAGGAAGGACGATAGTAAACATAGCGCCTCCATCTGGGGCCGAGGCATAGCGGACTTCGCCTCCGTGGGCACGCGCCAGTTTGTCGACCAGAACCAAACCGAGGCCCAAGCCGGCAGGAGAGTTGAATTGCCTGCTGCGAGCGAATGGACGAAAGAGATGTTTGCGTTCTGCAGATGGGATTCCCGAGCCGTGGTCGACGACTGAAAGATTTAGCCCGGCTGCCATGGCTGTGAGGCTGACATGGATGGTCCGGTTAGCGGCGGAGCGTGCGTACTTCTCGGCATTATCCAGCAAGTTCTGCACCATGTGGAACAGTGCCTCGCGATCGAAACGTACGACAAGCGGTTGCTGAGGAAGGTTGAGTTCCACTTGCGCACCGGCGGCCTCAAGCGCGGGCTGCAGCCGTGCCACACAATCGCGTAGCGCGGCGGCCAGGTCCCCGCGCTCCGGACGAACAGCCAGGGCGCCACGTTCCAGACGGCTGAAGCCCAACACATTGGCAACCACACGTCCCAGGCGCTCGGCTTCGTCGGCGACGCGGCGGGCGTAGTCTCGGCTCCGCGCCGGATCGCCCAGCCCTTCGGCAATCATCTCACCATACATCCGCAATCCAGCCAGTGGTGTGCGGAGTTCGTGGGCTGCGGCCGCCGCAAACTGCGAACGCTGCCGCGCCAGCCGCTCCGCCTGCCACACCACTCCAACAACCAGCAGGCCGGCCAGCGCTGCCAGCATCATTCCCACCAGCAGCGACCGTTGGAAGCGGCGTGTTACCTCCTTCGCCCTGGCTTGTGCAACTGGCGCGGCTTTAGCCGGGTTCACAGCCACGTGCCAAGAGGTGCCTGCGATCGGCGCCGTCACGATGCCCCGCTCGTGCTCCCCGACATCGGGAGGCATGAGAGAAGCAGGGAAGGCGGCCTCCTTCAGGCCTTCGGCCAAAGCCGGCAGCGAAAGGACGAAGCCCTGTGCCATGGTCCCCTCGGGCCGCGCCACTTCCCGCAAGGCGGCTAGCGAGCGCGTCCCACCCACAGGGAGCGTGAACCACTCGAAGGCCCCGACACCAATGACAACTTCTCTTTGTCCTGTGCTCAACGCCGGCGATGAAGGCCTCGCAACGTGTGCCGACTGAGCCTGCTTAAGCTGTGCGTAGACTTGGTTCGCCTGGACGTTCTGGGCGTAGGCGGCTGGGTCGAGAACTTCGATCTGTTGAATTTTGGACGGCAACTTTGTCTGCTGCGTCGGCAGACTCAGCGGCGCTTGCCTGGCTTGGGCCGGATCACTGGCAGACTGCCGAGGGGACTCCAGCGAAGCCGCTGCCGACGGTGGTTCCGGCCTCGCACGGGCGCCAGAACTCGGCGATGAGCCAACTCTACGCGCAGGCTGGGGTTCCAGGCCCAGGGCCCGCAGATACTGAGAGGCTCCCGGCTGGAGCTCCTTCAAAAGCGCACGCTCTCCCGCCAAACTCTCCTTGGGGTTGAGATCCGGAACCTCCGGATTCAAGGTGGGCAGTGTCAAACGGCCGGTAGAATCCACCTGGAAATAGGCACGAACCAGAGGATCGGCTGGCCCTTGAGCCAGAGGCGAGGGAACTACTGATGCGCCGGCGTGCGCCCCTTTGGGATCGTGGTAGAGGTTTTGATAATGATAGAACGGCCGGCGGGACTCGGTTTGGAGCAGGCTTTCGAGGCGGGCGGCCAGCCGCTTGCCTTGCAGCACCGCTATTTCTCTTGCCTGTTCAAGCGGCTCCTGCTCCAGTCGCGCCGCCTCCCGGGACGCTTCGCGCGATCCCACAACATACCAGGCACCGCACGGCAAGGCCACCGCCAAGGCAGTCAGCAGCAGGGCAGTCATGGTGTGGCTGATTCTCATTGCTCACCCCAAGCGTACCCCACCCCTTTGACCGTAACAATGATTCTGGGATTCGCCGGATCGCGCTCAATCTTCTGCCGCAGGTTGGCAATCGTCATGTCAACGGTACGCGTTTCCATGTCCCCTCTGGCACCCCACACTTGTTCAAGGAGCTCCGCGCGGGTCACGGCGCGGGCTCGCTGCTGATGGAGGCAGCGCAGAATATCGGTCTCACGGGCCGTCAGTGTGACATGCTTCTTCCCTCTTTGCCCTGCGCAACGCCCCAGGTCGAAGCGCCATTCACCTGCCTGGATCTCCTCTGGGCCGTCCACGACAGCTCTGGCACGGCGTCCCAGCGCTTCCACACGGGCCAGCAGCTCCCTGGCGCCAAAAGGTTTGGTGACGTAATCGTCAGCCCCCACGCTTAGGCCGAGCACAATCTCATCCTCAGAGCCCCGAGAGGTCAGCATTAGGACAGGCAGAAATGGGCGCGTGAGACGAATCCGCCGGCACACTTCGATTCCATCCAGCTTCGGTAGCATCAGGTCCAGCAAGACCAGGTCGCAGGGAAGCTCAGACCCATGTCGGGCTGCGGTCTCACCATCCACCACCGCTTCCACGCTGTGTCCGGCGCCGCGCAGCAGGTCCACCAGGCCGTCTAGCAGAACCGGGTCATCTTCAACAACGAGTATCCGCATGGTGCCTCCGAGGTTTCCAGTATACCGAGGAGCGGCTGTGTCGTCGTGTCAAAGTCGTGTAAAAGGCAGAGCGGGAGCGTCGCAGTCCTGCTCTCTAGCCCCGCCGGATGTTCCCTCGCGTCTCTCATCTTTTACCCGCCTTTTACCCTGCGAATTCTCAGTGTCGGTTAGACTGCCACACAGATGATCGGTGCAGTTTGAAATTCAAGAATGGAAGGAGAACGCTGATGAAGCGCATGCTACAAACTGTGTTGAGGAGTCTCGCCATGCTCGGCTTATGCACGGGATTGTGGAGTTTCGAAATGGAATCGGCTCGGGCTGCGGATCTGGAGTCTGCGGCTCATACGGCCATCTACGGCAGATCCGCCGCGGCGCAGGCAGCCATTCGCCAGCTCCGCGCCGCCGGGCGCGCAGGACTCACGGCGCTCGAAGAGGAGTCCCTCCGGAATGCGATACCCGAGCGGCTCGAGCGGCGCCGCAATGCGGCATTCGATGGCGTGGGCGCACAACATGACAACGCTCACTCCCAGCTGTTCTGGCATACAGACTTTGATGCGGCCTTGGCGGCTGCGCAGAGCGAAGGCAAGCCGATCCTGTCGTTGCGGCTGCTCGGCCGCCTGGATGAAGAATACAGTTGCGCTAACAGCCGTTTCTTCCGCACGGCGTTGTACGCAAATACCGAGGTGTCCAAAGCTTTGCGGGAGCGCTTCGTGCTGCACTGGAAGACCGTGCGGCCCGTCCCGCTCGTGACCATTGACTTCGGCGACGGGCGCCGGATTCGGCGGACTCTGACGGGTAATAGCGTTCACTATATCCTCGATGCAAAGGGCCGGCCAGTGGACGCCCTGCCGGGGCTGTACGGTCCGCGCGCCTTTCTGGTGGCGCTGGAGAAGGCCGAGCAACTGGCGCTGCAGACAGTCTCCAACTCAGACCAGAAGTGGGAGGCGGCTCTGCGGAACTATCATCGTGCCCAGCTCAGCTCGCTCCTACTGGCCTGGCAGGCCGACGTTCGGCGTCTGGGGGTGCCTCAGAAGGTGTTTCCGAGTTCTGCAGTCGGAGCTGCGACTGAACCGTCACGGCGTGCGCTTGCTGCCAACGCACTCGCTCTGACCAAATCCGCAGTCGAAAGACCCCTCCTGCTCGGCATCGTGCCTGATGTCAAAATTCTCGAGCAGCAAACGGATGATAACTTGTGGGCCCGAATTGCTGAGCTTCATGGGGATGATGCGCGCCTGGACGCTGGCAGCCTGAAGCTCATGTACCACAAGCTTCAGCCTGCTGAACCGGCCTCGCCGGCCGGTGTAGTGCGAAGGGCTACTGGACTTGGTACGCAGCGAACGATGCGCGACTTTGAGCGCTCGATGGCTCGAGACACCGTCCGCAACCAATACCTGCTGCACCGACGGATACACGAGTGGCTTTCCAAAGGAGAAGTTGGGAAGGATGTTGAGGCACTCAACGACAGGGTGTACGAAGAGCTTTTTCTTACTCCGCGCTCGGACCCATGGCTGGGTTTGGCCCCAGAGGGCACTTACACAGCGCTGGATGACAATGGCCTCGCCGTCGGTCGTGGGTCCGTTAGTCGGTAGCCGACGAGCTATCACAGAGTGGCAATCTGTCGAGGCCCGCGCTCGTTTGTCTGAGGCGGCGGTCAAGGATGCTGGATGATGCGTTAAGCAACTCGCGCATAACGCACTCTGCAAATAAATGGAAGATCCCGGCATCATCCGCCGTCCAAAGAGCATTGCTTCAAACTACACAGGAGGAATGCCGATGCATCCGACAACCTACATCCGATGGAACACGGTGCGGCTCTTCGTTCTATGGAGCCTCGTTATAGCACCTGCCGTGCTGGCCGGAGGATTTCACATCTCCGTCGAAACGCCAGTAGATGCTGCTGATCCCGAGTTTAACAATGCCGTCCTGCTGGAGCGCACTTTTGGATGCCACCAGCCCACCGATGCTTCGGTCTTCGCCACGGCTGAAGGACTGGTAAAAGGGAAACGGCAAACCATCAAGCTACAGCTGAAACCCACTTCACAGGGAGTCTACGCAATGCGGCAGCAGTGGCCGTCTGAGGGGGTCTGGATGCTGGCCGTCAGGGGCAGCTACCTCGGACGCCACAGCAGCGTGCTCGTTGAACTGGAACCCGATGGAACGATCGCTGCCAGCAAGCCAGGATCTCAGGAGCTTCAGTTCAAGACGCTACATCGCGGACTTTCCAAACAGGAAATTGAAGCGGCGTTGGACAGTCTGGGAGCAAGGCGTGTGTCGGCAAGCCAGCAAGTGGCAAAGTAGGTGCGCCTCACGAGCGGCGCGCGTTGCATTGGGCTTTGGAGGAATCAATGATGTCAGTTCTTTTTCGAATTATGACCACCAGCCTTGCTGGCGTTCTCGCTCTGATGCTGACGACGTACTCAGCGGATTCCCTCGTCGTCCACGAGTGGGGCACGTTCACTTCAGTCGTCGATGCCGATGGCTCCATCATTGAATGGGAGCCTTACCGCTCCCAGCGTCGCGATCTGCCAACCTTTGTCTATGGCAGCAAGGTCAATGCCATGGGCACGGTACGCATGGAAACGCCGGTGATCTATTTCTACAGTCCAAAAGAACTGGCCTGCATCGTGCGGGTGGACTTTCCTCAAGGACAAATCACGGAGTTCTACCCGATGCCAGACCAGTGGCTCTACTTGCCTGATGCGATCCAGTGGAGCAACGTCGAGCTGCTGCCGAGAGCTGATGAGGGCCTGCCCGTGGAGAAGATCGCAAGTCATTACTACCACGCGCGTGATACGGACGCGACAACACTGCGCGTGCGGCAGCGTAACAAAATGGAATACGAGAAATTCCTTTTCTATCGAGGCGTCGGGACCTTTGCGCTGCCACTTTCGGCCAAGCTCCTCCAAGATCGAGGAATCGTTGTTGACGCCGGAGATTCAAGTATCAGAGAGATAGTCCTCTTTGAGAATCGCAAAGGCACACTTGGCTGCCGGTTCGAGCGGCTGAGCGGAAGCGAGACAACTTTTGCTCCGGCTCTTCCAGAGTGTTCGGTCGAACTGCTAAAGCAAAACCTGCAGGCTTTGTTGGTGAATCACAGACTCTATCCACGAGAAGCCGAGGCAATGGTCAAGACTTGGGAAGGCTCGTGGTTCGAGGAAGGCTTGAGAATCTTCTACATCCTGCCTCGAAAGCGGACGGACGCCGTTTTGCCTCTCACTATCACTCCACAACCGACAGAGATTGTCCGTGTCCTCGTCGGGCGACTGGAGTTTGTGACGGCCGAAGCAAGAGAAGACACGGTTCGCTTCCTGACCCAGCTGAGCCAGTTTGGCCAACTGCCCGAGGCAGGAGAAGAACAACGTCGCCACGGCAGGTTTCTTGAGCCACTGATTCGGAGCGTTCTTGAAAGCGACAGTACGTTGAGGGAAAGCGTAGAGCTTCAGAAGGCGCTCATACTTCTGGGGCTGTTCCCACGCACACTGCTTGCGCAGACGCGTTAGCCGGCACCTGATAATGAGAAACCCCGCAGGTTCTAATCCAAGCCTTTGCAGCGGTTGATCACTCCGGCTCAGTGTCTCTAGTATTGTCTCCGGTCGGAGCCCGCGAAACCCTCAATGCCGCTGCCATCATGGGCTCCAGGGCCCTCCTTGCTTCTGCCGCATGTTTTGCGTGGAAATAAGGATTAAGGCTCAGGGCCAGCCAGAACGCTTCAACAGACTCCTTCGTTCTGACAAGCTGCTCTTTGATCATTCCTTGGTGATAAAGCATCAAGGCATCCTGAACTGAAACTCGAAGCTGATGCCCTCCATCGCGTCGTTATTGTTGTCAATTTTGATGGCATAGCGGATGTCTGGATCGAACGGAAGGTAGTTCGGTTCATTCGAGGGTTCAAGCAGCGATCGACGGAGAGAACAAGGGTAACCTTGTTCGGGTCGTCATAGCTGACGAAGGCATAGTAATCAGTGATATCTGCCTTGTGGTAGAGTGCCGTCAGCGGCGCTTCGCAATGGCTGGCAGCCTGAGTAACATTCCAATCGGGCAGCATCGCGGCGACTGCCAGCGACAAGCTCAAGAAGCCTGCTGTGGCTGCCTTCACAAAACTCGTTTTCATCAGATTCCTCCTTCCGATCTTTTCGGGTTCAACATCTGAGTTGCCTGGGCGGGTCCGGTCTGCTTTCGGTCTCCATTACGATTGGCAGTGCCGGTTGGAATTGGCCGATTCAACCAAATTTTTTGAAACGTGATGCGAGTGGGTGGGCCGGGCCGTCGGGCGGCGCGCTCGTTGTAGCTCGACAGTTGCAGTGAGCGCGAGTTCACAGAATTTCGTTGTCGGAACGACCCAATGGGGTACACTGAACTTCTTCTCTGGACGGGCTTTTGGGAGCTTGGGTTCCTTCCACGCACTGAAACTGGGAAGCCCGGCGGACAGCTTTAGAAAGGATTCAAGAATGAGAATCAGGAAAGCTGTATTTCCTGCTGCAGGACTCGGGACAAGATTTCTTCCAGCAACAAAGTCTCAGCCGAAGGAGATGCTGCCACTGGTCGACAAACCCGTGATTCAGTACGTAGTCGAAGAGGCTATGGCTTCCGGAATCGAAAACATCATCATCGTGACCGGCCGTGGCAAGAATGCCATTGAAGATCACTTTGATGTTTCTTACGAGCTAGAGAAGATTCTCGAGAGCCGAGGCAAAACAGATCTGCTGGAACAGGTGCGCGCGGTCTCGAAGATGGTCTCCATTTCCTACATCCGGCAGAAGGAGGCCCTCGGACTTGGCCACGCTATCCTGGTTGCCAAGCCACTGATCGGGGACGAGCCCTTTGCCGTGCTGCTTGGCGACGACATCATCGACGCCAACGTTCCTTGCACGCAACAGATGATTTCGGTCTTCGAAAAGCATCAATCGTCTGTTCTGGCCACGCAAGTCGTGGATGGCCCGGACATCTCGCGCTATGGAGTCATCAGGGGCAAGCCTGTGGAGGACAACATCTACCGAGTCGAGGACTTGGTGGAAAAACCTCTCTTCGCAGACGCTCCCTCCAATTTGGCCATCATCGGCAGGTACATCCTCACCCCGGAGATTTTTGAGGTTTTGGAACGGACCGGACCCGATCGCAGCGGAGAAATTCAGCTCACCAATGGACTGAGGATCCTGTTGGAGCGCCAACCCATTCATGCCTATCGATTCGAGGGCAAACGCTACGACGCAGGAGATAAGCTGGGGTTCCTCAAGGCAACCGTGGAATTTGCCTTAAAGCGGGAGGACTTGGGAGCAGACTTCGCTGACTACCTCAGAACCCTGCGGTATTAATTGCTGCCGACGAAACGGAATGCGATGGCTTTCCTAAATACGGGCGCGCGAGGAAAATGATTCGCCCCTCCCAGTTGCCTGGGAGGGGGAATTCTTATGGCGTGATGACTTCGTAATTGATGAGAAACTACCGTGTTAGGCGGGCTACTCCGAAGAGCAGCAAGTGTTATGGAATGAACTACCATTTGGTTGATGGGAGCTCTTAAAACAAAACGCGTCTTCTTTAAAGATCGCGCTCACTAGGGGTGAGTCAGGCTTCACCGGATAACCAGCTACTATCATTGCGTCACCACTAGGTTACTGAGCTAATTGCCATCATGATAATCCGATTTTTCAATCAGTCAAGTAAAAAACTTCACTTTTGCTCAATAATTACTTATCGGGTATCTTCTCCTCCGCGTTATTATCTCCTAAATAATTCTAAAAAATATACTTGAAGCTGATTTTGGAACGGGTCTATAGCGTTTTTTTCACCTAATTTTGGCGCTGAGAAACTAATATGATGATATGAGAATTTACAAATTCTAGGAGCATTTTTCGATGAAATTCAATAAATCGTATCGATAGCTGCCTCTAATCCTCAATTTTGTATTTCTAGGTACTGGAGTTGAACCTTCGTGAAACGGAATATTGTGATAGGAACCGCTGGCCATATTGACCACGGAAAAAGCGCGCTGGTGGAGGCACTCACCGGCGTGCATCCCGACCGGCTGAAGGAAGAGCAAGTGCGAGGCATTACGATCGATTTGGGCTTCGCCAGCCTTACGCTCAACGAGACCTGCCAGATTAGCTTTGTCGACGTTCCGGGCCATGAGCGATTCATCAAGAACATGCTGGCTGGAGTCGGAGGAATCGATGCCGTTCTGCTGGCGGTTGCAGCCGACGAATCGGTAATGCCGCAGACTCGAGAGCATTTTGACATCTGCCGTCTTCTGAGCATACCCACCGGCATTATTGCGATAACCAAAGCTGATCTCGTTCCCGAGGATTTGCTTGAACTGGTTGGTTTGGAAATCCAGGAATTCGTCCGAGGCTCATTCCTGGAGGCAAAGCCGATCATCCCAGTCAGTGTTCGATCGCACCGAGGCATGGCTGACCTCAAGGAAGCTCTTCTGACGGCATGTGAGTCTGCGAGGCAACGGGATGCGACGGCTGCTTTTCGGTTGCCAATCGATCGGTGCTTCACTATGCACGGGTTTGGCACGGTTGTAACTGGCACACTGCTGAGCGGCTCATTGCGGAGGGAAGATGAAGTGGCTCTCTATCCAACGGGTTTGAAGGCTCGGATTCGCGGGCTGCAGGTAAACTCGAGGACTGTTGAACAGGCGTGGGCTGGTCAGCGTACTGCGATCAATCTGCCGAATCTTGAGGTCGGACAGATTCACCGTGGCATGGAAATCAGCGTTCCTGGGCGCTTTCGGCCAGTATCCAGATGCCACGCCTGTGCGGAGCTGCTGCCGTCTGCGCCCGTCAGTCTCGCGCGAAAGGCCCGTGTCCGGCTGCATCACGGAAGTTCGGAAGTCCTCGCAACGCTCAAGCCAATCTCCAGCAAGGAGATTCAGCCGGGAGAATCCGGATTAGTTCGGGTTAGGCTGGAGCAACCTGTCCTCATGCTTCCGGGTGACAAGTTCATCTTCCGACGCCTTTCCCCGATGGTCACGCTTGGAGGTGGCACTGTGCTGGACATCTACCCGCTGCGTGCCAAGCAGGCGGCTACCCGCGCGGTTTCGTTTCTGGAATCCATTGCCTCCTTAGCTCCGCGGGAGTTTATGATCCAGCAGACCATACGCAATGGGTTTCGTGGACTCAGCGAAGCAGAGATGCTGTCGCAAACCGTGCTTGGAAAAGCCGCGGTCCTCGAAACAGCAAGATCCCTTGCGCAGCAAGGAAGGTTGCGGTTGATTTCGGAAGACCCCTTTGTCCTCATGGACGCTGACCGCTTCACTCAAGTGACCCAGCAACTGTTGAGAACTTTGGAGGAATTCCATAACGGGAATCCACTGGCCGCGGGAATTTCGAAGGAGCAACTGGGCTCCGGAACCGGCAAGAGTCATCACCCGCTTGCGACCAGAGCAGCGTTGATCCAGCTGGCTCTGGATAGCAAGATTGTGATTGACAGCGACCTCGTGCGTCTTTCTGGCAGGTCCGTAGTTCTGGGAGAGGCCGAGTCGGCGGCAAAGGAACAAATTGAACAGGCGTTTCTCAAAGCAGGCTGGAAGGTGCCCGCGATGGACGAGGTGCTGGCGGTGCTTCCGATTCCAAGAGAACAGGCCAGTAAACTAGTGACCTTGCTGGCAAAAGAGAAACGACTGGTCAGAGTTTCTGAAAGTCTCGTATTTCATTCTGAATCGATTTCCCGGCTCAAGATACTACTGAACAACTACAAGAATCAGACCGACCGCATCGACGTGGGCTGCTTCAAAGACCTGACGGATATTTCGAGGAAATACGCAATACCCCTGTTGGAATATCTTGACCGCGAGCGGATAACCCGCCGGGTGGGAGACTACAGGCTCATTCTGTAGACCTGAAGTCGATGAGACGCAACACCGCGGCATGCACAAGCCCGTTAGAAGCGACAATGCTCTTTGAATCGCAGTTCCACTCGCGGCCAGCGAAATCAGTGACCTTTCCTCCTGCTTCGCGCACCAATAGGGCAATCGCTGCAAAGTCCCAGGGTGTGGAACTGTTGTCAATAAAGGCCTCACAGGCGCCCGACGCAACATAGCCGATTTCAGCGCCTCCCAAACGCGTAATCGACCGGCAGACAGGAAGGAGCCTGGAGAGTGCAGTTGCTGCTTGCTGTGCATGAGCTGCGCTTTTTCCGTAGCTGAAGCCGATCACCGCCTCCTCCAGTTTTCTCACACTTGAGACACGGATTCTCCTCTCAATGTGCAGGCGCCGGTTCCAATGCTCGCTCCCCTGACTGCGTCCGGCGATGAAAAGATCGCCGCTCACGGGGCTGCAGCAGATACCGAGTTCCGTGAACCCCTGAACTTCCAGCGCCAGAATAGTGCTGAAGAAAGGCAGGCCACGGTTGTGAAACGTTGTGCCATCCAAGGGATCGACAATCCAGCGGAAGCGCGAGCCGCTCAGTTCAGAAAACTCGCCCTCTTCAAAAAGCAAGTCGTGGTTCGGATACACGCTCTTCAGACTGTCCCTAATGACGCGGCACGAATGAAGATCGGCAGCCGTAACCAGGTCGTTTCGCCCCTTGAATTGAACCGAGTTCGCCGCCCTCCCGAAGAAATAGCGTACCAGGACAGCGCCGGAGGCCGAAACGGCCTTCAGCGCCGCTTGCGTGAGCTCAGTTCGTTTCGTTCTCGACAAATTGGATCGGGTGCTGCTGCGACGATTCGAGCGCCGAATCATAACGTGTCCTCCGCAAGGCTCCCTAAACCCACGATGAACTTTTGCCCTCGCAACGCTGAGTTCGTGGAACACCCCAGGGGCCAGGCCGTGCCAAATGGTTGATGGTAGCAAAAAACACGCCCGATCAGACGGCGTTGGAATCGTACTTCGATTTGGCTATATTGAGATTTCTAAAGTTGTCGTTCTCGGTCGGAGGCCGTCGCTTGGCTGCACTTTCATTGCAATTTCAGGGGAAGAATCTCTTCCGGGCCATCGTCTTCGGCCTGATGCTGCTGGCATCAGTGGCAATAGGCGGGTTCATGGGGTTGTTGATCGTCTACAAGAGCGATCTTCCTGAAGTTCGCCAACTCGAGGACTACAGGCCCAATGTCATTACCGAACTCTATTCTGATGACGGGCGGACGATCGGCTCGTTTGCCCTGGAACGGCGAGTCGTCATTGGTTATGAGCAGATTCCGAAAGTTTTGAAGGATGCCTTGATCGCCACGGAAGATCAAAACTTTGAGAGGCACTGGGGAATCGATGTCACCGGCATTGCTCGCGCCATCGTCAAAGGGATGATTTACGGCAAACGCATCCAGGGAACCAGCACGCTGACGCAGCAGTTGAGCCGGCTCTGTTTTCTCAATTCCGAGAAGAGCTTCAAACGGAAGTTTCAGGAGTTTCTCTTTTCGATTCAAATCGAGCGGTTCTACACCAAGCCGCAGATCCTCACGCTTTACTGCAACCAGGTGCCTCTTGGCCACCGCACCTACGGCTTCGAGGCAGCAGCCCAGTTCTATTTCAGCAAGAGTCTCAAAGATCTTAAGCTGGAGGAAGCAGCGGTGCTGGCGGCGATGCCTGCCGTCGCCCATTTCGCTTCTCCGATTACGAATCCCGAGCGCGTGAAGCTGCGGCGGAACTACGTGCTGGACCGCATGGCGAAGAAGCACAGAATCAGTGGAGCTCAAGCTGACGCCGCCAAGATGCTTCCTATGGAGCTGCGAGTCTCGACGCGGCAGAATGCTGTGGCGCCCTATTTTGCCGAGGAGATCCGAAAAGAACTGGAGCAGAGGTATGGTCCAGAAGCCGTTAACGAACAGGGGCTTCGCGCCTACACCACTCTTAATCTCGAGATGCAGCAGGCTGCTAATGAAGCTTTGCGAAATGGACTGGAAGGGTTTGACCGGCGCCATGGCTGGCGCGGCGTTCAAGGCAATGTCTTCAAGCTTGGAAACACGAGCCTGGAATCGTATGCCCATCCCGACTGGAAAAAGCCCAAGATTGCAGGCAGTCCGCTAACAGGCCTCGTGTTGTCGGTAAAGCCGCGCAGCGCCCAAGTTAGATTTGGAGACTGCCAGGCGACACTGCAGGACGCAGGCATCGCCTGGACCGGCAAGAAATTCGTTTCTGAACTCTTCAAGGCGGGCGACTTGGTGGTGTTCCAGATTCTCAGCGTGGACCTCACGCGCAAGCAGCTCAAGGTAGAACTTTACCAAAGGCCGGAAGTGCAGGGGGCCCTTGTCGCACTGGAGCCATCAACGGGCGCTATCAAAGCGCTGGTAGGCGGCTACGACTTCGAGTCGAGCAAATTCAATCGTGCGACACAGGCTCTGCGGCAAACCGGCTCGGCCTTCAAACCCTTTGTCTATGCCATGGCGTTGAATGAGGGAATGACGCCCACTGATACGATCCAGGACACGCCGGTCAGCTACCCAAGCAGCCAGGGCCAGTGGGCGCCGCAGAACTATGACCGCAAGTTCGAAGGCTTAGTGACACTCCGGCGTGCGATGGCACAATCGCGGAACATCCCGGCTGTCCGCCTGCTCGACCGCTTCGGCGTCGTCAAAGGAATTGAATACGTGAAGCGGTTCGGCATCACGAGCCCACTGTCGCCCTATTTGCCGCTGGCGCTCGGCTCGGCTGAGGCAACACTGCTCGAGATGACTGCTGCTTATGCTGTTTTCCCCAACGACGGGGTGCGCATCAGCCCTCGCTTCACCCAGCGAGTGACTGATTACAGTGGCGAAATTAGGGAAGAGAACCTCGTAGAAGTGCGCGAAGTCATTCCTCAAGACACTGCCAGAGCCATGGTTAGCCTGCTTCAGAGCGTTGTGGAACTGGGAACCGCCCAGAATGCAAAAGTGCTGCATCGTCCCGTCGCGGGCAAGACCGGAACAACCAACGACTATACAGACACGTGGTTCATTGGCTTTACGCCCTCCCTGGCTTGCGGCGTTTGGGTCGGCTACGACAAGAAGAAATCACTTGGGAAAGGAGAGACCGGGGCGCGGGCTGCGCTTCCCATTTGGATCGAGTTCATGCAGCGCGTGCTGCAAGACAAGCCCGTTGAGGCGTTTGTAAAGTTCAGTCTGCCGGAGAAGCCGCTGACGGAAAAAACCGATACCCCTGACGATGCGCAGGGAGATGGAGAGACACCACCCGAATGAAGATCGCGTTTGATGTCCGCAAGCTGAACGATTTTGGGATCGGAACTTACATCCGCAATCTCATTCTGAATCTCTCTCAGCTGGACCGTGAAAACGAATACTGGTTGGTTGCCCGCGAGCGCGACAAATCTGAGCTGGGAATTCTGCCGCCCAATTTCTCGTTCATCTATGACCAATCCCTGGAGAGCGCTTTCTGGAACGACCTGGTTCTGCCTTACACCTTGAAGCGGCGCGGCATTGAGATCTTGCATACCCCGCACTTCAACATCCCGCGATTCCTACGCTGTAAATCTGTGATCACCATCCACGACTGCGTCCATATTCTGTTTCCCAACTATGCTCCCTCCAAAGCTGCCTATGATCAGGCCCGCAAGACCACGCGGCGGGCTATCCGGCGCAGCAGCCATATTCTGGCTGTTTCGGCAGCAACGCAAAGGGATTTGATGCGCCTGTTTTCAGTTCCTGAGGAGAAGATTACGGTCGCTTACAATGCCATCGATGAAAGCGTAGTTCTTAGCAAAGGCGCTGCAGAGCAGAAGCAGGTGCTGGAGCGCTATCAGATCCAGGATCCGTTTCTGCTATACGCAGGCAATATCAAGCCCCATAAGAATATTGCACGGTTGATCGAAGCCTTCTCGGTGCTGAAGAGCGAGCTCAAGGAGAGTGAGGTGTGGAGAAATCTCAAGCTGATTATCATTGGAGACGAGCTCTCGAAGCATCAGGTTCTCCGCCGTACTGTGATTCGCAGCGGGGTGCAGCACGACGTCCGCTTCTTCGGTTTTGTCCCGTATGACACACTGAAGGTATTCTATAAGTCTGCGGAGATCTTCGTTTTTCCGTCGCTATATGAAGGCTTTGGACTTCCGCCGCTGGAAGCTATGGCCAACGGCACGCCGGTCTTGACCTCCAACGTCTCGTCACTTCCAGAAGTGGTGGGTGACGCAGCGGTACTGGTCAACCCGGAGAATGTCTTCGAAATCTGCAAAGAGCTCAAGCATCTGCTGTTCGACCACAACATGCGAGCAGAGTTGATCGCCAAGGGCTTCAAACAATCGCGCAGGTATTCGTGGAAAGACTGTGCGAAAGTTGTGTTGAGGACCTACCAGAGAGTTGCAGAAAACTGAAGCGCTTGCTACCGGACTTTGGATTCAGACTCGTTCTGTGCGAGTTTGATCGGACTGCACGGGGCTGTACTCCCGAGGTTCGGGCACCAGAAAAACAACCAGCAGCGTCGAAGCAATCAGAAGCGTGGCAGAAAACCCTCCCACCAGGGCGTATCCGCGGATCGCATAGCAGTAGGATGCAACCAGCACCGATCCGGCAATGCCCAGCTGCGATAATGCGTTTCGCAGAGCCAGGAAGGTTCCCCGATACTCGGCACTCACGAGCTCCGTTGTCAATGCCAGGAGCGGTGCCATGCGGAAAGCGATCGAGAGCCCCGCAAAGGCCAAAGCGGCAAACAACGAAAAATTCCAGCCTAGCTGCGGGATCACGACGACGCATCCTGAAAGGACAAGTCCACTTAGAACCAAGAGGGGCTTCTTTGCCCAGCGGTCGGCCACGATGCCCGAAAGAGGAGCCCCAACCAAGGAAGCAGCACCACACAACAAAAAGACCAACCCGACCTGCCGGACCGTTACATGCTGGGTTGTCGTCAGATGGATCGAGAGAAACGTGATAAAACCCACCACGGCGCCTGAAGACAGCATTGAGGCCAGCAGGATGGAGATTGTTCCGCGTTGGTGCAGGCAGAGCCTGAGGACCTGCTGAATGCGAAACGCGCTCAGGCGATTGTGAGCATCGATTTCCCGCACCTGCAGGGGAGTCTCTGGCTGAAGCAGCTTCCAAACCAGGCCGCTTGCGATAATTCCGAAAACAAAAATAGCAAATGCGATTGAACGCCAGCCCCAGCGCGACGCGATTGCCGTGGCGGACGGGATGCCGATGATCGCAGCCGCGAAGTAAGCTGTGGACAGGACGCCCATTGCCTTTCCCCTGTGCTCGTACCTGAAGTAGTCGGCGGCATAGGATGTTGCAGCGGTCGAGACCGCTCCCGCAGTTACCCCAGAGAAGAACCTTCCCACGAAAAAGACTTGCAGAGAGGGGCTTGCATAGTTGCAAAGGCTGGCTGCGGCAAAGCTGAGCAAGCCGGCCTGAATGACAGGCTTTCGCCCTAGATGGTCTGAGAGGTACCCAAACACCAGGGAAAAGACTGCCGAAGCAATTGCGTAGATAGGAATCGCTTGCGCCGCGTTGCTGGGCGGGACCTGGAAATCTGCCGCCAGGAGTGGCAGGAGAGGAGGTATGACTTGATAGTCCACTTCGCCCAGGAGGCCAATGGAGAACAGCAACAACAACGTCAACACTGGCCCGACGGGCGAGTTCTTCATTCTCTGAAAAGCTTTGCAGCGTGGTGGCTTGGTTCCCGTGCCGTCGAACTGCAGCCGACAAGGTTTCCGGAGATCAAGCCAGCAGTTCCTTCACGACGCTCCCATGCACATCCGTGAGCCGGAAATCGCGGCCCTGGAATCGATAAGTGAGTTTCGTGTGGTCGAAGCCAAGCAGGTGCAGAATGGTTCCATGCAGGTCATGCACATGCACCTTGTCTTTCACGACGTTGAACCCAAGCTCATCGCTCTCGCCCAAAGAGATACCGGGCTTGGTGCCTCCACCAGCCATCCAAGTGGTGAAGGCGTTGGGGTGATGGTCTCGACCGTCGTCGCCGCCCTGGACCATCGGCGTGCGGCCGAACTCGCCGCCCCAAATCACCAGGGTATCCTTGAGCATGCCCCGCTGCTTGAGGTCCTTGACGAGCGCCGCGCTTGCCTGATCGGTGTCTTCGCAGTTCTTTCGGATGTCCTTCACGAGGTTGCCGTGCTGGTCCCAGGCTTCATGGTAAAGCTGGACGAAACGAACACCCCTCTCCACGAGCCTTCGGGCCAGCAGGCAGTTGTTAGCAAACGACGGCTTTCCGGGTTCAGCGCCGTACATCTCCAGGATGGACTTCGATTCTCTCGAAAGGTCCATAAGCTCGGGCGCGCTGCTTTGCATTCGAAACGCCATCTCGAAGGAGTTAATGCGCGTGGCAATTTCCGGATCTCCTGTGACCTGCAGTCTCATTTGGTTCAGACGCCGCAGCGTATCCAAAGAATCTCGTTGCAGTTCCACGTCCAGACCTTTGGGATTCGAAAGATAGAGCACTGGGTCACCGCTACCCCTAAACTGGACGCCTTGGTAAACCGTCGGGAGAAAACCGCTTCCCCAGCAGGAATTACCGCCACTCGGTCCCTTTTTTCCAGAACTGAAAACCACGAAAGCAGGCAGATCTTTGGATTCGCTCCCCAGACCATAGGTAACCCACGAGCCCATGCTCGGCCGCCCAAACTGTTGCGAGCCCGTGTTCATGAGGATCTGCCCTGGAGCATGGTTGAAGGCGTCGGTCACCATCGACTTGACGATTGTTACGTCGTCGACGACTGTAGCCAGATGAGGCAGCAGCTCGGAAAGCTCTGTTCCGCTCTGCCCATGCCTGGCAAACTTGAATCGAGGGCCTAGCAACTTGGAATTCGGGTTAATGAAAGCGGCACGGTAACCCTTCAGCAGGTCAGCGGGAGGCAGCGTGCCGTCGAACTTTGCCAGCTGCGGCTTGTTGTCGAACAGCTCCAGATGACTCGGGGCGCCCGCCATGAAGAGATAAATGACACTCTTCGCTTTCGGCTCAAAGTGGGGCTTTTTTGGCGCCAGAGGGTTCGTTGCAGCGGCATCCGCAGGAGCTGCGAACCCAGCGCTACGCAAGAGGTGCCCGAGGGCCATTGTTCCCAGGCCGACTCCGCACTGCTCGAAGAACCAACGGCGACTTAGCAACTTAGGGTCTTGGTTGCGATAGAGATGATCCTGACAATTCATAGCCTCTATTGAAGGGTAAACAAGGGATTCTGCCTCCCCTCACTCCTTATTCCTTTGTAATCGTCTCGTCCAAATTGAGCAGAACACGCGAAACAGCGGTCCATGCTGCGAGTTGCACCGGCGTCGTGTCCTTCGGTAACTGAGAGGCCTTGCCGGAATCGAAGCCAGAAAGATCCCAGGGGCTGACCCATCCCTCTGCGATACGCTCTTTCTGCCTCTTCAACAAACCCAACAGTTCGGCAGCCTCCTGCTCCGAGGGTGTTCTCGTCACGCAACGGCGGAACGCGTAGTTCAGCCGCTGCAGGTCAGTCTCTCCACCCTCTTTCAGCGTGAGCAGCGCCAGTGCCTGGGCAGACTCCAGGAAGAGAGGCTCATTCAGTGTCGTCAACGCCTGCAGCGGGGTGTTGGAGCGGGTGCGGCGAACGCAAGAGATATCTCCGTTGGGCGCATCAAAGGTTTGCAGCATCGGATAGGGCACCGAGCGAAAACGGAACGTGTAGAGGCCGCGCCGGTAACGGTTCTCACCCTTTTCCTCATACCAGTTCTTCGGGCCGTAGCTGGCAGGCGGCATGAACAGAAAATCCGGCGCCGGAGGATAGACACTGGGACCGCCTACTTTGGGGTTCAGCAGCCCGCTGGCGGCCAAGCCGATATCACGCACAATCTCTGCTTCGACGCGGAAACGCGGACCCCGGGCTAGCAACCGATTGTATGGGTCCCGGGCATAGAGCTCGGGCGTCACGTGCGAAGACTGGCGGTAGGTCGCTGAAGTCACGATCAATCGATGCATCGCCTTCAAGCTCCAGCCACGCTCCATGAACTCTACGGCCAGCCAGTCGAGTAATTCAGGATGGGAAGGCGCCTCGCTTTGCCTGCCCAGGTCTTCGCTAGTGCTCACGATACCAGTGCCGAAATACGTCTGCCAGATGCGATTCACCATCGTGCGCGCCGTCGTCGGCGCGTTGCGATCCACTAGCCATCTGGCGAAGCCCAGCCGCGTCGGGGGCGCATCGTCGGGAAGGGCATTGAGAAACCCGGGGACGCCGGGACTGACGACCTTGGTCGGCTTCAAGAAATCGCCTCGTGCCAATATGTGGGTCCCGCGTAGATCGTCGCGATTCTGAAGCACGAGCTGTGACGAACCTACCGGGTGACCCCGCCACAGCTCTTCTATTCTTGCATTTGCCTCCTGCCATTCGGGAACGGTAGTGCGCCAGTAGCTGAAGACCCTTTGGATTTGCTCGATCGTGCGCTCGTTCGCAGGCACGTCCAAAATATCGCGAACTGCTTTGGGCAGCAGGTCAGCAGTGGCACCCGGAGTTCGGGTCATCGACAGTCGAAAGCGTCCCAGATTGTTGTTTTGGTTGTCATCGCTGTTCCAGCCGCCGTGCTTCTGATTCAAGTAAAACGTCAGGACGGTGCCGCCGGAGTTAGAAATAGACCTGTCAGTAACAAACACGGCTTTGCGTGGCTGATTCCGGAGCCCTGGCCCGGCATCAATGCCCCAAGCTGTTTCCTCTTTGCCATCGATGGCAAAGTCGATCGGCCCAGTAAAGCGTTGCTTGTCACTCCTATCGTTGTAAATAGCTTCGAGAGGACTCTCCGGTAAAGAAATGTCGGCCGTGGCGCTGGCAATCTTGACTTTGTTCGCCTTGTCCGGCGACTCTGCCGAAGCTGCTTCTACCTCAAACTCAGTTAGTGCGCCCGTTCCCTTGATCGACCGCCCGGGCCCGCCCAGAGGCAGGTTGGGATCGTTGAGCATTTCCAGCCGGAACGCAGTGATATCCTGAACGTCCGTCTTGAACGTGAACTTGACACGGTGCTTCGTCGGGGCGTACCCAGACGCAAGAAACGAGCCATCCTTCAGGGGCAGGTACTTCTGGCCGCCGGTGGAGATTTCCTCAACCTCCGGGTTGATGACAATCCATTCAGGCTGGCCTGATTTTGCGGCCTCCTCCCACTTCGCCATCCGTTCCTTCCAGTCGGAGCGCCGATGCTGGAGATCGGCCTCAATTTCACGAACCTGGCGAAAGAGCTCAGCGCGTTTCATCTGCTCTTGGGGCGTGTAAACAGTGATGTTGGCTTCGTGCGAGTTGTTAAGAAACGCAAAAATCCGGTAGTACTCTTCCTGCGTCAGTGGATCATACTTATGGTTGTGACACTGGGCACATTGAATCGTCACACCCAGAATGCTCTTGCCGATGGCTTCCATTCGGTCGAACATCGCTTCCATTCGGAACTGCTCTGGATCGACCCCGCCTTCCTCGTTAATCATCGAGTTACGGAGAAATCCCGTGGCTACCTTCTGATCCTGAGTGGCATTCGGAAGCAGATCGCCTGCCAATTGTTCAATGACGAATTGGTCGTAGGGCAGGTCGCGGTTCAGGGCTCTGATGACCCAGTCGCGGTAAAACCAAACCCAGCGCTGCTTGTCCTTCTCATATCCGTCAGAATCAGCATAGCGGGCAGCGTCCAGCCAATGCCGTCCCCAGCGCTCGCCATGGTGCGGCGATGCCAGCAGGCGCTCCACTTGTTTTTCGTATGCGTCCTTGCTTTTGTCCTTTAGAAACGCATCGACTTCCTCAATCTTTGGCGGCAACCCGATCAGATCGAGGCTCAGGCGCCGCAGGAGTGTCATACGGTCCGCTTGTGAGGATGGTGCCAGTCCATCCTTCTCCAGCCGGGCAAGAACGAAACTGTCGATGGCGTTAGCAACCCATCTGGTGTTGGTTAGCTTGGGCAGTGCAGGCCGTTTGGGAGGGATATAGGCCCAGTGCCTCTTCATCTCAGCGCTTTGCGATCCAATCTCTTCGGGCCACTCAGCACCCTGGTTGATCCAGGAGCGAACTCGCTCGATCGTATTCGGCTCAAGTGGGCCTGCCCCCATGGGCATCCGGGGTTGATCCCCGAGTCCCGCAATTCTCTGATAGAGAGTGCTTTCAGTCGCCTGGCCGGGCTTAATGACCTTTTCCAATGCGAGTTTCCTAGAATCCAGCCGCAGGCCGCCCATTTGCAGCTTCTCGCCGTGGCACGAGTAGCAGGATTTCTCCAGCACAGGCTGGATGTCTTTCGCAAAGTCTACTTTGGATGCCGCTAGGAGGACCGCAGACTTCTGCGGTGCCGCCGGGCCCGCCTGAGTCTTCAAACTCACGATGCTGGCGACGGAAAGAGCCAGAACGATCGAAAAGATTTCTGGAATCCTTCTAGAGGTCATTAGCTGGCCACCCTAAGAGCAAGAATTAATATGAATGCCCGAACAGTCCTCGAACCAAACGCTCGATGTCTCGTGCAGGACTGGAAAGGAACGATTAGGCGGGCTCACTCCTTGAAGTTAGCGTAAGTGACGCCCCGCTGACAAGAGGAAACCAGGGAAACAGGCGGTACTGTAGGGCTGTCCGGCATCAGCCGTCTGGTGGGCACTTCCATCCGCCCGCACCTCAATTCGACCCTCGACATCTCACAGATGAGCATTCCAGAGCTGAGGGCAGCGGGAGGGGGCTCGTTGTTCAGAGCTGCCACCGTGGCTAGCCCGCTCGGCAACCTGGGACGCAATGTGATGCGGGCTGACGGCATCAACCGGCTGGACTTTGGGCTCAGCAAGAACACCAAGCTGTCGGAATCGCACACCCTCCAGTTCCGCGCCGACTTTTTCAACGTGACGAATACGCGGAATTTCGGCATTCCGGAAGCCACCTTCAATGCTCCCGCCTTCCTGAACCAGTGGGCCGGCGACGGCGGCAACCGCCGCATTCAGATGGGCCTGCGGTATATCTTCTGACGCCGGAGTCCTGAGCAACTCTTGAAAGCCCTCCTCAACAACCTGTTGAGGAGCGCTTCTACTTTTCTGGGAGTCAGGCCCGTGGGTGTTGTCACCCTTGAACCGTCGCGAGAGAACGGGCAGAATTCCGCAGGGGAACGTCGCTCTCTCAAAGCTGCAAACGGAGACTAGGGATGCTTATCGAAAACAAACGTGGTGGTTACTCGTTTCTCAGAGGCATCAGTCCTTACTCGGCCGGAGCGGTTGCACAGCCGGGCTTCGCCATTGAGCACGTCCGTCTGCGAGCGGCGATACCTCTCTCGCCAGGATTTGACGCCATCGATGCGCATCTGAAAGCTCTGGGCCGGCCGCGGACCGCTCTCTGCGCCATCGAGCTGAGATCTCCTCGACCCTTCACGTTCCAAGGATTCTCAGACTTCAATGCTCATTATGTGAGTCATCTCAAGAGTTGGGACCTACTGCAGAACGGCCTGAATCCGATTGCCCGCACCAACGTCGCTCCTGAGCTCGACCCGCCTGCAGAACCCAGCCTCTATGGCTTTTCCTGCACGGTACCCTCAGCCAAGGCGCTTGCCTCTTTTGTTGTTGCCGGGGCCGGAGAACTGCCAGAAGGATCTCTCGATCCTCACGACGTCGTCCGCAAGGGAGAAACTGGCGAGGAAGCCCTGCGAGAGAAGGCGCGCTTCGTCATGGATCTCATGGAGGGACGCTTGAAGGGTCTCGGAGTTCGCTGGACGGAGGTTACCGCCACCAACCTCTACACGGTTCACCCGGTTTGTCCGTGGCTAGGCACTGAGATTCTGAGAAGGATGGGCAGAGCCCAACTGCAAGGCGTGAACTGGTTCTTCGCCCGGCCGCCGATCGTAAGCATCGAAGTCGAGATGGATCTGCGCGGAGTATCTCGCGAGACGATGATTGGCTGAGGTCTTAGTTGCTGAGTCGATACCTGACAGTCAAGTCAGATCTCTCTTCAGACGACGGGTTACGAAGCCTGGTCAAGTTTCTGAAAAACCTCTTGCGAGATCTGTAGTGCCTCCCAGGCGCAAGGGAACCCAGCGTAAAAGGCCATCTGCAGAATCGATTCCTGAATTTCTGTGCGGCTGGCGCCATTCTGTAGTGCCATCTCAATATTCAGCGCGAGCGCCCGAGATCTGCCAAGGGCAGTCAATCCGGCGATAGTGGCCAGGCTGCGAGTGCGCAAATCCAGTCCTGGGCGAGGCCAGAGTTCGCCCGCCAAAACTCCCAGCACCAAGCCTTCAAACTCCGGTGAAATCTGATGCCATTGCTTGCGGACCTCCTCGGCCCGGTTCCCTGCCAGCATTTGGCGCAGCTGCTGAAATCCCTTCTCAATTCGTTCCGAGGTCATTTCGGACATAGATGCAACCTCCGTTGAGCGGTGTTTGTGGCGTAATCGCTCCATCTTTAAAGAGCGCTGTGTGGATCGGTTCGTCTCCGCGTTTTGTTTCAGGCCCGGTATCCACTGGAAACCTCCAGGGCCTGCCCAGTAATGCACCAAGCCGCATCAGAGGCCAAGTAGGAAACCATGGCTGCGACGTCAGCCTCTTGGGGCATCTTTGGAACTGCCAGCTGCTGCAGAAACGCCGCGCGAACCTCTTCCAACGTCTGCCCAGCGGCGGCGGCCCGCTCCTCCATCACGAGGCGCATGTTATTGTTCTCTACGGGCCCCGGACAGACTGCATTGGCCGTAATACCGCAGGTGCCCAGCTCTCCGGCTAGAGTCAAAGTGAGGCCGATCAGACCCCACTTGCTGGCCGCGTAGCCTGATCTCAAGGGGTACGGAGTCTTGCCCGCCATGCTCGAGATATTGATAATGCGGCCCCACCGCTTCTCGCGCATGGACGCGGTGAGCATTTGGCAACAAAGAAATGGAGCCGTGAGGTTCAGCTGCAGCACTGCTTCCCACTCTTTCACGGGATACTGGGACACAGGAGCCGTCGGTCCTCGAATGCCTGCATTATTCACGAGCACATCCAGCCCGCCCATTGAGTGCAGGCTGGCGGCAAGCGCTTCGAGCTCTTCAATCTGAGTGACATCCATTTTGAAGAAGTGAATCCGTGCGTCGGTCAGAGGCGGCTCCACACGATCCGCGACGACAACTTTCATCCCGTCGTCGAGCAACCTGCCCACGATCGATCTTCCGATGCCCTTCGCACCACCCGTGACCAGAGCTAGTTTCATGGCATTATTCCTGCGGCGGGAAGTTCAACTCATCGCTAACCCGCGTCGAACTGGGCCGGATTATACTGACACACTGGATTCCGAACAAATCTCTGGGGTGAAACATCGTTCAGTTCCCGCCAGGAAAGGCCTTCGGAAAATTCGTTGGTCAAATTCAAAACTCCCTTAAGATAAGGCGCACAGAAGCCTTGCAAGGGGAGCAAGACGGAAGGTGTTTATGAAGCCAACTCCATCGAGGTTCAAGCTGGGGCTCATTCAGATGTCCTGCGGCGCAAATGTTGAAGAAAACCTGCGCAAAGCATTGTCGCGGGTCCAAGACGCTGCGGAGCGGGGCGCTCAGATCATTTGCCTGCAGGAATTGTTTCGATCCCAGTATTTTTGTCAAAGGGAGGATGCGCGCCTGTTTGACTTAGCGGAGTCTGTTCCCGGTCCCAGCACTGAAGCTCTGGCTGCGGCGGCGAGGAAGCACCAGGTAGTCATTGTCGGATCTGTGTTTGAGCGGCGGGACGCTGGGGTGTATCACAATACGGCGGTCGTTCTGAATGCCGATGGAGCCCTGCTGGGCATCTACCGCAAAATGCACATTCCGGACGATCCTTTGTATCATGAGAAGTACTATTTCACGACAGGCGACCGGGGCTACCAGGCGTTCGATACTCGATATGGGCGTGTCGGCGTGCTGGTCTGCTGGGATCAATGGTATCCCGAAGCAGCACGTCTCACGGCGTTACAGGGAGCTAAAGTGCTCTTCTATCCAACGGCCATCGGCTGGCATCCTGCTGAAAAGGTTCAGTACGGCGCCGCACAGCGCGATGCTTGGCGAACGATTCAGCGCGCCCACGCTATTGCGAATGGGGTCTACGTAGCAGCCGTCAACCGGGTAGGTCACGAAGGCGCCTCTGATGGCGGGCTCCAGTTCTGGGGCGGTTCCTTTGTCAGTGATCCGTTCGGCGTTGTGCTTCGCGAGGCCTCAGAACGCGAGGAGGAGATCCTCGTCGTCGAATGCGATCTCAATCATCTTGAAAGTGTTCGGCGCAACTGGCCCTTCCTGCGCGACCGTCGCATCGACAGCTATGGTGACATCGTCAACCGGCTGAGCGATTCGCGGCGTACGGACTAAGGCACGGAGGAGGACACTGAGAAAAACTACCGAGACACAAGGTTCTGTCCGTGGAATCCGTGGCCCTTGGCACGACGGACAGGTCCTGAAAATTCGCGGGGTTCAATTGGGAGAATTCTCTTCTGCTCGAAGGCCGCCTGGAGTGCGTCGCGCCTTTCGAACTCCACCGGCAGCCGATCGGCAGGGTGCGTGGGAAAGCGCAACGCGTCTTACCGGGATATCAAGGGCGTCAGTCCTTGGCTGCTCGGTGTCTTCGCGTTTCGGTGGTCCAAACCTCAGGCACTTGCGTCCTCGCGGCTTGGTCGCCGTTCCGAACTACCAGACGAACCCCTGTTCTTCATGCGCCTGACCAAGACACCTCCTCGCGGATTCCGCATGCCGGCGGAATGGGAACCCCACCATGCGACCTGGATTGCCTGGCCCCACAACAGGGAAGACTGGCCCGGCAAGTTCGCTCCCATTGCCTGGGTCTATGTTGAGATTGTCCGGAACCTGCATGCCGGGGAGAGAGTTTGCATCCTCGTGCAAAACGACCGGCTGCGGGATGGAGCGAGCCGCATGCTCGAGCGTGCTGGAGTCAACCTCAACCAAATCGACTTTTTCCCATTCCCAACCGACCGCGTCTGGGTGCGCGATTTCGGGCCGATCTTCGTCAAGCGAGAGTCAAATGGCGGCTCAGAGATCGGTATTACCAACTGGAAGTTCAATGCCTGGGCTAAGTATCCCAACTGGAGACAAGACGATGCGATCCCAGACAAGATCGCCCGGACTCTGCGGTTGAGGCAGTGGCGGCCTCAGGCAGTTTGCGGGAAGCGGCCGCGGCGGGTCGTTCTGGAGGGGGGAAGCATTGACGTCAACGGAACGGGAACGCTGCTCACGACCGAAGAGTGTTTGCTCAGCCCCGTTCAGCAACGCAACGCCGGGCTGACTCGCGCGGACTTGGAAAGTGCTTTCGCCGATTATCTGGGAATTCAAAAGGTGCTTTGGCTTCAAGACGGCATCGCTGGAGACGACACCCACGGCCACATCGACGATTTGGCTCGCTTTGTGGATCGGAACACAGTAGTGGTCGCCCAGGAAACTGACCCAGAAGAGGATAATTACCACTCACTTCGCCGGAACTTCGAACTTCTGAAATCAATGACAGACCAGGATGGCAGGCCGCTCACTGTTGTTCCGCTGCCCATGCCTCGGCCCCTCTTCTTTGAAGGACAGCGGTTGCCGGCCAGCTACGCAAACTTTTACATCGGCAATCAGGTGGTGCTGGTGCCCACCTTCAACGATTCGAACGATCGTGAAGCCCTTTCGATTCTCGGGAGCTCCTTCCCGGATCGCCAAGTTATCGGCATTCACGCTGTGGACCTTGTCTGGGGCCTAGGCACACTGCATTGCCTGAGCCAGCAGCAACCGCGGTGATATTCTCGCTTCTCCATACCCATCTTCAATGCCATGCACCCTGTGGTGAGAAATTTGCACCAGGTCCAGGAACGCGTCATGTTCCCCTCAAAACCCGCCGCGCTCGGGATTTTGAAGCACCACCAAAGAAACCAAGCCGCCACTCTCATCGATGACAGCCTTTCCGAGAAAGCGATTGCTGTAGGCACGGTCCAAGTGTTCTTGCTTGTGGGTTGCGTCGAGGAGCATGGCAATCAACCGAATGGATCCAGCGTGCGCTGTGATGAGAATTCGCCTGCCTCCAGCTTCGGCCAGCATTTGCCGAAGGAAGCGGCCGACACGCTCTTCCAAGTCCAGAAATCCCTCCCCGCCGGGATAGCGTTCAGCCGGGCGGTGCTTGTAGTTCAGGAAGCGAAACGCTGCGGCGACGGCCTTGGCTGTGAACTGGCCGTAGTCGAGTTCTCGCAGAAGCGGTGAGAGTTGGACCGGACAGTCCAAATCAAGTGTCTGAATGATCGTGTCCGCGGTTTGGCGAGCCCTCAAAAGGTCGCTGCTGTAGATGACGTCGAAGTCGCGCCGGCCGATAGTCCTGGCTACATGCCGGGCATCCTCGAATCCCAGATCGGTCAGTTCGGAATCGAGTTGGCCGGCAATGGTCTGTTGCAGGTTGTGGATGGATTGTCCGTGGCGAACGAAGTAAATCTCTGTGTGGGTCAAGAGAGCTCCGGGCAGGTTAGGGATCGAACGCAACCGGTGAAACGCGGTGCGAGAAGCCTTGAATCCAGATGCCGGCATCGCTGCGCGTCACAGGCATCAGGCTTCTTGCTTCACTTCTGCATTGCCAGTTTCCCGCTCCAAGTCGCTGCTTGATTTCGCGCCGACTGGAACATTCTTGTTCTGAGCGATGCTCTTCCGTGCGGGATAGGCCAGACCGATGGTGGGTTCTCGTTCGAAGGCTTCCAGGATTTCGCTGTACAGGGAGTCTTGTGTCAGGCGCCGCTTGCGGATCTCAGTTAAATATCGCAACAGCAGGTCGACTCCACGGTCGGCAATCGAGACATACACATGAGGTGTGAGCGCGCCGACGTTGATGTGAAAGCGGCGCGACACTTGTTCCTGGCTGTTTCTGGCTTCCTCAACGAACGGCTGCGTGACGCGAGCCGCCACCTGTTCGATGATCTGGCGGGCCTTCTTCCAGTCGCTCTCGCAAGTCACGGTGATACGAATCTCATCCCAGATAAACGAGTTGGTCGTCGAATAGTTGAAATAGTGATTCTTGAAAATGAAGCTGTTGGGAAAGAAAACGACTCGCCCTGTCGACTGCTCGGCGCCAACCCAGTTGCCCACTTCAAGGACCGCGATGCGCAGGAGTCCAATGTCGATGACATCTCCCTTCACCTGACTGATTTCTACGCGGTCCCCCACGCTGATGCCGAACCTGCCGACAATCAGGAACCAGCCTACCAAGCTGACGATGGGATCCTGGAGGGCAATCGCGAGGCCCGCACCCGCAAGGCCCACCACCGCAGAGAGGCTGCCGAAATCACCCATGAAGTTCAGCAGCACAATCGCGGCGATAAGAAGCCCTGAAGTGAAGCTGATGAGTTTGCGGAAGTAATAGAGGTTTTTCCCCTCATTTGTGAATTTCTCAGGCAACTTCTTGAGGTAGTGCGACAGAATCAAAATCAGCACAATCACGGCCAGAATGATTCCGATACGGCTGCCCACGCGAACCACCGAGTCATCGCTCTCCTCCGTCGCTATCCCGCTCCAGCTCGCCAGTTTTTTTCCATCATCTCGAGCAAGCGCCGCCTGACGGCGAACAACGGCGATTCCACGATTGGCCATTTCTTTCTGCTGCTCCAGCAATGCCGAAGTAGCCATCTGCTTATCAGCTTCCTCCAGAATTCGTGCTACCGCCATCGGGTTGGCCTTTTGCTGCAGTTGCTGGTAAGCCTGGCTGTAGGCAGCTTCGGTCTTCCGGTTGAGCTCGAAATGGCGTGCCTGGAGTGACTCCAGCTCACGCAGCCTGGCCACCAGGCTGTCTTTGACCCTGTCTGCCAGCTGCGCTGTTTCCTGGTGGGCCCGCCGCAGACTCTGAAACTTGTCGCGGCGCGCGAGGTAGTCACGAATGCTGGCAACAATTCCGCCCTGAGACTCAGCGGAGGGCTCGGAGACGGGCGAGGGTTCAGCGGCCTTCGCGATCGGTGCTCCCCCAGAAGCAGGCTTGGCCGTCGGAAAAAGCTCGGCCTTCATCATCTTGAGGCGCTCGGCAAACGGCAACGCCTCGGGCAGTCCGAACGCTCCTTGTTTGCGCTTGTAGTCCTGAATATCAAGATTCGATCCGGCCAGATCCAGTTTCTTGTCGGCGATGACGACTTCATTTTGAGCTTGATCTGCCACTTGCTGGGCCTTGCGGAAAGCTTCTGCCGTCGTTGCCTTCTTGAGGTTCTGACGTGCCAGCGCCAATCGCTGTTTGGCCTCTTCAAGTTCTGCCGAGAGCCCCCAAACTTCTGCCGCCATCTTGTCGTACTGGCTCTGTTCTGCCGTGTTGGGCGAAGCCGCCGTTGTCTCCGAAGAGCCTTCGCGGAGTGCCAGGCTCTTGGACTCGATGTCTGCCAGTTGAAATTCACTCTCCAGGAATTCACGCGAGATTTGAAGGTGGCTTTCCGCAAGACTCCGTTCGAAGCTGGAAGCGCTATATCTCAGAAGGTCTGTGGCGCGCCGGTAGCGGTTGCCTGCTATCTCAAGGCGCTCCAGAAGATGAACGTAGCTGTGCTGAACGCCTTCCCCGGCAGCACGTTCCTGATTTCGCTGGCAGGACCCAGCCAGCGCGGCAAGAGCAATGATCAAGAATCGGTGTGTATGCTTCATGATTTCAAGCTTCGCAAAATTGCCAGGTCGCGCCGATAGGCAGCTTCTCCGCCAGGAGTTTCAATAAGCATCGGCAGCCCAGAGAAACGCGGGTCGTTCACGAGAAACCGAAACGGTTCCAGACCCAACTCACCCTGGCCAATGTTGGCGGACGGTCGACACGGCTGCCGAGTCCCTTCTTCGAATCATTGAGGTGAAAAGCCTTGACCTGCTGCAATCCGACCACCTCGTCGAGCTGTCTGAAGGTTCGTTCATAGGCTTTGCGAGTTCGCAGGTCATAACCGGCGGCAAAGAGGTGGCAGGTATCGACACAGATGCCGATTCGCTTCTTCTCTCGAACCCCAGTGAGAATTTCTGTCAGCTGTTCGAATCGATAGCCAAGGTTGCTGCCTTGGCCGGCGGTCGTTTCTACAAGAACCTGTGTAGCGTAACTCCTACTCTGGCTCAGCACCTCGTTGAGACTCTGCGTGATGCGCCGAAGACCCGCTGACTCGCCCGAGCCAATGTGCGACCCCGGGTGGAACACCAGATGCCGAATGCCGAGCTGTTCACAGCGGTCGATCTCGTCAGCAAACGCATGAAGAGATTTCTCCAGCACTGCGTCCTCCGGGCTCCCGAGATTGATGAGATAGGAATCATGTGAAACAACGGCGCCGATGCAGTACTCTGCAATCTTGCTTCGAAACCGGTCAATCTCGTCGCGCCTGAGAGGTCGCGCTTGCCATTGCATTTGGTTCCGTGTAAACACTTGAATGGCCCGGCAATCCAGGTTGCGGCCATTCTCGGCCGCCTTGTCCATTCCTCCGGCGGTTGAGACATGCGCTCCAAGAAGCATTCAACCTCTTTGTCCTTTGACCGGGTTCCTTGCCCCAGCCAGCGGCAGCATTGTAACCTGATTTCCTGTTCTGGTCGCTTCAGCCCCTGGATTGGGCGAAAAACCGCTGTTTACTGTTTGCGGCTGCGCCTCAGAGAAATGCCAGCTGAACCGGAAAGCAACACACCAGCGAAGATCTTTAAGGCTGCTCGATTGCTACCGATCGTGCTTGCCGTGCTCTGCCCTGAAGCCGGAGTGGCAGCTCCCCCAGTGTCCGTCGGATTGTTCAGACTCTTCCGGTCGGCTGTGGTCGAGGTCGAGACTCGGCGACCCCTGCTGATCGGGATTCACGATGGGACCGTTCATGCCCGCAAGGTGTTGGTTGAAGGACAAAAACTTCAGGTCCGGCTCAACGCAGGAAAGCTGGCGACCAGCTTAGTTGAAAGCGATGAGCAGTTGGAGCTCTGGACCAGGAAGGAAAGCGTAACGATCGAGGGCGGCCGGTTCACGCTAGTCATTCCGGGCAAGATTCGCAGAGACTTCTGCGGCCGTCTGCAAGTCCACGCCAGTCACGATCAGTTGTTGTTTCGGTTGACCCTGGACGAAGAAGTTGCCGTGCAACAGATTCTGCGTTCTGAAATGGCAGAGGCTTTCGAACTGGACGCCCTAAAAGCGCAGGCGATTCTGATCCGGTCTTACTTGAGAACTTCAAGGGGACGCCACAGCGAGGAAGGATACGATTATTGCGACACTACCCATTGCCAGTTTCTTGCAGCTTTTATCGATGAGCAGGACCCGTTTCAGGCGGCAGTCGCTTCGACAACAGGGTGGATTCTGACTTTCCAGGGAAAACCCTTCCGACCGCCATACACGGCTGCTTGTGGCGGTCAGACGCTGGACAGAAATCACGTCTCACACTCGATCTATCCTCATCAGTCCGTACGCTGCATTTACTGTGCCGGTCATCCTCTTTTCGACTGGGAACGAACTCTGGAGCGAAGCAAACTTTTCAGGGCTCTGTCTGAAATCCGAGGGGCAGAAACAAAGGATATGCTGGCGGCACTGGCGACGTCTGAAGGGACAAGATCAGCAGAATTGTTGAAGCGCAGGGCACGGCGCAGCGTTGGGCGTCTCTACGGGTGGAACATCATCCCGAGCGAAAGCTACTCGGTCGATTCCAGTACGGACCCGGCTCACATCAGAGGGCACGGCTCCGGACACAACCGAGGTCTGTGCCAGGCAGGAGCGATCAAGCTCGCGAGGCGCAAACGGTCTTTCCTGGAAATCATTGAACTCTATTTTCCCGGAGCCGAGGTGAGATGATTGGAACAAACGGAAAGAACGATCTTCGGCTGGCTGTAGTTTAACCTTTCCGAAGGCTCAACCCAGCTGAAGGCATTGAGTTCGAACGCACTCGAACCCGTCAATGCGCTTCAGTTCTCAACAGAAGCAGCAGCCCTTGCTCGACTGGAGTGAGGCCCATTCCCGTAGTCTTGATCATCTTGTCACTTACCAGTGAGCAGTCTTTCGGTCGCGTGGCTGGGAGTCTGGCGTCCGCTATCGTGCTCTTGATTGTGAAATCGGGCGTAAGATCGAAGACACGGCGGAATCTGACGCCAAATTCGTAGCGGCTCATTCTGTCCGGTCCGCCCAGATGGAACAACCCTTTCAAGGATTTCTCGCAAAGGAACCTTTCAACGGCCCTCACGGCGTCGCCAATGAAAAGCGGCGTGCGATACTGATCGGTAAACAATCGCATCGGCAAGCCCCGCTTCGCGTGCTGCTCCAGCGTTTCAAAGAGATTCAGCGCGACACCGGTTCCACGACCGTACAGCACGGAAAATCGCAGGATCGCGTAGTAGCTGCTGTGGTTCGTCACCTCGAGTTCACCGAGATACTTCGTCTTGCCATAATAGTTGATGGGAGCAGGCGAATCTGCTTCCGTGTAGTGTCCCTTCTCTCCATCAAAGACCAAGTCCGTTGAAACGTAGATCAGCTTCGAGCCGAAACGATTGGCAGCTCGTGCAATCTGCTTCGTGGCGAGCGTGTTCAATGTTAGAGCCTCTTTGTGTTGCGTCTCACAAAGGTCAGGATTGGAAAAAGCTGCGGCGTGGACAATCGCCTGGGGCTGGAGAACTTCAAGAAGCTTCTCGATTTTGTCGAGCTGGGTGAAGTCGAAAGCGATCAATTCGACAGCAGGAATGGGGATCTGATGATCGAGATACGTGCCGTAGACGTGGTAGTGGTGCCGCAACGTTTGGGCCAGATTCCACCCCAGAAAGCCGCTGACACCGGTAATCAGGATCTTTTCCATAGCTGAGTCTTGAGTGCGTGTCCGCCGCAACGAGGGTCCGCCTGCAGCTTTCAAAAACGGGTCTCAGCAAAACTGGCGAGCGAACCAGAGCTCTTGTGAAGCCTGTCAATCAGTCCTTCGAAGCATCTCCGTCCGCACAGTGACCTCCTCGATGCGGCTCATGTTTGGCTGGAAGCCGATTCCAGCCTCGTTCAACGCGTGAATCCTTCCGTGAGAATCGACTTCAACTTCCGGGTCAATGATATCCCGCTCGAAATAGCGCTTACTGGCCGAGACATCTCCGGGCAGCCGGAAGTTCGACTGTGTCGACATTGCGATGTTGTGAGCGCGCCCGATTCCGGCTTCCAGCATTCCGCCGCACCAGACAGAGACAGCGTGTTCCTGGCAGATGTCATGCAAGCGCTTTGCATCGGCATGTCCGCCGACGCGACCCAATTTGATGTTGATAATCCGGCAAGCGCCCAGCCCGATTGCCTTGCGTCCTTCTTCGGCATCCAGTATCGATTCATCCAGACAAATCGGTGTCTGGATCGCTGCCTGAAGCTGGGCATGATCGATGATGTCGTTCCAGGCAAGCGGTTGCTCAATCATCAGCAAGCCAAACTCATCCAGGCGTCTAAACAGCTCAGCATCACCAAGCGTATACGCTGAGTTTGCGTCACACATGAGGACGATCTTTGGGAACTGCTTGCGAACCTCACGCACCACGTCCACGTCCCAGCCCGGTTTGATCTTGATTTTGATCCGCTGATAGCCGGCGCTCAGCTCTCGCTCAATCTTTCTCAAGAGATCCGCTACGGTGTTTTGAATCCCGATTGAAACTCCACAGTCGATCGCTAAACGGGTTCCTCCCAGCACTTGGTGCAACGGCACGCCCAGCCGGCGGGCATGCACGTCCCAGATAGCCGTCTCCACGGCCGCTTTGGCCATGCTGTGCCCGCGAATGGGCTTAAGCAGTGGCGCCACATCTTCTGGCTTACCGATGGCAGCCCGAAGGACGCGAGGAATCACAAAGTCTTTGAGAACATGCCAGGCCGTTCCGGTGGACTCGTGATTATAGAAAGGACCTTCGGGAGAAGTTGCTTCGCCAAAACCAACCACTCCCTCGCTGAACACGCGCACGAGGATGATCCGCCGTTGCGTTGTCCGCCCAAAACTGGTCTCAAAAAAGGAGACCAACGGCATCTGAATCTCACGGAGTTCGATCTGGTCGAGGTTCATATCGGAAGATCAAGAGTCAAAGGCGGAAGGGTCAAGACAATCTGCGGATCGGACTCATCTTCTCTTGACCCTTCACAACTCCAAAGCCAGCTTGGTTAGCAGGGCAGCCCTGGGAACCAGACTTTCAAGTAACACATGCTCGTGCAGAGCGTGGGGGCCAGCGCCGTCGGGACCCATACCGTCCAACGTCGGCACGCCTAAGGCAGCAGTGAAGCAGCCATCGCTGCCACCGCCGGTTGTACCTTCCTCCAGTGTTATTCCAATCTCAGACGCCAGCGCCTTGGCATGGTGGAAGGCGGCGATGATCATCTCAGTTCTTTCGAGAGGAGGGCGATTGATTCCTCCAGAGACCCTCAGTTCCGCATCGGTGTGGCGCGCCCTCAACTGACGAATTCGGGCCGCCAGACGCTCTCCCTCAGCCGCGGAAGTGACCCGAACATCCACTTCCATTTCGGCATGATCGGCAACCACGTTCGAGCGAGAACCTCCCCTGATGACCCCCACATTCACCGTGGTTCCGCGGTCAGGATCGTTCAGTTCGTAAAGGTCCTGAATCTGGCTCGCCAACTCCTGGATCGCACTGACGCCTTTCGAAAAGTCAACGCCGGCATGGGCCGCGATTCCTTCTACGGCAATCTGGAAGTACCCAACGCCTTTGCGAGACGTCTTCAAAGCGCCGCCGGGCAGGCTGGGTTCCACAACTAGCACCAGCTGGCTCTTGCGGGCCTCACTCTCAATCAGAAAACGGGACGTGTGACTGCCGACCTCCTCGTCCGAATCGAGCAAAACCGTGATGGGGCGTGCGACTTCCGATGAACGACCTGCCAGATACCGTGCCAGCGCGAGCACTAACGTCAGCCCGCCCCGCATGTCTAGCGCTCCTGGACCAAAAAGTTTTCCACCTTCGATTCTCGCGGGCCGGCGCAGGGATTCGCCCATGCCCCACACCGTATCCAGGTGGCCGAGAATGAGAACCTGCTTAAGGGTTGAACCTGTCGGAGAGGGCCAGCGGGCGAGCAGGTGATTTCCCGCTTCCCGGGCTTCGACGATTTCCGTTTGAGCTCCACATTCGATGAACTGCCTGGAAAGTTTCTCCGCCAACTGATCCAGGGCCGACTTCTGATCCGATGGCGTGTCGGTATTCGTCAGCTCCACCAGCCATTGAATCATTTGATCCTCAAGGCCTTTGAAAAAATTCAGATGGCTCGACATTGGAATAAGGTTCGGCCTGACAACTCGCAGGATTCTGAACATGCGGAAAGATCAAACTGAAGGTAAAATACCACAGGTGCTTTTGTCCTACTCACGTTTCTAGGAACCGGTTGGAGAGACTTGGCTCTGGGCTTTGGGATACCAGACGTACGGAAGCGTTCACTGCTGAACCGCTTTGTTTTGTCGGCACTTCTTGAACCGTGCTTCACATTCTTCTGACAGCCGGTTCCTCAGGTGGTGAGATCCGTGGCGGTTGCGTTCTCAAAAGTGGCTTTTCCTTTCACCTTTGCCGGGTAGCGGACACTGGCGAATCGCAAGTACCGACTCATTCCTGCCGACAACCCGGAGAGCCCCGCGATGTGCGAAACCCTCGAGCAATGTGTTGTTTGCAGCACGCCTTGATTCAATGGCCCGCTTGCCGCCAAGCAGAATTCGGACTCGGGAGTTTTCTCTGGAACTAAGGAAGCTGGCGTGCTTTCTTAGTTGGCTTTTGGGCGTCTAGCACGCGGGGGAGCAGTGTGATACTCCGTTGATTTCTGGTTATCTCGCGGCTTATCATGTTCATCCGTTCTCCTGGAAAGGATTTGCACTATGGCTGATCAAATTCGAGGTGCTGGTGAAGCCGCAAAGGATCAGGCAAAACTAGGGCAGGAAGAGGCTGTCTCGCTCGCTCGCCGAAGAGCCATGAAGGCTGGACTAGCCTCCGTGCCCGTGATCCTTACGTTGAGAAGCAAGCCGCTGTTTGCCGACAGAAGGAGACCCAGAGGGTCGGCCGCGTTGTCAGCGAACAACTCAGCGGGCATTCAAGGCGATGACGAGTGACCTGTTGCGTGAGGGTGTGCTGCAGCCTGAGGCGCGGTGGCGTTCTGTTCCCAATGTTGTTCTGCACTGGAAACTTTGGGAGGATCAATATGTAGTTTACAACAGCGGCTCAGGGCACACACATGTGCTCGATCCTGTCGCAGCTCTCCTGGTCCGTCAGATGACTGAATCTTGTTGTGAGGCTTCAGACCTGCTGCGGCAGATTGCAACGCTGTTGGACATCGAGATTACTGAAGAATTTCATAGCAGGCTTTGCCGGACCTTGTGGCAGTTGGAGGAGCTGGGGCTGGTAGAAGTTGTGACCTCTTGAAAGTTTCTCAATTTCCTGCATCCCGCTTTGTGCATAAGCTCCGAAGTTCAGGAGTCTGGTTGCATACGGGGCCTTTCCTAACCCATCTCCAGACGGGTATCGAAGCTGTAAGCCGTACCATCCATCTTCTCTACGCGGATTTTCCTGTCGCCGAAGATCCTCAATTTGCCGATTTTCATATCCGCCTGACAAAGCCGAAGGGCCTGCGCGCGTGGTATCGTCCCCAGGCATTGTTTTACTTTGACGATCAGATCCCATTCAAGCCACTCGCACTGGACCATGCATTTGCCATGTTTGAGTGGTGCTTGAATTGGTGTGTGGCGAGCCATGCCCATCAGTATCTCATCATCCATGCCGCCATCATCGAGCGCAACGGTCTGGCTACAATCCTGGCAGCACCACCTGGGTCAGGGAAGAGTACGCTCGCTGCCGGATTGACGAGCCGGGGATGGCGCCTGTTGTCCGACGAGCTCACGTTGATCAACCCGGCTGATGGCAGTGCGGTCCCCCTGGCGAGACCCATCAGCCTCAAGAACGACTCCATCGACGTGATTCGAAAGTTCGTGCCTAGTGCGGTCATCGGGCCTGCCTCGTCAGATACGGCAAAGGGCACCGTCGCCCATCTCAAACCCCCTGCTGACAGCGTGACGCGAGCTAACGAAACCGCGCTGCCAAGATGGGTCATTTTTCCCAAGTTTGAGGCAGGCACTTCTGCCTCGCTGACCTCCTATTCCAAGCCCAAAGCCCTTCTACAACTGGCGGACAATGCGTTCAACTACACTGAGCTCGGCGTGAGCGGATTCCAGATTCTGTCTGAGCTCATCGGCCGATGTGATTGCTATGAGTTCGTCTATGGCAGTCTGGAAGAGGCGGTTGTGACATTCGATTCGTTGAGTTCCAGTTTGTCACTACCGCGGGTTGGCGGATGACTCCTACCGAAGATCTGGTTCGCCTAGGCTTATCCAGTCCCCGCACACTGGCGGTGCTATCTCTCAGTGACTGGGACTTGCTCATCCGGCAGGCACGGAGCGCCGGCGTGCTTGGAAGGCTGCAGGCCTTGCTGGAGCAGACAGGATTGCTGGACCAGGTGCCTGCCGCCCCACGCAATCACCTCGAGGCTGCCCGCAAAGTGGCCCTCAGCCGAGAACGAATCGTGCGCTGGGAGATCTATTGCATTCAGCGGGCTCTGGCCAGTCTGCCAACGGAGGTCGTGCTGTTAAAAGGAGCGGCTTACATCCTGGCGAATCTTCCGCCTGCGGGTGGCCGCTTGCAGTCGGATGTCGACATCCTGGTGCCGAAGTCAGAGATTCACGCGGTGGAATCGGCGCTGTTGGGGCACGGATGGAAGAATCTCAAATTCGATAAATACGATCAGCGGTATTACCGCCGGTGGATGCACGAGCTCCCGCCCCTGTATCATCCGCAGAGGGGAACCGTGGTCGATGTCCATCACAATATCCTGCCCGAGACCAGCCGTCTGCGCCCAAGCCCTGAAAAACTGCTTCAGGCAGCCGAGTTCATAGCCGGCACGCATTTCAAGCGGCTTTGTGCGGCAGACATGGTTCTGCATACCTCGGCCCACATGTTTCAGGATGGCGATCTGGAGCGAGGCCTGCGCGAACTTGGAGACCTGGACGGCTTGCTGCGCGCGTTCGGCGTCGAAAGTGGATTCTGGCGCGGCCTCTTAGACCGTGCTGTAGAAATGGACCTTCATCGCCCACTGTTTTATGCGTTGCGCTACTCGCGTCGCTTCCTGCAGACTCCGGTGCCAGAGAACGTAATTGTTGCAAGCAAAGAGTGGGAACCTCCTGCACTCGTTCTGGGCCTGATGGACCGGCTCGTTACGAGGGCCCTGGTGCCGAAGCATTCGACGACCGCCACCTTTGGAACTGATATAGCCCGTTGGTTGCTCTACGTGCGTTCTCACTGGCTGCGCATGCCACCTTTTCTGCTGGCCCGCCATCTTCTGCACCAGGCCGTCCGTGGCTTGTTCCCAAACCGAAGCGGGACTCTTCCTTGAAGTCTAGTTCAGGTCTTGCCGCGGAGCCAGCAAGCCCGAAGCGACACTGCTGGCATTTCCTTCAGTTTTAATCTATAGTAACGCCGATTTTGGATAGAGGTGCGACGCGCCAGGAGTCCTCCGCGTGAGGTTGCCTGAACCCGTGATCTCGGAGAAAAGGGGCGGTCGCCGAAACTTTGCCGGCCAGGCGCCGGCAAGGTTGGTTGCTGAGAGAAGATCTCTTCAACTGTCACCCGGCCTTCGATGACAGGGTGGAGCGCTATCTGACCGATTCGATGTTATTTTGCTAGCTGTCGAGAAATCGGTGAGAGCGCGGCTCTCACCGATTTTTTTTGCTTGTTGCTGCTACCAAAGCACTGCGCAGTTCAAAAACCAAGGATGTGACATGTCCATCACGGAATTTGCGATTATTGACTCCACGCTGAGAGAAGGCGAGCAGTTTGCCAAAGCGCATTACACCACAGAGCAGAAAGTGCGCATTGCCAGAGCGCTCGACGAATTCGGTGTGGAGTACATCGAACTGACTTCACCTGCTGCCTCCCCCCGATCTTTCGAAGACTGCAAAATCATTGCCGAGCTGGGCCTCAAGACCAAGATTCTGACCCACACCCGCTGCCATATGGGCGATGCGGCCAGAGCAGTCGAGACTGGCGTGGACGGGGTCGACATTTTGTTTGGCACGTCCTCCTACCTGCGTGAGTTCAGCCACGGCAAGAACATCGATCAGATCATCGAGAGCGCTCGCGAGGTGATCGCGTTCATTCAAGAAGCAGGCTGCGAGGTGCGCTTCTCCAGCGAAGACACATTTCGCAGCGAAGAGAAGGATCTGCTGCGTGTCTATCAGGCTGTTGACGCCATGGGCGTCGACCGAGTCGGTCTGGCCGACACGGTTGGAGTCGCGACACCCCGGCAGCTCTACGCTCTGGTTTCCGAGCTCCGGAACCACATCCGCGCGGGCATCGAGTTTCATGGTCACAACGATAGCGGCTGCGCCATTGCCAACAGCTTTACGGCGCTGGAAGCCGGCGCGACCCACATTGATACGAGCATCCTGGGCATTGGAGAGCGCAACGGGATCACACCCCTGGGCGGATTTATTGCGCGCCTCTACTCCTACAACCGGGACCTCGTGAAGAAATACAAGCTCGAGATGCTCTGCGATCTCGATCGGATGGTGGCCGACATCGTAGGGATTCAGATTCCTTTTAACAACTACATCACAGGTGAAACCAGCTTCACACACAAGGCTGGCATGCACACTAAGGCCGTCATGCTGAATCCAGGCGCTTACGAAATCATCAATCCTGCTGACTTCGGCTTGCAGCGCACAATCACGATTGCTCACCGCCTCACAGGCAAGAATGCCATTCAGAACCGAGCGAGAGAGCTGGGACTCCATTTCGGCGATACCCAGCTTCGTGAAATCACGCAGGAGATTAAACGTCTGGCCGACGCGGGCCCGCTTTCCACCGACCAGCTCGACGAGATCCTGCGCGGATTCGTGGTTGCCTGAGCTCGCGGCCGGAATGGCCCTTCAAGACTGAAACCATGAAACTCGCAACTCTCATTGCCACGGCGCTGCTGGTGGCTGAAGGCAGCTACGCAGCCCAATTGACCGACATTCTTGAAAAAACCGGCAAAGAGGTCGACGCCGAGCGTGCCTTGCAATACGTGCACCGGTTGTGGGAGACCGATCGTTGGTTTACTTTTCCCAAGTTTCAGGAGACCGCCAAAACGCTGCAGGAGGTCATGACCAGCCTTGGTCTGGAGGAGGTGCAGGTGCTCGGAGCGCCTGCCGACGGTGTTGCTCAGATCGGCTACTGGACCATGCCGCTGGCATGGGACGCAAAGTCGGCCCGGCTGGAGATTGTCGATCCCGATGTTCTTCCTCAAGAGCTCCGCGTCCTGGCGGATTATGAGCGGATTCCTTCTTCCTTGTGCATGTGGAGCGGCCCGACGCCGCCGCAAGGGATCACCGCGGAGGTGATTGAGGCGGGCAAGAGGGCCGATGCGCAAGACTGGAAGGGCAAGTTTGTGCTGACACGGGAAAATGCTGCCAACCTTAAATGGCAGCTGGCCCAAAAAGGCGCAGTCGGTGGCATCAACGCTTTCACCGAGAACCCAAGTCTGAAAGAGGGGCGGCAATGGGTAAATGCGTGGGGCGATCGAGGTTGGGGCTTTACCAAAGACAATGCGCCGCTGCCATGCTTCTCCATTTCCCCGCGAGAAAGCGAGCACTTGAGATCGCTGCTCGCGACGGGACGCACGGTGCGGGTGAAAGCCGTGGTGGACAGCCGCTACTATAGCGCCGCCTATCCGTACGTCACGGGCATCCTCAAGGGAACAGGCGAGGAGGAGGTACTGGTCCTGGGACACACCTCCGAGCAGGGCGCGCAAGACAATGCCACCGGAGTGGCCGCAATGCTGGAAGCGCTGGGAGCACTCAACCGGGCGATCCTAGCTGGCAACCTTCCCCGGCCGCGGCGCAGCATTCGCATGCTCGCAATGGGTGAGATGTACGGGTCGATGCACTACATCGCGACGCATCCGGAACGCATGAAGCGCACTGTGGCTGCGCTCTGCCTTGATACTCCGGCCGCTCCTTACGAACAAGCCGGAACCGAGTATACATTTCACCTCAATCCGCATGCCGCTGCGTCCTTCGCAGATGCGTTCATCCTGAAGGTGGCAGCCACGTATTACGGCAACCGCCGCTCCTGGCGTTCGGGTGAGTACGTCACGGGCACAGATACCTACCTGAGTGACCCGATGATTGGAATCCCAACCGTGTGGCCTTACAGCGGCACGGGTGTGCACACACATCACAATAGCGCCGACACTCCCGACACTGTGGACGCCCGCTCACTTCGGGACCTGACCCTCCTCAGTGCGGCCTACTTGTATTATCTGGCGGCAGCAGGTCCGAACGACGCGGCATGGCTGGCCGAACTGGCGCTGACGCGCGGGCAGGAGCAGATCCTGAACGCGGCTACGCCAGTCTTAGACGGAGTCAGCGCAGCCGACGCGCAGCGTTTGGCTCCCCTGCTACAAGACGGCCGGGAGCGCATAGGCTACGCTCGAGACCGAGCACGCCAGGCCGTGAGATCTGCCGCCAAGCTGGCGCCGGGTGCCGAGCCTTCCTGGATTGCAGACCTCGAGAAGACACTCGAGCACTCGGCCCGGCTGCAGACGCAGCGGCTAGTCCTTAAACAAGCGGGTTCGGAGCTCACGAGAGATCTGTCCATGGGATGGCACATGGAGGTGAGCCTGATTTGCCGGTCCCGGTGACTGCAGTCCGAAATGGAGACAGTGCTCCCTTCT